>Ga0265298_10000021_pt1 | contig 227219 bp, 187 predicted proteins | sample AusTroGonzalo_MG_3_FD_193486 | JGI IMG/M metagenome (GOLD analysis project Ga0265298, IMG submission 193486) | Bovine rumen microbial communities from tropical cattle in Woodstock, Queensland, Australia - Gonzalo_01 | ecosystem: Host-associated > Mammals > Digestive system > Stomach > Rumen ...
CAGCGAACACCGACAAGGAAGCAATGGCCTTGTTGAAACAGTTTGGTCTTCCATTTAAAAACCAGAAAAAATAAGTAAGATATGGCAAAAGAATCAATGAAAGCGCGCGAGCGCAAGAGAATGGCGATGGTAGAGAAATACGCTGAGAAACGTGCAGCCCTCAAGGCCGCCGGCGACTACGTAGGTCTCCAGAAGCTTCCAAGAAACGCTTCACCTATTCGCGTACACAATCGTTGTCAGCTTACAGGACGTCCAAAAGGTTATATGCGTCAGTTCGGCATCTCACGTATCAACTTCCGTGAAATGGCCCTCAAAGGCTTGATCCCAGGTGTTAAAAAAGCAAGTTGGTAATTAATTAAAAGGATTAAAACTATGATTACAGACCCTATAGCAGATTTTTTGACACGCGTACGCAATGCCGTTAACGCTAAACATAGAATCGTGGAAGTCCCTGCTTCAAATGTGAAGAAGGCTATCACCAAGATCCTCTTCGAAAAAGGCTATATCCTTAACTATAAGTTCGAAGAAGAAGGCCCACAAGGTACTATTAAGATCGCTCTTAAATACCACCCTGTTACCAAACAGCCAGCTATCATGACAATCGAGCGCGTTTCACGCCCAGGTCTCCGTCAGTATGCTGACTCAGAAAACCTCCCGAGAGTCATGAACGGTCTTGGCATCGCCATCATCTCGACCTCAAGAGGCATTATGACAGATAAAGAAGCCCGCAATCTCCACATCGGAGGCGAAGTGTTGTGCTATGTATCATAATATAGGAGGAAACAGTTATGGCATTATCAAGAATCGGTAAATTACCTATTGCAATCCCAGCAGGTACTGAGGTTACAATTAAAGATAACGTTATCACAGTCAAAGGAAAACTCGGTACTCTTACCCAGGATTTCCACGGCGACGTCGATATCAAGATTGAAGACGGTCATATCAACATAGCACCGGCTAACATCCCTAACGCTTCAGCCAAACACGGTCTCTACCGTGCGTTGATTTTCAACATGGTGAAAGGCGTATCAGAAGGTTTCGAGACAGTTCAGGAATTTGTCGGCGTAGGTTACAAGGCAGAAGCCAAGGCCAACGGCAAACAACTCGAGCTCTCACTCGGTTTCTCACACAACATGATTTTCGTCATGCCTGAAGAAATCACATGCGAGACCATCAACGAAAGAGGTAAGAACCCTATCCTCAAGATGCGTTCATACGATAAGCAGTTGCTCGGCCAGGTGGCAGCAAAGATCCGTTCATACCGTAAACCTGAACCTTATAAGGGCAAGGGTATCAAGTTTGAAGGTGAAGTGCTCCGTCGTAAGGCAGGTAAGGCAGCAGGTAAATAATGTTTAATTTTTAAAATTGAAGAAAGATGAATAAGAAGATTGAAAGAAGATTAAACATCAAGAGACGCGTTCGTAAGGTCGTTTTCGGCACTGCAGCACGCCCAAGAATGTCTGTCTTTAGAAGCAACAAGCAGATTTACGTTCAGCTTATCGACGATGAAGCCGGCAAGACATTAGTCGCAGCCAGCTCAACAGAGAACGGCATCGAACAGGAAAAGATTACAAAGATCGAGAAGGCAGCAAAAGTCGGTAACCTCATCGCTGAAAAAGCTAAGGCAGCCGGTATCGAGACAGTCGTATTCGATCGTAACGGTTATTTGTATCACGGAAGAGTTAAGTCTTTAGCAGACGGCGCTCGTAATGGAGGATTAAAATTCTAAAACTATGGCAGAAGTCAACGTAAAAAAAGTAAAAACTTCGGAAATCGAGTTGAAAGAACGTCTGGTCCACGTCGGCCGCGTGACTAAGGTCACCAAGGGTGGACGCGCATTTACCTTCGCAGCCCTCGTCGTCGTCGGCAATGAAAACGGCGTAGTAGGTTACGGCCTCGGTAAAGCTAAAGAAGTTCAAGCCGCTGTGCAAAAAGGTACAGAAGATGCAAAGAAGAACCTTATCAAGGTTCCGGTCATCAACGGTACTCTTCCACACGAACAATACGGAAAATATTGCGGTGCATACGTATACATCCAGCCAGCTACCCCTGGTACCGGTGTTATCGCAGGCGGTGCAATGCGTGCTGTTCTTGAAAGCGTCGGCGTGAAGAACGTTCTCGCAAAGTCAAAAGGTTCATCAAACCCTCACTCAGTGGTGAAAGCTACCTTCGCAGCATTGTCACAGATGCGCGACGCACGCACAGTAGCCCAGATGAGAGGCGTGGATATGGATGTGGTGTTTAACGGATAATCTAAAAATTTGAACACAATGAAAAAGGTAAGAATAACTCAGATTAGAAGTGGCATCGGCAGACCACAGGATCAGAAGGACACTCTGAAAAGCTTGAACCTCAGAAAGATGCATCAGTCAGTTGAAGTGGACATCGAAAACCCTTCAGTGGCTGGCATGGTCGAGAAAGTGAAACACCTTCTTAAAATTGAAGAAATCTAATTGTTAAACTAAGAAAATTAAAAAATAGTTATGGATCTTAGTAATCTTAAACCGGCAGAAGGTTCTGTAAAGGATCGCAAGAGAATCGGTCGCGGACAAGGCTCAGGCTACGGTGGAACATCAACACGCGGTCACAAAGGAGCTGGCTCACGCTCAGGTAACACCCACAAGATCGGTTTCGAAGGCGGCCAGATGCCTCTCGCTCGTCTCGTTCCAAAGTACGGATTCAAGAACATCAACCGCGTGGAATATCGCGCCGTGAATCTTGACGTCCTCGAAGACTTTGCAAACAGCGGCATTACAGACATCACCCCAGAACTGTTGAAAGAAAACGGTTTCGTCGGAAGAAATGAATTAGTAAAAATTCTCGGAAACGGTGAATTGACAAAGGCCGTCAACGTGAAAGCCAACGCATGGTCGAAAGGCGCTGAAGAGGCTATCACAAAGGCCGGCGGTACTATTGAGAAAATTTAATCAACTAAACTGAAGAGATATGAAGGAGTTATTAATAGTTATTTTGGTGTGCCTCGTCATCGCCGGTCTCCTCTGGACGAACAAGCGACTCAGAGAAAACATCCAGAATATCTTCAGAATCGAGGAACTTCGTAAGAGAATCCTCTATACGCTGTTAATTATCCTGATTTACCGTTTCGGTTCATACGTGGTTCTTCCAGGTGTCGACCCTAACGAGCTGGCAGCGTTGAAAAACCAAAGTAGTTCCGGACTCCTTGGTTTGTTGAATATGTTCTCAGGCGGTGCTTTCGCAAATGCCTCAGTGTTCGCACTCGGTATCATGCCTTACATCACCGCAAGTATTATCATCCAGTTGCTCGGTATGGCTATCCCTTACTTCCAGCGTTTGCAGAAGGAAGGCGAGAGCGGCCATCGTAAGATCAACCAGATTACACGTTACCTCACGGTGCTCATCGTGGCAGTGCAGGCTCCGGGTTACATCGCTAACCTCCGCGCCCAGCTTCCAGCAACAGCAATCTACCCGTTCACAGGTGCAGCCCCAACATTGTTCTTCTGGATTGCCTCAGTGATAATCCTCATCGCAGGAACATTGTTCATCATGTGGCTCGGCGAACGTATCACCGATAAGGGTATTGGCAATGGTATCTCACTCATCATCATGATCGGTATCATCGCACGTCTCCCATTCGCACTGTTCGCAGAAATCGCATCACGCTTCACCCAAGGTACAGGCGGCCCGATCTTCTTCTTACTGGAAATCGTATTCCTCGTACTCGTTATCATCATGACTATCCTGCTCGTCCAGGGTACACGTAAGATTCCGGTACAGTATGCGAAACGCGTTGTCGGCAACAAACAATACGGCGGAGTGCGTCAGTACATCCCGTTGAAGGTTAATGCCGCCGGCGTTATGCCTATCATCTTCGCTCAGGCAATCATGTTCGTGCCTATCACATTCTTCAGATATTCTGATCCTGAAACAATGGGCGGCTTCATGAGAGCTATGACCAACATGAACGGCTTCTGGTATAACTTCGTGTTCTTCATCCTCATCGTCATCTTCACATACTTCTACACAGCTGTGACCATCAACCCGGCCCAGATGGCAGAAGATATCAAGAAGAACGGAGGATTCATCCCTGGCGTGAAGCCTGGCAAACAGACGAAAGACTATTTCGATACCATCATGTCGAGAATCACCCTTCCGGGCTCATTATTCCTCGGCGTCGTGGCTATCATGCCTGCTCTCGTCTCTCTCATGGGCGTCAACCAGCAGTTCAGCCAGTTCTATGGCGGAACATCATTGCTGATTCTCGTCGGTGTGGTGCTGGACACATTACAACAGATTGAAAGCCATCTTCTTATGCGTCATTACGACGGTCTCACAAAGGCTGGCCGTATCAAAGGCCGCGTAGGCAGGATGTAATTTCTATAAAAGATGATTCATTTCAGAACTGATAACGAAATTGAATTGCTGAGACAAGCTGCTTTGCTCGTGGGTAAGACCCTCGGCGAGGTAGGAAAGCATATACGTCCGGGAGTCCGTACCATCGACCTCGACAAACTCGCTGAAGAGTTTATCAGAGATCACGGAGCGACTCCAGCCTTCAAGGGCTACGACGGATTTCCCGGAAGTCTATGCATCTCTGTCAATGAGCAGGTGGTCCACGGTATCCCGGGTGACTACGAGCTCCGCGACGGCGACATTGTCTCGGTCGACTGTGGCACAGTGCTCAACGGCTACGTCGGTGACTCGGCCTACACGTTCTGCTGCGGCGAGGTGTCGGAAGAGGTGAAGCTCCTTCTCAAACGTACGAAGGAATCGCTATACAAAGGCATCGAGGCGGCAGTGGCAGGCAACCGCATCGGCGATATCGGCTACGCTGTGCAGAGCCACGTCGAGCAATTTGGTTACGGCGTCGTCCGCGAGCTCGTCGGACATGGAGTAGGGCGCAAAATGCACGAAGACCCACAGGTGCCTAACTACGGAAAACGTGGCACAGGCGTCAAGTTGAGCGAAGGCATGGTGCTCGCCATCGAACCGATGATCACTCTCGGAAAGAAAGAAATCGTGCAGGAACGTGACGGTTGGACCATCTGTACTCGCGACAGGAAGCCAGCCGCTCACTTCGAACACGATATCGCGGTGCGCCACGGCAAAGCCGAGATCTTATCAAGTTTTGAATGGGCAGAAGCAGTAGAAAATAACCAATAAAAAGAAAATTATATGGCAAAACAGTTGTCGATAGAACAAGACGGTACAGTAACTGAATCACTCGGTAATGCAATGTTCCGTGTCGAATTGGAGAACGGTCTGCAAATCATTGCTCACATCTCCGGAAAAATGCGTATGCATTACATAAAAATTCTTCCTGGTGACAAGGTAAAACTCGAGATGTCGCCTTACGATTTGACAAAAGGTCGTATAACTTTCAGGTACAAATAAAAATTTGCACCAAAATGTAAAAGGTAACGCAAAATTTTGTATTTTTGCGCGCTAAAAATAAATGCTTCGAAAAAAGATAAAAAATTATATAAAATGAAAGTAAGAGCATCTATCAAGAAGAGATCAGACGATTGCAAGATTGTGCGTCGTAAAGGTAAATTGTATGTAATTAACAAAAAGAACCCTAAGGAAAAACAACGTCAGGGCTAATTAAAAAATAGATAAATTATGGCTAGAATTGCTGGTGTAGATATCCCGAACAACAAACAAGGTCAAATATCTTTAACCTACATTTACGGTATCGGCCGTTCAGCTGCTAAAGCTATCCTTGCACAGGCTAACGTCCCAGCTGACAAGAAAGTCCAGGATTGGACCGATGATGAACAGAACGCTATCCGTAACATCATCGCCGATAATTACAAGACAGAAGGTGAACTCCGCAGCGAGATTCAGATCAACATCAAGCGTTTGATGGATATCGGTTGCTACAGAGGAATCCGTCACCGTCTCGGATTACCACTGCGTGGTCAGAGCACAAAGAACAACGCTCGTACACGTAAAGGTCGTAAGAAGACCGTCGCTAACAAGAAGAAAGCTACTAAGTAATTAGTGGTTGGATCATATTAAATACCATTAAAAAGTAAAGTTTAAAAAATGGCAAAAAACTCAAAATCTGTTAAGAAACGTGTTGTGAAGATTGAGGCTACCGGTAAGGCTTTTATCAAAGCTTCTTTCAATAACATCATCATTTCATTAGCAAACAATGAAGGACAAGTCATTTCTTGGGCATCAGCCGGAAAAATGGGCTTCAAGGGTTCAAAGAAGAACACTCCTTACGCAGCTCAGATGGCAGCAGAAGAATGCTCAAAGACTGCATATGACTTGGGATTACGTAAAGTTAAAGTTTATGTCAAGGGACCAGGCGCAGGCCGTGAATCAGCTATCCGCGCTATCCACTCATCAGGCGTAGAAGTGACAGAAATCATCGACGTTACTCCAATACCGCACAATGGTTGCCGTCCGCCAAAACGTAGAAGAGTGTAATTGTTTAACATTTTAAAAAGAAAAAGTTATGGCAAGATATACAGGTCCTAAGACAAAGATCGCCCGTAAGTTTGGTGAACCAATCTACGGCTCAGACAAGTACTACGAAAAGAGAAATTTCCCTCCAGGACAACATGGTGCTGCAAAGAAACGTAAGAAAGTTTCTGAATACGGTATCCAGTTGCAGGAAAAACAGAAGGCAAAATACACCTACGGTATCCTCGAGCGTCAGTTCCGCAACACCTTCGAGAAAGCTTCGAAGAAGAAGGGTATCACCGGTGAAATCCTCCTCCAGCTCATCGAATCACGTGTCGACAACACAGTGTACCGTCTCGGTATCGCTCCTACACGTGACGCTGCCCGCCAGCTCGTCAGCCACCGTCACATCACTGTGAACGGCAAGGTGATGAACATCCCTTCAGCAATGCTGAAACCAGGCGATATCGTTGCAGTGCGCGAGAAATCAAAGAGCTTGGAAGTTATTACAAATTCAGTGGCAGGCCATTCAAACAGCTTCCCATGGTTAGAATGGGATTCGAATACCCTCACAGGAAAGTTCATGAGCTATCCTAACCGCGAGGATATTCCTGAAACCATCAATGAACAGCTTATCGTTGAGTTGTATTCTAAATAATCGAATATAAACTGATATTATGGCAATATTAGCATTTCAAAGACCTGATAAGGTCGTCATGGTAGAATCGACAGACAAACACGGTGTCTTCGAATTTCGCCCGCTCGAACCTGGCTACGGCATGACCATCGGTAACGCCTTGAGAAGAGTTCTCCTCTCATCGCTCGAAGGTTTTGCTATCACTTCAATCCGCATTGAAGGCGTGGAACACGAAATGGCTCCAATCCCTGGCGTCATCGAGGACCTCACCGACATCGTGCTGAAGTTCAAACAAGTTCGCTTCAAACAACAAATCCCGGGTGAGACATTCGAAAAGGTCACCGTCGTCATCGGTGGACAAGAAGAATTCGTCGCCGGCGACATCAACAAGTTCCTCTCAGTGTTCCAAGTGCTGAACCCGGAACTCGTGATCTGCCACATGGACCCATCGGTGAAGTTGACTATCGACATGACCATCAACAAAGGTAGAGGTTATGTCAACGCCGACGAGAACAAGGTTCTCAACGCTCCGGTCAACACCATCGCCATCGATTCAATCCATACACCAATCAGAAACGTCAGCTTTAAGGTTGATAACTACCGTGTCGAGCAAAAGACCGACTACGAGAAGCTCATCCTTGACATCGAAACAGATGGCTCAATCAATCCGAAAGACGCTATGACGGAAGCTGCTAAGATCCTCATCTATCACCTCATGCTGTTCTCAGACGAACGCATCACCCTGATGGATGAACAGAAGACAGTGTCGGAAGACTTTGACGAAGGCTCATTGCATATCCGTCAGCTTCTGAAGACCAAACTCGTCGACATGGATCTTTCAGTTCGCGCTCTGAACTGCCTCAAAGCAGCCGAAGTCGAAACAATCGGTGAACTCGTCGCCCTCAATAAAGCCGACCTGCTCAAGTTCCGTAACTTCGGTAAGAAGTCACTCACAGAACTTGAAGAATTGGTCAGAAGCAAGGGTCTCGAATTTGGAATGAATATCAGTAAGTATAAATTAGATAAGGAATAATAGAGATGAGACACAATAAGAAAATCAATCATTTAGGAAGAAAAGCCGGTCACCGTAACTCGATGCTCGCCAACATGGCATCATCATTGATCCTTGAGAAACGCATCATGACTACGACCGCTAAGGCTAAGGCATTGCGCCTCTACATCGAGCCAATGATCACCCGTTCCAAAGACGACTCAACCAATTCACGTCGTATCGTGTTCGCACAGCTTCAAAACAAATACGCTGTGACAGAACTGTTCCGCGAAGTGAGCCAGAAAGTTGCTAACCGTCCAGGCGGCTACACACGTATCATTAAGCTCGGTCTCCGTGCAGGCGACAACGCTGATATGTGCATGATGGAGCTCGTTGACTATAACGATATCTACACCAATGGTAAGAAAGCTGCTAAGGCAACCAAGACAACACGTCGTGGTGGCAAGAAGAAAGCAGAAGCTGCCAAAGCCGAAGAGGCCCCAGTAGCAGAAGCTCCAGCAGCCGAAGAAGCTCCAAAAGCAGAATAATCAGCTTAATAGCTTAGAAGCTTATAAGTTTAGAAGTAGAGACGTTTCAAAGAACGTCTCTCTTTTTTTAAAAATCTTTTAACTTTTATCTATTATCTATAATCTTTTTTGTATCTTTGTAGCTTGTATTGAAAATTTTTAAATTAAAATAAAATGAGTAGAATAGAAAAGATTCATGCCCGCCAGATTCTGGATTCACGCGGCAATCCTACAGTTGAAGTCGATGTCATAACCGAAGACGGTATCCTCGGTCGTGCAGCAGTGCCATCAGGCGCTTCGACAGGTGTTCACGAGGCTGTGGAGCTTCGCGACGGCGACAAATCCAAGTTCATGGGCAAGAGCGTGTATAAAGCTGTTGACCACGTCAACAACGAGATCGCAAAGGCTATCACAGGATATGAGGTCACCGACCAGAATGCCATCGATGCCAAGATGATCGAACTCGACGGCACAAAGAATAAAGGCAACTTCGGTGCCAACGCTATCCTCGGCGTGTCACTGGCTTGCGCAAAAGCAGGTGCTATCTACACCGACCAGCCTTTGTATCGTTACATCGGCGGCGTCAGCGCAAACACACTGCCAATCCCGATGATGAACATCCTCAACGGCGGCTCACATGCCGACAACAGCGTTGATTTTCAGGAGTTTATGATCATGCCAGTGGGCGCTAAGTCGTTCCACCAGGCTATCCAGATGGGCTCGGAAATCTTCCATAACCTCAAGAACGTGCTCAAAGCAGCAGGTTATTCGACAAACGTCGGCGACGAAGGCGGTTTCGCACCTAACCTCAAGTCAAACGATGAAGGTATCGAAGTGATCCTCAAGGCTATCGAGAAAGCCGGCTACCGTCCGGGCGAAGACGTGTTCATCGCTCTCGACGCTGCTTCATCAGAGTACTATCTGCCTGAAGAGAAGGTATATCATCTGCACAAATCGACAGGTGAGAAGCTCAACGCCAAGGAAATGGTCGAATTCTGGAACAACTGGGTGAAGAAATATCCTATCATCTCCATCGAAGACGGTATGGCCGAAGACGATTGGGACGGTTGGAAACTCATGACCGACACCATGGGTAGCAAGATTCAGCTCGTCGGCGACGACCTCTTCGTGACCAACGTGGAGCGCCTCAAGATGGGTATCGACAAGAATGTTGCTAACTCTATCTTGGTGAAAGTCAATCAGATAGGTTCACTTACCGAGACTATCGCCGCTGTCAACCTGGCTTATCGTAACCAGTACACAGCCGTCATGAGCCACCGCTCAGGCGAGACCGAAGACACCACCATCGCTGACCTCGCAGTAGCATTGAACACTGGCGAAATCAAGACCGGCTCGGCATCACGTACCGACCGTATCTGCAAATACAACCAGCTCATGCGAATTGAGGAAGAACTCGGCGATATGGCATATTTCCCGGGAAAGAATCACAAATTCACGAAATAATCGTCTTTGAAATTTACAAAGAACAATTGTTTCTGAGCACGAGTCACTGCAGTATAAAACCAGCGCAAGTCGCTGATCTGCAATGACTCGTCTTCTTTTATATAAGGTGCATCGATAAACACCGTCGGCCACTGTCCGCCCTGGGTTTTGTGGCAGGTGAGGGCATAGCCGAACTTCACCTGTAATGCGTTGAAGTATGGGTTTTTACGCATCTCTTTGTATCTGTCGCGCTTGTTCGGGATGTCCATGTAATCTTCTTCCACGGCGCGATATAATTTTTCGGCTTCTTCTTGCGTAAGGGCAGGGGAGTCGCTCGTCAAAGTCTCGAGTAAAATCTTTACCGAAAGATTCGGTTCATCTTGATAATCAGTGAGTTGTATCTCGACATCGGCGAAATGGAAGCCGTACATCTCCTCGGTGCTGTTGATGCGCATCAGCTCAATCATATCGCCGTTGGCAATGAAACTGATCTTCTGGTTCTCGTCGGTCCAGTAATAGTTGTTTTTCACCACCATGAGCTTGTCGCCAGTCGCAATCTCGCCCTCTTCCTGTAGAATGCGAGCCCTGATGGCCTGGTTGTACATGTTGGCGCGGTTGTTGCTCCTGCATATTATCACTGCCTCGTTGTTGTTTTTCCCGTTGAAACTCTGCCACAACAACTCCTCAAACTCCTGAGGCTCAATGCGATGCACATCTGGGAAACCGTTTGTCGTAAACAAAGGAAGGGACGGACCGCGTCCGTCCATTTTTCGTAGTTCCGTGGCATTCCATAAAATTCCCGATTCCTCCTCCTGTCTCATCACTTCCGTAAGTTCATACGACGCCACGGTCAGTCCGAACTCATTCTTCAGCACCTTGATGTCGTTGGCTGGACTGTTTTCCAAGCCCACAGGTGGTAGCTGGGCGTTATCGCCGATAAGTAAAAGCCTACAGTTTTCGCCAGAAAAAACATATCTTATCAGATCGTCCAGAAGTGAACGACCATTCGCGAAATCGTCAGGAATCATTGAGCATTCGTCGACGATGAAGAGAGTGTTTTTCGCCTTGTTTTCGGCTCTTGTCATCTTGAATGAGCCATCGGCAAACGACCGAAACCTGTATATCTTTTTATGTATCGTCGAAGCCGTCTTCCCCGTATAGCCGCTCAGTACCTTCGCGGCTCGTCCCGTCGGCGCCATAAGTTGGTACTTCATCCCAATCTTCGGCAGCGTCTTCACAAGCGTCGTCACCAAAGAAGTCTTGCCGGTGCCGGCATATCCCTGCAAAAGGTAGGTGGCATTGGGTTTTTCGGAGAGAAGGAAGGCGGCGAGATGAACCAAAACTATGCTTTGACCCTCGGTAGGCACGAATCCGAAGGAGTCGGTCAAAAGCCGTTTCAGTTCCTGCCTGGTCATATTAGAACGGATATCCGATACCAAAGTTCCAAACCACGTCGGTCCACTGTAACTTGCTGATTCTCCAGCGGTTAGGCTCATCGTACGATGGGTCGCACAACGGCACGGCTATGTCCAGACGGATGAGGAAGAACGAGAAGTCGAGACGCATACCAAAACCGGCGTCGACGGCAAACTGCTTGTAGAACTTGTCGAACTTAAACTGACCGCCAGGGAACGACTCATTGTCGGTCAGAGTCCAGATATTACCGATATCGGAGAAGATTGCACCTTTGAACATCGAATAAATCGGGAAACGATATTCGATATTCGACTCGAGCTGTACGTCGCCGATATGCTCCATGTCGTAGCCTTGCGGGTTGTTGAACTCACCCGGTCCCAACGACCTGAACTGCCAGCCACGCATGCTGTTTGAGCCGCCTGCATAGAAACTCCTTTCAAACGGAAGGTCGATGGAGTTGCCGTAAGCAATACCTTGTCCGTACATTAGGCGCAGCGCGAGCATGTTTTTGTTCGGCAAATAATGGTAAAACCTGAAATCGAACTGATATTTGAAGAACTGCGAGTAACGGATTCCGATAATCTCGTGATGGCCGTCACGCTTAGTGATTATTGGGGTTTCGTTGAACAGCGACAGCACGTTGCCCGAGGTCTCGATGTCGAATTTCAGATAGCAGAAGTCGTTCGATTTCTTGACGTTTTGGTTGGTAAATATCAACGAATAGTTCAAGCCGAAAATCAAGTGGTCGGTGTACTGGTCTTTGATACGTTGGTTGGTCTCGTTGTTGAGCACAGTCTCAAACATCTCCGATGGTAACACCTTGACTGTGTTGAGGTTAATAGGAGTGAGGATGTGCTCCAAAGTGTTCGAAGCTCGCCAGTTGTAACCAAACGATGCCGTCATGATGTAACGCATATACAACGGCCTGATCTGCATGTTGTAACCGGTGAGAAGCATTGTTTTCGGTTGATACTCAATGACAAAGCTATGCAATGGAATAGGGCTGAGGAATCGTGGGAAGGTGATGCTCGCCTCGGCGCCGAACTCTCTGGTGTTGAAGATGCCTTCCTCGATGAACTGGTTATTCACGCGCTGAGCCTGAAAACCATATTTCAATGAGACGCGCAGGACCTCAGAACCCCTGAAGATATTGTTGTTTCGATACGAAATGGACCCTAAGGCGCCGAGGTCACCGCCCGAGTTGGTACCCTCGACCTGAATATTATAATGGTGAATCTTACCCTTCTGCAGCGTGATGTTACAGTTCAAAAGCTTCACCGAGTCGTTGTCGCTCGGCACGGTGTCGAAGCTTATGTTGCTGAAACTGTATAACTTAAGACTTCCCAGCGCACGGTACGTCTGCGATACTTTTTTCTGACTGAACTCCTCTCCGGGATGCAGCTGTATGACTTGATTGAAGGTCTTCAGGTGAATCTTAGGATTCTTGCCGTAGATGAAGTCGAAACAGTGTTCAGAGTCTTTTTTTCTTAACGTAAACGTATGTTGAACGGTGTCGTTGACGGTGGTGTTGGCTGTTCGCGCATTGTAGTCGGGATATATAAACACCTTGTTAATCAGATACTTATCATGTGACTCGCCGTCGATGCGAAGGGTGATGTCGACCTTTTTCTGCATCAGGTTGGTGTCGACCTCGTAAAAGATGTAATCTTTCGAGAACATGAAATATCCATTGTCTCTAAGATGATTTGTTATCAGCTCACGGTCTTTATAGATGTTGAAAAAGTTGTAATTTTCGCCTTCCTTAACCTGAAAATCATCTTCTAACTTATTGACTATCTTAGCGATAGCGGTGTCGTTGATTTTGTAGCTGATATTCCTGACTTTGTACGGCTTATTAGGATGAATCTTATAAGCTACCATCACCCTGTTGTTGCGGGAGCTCATCACAGGCTCGACATCCGACTTGAAATAGCCGATGTTGTCAAGATAATCCTCAATCTGCTGTTTTGAGTTTTCGGTTTTTGCAGCGCTGTAATAAACAGGCTCGGTGCCGAAGCTCCTGTTGATCCATTTGTAGAACTTGCGGTCGGTCTTGTCCTGTGTTTTATAGTAAACCCACACTCTCGGCAACCATCCGAAGACGTTTTTATTAGGTTTCTGGATGATGTAATTGTTGACTTCCGACTTCGGGATGTTGTACTTCGTAGAATCGTTGATGATGAAATTTTCAATCAATATTGCCTTGCCCTCAGGCACATACTTCCTGATGGCACAACTTGATAATCCAAAGATTACCAACGTTAGCAATATTATTTTAAAACATTTCATCTCAATAACCTATAACCAATAACCTATAACCATTAAATCACTTCAGCGACTGTAAAATTACTACCTCCAATAAACACTACATCTTCGAAACGGGCATTATTCAATGCTGAATTGTAGGCTTGCTGCACCGATTCGTAAACGGTTCCTCTCAGTCCAGCCTCTAACGCCTTCTCTGCCAATATGTTAGCATCCAATCCGCGTGGGATATCGGCCTTACAGAAATAATATTCGGCATAGTGCGGCAGCAGATGCAGTATTCCGTCGATGTCTTTGTCGTTAACGCAGCCGAGCACGAAGTGTAACTTCCTGAAACTCATATCGCTAAGCTGCATCACTATCTCTTTTATGCCGCCCACGTTATGGCCTGTGTCGGCTATCACCAGCGGCTGACGGCTTAGGATCTGCCAGCGGCCCATCAGGTTGGTGTTTTTCACCACAAACTCGAGTCCGTTGACGATGTCTTTCTTGTCGATATTGAACTTTTCCTTAAGAATCTCGATGGCACAAATTACTGTGGCGAGGTTCTTTTTCTGATAATAACCGAGGAGCGGGAACTCCACCGCCTCGATGTATAATTCGTTGTCTTTCCAGATGTCAAACTTCTGATAATCAAGCGATTCGATATGAACTTTATCGCAGTCGACGATCTGGTCGGCGAAGTAGATAGGCGCCTTGCATTCCTCTGCCTTCTTGATGAACACGTCCTTGGTCTCGGGCTGTGTCTCGCCGATTACGATAGGTGTGTTAGGCTTGATGATGCCGGCTTTTTCCACTGCTATCTCGGCCAGAGTGTTGCCGAGCATGCTCACGTGATCCAAGGAAATATTGGTGATTACGCTGAGTTCGGGTTTTATCACGTTGGTCGAGTCGAGGCGACCGCCGAGGCCCACTTCAATGATGGCGATGTCGACTTTCTCTTTGGAAAAATAGTCAAATGCCATGCCTGTTGCCATCTCGAAGAACGACAGCTGCATCTCTTCAAACTTCTCTTTGTTGTCGCCGATGAAGTCGATGACGTTCTGTTCGGGTATCATCTGTCCGTTGATGCGGATGCGTTCGCGGAAGTCGAGCAGGTGAGGGGAGGTGTACAAGCCGGTCTTGTAGCCGCATTCCTGGAATATCGACGCCAGAGTATGCGACACAGTGCCTTTACCGTTGGTGCCGGCCACGTGCACAGTCTTGAAATTGTTTTGCGGATTGCCAAGAAAATCTAGCAGTTCCGTGATGTTGCCGAGGTCAGGCTTATAGGCCTTCGCCCCGATCTTTTGATACATTGGAAATTTGTTAAACATCCAATTCGTCGTATCAGCGTAGTTCATTCTCTTATGATAAATTTATATGTTATCGTTCCTTTTTGCAGTTCTGCCGCTTCTTTGTCGGGTGCGAACACCGACGACATAGCTGCTTGTTTTGCTGTCTCGCGCATCCTGGTGTTGGCGATGTTGGTGCCTTTGCCTATCTGTGCGTTCTGCACGCGTCCGTCGCGGTCGACCCAGATGTCGACCACTATGGTGCCTTCCTCGTTGAAGTCGGAGCTCGGTCGTTGCAGGCTCTTGGCGTTACGTCCGCCGAGGTCGTACGACGGTCCACCGCCGCTGCCGCCTTGGCCTTCGTAGTTGCTGATGTCCTGTCCGCCGTTGGGGTTGCCTTGGTCGCCAGGCGTCTCGGTGTTACCTTCCGACGAGGTGTTTTCCTGAGGTTTTACAGGCTTAAACAGCGCTCGTGGGTCGACCGTCGGCGCCTCCTCTTTCGGCTTGGGGGCTTCTATCGCGGGTGTCTCCTCGGTGTTTTGCGTCACCGTCTGCTCCTGCGGCTCGGGCTGAGGCGCCGACGGCTTCACTGTCTCAGTAGGCTTAGGCTGCTGGTTGACGCCCATACCTTCGTTGTACATGCCGAGGTTGACCTCAACGCCTGCTTCTCCTGGCAACGGCAGCGGCGTGGTGAGCGCCATGATGACAAGGAGCACCACCACAATGGCATGAACGGCCACCGTGACAGCAACAGCTATGGTCTTATTTTTGTTTTCCCTTGTCATTTCTTCGCCGATGTTGCCAGTAAAACCTTATGGTTTTGATTGGTCTCGTTGTTGATGTTGTTCACCGCGTCGATCACGTTGACGACGTACTGCACCGGCACGCTCTTGTCGGAACGTACCACCACGGTGCCGTCGACAGTGCCGCCGAGGGCAATCAAAATCTCCGATTGTAGTTGATTATCAGTGACTTGACGTTCGCCAACGAAGTAGTCGTACTTATCGTTGATATACACCGTGACGGTCTGCTTGGCCATGGTGCGACTGCTGCTCTGCGGGAGCAGCAGCTTGATGGCGTTAGGCGCCACGAGCGTCGACGTCAGCATGAAGAAGATAAGCAGGAGGAACACGAGGTCGGACATCGACGACGAGTTAAACTCCACTCTTCTCTGGTTTCTGCGTTTCAGTGCCATAATTACTTCGCGGGTTCGTTCAACACATCCATAAACTCAATACTCTTCGACTCGAGGAGGTTCACCACCTTATCTATCTGGGCAACAAGGATGTTGTAGAAGATGAAGGCTATGATACCAACGATGAGACCGCCGACGGTCGTCACCATGGCCTGATAGATACCTGTCGAGAGAAGCTCGATATCGATGTTGTTGCCTGCCATCGACATGTCGTAGAATGCACGTATCATACCGATGACGGTGCCGAGGAATCCCAGCATCGGGCCTGCACCCGAGATCATGGCGAGCAGCGCCACGCCTTTTTCAAGGTTGCTAACTTCAAGATTACCAACGTTTTCGATGGCTGTCTGGATGTCGTTCAACGGCTTGCCCACGCGCGAGATACCTTTCTCAATCATGCGCGAGAGCGGTGTCGATTTCTTCTGGCATAACACCTTGGCGTCGTCCAACTTACCGTCTTTCATATACAGACGGATGGTCTCCATAAAGGCGTCGTCTTTCTTGGCCGCCTTGTTGATGGTGATGAAACGCTCGATGAAGATGTAAACGGCTATCACCGAAAAAATAGCTAAAATCAACATAATCCAGCCGCCTTGGACTGTCATGTCCCATAACGACATTCTGATTTCTGTGGCTTCTGTAACTGCATCAGCTACAGGCACTTGCAATAAAAAACTTGATAAATTCATATACTAATATTTGTCAATTACAAAAATAAACAATTAATTGACAAATATATTATAAAAAAATATAAAAAATGTGAAAAAAATCAGATTTCTGTGAATCTCTTAACGATTTTTTCGCTGTAGGTGCGTGACACCGGCACCGACTCGAGTCCCGGCTGGTTGAAGTCGATATAATAGCCCTCGTCTTCGGTGCGTATCAGCTTGATATTGTTAGAGTTAACGATATACGTACGATGGCAGCGCATGAGAGGCGTACCCGCGAGACTGTCTTCAATGGCTTGAATCTTGTTTCTCAAAACGAACGAGCTGATTCCACCCTTATTATTATAGAACACATTCACGTAGTTGCCTTCAGCCTTGATATAATAGATGTTCTCAAGCTTCACGGTGAACTTCAGCGCTCCGGCATAGTCGTGGAAGTTGATGATATCTGGGTTGTCGGTAACCGTCGACTCAACCGTTGTCTTCTGTGTCTTATTTTTGGTTTCGTTAGTGTTTATCATGCTTTTAGCTATCTTCAACACTCTCTGCCCATCGATGATGGCGAAGCTCAAATCTGTTACGATAAACGGGAATCCGAGCGCGATGAAGGTGATAAGGATACTCTTACCGATGATGAGAGCATGGGAATATGTCTCTACATGCATGACACTCAATGAGATATATGCGTGGAAGAGTCCGATGAGCACTATCTCGCCCACTGTCCATAAGATGAACTTAGGGTAGGTGAAACGGATGAGCCGTTTCGACATATAATACATCATTATCCTGCTCAGCACCAAAAATATGGTCGATGAGATGATAAAGAAGGCTGTGTAGATAAACTGATTCTCTTCTTCGACCGAAAACCATGCCGTGGTACTGTCGGAAAGCGGGATATATAAGGCCAAAAAGGCGATTGCGAAGAGCACTGAGATGGCTACTTGAACCACTAAGTTGTTCTTCTCTATAAGATAATGTGGAAGTTTTTTTCTTTCCATTGGCGTAATTTTTACGTTGCAAAGATACAAATTTTTTAAATACGACCGAATTTCGTCACAAAATTTTCGAATTTCGTCACAAAATTTTTTATTTCGTCACAATTTTGCCGAATTTCGTCACAAAATAGCGAATTTCGTCACAAAAACCCGAATTTCGTCACAAAACGTCCGAATTTCGTCACAAAAATTCACCAGGTCGTTTTTCGGGGGTACTTTTGCGACAGTTGAAAACGAATATTAGTAAGAGTATTAACGATAAATCAAATTATAAATGAAGATTTCTGGATTAGGAAGTTCACTTCCGTCAAAAGTTGTTACAAACCAGATGCTTGCTGAGATTCTTGACACGTCTGATGAATGGATAACGACGCGTACCGGTATCAAGGAGCGCCGTGTGCTTTCAAAGGAATATGTCTTGGATCTTGCTGTCGACGCTGCTTTGAAGGCTGTTGCCGACGCCAAGATCGACGTTAAGGATCTCGATTTCGTCATTTGCGCTAATGTCGTGAATGAGTATGTAACACCTGCTTTGAGCTGCATCATCAAGGAGAAGATCGGCGCAAAGTGTCCATGTATCGACCTCAACGGTGCCTGCGTAGGTTTCATTTATGCCTGCGACATGGCTGAAGCATATTATAAAATAGGTAGAGTGAAGAACGTCCTCGTGGTATGTGCCGAAGCCCCGGCTCATATGCTCGACTGGCACGACCGTACATGCGCCGTGCTGTTTGGAGCAGGAGCTGGAGCAGCAGTGCTGACACCTGGCGACAACATCCTCACCTCACGTCTGACAAGCTCCGACGGCTGGGATCGTCTCTACGAGATGCACGACCTCCAGTGGTGCCCTTACGACGAGAAAGGTAGGACCAACCTTCCTCTCGTCATGCACGGTCAGGATGTGTTCAAATTCGCTACCTCGACATGCGTCAACGACCTGCAGGTGGTGCTGAAAGATGCCGGCCTCACAGCCGATGACATCGACACCTATTTCATCCACCAGGCTAATTTAAGAATCATAAAATACATCGAACAGATGCTGAAGCAGCCGACCGAGAAGTTTCCGACCAACATCGAGAAATACGGTAACACCTCGTCGGCCAGTCTCCCGATCCTTCTCGACGAGACGAAACGTGCAGGCAAGCTCAAAGAAGGCGATATCCTCGCTTTCAGCGCATTCGGCGCAGGCCTCGTGTCAGGTGCAATGATTATGAAATGGTAAATCTGAAAATTAATTATGGAAAATAAAAGAAGAGTTGTTATAACCGGCATGGGAGTGGTATCTCCTGTCGGCAACGATGTCGAGACGTTCCTCGATAGCATCATGAACGGCAAATGCGGCATCGATCTTATTACAAAGTTCAACACCGACGACCTTCCTGTGAAGGTTGCGGCCGAAGTCAAGGACTTCAACCCTGAAAAAGACGGTCTCGAGATTCCTTTCGTGCGTCGTAACGACCTCTTTGCCGTCTACGCCATGGCAGCAGCCTGCCAGGCAATGAAAGGCAACGAAGAAGGCTGGGACCCTGATCGTTTGGGCGTCTACATCGGCTCGGGCATCGGCGGCTTCGACACCATGATGCGCGAGATGCATAAGCTCGAGGCTGAGGGTCCACGCTGGGTGTCACCACTCATGATCCCTACCATGATTGCCAATATGGCGGCCGGTAACGTGGCTATCAGATTCAACGCACACGGAGTATGTCTGCCAGTGGTAACTGCTTGTGCCACAAGCACTCACGCCATCGGTGAGGCCTATCGCGCCATCAAGGACGGATATGCTGACGGTATCATAGCCGGCGGCACCGAGGCACCTATCAACAGACTCTCGATAGCAGGTTTTGCTAACTGTAAGGCCTTGACGAAGTCGGAAGACCCTAACGCTGCATCACTGCCTTTCGATGCACGTCGCGGTGGCTTCGTCATCGCTGAGGGTGCAGGCATAGTGTTGATGGAAGAATACGAACACGCGAAGAAACGCGGAGCTACAATATATGCTGAGGTATGCGGTTACGGCAATACCTGCGACGGTCACCACGTCACCGCGCCTCATCCGGAGGGTACTTATGCTGCCAAGGCCATCAAGATGGCGTTGGACGAGGCAGGCTATCAGGAGAAGAAAGACCTCCTTTACATCAATGCTCACGGAACAGGCACGGCCTTGAACGACTCGTCGGAGACGCAGGCCATCAAGAAGGCCATAGGTGAGGATGAGGCGCGTAGAGCTCTCATCAGCTCGACGAAGTCGATGACAGGTCACCTCCTCGGTGCCGCCGGCGCTATCGAGATCATAGCATCGGTGCTCGCACTGCATAAAGGCATGGTGCCTCCGACCATCAACCTCAACGAGCCAGACCCGGCTTGCGACCTCAACTACACTCCAAACAAAGCAGTCAAGGCCGACTTGACCATCGCAGTGTCGCAGTCGCTCGGCTTCGGCGGACACAACGGCGCCGTAGCTCTTCGCCCCATTGTAAACTATTAAACTAAAAATATGACAAGAGAAGAATTAAAAAACTATTTACCTCACCGCGAGCCTATGTTGCTCATCGACGAGATTGACATTGACGACCAGCATGTCGCTCATTCGAAATATCACGTCAGAGGCGATGAGTTCTTCCTCCAGGGACACTTCCCGGGCAACCCAGTGGTGCCGGGCGTCATCCTCTGCGAGATTATGGCCCAGAGCTGCGCTCTCCTGATGAAGGACGACCTCCCGGGCAAGCTCACATTCTACACAGGCATCAACAACGTGCGTTTCAAGAACCAGGTCCTCCCGGGTGACACCATCGAGGTGGAGGCAGTCCTGACAGCACACCGCGCCAACATCTATTTCTGCGACGCTAAGCTCAGCGTAGCCGGAAAACAATGCGTCAGCGGAAGCCTGTCGTTCGCTCTCGTTCCAAGAACAGAAAAATAATTTTATATAATGAAGAAAGAATTTCAAATTGTTGTGTTGGCAAAACAGGTGCCTGATACCAAGAACGTTGGTAAGGACGCCATGAATGCCGACGGCACCATCAACCGCGCGGCTCTTCCTGCCATCTTCAACCCCGATGACATGAAGGCGCTCGAGATGGCTCTGATGTGCCGTGATATCATTAAGAAAAACAACGTCGATGTCAAGGTCACCGTCATCACGATGGGACCTCCACGTGCCAACGAGATCATCCGCGAGGCGTTATACCGTGGTGCAGACGACGGTTTCGTGGTCAGCGACAAACGTTTCGCAGGCTCCGACACCTTGGCTACATCATACGCTTTGTCGATGGCTATCAAGAAGTTAGGACATTACGACATCGTCTTCACAGGACGCCAGGCTATCGACGGCGACACCGCACAGGTGGGACCGCAGACAGCAGAGAAGCTCGGCGTGCCACAGATCACCTACGCTGACGAGATCATCGCAGCATCGACCGACAGCATCCGTCTCAAGAGAGTGCTTCAGCACGGCATCGAGGTCGTCGAGACAAAGCTCCCGGCACTCGTCACAGTGCACGGCAACGCCAAGGACTGCCGCTCACGCCACGCTCATCTCGTCATCAAGAGAAAAAACACCGAAATCCCAATGCTGACAGCCGATGACCTCAATCCTGACTACGAGAGATTAGGCCTCAAAGGCTCGCCGACAAAGGTGAAAAACATCGAGAACGTCGTTCTCACAAAGAAAGAAAGTATCACAGTGAACGCTGACGACGAAGGCATCAAAGGATTGATCGAAGACCTCACAGCAGCACATATTTTCTAGATTCAAAGATTTAAAGATTTAAAATTCAAAATTATTTAAGAATAAAATTAAAAAATTATAGTTATGACAACAAAAGAAAAAATCACCGAAATCATTGTTAACAAACTTAGTTGCGATCCTGCTATGGTTACTGAAGATGCAGGTTTTGTCACCACATTAGGCGCCGATTCATTGGATATCGTCGAGCTCATCATGGACATCGAGCGTGAGTTTGAAATCACCATCCCTGATAACATGACAGAGAAGATCGTCACAGTGGGCGATGCAATCAAAGTTGTTGAAGAAATCAAGGCAAAATAATGAATAACATTATTGTTTATTGCGAAGTTAAAGACGACGGCAAGATCGCCGATGTGAGTCTGGAGCTCTGCTCTAAGGCCCGTCATCTGGCCGACCGCCTCAAGGTCGACGTCGAAGCCGCCGTCATCGGCAACAACCTCAAAGGTCTTGAGAATGAGCTGTTTACGCATGGCGTTAACACCGTTTTCTGCCTCGAGGATAAGCGTCTGGGCTTTTACCAGACCTTGCCGCATTTCAGTGCCATGACGAAGCTCATCGAGCGCGAGAAGCCTTATTCGGTGCTCTTCGGAGCAACACCGGTGGGTCGTGACCTCGGTCCGAGAGTGGCATCATACCTCCGCTGCGGTCTTACAGCCGACTGCACAGCTCTCGACATCGACGAGAACGGTAACCTGATGCAGATCCGTCCGGCATTCGGCGGCAACATCATCGCCACCATCATCTGTCCGGATGTGCGTCCGCAGATGGCTACAGTGCGTGAGGGCGTCATGAAGCAGGAAGTATTTGAGAAACAAGCGAATACGAAAGTCGTGAACCTCAACGCAGCCGAGTTCCTCAACGACGCCGACTTTGTCGTGAAGATCATCGAGCGTAAGCTTGAGGAGAAGAAAATCGACATCAAAGGCGCTCCAATCATCGTTTCGGGCGGTTACGGCATGGGCTGCAAGGAAAACTTCAAGCTTCTGCACGAGCTCGCTGACCTTCTCGGAGGAGAAGTGGGTGCCACACGTGCCGCCGTCGACGCAGGATTTGCTGAGCCGGAACGTCAGGTGGGACAGACAGGCGTCACAGTGCGTCCGAAGGTCTACATCGCCTGCGGTATCTCAGGCGCTGTGCAGCACCGCTCAGGCATGGAACAGTCAGCGTTGATCATCTCTATCAACACCGACCCGCATGCACCTATCAACTCTATCGCAGACTACGTCATCACAGGTGATGCCGCAGACGTTGTGTCGAAGATGATAAAATATTGTAAATCAAATAGTAAGAAATAATGAACTTTTATCAAGATAATAAAAGCCTCGCTTTCTATCTGAACCATCCTAAGATGGAGGAGATCGTCCGCATGAAGGAAAACGACTTCGTGGACGCTGAGAACGACGAGCTGGCACCGAAGAACGTAGAAGATGCTATCGACAACTACGACAAGGTTTTGGATATCGTCGGTGAGCTCTGCGGCGACGTGCTCGACCCGAATGCCGAGGCAGTTGATATTGAAGGTCCGAAAATCGTTGACAACGCTATCGTTTACGCCAAGGGAACACAGCAGAACCATGAGGCTATGCGCGACGCAGGTCTCTACGGAATGGCACTCCCGCGTAAATATAACGGACTTAACTTCTCGTATGTGCCTTACGTGATGGCAGCTGAGATGGTCTCTCGCGCTGACGCAGGCTTCGCCAACATCTGGGGCTTGCAGGACTGTGCCGAGACAATCCTCAAATTCGCTGACGACGCTATCAAAGACGAGTTTTTGCCACGTATCTACAAAGGCGACACATGCTCTATGGACCTCACAGAGCCTGACGCAGGTTCAGACCTTCAGTCGGTGCAGCTCAAAGCTACCTTCGATGAGAAGGCTAACTGCTGGAGACTCAACGGTGTGAAGCGTTTCATCACCAATGGTGACGCCGACATCAAGTTAGTGCTCGCACGTTCTGAAGAGGGTAGCACCGACGGCCGTGGCCTTTCGCTTTTCGTTTACGACAGAAAAGAAAAAGCCGTGACAGTGCGTAGAATCGAGAATAAGATGGGTATCCACGGCTCACCGACAGCTGAGCTGGTGTTCAACAACGCTCCTGCAAAGCTCATCGGCGACCGTAAGATGGGACTTATCAAATACGTCATGTCGTTGATGAACGGCGCACGTTTAGGCGTTGGCGCACAGTCGGTCGGACTCGCCGAGGCAGCAGTCCGCGACGCTGAGGAATATGCCGACCAGCGTGAGCAGTTTGGCAAGAAAATCAGAGAGTTTGTCGCTGTTCAGGACATCCTCGATTTGATGCGTGCCAAGACTGACGCAGCTCGCTCGTTGCTTTACGAGACAGCACGTTATGTTGAGACAAACAAGAAGGTTGCCGACATGCTGACACCTGTGTTGAAGATGTTTGCCAGCGAATGGGCCAACCAGATCGCTTACGACGACATCCAGATTCACGGCGGTTCAGGCTTTATGAAGGAATACAAATGCGAGCGCCTCTATCGTGATGCACGTATTTTGACCATCTACGAAGGTACTTCACAGCTTCAGGTCGTGGCAGCGGCACGTTTCTTAGGAAACGGAGCTTATCTGAAATATATCGCCGACCTGGATAGTTTCGAATATGCTGAGGATTTACTGCCATTACGCGACAAGCTTCGTGCCATGACAGAAAAATATAAAGAAATTTTTGACCTTTCGGGCAATAAAGAGACCCACCATAGACGTTTAGTAGAAGCGGTAGGTTATATCATCATGGGTTATCTCATGCTGCAGGACACCACCCGCTGCGCCGATTTCCGTAAATCGTGCGAAAACATCATTAAATTAGGTCAAGGAGAAATTGCTAAATCTTACGAATATGTTAAAGAATAGAACAGCTATCATCACCGGTGCTGCAAGAGGTATCGGTAAGGCCATCGCCAAGCGTTATGCTATGGAGGGCTGCAATATCGCGATCACCGATATTAACGAAGACAATATCAAGGCAACTGTCGCTGAACTCAGCGAGCTCGGCACCATGGTGAAGGGTTACGTTTCAAACGCAGCCGATTTCGCCGATGTAGAGAAGACTGTCAACCAGATCGTGGCTGATTTCGGTCGTGTCGACATCCTCGTCAACAACGCCGGTATCACCAAGGACGGCTTGATGCTCCGCATGACTGAGGCTCAGTGGGACGCAGTGCTCACAGTGAACCTGAAGTCGGCATTCAACTACATCCATGCTGTGTTGTCGACAATGGCACGCCAGAAGGGTGGTAGCATCATCAATATGGCTAGCGTCGTCGGTGTTTCGGGCAACGTCGGTCAGGCTAACTACTCAGCCTCTAAGGCCGGCTTGATCGGTCTGGCTAAATCGGTGGCTAAGGAGATGGGCAGCCGTAACATCCGCGCCAACTGCATCGCTCCAGGTTTCATCGAGAGCGACATGACCAGAGCTCTGCCTGAAGAAGTAAGAAAAGACTGGGCCACCAAGATTCCGTTGAGAAGAGGCGGTACACCAGAAGACGTCGCTAATGTGGCGTTGTTCCTTGCTTCAGACCTGTCGAGCTATGTCACCGGACAGGTGATCAACTGCTGCGGCGGCATGCAATGTTAATTAGACATTGAAGTATTAGTTATAAGTTTGTTTTTTGCTCGTTAGAGACGTCATAACATGGCGTCTCTACATTTTTATATGGTAGGATGAAATATCTTGCCTGATGAAGAATCGCTTTCAGCTCCTGTCACTGAGCGTAACACGTTGATTTCGTTGCGTTTGCGGAGCAGTCCGAGGAAAGCGAAGACGAGGGCTTCCTTGTAGTCGATTATGTCGTCGGAGGGGACGACGACCTGATGGCGGGTGTGCGCCTGGATGCGCTCGACGAGATATTTGTTTTTCGCGCCTCCGCCTGTCACTAATAATTTTGCAACAGGTTGATTGTCAATAGATTGACCGATTTGAATGGCGATATGTTCAACGAATGTCGCCATAAGGTTGGCGATGTCGTCGCGATTTTCCAATAATGGTTTTATGTTTTCTTCGAAGAATTCACGACCTAATGATTTGGGGTATTTCTGTGAATAGAAATGGTGTGAATTTAGGGTGGCTAACAGTTGATTGTCAATTGTTCCGCCGCTTGCTATGATGCCGTCTTTGTCGTATGGCAATGACAGGCGGTTTGACAGATAATTCAGCGCTTGGTTTGCGATGCAGATATCGTATGCAATACGTTGATTATCAATGTCGTATGAAACATTTGCGATTCCACCGATGTTGAGGCAGATAGGGTAGGTGGAGAATAGGAGTTTGTCGCCTATCGGCACCAGAGGGGCGCCCTGGCCGCCTTTGAGCACGTCTTCGGTGCGGAAGTCGTTGATCACGGTGACGCCGCATTCGTCGGCAAGTGCCTGACCGTCACCGATTTGCAGGGTGTAATGCTCTTGTGGACGATGAAATATGGTATGACCGTGCGACGCGACGATTTCTGGTTTTAAATGGAATTTGTCGATGAAACATTTTGTAACCTGCCCTAAAAAACGGCCGTATTCAAGGTCCAATTGTCGTAGGGACGTCGCGTGCGGCGTCCGCACATTAAAGGCGTCCGCTAACCCGTGTCGCCATGTCTCGTCGTAATCGACGTTGTCTTTTGCGATGATGTCGAAATGCCAAATTCCATCGAACCAGAAATCGGCATCGACGAGGTCGATGCCGTCGAGCGAACTGCCCGACATCAGTCCGATGACATTGGTTTTGCTGGTCATTACAACGAATCGATTATCTTGTTGAGGTGGATGCTGTTGGAGCCTTTCACGAGGATGTCCTTGCCATTGACCGGGTGCTCTTGCAGATGCTCTGCGAGCTCGGCAACGCTAGGGAAGGAGCGGAACTTAGAGTACTCGGAGCTCTCTGAGAGCCTGGAGAACTCTGGACCGACCAGGCACACATTGTCAAACCCGAGGCTTACTATCAGCTCCAGTATCGCTTGGTGTTCCTGTTGCGACTCGCTGCCGAGCTCGCGCATATCGCCGAGGATGAGCAGGTTGTCGTCTTTACAGATGTTACGGAAGTTTTTGAGAGCGTGGGCCATGCTGGTGGGGTTGGCGTTGTAGGCATCCATTACCACGCGGTTGCGGCCTGTCTCGATGACCTGCGAGCGGTTGTTTGTCGGGCAGTAGCTCGACAACGCGTCGACGATGTCATCGTCGTTGACTTTGAAGTATTTTCCTATGCAGATGGCGGCCATCACGTTTTCGAAGTTGTAGTCGCCAACTAGTTGAGTGTCAATGGTTTTGCCATTCCATGCCACTGAGAGGTAAGGGTTGGCTGAGAGGATGCGGCCGCTCACGTCGGCTTTGGCGGTTGAGCCGTAGGTCACCTTTTTGATATCTTTGGCGAGGTCCATCAGCAGTTCGTTGTCGTGGTTGACAAACAGCATGCCGTTGTGTGCGCCTATGTATTCGTACATCTCGTTCTTGGTGCGGATCACGCCTTCGAAGCCGCCGAAGCCTTCGAGATGGGCGCGTCCGATGTTGGTTATGATGCCGAAGTTAGGCTCTCCGATCTCGGTGAGCTCGCGTATGTCGCCGGGATGGCTGGCGCCCATCTCGACCACTGCGAGTTCAGCCGCAGGCTGAACTCGCAGTAGCGTGAGCGGCACGCCCAACTGGTTGTTGTAGTTGCCTTGAGTATAGACGATACTATATTTCTTGGCCAGGACTGCCGAGACGAGCTCTTTGGTGGTAGTCTTGCCGTTGGTGCCGGTGATACCTATGATAGGAGTGCCGAGCTGTCGTCTGTGGTAGTTGGCCAGCGCCTGCAGGGTCTTGAGACTGTCGTCGACGACAAACAACCGCTCATGTCTAGGCAGTCCTTGTCTGTCGGCGATCACGCATGCCGCCACGCCGCCTTCGGCGGCTTCCAACGCGAAGTCGTTGCCATCGAAATGCTCGCCCTTCAAAGCCACAAAGACACAGTCTTTGCTGATGGTTCGACTATCTGTAGTGACAGTGTAAGCCTTCTTGTAAAGCTCGTAAATCTTCTCAATGGTATCCATGTCGTGTTTTTATAAAAAAAGCCGTCATTGCGACGGCTTAATTATTGATAATCAATATTTTACTTGTTAGCAACCGTGCCAATCATGTTCATGGCGCATCTGAAGCCTATCGTTGCCGAGCATTCGTTCTCGTCGAGATAACGACGTACCGAAGGGCTGAGATAGTAAGGACCGTCGGCCCATGAGCCGCCTTTCACTACGCGTGAATGGTCGGAGATGAGGGTGGTCTTGCCATAGTCGTACATCTGGCTGGTGTATTCGCTCTGCTCAAGCTCTCTGTTGCCCCAGTCGTTCTGGATTGTCGACATATAGTCACCGTCCTTGTAGTTGATGCCTTCGGCTGTGCCACGGAACGGGTTCTGATCGCTGAAGTCCTCGAACGAAAGCGGACGATAGACGTCGAGCACCCATTCTGAGACGTTGCCTGCCATGTTGTAGAGACCGAAGTCGTTAGGCCAGTACGACACCACCGGTGCCGGGAATGCTGCGCCGTCGTTGAGACTGCCGGCTACACCCATGTAGTCGCCTTTGCCTCTCTTGAAGTTGGCCATGAAGTCGCCCATGTAGTTCTTGTCCTGAGAACGCAGGCCGTCGCCTTTCCAAGGATAGACCTTGCCGTCTCTTACGCTTTCACCCTGTGTGTTGCCGATGAGAGCGAGTGCGGCATATTCCCATTCAGCCTCCGTGGGGAGACGATATTTTGGAAGGAGTATTCCGTCTTCCATTCTAGCACGCTTGTCTTTGCCGTTCTTACCAGCAACACCTACATATTCTCCTGAGAGATAGCCGTCGGTGGTGAAGTGGCTCTCAGCGTTTTGGTTAGGATCGAAGTCGAGCATGCCGGCTTCGATGAGAAGCATCTCGTTGACGCGGTCGGAACGCCACAAAGCGTAGTCGTTGGCCTGTTTCCACGACACGCCGACAACAGGATAATCTGCGTATGCCGGGTGACGGAAGTAGATCTCCACCATCGGCTCGTTGTACGACATCGAGTTACGCCATACGAGAGTGTCGGGGAGGGCGTTGATGACCAATGAGTCTTCGCTGCCGTAGATGCGTGTTAACCAATAGATATACTCCAAATAATCGAGGTTGCTGACCTCTGTCTGATCCATGAAAAACGATGAGACCGACACCTGACGAGGGGTGTTGTCCCATTCATAGAACACGTTTTCCTGGGTGGCGCCCATGGTGAAGGTCCCGCCTTCGATAGCTACCAAACCCGGGCCTGGCTTCTGCTCCTTAGCGTTGGCGACTGTAAAACCGCCGTAGTTAGGATCGTTGTAGTTCCAACCAGTGGTGTTCGATTTGCCTGCTTTTCCTGATTTTCCGCCTTTCTTGCTTGTACTTCCACAAGAAACCAACAAAATACCTAAGCAAAAAACTGCCAAAATAGCACTTAATCTTAACTTTTTATGCATTTTCGTTCGTGTTTATTTTTCTTATCAATAACTGCAAATCATTTTATTTATTGCATTTGCGTGCAAAAAAATGATTTTTACACATGTCCAAATTTTCAAACTGCAATTATACGAATTTTTTCCTTAGGAAAATAAAGCTTTTTTTAATTTTTTTTGAAAAATGTTTTTCGCAATAATATTTTATATTATCCGTTATTTCAAAAAAAGTGCGTATCTTTGCAGAATGTATAAAAGGGTTTTTATAGGGATTCTGATATTTTTGATGGCCAAAACAGGCTTAATCGCAGGCAATTCGGTGCTTGAGAGCGGCGTGTGGTATAAGATGGCCATCTCCTCAACGGGAATGTACAAGCTGACATATTCCGACCTGTCGGCTATGGGCGTCGACGTGGCGAATATCGATCCGCGAAATATCAGCATCTACCATAACGGCGGCGGAGTGTTGCCGAAAATCAACAAATACTACTATCCTGACGACCTTTACGAGATTCCTATCTATGTGTCGGGCGAGGACGACGGCTCCTTCGACCAGAATGATTATGTCATTTTCTACGCAAGAGGTCCGGTCACGTGGCGTTTCGACAAGATCAGGCAGTTTTACCGCCATATCAAAAACGTTTATACCGACAACACCTACGCTTTCCTGAACGTGGGTGACCATGCGGGACGACGTATAGGAGCAGGGCAGATACCTACCGGATCAACAATTACTTATGTCTCCGATTTCCTTGATTATAAGGTGAAAGATGTCGATGAGGTGAACATCAACAATATGGGATGTACCTGGTTTTTCGACCGTTTCGACATCACCTTGCAGCGCGATTACGACTTCACCTTCGACAACATCGTGACGACGAAAAACGCTAAGATTAGGGCTTCGATGGCCTCAAAAAACCAGTCGTCGGCCACCATGGCGCTGAAATACAACAACAGGACGCTTTACACCAAGTCGTTCCCGAACGCCAGCGCTACACTATACGCCGCTTGGGATACCTTGTGTATGGTGAGTTTCGCGCCCGTCGGCAACACCATCACCATCACGGCAAACTACACGCGCACGCTGACGTCGTCGGTGGCATGGCTCGACTATATCAGCCTCAACGCCTGGCGTTACCTTAGGATGAGCGGCGACGTGATGCAGTTCCGCAACCCGAGCTGCAACGACACCACAATGATTTACGAGTTTCAGCTCTCAAACGCCAATAATAATATTAGGATTTGGGATGTCACCGACCCGATAAACCCGACGGAAGTGCCGACTACGCTGGCATCGACGGTGATGTCGTTCAGGATGAGAGGTGACTCCGATAACCAGTATATTGCCTTCAATGGCAATGGATACAAGAGCCCTTCATACGTAGGAACAGTGGCAAATCAGAACCTGCATGCGCTGAAAGATATTGATTATCTGATAATTACGCATCCTTCGTTCCAAGCATATGCCGAACGTCTGAAAGAGATACATTCGCACCTCGATGACCTCGTAATAGAGATCGTACAGCCTCAATATATATATAATGAGTTCTCATGCGGAGCGCTGGACATAGCGGGTATCCGTAACTTTATCAAGATGCTGTACAACAACAGCAGCGAGGAGCACCGGCTGAAATATGTGCTGCTGTTTGGCGACGCTTCATACGACTACAAGAATCCTGAGGTGTGTTTCATCCCGACCTGGGAGTCGTTTAACAGTTGCCAGATCACCTCTTCTGTAGTAACCGACGATTTTTACGTATGTTTGGGCGATAATGAGGGCAATATGGAGGCTTACGACTCGACGTATGGCTCTATAATCGACATCCCGATAGGCCGTATGCCTGTGACTACGTCGACTGAGGCTACCGAGGTACTCGACAAACTTGAGGCTTATATCGCGAAGTCAGCGCCTGCCATGAGCAACTGGCGTAACAGCATAACGGTGATGTGCGACGATGAAGACTCGAGTTTCATCAACAACATGGAATATCTGGCCAGCAACGTCAACGGGTGGGGCGGAGATGTCATCGTAGATAAGATTTATCTCGACGCCTATAACCAGATCGCTACTGCCAGCGGACAGCGTTGTCCTGAGATCAACGAGGCGATATCCAACAGAATGTCGCGCGGCACCTTGGCCTGGGCATACAACGGCCACGGCGGTGAGATAGGTCTCGGCGACGAGCGTATACTCACTATCCCAGACATCAACTCTTGGCAGAACGTGCCTATGTGTCCGCTTTTCATCACCGCTACCTGCGAATTCAGCAGATTCGACGACCACACCAGGACGTCGGCAGGCGAGATAATGTTCAAGAGCCCGAAGGGCGGCGCTATTGCCATGATCACCACGGCGAGAACCACTGGCGGCAGTAGAGATGTGCTCATCCGTACCTTCGAAAACATGTTCAAGATGCACGATGGCGAATATCCTACCATGGGCGACATCTTCCTGCATTCAAAAGCCGATAGGACGACAAACACCAAGGTGTTTACACTCTTTGGCGACCCTGCTCTGCGTCTGGCATATCCGAAGAATAACGTCGTCCTGACAGAAATCAACGGGAAGCCTGTCGATGTAGTTAATGACACACTTAAAGCATTGGGTAACATTGAGTTACGTGGTGAGGTGAGAGATAATTTCGGTGAAAAGATGACCGACTTCAACGGCATCGTGAGCGTTTCGGTTTACGATAAGGAGAACAGCTACCGCACCAAAGGCGACAACGGCTCACCGATTCTGACATTCAAGATGCGAAACAGCTTGCTTTTTGAGGGCAAGGCAGTGGTTGAGGCAGGCGACTTCGTCATCAGTTTTACGGTTCCGAAAGACATCAACTACAGCTACGGCAATGGTCTAATCAGTTTCTATGCTACCAACTACGACACCGACGCCAACGGCATGTACAACAATATCGTGGTCGGCGGATATAACAACGATGCAATACCCGACTTCGACGGCCCGCAGGCACGTATCTTCATCGACGACACACTGTTTGTGAGCGGAGGAATCACCAACGAAAACCCTGTTTTCTATGCCTTTGTGAGAGATGAACACGGCATCAACACCACTGGAGCGGGTATCGGACACGACATCACAGCAACGCTGACGGGTGCTACACATAAGATTTACAACCTGAACTCATATTATGAGAATATGGGCGGCTCAAACGATTGGGGATCAATAGCTTACAGATTCTACGGACTTAACGAAGGTGAACATCATCTGAGCTTCAGAGTGTGGGATATTTATAACAACTCGACGACGGTTTGCCTTGATTTTACTGTGGTTAAGAGCAATACGATAGTACTTGAAAACATCTTCAACGCACCTAACCCGATGACAAGCTACACCAACTTCAGCTTTGAGCATAACCAGAAGGGAAATATAGATATTGAAATCAGTATCTACAACGTCAGCGGACAGCGTGTGAAGACCATAAAAGACAACAGATACGGCACTTCGACGCGTATCGACCCGATCTACTGGGATGGCACGTCCGACAACGGAACGCCGCTGCCGTCGGGCATTTACCTCTACAACGTGACGATGACAAACGTCAACAACGAGAAACAATCGGGATTCTCGAAACTGGTCATCGCGCGATGAATTTTAAATTTTTATACAATAAACGAATATAATTGTCGTTAAACGAAATATATGTTTTAATTTTGCAGAGTAATTTTTAAGAATATGTTTAAAAAATCTTTCGTAATTTTGATGAGTCTCCTGATGATGGGATTCGTCGCAAAAGCACAGATTAATTCAGGCGAAGAGACGGGTCAGGACCTTGAGTACAACGTTATTTCGACAGCTGTACCGTTTATGATTATCGCTCCTGATGCACGTTCGGCAGGTATGGGTGATTTGGGTGTTTCGACATCGCCTGATGTTTATTCGATGCACTGGAACCCGGCAAAATATGCATTTATTGAAGACGACTTCAGCGTCGGTCTGGCCTACAGCCCGTGGTTGAGAAAGCTCGTCCCTGATATGAACATTGCTTACCTCGCAGTGTCGAAGCGCGTCAGCAACAAGTCGACGATTGCAGGTTCGTTGAAATATTTCTCACTCGGTGAGATCAACTTCCGTGGTCCGGCCAACGAGGATTGGGGAACATATTCACCTAACGAGTTTGCTATCGACCTCTGCTATTCGAGAAAACTCGGCGACTATCTGTCAGCAGCAGTGGCCGGTCGTTTCATCTATTCACACCTAACACAAGGCGTTACCAACTATTCGCGTGCTGCCTGGTCGGTGGCTGCCGACATCGGCGTCTACTACCAGCGCCCGGTTTACTTCAACACTATCGACGGTGATTTCTCGTGGGGTGTTGCTATCACCAATATGGGTAGCAAGATGAGCTATAGCAACGCTAACTCGAAGACCGACTTTATCCCGACAAATCTCCGTTTGGGTCCGACATTGAAACTCAATATCGATGACTTCAACTCATTGGCTTTCTCATTGGATATCAATAAGTTATTGGTCCCAACTCCGCCGGAGTACGCTTATTATACCGATTCATTGGGACAGCATCCTTTGTATGATGCCAATGGTGACAGAGTCATCGCAAAGGGTATGGATCCTAACGTTTCAGTGGTTCAAGGTATGATTCAGTCGTTCTACGACGCTCCGGGTGGTTTCAGCGAGGAGCTGAAGGAGTTCACCTTAAGCGTAGGTGCTGAATATTGGTACAACAAGGTATTTGCAGTGCGTGCCGGTTATTTCCATGAGTCGAAGATGAAGGGTAACCGTAAATACTTGACCTTCGGTGCCGGTCTGCGTTACAACGTGTTTGCACTAGATGTGTCGTATCTCGTGCCAGTCAACGGTAAGGGCAATTCGGGAACGAATCCTCTCGAAGGCACATTGCGTTTCAACCTCGCTTTCAACATCAACAAGTGGGGTGAGAATACTAAACTTGAAAAAGTGGATTAGCTTAATAGCTTATAAGCTTAGAAGAGGGATGGGCCGATGGAGTCTGTCCCTTTTTTTATTGTTTGATAAATCTTCTGATTATATCAGTCTTTCCTGATATTTTAACGAAATAAACACCATTTGTTAGGTCGCTGCAGTCTATTTCGATGATTTCGTCAGAGCTGTTGGCGATATTTTTTATTTCTTGTCCTAAAACATTGATAATTAGGATGTTATCTATATCTGAGCCTGCGATGTGGAGTATGCCGTGAGTAGGGTTGGGGTAGATGTAGAAGTCGGCGAGGATGTCTTCGTCAATACCGATGGTATTGGAAACTTTGATGTAGCTCACATGACGGAAATGGTTTTGTTTTGTCGCCACAACTTTAATGATATCGCCATCATTCAACAGATTGGTATAATGCAGTGTCAATGCTGTACCATCTGATTTGCCTCTTGCAATCAATTGGTTATCGATAGATAAAGCAATATGAACGCCTTCGTCGGCATGGATTGTGACATTCGTAGTGCCGGGAAGGATGTTTTCGGGATGCGACACTGTGAGTTGCTGGGGCACCTCGGAATACAGTTGCAAATAGGCGTCGCCGAAATAATGGAAGAGATGGTTGGTGATGGTCTTCATGCTCGCGTTGTAGGGGAAGTTCGACTGATGCAGATAATATTTGCCGTAGGTGCTTGCAAACGCTGGATATTGGAAGTCGAAGTCCTGTGGTCCGTAGTCGGGCAGGAAGTCGGGGTAGATGTAGTCGACGAAGCCCCAGACGTAGGTGTCGTTGACATAGGAATACGACAGCTGTGAGGCGGCGATGACGCCCACGGCACCTTTCGCCACGCGCAGGAAACGCTCGGCGAGACAGTCGGTGGTGTCGGCACCATAGCTGAAGTCGCCGGTCTGACAGTTGGCCGACATTATAAACGAGAGTTTGTCGTTGTTGAGGTGGTCGATGTCCCAGTTGAAGAAGTCGGGCTCGCCCCACGACTGAAAGGTGCCGTGGTCGCGGTGTATGAAGAGGTAGGTGCCGTCTTCTATCGCCTGTTTGATCTTGGTGGCATTGCCGCTCCAGTCGGTGAGATGCGACATGGTGGCGGGGATGTAACCCAGTCCGTCGGGACCGAAATAATCGAGCACCAGCTCGGTCTTTTGGCCTGTCGACCACACTGAGTCGGGAGTGCCTTGGTGTATGCCGTTGATATGGATCACGTCTTTTCCGTTGTTTTCGAGGTATCCTGCCACTATCTCGGTACACAGCTGAAACCAGCGTGTTCGTTGGTATCCCATGGCGGTGACGGCGTGGTTGTAGTAATACTCGTCGGTGTAGGGGTGGAGCTCATAGTTGAGCGTCTTCTGCACCATGCGTTGTGCCTCGCCGCCGTTCGCTGCCGGCATGCGGGCTATTACCATCTCGGGAAGGCCGTCGTTGTTGAAGTCGACGAGTTTATTGTCAGCGAGATACGGCTCATACTGATGACCGTCGGGATGGTCGGTGAGGGCGTACGATGTGACGCCCAGGGAAGGGTCGGAGTTATAGTCGCCGAGCAGCAGAACGGCGGCGGGGCTGGGGTTCCAGTTTTCGTAGCCGTAGCGGAGATAAGCCTTCAAGTTGTCAGGTTCGTTAGCTCCTGCTTCTTCCAGCGTCACCACTCGTGTCATTATTCCCTGCTCCTCCCTGAAGTTACGGAGAGTGTCGGCCCAAGCCTTGATGGCATCGTCATTAGGAGTGATGATAAGGTAGTCGCAGCCGTCGCGCCGGACATCGTCGAGAGAAGAGGAGCGCGGGGCGTTGAGAAAGTCAGGGATTTGAGAAAAAACTGCTTGATTGGTCAGGAAAACCAATATGAAAAGGAATGATATTTTGAATGTTCTTCTAATCATTGTAGGGGGTTCCTCGCTGCGCTCGGAATGACAACCCTTTGTTGTGGTTGCCGGGGACAAATATACAAAAAAAAGAGACAATGTAACACTGTCTCTTTTTTAACCTTAAATAATTAATTATTAGGTACGGCTCCGCAGAATTAATACTCGTCAGATACTGTGAGCTTCTTTCTACCTTTGGCGCGACGGGCTTTCAAAACCTTGCGACCGTTGGCAGTTGCCATTCTTTCTCTGAAACCGTGTTTGTTCTTGCGTCTTCTGTTCGATGGTTGAAATGTACGTTTCATTTTCTTATGTATTTATTTTTTCTTTTTTCTTGACCTAAAATTTCGGACTGCAAAATTACACATTATTTTGATACGTACAACATTTTTTTTGAAAAATTATTTTTCAGGTACATTTTTCAACGTTTCGACCAGGAATTCCCAGAACGGAGCTACTGATTCGATGAGCAACGCCTCGTCTGGTGAGTGCGGGTGAACGAGGGTAGGACCGAACGAAATCATATCCCATTTCGGATATTTTGCGCCCAGAATTCCGCATTCGAGACCGGCGTGGATGACCATCACCTTAGGCTCTTTGCCGAATTTTTCCTTGTAAACCTTCTTCATCGTGGCGAGGATAGGGCTGTCGATGTTAGGTTTCCATCCGTGGTATGAGCCGCTCGACTCGGCCTTTGCGCCGTGGTCTTCGAGCACCTTACGCACGTCTTCGGCGAGTTTGTCTTTGAGCTCGTCGACCAAGCCGCGCTGCAGCGAGCATGTGACGATCTTGCCCTTCTCGAGCTTCACGAGAGCGAGGTTCGACGATGTTTCCACCGTGCCTTCGAAGTCTTTCGACATTCCGATGACGCCGTTAGGATATTTAGCGATGGCTTCCATCATGTTCTTGAAAGTCTTGTTGTCGATGACTTTCGCTGGCATCTCGGCATCTTCAACGAGGACTGCGAGATCCGGCTCTGCCTCGGCGAACTGTTCTTTCACAGCTGTCTCGTATTCGGCGACGAATTTCTGCATCTTGTCGGCCTTGTCGGCTGGCACCACCACTGTGGCGAACGACTCTCTTGGGATGGCGTTACGCAGGCTGCCTCCGTTGATGGTTGCAAGACGTACGCCGAACTTCTGCGACACCATAATTAATAAGGTGTTCATAATCTTGTTGGCGTTGCCTCTTCCGAGGTTGATGTCCATGCCCGAGTGGCCGCCTTTTAATCCCTTGACTACCAATTGATATGCTGCCATTCCTGCCGGCACCCTCTCCATCTTAGGAGTCCAGCTGCCGTTGGTGTCGATGCCGCCTGCGCAACCCACGTAGAGCTCGCCTTCGGTCTCCGAGTCCATGTTGAGCAGGATGTCGCCCTTCAACACCTTGGATTTCAGCTTGTTAGCTCCTGTCATGCCTGTCTCTTCGTCGATAGTGAAGAGGGCTTCGATAGGACCGTGCTCGAGGTTCTTTGCTGCGAGGACGCCCATGGCTGCTGCTGCTCCGAGGCCGTCGTCAGCGCCGAGAGTGGTGCCTTTAGCGCGCACCCAACCGTTGTCGATGTAAGTCTCGATAGGGTCTTTCTCGAAGTCGTGAACGGTGTCGGCGTTCTTCTGAGGCACCATGTCGAGGTGAGCCTGCAGGATGACGCCCTTGCGGTTCTCATAACCCGGTGTCGCAGGCTTGCGGATGATGACGTTTCCGGCTGCATCGACGATGGTCTCCAGACCGAGGTCTTCGCCGAATTTCTTCATGAATGCAATGACCTGAGCTTCTTTCTTCGATGGACGAGGAATTCTCGTCAGGCTGTAGAAGTTTTCAAATACTTCTTTTGGTTGTAATTCGTTGATTGTCATAATGTTATATTTTTAGAATGAATTATTTGTTTTTCACGAAATTTTCAATTTTCTCGTAGCCCCAGATGTTTTCCATGGTTTTGAGCGATTCCTCGACCTTCTGGGTCTTGTGTGCCTCCATGTTACGCTGGATGAAGATGCAGTCGGAGAGTTTGCAGCCGCGGCAGACGATGTCTTCCGCAAGGGCGTCGCACGACGGGGCACCGCAGATGCCGCAGTCGATCTGTGGCAGCTGACGTTCCAACTCCTTGATTTTATTCATCTTCTCGAGAGCCTTGCTGATGTCAGGGTCGAGGCTTATCGAACGTGCTTCGACAGGTCCGACGGCCACGTTGTCGAGCAGATATGCGCGTTCGTCTTCCACCTCGTCGGCACGTGTCAGCTCGCCGCGGCGTTCCTTACCCGCCACATAACGGGCGCGGTTGAACATACGCTCGCAGGTGAGAAAACGGTTGTTGTAGGTGAGGATGCCGCCCGGACAGCTCTGGTCGCAGGCACGCAGCTCGAGGAAGTCGACGTCTTCTATCTCGTCGTTTTCAACTTTTTCGAGGAACTCGATGACGTTGTCCATGCCGTCGATTGAAAGCGAATGCTCCGACACCGAGAGACGGCGCTCGCCGTTAGTCAGCGAGTTGAGGATGCTGTCGGAGGTGAGCTGAGCGATAGGCAGTTTCACCTCTTTATAGTCGTGTCCTTGTTCTTTTATCTTTTTATATACTCTGTTGTAGAGTGAGTCCATGTTGATCACGCCGTCGACGCTCGATTTCTCTTCGCCCACAGGACTTTTCACTGCTGCAATCTTAGCGGCGCAAGGCGTCACGTAGAACACTCCGATCTGGTCTTCCGGCCAGCCGTCTTTCACGAGTTTGCGACGGATGTACATCGCCGTGATGTCGAGCGGAGCCTTGACGGGCATGATGTTGTCGACGAGTCCCGGGAACTTCACCTGGATGAGGCGCACTATGGCCGGGCAGTACGACGAGATGAGCGGCTTGGTGTTACCTTCACGCTCGAGTCGGTTCTTCGCCTCGGTGTAGATCGGCACCGTTATCTCTGTCTCGATGACGTGCTGGAAGCCTATCTCGTTGAGGATGGAGTAGATGCGCGACACGCTGATCTCGTCCTTGAACTGGCCGAGAAAGACGGCTGGCACGAGGGCTACGCGGCAGGCGTATTTGAATATCTCCTCGAAGTCGTCTTGTTTCACGAATACGGCTTTATGCGGGCATGCTATGAAGCAGTTGCCGCAGTCGATGCAGCGGTCTTCGTTGATATGCGCTTTCCCGTCGCGGACGCGGATAGCTTCGGTGGGGCAGACCCTCATGCAGTGAGAGCAGCCTTCGCAAACGTTTTCGTTTATCTGTAGAGCGTGAAAGAATGACATATTAGTTTAAAAGTTTAAAAGTTTAAAAGTTTAAAGACGAACATTAGCTGAGGTTCACCTCCATCTCTACTGTCGTGCCGACTCCGACTGTAGATTGAACATTCAGTCGGTCGACGTTCTTTTTGATGTTAGGCAGTCCCATGCCGGCGCCGAATCCCATGTTGCGGACTTCGGGCGAGGCGGTGCTGTTGCCTTCCTGCATTGCCCAGTCGATGTCGGGGATGCCGGGTCCTTTGTCGATGACGCGGACGAGTATCTTGCCGGCGTCGATGTCGGCGGTGACCACACCGCCGTAGGCATGAGCGATAGCGTTGACTTCGGCCTCGTAGAGGGCGACAACGACGCGTTTCACTATCGATGGGTTGACGTTTAGCTGCTTCAAGGTCTTCTTGATGGAACTTGACGCCGAGCCCGCGTTGACGAAATCGCCTTCAATTACTGTATATTCTAAGTGCATAACAAAAAAATTAATAAATCGGTTTTAATCCGGCTTCCCAGAGCAGTCCGCAAGCCTTAAACATCGAATAGTCGCATTCCATGAGGACCATTCCCTCGTCTTCGGCGAGCTCAATCATCTCTTCGGTCGGTTTTTTCTTCCTGACGAATACCACGATGTCGAGGTTGCCCATCTCGCATGTGCGGATGGTCTGCATGGTGCACAGTCCGGTGACGATCATCGGGAAGTTGTCGCCAAGGGTGAGGATGTCGGACATCAGGTCGGAGGCGAAGGCTTTGTCCTGCTCTTCATCCAACCTATCCTGTCCACATACCACTTTGGCATTCAATACTTTAGCAATTTCTGATAATTTCATTTTATATTATAATTTTGTTTGTTTTCAAATTTCAATAACCAATAACCAATAACCAATAACCAATAACCATTAATCATTATAATGTATCTCCACCAAATTCTCTTGTATCATCTCCTTAAGATACTTCATTATATTAATGTCGTTCATCGACATTCCGTCGAGGGCTTCTTTTATCTCATCGGTGTCGAACACGAATTCGCCTTCATCGGTGATGTGTTTATAGATGAAATGTATGTCTTCGTGCGCCGCGAACAGCATCACGAGGGTGCCGGCGAGGTCGCCCATTGGCGGACGGTCGATGTTGTCGTGCTGAAACCAGAAGTTCAACACCGTGCCTTTACCCACTTCGCTCTCGATCTTCATGCCTCCGCCGCAATTCTCTGTGTTCATCTTGATCAAAGGCAGTCCCAATCCGACTTTTCGCGTCGTTCTTGACGTCGTCCACGGGTCGGTGACCTTCGCGAGGAACTCCGGCGTCATGCCTTTGCCGTTGTCTTTGATGGTGAAGGCGTAAATGTTCTCCTTGAGACTATCTTTTATTGTCAATTCCACCAGGGTTGAATTCGCCGCGGTTGAATTTTCCATTAAATCATATACATGTAACGCTAACTCTTTCATATCTGTTTATCCGTATATGAGTTGTAATTTTTCATTAGGTTCTGTATCAATAAATCGCCCATCTTCACCATGAAGAGTCTTTCTAAATTCATCGAAAGATAGGTCGTACATATGCAGCACGCAGTGCACCTCGCCTATGATGTGCAGGAAGTGCGCGTCGCTGCTCTTGGTGAACATAAACCGTTTCAAATATGCGAATTTCTTCAAAAACTCGTCTTTTTTCACATGTTTCGATATCTCCAGCGCGTCGGCCTTGAGGTCGGGTGGTATGAAACCCAGCTGCGACATCAGTGACGACGCGGGTTTGTTGACGTGCGCCGGCACAAACAGGCCTCCAATCTCGTGTACCTTGTCGTAGAGCGTGTCGAGGTCGCAGTCGAGTGCCGACCACAGCAGCCATTCCTCTTCGCCGACCACTTCCTCGTCTTTATCGACGATAAGCTGGTAGCCGAATTTCTCCTCGTCGAGAGGGATGTGCGGCAGATGTTCGTCGAGGAACTCCTGGAACTTATCGAGTTGCTCGTCGTTCTCGAAGTAGGCGAGGGCATGAGCCTCTTCCTGTGTGGTTATCTCCACGCCTCCGATGACAAACACGCCTTGCTCGCGGCCTATCTGCTGCGTGACCTTCACCTGTCGGGTGGTGTTATGGTCGCAGATGGCTATGACGTCGAGATGCAGCTTCTTCGCCTGTTCCACGATGGCAGCGGGCGACATATAGATATCGCCGCACGGCGAGAGAACCGTGTGAATGTGGAGGTCAGCCCTGTACTTCTTCAACTCCATGAACACGTACAACGACGGTGTACGGACGTGGCGCGCCGCGTCCTTACTTTTGATTCAACAAATTGTAAACCAATCCTGCTATCTCGAATGTCGGCAGCGATGTCTGAAGAATCGGCAATTCCTCTTCGTTGGCCTGGTTGATGGTGTCTTCGTTGGCACCGAGGTCTTTGACGAGAATCACGCATGACATCTCTTTCAGCGATGCCACCGCCATCACGTTTTTATGCGTCTGGAGGGTGATCCAGATGTTGCCTTCCTGTGCGTTGCCCATCACGTCGCTGAGGAGGTCGCTGATGTAGCAACCGTCGATGTCGCGGTCGAGGCCGTTTTTACCTGCAAGGACCTTAAGTCCCAGTTTGTCAACTAATTCCTGAACTTTCATATCATTATATAAATTTGAATTTTTCTAAATAAGACTGCAAATTTACGAAATAATAATGAGATTGCAAAGGATTTTGAAAAATTTATTTTTTAATTGAAAAAAGTTGTAATTTTGCCGCATTATGATATTTTTGATTCTCGCGATAATATTCTCGACGGGCGTTTTCGTGGCCATGCGGCTTTTCGAACGTTTTAAGCTCGATAACCATCAGGCACTGATGTGGAATTATGTGTTTGCTTCGGGTACCGGATTCGCGATTTGTGAACATTGGGACACCGCGCCGCAGCTGGTTGCTGAACCATGGTTCGGACTGTCGATTCTGACAGGATTCTGGTTTATCTTCACCTATCTTTTGATGACCGCCTCAACGCAGCGTTCGGGTGTAACGGTGACTTCGTTGTCGAGTAAGATTTCGGTGGTTTTGCCTATTTTGGTAGGTGTGATAATGCTTGGCGAGAAGCTGAATTTCGTAGCGACTTTGGGCATTGTTTTGGCTTTGGTGGCCTTGGTTTTGGTGATTGGCGGACGTGGCGGAAACAATGAAAAGCAAAGTAAAAGCTGGTTGTTGCCGGTATGCATATTTTTCGGCACTGGTACTGGCGATATTTTGATGAAAATCACCGAGCGGCAGAACACAGGCGACGACCTCGGTTTCATGATTGCCTTTATCTACTTCATTGCCTTGCTTTTCGGCATAATCATTGTGGTTTACGATTTGATAAAAGGCAAGTCGAAATGGCAGTGGAAGAGCGCGCTCGGCGGCATAGGTCTGGGTGTCATCAATTTCTTCTCAACCTCCAGTGTTTACCATGCGATGCGCACTTTCGACAACGTTGTGTTATTCCCGATATACAACATTGGGGTGGTGAGCCTGACCGCTCTTGTTGGTTGGCTTATCTTCAAGGAGAAGCTCACCTGGAAGAACTACCTCGGACTGGTAACAGCAGTAATTGCTGTCATTTTAATCACTTTCAGGCCGTGAAAAAGAAGTTTGAGATAGAGGTCCCCGGAGGGGAGAAAAAGGTGCTTTTGCACACTTGCTGTGCGCCTTGTTCGTCGGCCATCATCGAATGCCTGATGCAGCATGGCATTACGCCTGTTATCTATTACAGCAATTCCAATATTTTTCCTTTGGAGGAATATGAGATAAGAAAAAACGAATGCACGCGCTATGCCGAGTCGCTTGGTTTGGAGATTGTTGACGACGATTACGACCATGAAAATTGGCGGCAGGAGATGGCTGGTCTGGAAGGCGAGCCTGAGAGGGGAAAACGTTGTCTTAAGTGTTTCAAATACAGGCTGTTGCGTGCGGCGCGTTATGCCCATGAGCATGGCATTAAAGTTTTGACCACCACTTTGGCCTCGAGCAGGTGGAAAAGTCTCGAGCAGATCGAGGAGGCGGGACGTTTTGCAGAAGCCCAATTTTCCGATGTAATTTTCTGGAATCAGAACTGGAGAAGGGGTGGTTTGAGTGAGAGAAGAATCGAAATTATCGACAAATATGGCTTCTACAACCAAAAATTTTGCGGTTGTGAATTCTCTGTAACGCAGCGCTAGCGCGGGTTTTCGATAATGTTTATAACTTGTTGAAACTTTTTCGTCGAACGTATTGATTTTCTTCGTATTTTTGCGCCCGATTTTTTGTATAACAAACGAGCGCGCGAGCGCGACGAAAAACGATGAAAAAACTATTCGCAATTCTTTTTTGCACAATGCTTTGCATTAGTGCTTTCGCTCAACGGTTGACAGTGGCCACTGTTGAGAACGGAACAATTACTGCAACCCCAACAACTCCTGCCGTAGGCAACATTGTCACACTCGCAGCTACGCCTAACGCTAACTGCGAATTTGTCACATGGTATATTCACAAGACAGGTGACCCGAATACGGTGACGACAGTGGTTGCCAACACATTCAGAATGCCTAACTATGACGTTACTGTAAGTGGTGTTTTTGCGACAACCGAAGATGTTGAAGTCTCAATTGGCAGTGGAACAAGCACAAGTGGTGAGATTCCTGTCAACAGCAATAATAGATACACGCTTACGGAGCAGATTTATACCTCAGTTGAAATGGGTGTGGCTGGTACAATCACTCAGATGTCTTTATATGTATCGGCTAATGCAGCCAGAAGAAATATCGACATCTATCTTAAGCCAACGAGAAAGTCATCTTTCTCTTCTAACACTGATTGGGAGACCATGAGTGATGTGTATAAAGTTTTTTCTGACAACTATACATTCGTTGCCGGTTGGAATACAATAACATTCACCAAACCGTTTGAGTATGATGGATCCAAGAATGTTATTTTGTGTGTGGTGGATAAAACCGCATCGACCGCTAACTCGTCGATGACATTTTACACATACAGCTCAGCCTCAAACAGAACTTTAAGAGTTCGTAACAACAACAACCCTTATACCGTAGGTTATTCCAACACCATTCAAGGATATAACGGTACGCGCATGAGCTCTAACAACCAGGTTAAGTTTGTTAAAACTGTAAAACATACACAGTCGCTGAATGTTGATCCTGATGCTATTACGGATTTCAACTATTTGTATGAGCAGGGCCCGTCAGCAGCGAAGATAATAGATGTTTTGGGCGCAGACCTAGATAACGATATCACAGTGACAGCTCCTGCAGGTTTCGAGGTTAGCACTTCTGCTAACGGTGCATATAGCGAAAGCCTCACAATTCCTAGAGCAAGCAGCAAGGGCGGTCGTGGAACTACCAACTGGAACTTCGAAGGATCATTCCTCAACTGGACTACCATTGATAAAGATGGTGATGGCCGTAACTGGATGGTCTCAACCAACCTTATGTCAAGTTTTAACAGCGGACATAGCGGCAGCAACGCTCTTACATCTGAGAGTTACCGTAAAACAGGTAATAACAGTGGTACACCACTGAATCCTGATAACTGGCTGATTTCACCACAGGTTACCTTGGGTGGAACATTCTCAATCTGGGCTTGCGCTCAGGATGCTACATGGGCAGAAGAACACTTCGGTATTTTTGTGTCAACCACAAGCAACACTGATACCGACAGTTTCACTATGCTTAACGAATGGACTATACCCGCTCAAGGTGGTAGAGGTAGAGGAGAACGCGGAACCCGTGCCATGAGTGACTGGATTCAGTATAGTGTTGATTTGACTATGTATGAGGGACAAACGGGATATATCGCAGTGCGTCACTTCGACACTTACGACATGTTCTACCTCAATGTTGACGATTTTACACTTGATACAGAGGCTACATACGTCCCAGAGCTCCCTGTAACCCTTACAAAAGCTACAGTTTATGCACGTATGAGAGGCGCTCTTGACCCGGATATTTACAGTGGCGACTTGACACTGACTTCAGGCAGCAAGAATGCTACAGTAAACTTGAGCGGCGAGGTCTATGGTAGTGGCGAACAATACACTATCACAACTAATGTTAATCCGATAAATGCCGGTACAGTAACTGGCGGCGGTACTTACTACGATGGCAGTATCCGCACCTTGACTGCTACACCTACACATTTGTACAACTTCACAAGATGGGTATCAAACGGAAGTACCGTTTCAACTGATAACCCATATGAAATCACGGTTACAGGCGATGCAACATACACGGCAGTCTTTACTGAGAAAGTAGCTTACGATATCACTGTGAATCAGACGACAGGCGGTACAATCAGTGCTGATATGGATAGAGCTTGCGCTGGCGATGTGGTGACACTATCAAAGACACCAGATCAAAACTACTTCTTTGCTGGATGGAGAGTGCAGGATGCTACAAACAACATCATTGAAGTGACTAACAATCAGTTTGTGATGCCTGAACACAACGTTACTGTGACAGCTTCATTCAGAAGTAGTTTCACTATTACAATTACCCAGACTGATCACGGAACTGTAAATACTATAGGCGATATCACCGAGGCATGTCCTGGACAAATGGTTGGATTGGAAGCTATACCTGAAGAAGGTTACATGTTGCTGACATGGTATGTTTATAGAACGGGTAATCCAAGAGATGTAGTCGCAACTATTAACAACGACAACTCTTTCGAAATGCTGCCATTGGATGTTAGCGTTATGGCTGTTTTCGTAACTGTTGAAGAAGGCGAAATAGGTATAGGTAGTGGGACAAATGAGAGAGACTATCTGCCAACCTATACTGGAGCACAATACTCGTTGACGCAGCAGATTTATACAGCATCAGAATTGCAGAACAACAAAGGAAGAATAACAAAGATTGCATTCAGAGGTGCAAATTATGATGCTGCGGCGAGAAAATTGTTGGTGTATATACGTCACACCGACAAAGACAGCTTTAGTGGCACAAAAGATTGGGATGTTATGGATCCGGCAACAACTAAGATGTTTGAGGGTGATGTTGATTTCACTATTACTGATTGGACTACCATTACTTTGGATAGACCATTTGAATACGACGGAATACATAATATTAATATATGTGTAGTGGACGACACCGGTAATACAGACTATAACTCTTCTTGGTTCGGCCTTAATAAAGAGTATTTGGAATTCTATCAATACAACACTGGAAGTAACAGATCTATATATGCCTATGGCTCAAAGAGCTATACCAATGCAGTAGGTATGTCGAGCTCGTTGACGGGTAGCAACGGAGTCACTGGAACGACAACAACTTACGTTGACCGAATCAATATTACGATGGATATTTATGGTAGCGCTGAATCAATTTCTTTGACTCCTCGTTCGATGGATGCATTCAGTTATGTTGAAGGTCAGGGTCCGTCGAATGTCGACCGTCTTGATATTGTCGGTATTGACCTTGATGATGATCTTGTTGTCTATGCTCCAGTCGACTATGAGATTAGTTTGTCGGAAAACGGTTACTACAGTTCATCAATAACAATTCCTCATGAGACAGGCAATAGAGGCAATCGTTCTGTTACAAATTGGGGATTTGAAGGTTCTTTGGAAGGATGGACTGCTATAGATGCCGATGGTGATGGTTACAATTGGATACTCGGTTCGCAATGCGGTGGCGTTTATTTGGCTGAAGGTGAAAGCATTACCGACGGACATGACTTATCGAGAGATATGATAGTTTCGGGATCATATACCAATGCTGCAAGTACTGCTTTGACACCCGACAACTGGCTTATATCACCACAGGTGACACTTGGAGGCTCGTTCTCATTTTGGGCACAACCTTATAAAGTGGATTATCCTGCCGACTATTTCGCTGTTTTTGTATCGACTACAGGAACTAATCCGGAAGATTTCCATGTTTTGCAACATTGGGTGTTGGAAAGCGCTGCATGGTACCATTGCTCAGTTGACCTCAGAACTTACGAAGGACAACAAGGATATATTGCAGTGCGTCACTACAACTGCACCGACCAGTTTATAGTTAAACTTGACGATTTTGAACTCAATACAGATGGAGCTATTTCAATTAGTTTGCCTGTAACAATAACATCGGCAACTGTTTACGTGCGTATGCAGGATAACCTTACCTATGGTAACTACGATGGAATTCTTCATGGAATATCAGGTAGAGGTGCCAGTGATGAGGTTAATCTACACGGTGTGGTTATGGCTAATTATAATGTTACAGTTAATCCAAATAATATTGAATACGGTGCTGTAAGAGGTACTGGAACTTTCAATGCCGGTTCTACTGTTACTGTAAGAGCTGCAGCATATCCAGGTTACAGGTTTGTTAATTGGACTGAAGACGATGTAGAGGTATCAACAGACGAGACATACTCATTCGAGATAACAGCCAACAGGGATTTGATTGCGAACTTTGAACAAGAGATGATTACTCAAACACTTAACCTTATTCGTGGATGGAATTGGATATCGGTTTATGTGGATAAAGACAATGCAGTTATGATGGAAGATATATGTGATGCTCTGGATGATAATGGTATTAGAATTGTTTCACAAGATGATGGAACTTTAATTTACGATGAGGATGATGGATGGGATGGACGTCTCAGTAGGATAGAACCTGAAAAAATGTATCAGATAAGAACTTCTAGCGCTTGTACAATACAATTAGAAGGTCAATTAATAGATGCAGTTAATCATCCAATTGTCATTCATAAAGGATATAACTGGATAGGTTTCCCTAATGCTGTTAGCATGGATATAGAAGAGGCTTTCGAAGAATTTGAGCCGGAAGAAGGAGATAGAATAATTTCTGCAAATGATGGTACAGCCATATATGAAGATGGGGTATGGGACGGAAGACTCACAACCTTACAACCTGGTAAAGGTTATATGTATTTATCACGAGCCTCTGGTAATAAAACGCTTATAATTAGAGCCAATTAAAGCAGATGTTAATACATTTTAAACATTAAAATTAAAGTTAATACACGATGTCAAGTAAAAGATTAAGAAAGAATAATATGAATAGAAGATTTGCGTTACTTTTCACCTTTTTATTATATGTTGGATTGATTAAGGCTCAAGTTAATCATTATAGTATACCAGAGTCTGGTACATACCAAAACAATATAACAATAGTATCTCAAGTTTACCTGGATGATGTTGAGGTGCAATCTGAAGATTACGAGCTTGGAGCATTTGTCGGTGATGAATCGAGGGGAACAGACAGGGTAACCCTGTGGAATAATACGTATTATAGGGCTTGGCCAATAATATATTACACAAAAGGTGGTGATAAAGTTATTTTTAAGCTGTATGACAATGTTAATGCTAAGGAGTATGTTTTATATTCCGCTACTATCTATGATGAGGACGAAGGCGAAATGGTTGATATGCCAAGCAAAATAACCGATCTTCAGGATTATATTGAAAGTAATAGTAACTCCAAACCAGCTGTTTTTAGGTTTTCTTCTACAACCAATTTGGTGATTAATCAGTATACTACTAATGGTGGTTGGTATTTGATAGCATCACCATTAAATGCTGCTGAAACGAATCCTACTACTGTCACTAATATGCTTAGCAATGATTATGACTTGTATTATTTTGATCAGACGGGTGGAAATTATGATAAGGAATGGATAAACTATAAGGAGAGCAGTTCTTCAACTAATCCTGGATTTAAACTTGTACCAGGTAAGGGCTATTTGTATGCCAATAGTGGTGATGGAGTAAGCGAAAAAACGACGCTTACATTCATAGGAGCGCCATATAATGGTACTGGTGTAGTAGAGTTGTCTAGAGCTACAACTGTTGCACATGAAAAAATGAAAGGTTGGAATTTGATAGGAAACTCATTTACTACAGCTAAAACTATTGGTGGTAGAGGTTATTATAGAATGAATCCAGTAGGTCGTTCAGAACTAATTGCGGGTACCGGAAATATTGATGCAATGGAAGGAATATTTGTGTATTACGATCCAGAGGATGATAATGAGGCAAATAGAGAAGAGACAGTAACATTTACAAACCCTAGTTTAAAAAGAGCCGAGGGTGATGATATGGTGTTGTTGACACTTAACCGTAATAACGATGGTACAATCGATCGTGTAATTGTTCGTTTTGATGAAGGTGGTACATTACCAAAATATACACTTCGCGACAACAGCACAATTATCTATATTCCACAAGCTGATAAAGATTATGCAGTAGTGAAAGGTTCGGCAACAAATGTGTTCCCGGTTAATTTCAAGACTGAAGATTTCGGTGTTTACACATTAAGTTCAGATATCGCCGGTGCTAACGTAGATTATATGCATCTCATCGATAAGATTACAGGCGAGGATGTCGATATGCTTCTCGAAGGCGAATATTCGTTTGTGGCAGCTCCTGTCGACCGCGAGGATCGTTTCATCCTCCGCCTGAACTACAGCGGTTACTTCGACAATGAAAGCGATATCTTTGCTTATCAGAACGGTTCAGACATCGTTGTCTGCGGCGAAGGCACACTGCAGGTGTTCGACGTGATGGGTCGCTTTGTGACAAGCTACGAAGTCAACGGAGTCCAGAGCATCCAGGCTATGCCGATGGGTGTTTACATCTTCAGAATGCTGGGCGACGACGTCAAGACTCAGAAGATTTATGTGAGATAAACTTTGGCCATTGGCCATTGACAAAACGCAGAGATATCTCTGCGTTTTTTTATTCAGTAAATGCTGACAATTCAAAAGAATTTTGTAATTTTGCAAGATTAATTTAAAAAACTTTTATTTTTAATACTTTTTGTTTGTAAACTATTCATTAACAGTATGTTACGGAAGTTAGTTTTAGCGCTTGTTATACTCATAAGCGGCACAGTTTTTGCCCAAAATCAGAAAGAATTGGGTGATTTGATGCGTAATCGTGGTGAATATTACTTCACACTGCCAGTCCAAAACCGTTCTGAGATACAGAAAATCAACAAACTTTGCTCAGTAGATAACTTCGATGGAAAGAATGTGGTGTGCTACGCCAACCAGAAGCAGTACGACAAACTTCTTGAGGCCGGTTATCAGCCTACGTTGCAGACTCCTCCTTCGATGCTTGAAGAAGCCAAGATGTGGGACGGCAACCGCTCAACATACGAGTGGGATAGCTATCCGACATACAGCCAATACGAAAGCATGATGCAAGCATTTCCATCGTCAGTAGTAAGCGGCAGAACCTGTACATATATGGAACTTGGTACACTTAATTCAGGCCGTAAGGTTATGGGTGTTCGTATTAACAATGGCAGTCCGGCGGGCAAACCTAAGTTCTTATACACTTCGACAATTCACGGCGACGAAACAACAGGTTGGATTATGATGCTTCGCCTTATTGATGAGTTGTGTACTAGCACTGATAGCCGTATTGTCAACTTGGTCAACAATTTGGATATTTTCATTTTTCCTAATACCAATCCTGATGGTACTTATGCCGGTGGCAATAATACCGTTACTGGTGCGACACGTGCTAATGGTAATGGTATAGATATGAACCGAAACTATCCTGATCCGCATAGCAGCGCACATCCGGATGGAAATTCATATCAAACAGAAACACAATGGTTTATGCAACTTGCAGAAACTTATCCTTTCACTATGGCGGCTAATTATCACGGTGGAGCTGAGGTGATGAACTATCCTTGGGACAATACCAAAACACGTCACGCCGATGATGCATGGTGGCAGTATGTTTCGAGAGAATATGCCAACCTTTGCCACGCTGTAAGTTCAAGTTATATGACTGACCAAAACAGCGGTATAACTAATGGCGCCGACTGGTATATGATCGGCGGCGGACGTCAGGACTACATGAACGGCTATCGTCAATGTCGTGAAATTACCATTGAGTGTTCTACAACTAAAAATCCAAGTGCTTCACAGTTGCCTACTTTCTGGAATTATAACCATAATGCAATTTTAACCTATATGGAGCAATGCCTTAATGGTATCCATGGTGTGGTAAGAGATGCTTATACACGTCAAGTTATATCCGGAGCAACTATTACAGTACAAAGCCACGATGATGAATATTCAATTGTGAGCTCACATGATGCTGGTGATTTCCACCGTCCTATCAAAGGTGGCGGCTGGACTCTTAGCATCGCCAAGACTGGTTACAACACCAAGACTGTTTCGACATCCGTTACAGATGGAAACAGAAGGGATCTTGGAAATATTTATTTAACGAAAAGTGTTACACCAAGTTATACATTTGAGGAAGGCTGGAACTGGTGGTCGCCGAATGCCGATATCACTTTGTCGGATTTTGAGAATGCATTAGGCACAAGGGGCGTCAAGATTATGGATAAAGACGGCAAGTATGTCACCCGAACAAACAATACATGGAGCGGAAATCTTACCACTCTTGTGGCAGGTAAGATGTATAAAGTCCAAACCAATGCAGCTTGTACTGTTAATGTGACCGGTGTTTCGTCGGATCCGACCGATCATGCAGATACTCCCAATCCGGGAGCCAATTATCTCGGCATTGTCGGTTCTGCCAATAAGAATCTCAATCAGTTGTTTGAAGGCTTTACGCCAACAGATGGCGACTACATCAAGACGCAGAGAGGTGTCTCTACTTATTATCAAAACTATGGTGGTTGGAGAGGAAGCGTCACAACCCTGCATCCTGGCGAAGGCTTTATTTACTATTCAAAAGCTCCATCGAAATAAATTGAAACGAATAACAATATAACTAAATAAAAGAATGAGAAAAGTTTTTTTAACGCTTGTGCTTTCGCTTATCGGCGTGTTTGTTTATGCACAATCGGCAACATATAATATAACTTTGGCATCAGCGACGAATGGCAGCATCAGTTCTAATAAAACTACTGCACAAGCTGGTGAAACAGTAACTCTTACAGCGACTCCCAACACTGATTGTTTGTTTTTAGCATGGTATGTATTTAAGACTGGTGACGCTAATACATCAGTGTCGACGCTTGGCAACAAGTTTAAAATGCCTGATTATGATGTAACGATAAGCGCATATTTTGCAACAACAACAAACAATACCGTTTCAGTTGGTAGTGGTAATAACATAAGTCAATATATGCCGATATTCACATCCCGTAACTATTCGATATCACAGCAGATATATATGGCTGATGAAGTTGGAAGTGAAGGGTATATAACGGCTATAGCGTATAACGTACCTACTGCCTATTCGGTTACAAGAAACATTGATATCTATATTAGGAATACTAAAAAGACAAATTTTACTTCTTCTTCTGATTGGGAAACAATGGATCCAAGCTATAAGGTGTTTTCTGGTTATATGACATTTGCTGCTGCCAGTTGGACGACAATTGTGTTTAATACACCGTTTAAACACGATGGTAGTGGTAATGTTAACATATGTATCGTTGACAAGACAGGGTCTGTAGGCTCAAATGCACAGTTCCTAGTTTATAGTACTGAATCAAACAGAAGATCTTTGTATGCTTCTAGTGACAGTCCCGTCTTCAATGATTTGAATGCCTCCTCGATTCCCGCAGCTGTTGAGGTTATCAGCCCTTTTGCAAATAACCAGATTAAATTCATTAAAGCTAATCTGCATAATACAAAGTCGCTTGTAGTATCGCCAAATAATATTGATGGTTTTAGTTATTCGGTAGGTGAAGGTCCTTCAAATCCCCAAAAGATAGACATAGTCGTTGCCGACATTCCCGACGATATTATGATTGCTGCTTCTGAGAATTTTGAAATTAGTACGACTGTGAACGGCACATACAGCGCAAACCTTACTATTCCATATGAATATGATAAATCACGTACTGTTACATCATGGAACTTTGAAGGTGATTTCCTTGAGTGGACAACCAATAATTTAGACGGCGACGGACACAATTGGATGGTGTGCGATAGTGAAGGGCATTCTAGTACAAAATCATTAATGTCTGAAAGTAGCTATAATAATGCGGCGCTTACTCCTGATAATTGGTTGATATCGCCACAAGTTACTCTTGGAGGTAGACTTGTGATGTGGAGTAAAGCTCAGAATCAGGCGTTTTCACAAGAGCATTTTGGCGTTTATGTATCAACTACCGGTACCAATCCGTCTGATTTTACCATGTTATTGGAAAAGACTACTTCGCAGAGTTCTAAATGGCAAAAAAGTCAGATAGATCTTAGTTTCTATGCGGGAGAAACTGGTTACATTGCAATTCGACACTTTAATTGTAGTGGAGAATCCGCTCTATTAGTCGATGATTTTACGCTTGATACCGAATCTAGCTACACGACAACTAAACCAATAAATCTCACAAAAGCCACAGTTTATGCACGTATGAAGAGTAATCTCGCAATTGGCGATTACAATGGTTCTCTTCAAGTCAGTTCCGGCAATTATGCAAGAACAGTATCTTTGAGTGGAACTGTTGCCAACGAAAGCGGCGTGGTTCCTACCTATGGTCCGGAATACCCTTGGTCGCTGTCATCATCAGATTATTCGGGCAACGGCATGGCTTTGACAGCACAGATTAAGCTTAGCAATACATTAGTCGGAAGCGGTAATTACGAGGTGGGCGCCTTCTGCGGAAACGAATGCCGCGGCGACATTACGTCTCTTACCAACTGGACAGACCAGAATCTGGGCTATTTCGTCGATATGAACATCATGGGTAACAACAACGATGTAATCGGTTTTTACCTGTTTGATGCTGCCACGGAAAAAGTGTGCGGAATATGCGATACGAAAGTGGTTCTTACAAACGATACATATCAAGGCCAGAACGTGATGAGCAACCAGAGCCGAGTGGTTTTGAACTTCATTCCGGCTCCGTTCTTCACCAAAGATATCGAAGCTTACACCGAACACGGCGGTTGGTATCTTATCGCTTCGCCTTTGAACACAAGTGTAAGTCCGGATAATGTCACCAACATGACGGATAACGATTTCGACCTTTACCGTTTCAACCAAAGCGCTTCGTTGGAATGGGAAAACTATAAGAATGCAAGCCACACGGAAGGTTTTGGCCTTGAGCAGACAAAAGGTTACCTTTACGCCAACAGCAACAAAACCACACTTATCTTCTCAGGCACACCTTATAGCGGCTCGAACAGTGTCACATTGACAAAAGCGGGTGGCAATCCAGCACCTCGTATGGCGGGCTGGAACCTGATAGGAAACCCGTTTAATGCTGAAAAGACTATCGTTCTCAACGACGGAAACAATACCGCCAAGAGTTATTACAGAATGAATTCCACAGGCTCGGAAATCATAGCCGGTACAGGCAATGTCGGCCCGATGGAAGGTGTCTTCGTCAATGCTGCAACAGATGGAGAAGTCGTGAGGTTTAACAATGCATCAAAGAGAGAAGAAGACATGGTTATTCTTAACCTCAGCAGCAACGATGATAATGTTATCGACCGCATCATTGTCGGTTTCGACGACAGAAGTGAGTTGCCGAAGTATACGATTCACGAAAACAGCACTATTATCTATATCCCACAGACAGATAAGGACTACGCGGTGGTGAAAGGTTCGGACACAGATATGTATCCTGTCAACTTCAAGGCCGACAACTTCGGTACATTCACCTTAAGTGCCGATATTGCTGGTGCTGACGTCAATTACATGCATCTCATCGATAAGCTCACGGGTGAGGATGTGGATATGCTTCGCGATGGCAAGTATACCTTTATCGGCGCGCCGGTCGACCGTCAGGATCGTTTTGTGTTGCGCTTAAGCTACAGCGGCAATTTCGACAATGAAGTGAGTAGTTTCGCTTACCAGAACGGTGGCGATATTGTTGTCTGCGGCGAAGGTACACTGCAGATTTTCGACCTGCTTGGCCGTTTCGTGAATAGTCAGGAAATTCAAGGTGTTCAGACGATTCAGGCATTGTCGGCGGGCGTTTACATCTTCAGGATGGTAGGAGAGGACGTGAGGAGTCAGAAGATTGTTGTGAGATAAACTTTGGCCCTTGGCTAGTGGCTGTTGGCAATAGTCCGCCAATGGCCAATGGCTAAAAGCCAATAGCAAAACGCAGAGTTCGTCTCTGCGTTTTTTTTATGCCTTTTTTGCCCTAAAAAATAATTTTTTATTAATTTTTTTTGTTGTAAAAGAATTCGTATATTTGCCAATTGATAAAATGGGTTTGAAATATTAGAAAAATATTCATAAATCATTCATTAACATAATTTTACAAAATATGGCAAAAGTAAAATCATTGGCAGAATTGAAGGCAATGAGAGAGAAATTACAGTCAAATCTCGACCTTCGCGAAAAAAGTAACGACCCTGACGCAATGGTTCAGGTAAAAGTCGCTATGGCAACCTGCGGTATCGCCGCCGGTGCAAAACAGGTGATGGAACACATGATGGAGAAAGCCGACGAGCTGAAACTCCGCATCGTCTTCACTCAGACTGGCTGCATGGGCTACTGCCACGCTGAGCCGACCATCGAGGTCAAGGTTCCTGGCAAAGATCCTATCGTATTCGGTCACGTCGACAACAAACGCGCCGACGAAATTCTCGAGAAGTATGTCATGAACAACGAGCTCGTTGAAGGCATCATCCCGGTGAACTATGAGAAAATCGATTAATCATTCATTCTAAATTGGAGGACTTTATATGACAAAAATCAAAACGCACGTGCTTTGCTGCGGTGGTACCGGATGTAAGGCATCTGCAAGTGATGAGATCATTGCAACCTTTGAAAGATTACTGAAGGAAAAAGGTCTGCAAGATGAAGTTCAGGTCATCAGAACAGGCTGCTTCGGCTTCTGCGAGAAGGGCCCTATCGTAAAGATGCTTCCTGACAACACATTCTACACCCAGGTTAAACCTGAAGATGTCGAGAAAATCATCAACGAGCACATCATCAAAGGTCGTAAGGTCACAGACCTTCTCTACCTCGATCCGGAAAACAAACAGCATGTCGCCGACTCAAAGCACATGGGTTTCTATAAGAAACAGCTCCGTATAGCTTTGCGTAACTGCGGTTTCATCAACCCTGAAGACATCGACGAATACATCTCACGCGGTGGTTATGAGGCTATCGCAAAGGTGTTGGGTGAGATGACACCTCAGCAGGTCATCGACGAAATCACCAAGTCAGGTCTCCGTGGCCGTGGCGGCGCGGGCTTCCCGACAGGTGTGAAATGGGGTCTCTGCGCAAAGAACCAGGCCGACCAGAAATACGTCATCTGCAACGCTGACGAAGGCGACCCGGGCGCGTTCATGGACCGTTCGATCATGGAAGGTGACCCGAACTCAATCATCGAGGCTATGGCCATCTGCGGCTACGCCATCGGTGCAACAAAGGGTCTCGTTTACATCCGTGCTGAATACCCATTGGCAATCCACCGTTTGCAGGTTGCTATCGCTCAGGCTCGTGAATATGGCCTCCTCGGCGACGACATCCTCGGCAGCGGCTTCAACTTCGATATCGAGCTCCGCTACGGTGCTGGCGCATTCGTCTGCGGTGAAGAGACAGCTCTTATCCACTCAATGGAAGGTAAACGTGGTGAACCGACCTTGAAACCACCATTCCCGGCTGTTTCAGGTTATATGGCAAAGCCATCTAACGTTAACAACGTTGAGACATTCGCCAACATCCCGATCATCATCACAAAGGGTGCCGACTGGTTCGCATCAATCGGTTCAGAGAAGTCAAAAGGTACAAAGGTGTTCGCCTTGGCAGGACAGATCAACAACGTTGGTCTTATCGAGGTTCCTATGGGAACAACACTCCGCGACATCATCTACGAAATCGGTGGTGGTATCAAGGGTGGCCGTAAGTTCAAAGCCGTTCAGACCGGTGGTCCTTCAGGCGGCTGCTTGACAGAGAAACACCTCGACACAGCTATCGACTACGACTCATTGATGGCTGCTGGCTCAATGATGGGCTCAGGCGGTATGGTCGTCATGGACGACACATCATGTATGGTTGCTATCGCTAAGTTCTACCTCGAATTCACATGCGAAGAGAGCTGCGGTAAATGCTCACCATGCCGTATCGGTAACAAACGTATGCTCGAAATCCTCACCAAGATCACAGAAGGCAACGGAACAATGGACGACCTCCAGGAGCTCCGCAACCTCGCAGCTGTTATCAAAGACACAGCATTGTGCGGTCTCGGTCAGACATCACCTAACCCGGTGCTTTCGACACTCGACAACTTCTGGGATGAATACGTCGAGCACGTAGTCGACAAGAAGTGCCGCGCTGGCGTCTGCAAGAAACTCATGAACTACGTCATCGACAAGGATAAATGTATCGGCTGCGGCAAATGCGCCAAGAACTGCCCTGCAGAAGCCATCTCGAAGACTAACTACATCGCTGAAGGTCATAAGCTTCCTTCAATGGAAATCGACACAACCAAGTGTATCAAGTGCGGTGCATGTATGAGTGGATGTAAATTTGATGCTATTTCTGTCAAATAAAATAGAGGAGGAGAAAGATATGATTAATGTAACAATTGATAACAAACAGATTCAGGTCAAAGAAGGCACAACAGTATTGAAAGCTGCCCGTCAGGCCGGTATTCATATTCCTACCCTCTGCTATTTCGAGCTGGCAGGAATGAACTTTGAGAACAAACCAGGTGGATGCCGTGTTTGCGTTGTCGAGATCACTAAGGATTTCAACGGCAAACCACGTCGTAACCTCGCTCCGGCCTGCGCAACAGACTGCGTCGAAGGCATGGAGGTCCTCACACACAGCGCTCGCGTCATCAACGCACGTCGCACAGTGGTCGAGCTGATCCTTTCAGACCACCCGACAGACTGCTTGACATGTGCCAAGTCAGGTCAGTGCGAGCTCCAGAAACTCGCTCAGAACCTCGGTATCCGCGAGATCCCGTTCAAGGGTGCTCAGTCGACATACCGTAAGGATATGTCACCTTCAATCGTTCGCGACATCGACAAATGTATCATGTGCCGCCGCTGCGAAAACGTATGTAACAACATCCAGACCGTCGGTGCTCTGTCAGCAGTGAACCGTGGCTTCAGCGCCGTCGTCGCTCCAGCTTTCGAGCAAGACCTCATGGATTCACCATGCGTCATGTGCGGTCAGTGCGTCCAGGTTTGCCCAGTCGGCGCCTTGAGCGAAGTTGACGACACACGTAACGTGATGGCAGCAATCAACAATCCTAAGAAGACCGTCATCGTGAACACAGCTCCTGCAACACGTGTCGCCCTTGGCGAAGAGTTCGGCATGGAACCAGGTACAATCGTCACAGGCCAGATGGCAGCAGCATTGCGTCGCCTCGGCTTCGACTATGTGTTCGATACAGACTTCACCGCTGACTTGACCATCATGGAAGAAGGTACAGAGCTCCTCGGCCGTATCAAGAAGTTCATGGCAGGCGACAAATCAGTACGTCTCCCAATCTTGACTTCATGCTGCCCAGGTTGGGTCAACTTCTTCGAGCACAACTTCCCGGATATGCTCGACGTTCCTTCAACAGCCAAGTCACCTATGCAGATGTTCGGCGCTGTTGCTAAGAACTACTGGGCCGAGAAGATGGGCATCAAGAGAGAAGACCTCGTCGTCGTATCTATCATGCCTTGCTTGGCAAAGAAATACGAGAGCAAACGTAAGGAATTCTACAAAGACGGTAACCCGGATATCGACTACGTCCTTTCAACACGTGAGTTGGCCCGCTTGATCAAGCAGTTCAACCTCGACCTTAAGGATATGCCATCTGAAGACTACGACGATCCGCTCGGCGAGTCAACAGGTGCTGCTGTCATCTTCGGTGCAACCGGTGGTGTTATCGAGGCTGCTACACGTACAGCTTACGAAGTGTTCACAGGCAAACCATTGCCGAAGATCGACTTCACAGAACTCCGTGGTATGGACGGTATCCGTGACGCTTGGGTCGACTTTGCTGGCACCCCAATCCACATCGGTATCGCTCACGGTCTGGCAAATGCCCGCAAGCTCCTCGAGAGAGTGCGCGAAGGCAAAGAGCAGTTCCACGCTATCGAAGTCATGGCATGCCCAGGCGGTTGCGTCGGTGGAGCTGGTCAGCCATATCACCATGGCAACAGCGAAATCATCAAGAAACGTACAGAAGCTATCTATCGTGAAGACGCCGGCAAACCTATCCGTAAGTCACACGAGAACGCATCTGTCATGAAGCTCTACAAAGAGTATCTTGGTGAACCATGCGGCCACAAGTCACACGAACTGTTGCATACTCATTATTTCGACAAGTCAGAACATGTTGAGATTAGCGAAAAATAATTGTTGAAAAATTAAAAATTAAATATTATGGCAGTTATTAAATTATCAGAAGATAAAATCAACTTCATTAAGAATGTATGTAAATCATTCCGTAATGACGGTGGTGAAGTTATCAACGTGCTTCATAAGGTACAAGGTGAGTACGGCTACCTCTCAGCAGAAGTTCAGGAACTCGTCGCTAAGGAGTTAAATATCCCTGTATCAAGAGTTTACGGTATCGTTTCATTCTATTCGTTCTTCACAATGACACCTAAAGGCCGTCACCCGATCTCAGTCTGCTTGGGTACAGCTTGCTACGTGCGTGGTGCAGAAAAGGTTTTGGATGAGCTGAAACGTCAACTCGGCGTTGAAGTCGGTGGCACAACAAAGGACGGTAAGTTCTCATTGAACTGCCTCCGTTGCGTGGGCGCCTGCGGTCTTGCTCCAGTCTGCATGATTGGCGACAAGGTCTATGGTCGTCTGACACCTGACAAAGTCAAAGAAATTTTGGCTGAATACACTGATTAATTCATTACGAATTAATACAAAAAAATGAAGGGGCGAATCATCATTCGCCCCTTTTGTTTTTAACGGTTACTGACAAAAATCAGGTTGTCATTCCGAGCGACTTAGGTCGCGAGGAACCTCCTTATTTCTTAACGGTAACTATCTGTGTTTTTTCTCCGTCAGCAGTCTTAACTTTCACCATATAAATCCCTGATTCACAACCGTTTATGTCGATAACGGCCTTATCTGTCGCATTCATCTCCATAACCTTCTGCCCAAGCGTGTTCATCACGCTGATGGTCATCTCACCCTCACCCTCGATGTTGAGGATTCCGCTGGTCGGGTTAGGGTAGAGGTTGACGTTGCTTTCAGCGACTTCTATCACGTTGGCACCGTGGCAGTTGTTGTTGTAGGTTAAGAAAACGCCGTCGACGTGATCGCTGGATGTGTAAAGCACCTCGTCTTCGCTATTCTTGATGATGAAATGGCACTCATAGTCGGTGTCGTAGCCTTCTGAGTTATGATACCAGCCGTGGTTCCAGATGAAGTTGAGGCTGCCTTTCAAAAGCGGCATCACAACTGTCTGTGCCGAGCCTTCTTCCATCGTTACAGCACCTATGCGCTGTCCGTCTTCAGTTGTCACGCTGATGCAGGCGCCTTTCCATCCGTCGCCGCCATCATCGGTGAGTTCGAAGGTGATATCGCACTTGTCGCCGACAAGAATTGTAGCGTATTCCTTGCGGCTGAAGCCGTATTCGTTGACAATTGCTACACCATATTGGTAAAGACCATCCTCAAGATCGAAATCATCATAAACCATCTCAGAGCCGGACGTTTGACCGAAAAATGCATTTGCGATGAGTTCTCCGTTGCGATAGATGTAAATGTCGAAATTATCAAGCGGCTCGCCGTTGAGTCTGTTGGCTGGGTTGACCCACTTAATCCTTACGCCTGAGTTGTCTCTGTTTTCAACCAATTCCAAGTTGGTGATGCATTCAGGGCGCTGGAAATACTCCGGTGAGTCTGGGATGATATGTCCTGTGAAGCCATTAAGTTCGTTGAATGCGTATTTTGTTGTGTTGAGCGCTCCGACTGGGCACCAAGCGTCGTCTTTGCCGCTCCAACCCCAGTTGAAGTGGAAATAGTCGTTCTCATCGTAGCCGTCGCATACGAAGGCGTGGCCACCTGCGCCGTGATCATCCTGACCGCTGTAATATAACGGTATGCCTTCGTCGAGACCGCCGTCTTTAAGCATCTGGATCCATTCCTCGTTGGAGTAGCCGGGGCCCCAAAAACCACCGCCATAGTTGGTGATATGGTCATCGCAAGAATATCCAAAATAGGTGCGTAACGCTGGAGGAACGTCACCAGAAAAGGCACCGCTGCCGTCGGGGCCGTATATCATTTCCACGGCAATGCCGCAATGGTGCAGTAATTGGGCAATATAAAAATAATCCTCCTCAGTGTTCAACGAGTCGAGGTCGTTAGGCATCAATTCGAAATGATATTCAGTCTCACCAAAGTTGGCAGTTTGTTGCGGATAACCACCAGGATAATAAGTGTACGAACCATCTCCCTGTGCCGGGTAGTCCCAGAATTTCATCACCTGTCCCATGGCTGTGGCGACGCATCCGGCGTAGACGTGACCACCATTACCATCAGGATCTTCAGGGCATTGGCTGTTGTATGGGAAGTTCTGGTGCCAGGTTGACTGAAGAAGCGGACCTACAACAGCGCGATTTCCCCTACCTATATTGATAACGCCGTTTTTCGAAACAGATTCCCATTCAGCAGCTATGTCTGCTGTAGCTTCAAGGTTATGCTCTCTAACATATTGAATTTCTTCAGAAAAACTGTTGAGCGTAAAGCCGAAACCGTCTGAAAGATTGTTGACATCGAAGCTTCCTGTGGTTGAATATGCCAAGATAGGCTTCACTCGGTCGTCGCCGGCAACGATGACGAAACCATTGTCGCCAGGAACGTTAAACACGTAATAATCAACGGCATCGCGTGTCGCTGAGGCATAAGCAAGACTGACCTGAGCACTTAAGAAACGCTGTCCAAGCTGCTGAGCGCGCTGAGCGTCGACAGGCCCTGCAAACAATTGACCCATAGAAATGGCCAAAATAGCAATAAATAAAAGAGTTTTCTTCATTTTATTTTGAATTAAGTTAATAATGGTTAAGACCGCAAAGATATAAAAAAAACTTGAAATCTCACTGTGATTTCAAGTTTTTCTCTTTACTCTTTTCTCTTTACTCTTTTATCTTTTATCTATTTTCTCTGTCTTTACACCAGTTCCTGTTTCGATTCTCACCATATAGATTCCTGATCCGAAACCGCTTAAATCGATTGTGACGTTGTCGGTGGCGGCTATTTCAAGAACTTTTTGTCCGAGTGTGTTCATTACAGAAATGGTCATCTCTCCGTTGCCTTCGATGTTGAGAATTCCGTTGGTAGGGTTAGGGTAGAGGCTGACGTTGTTTTCGCTGATTTCAGCTACAGCCGTGTGCTCGCAGTCGTTGTTGTAGGTCATGAAGACGCCGTCGACGTGTTCGCCTGAGGTGTACAAAACCTCGCCTGCGCTATTCTTGATGACGAAAGCGCACTCATAGTCGGTGTCGTATTGCTCGGTGGTGTGATACCAGCCGTGGTTCCAGATGAAGTTGAGGTTACCCTTCAGCAGCGGCAGCACGACGGTCTGTGCTGAGCCGGCTTCCATGGTGGCTTTGCCGATGCGGTTACCTTCAGCGTCGGTTACGCTGATACAGGCGCCTTTCCAGCCGTCGCCGCCTTCGTCGGTGAGCTCAAAGATGATGTCGCACTTGTCGCCCACAAGTATTGTGGCGTATGCTTTACGGCTGAAACCGTAGTTGTTTACAATCGTCACTGCATATTGGTAGAGGCCTTCTTCGAGGTTCTCGTCTGTGTAATTCATCTCGGCTCCAGGCATCTGGCCGAAAAATGAATCTTCAATGAGTTCTCCGTTACGATAGATATTGATGTCGAAATCATCAAGCGGATCGCCATTGAGTTTTGTGGCAGGGTTAGTCCAGCGGAGCATTACGCTGTTGTCTCTGTTTTCAACAAGTTCAAGGTCGGTGATGTTTTCCGGACGCTGGTAATAATTGTCGTCCTGTGGCTGAATATGTCCGATGAACGCGTTCGAGTCGTTGAAGGCGTATTTGGTTGTGTTGAGCGCTCCGATAGGGCACCATGCGTCGTCTTTGCCGCTCCATCCCCAGTTGAAGTGGAAGTAGTCGTTCTCATCATAGCCGTCGCACACAAAGGCGTGACCGCCAGCGCCGTTGTCGTCGGAGCCGCTGTAATATAACGGCATACCTTCATTGAGGCCGCCATTTTTAAGCATCTCAATCCATTGTTCATTGGTATAGAAGTAAAACCCCCAGAAACCTTGCTGTTCCAACTCGTCGGTAGAATAGCCGAAATAGTTAGTCAAAGCAGTCGGTACGTCGAAAGAGTAGGCGCCGCTGCCATGACCGCTATACTGCATGTCGACGGCAATGCCACAATGATGCAGGAACTGTGCAATGTAGAAGTAATCATCCGGTGTGCTCAACGAGTCGAGGTCGTTAGGCATGAGTTCAAAATGATACTCAGTTTCACCAAAGTTGGCTGTCTGCTGAGCGTAACCGTCAGGATTATAAGTGTGCGAGCCTGTGCCTTGCTCAGGATAGTTCCAGTATTTCATCACCTGTCCCATCGCGGTGGCGACGCAGCCTGCATAAACACGGCCTCCGCTGCCTTCTTCGTCTTCAGGGCACTGGCTGTTGTAAGGCCAGTTCTGGTTCCAGGTAGTCTGGCAATGAGGTCCCACCAAACGGCGATCTTTTTTCTCCTTATTAATATAACCCGTCTCGCTGACCGACTTCCACTCAGCTGTGATGTCGGCTGTGGCATCGATGTTATGCTCTCTAACGTATTGAATCTCATGACTGAACGAGTTTAATGTAAATTCAAAACCGTCGGCGATATTGTTCGGGTCGAATTCACCGCTTGTAGAATAAGCAAGAATCGGTTTTACGCGGTCATCACCGGCAACGATGACAAAGCCGTTGTTGCCTGGCACGTTAAAGACGTAATAGTCAACATTTCCGCGTGTGGCAGAAGTGTAAACCATCTGAATGTTAGTCTTTGCCCATCCAGTCTTAGCACCCATGAAACGCTGTCCAATCTGCTGCGCGCGCTGAGCGTCGACTGGTCCTGCAAACATTTTAACCGTTGAGATGGCCAAAATGGCAATAAATAAAAGAGTTTTTTTCATCTTATCTGAATTAAATAAATAATTTTACATAATTAAACTTGCAAAGATACTAATATTTTTATAATTTTGCCCACTTTTTATTTGAAAAATATCGATTAACAAAACTAGTTTTAATATGAGAAAAATCACTCTGCTGTCTCTGATGGCATTCTTATTCTTCGCTTTTAATGCAAAAGCACAACCAGGCGTGCAGAACTACGTCTCCGCCTCGGGCTACGTCATCTTCAACGCACCTTTTTATAATACAGGCACCGACGGCTATGCCTTCGACTTCGAAAACGACTATGTCGACGGCCGCCTCAACGGATGGAAGACCATCGACGCCGACGGCGACAGCTACAACTGGACGCTTTCACCGATAGGTGAGGACTACGGCCATAACGGCTCCGACGGTGCAGTGTTTTCTTACTCATATAGCAGCTACTCTGGCGCTTTAAACCCGGATAATTACCTCGTATCACCGCAGCTGAACATAACAGGCAATAACCATTACGTGTCGTTTTGGGCCAGCGCCCTCGACGAGGCTTATCCTGCCGACCATTTCGGACTTGCAGTATCCACGACTGGCACCACCGTCGCCGATTTCACCATGCTTCAGGAATGGACGATGACAGCGAAACAAGGCAGCTGGTACGAATATAATGTCGACTTGAGCAGTTACGTCGGACAAGATGTCTATATTGCCATTCGTCATTTCAACAGCCAGGATAACTTTTGCCTCGTCGTTGACGATGTCTTCGTAGGCCCGCAGGCTAAAGACCCTCTCACATCATGCAGCATCGCACTTGATGGTTCAGTGGTGGTCGAAAATATTGTTGACACTCAATATATTCTTGATACTGAAGGATTTACAAATAACTCATCACATAATACTACAATCACAGCGACATATCAGTCGGGTGCTACTTTGACGAATTCTGTCGACTGGACATTCCGTTCTAGTGACAACTTCCAAGGCTCTCCAACAGGTCTGCAAGCCGTGAGTGACGGCAACTCCGTCAACCTCAGCTGGGAGCTCCCGATGATGAGTTCGTCATATCCCGTCAACGAGATTTATTACGACTTCGCCGACAGCACCCTTTCGGATCTCACCTTGATCGATGCCAACAACGACGGCTTGAACTTCGTCGTTTATCCTTTCGGAGGCTACGGAAGTGGCAAATGTCTCAAGTCTGTATCATGGCAGGGCTCTGCTGTAAATCCTGATAACTTTGTGGTTTTGCCACGTGTCACTGCAACTGAAAACACCGTGTTCTCGTTTATGCTGCGCGACGCCGACATGCCTGGCATCGCACCAGATCCGGAACATTTCGGAGTGGCGGTGTCGACCAACGGCAATACCAATGCAGCCGATTTCACTATGGTTCAGGAATGGAACAGCACCGGCAGCTATACTGAATATTCGGTAAGCCTCGCAGCATATGCCGGACAGCAGGTCTACGTGGCGTTGCGTCATTTCAACACCACCGGCGAGACATATTATGTATATGTCGACGACATCCGTATCACTGGTGTGGAGGCGTTGATAATACGTCCGGCTAAGGGTGCTCTGCTATATGCTAATGGCGAGCTAATCGCTGTGCTGAATCATGGTGAGACGAGCTATACGCATAACGTAAACCGTTATGTATCAGACTATTGTATCCGTATTATTCAAGAAGGAAACAAGGCTGACGGCACTTATTTTGCCCTCGCTGAACCACAATGTGCTGATGCTGAATTGGATTGTGTGGCACCGATAAACCTCGCTGCAAGCTATGACGGAAATAAGGTGACGCTCTCGTGGGAACGCGACATCTTTATCGATTTTGAAGACGACCCACAGGGATGGACCTTCCTTGACGCCGACGGCGATGGCAGTGTGTTCGGCATCTACGCTGCTGGCGGCATGGAGCCGGATGGGTCTGTTAACATCAGCGGCACCAACGCCTCGCTGACGTCGTTCTCTTACGCAAACGGATATGGGCCTCTGACACCTGATAACTACGCTTTCATGCCTCTCACGAAGATTCTTCCCGATGCCAGCCTCGAGTTTTATGCCGCAGGATATGACCCGAGCTATCCCGCTGAGACATTCGGCGTGGTAGTTGCCTCGTCTGATGGTGTGAATATCAACATGTTACAGCAAGGGACGACATCGCATCCTTATTCTAAATACACCGTCGATTTGTCGGGATATGCAGGGGAGAACGTTTTCGTGGGCTTCCGTCATTTCACGGCTACTGCGGCATATGCGATGTGTATCGATAATATCACTGTCAACAACGCGGTGTGGGCAGGGATGGCGAGCGAGACCCTGAGATATCACATTTATCGCTCATTCGATGGAGTCGATTACACCATGATCGGCGTGGCCGACGGCGATGCTACGAGTTTCGACGATAACGCCATTCAAAATGTGAACCAATATTATAAGGTGACGGCTGTCAACAGTGTCTCGGGTGGCTTGACATGTGAGTCGGCCTACGCGATGTCGGTCGACGGTATTCATGATTATGTCTACGCTCAAACACTCGGCATAGATGATATTGACGATAACGGAATGACCGTTTATCCGAATCCGACTACAGGATTTATATATATTAACTCAAATAATCTTGAATCGGAATATCATATCGTTAATGCTATAGGTGAAACTGTTTTGACTGGTAACATCACATCTGAGAACCAGCTAATCGACATCTCAAATCTTCCGAATGGCTTGTATTTTGTGAAGATTGGGCTAAGTGTGCAAAAATTCTTGAAAAAATAACTCTACGTATTGATTTTTTTTGTAATTTACACCCTCAAAAAATGCTTAACAAAAATTAATATAACACAATGAAAATCAAAGCAAAACGTCTAGCTATCGTGCTATCGCTCATGATTGCGGTGTGCTCAATTATGCCATTGCAGGCTCAAACGGATGGTTTCTTCCGAGGTGGAAACGACAATTATGAAAACCGTAGTATCTCGATAAATAGTGATACTGAGAATGGTATTACTAATAATGGTATCGGTCAAAGCGAGCCGACACCTCTAGGCAGCGGATTGCTAATCATGATGGCTGCTGGAGCAGGATATGTCATGGTTCGCCGCAAACGTAATCGTAGCGGAATGACAATGTTGCTGGCACTGGGTCTCCTCGTAGGTATGACGCAATGTAAGAAAAACGTAGGAGTCATTACTGGAGATTCTTCATCAGGTATGCATATCATACTTAATGTTAATGACGACTCAAAAGTTCATGTTACACTTGATTTCCACAATGATGAAACAGGCGAAATATATGCAAAAGTAGATTATGAACTTGGTGATTTAATACATGTTGGAAACAATGGCAAATATGTTGGATATTTGACATGCAAAAAAGATAAGAGTGATAATTTATATTTTGAAGGCACAATCAATGACGATGATTTAAATGAAAACGATTATCTTCATTTCTATTTCTTAGGTAACAAAACTTTGAACTCCATAAACACTGCCACCGGAGTGATATATACTGTCGATATAGTTGACCAGTCGGAGCAGTATCCTGTTATTTCATACGCACATTCAACTGATAAGTTCAATCCCTATGTGTCATCATACAATGCACATCTTCTGAATAAATGTTCAATTGTCAAGTTCACCACAAATATAGACATTACAGATAATATTTCAATCAGTGGCATGAACAATATGGTTATTGTCGACTTTACCAAGAATGTCGAAGGTGGCACAGCTAATCCGTACAGTTATATGTTGGATGAAAACAATAACGGCGAAATAATACTTCATTCTGAAGGTGTAAGAGAAAAATGGGCAATCCTTCTTCCACAAGCTGCGGTGACAGCGGCAACAGCCAATGCTCCGGGATATGTATCAACGACAAGTTTTGGGGTTCCGACAATATCCACTAATCAATATTTGGGTGATGGTATTGATATTACAATGGAAAAAGTTGTAGAAAAAAAGGGTATTAGTGTAAGTCCGACCAAGCAAGCTGTCTTTGCCAATGGTAACCTGAAAGCTACTAAAACCAATGCTGGTGATAGTTGGGAATCTTGGACATGGAGCTTTATGGACAATCCTTGGGATGCAGTGGAGCAATCTAATTCTGATATGACCACTTATTATGCCGGTAAAAGTAATATCGGATTGTTTGGATGCAATCCTAAAACCCATCCGTTTTATACTGAATTGGATGATATTTACTCTGGCAGATTCACGACATGGAGCAGTAGCGATATTACCAATGACGACAATAATCACAATTATACATGGTATGTACCTACACAGGCTGAATGGGCTTATATTTTTAGTGGAAGAGAGAACGCTACGAGTAAGTTCGGCATGGCTTTAGTCGCAGGGAAGCCTGGTGTTATATTGCTTCCTGATGATTGTGCTGGAGTCAGTGGATTTACTCCATATTCTTCAACCCAAGCTTATACGAGCAATACTGTCAATGCAAGTACTTGGGCTAGTGATTATGCAACTGTGGGTGCTGTATTTATCCCAGCTAATGGCTATCGTTATATAACATATCTTGCGGAGTACAATATATGGGGTGGCTATTGGACTGGCACAACGGATATTGGTGGTAATGGATATTACATGCGTTTTGTAGATGCAGCTTCAACCTCCTTTACTACAGTACATGTTGAATATGATCCGATTAATAACGATGATCGTTACTATGGTGGTGCTTTGCGTTTGATGCGATATGTTGAATAAGATTTGACTTAATACGTTATATCGTTAAAAGGTGTGCGGGATTCCGTGCACCTTTTTGTTTTAAAAAAATATTAAAAATTTTGTTTTTATAAAAAGAATTCCTAATTTTGTAGTTTGTAATTACTGTATTTTAAAGGAAATTATCTAAAATTTTTATATTATGTATCTGATAGTCAATAAGAAAGAATTAGCACAGGACACCTTTATGATGGAAATCGAGGCTCCGCGTCTCTCGAGAGCGGCTCTTCCAGGGCAGTTCCTGATTATTAAAATGACAGAAAAAGCTGAGCGTATCCCGCTCACAATCAGCGACAACGACCCTTGGAACGGCACCGTGACGATTGTTTTCAAGGCTATCGGAAAATCGACTCAAGAGATGGCAAAATACAATGTCGGCGACACTTTCCTCGATGTTGTGGGCCCTCTCGGACGTCCTTCGGAGTTCATCCACATGTCGTATGAGGAGCGTAAGACCAAGAAATACGTGTTCATCGGTGGCGGCGTGGGCATTGCGCCTATCTTCCCGCAGGTGAAATGGCTGTATCACAACGGCGTGAAGGCCGACGTCATCATCGGCGCCCGTACGCACAGCCTCCTCGTCTACGAAGATGAGCTCTCCTCAATGTCGAACCTCTATGTCATCACCGACGATGGCTCATCAGAATATAAAGGTGTGGTTACCGACATGCTGCAAATGCTTGTCGACAAAGGCAATCACTACGACGAGTGTATCGCCATCGGCCCGATGATAATGATGAAGTTTGTGTGCCAGCTCGCGCAGAAGCTCAATATCAAGTGCACTGTTTCGATGAACGCCTTGATGGTCGACGGCACAGGTATGTGCGGCGCCTGCCGTATCAGCGTGGGCGGACAGACCAAGTTTACCTGCGTCGACGGTCCTGAGTTCGACGGCGCTAAGGTCGACTTCGCCGAAGCAATGAAACGTCAGTCGATGTACAACAACGTGGTGGAGCACAAACAGCTTGAAAACGCTGAGAAAGCCGAGAATCATAAATGCCATATCGGCGGAATTTTGGATGAGCCACGCGACAAACATCATCGTGTGAAGATCACCGAACAGGATCCGCTCGTGCGCGCACATAATTTCGATGAGGTGTGCCTCGGCTACACAGCTGAAGAAGCCATCGTGGAGGCGCAGCGCTGCTTGAACTGCGGTCGCCCTCAGTGCGTCACAGGCTGCCCGGTCAATATCAATATCCCTGGATTCGTTAAGAAAGTGGCTGAAGGCGACTTCCTCGGCGCAGCTCAGATAATCGACGAAGACTCAGCATTGCCGGCAGTTTGCGGTCGTGTGTGTCCGCAGGAGACACAGTGCGAAGGCAAATGTGTGATGGGAGTGAAGTTCGAGCCTATCGCCATCGGAAAACTCGAAAGATTCGTGGGCGACTGGTCACGCGAGAATAATATCAACCTCGTTAAGCCAATCAAGAAGAACGGTAAACGTGTGGCTGTCATCGGTTCAGGTCCTTCAGGTCTCACATGCGCCAAGGAATTGCTGGTGAGAGGCTACGACGTCACTGTTTTCGAGGCTTTGCATGAGTTCGGCGGCGTGTTGGCATACGGCATCCCGTCGTTCCGTCTGCCTAAAGAGACGGTAGTTCGTCACGAAGTCGAGAATGTGATGCGTCTTGGCGGTCATTTCTTCAAAGACGTGGTCATCGGTCGTACCGCATCCATCGAATCTCTCATGAAAGACGAGCATTTCGACGCTGTGTTCATCGGCTCAGGCGCAGGTCTGCCTAAGTTCATGAACATCCCGGGCGAGAACCTCTGCGGTGTCGTCTCGGCAAACGAGTTCTTGACAAGAAATAACTTACTCTTCGCATATAAAGAAGGTTACGAAACGCCTAACTACGTTGGTAAGAAGGTGGCCGTTGTCGGTGGCGGTAACGTCGCCATGGACGCTGCCCGTACTGCCTTGCGTCTCGGTGCCGACGTGCATATCGTGTACCGTCGTTCGGAGGCTGAGCTTCCGGCACGTGCCGAAGAGGTGCATCACGCCAAGGAGGAAGGTATTCAGTTCGACTTGCTCTGCAACCCTGTCGAGATTCTCGGCAACGAAGAAGGCTGGGTCAACGGCATGAAATGCATCAGGATGGGCCTCGGCGAGCCTGACGCATCGGGTCGTCGTCGTCCGGTCGAGATTCAGGGCTCGGAGTTTGTGCTCGACGTCGACATGGTCATCATGGCACTCGGCACATCGCCTAACCCGTTGATTTTCAGGACCACACCTGGTCTGAATGCCGACAAGCACGGCTGTATCATCGCCAACGACAACGGCCGCACCACACGTAACGGTGTGTATGCCGGTGGTGACGCCGTGAGCGGTGCAGCGACGGTGATCCTCGCCATGGGAGCCGGAAAGAAGGCTGCCAAGGCCATCGACGATTATCTCCGTGGTGAGATGATGTAACATTGGCTTTTGGCATTTGGCCGTTGGCAGCCAATGGCTAATAGCCAATAGCCAACAGCAAAAAAAGTTTGTAAAGAATGTACACTTTACAAACTTTTTTGTATCTTTGCAATCGATTTCAGGTGCCTGAAGAAGGCCCAACAGGGAATCGGGTGAGAATCCCGGACAGTTCCCGCTGCTGTAAACTCTTGCAGCGCCTGCAGATGTCACTGTTTATCCCATATAAACGGGAAGACGCCGGCGTAAGGAGTGAGTCAGAAGACCTGCCTGAAATTGAAGACATTTGAGACTTTCGGGATAAGAGTCGGTCGAAGAATTCAGATTGGTATGAAGAAATTGTGTGTATTGCTGTTTCTTTTAGTTTCCTATGCCGCTTTGGCTCAGGACACTATCGTTTTGCAATCTGTGGAGGTCAACGCTGATGCCATCAGGCAGAACCAAGCCGAGGCCGCCATGGAACGCAAGATGGACACCGCTCTGCTGAAACGTCTCAACACCATCACCATGTCGCAGCTGCTCATCCAGCACAGCCCCGTCTTCATCAAGACGTACGGTCCAGGCGGAGTGGCGACGGCATCGTTCAGAGGCACCACCGCCAGCCACACCCTCGTGCTGTGGAACGGATTCCAACTCAACGCGCCGACACTCGGACAGGTTGACTTCAGCACCATACCGGTGTTTATGACCGAACAGGTGGCGCTCAAGTGGGGTAGCGGCACGTCGGCCAACAGCGGCGGCCTCGGCGGGACGGTCAACATCGAGACAAACCAGCATTTCGGCGAGGGGATGATCCTCGACCTGAAACAGACATACGGCAGTTTCAATACCTTCGGCTCTTACATTACTGCCGGTTATTCATGGGCAAGTCATCTTTTGCGGGTGAAGGCTTATCGTACCTCGAGCGACAACGACTTCGAGTATAACAACATAGGCGTGATCCCGCATCAGGTGATGAAGCAAAAAAACGGCGAGTACGTCGACTACGGACTCATGCCGGAATATCAGTGGTGTTTTCGTAACTCGTTGATAACCATTGTGTCGTGGAACCAATGGAGCGACCGTAACTGTCCGCAGATCATGCCTAACGTGGGCAACAGCGACCGTACGAAAGAGTATACCGAAAACGGCTATTCGCGTAATTTCGTTTCTTATAAAACCTATTGGGAGACAGGTAAAATTGAGGTGAAATCGGCCTATTTCTACGAAAAACAGCATTATTTCCTGGATACTTATACCACTATAGGCACCCAGGTGACGCATATCGAGTCGAGAAACGACGCCCATGTGCTGCATCAGATTGTCGATTTGAATCAAAACCTTTATAAATCGTGGAAAATCAACGCTAAGGTGCAATGGGACTACGAACAGGTGGAGTCGAACAACTACGATAACACCAATGACCAGAATGCCGACCGACATGTACTGTCGTTTTATGCCGCTTTGATGGGTAAGTTGTTGAAACCCATTGATTTGCGTTTTACTTTGCGTAACGACCTTGTCGACTGGAAATCGGCTGGATTCTTCCCGACGGCTACCATTTCGTATAGCTGTATTTATCTTAAAGGTCTGAAAATCAATGCGGGATATAGCCATAACTATAGAAATCCGAGCTTGAACGACCTTTATTGGAATCCTGGCGGAAACAAGGATCTGAAGCCTGAAAACGGTCATACCGTCGACGGAAACATCATGTATGAAAGGAAGTTCGGACATTTCTCGCTTGAGAGCACTCTTGGCGCTTATTATTCCGAAGTGAAGGATTGGATTCAATGGGTGCCTTCGCCTTGGAGATATTGGAGACCGGAAAATGTGGCTACTGTGGTGGCGTATGGAACGGAGGTGCACCTGAAGATGAATTATTTCGTCAACGACTGGAATTTCTCGGTTTCAGGCAACTATGTCTATAGTCATACCACCAACAAGGAGGACGGTTTCCAGCTGATGTATATCCCGCTTCATCACGCCAATGCCTACGCGGAAGCGAAGTGGAGGACGTGGTATCTGAACTATACTATGGAATATACCGGAAGGCGTAAGACTCAACTTGACACCGAGGAAGTGCTTGCGGGACGGCTTTATCCTTACACCTTGCATCATGTGGCGATTGGTAAGCAGATTAGGAGATTCAATGTCGAATTTAGGGTGAATAACATCACCGATGTCGATTATCAGGCGGTTTTGTATCGTGCCATGCCAGGTAGAAGTTATGAAATCAGTCTGAATTATAAACTTTAGTATTGAATTATTAACTATTATTATTGAATTATTTAATTATAAATTTTAAATATTGAATTTTAAATAAGAAATAATGAAAAAAGCATTTTTAGTTATGATGATTGCAATTTCGATAGTATTTGTCGGTTGCAAAAAAGAGAAAGATGCAGGACCAGAGGTGTTCACAGTAGGCAAGGGCGTTTTTATCCTCAATGAGGGTACCTTTACATACGCCAATGCATCGCTTTCGTTCTACGATTTCGATAAGAATGAGGTCGAAAACAATCTGTTTTTCAGAGTTAACGACGCTCCGGTAGGCGATGTGGGACAGTCACTTACGAAGATCGGCAACGATTTGTACATCGTGGTCAACAACAGCAGATATATTTATAAGGTGAATGCTAAGACCATCAAATATAAGGAAAAAATCGAAGGTTTCAACTCGCCGCGGTATATGCTGCAGGTGAGCGATAACAAGGCTTACGTGTCGGATATCGAGAGTCCTGGTTTCTGGAAGATGGATCTCAGCACCAATGCTCTGACTTTTATCCAATATGGTAGTGCTACCGAGGCCATGGTGAAGGTCGGCAACGAGGTGTTTATGTCGAACTGGTCGAATTATTACGTTCCAACAGGCTCTAATAAATCTGTACAAGTGATTGATTGTGAGGCTGATACACTTGTTGCAACCATTGAAGTCGCTCAAGAGCCTAATTCTATGGTTGTGGATAAAAACAACCACATCTGGGTGTCGTGCAGCGGCGGTTATATGCCACCTTGCGACCCTGCTATTATCTGCATCGATGCGGCAACACATGAGGTTATCAAGCGTTTCGACCTTACTGATGGCAGTTATCCGAGCGGTCTGACTGTCGATGCGGCAGGGGAGAACATCTATTTCATGAATGGCGGCTATGGCAGTCTTAATGTTTATAAGGTGTCGGCCGATGCTAACGAACTCCCTAACACTCCGTTTATTGCTTCGGAAGGAAAGTTGTTTTACAACCTGAAGGTCAACCCGCAGAATGGCGAATTGTACGTCACCGATGCGAAGAACTATGTGCAGAACGGCGATTTGTTGCGTTATTCAGCCGATGGCACGCTGCTTGGCACCTTCTCGCTTGGCATAATCCCGAGCTATATGCTTTTCAATTAATATAATCCTAATTTGCTCGGAGAACCGCCCCCCAAAGGCGGTTCTTCTTTTTTTATACAATTGTTGGGGAGAATAACAATTTTTTGTATTTTTGTAGATTGAATTAATCATTTTGAAATGGGCACAAAAGGTTTATCCTCAATCACTAAGAAATTGATAATGGCCATTACTGGCGGCGGTTTGGTGTTCTTTCTGCTGTTTCACGGCGCGATGAATGTCGTCTCGATATTCTCTGAGGACGGCTATCGTTGGATCTGCGAGTTTTTGGGCGCCAACTGGTATGCCATCGTGGGAACTATCGGTCTCGCTATTTTGATGGCACTTCATCTCATCTACGCTTTCATCCTTTCTTGGCAGAACTTCAAGGCGCGAGGCAGACAGCGTTATGCTGTCAACGAGCGCCCGGAAGGGGTCTCATGGGCATCGAAAAACATGCTGGCTATAGGCGCTTTTGTGTTGTTCGGTTTGGTGTTTCATCTCATCGACTTCTGGTCGAAGATGCAGCTCGCCGAGATCAAGGGCGGCGCTCCTGTCGACGGCATCGACCAGATAAAATTCATCTTTGCTAACAACTATTTCAGCGTCATGTACCTGCTCTGGCTCGTCGCGATTTGGTTTCATCTGTCGCACGGAATCGCCAGCGTGATGCAGTCGATAGGCTGGAACAACCTTGTGTGGCAACGCCGTATCGAATGGCTCGGAAAATTCTTTGCAGCAGTCATCGTGATGATGTTTGTTTCAGTTGTAATTTATTATTGGTTAATTGTTTAATCTATAAAAGTTAAAGTAATACTTTAAGTTTAATATGGAACTGAATTCGAAGATACCGGCGGGCCCTCTGGCCGAAAAATGGACGAAATATAAAGCTGAGCAGAAGCTCGTCAATCCTGCCAACAAACGGAAGCTTGACATCATAGTCATAGGCACCGGTCTGGCTGGAGCGTCGGCGGCGGCCTCGTTCGGCGAGCTGGGGTTCAACGTGAAGGTGTTCTGCATCCAGGACAGCCCGCGCCGCGCTCACAGCATCGCCGCCCAGGGTGGCATCAACGCGGCGAAGAACTATCCTAACGACGGCGACAGCGTGCAGCGGTTGTTCAACGACACCATCAAGGGCGGCGATTACCGCGCGCGTGAAGCCAACGTCTACCGTCTGGCAGAGGTCAGCAACAGCATCATCGACCAGTGTGTCGCTCAAGGAGTGCCGTTTGCACGCGATTACAGCGGCTTGCTGGCGAACCGTTCCTTCGGAGGTGCACAGGTGTCACGCACGTTCTATGCGCGCGGCCAGACCGGTCAGCAGCTTCTTTTAGGCGCCTACGGCGCCCTCAGCAAGGAGATAGAGAAGGGGACGGTAAAGATGTACCCTCGCCGCGAGATGATGGATCTGGTGGTCGTTGACGGCCGTGCAAGAGGCGTGATAGTACGAAACCTCGTCACTGGTGAGCTGGAGCGTTACTCCGCTCATGCCGTCGTGGTGGCTTCAGGAGGCTACGGGCGTGTGTTCTATCTCTCAACGAATGCCATGTCATCGAACGGCTCTGCCATCTGGCAATGTTATAAAAAAGGCGCCTGCATGGCGAATCCTTGCTTCACACAGATTCACCCAACATGCATCCCAGTGCACGGCGACTACCAGTCGAAGCTGACCCTGATGAGCGAGTCGCTGCGTAACGACGGCCGCATCTGGGTGCCTAAGGATGCCGAGAAAGCCCGTCTGCTCCGTGAAGGCAAGATCAAAGCCACCGATATCCCTGAAGATGAGCGCGACTACTACCTCGAACGTCGTTATCCTTCATTCGGCAACCTGGTCCCACGAGATGTCGCATCCCGCGCGGCCAAGGAGAGATGCGATGCCGGCTACGGAGTCAACAACACTGGCCGCGCGGTGTATCTCGACTTCAAAGAAGCTATACAACGTCTTGGAAAACAAGCCGTTGAGGAGAAATACGGCAACCTCTTCGAGATGTACGAACGCATCGTCGACGAGAACCCTTACGTCACCCCGATGATGATTTATCCCGCCGTCCACTACACCATGGGCGGTCTCTGGGTCGACTACGAGCTGCAGACCACAGTGAAAGGACTGTTCGCAGCAGGCGAGGCCAACTTCTCCGACCACGGAGCCAACCGTCTGGGCGCCTCAGCCCTCATGCAGGGCCTTTCGGACGGATATTTCGTGCTTCCGTATACCATGCAGAACTATCTCGCCGACCAAATCAACGAAAAACCGTTAGACGAAAACCTTCCACAATTTGAGGAGGCGGAACTCGCTGTGCGTCAGCGAATTACACGGATTTTGTCGATAAATGGCGATATCGTAACTGACAATATTCATCGTCGTTTGGGACGAATTATGTGGGAGAAAGTCGGCATGTCGCGCACCGAACAGAGTCTCAAGGAAGCCATCGAAGAGATCAAGGCTTTGAGAGAGGAGTTTTGGACACGTGTCAAGGTGCCGAACGTCGAAGGTATGAACACCGAGCTTGAAAAAGCCCTCCGTGTGGCCGATTTCCTCGAGATGGGCGAGCTCATAGCACGCGACGCGCTGATGCGTAACGAGTCGTGCGGCGGTCATTTCCGTGAGGAATATCAGACTCCCGACGGTGAGGCCCAGCGTGACGACGAACACTATGCCTTCGTCGCTGCCTACGAATACCAAGGTGTTGATAATGAGCCGATTCTGCATAAAGAAGAGCTTAAATTTGAAAATGTTGAACTGAAACAACGTAACTACAAATGAATATAAAACTCAAAATCTGGCGCCAACGCAATGCAACTTCAAAAGGCAAATTCGTTGAGTATCAACTCAATGACGTTCCTTCTGAAGCGTCGTTCCTCGAGATGCTCGACATCCTTAACGAACAGCTTGTGTTGAAAGGCGAGGACCCGGTGACCTTCGATCACGACTGTCGCGAAGGCATCTGCGGCGCCTGCGGATTATATATCAACGGGCATCCTCACGGACGTTTCAAGAACACCACGACATGCCAGCTGCATATGCGTAAGTTCAAGGACGGCGACACCATCACCGTCGAGCCGTGGCGCTCGGAGGCGTTCCCGATAATCAAAGACCTGATGGTCGACCGCTCGGCCTTGGATAAGCTCATTCAGGCTGGTGGTTACATCTCTGTCCACACCGGCGGAGTGCCTGACGCCAACGCCATCCCGATCAACAAGCACAACGCGGATCTGGCAATGGATGCTGCATCTTGCATCGGTTGCGGTGCCTGCGTGGCGGCATGCAAAAACGGCAGTGCCATGCTCTTTGTGGGCGCTAAGGTGTCGCAGTTCGCACTTCTGCCGCAAGGTCAGGTGGAGTCGGCCGACAGGGTGCAGAAGATGGTGGCAAGGATGGATACCCTGGGCTTCGGAAGCTGCTCAAACACCTACGCCTGCCAGGCTGAATGCCCGAAAGGTATCTCGGTGACAAATATCGCAAGAATGAATCGCCAGTTTTTGGCTGCAAAAATTGCTGAACCAATCAAAAAATGATTTATATTTGCAAGGATAAACAATTTCAATAGTTGCGCCCGACACGAATCAGGGAAATAACATGAAAAAACTAATTACAGCTATTCTAGGAGCAATGATGATTGCTGTCCTGGTATTTGCTCTGGGATGTAAGAAAAAGTCTACAGAGCCTGATGACAACGGAGGTGGAGGCGGAGGAAATACTCCAACGCAAAACACCAATCTCTTTTTCGGCTTGATAGGCTTTAACGATAGCCTCTTTATCAAAGATATCAGCGCATTCGACACTATGTGGCATCAAGATTTCAGGGATTACCTTAACGAGACATGGCCCGATGAAAGAACCAAGCTGCTGTTCTCGGAATGGACTGCTCTTGACAAGCTTCAGTCAGCGCCAGTGCCTGAAAATCTTACAAATGTCACAATGGTGACATATATAAATGGCCTTGACCGCGTCTCTCTTAATGATACGCTTACCAACCCTCAGAATTTTGCGACAAACAGTTTGTATGTCGGTGAGTTGGTGAATAGAATTTTCGGTACCCAGATAAATGGCGTGCTCCTCGATTCATACGTTATCGGACATGTCAACGATGATGTTCAAAGCAATTTGTCGGAGTTTAGAGATGTCATGCAAAGACTGTCGACTGAGGACGAAAACGTTTATGAAGTCAATAATTTAGTTGGCGTTAGCAACGCGTTTAGAGCTGTCGCGGATTCAATTAAAGAGGCTACAGGTCCTGGTAATGGCAAAATCGTTATGCTTGTTATGGACTGCACTCCATTCCATAATAATGGCGGCGGCCATGGCAATTGGCATCCAATAGATACCGTGATTGATGACTTTATAGAGATTATAATTGGTGATCCTCAACCTCCTACACCTCCTACACCACCTACACCACCGACTCCTCCAACACCACCTACACCTCCAGGAGATATTCCGGAAGGTGCCTTAAATGGCCAGTTTACAATCAGTATTACTGAGCATGCTTACTTTGCACATGGTAACCTGCAATATAATAAGGCTAGTGGCACATGGCATTTTGCCGAGCATCAGTGGGATTATATCGGTGCACCTAATGTGTTGGCTAACGATCCGTCATATACTGGAGACGTTGACTTATTCGGTTGGGGTACAGGTAATAATCCGACGTTCATGGGCGATGAAAGCACTAGTTATATCAGTTTTGCTGATTGGGGCAATAATGCGATTACCAATGGAGGTAATACACCGAATGTGTGGCGTACGCTTTCCAATACCGAATGGAATTATGTTATGAATGAACGCCCGACATCGGAAGGAATACGTTTCGCTATGGGTCAAGTCAATGGTGTTAACGGACTGATAATCCTTCCTGATGAATGGGAGAGCAGTATTTACGCACTGGAACATTGTAATGAAGAAGCTGTTATGGGTGATATGCCTAATGTCATAAGTGCAGCTACTTGGACAACAGTCTTGGAGCCAAATGGAGCTCTCTTCTTACCATGTGCCGGCAAACGTAATAATAACAGCGATATTCCTAGCGTTTTTGAGGAAGGTAACACAATGGGTGCATATTGGTCGCGCACAGAAGCTCCAGATAACCAAGGCGTCGGTACGGAAATCATAAAGATGGCTTGGGCACTTATCCCTGGTGCTTACGAGGGATTCGGCTCAGGCGTCGGTATTCAAGCTTACGAACGTGACTTTGGTGCATCGGTACGTATGATGTATGTTGGTCATTAAAACGATTTAAAACGTGAAGATAGCGATAAATACCAGGTTGCTGTTGAAAGACAAGCTCGAAGGCATAGGATGGGTGGCCTGCGAGACGCTGAGCCGTATCGTGAAGGCACATCCCGACGACGAGTTTTATTTCCTTTTCGACCGTAAGCCTGATCCGCGGTTTATCTTCGCCGAGAATGTCAAGCCTGTGGTGCTTTTTCCACAGGCTCGGCATCCTTTTTTGTACATAATCTACTTCGAGATATCGGTGCGTCGCGCCCTGCGTAAGATCAAACCCGACGTGTTTGTGTCGACCGACGCCTATCTCAGTTTGCGCTCAAAAATGCCGCAAATCGCTGTGTTTCATGACATTAACTTCGAACATTTTCCACAGGACTTCCCGAGGATAGCTCTTTGGCATTATAAGCGCTATTTCCCGAGATATGCTCGGAAAGCCGCGAAAATCATAACTGTTTCGGAGTTTTCGAAGAAAGATATCGTCGAGAATTACGGCGTGGAACCAGAGAAGATTAGCGTGGTGTATAACGGCGCCAACGAAGGTTTTAAGCCGCTATCCGAAGAAGAAAAAATACAAGTTAGAAATAAGTATACCGCTGGTTATCAATACTTTATGTTTGTCGGCTCGCTGCATCCGCGTAAGAATCTGGCGAGACTGTTCCCGGCTTTCGACATCTTCAAGGAAAAGACGGGTTCCGACGTTAAGTTATTGATAGTAGGCGAGAAACGTTGGTGGACCGAGCCTATTCAGAAGGCTTTTGAGGCGATGAAGCATCAGGATGATGTGGTCTTCGTGGGACATCTGCAGATGGACGAGCTGAACCGTGTCACGGCGGCGGCTTTGTCTTCGGTGTATGTCTCCTATTTTGAAGGCTTCGGCATCCCGATAATAGAGGCGTATAAATGCGATGTGCCCGTCATCACCTCCAATGTGACATCCATGCCCGAAGTCGCCGGCGATGCGGCCCTTCTAGTCGACCCGTTCGACGTGAACTCCATCGCCGATGCCATGGTGCAGATGCTCGACGAAAACGTCCGCACCGCCCTCATCGAGAAGGGCCGCCGCCGGCGCCACGATTTCTCGTGGGACAAAGCCGCCGCCGGATGGTGGGACGTCATCAAATCGACAATTGATAATTGAAAATTGACAATTGATAATTGAAAATTTAATGTGATATGGAAAGAATAATCATGTATCCCGGAGAAACGAAAGAAGACGCCGTTGACTTCAAAGACATCCAAAGTCAACTCATCACAGCCGTCAATTGGAACGTCCTGGTGCTCGGCTCGGGCGGCCGCGAGCACGCCCTCGCCTGGAAGATAGCACAGAGCGAGAAAGTGTCGAAGGTATACATCGCTCCAGGCAACGCAGGTACCGCTTCGGTGGGTCAGAATATCGTTATCAATATCGCTGACTTTCAAGCAGTTAAGGACGTTGTCTTAAAGTATTACATTAACATTGTAGTTGTGGGCCCTGAGCAGCCTCTCGTCGACGGAATTGTCGACTTTTTCAAGGCCGACGAAGACCTCCGCGACGTGAAAATCATCGGTCCCGACAGAGTCGGCGCACAGCTCGAAGGCTCTAAGGCGTTCGCCAAAAAGTTCATGGAGAAATACGGCATCCCGACGGCAAAATGCTTCACCGTGACCTCGTCTAACCTCGACGAAGGACTGCAATATCTCACCACCCTCGAGCCGCCTTACGTGCTCAAAGCCGACGGTCTCGCAGCAGGCAAGGGAGTGCTGATACTCGACGCCATCGCCGATGCGCAAAACGAACTGAAAGAGATGCTCTCGGGTAAGTTCGGCGCAGCCTCGGCAAAGGTGGTCATCGAGCAGTTCCTCAAAGGCATCGAGGTGTCGATGTTCGTCCTCACCGACGGCGAAAACTACGTCATCCTCCCCGAAGCCAAGGATTACAAGCGCATCGGCGATGGCGACACTGGCCTCAACACCGGCGGAATGGGTGCGGTGTCACCAGTGCCTTTCGTCACCCCTGACTTCGTCAAGAAGGTCGAAGACCGCATCATAAAACCGACAATCGAAGGCCTTAAAAAAGAGAAGATCGACTATAAAGGCTTTATATTCCTGGGCTTGATGAACTGCGGCGGCGATCCTTACGTAATCGAATATAACGTCCGCATGGGCGATCCTGAGACCGAAGGCGTGATGACACGCATCGACTCCGACTTCGCCGAGCTGCTCGACAAATGCGCTCAAGGTAAGCTCAAAGAGGCGCATTATAAAGTAAATCCTGACACTTCCGTAACGGTGATGCTCGTCTCAGGCGGCTATCCGGAGGCTTACAAGAAAGGCATGAAGATAACCGGTCTCGAAGACGTCTGCCCTTGCTGCATCGTGGCTCACGCTGGCACCAAACTCGATGGTAATGATGTAGTTACTTCGGGTGGCCGCGTCATCGCAGTGACAGCGCACGGCAAAAACATCGAAGAGGCGAGGGAGAAAGCCTATAACAACGCTAAGAAGATCGTGTTCGAAGGCAAAAACTACCGCCACGATATCGGTCTTGATCTGATGAAGTACAATGCTTAAGTTCTTCAAACACAGCTATATAGCACAACTGATCGTGATAGTGCTGCTGTTCGTGGCACTGTGGATACCCGTCTTCATCTCACACGTCTCCGAAGTCGCGGTGGGCACTCCCGCAACGCCGCTCTACAACCTCATAGCAGGCATCTTCGGTTCCTCAAGTCTCGCCATGACAATATTTACATTCTTTGTCTGTGGCACAAGCGTGTTTTTCTTCAATTCGATGCTGACTGTCAACCAGTTAGTCACGCGAAACAGCAGCATCGGAGCCTTGGTCTTCATCCTCTGCATGAGCTGCGTGCCGATACAAGACGAGTTTTACCCGTTTATGCTCGCCAGTCCGTTCATCATGATGGCGATGCAGACAATCTACCTGATCTATCAAGTCGAGAAACCCGAGGCATATCTCATGAACGCCGGATTTTTCGTGGCTCTGGCCTCGATGATGTATTTCCCGTCTATCATATTGATAATCTGGGTGTTACTCTCGATTCTGATAATGGATATCCGCGGCGTTAGGCTCTCAATAATCCCTATTTTGGGCTTCACCTTGCCGTATTTCATACTTGTTATCTGCTTCTATTTCAATAGCTCTTTGCTTGAAAATTTCGATAATTATTCATTGGCATTCAATGAGTTAGGATTTGAAAAACTCGGCATCGGCAAGCTTGAGATGACGGTCTTGATAATCGTTTTCGTTCTTGCAGCACTTGCAATAATGCGGATAAGATCGGGAAATGCTGATAATTCCGTTAGTACACGAAAGAAAATCAATGTCACGATATTGCTGTTCATCTTCAGTTTTCTGATGCTTTTCATGCAGAAACCTGTGATGTGTAACGGCTTGATATTCATGGTGTTAGCAGTTTTCATTTCAATGGCGCTTTGTTACGTCAAGAAATCGAAACTCGTTGATATTATTATTGTTTTGGTGATGTTAGCGGTCATTGCGAACCAATATTTGCCTTTATTTGGGATAAAAATATGAGTCTGAAGCCGTTTTACACCGAAAATCTCATTGAGGCGGGCTGCGACGAGGCCGGTCGTGGCTGCATAGCCGGTCCTGTGGTAGCCGCTGCTGTGATACTGCCGCGCGGGATGGATTTCCCGGAGTTCGACGACTCGAAAAAACTTACCGAGAAACAGCGTGAGAAGCTGAGAATCAAGGTGTTAGAGAATGCTTCAGCATACGGCATAGGCATCGTTTCCGCTGAGGAAATCGACGAGATAAACATCCTCAACGCCTCGTTTTTAGCCATGCATCGTGCCATCGACCAGCTTAAGATTCGTCCGGAACTGCTGCTTATCGACGGTAATCGTTTCAATAAGTATCACGATATAAAACATCAGTGCATCGTTGGTGGCGACGCAAAATATCAATCCATTGCGGCTGCTTCGATTTTAGCCAAAACGACTCGTGATCATATCATGCAAGACCTTGATAGTCAATATCCTGCGTATAATTGGAAGCAAAATAAAGGCTATCCGACGATAGAGCATAAGAACGCTGTGGCCGAGCACGGGATGTCGCCGTATCACCGCAAGACGTTCAACATGTCGATTCAATTGAAATTATTTTAAAGTTTGTAAAACAATATCCGACCTTTCACGTTCTATTAAAAAACGAATATTATGGCAAACACAAGAATTCTTTGGGCAGACGATGAGATTGAGCTTCTCAAGCCGCATATTATGTTTTTGGAACAGAAGGGATACGAGGTAGCCACCGCCAACAACGGCAGCGACGCCGTGGATATGGTGCGCGACGGGCATTTCGATATAGTTTTCCTCGACGAGCAGATGCCGGGCATTTCGGGCGTTGAGGCGCTTGAAAAGATAAAAGCAGAGTTTCCGAACCTCCCAGTGGTGATGATCACGAAGAGCGAAGAGGAACGCATCATGGAAGAGGCAATCGGCAGCAATATCGCGGATTACCTGATAAAGCCGGTGAATCCTAACCAGATTTTGCTTTCGCTGAAGCGTAACCTCGAGAATAAAAAACTTGTCGATGAGAAGTCGACCTCGATGTATCAGCAGGAGTTCCGCAAGATAGGCATGGATCTCAACAATAACCTCGATTACAACGAGTGGGTTGGCGTTTACAAAAACCTGACCCGCTGGGAGATCGAACTGCAGAAGTCGACCGACGAAGGCATCAAAGAGGTGCTTTTCATGCAGAAAAACGAGGCCAATACTCAGTTTTCGCGTTACGTTGAGAAAAACTACTGCGACTGGGTGTCGGGCAAGGGCGTCAACAAGCCCACGATGTCGCATACGGTGATGAAAGACAAGGTGTTTAACCGTCTCGACAATAACGATAAGCCGTTGTTTTTCATATTGATAGACAACCTCCGCTACGACCAGTGGAAGTCTATCCAGCCTTTGATTGAGAACTATTTCCGCGTCGCTGACGACGATATTTACTACAGCATCCTGCCGACGACCACGCAATATGCACGTAACTCCATCTTCGCAGGCCTGATGCCGCTTGAGATTCGCCGTCATTACCCGAAATACTGGACCGACGAGGAGGATGAAGGCACGAAGAACCAGTTCGAAGGCGAGCTTCTCGGCGAGCAGCTGCGCCGTTATGGCAAGAATATCAAGTATTCTTACAACAAAGTGCTGAATCTGGCGGCCGGAAAGAAACTCTACGAGCAGATGAACAACCTTATGCAGAACAAGCTGAACGTTATCGTCTACAACTTCGTCGATATGCTTTCGCATGCAAGAACGGAGATGGAGATCATCCGTGAGCTGGCCGACGACGAGGTGGCTTACCGCTCGCTGATGCTGTCGTGGTTTGAGCATTCGTCGCTCTTCGATATGATGAAATTCATAGCAAACAAAGGCTGTGACGCTGTCGTTACCACCGACCACGGCTCAGTCTGGGTAAAGAATCCGGTGAAGATTCTCGGCGATAAGGCGGTAAATACGAATTTGAGATATAAATATGGTAAGTCGTTGAATTACAATGCAAAAGAGGTCTTCGAGGTGAAAGATCCAGAGAAGATTTTCCTGCCGCGCATCAACGTGTCGACCTCATACGTCTTCGCGCGTTCCAACGACTTCTTCGCATATCCGAATAACTACAATTATTACGTCAATTATTACAGGAACACCTTCCAACATGGCGGAATCTCCATGAACGAGATGATGATTCCTGTGGCATATCTTAAAGCAAAATGATTGAAAAATCGTTCATAATCAACAGCGTTGACGAACTCTCGCAGGTGTCGGATTTACTGATATCTTGGCGCGATAAGTCGGATATCATCGCTTTTTACGGTCCGATGGGCGCTGGCAAGACCACTCTGATTAAGAATCTGTGCCACAAACTTGGCGTGACCGATGAGGTCAACAGTCCGACCTTCGCCCTTGTAAATGAATATCCTACGCCCGTCGAAGGTTCGATTTTCCACTTCGATTTTTATCGAATCAAGAAGCTGGAAGAGGTTTACGACATCGGCTATGAGGACTATTTCTACAGCGGCCACTTATGCCTCTTGGAATGGCCTGAACTGATCGACCCGCTGATGCCCGATCATTTCATAAAAGTTGAGATTTCATTGGGAGATACGGATAACGCTCGAAAAATCAAATGTACTGTAATCTAAATGATTCTTTATAAAAACGATATATCAAAACTAACCGACCTCATTTCGGCTCACACCCAAACCTTTCTTCTTTTGGATGAGAACACCGAGAAGTTTTGTCTTCAATATTTCAATAGTATTGAATTATTAAAATCAAATACTAAAATAGTTATCCCTTCGGGCGAACAGCACAAAACCATTGAGACGGTTCAGTATATCTGGTCGAAACTTGTTGATAATCATGCTGATAGAAAGTCGTTGCTGATTAACATCGGCGGTGGTATGGTTACCGATATCGGAGGTTTTGCGGCTTCGTGTTATCAGAGAGGCATCGATTTCATCAATGTGCCGACGACGCTTTTAGGGATGATTGATGCAGCAGTGGGAGGGAAGACTGGCATTGATTTTCAAGGACTTAAGAATCAAATCGGACTCTTCTCGCAGCCTTTGGCGGTGGTTGTGTTATTTGATTTTCTTAACACTTTGCCACAAAGAGAATTGCTTTCAGGCCTCGCCGAAATCATCAAATATGGCTTCATTGTCGACAAGTATTTTTTAGAGGCGAAATTGCCGATAAATCCTGATTTTATTGAGAAAGCCATAGCAGTTAAGGACGGCATTACCCGTAGCGACACCACCGAGCAAGGACTTCGTAAGATCTTGAATTTTGGTCATACCATCGGTCATGCGTTGGAGACTTATCTAATTGATAATCAAAAGGAAATCCGTCATGGTGAAGGTGTGGCGATGGGAATGGTGTCGGCGCTGTATATATCAGAGAAATATTGTGGTTTGAATCATGAAATCACTAGTTTTTACAAGGATTTATACGCTAAAAACTTCAACCGATTCGATTTGAATGGCATTCCGATGGATGCTTTGATGGAGATTATGCGTCACGACAAGAAAAATGAGGGTGGCGATATCCGTTTTGTGCTGATTGAAGACTATGGAAGGCCGGTTTACGATGTAGTGGTGAAGCCTGAAGATATCGTCGATTCAATAAATTATCTTGTTGATTATCAGAACGATGCGAATTACTGGGGTAAATAAAAACTTTGACGTCGAGGTAGACCTGGTCGGCAGCAAGAGCGAGTCAAATCGCGCTCTTATGATTGGCTATTACGGCGGTTTCACCCCTCGTGTCAAGAACCTTTCGACATCAGACGATACCGTCCTGTTAAACGAAATCATTCAATCTTTACAGGAAAAGACGCGATTCATCGCGTCTCATAATCCAACAATCATCGATTGTCATAACGCCGGTACCGTCCTGCGTTTCCTCTTGACAGCATTGGCATTTCGCGAAGGTGAGTGGATTCTCACTGGCTCTGACCGCATGCTGCAGCGTCCCGTCGGCGACCTCGTCGACGCCCTGCGCACAATGGGCGCGAAAATCGATTATGTTGGTAACGACGGCTTCCCGCCATTGAAAATCACGGGTAAACCATTGAAAATCAATGATATTTCTGTGGATGTTACCCGCAGTTCCCAATTCGCGTCATCATTATTGTTGGCAAAACCCTCGCATTTGCATCTGGACGGCGACCTATCGTCTCTCCCTTACATCGACATGACCATCGACATCATGTGCCATTTTTCGGCACATGTTAGACGTGAGGGTCGCGATATCTTTGTACAACCGTCTGATTATCAAGATGTTGAATATACTGTTGAATCCGACTGGACATGTGCGTCGTATTGGTACGAAATAGTTGCCTTCAGCGAAAATGGTCGCGCCCGTCTGCGCAACCTTCACCTCGATTCGAAACAAGGTGACGCCATCGTCGCAAAATGGTTCGAACAATTCGGCGTCCAATCAATCCAAGATGGTAACGATGTTGTAATATCCAATGTAGGGACGCGGCGTGCCACGTCCGAATTGCCGAAATTGGTTGATTTCGATTTCCTCAACAACCCCGACCTGTATCCTACCATCGCCGCCACCTGTGCGGGATTGAACGTCGAAGGTAGGTTCACGGGACTGCGCAATCTCAAGCACAAGGAATCGGATCGGGTGGCGGCGATGGCTGCGGAACTGGCGCGTGTAAAGACGTTTCTTGAAACGTCTCGACCGATCGTTTTCGACTCCCACAACGACCACCGCATCGCGATGGCATTGGCACCGCTTGCAATGAAAATCGGCGCCATCGAAATCGATAACGCCGACGTTGTTTCTAAATCGTATCCTAATTTCTGGGAAGAATTTCAAAAAATCACTCCCAGCCTGTAGTCAACACATCCACGATATGTATCACCTTAATCGGTAACCCCTGTTTTTTCGCGTAAGAGCTGAGATGTATCGTGCACGACATATCGTTGGTAATCAGATATTCGGCACCCGAATCGATGGCATCCTTTAGCTTCTGGTCAGCCATGGCCGACGAGATGGCCTCATGCTGCAACGGAAACATTCCTTTACCCATTCCACAGCATATCTCAGGATGTTTCAGCTCGACCAACTCCAACCCGTTAACCTTCGAAAGAAGCTGTCTGGCCTCGTCTTTCAGACCTAATTCACGCAGAGCGGAACAGGAGTCCAGATAAGCGCATTTATGCGGAAAAACAGCATCGAAATAATCCTTATGTAATTGATTTACAAGGAAATCGGTGATCTCGTAGATGTTGCCGACGAGTCGGTTGCACTGCAGATGATAGCTCGAGTTATGGAAGATCTCTTTGTATCTTGTCTTGATGAACCCCACGCACGACGCGCTGATACCCACGATAGGACGTTTGTTGTTCAAGTCATTGATGAACTTCTCGGCGAGCTTCCTTGCCTCGTCGACATATCCGCTGTTGAACGCGAACTTGCCGCAGCAGGTCTGCTCGGGGTTGTATTCCACCTTGACGCCCGCCGCCTTGAGGAGCTTTAGGGTGTTCATCGCCGTCATCGGGTAAAACTGGTCGATGATACAAGATACAAAGAGGTCGACTGTCATGATTGTCAATGATTTACGTTATTTCAGACCACGTGCCTTGAGGTATGGCTCGATGCTAGGCTCCTGACCACGGAACTTCTTGTACTGAACCATGCCTTCATCGTTGCCGCATTCTTGCAAGCAGTTGATTCTGAACGACTTGGCAAGCTCTGGGTTAAACGGGTCGCCCGATTCTTTGAAGAAGTTGAAAGCGTCCTTGTCGAGCACTTCGGCCCAAGTGTAGGCGTAGTAGCCTGCGCTGTAGCCGCCGCTGAACACGTGTGAGAAGTTGGTGCTGCGGTAACGTGGCTGGATCTCGTGAATCAAGCCGATGGCTTTCATCTGCTGTTCCTCAAACTCATCGACACCAAGAGCATTGATCTCGTCAACGTCAGTCAGTTCGTGGTATTTCATATCAAGAATCGAAGCAGCGATGAGCTCGGTGGTGTTGAATCCTTGGTTGAACAGAGCACTGTTTTCAATCTTTGCGATTAAGCTGTCAGGCATGACCTCGCCGGTCTGGTAATGTTTGGCGTACATCCTGATGACCTCAGGCTCGGCAGCCCAATTTTCCATGATCTGCGAAGGCAATTCCACATAGTCGTGAGGCACGCTGCCGCATGTTCTGCTGTATTTTCCTTTCGAGAAGAAGGCGTGCAGCGAGTGTCCGAATTCATGCCACATGGTCTCTGTCTCGTCCCAGTTGAGCAGGGCAGGAGTGTCGCCCGATGCCGGCGTGAAGTTCATAACCAATTGAATAAGAGCGGGATGCCACACTCCGTCGATGTCGTAGCCACCTTCGCGGAAGCCGGTGCACCATGCGCCGCTGCTCTTCGACTCACGCGGATAGAAATCGAGGTAGAGAAGTCCTAAGGTTGAGCCGTCAAAGTCTTTCACCTCAAAGGTCTCAACGCCTTCAAAATAGACCGGGATATCATTTCTCTTTTCAAAAGTGACGCCATATAACTTATTGGCAGCCATGAACATACCGTTGCGGACGTTATCCAACGAGAGGTAAGGACGAATCTGGTTTTCATCGAAATCATATTTTGCCTTGCGAAGCTTCTCGGCAAAATACCACCAGTCGGAACGCGTAATCTCAACAGGTTCGGCATTCACATTGCCCTCGTGGCTGGCTAAGCACTGCATCTCGTGACGTTCTTTCTTTGCCAATTCATTGGCTGAATAGAAGATATCGTCGAGGAATTTGTCGACCGTCGGGGCATTTTTAGCCATATTGATATCCAAAACATAGTTTGCATAGTTGTCGAAGCCGAAAAGCTGTGCCTTCTGCAGTCTCAACGCCAGTGTTTCCTTGATGATAGCCTTATTGTCGTATTCGTTGTTATTGTCGCAACGATTGTAATATGCGTTATACATCTTCTCGCGTAACAATGAATTGTCGGCGTACGTCAGGAACGGGATGAGGCTCGGCTTGCTCAGTGTGAACACCCAGCCTTCTTTGCCGTCTTTCTTAGCCTGCTCTGCTGCTGCGTCAATGCTGCTCTGTGGCAGTCCGGCGAGGTCGGCTTCGTTGTCGATGACGAGCTTGAAGTTGCTGTTTTCCTTTAAAAGATTATTTCCGAACTGCAGACTCAGCATCGAGAGTTTCTCATTGATTTCGCGAAGCTTAGCCTGGTCTTCCTCGTTCAGACCTGCACCGCTGCGGATGAAGTCTTTGTAATACTTTTCAACCACGCGGTTTTGCTGGTCGTCGAGATTCATCTCGGCGCGGTGGTCGTAAACATATTTTACCTTTTCGAAAAGCACAGGATTCATCGAGATATCATCGCCATGTGCTGTCATGAGAGGCATCACTTCTTCGGCAATCGCCTGCATCTCGTCGTTGTTCATGCATTCCATCATATTGAAAAACACGCCGCTGACCTTATTGAGAAGCTTGCCCGACTTATCCATTGCCCAGATGGTATTCTCGAAAGTCGGTTCCTCAGTATTGTTGCAAATCGCCTCGATTTCGGCCTTCTGCTGCTTCATTCCTTCCTTGAAAGCAGGCAGATAATGCTCGTTTTTAATCTTGTCGAATGCCGGAGCCTCGAGATATGTTCCGTAATCGGAGAAAAATGGATTTTCGTTGCAACTATCTGAGTTACAAGAAGTTAAGCCAATTACACTCATTGCTGTAATGATTAAGATGTTTTTAATTTTCATGTTTTTACGATGTTTGATCAGACTGCAAAGATAAGAAAAATATGGTCAAAAATTACTTTTTTTCTTGTTTTTTATTTACAAATATGTTATATTTGCAGTTTCATAATTTGGGTAAAAATTTTTTGTAAGATGGCATATATCTCTTTCGACAAACGGCAACTGGTGAACCTCGAGTTCACGATGAACAAGGAGATTCTGCGCTCCAACCGCTCAGGAGCTTTCTACAACACCACGATAATCGGCTGTAACACAAGGAAATACCACGGCTTGCTGGTAGTGCCGCAGCCGCAGCTCGACAACAACAACCACGTGCTGCTGTCGCAGATCGACGAGACGATTATCGCGAATAAGGAAGAGTTCCACCTCGGCGTGCATGAGTATCAGGACGGCACTGTGGCACCGCGCGGTCACAAATATCTGCGTGAGTTTACTGCCGAGCCTATTCCAAAGCTGAGGTACCGCGTCGGAAGTTCCATCTTGACAAAAGAGTATATCTTCGAAGAAAAAGAGCCGCGAATCCTCATCCGTTACACTCTCGAGGATGCGCTACAGCCTATCACGCTGCGTCTCATGCCGTTTCTGGCGTTCCGTAACGTCCATATGCTGACGCATGAAAACTACGACGCCAACCGCCGTTACATCCAGCTGAAGAATGGCGCTGCATGGCGGATGTATGAGAACTACGACAGTCTTTGCTTCCAGCTCTCAAAGGCTAACGAATACACGCATTGCCCGCTGTGGTACAAAAACATATTCTACATCCGTGAGTTCGAGCGCGGCTACGATGCCGTCGAAGACCTCTATGTGCCCGGTTTCTTTGAGGTTACGATGAAAAAAGGCGACTGCGTAGTGGTGTCGGCCGGACTGGAAGAGAAGAATCCCGCTTTGTTTAAGAAACAGTTCGAAAACCAGATAGAACACCGTATTCCGCGCGACAGCTTCGAACACTGCCTGCAGAATTCGGCTCAGCAGTTTATAATAAGAGGTGAGGAGGGAACCCGTATGTTTGCCGGCTTCCCGTGGTTTGGCTCATGCAGCCGCGACACCTTCCTCTCGCTGCCTGGCATTTGTCTGGCCAACAACGACGAGAAGACGTTCAAAGAACTGCTGAAATATTTCATCGACAGGATGCAAGGCGCGTTCTTCCCGCATAAATACTACCAAAAGAGTCTTTATTACACCGCCGTCGACTCACCGCTGTGGTTTGTCGTGAACCTCCAGAAATATGAGTCGATGCTGGGTAAAGAAAGAAAAGCCATCTGGCGCGAATACGGAAAAGTCATCACCACGATACTCGACAGCTTCATCAACGGCACCGATTTCAACGTGAAGGCGCAGGACAACGGCTTGCTTTACGCAGGAAATGAAAACCTGGCTTTAACTTGGATGAATGTGTTCTGCGACGGTAAGCCATGGACTCCTCGAACAGGATATGCTATTGAGGTTAACGCCTTGTGGTACAATGCATTGCGTTATGGAGTAGAGCTTCTGAAGGCTGCCGATAAGAAAAACTTGCATCTTAAGACGTGGGAGTATATCGCCGATAAGGTCGAGAAGTCATTCCTGCCAATGTTTTATGATGATAAGAACGATATGTTTTACGATTTCGTCAACGAGCACGAGAAAAACAGCATGGTGCGGCCTAACATGCTTCTGGCAGGCTCGCTGCGTTATTCGCCTCTCGACGACAAGATGAAGAAACGTATCTTGGATATTACACGTTCTGAGTTGCTGACAATCAGAGGGTTACGCTCGCTGTCGCCTCGCGATGAGCATTACAAGGGTGTGACCATCGGTAACCACCGTGAGCGTGAGCAGGCTTATCATAACGGCACCGTATTCCCTTGGCTGATAATGCCTTACGTCGATTTGTGCGTAAGAATTTACGGCAGGACAGCACTGCCTTATCTCGAGGATCTGTACAACGGCTTCGGAACTGCCATCTTTGAGAACGGCATTGGCAGCATCTCGGAGATTTACGACGGTAACCCGCCGCACGAGGCCCGCGGCTGTATCTCGCAGTCGACGAGCGTGGCGGCGCTGCTGTATCTTAATCATGTGATCAATTATCTGAAGAACGATGACCCGTTATATGCGGTTCATCATGTCTTTGGCGATAATAACTCAAAAACTAATAAACTATGAGAGTCTTGATGTTTGGTTGGGAGTTCCCGCCTCATATCACAGGCGGTCTCGGCACAGCGTGCTTCGGCATGACAAAAGGTCTCGCCAAGAACGGAGTGGAGGTGCTCTTCGTGGTGCCTAAGGCGCACGGCGACGAGGATCAAACCAACGTGCGGTTGCTTAACGCCTCCGACGTGACGGTCGACATCGACCATGAGACGGAGCGAAGCTATTGGGACAGAGTGCAATACATGGAGATCGGCTCCAACATCATACCGTATGTCGGCCCTGAGCAGTATGCCACGATGTTCGAGGAGCAGCGTCATGCCACTCGCGGCTTCCATAGCTCGGTGTTCGCGCCTCGATACGAGTTCTCTGGTAAATACGGCGCCAACCTGATGGAAGAGGTGGCTCGCTACGCCCTCATCGGGTCTTCGCTCGCCACCAAGTACGACTTCGACGTCATCCACGCCCACGACTGGCTCACATACTCTGCCGGCATCGCTGCCAAAGAGACCACAGGGAAGCCGCTCGTGGTGCACATGCACGCCACCGAGTTCGACCGCTCAGGCGAGAACATCAACACCGACGTCTACGCTATCGAACGTCGCGGAATGGAGGCGGCCGACCTGGTAATCACGGTGAGCGACTGGACAAGAAATATCGTCATCGAGAAATACGGAATAAATCCGGATAAGGTTATCACAGTGCACAACGCGGTGGAGCCGAGCGACAAGTCACTCGACGAATACGAGCGCAGCGGACTGAAAAACAAGGTGGTGACGTTCCTCGGACGTATCACCTTCCAGAAAGGTCCGGAATATTTTGTGGAGGCTGCGTACAAGATTCTGCAGGTTGACCCGAGCATACATTTCGTGATGGCAGGCACAGGCGACCTTCTGCAAAAGATGATAAAACGTGTGGCTCAACTGAAGATTGGCTCAAATTTCCATTTTACAGGATTCCTCAAAGGTAACGACGTCGATCAGATGTTTGCGATGACCGACGTGTTCGTAATGCCTTCAATATCAGAGCCTTTCGGCATAGTGCCGCTTGAGGCTATGCGACTGAAGGTGCCGGTGGTCATCTCAAAACAATCTGGCGTCTCAGAGGTTGTCGAGCACGCTCTGAAGGTCGATTTCTGGGATATCAACGGGCTAGCCGACGCAATCTACGGCATCTGCAAATACAAGGCGGTGAACGAGATTTTCCGCAAAGAAGGAAAAGAAGAGGTCGACAACCTCAAGTGGGAATACGCCGCGAAGAAGATTAAAAATGTTTATGAATTGGCAATAAATTTACGTTAAGATATGAGGTACTTATGTTTCTATTTCCAAGTGCATCAGCCATATAGGCTCCGCACATATCGATTCTTCGATATCGGAAAACGTCATTTCTACTATGACGACTACAACAACCGCATCACAATGCAGCGCGTGGCGGAGAGGTGCTATCTTCCGATGAACAACTTGATGCTCAAGAAGATAGAAGAACTTGGAAACAAGATGAAGTTCGCTATTTCGTTCTCGGGAACGGCTATCGAGCAGATGGAGGTCTATGCGCCTTATGCCTTGGAAAGCTTCAAAAAGCTTGTTGCTACAGGCAACGTCGAGGTGCTGGCCGAGACATATTCGCATTCGGTGGCCTCGCTGATGAATAAAGACGCTTTTAAGATGGAAGTCGCTGAGCATAAACGACTTATGAAGGAGATCTTCAACGTCCGTCCAAAGACTTTCCACAATACCGAGCTGATTTATTCCAACGAAATTGGTGCCGACGTTGCCGAGATGGGCTTCGACCTGATGCTGACCGAAGGTGCTAAGCACGTGCTCGGTTGGAAGAGTCCTAACTATTTGTATGTCAATGCGATAAACCCGAAGATGAAGGTGATGCTGCGCAACTGGAAGATGAGCGACGAGATTACTTTGAAGTTTGCGCATGAGACGTTTAAAGTCGAAGATTTCGTCAACTGGCTCAACTCGATTCCGAAAGAGGAGGAAATCGTCAACATTTTCTTCGATTACGAGACTTTCGGCGAGGGCTTGAATGCTTCGACAGGCATCTTCGACTTCATGAAATATCTGCCTGATACAGTTATGAAAAATACTGATTTTAAATTGGTTACGCCGCATCAGATTGTCGAGAAACTGCAGCCTACAGGTGTTTTCGACGCGCCTATTCCGCTGTCGTGCCGTGACGAGGAGCGTGACCTCTCAACCTGGATGGGCAACGATATGCAGGACGACGCTCTGGCGACCTTGTATGGATGCTTCAAGAAGGTGAAAGCCTCTAAGGATGAGGAACTTATGCGCGACTGGCGGGCACTTCAGGCGGCCGAGAACTTCGCCGCGATGTGCACCAAACACCAAGGCGGCACACCATACGATTATTACATCAATTACATGAACATTTTGACGGATTTTATTAACCGAATGAAATAATTTTTAATGAAGAAACCTGATTTTTTGTTTGAAACCAGTTGGGAAGTCTGCAACATGGTCGGCGGCATTTATACCGTGCTGTCAACCAAAGCTGAAGAAGTAAAGCAACTCCTTGACGATCATTATATTACGATTGGTCCGGATGTGGTGAAGGAAGTCCATGAGACCATGTATTTTATTGAAGATACGAACCTGTTTCCTGAATGGCGCGAGAAGGTGTCGGAGCAGCTTGGTGTGAAGGTGCGCGTAGGTCGCTGGAAGATTTCTGCTAAGCCGATAGCCATTCTCATCGATTACACCTCGATGTATTCAATTAAGAATGAGATACTTGCGCATCTCTGGGAACGTTATCAGCTCGACTCTATCCAGGGTCAGTGGGATTATATTGAGCCTGTTGTTTTCGGCTACGCAGCAGGAAAAGTCATTGAGAATTTCGTGGAGTGGAACGTGGGGCAGGACGACACTGTGGTGGCGCATTTCCATGAGTGGATGACAGGCGCCGGCGTGCTTTACATCAAAGAGCATTGTCCTTATATTTCAACGGTTTTCACTACTCATGCGACATACTTAGGACGCGCTATCAGCGGAAACGGACTGCCGCTTTACAAAGAGCTCGGTTCTTACAACTGGCAGACAATGGCGAGCCGTTTCAACATCGTCTCTCAGCAGTCGATGGAGATGAAATCGGCCCAAAATGCTGATGTTTTCACCACGGTGAGCGACATCACGGCGCAGGAATGCGAGCAGTTTTTGCTGAGAAAACCCGATTTTATCACGATAAACGGAATCAATTCCGATTTTGTTAAAAAGGTTGAAAACAGCAACGAATGCAGGGAAAAGAGCAGAGCAAAAATCTTTGAAATCATCGACACCCTTTGCGGAAAAGAGGTCTCGCGCGATTCATTATTGTTGATCAATAGCGGTCGTTACGAATTTCATAATAAAGGTATCGACTTGTATATCAAGATGTTAGCAAGGCTAAATCAAGATAAGGATTTGAAGCGCGACATCGTGGCAGTGATCGCCGTTCCGGGCAACATCGCAGGTCCTTCGAAGGATTTGACCTATCGTCTTGAAGGAAAAGCTGAGAAAAACGGTCATACCGAATTTCCATGTACGCATTATATCCATGATTATCAATGGGATATGGTGCTTAACGCCTTGCGCGACAATGGTTTGCAAAACAATGAAGGCGACCGTGTGAAAGTGATGTTCATCCCCGCGTATCTCAATGGAAACGATGGCATTTTTAACATCAAATACAATGAATTCCTTTATGGATTCGACCTTACGGTGTTTCCGTCGTATTACGAGCCATGGGGTTACACTCCGCTTGAGAGCATAGCCCACGGCATCCCGACGATAACGATGGACGTTTCAGGTTTCGGTAAATATATCCAAGGCAAGAAGATTGATAATGAAGCGGTTACAGTCGTTCATCGTGAAGAAGGCAATGAAGATCATGTCATCAATGAGATGGAGAGAGTGGTGCTGAAGATGGCATCTCATTCTGAAAAAGAAAAAGAAGAAATCTCGAAAAAAGCTATTGAGATTGCATCTACTTTAGTTTGGAAAGACCTGATAGTCAATTATTTAGATGCATACGAACTTGCCGTAAGAAAGGCTGGAGGGAAAGAGTATATAAAACAGAGTAAAAAATATTCGGAAGTGTTAAGAAATTTTGACTTTAAGAAACAGGATGCGCCGACGTGGAAGAAGATTTTGATTGAGCCGGTGTATTCGGAGGAGATGAAGAAACTTCAGGAACTGGCTAACAACCTGTGGTGGTGCTGGAATGTTGACGCCATAGAACTGTTCGAAAGCATTGATCCTATTGCGTTTGAGCGCCTTGAGCAGAACCCGATAGCGTTGATGAACAGTCTCACGAAGTCGCAGATTGCCGACCTTGAGCAGGATGCAGGTTTCATTGAAAAACTGAATAAAGTCTACGACAGATTTAAGAAATATATGTCGGTGAAGCCTGCCGATGACAATAAAATCGCCTATTTCTCGATGGAATATGGCCTTTTGAAGTCGCTTAAAATTTATTCAGGCGGTCTAGGCATCCTAGCTGGCGACTACCTCAAGCAGGCATCCGACTCGAATGCTAACTTATTGGCTATCGGACTGTTATACCGCTATGGCTACTTCAACCAGGAGCTCTCGGTGTGGGGCGATCAGCTATCGCAATATCTGCCGCAGAAGTTCTCGATGCTACCGCTTGAGCCGGTGCGCGACGAGGAAGGCAATTGGGTGACGATAAGCATAGCATTTCCTGGCAGAAGCGTGTATGCGAAGGCTTGGAAAGTCAACGTGGGAAGGATTAGTCTGTACCTGCTTGACACCGATATCGAACAGAATTCGCAAGAAGACCGAGCCATTACCGGACAGCTTTACGGTGGCGACAGCGAGATGCGTATCAAGCAGGAGATGTTCCTTGGCATCGGCGGTATCCGTATGCTTAACGCATTGAATATCAAGCCAACAATATATCATTGCAACGAAGGCCACGCAGCATTCTGCGGTCTCGAAAGATTAAGCAACTATGTCATAAAACATAACCTCGACTTCGACGTGGCGAAGGAGCTTGTAAGAACTTCGACATTGTTCACCACGCATACGCCAGTCCCGGCTGGTCATGACGCGTTTGAGGAGAACCTCATGAGGACGTATCTGTCGCATTTCCCGCCAAGGGTGAATATCTCATGGGAAGACTTCATGAATATGGGACGCATTCGCCACAACGACCCGAACGAGAAGTTCTCGATGAGCGTGCTGGCTGTGAACCTCAGCCAGGAAGTCAACGGAGTGAGCCGCATCCACGGAAGGGTGAGCCGAGAGATGTTCCAGCAGATGTGGCCTGGCTATTTCGCCGAAGAGAACCATATCGGCTACGTCACCAACGGCGTTCATCTCCCGACATGGGCCGACAAACACTGGCAACGCCTCTACAGCAAGGTGCTCGGCGAGGATTATCTTGCCAATCAGTCCGATCCGACAGTCTGGGAGAAGATTCACAACGTGCCTGACAAAGACTTTTGGGAGATTCGTAAGGAATTGAAGCACAATCTGATAGAGTTTATAAAAGTAAAGATGACCGACGATATGCAGCGTCGCTCGGAGAGCCCGAAACTCATCATCGAGACGGTGGAGAAACTCAACGAAAACGCCTTGATCATCGGCTTTGCCCGTCGTTTTGCAACATATAAACGTGCTCATCTGTTGTTTAGAAACCTTGAGAGACTTGCGGAAATCGTCAACGATCCGAAACGTCCGGTAATATTCCTGTTTGCAGGTAAGGCGCACCCTAACGACAAGGCCGGTCAGGATTTGATTAAGAATATCATTGAAGTCGGAAGAAAGAAGGAATTCATCGGTAAAGTGTTGTTTATCAATAACTACGACATGGAAATCGGTAAGATTCTGACTTCGAGTGTCGATATCTGGATGAACACACCTACGCGTCCGCTGGAGGCTTCGGGAACGTCGGGCGAGAAGGCTGCGATGAACGGAACGCTCAACTTCTCGGTGCTCGACGGCTGGTGGGCTGAGGGCTATCGTCCGAAGGCCGGCTGGGCCATCAAAGAGGAGAGGACATACGAGGATCAGCGTTATCAGGATGAACTCGACGCCGAGACTATCTATAACACCTTCGAAAATGAGGTGATTCCGTTGTATTTCAAGAGAGACAAGGACGGCGTGCCGTGCGAGTGGATTCAGTGCATGAAGAACGACATGATGCAGATTGCACCATTCTACACCATGAAACGTATGCTCGACGACTATTTCAGTCAGTATTACAACAAACTCATTGAGCGCACCAACTGGATGCGCGCCAACAGATACGCCAAGGCGTTTGAGATTGTCGACTGGAAACGTAACGTGGAGGCCAACTGGGATAAGATTGAGGTGGAATCCATCAAGGTACCGGACCCAGATGTGCGTCCGCTGACCTTCGGCGATGTGTTTATCGCAGAGATCACGCTGAAGACGCCGGGATTGAATAAAGGCGACGTCGGCATGGAACTGGTGTTTGCCGATAAGGTTAACGATGTGATCGACAAGGTGGTACGCGTCGAGCCGTTGTCGCTCGTCGATGCTGGTGAGGGCTGGGTGAGATACTACATCAGCATGCCGATGGAGCATGCCGGGATCTTCAACTACACCTTCCGCATCTTTCCGACGAACGCGATGTTGCCGCACCGCCAGGACCTGCCGTTAGTAAAGTGGATTTAATTATGGATAAACCGAAAATAGTTTACATTCATGGTTTCGGAGGCTCGCCGTTCACTCAGACGGTGGGCTTCCTGAATTAAACCGCAAAATGTGCCCGAAGAAAACATTGCCGTCACATATCATCAGCGAAAGCTATGTAAAACACGAGATTGCGGAGTGGCTATTAACAATTACTGATTAAACACCTCCATAGCAATAGCTGCGCAAGCCTCGGCGTCGGCGAGGGCGTTGTGATGTTTGTTTTTCTTGGTGAAATCATAACCACAGGCGGCAGCGGCGGTTTGTAGTTTGTGGTTTTCCAAGTCTGGAAGAACTATCTCTGAGGCGCGTTTAGTGTCGTAAATCTTAAAGCGTTTCCGTCCCATTTTGTAATAAGCAAACAGCGAATTCAAACAGCGTTTTTCGAACTCGTAACCATGTGCCACAAACGGCAATCCCTTGATTTTCTTCTCAATCTGATTCCATACCTGCGGAAAGATCGGCGCTTTGTCGGTGTCTTTCTTCTTTAATCCGTGAATCTTGGTGGTGTAGAAGTCGTAATAGTTCGGCACTGGCTTCACCAGACTATAATACTCCTCCACGACCTCGCGATCGCGCACAATAACGACTCCCATGCTGCAAACGCTGGTGGTTTCGCCGTTGGCGGCCTCGAAATCGATAGCGACAAAGTCGGGAAGGTCGGGAAGCGGCTCCTCAACCTTTGATTTCGCAGTAGTAGATGTCGATGCCATCGTCTTCAAACATTGCTTCACTCAGACAATACTGGCCCGGACGGTCATCTTCCTGGAACAGATAAACCGATGCCTTGTGGAAGGTCAGAGGCTTCTGGTCGGCCGAGAATTTCTGCACCATCTCGTACGAAATGCCTTCAATCTTGCAGAGTTTCATCATCGCCGCAAGGTCGAGGTCGACATTCAGAAACATGTCCTTTTTGCCTTCTTTCCACGCAATGCTTACGATTCCCGTGGTGTAAAGCTCGAAATCTTTTATTTCTACTTTTTTCATATATTTAGCTTTTTCCAGTTTGCAAATTTAATGTAAAGTATTGATACTAACCCGATTAGACCGCCATAGAGGTATTCGCAGGTCCAGACCCATTCCACCTTGGTGGTGAGGCCGGTGAGCATCCAGATGTAGGCGATGTAAAGCAGCAGTATGCCAAACTCGAGCCACAACGCCGCGTTGGTCTTGCCGGTGCCAGAGACAGCCTCGAATATTACCGCTCCGATAGCCTGGAAGATGATGGCGCCGCAAATCACGTAAATCGAAGGAATTGCCGCTCCTGCCAGCATCATGTCGTCGGTGTAGATGCTCATCACAGAGGTGGGGAAGAAGATGCACACCAAAATCAGCGGTATGCAGCAAAGAATGCAGTTCAGCACGATCTTTAACAGCGTCGACAGCACCTCGTCGGCATGTCCGGCCCCGATGATACGGCTCGTCAAGGTGTTGGAGGTGGCCAGGAAGCCGAAGACCGGGATAAACAGAATCATATACACGCTGCGGGCTATCGACGAGATGCCGATGGCCTGTTCGCCCATCTTCTCGACCATGATGAAAAAGATAAACCATGCGCTGAACGAGAACAGCTTCTGGAACATCGTCGGCGTAGCTATCTTGAAAATATTGATAATCAAATCTTTATCAGCTCCGTGAGGCTTGAAAAGCTCGTATTCTCTCTTACCTAATGTGATGTAAGTGTAGACGAAGAAGAACGTCGTGGCGGTGATCTCGGCTATCAGCGAAGCCAAGGCCGCACCGGCGATTCCCATCTCCGGCAAGCCCCAGTGACCGAAAATCAGGCAGTAGTCGAGGATGATGTTCACCGTCGCCATGATGACCGTCGAATAGGTGATGACTTTCGTGTTGGAAAGCCCGGTATAAAGCGAGCGGAAGAGGTAGTTAAAACACACGAAGACGATGCCGAACTGTCGCACGTTGATATATTCCATCGCACCTGCATAGATGCTGTCCGATTCAATGATGAAATCGAGGAGCGGACCCGAAAACAGCCGCATTATCGTGAACAAAAGCAGTCCGAAAATGAGTATCGATGCGGCTCCGTGTTGGAAGATGCTGCCGATCTTGTTGTACTCCTGAGCGCCGAAGCGTCGGGCGATAATTATCTGAATACCAATGGCTAAGCCCATCGCCATGGTGGTGAACACGAAATAATACATGCCCGCCATCATCGAGGCGCCGAGGGCAATCACGCCGAGGTGACCCAGAAACGCCGTGTCGGTGAAGGTGATGAGCGTCTGCGCGAGTCCGCCAATCATAATCGGAACCGCGATGCGCCAAATCTCACGTGTCGAAACACTAGTCTTCATTTTTCTTTGCAAAAATACAAAAATATTCATTAAAAAAGGAATAAAATGCTGCTTTTTCCGTTAAAATTAGTATATTTGTAAATTGAATTAATCTTATTTCAAGATAAGAAATAGAGTTTTAAATAATTGATAATCAAAGAATTAGTATAATAAATATGAAGAGTATTAGAAGTTTTGTCCTGATTTTCGCCTTGTCGGCAATGATTCCGATGCAGATTTTTGCACAAAAACCTGAAAAAATCAGATGTTATGACGAGAATTGTGTGAATGAAGTGCTGAGAGATCTCAGTTCTGATGATGAAATGAAGGTGTCTGAAGCCGAGCAGAAACTCACGGCAATGGCTCTGGAAGCTGGCTATACGCGCGACAGCAATATGGTAAACGCCTTGAAGATGCCGATGGTTGTATTCATCTTTGAAAATGAAAATAATAGCAAAAATGCTTTCCTGATATCACTTTTCCCGAAGTTCTGCTGGGCTGATGACTGTCGCGAACTTTTGAAACTTACTGATAATGATGCGGTTACAGATGATGTGATCAGAGCGATGGCCGATATCAGCGGCTCGAGTGATTATATCGCGAGGTATATCTCCGGACATCGTGATAATTTGAACCACAAAGCGGCATTGGCCTATGCCATTGGAAAACAGAAGATTGTTAAGATGGAAAATACTCTTATTTCCTGGCTAAACGACGCTGATGAGCCGACGAAAGTCGAGATTTATAAGGCACTTCTGGTGATTCGCAGCAACGATAATACAGCTTCCATTATTAAAAAAGGTGCTAAAAAACTGCTGAAAAGCCAAGCACCGGAGAGTAGAGTCGCGGGTTTGGAACTTATCGCCGGCCTCAACGGTGATAAGTCGATGTCGACGCTGTATAAAGCTTTGAAAGACAAATCGGGTGATGTTAGAGTGACTGCTCTCAACCTGATGAAACCTTATGTAAATCAAGATGTTGTGAAGAAAGTGATGAAGAAGTGCAAGAAAGGCGACGCCCTCGTCGATGCCATCAACTGGCTTGGCGACATCAAAGACGACTCGCAGATGGAGATTGTGATAAATCAGCTGTCGTCGGGAAATCCTAAGCTTGTGGAGGCCTCTATCCGTGCTATTTTCAAGATCGACAACGCCGACGGCATCGGTGCAGTGAAACCGATGTTTGGCGGTGATTATCAAGAAGTTATAAAAGAATCGATGATAGCCTACGAAGGCGACTATCTCGATGTGATGAATGCTGTGCTGCAGAGCGGCAACGACAGCCAGAAACTGGGCGCTTTGCAAATCGTCGAAAGCCGTGCAGTGCCTGGACTTAACACTCGCGTGAGAGAGCTTACGTCGAGCAACAGTCAGGAGGTGAAAGACGAGGCGTATAAAGTGCTCAAACTCGTAGTGACACCAGCAAATGACGAGTATTTGAAGACTTTGCTGGAATATTGCGACGACAAATATGTAGCAGATGTGCAGCTCGCCATAAAATCTGCCATGGCCAAAGCTACTGAGACAATGAAAAACGATTTTGCATCGACGCTGAAACATGTAAAAGCCGATAAAATAGACCGTTATTACAAGGTTTTCGCGTATTTTGGAACAGAACTCTGCGTCAACAAGCTGATTGATGCGTATAAAAATGGTCCGAGTATCGCTGAGGCAAGAAATGCTTTGCTTCTTGTTGAAAATGAAGCATATAAACAGCGTATCAATGAAGTGCTGAAATAATAGTTAATGCTCTGATGAAAAAGGCTAAAATATTGATATTCATATTGTTATTAACCTCCTTCTCGTTTTTGAGAGGGCAGGTGAATAACGGCTTGCAGAAGGTGCAGGAGTATGATTTGATACTCGAAGCCGACAAACAGCTGAGCGAATGTACCGATTACGAATCGTATAAGTCTGTGTATCAATATCTTATATATGGCTTTTCGGAAATGGGAGCGAATCTGGCCGTCGATTTTATGGTACGCTTGCCATATTTCGAGTATCTCGATGCCACTGATGAACAGAAGGAAGAGATTATGGCGATAGCCGGCATGTATGAGAGGGTTAAAATTGGCAAGAAAGCACCTGATATTCAAGCGGTTACTATTGATAATATATGTTTTGATTTAAGTAATATTGAAGAAAATTATACGATATTGCTTTTTTGGTCATATTCGTGTCCGCATTGCCATGATCTGCTTAAGGAATTATCAGATTTTGCCAAGGAAAACGATGATTTTGCGATAGTGACGGTGAATGTGTCGGGCGAGTTGAGGAAGGTGAAACGTCTGATTAGGAAATTAGGGCTGAAAAAATATTGTAATATCTGTGACGGACAGGGCTGGGATTCGCCGATTGTGGTGGATTACGCCGTCGACATGACGCCTTCGATGTTTTTACTCGATAAGAATAAGATTATCATCGGAAAGCCTTTTGATACTGAAGAAATAGAAAATAGTATTGATTTATGAGGAGATTATATTTTTCAATAATTATGTTGTTGTTTGGCTTTGTCGCTAACGCCCAAGATGCCGAAGACCGCTGGGTTGACTCGGTTTACAATTCGTTGACTGCTGAGCAGCGTGTCGGTCAGCTGATAAATGTGCGGGCTAACTTGCCTAATAAAGCTTTTTTTGCTGAGGTTCAACGACTTATAGAAAAATATAACATCGGCGGCGTGACGTTTTTCCGTACCGATGCCGAGCCTCTGCTGAAGCAGGTGAACGAATGGCAGTCGATGGCGCAAACGCCTTTGATGGTGGGCATCGACGGAGAGTGGGGACTTGGGATGCGACTCAACGACGGCATCTCGTATCCTTACCAGATGACATTGGGAGCCATTCAGGATCAAGAACTTATATCTGAGATGGGGGCGCAGATTGCCGAGCAGTGCCGACGAATTGGAATAAATATCGACTTTGCGCCTGATATCGACGTGAACAACGAACCGAAAAACCCTGTCATCGGGATGCGAAGCTTTGGCTCTGACCCTAAGGCTGTGGCTGAACGCGGCACTCAGTATGCACTGGCACTTCAGAACAACGGAGTGCTGCCTACGATGAAACATTTTCCGGGTCACGGCGACACTAAAAACGACTCGCACGAGACGCTTCCGAAGGTCGATAAAAAACTCAAAGAGATAAAACAAACCGAGCTATATCCATTTGATTATCTGATAGATAAGGGAGTGGCAGGCGCTATGGTCGGACATCTTTACATGCCGGCCATTGAGCCGGTGAAGGGCCTCTCATCGTCGATATCGAAGAACGTGGTGACGGGACTTTTGAAAGAAGAGATGGGCTTCGACGGCATCATTTTCAGCGACGCGATGGAGATGAAAGGCGCTTATCAGGGAATTCATCCCGACAGCGTGGGATTCAAGGCGATAATGGCCGGCATCGACGTGGTGCTGATGCCTGTGAATCCTGAAAATACTATCAAAAACATTGTAAATCAATTAGATAGAAAAGACGCTGAGAAGAGGGTGGAGGAGAGCTGCAAGAAAGTCTTGAGGTATAAATACCGTCTCGGAATAGCCGATTATCAACCGCAGCAGGAGCAGTTTGTGGATAACGATTTGCATCAGGCAAAGTATTATAACCTGAGACAACGTCTTTATAATGAAGCGGTTACGATGCTGAAAAACGAACGCGAGACGCTTCCGCTCGACAAGTTGCAGAAGATTGCCGTGCTGACTTTCGGCAAGAAAGATGCTGTAGCCCAAAAGCTGAAAAACGAAGGTTGTGATGTGAAGTGTTATGTCGTTGAAAAAGAACTTGATAAAGCTCATAAAACGAAGATACTCAACGACTTAAAGAAGTTTGATTTAGTCATTGTAAATATCCAGAACACTACCATCAGCGCGACAAAGGGCTTTGGAATCAGCGATGCCACCGTCGATTTTGTCAAAGAGATAAGCAAAAATAACCGTATCGTTTTCAATCTCTTCGCGTGTCCGTATGCCTTGAACCAGTTTACCTTCAAGAAGGCGCCGGCAGCCGTCCTCGTTGCATATGAAGACGTGCCCGACGCTGTGAGCGCCGTGGTCGACGTGATGGTCGGAAGGCTCAACCCATTGGGACGGCTGCCGGTGACGGTCAACAAGAAGTTTAAGGCTGGCGACGGATTGAGCTTCAATGGCTTTTTGTCACCCGAAACTCTGCCCGTTGCACTGATCGACAATGAATACACTCAAAAGATCGACTCCATAGCCGTCAACGGTGTCGAAATCGGCGCTTATCCCGGATGCCAGATCTTCGCCATGAAAGACGGAAAGGTCATCTACGACAAATGTTTTGGATATTTTACCTACGAGGGAGAGCACGAGGTGCAAAAGGACGACGTCTATGATATCGCCTCGCTCACCAAGGTCTTCGCGACCACCTTCGCCATGATGAAACTCTACGACGAAGGCCACATCAGCCTCGAAAGCACACTCGGCGATTATTTCCCTTACCTGAGAAACACCGACAAAGGCGACATCAAACTTATCGAAATCATGACGCATCAGGCCGGCTTCACGCCTTGGATGCCATTGTATCAGTCGCTGATGAAAAACGGCAAGCCCGACCCCGAAATCTTTAGGAAAAACATAGACGAAGATCATACCGTGCGCGTGGCTGAAAATATGTACATCTCCAAAGACTTCAGATTCGACATCTTTGAGACGGTGAAGGCGACGGAGCTGGGCGACAAGAAATACAAATACAGCGATCTGGGCTTCTACATGCTGCCGAAGATCGTCGAAATGGTGACCAACGAGCCATTCGAAAAATATCTCGACGAGAATTTCTACAAGCCGTTGAATCTGAATCATATCTATTATAAGCCATTGAGGCACATTGAGTTAGAGAACATCGCTCCGACAGAATACGATATTGAGTTCCGTATGCAACAGCTTTGTGGCGACGTTCACGACCAAGCCGCTGCCTTGATGGGAGGCATCGCCGGACATGCCGGACTCTTTGCCAACGCCCGCGACCTCGCCGTGATGCTGCAGCTGCTGCTCGACGACGGATACGCTAACAACCAGCAGTTTTTGTCGAAATATACAATTAAAAAGTTCACCTCGGCGCCTTATAAAGACAACCTCAACCGTCGTGGCATTGGCTTCGACAAACCTGAAGTCAACCCCGAGGTGACGGCTTATACCCCTTCGAAACAGTCGTCGATGGAAAGCTTCGGACATACAGGTTTTACTGGCACTTTCGTGTGGGCTGACCCTGTAAACGACCTCATCGTGATATTCCTCTCCAACAGAGTGTACCCCGATGCAAAAAACAACAAATTGGCACAATTCGACATCCGCACGAAGATACATGACCTGTTCTACGACGCAGTGAAATAGTTTAGAGTTTAGAGTGTAGAGTGTAGAGTAGTTTTGAAGTTTATAGTTGAAAGTTTAAGATTTTTGTTGGAAATAACGATTTTTTATATAATTTTGTAAGCCATTTGATACGAGGGGGAAATTTGATATTCAATTTTAATTATAATTTTAAATTTTTGAATTTTAAATTTTAAATTTTAAATTGGAAAACCATGTCAAATCAAGCGAAATATGACTCTCTCAGGCAGACGTTTGAGTCGTTCTGCTACGAGGATTTCCATTACAAAGTGGAAAACGGTACGTTTTTTGCCAGTTTTGACTTTGTTTTATCTCCAACAATTGCTTTTCACCCTTGTTTTGAAATCCCATCCAGAAGTTTCTATCACTGGAATTCCATTCCAAAACCCCTTCTCGACAACCTCATCTTCCACATCGGCATGATCGAACTGATAAGCTACTGGAAAATAGCTTGTCCGAAGAAGGTCGTCGTCAAGCCTTTTGCCCTCGACGAAGAACAGATTCGCTGGTGGAAGAAGCTGTATTTCAATGGCTTAGGTGAGTTTTTCTACGTCAACGGAATCACGACTTCTATTGATGATTTCATGCATATCGACAGTGGGGCCGCAGCGCGCTGTTGTCATTCCGAGCGAAGCGAGGAACCTCCTTTGAATAATCAGACGCTCATCCCCATCGGCGGCGGCAAGGATTCCGTTGTGACCCTGGAACTGCTCAAAAATCGTGTTCCCGCCATCCCGTTGATAATCAACCCGCGCGGCGCGACCAACGAATGCGTTGCCGCCGCCGGCTTCAACGATGATCAGGTCGCAATAATCAAGCGCACCCTCGACCCGACGATGCTTAAGATGAACGCCGAAGGCTACCTCAACGGTCACACCCCGTTCTCGGCGATGCTAGCGTTTTATACCATTTTACTGGGATTTGCGACGCATTCGAAGTACATCGCGCTGTCAAACGAGTCGTCGGCCAACGAGCCGACAGTGCCCGACACCGAGATCAACCATCAATACAGCAAGTCGGTGGCGTTTGAAAACGACTTCCGTCGTTATGTGGCGAAGTATATCGACGCTGATATTCAATACTTTAGCTTCCTGCGGCCGCTCAACGAGCTGCAGATTGCCAAGCTTTTCAGTCGCGCCAAAGAGTACCGGAAAGTCTTTAAGAGCTGTAACGCCGGCTCGAAGACCGACTCGTGGTGCGGCCGCTGCCCTAAGTGTCTGTTCACCTGGCTCGCACTGTCGCCATTTGTCTCGAGAGGCGAGTTGGCCGACATCTTTGGCAAAGATCTGTTGAAAGACAACGACTTACGACCGATTCTCGACCAGCTCGACGGCTCGGTTGAAGTGAAACCGTTCGAATGTGTCGGCACAGTGGGCGAGGTGCGCGCCTGTGTCAACAAAATCTTGCAAACCGATAAAAATCTCAAAGATACTATTCTCGATGGAGTCGAAAAAACCGACGACACGACAGTCGAGGATTACATCGCAGAGTTCGACGAAGGTAACAACTTGCCGCCTTTGTTTAAAAACATCTTGAAGGAGGGACTGAATGCTTAGCGTGAATACCATATTCAAACGGCTTCGCGGCAAGCGCATCCTGATCCTCGGGTTCGGACGCGAAGGCCGGTCGTCGCTGGCATTCATACAAAAATATATGCCTCATGCCACCATCGGTGTCGCCGACAAAAACGCTGAAGCACTGAACGCTTTAAGCGGAGTAGCAGTTTATTCCGGCGATAATTATTTCGATGCCGTCAACGACTACGATGTGGTCATTAAAACTCCTGGTATCTCATTGAAAGACAAAGATATAGATCTTTCAAAGATAACGTCGCAAACCGATTTGTTTTTAGAAGCGTTTTACAGCCAAATCATCGGCGTGACAGGCACAAAAGGCAAGAGCACGACATCCACTTTGATTTATCATCTTCTGAAAGAGTCGGGAAAAGACGCGATACTGGCTGGAAACATTGGCATTCCCGTATTCGATATCATTGATCAGATCACCAATAAATCGATTATAGTCTTCGAACTCTCTGCGCATCAACTGCAGTTTATCCATCGCAGTCCGCACATCGGCATACTTCTTAACGTCTTCGAAGAGCATCTCGACCATTTTGGCACTTTTAAGGCCTATCGCGATGCTAAGTTAAACATTATCAGGAAGATGGGGGAGACCGACTGGGCTGTCACCAACGACGAGTTCTGCTATGAGGCCGAAGCCATGATGGTGCGCTCCCTGAGTTATCAGTATTACGATTTCGGAGTCGATTGGGATAAGATCCCGCTGAAAGGCGAGCATAACCGCTTGAATGTCAAGGCGGCACTGTGCGCCATCAACGCTTATGGTGTACCTGTCGACGAGGTGTTGCCTAATCTCTATACCTTCCAGCCTCTGGAGCACCGCCAGGAACTTGTGGGTACCTTCGGCGGCGTGACGTTCTACAACGACAGCATCTCAACCATCCCGCAGGCAGCGATAGCAGCTCTGAAGACCATCAAAAACGTGACATTCCTGCTTCTCGGCGGCTTCGACCGCGAGATCGACTATACTCCTTTAATCGATTATCTTCTCAAAAATCCAGTCAAACATATCCTTTACACCGGTAAGGCGGGAAATCGTATGCGTGAAATGTTACACCGCGCTGGCTATCAAGGAGATATAAAAAATTTCAAAGACCTCAACGAAGCCTTTGAAATTATTAAGAGTTTATCGAAAAACGGCGACGTTTGTCTGCTTTCGCCAGCCGCCGCCAGCTATGATCAATATCGTAACTTTGAAGAACGCGGAAGAGCCTTCAAAGCTTTGTCGAGAGAATTCGTAGCGTTGGATCTGTAATAAAACAAGCAGAACTCATTCCATTGATTGTGTGAATCGAATTTACCGCAAATGATTGTGGTGTCGTTTTTGTATTTGTATATATCGAGAGTGTCACCAACTGTTGAATGATAATTGAAATTCTCGCTAAGATAGTTATTCAAAAGATATTCAACTGAAGGTCTGATATAAACGTCAGCCTCGTAATATGCTCCATTGTAGAAGAAGAAATCCATCTCGCCGCAAGCATACGAATAGCCATGACTTGCAGTGTACTGATAAATCAAAAGAGTGTCGATAATAGCCGAATTAAATGGTCTTCCGTAAAGCTGTCTGATCCTTTCTGAATTGCAACCAAACTCAAAAGTCGGCTCAATGAATAGGTCAACAATCACATCTACAACACGGCTTTCATAACTGTTGTCAATCTTTACTTGAGCTGTTCCGACATTCTTGCCATGAATTTTTCCGCCGCCGGATACCGTAATTACTTCGAGACCATCAGGATTTATGGCTTTGTAAGAAATGTCATAATCTGATGAAACATTAATTTGGTAGTCGAAGTCATGGGTAAGTCCGGACAAAGCCATAACAATAGGGTTGGAGTCATTGTAATTCAATGACTTGGATTTCTTGTTTCTATTACAACCAGTGGTTAAAACGGCTAAAATCATTATAAAAAACAGTGTCTTTTTCATATCTGTAATTTTTATGATGCAAAATTATAAAAAATTTATCAAATATGAAGAAAAAAAATTAAATTTGCAGGTTTGGAAATTAATAACAAATCAAAATATAACTGTATGATTAACAACAATTTCATCAAACGTCACAATGGCCCGACAGAAGCAGATGTTGAGAAAATGCTCAAGGTCATAGGCGTGAAATCGACCGAACAGCTCGTCGATGAGATTATTTCTCCGGAAATCCGTCTGAAAAAAGACCTCAATATCGGTCGCGGAATGAACGAATACGAATGTATCAGCCACCTCAAGGCCCTTGGAGCAAAGAACAAACAGTTCCGCAGCTACATCGGAATGGGTTACTACAACGTGATTACCCCAGGCGTCATCACACGTAACATCCTTGAGAACCCAGGTTGGTACACATCATATACTCCTTATCAGGCTGAGGTTTCACAGGGTCGTCTCGAGGCTTTGCTCAACTTCCAGACTGTTATCAGCGACATGACAGCAATGCCTTTGGCAAACGCTTCATTACTCGATGAGGCTACAGCAGCCGCCGAGACAATGCTTATGTTCTACCACGAGCGTACACGCGCTCAGGTGAAAGCCGACGTCAAGAAGATTTTCGTGGCTAACGACATGTTCCCACAGACAATCGAGGTTATCAAGACAAGAGCTCATTTCCTCGGAATCGAAGTCGTTGTTGACGATATCAAGAACTTCAGCGCAGGCGAGGAATACTTCGGCGTCATCGTCCAGAATCCTAACCAGTTTGGTGAAGTCATCGACTATCGCGAGTCAGTGAAGGTTTGGAAAGAAAAAGGCATGCAGGTTGGCGTCGCCGCTGACTTGATGAGCCTCGCTCTCATCACACCTCCAGGCGAATGGGGTGCTGACGTGGTGTTCGGCAGCAACCAGCGTTTCGGTCTCCCGATGGGCTTCGGCGGTCCTCACGCAGGTTACTTCGCAACAACAGAAGCTTACAAACGCTCAATGCCAGGCCGTATCATCGGTATCTCAAAGGATGCTCTTGGCAACCCGGCATATCGTCTCGCATTGCAGACACGTGAGCAGCACATCAAACGTGAGAAAGCTACATCAAACATCTGCACAGCACAGGCCTTATTAGCCATCATGTCAGGATTCTACGCAATTTATCACGGGCAGGACGGCATTAAAGAAATTGCACATCATATCAACTGCCTCGCCGGAAAACTCGCCAAGGAATTGGAAAAATACGGCGTGAAACAGCTCAACAAATACTTCTTCGACACATTGCTGTTCGAGTTGCCGGAAGGCGCTTGCACATGCAAAGTGAAGGAAGCCGCTGAGAAACACTGCATGAACTTCCGTATCATCGACAAGCAGCACTTCGGCATCAGCATCGATGAAACGACATGCCGCGAAGACCTCGACGAAATCGGAATGGTCATCGCTGAAGCTCTCGGCAAGAAACATCAGCCACTCGTTTGCGATCCTAACTGCCAGAATTTCTGCGGCATCCAGGAAGGCATGAGAAGAACCTCAGCATTCCTCACAGCTCCAGTGTTCTCTAAGTATCGCAGCGAAACCGACATGATGCGTTACATGAAACAGCTCGAGAACCGCGACCTCAGTTTGAACCGTTGTATGATTCCTCTTGGCTCATGCACCATGAAGCTGAACCCTGCAACATCAATGTTCGCACTCAGCTGGCCAGAATTCGGCAACATCCACCCATTTGTGCCGGCAGAACAGGCTGAAGGTTATCTCGAGATGATCAAGGAGATGGAGAAAGACCTCTGCGAAATCACGGGATTCAAAGGCATCTCATTCATGCCTAACTCAGGTGCAAGCGGCGAATACGCAGGTTTGATGACAATCCGTCGTTATCAGGAGGCAAAGGGCGAAGGTCAGCGTAACATCTGCTTGATCCCTGCATCGGCACACGGAACCAACCCGGCATCAGCAGCCATGGCAGGTTTGCAGGTCGTCGTCGTGAAATGCGACGATCATGGTAACATCGACCTCGCCGACGCAAAGGAGAAAGCCGAGCAATACAAGGACAATCTCGCCGCATTCATGGTGACATATCCTTCAACACACGGTATCTATGAAGATGGCATCCGCACCCTCGTGAAACTCGTTCACGACAACGGCGGTCAGGTCTACATGGACGGTGCTAACATGAACGCACAGGTCGGCCTCACATGCCCAGGTTTCATTGGCGCTGACGTCTGCCACCTCAACCTGCACAAGACATTCGCTATCCCTCACGGCGGTGGCGGTCCTGGTGTTGGTCCTATCGGCGTTGCAGAACACCTCGTTCCGTTCCTGCCAAGCCACGTCTGCTTCAAGACCGGCGGCTCAGAGCAGAAAGGCGCAGTGTCAGCAGCTCCATTCGGTAGCGCACAGATCCTCACAATCACTTACTGCTACCTCAAGATGTTGGGTGGTGAAGGTCTGAAGAAAGCTACAATGGGCGCTATCCTCAACGCTAACTACCTGAAAGACAGACTTAAAGATTACTATCCGATCCTCTATACCGGCAACCACGGTCACGTTGCACACGAGATGATTCTCGACATCAACCAGATCAACAAGACAACAGGTGTTGCCGCTATCGACATCGCAAAACGTCTGATGGACTATGGTTTCCACGCACCAACAGTGGCATTCCCGGTTCACGAGACTTTGATGGTCGAACCTACCGAGAGCGAGCCGTTGGCAGAACTCGACAGATTTGTTGACGCTATGATCAAGATCCGTCAGGAGATCAAGGACATCGAGGACGGCAAGGCACCTCAGGGCGACAACATCATCTCACACGCTCCTTACACAGCCGAGATGTTGATGGCAAACGAATGGAACTTCCCATTCAGCCGTGAAGAAGCTGGCTTCCCATTGAAGAGCGATGTTCAGGATAAATACTTCCCACACGTCACCAGAATCGACGACGCCTTCGGCGACAGAAATCTGGTTTGCAGAGTTATGGAGTAATCGTCATTTCGACCGAAGTGGAGAAATCTCCACCCATAATTGTAGAGACGTCATATTATGGCGTCTCTATTTTTTATTAATCCCCAAACCCTATAAACAAACAGAGCCGCTTCCGAGGAAGCGGCTCTGCCAATAGCTAATGGCCAAAAGCCAATAGCTATCTTCTTACGACAACCTTAATTCCTGTCATCTCCTTGCCGTTGGCGATTCTTACAATGTAGATGCCTTCTGCGAGGTCGTGACGGATCACGTTGCTGCCTGTTGCGATTGTCTCGCTCAACACTGGCTGACCGATGATGTTGTACACCATCACGTTCAATGCCTCGTCGCCGTTGTTGACAATCATCAGCTCGTTGTTGCTGTTCCAGACAGCCACGTTCAACGATGCTTCAGCAGTGATTACGCTTGAGCCAGGCTCAGCTGTGATCATGATGTCGTCGACTTCCCATGCTGCGGCGCCGTCTTCTACTGTGCTGATGTATCTGAAGCCGATGTAGCAATGTGCACCACTGAATGCGTCGAGTGAGATCTCACCTGACTCAGTCCATGTGTAGTTACCTGGCGATGGGACATACTCCAATGGTATCCATGTGGCGTCGCCCGGATCCTGACCGTCGTAGTCGTTCGAGAAGTAGACCTCGAGTGCGGGACCTTCAAACTTCATTGCATTCTTAAATGTCAAGGTGACATTCTCATATGCACGTCCGTTGAGGTTGAAGTCAGGGGAGATGCACCACTGCTCATTGTCAACATCGTCGCCGTAGCCGTTTGCGTTGGCGTAGTGGTTACCGCTGTAGCTGCCGATGGTCCATGGTTTGTTACCTTCGATGGTCACAAACGTCCATCCGTTCATTTCGCCTTCCCAGTCTTGCTCAAGAAGAACCACAACACCACTCATGATGACGTAGTTGGCTGTTGCGATACCGCTGTCGTCATAGCCTTCCATCATTGCAATAGCCTTGAGGGTTGTTGTCTCTTCGATAACAAGAGCCTCTGTGTAGATCTCAGACTCTGCTGTCGGGTCGCTGCCGTCGGTAGTGTAGTAGATGGTGGCGCCTTCTGTTGCGCATGTGATCTCAACTTCAATGGCCTCGTAATATGTGCCTGATGCCACGCTGAACACCGGTGTTGCCACTGTCGGTGTCACCACGCCGCCTTGCACGAAGATGTCGAGGAAGAAGTTGTAGTCAGGATTGCTGATGTTGCTTGTCGAATAAGCTCCGAACTTGTTCTGGTTGTTCTTTGCGATGCCACGGTTTGTCGTCTCAGCATTGGTGATCACAAATGCTGTGTAGTTAGGAATCAAAGCGCCCTCCTCCGATGTCTGGAGTGCGATGTTCCATTCTGTCTGCACTCCGCCCGAGAAGTTGGTGCTGCTGCTGTAGCCGAGGCTGTCACCAGCAGCGTTCACGAGAGTGATGACATCACCGTCGAGTGTCACATTCCACAGATATGTGTCGGCGTTGTCGGCAATTTCTGCTGGGAGTTGTTCCATGCCGCCGTTGTTCACTGAAGTGAAGAGCACGCCGTCAGGTTTGCCCGAAACGCCAGCTGTCATTGCATAATAGCCGTCGCCGATAGTAGCATCGTAACGTGCTGCAAGGATGATTTGGTCGCCGTCGTTGAGGTCGCTGATAGTGTAGATTCTGTTCCAATCGCCACCAGGTTGTGGTTGCTCTGTAACTGTACCGCTCAATGTCACTGTTGTTTCATTACCTGAAGATGCATAGATATTAACAGTCTCAGTGTACTGACCGACTTCTGTGCCATTCATTCTGACATAGATTGTGGTTGCTTCAAGATTTGTGATATCTTCGAAGAAGATCTCATCGCCATATTCTTCGTCATCGAGAGAAATCTCAAATGGACTATAAACTGAGACATTTATGCTACCTGTTGTTCCACCTGGAGCTGGTCCGATGTTGCCTGCTGTCAATACGAATGTCTGCGATGCTGAAGGACCTTCACCAATATGGTGTGTGAAGCCTGACAAAGCACTTGGTGTCACTGTCAGATATGGTTCTGTAGTGAATCCCACTAATGTGATGTCGTCGACTTCCCAAGCTGCAGCTTCGGTTTCGGTTGATGTGTACTTGAATCCGATGTAGCACTCGTCACCTGCAAAGCCTGCAAGGTCGATAGTTCCTGACTCAGCCCATGCGAATGAACCAGTTGACATGTTGAATGTGAGCTCAGTCCATGTTGCTGTTTCCGGTGTCTCGCCGTTGTAGTCGTTCGAGAAGTAGAGCTGCAAATCCGGACCTGTGTAGTTCTTGGCATTTCTGAATGTCAAGCTTACGTTGCTGTAGACATTTAGGCTGAAAGCAGGGGAGATGCACCACTGTTCGTTGGCACCGCCGTTATAACCGTTGCCATAAGCGTAGTGGTTGCCGCTGTACGATGCTATCGTCCATGGCTTGCTGCCTTCTACTGTCACGAATGTCCAGCCGTTCATCTCACCTTCCCAATCTTGCTGGAAGATGGTCACAGCACCTAAGATGATGGTGTAATCAGCTGTCGCGATGTTACTGTTGTCGTAGCCTTCTTTAACTGCTAAAGCCTTGATAGTCATGTTGGTAGCTACTGCAATAGGTTCTGTGTAGACTTCGCTTTCAGTTGTTGGGTCGCTGCCGTCAATGGTGTAGTAGATGGTTGCCTCAGGAGTGCCGCAGCTGATGGCAACTTCCTGCTCTTCGTAGTATGTTCCGGCTTCAGGAGTGAATGTCGGAGTGGCGCAGATTGGCGTTCCACCTGCTGTTGCGAAGATGTCGAGGAAGAAGTTGTAGGTCTCAGATGCGATGTTCTGAGTGTGATACGGACCGAAGTTGTGGTTGCCGTTCAAAGCAATGGCTCTCACCGCGTTGTTGACGTTGTTGATAACAAATGCTGAGTATTCAGGAACCATAGCTGTGGCTTCTGAAGTCTGATAGGTGATAGCCCATGCTGTGTTGTCACCGCCTGGTGAGAAGTTGGTGCTGCTGGTGTAGCCGAGCACGTCGCCGTTGGCATTGGTGAAGGTGTAGTTGTCACCGTCGATGGCCACTGTCCAGTAATAGTTGGCTTCTTCATCAGTGATTTCTGCGGGTAACACCTCGCCGTTGGTTGTCTCGCTTGTGAACAAAACACCCGTAGGCTTGCCTGATGCCTGTGCTGTCATTGCATAGTACTGATTGGCATTCTCGTTGAAACGAGCTGCGAAGACGATCTTAGCGCCGTTGGTGACCTGTGAGAGGTCGCTGACACGTGTGTAGCCGACTGGTGTTGGCGGTTCACCTGTGACGCTACCGCTCAAGGCGATGGTCATGGTGCCGATTTCTTCCTGGTTGATGGTGATCTCCTCGTTGTAGTCGCCAATCTCCAGACCGGCTTTCAGTCTCACCTTGATGGTGTAGTTGTAAACGCCAGTGTAGGTGTTGATGGTGATGTGGCTCTCAGGATAGAAGTTATCGCCTGGGAATGACGACATCTCGTAGTTCTCAGGAGCGTAGATGTGTGTAGGAGCTGTAAGACTTCTGGCGCTGATGTTGAAGGTCTTGACATTCGATGGACCTTCTTCATAAACGTAGTTGAAGCCTGACAATGCTGTAGGATTGACGAAGATACCTGCAGGATGTGTGAATGTGACATCGCTTGCCAGAGCCACGCGGAGCTGCACTGCGTTGTAGCATCCGATGACGCCTGTAACTGTCACGAGGTCGCCTTCTTCAAGACCTTCAACGACTGGCATCTTGTAGATGTTCAGCGTGCTCTCGCCCTGTGTGATAGGCGTGTTGCTGCTGGTGTTGATGGTACCTACTGTAGCCTCGACAATCTGTACGCGTGTCGACTGTAACAGTTTGTCGCCGTTATGGTCTGCTAAAATCTCAGCGATGGTCTTCTCTGCCACTGGGAGTGGGTTGCCGCTCGACACGATGACGAAGTTGTTGGCGTTGCCGCCGTTGATGCCCGAGAGCTCGATGAGACCGTTGTAAACGGCTTTCTTACCGTAACCGAGCACCATGTCACCGAGAGCAAGACCAGCCGGAACGGTGTTGTTGTTCAGGTAAAGAACGATACCTGCTGTAGCATCCTGAACGTAGATGTTTCTGCCGTCGATGAAGGTTACAACGCCCTGAACGAGACCATACTGGTTGGTTTCCAATGCCTTGGCTTCAGCAATCGTAATCGGCTGGATGATGGTGTAAGCTACTGACACCACGTCGCTGTTGTTCATGCCTTCCTTTACAGCCATAGCCTTCACTGTGGTTGTCGTGCTTACTGTGAATGCCTCAGCATATACTGGGCTTTCCGTTGTTGGATCGGTACCGTCTAAGGTGTAGTGAATCGTTGCACCTTCGGTGGCGCAAGCGATTGTCACTTCCTGTGCTGTGATGTACTGACCTGCAGCAGGAGCGAAGGTCGGGTTGGCGACATGGGCGAGCTCTGTGAATGTGGCGTCGACAGTGACGTCGGCGGCCGGCATCACAAACTGCATGGCCTCAAGGATGTCGATTGGTGTAGCAACACCCGCGTAGGTGTAAGTCAAGGCTGTCAACTCGTAGCCCTGGGCTGGATCAGCGGTGACGGTCACTGTTGCGCCTTCAATCGCCGATGTCGGGTCGACACTCACAGTACCGTTTGTGATGCCGGCCGCCACGGTTACGTTGTAGTATGTCGGTAATGCCTCAATGATGTCGGCTGTCGATCTTGGGAAAATCTGTCTTGTTGCATTGTAGCATCCCGCCAATCCGATGATGTCGGCGTTTTCGCCTTCAGTGACTTCAAAACCTCCCAAAACCTTGAATGAGTCGTAGCATGTCATGCTGCTCTCACCTTGTGTGAATGTGGTGGTTCTGCCAGTGTTATTGTTCGTTGCGAATGTATGATCAGCGTCAAAAGTGATGCCTTCAATCTTCACCAAACGATCAGCGTAGGCGCTGTAATCGGCAAGGATTTCGGCCACTGTCACCACAGCTGGCTCTACCGCTGTTCCTGCAACGCCATCAGGGAATGTCGAAGTAGGCTTGAACTCCATGGTTCCGTTGTAGAGCTGCGATGTTCCGAAGACTCCACCGCTGATGACATCGCCGTTGTTATAAGTCTTGCCCAAGCTGCCGTAGATCAAAAGTCCACCAGTTGCATCCTGTACGTATAATGTGGTACCGCTTTGGAATACAGCTGTCAAATCGCCCGAGATACCTGAAACAACTGAGCTTGTAGCTGTGTGAGCGGCTTTCCATGCAGCGATGTTGGCATACACCACAGGGAAGTTGTAAACAGCTGTCGCAATGCTACTGTTGTTCATTCCTGTCTTAGCAGCCATGGCCTTCACCGTTGTGGTCTCGCTGATAGCGATAGGTGAGGAGTAGACTGCACTCGATGTTGTAGGATCGTTGCCGTCGAGGGTGTAGTAAATTGTAGCACCTTCTGTAGTGCAGCTGATAGTTACATTCTGAGTCGTTGTGTATGATCCTGCCTCTGGCGAGAATGTCGGAGTGGCGACGCTCGGTGTTCCGCCTGCAGAATACGTTACTGCCAGGACCTTAATACGTGCGTGACCGCTTGATGCTGTGTTTGTTATGACAACAGGAGCAGTTGACGATCCGGTCCAGGTTCCAGTTGTGGAACTTACGGAATAAGTTCCTGCCGATGCACTCAATGTGCCGACGTTACTTGCTGAACTGAACGTCAAGGTCATGCCTGTAATGGTGCATCCGCTGGCTGGCGTAACAGTCAATGTGTTACCGCCGTACAAACGTGCAGCAGTTCCAGTGTTGTAATAGGCAGGATTTGTGCTGCCCGTGTTTTTGTCAAACCGGATGGTGATGTTGCCATCCATGGCAATAGAAGTACCATCCAAACTCTGAGCATTTGAGTAGCCTTGTTCAGAGAATGTGATAGAGACTTCAGTTCTCGATTGTCCCCAAGCGAGACTTCCAATCATCAGCAATAATGCTGTGATCATTAAAGTAAATCTTTTCTTCATTTTACTTAATTTATTAGTTAATTATCTTATATTCAATTACTTATCCCACCGATCCCGCTGAGCATAATAATCCCATGGGATGGGTCGATATTACCTCGCAAATATAAGAAATACCTTTGGTTTCTGGTCCTTAATTATTAATAAATTATTAAATAAGTTATCAACAAAATGTTGATAACTCGTGTTTTTGGCCAAGTTATCAACAATTTTTTAAGGCATAACCTCGACTCCGAACAGCGCAAAATCGTATTTTACGGGGTCCAGCGCGTCAAACTCGCGTAACTTTGCCGTCAGCAGCTCGACAGTCTGCCTGTCGTTGCTCTTCCTGTCGATCAGTCCCAATTCCCTTGAAACTCTCGCCACATGCACATCCAAAGGTATCATCAAATCTTTTGGTTTCAGTTGTTTCCAAACGCCGAGATCCACAATGCCGTCGTTTCTCACCAGCCAACGCAACGCCATGTGCAGCCTCTTGCAAGCCGAACCTTTCTTGGGCTCTGCACAACAAGGATTTGAAATGTGCTTGCTCGAGCACCCATTAGCTTTCGCAATCAAATCTCTGAAATCTTCAATTCCCCTCCAAACATCGTGTTCTTCATTATAAAAAACACCCTCCAACGAAGGACTGTCATTCCGAACTCCGCAGGGGTGAGAAACCCCCTCATATAATGCTTGGAACCCTTTGCAATAGTACCTCAAATCCCTACCGAAAAACGTTCTGTGAATACATTTTCCATCCTCCAGCTTCTCGAATCCTCCCGACATCACATAGTCGTATGGCGATTTTCCCATGAGATCTAGCATTTTGTTGGCCGAGTTCAAAATCATCTTACGGTTGCCCCAGGCAATGGTCGCAACCAAAAACGACACTATCTCGATATCCCTCAAATCGCTGTATCTGTGCGGAAACTGCACCGGATCGTCCTTTATAAACGCCTCGGTGTTGTTCTTTGCCACCAACTCGTCCAAATACTCTTTTATCTTATCCATATCATTCTAAAAATGTAGAGACGTCACATTGTGGCGTCTCTACAATAAACTGTAAACCTTTAAACAGTCAACTTACTTAACAACAACTTTCATTGTCTGGTCGCCGGCATTCACGAAGTAAATACCTGACTCGAGAGCGACGTTGATGTCCTGAACATTGTTGTAGGTCTTAACCAACTGACCAACAGTGTTGTAGATGTTGACGTTTGCAGCCTGGTTGAGCTGAACTCTGAATGAACCCTGTGCTGGGTTTGGATAAACATTCATCGTTGTTGTAGCTGCCATTGGGGTTTCGTTAGTACCTAACTGGCTTGCATAAACCTTAACTGCGTGATAGAAGTTGTTATCCCAAACTGTCTCGTCGTCCTGTACGCATGTACCAGCTTCCTGGTCGTTCTGATAGCATAACCAGAGGTAGTCACCCTCAGCGTCTGTGTAGATGTAAGGGATAACCTGGCAGTATACCATCTCATCGTAAATGTTGATGATGTCGGTGAGAATCTGCTTTGTGCCTTCCCATGTCTGACCGCCGTCGGCTGACATGTTGCCGAACAATCTGAGATAGTGAACAGAAGAGTTGCTATCCCAGTATAAGCCCTGGCTGTCACCAGCAATCATTGACCAGAATGCATAGATCTTAGAACCGTCCATGTGGAATGTTGCGAAAGCTGCTTTACCACCGTTGTATGAACCGTGGTCGCCCCACTTTTCGTTATCTGGCAAGTAGCCTTCCTGTGAATCACGTGGAAGAACGTTACCTTGGTTGTCAACGATTTCAAGTTCGCCGATGTATTCCGGAAGTGGGTCATGGTCTGCATCAGTCCAGTACCATTCTGAATGATAGAGGTCGCGCATTGTGTAGACTGTATCCATGATGAATGGTTCGCCAACATTACCAATACCACCAAGGCACATCTCGTTCTTTGGAAGAATCTCGCTCCAGTAGCCGATACCACCGATTGCAGGATAGTATGAACCTGAACCTGGCTCGCCTGTTGTTCCGTTGTACTCATAAACAATGTGGAGGTTGTCTTCAGCGTCAAACTCGGCGTTGGTCCAACGTGGATAGAAGAACCAGTCGTCGTATGTCAGGTTGATACCTGGGTGCTGCCAGAACACTCTCTCGCTCCATGTTGCACCGTTATCTTCTGAAATAACAGCTTTGCAGTCACTCCATGCATTGTTCAAAATGAATGCTACACGGTTTGGCTTTTCCGGATTATAAAGCATGAAGTAGCAGATGTTTGAACCACCGTCTGATACGTGGTTTTCATCGAGAGCTTCAAGCATTACATCTGATGCAGTCCATTCACCGTTCTGATAGCGCCAGTAGTAGATTGGATCGCCGTAAGGTGTTGTTCCGTTGTATTTTGTTGCAAGAACGTGAACGATATCAAGATTCTCACCAGAGCACTGAACAACTGGCCAAGTTGGTCCTAAATCGTTTGGAAGTGTTACGACTGTGCTGAAATCGCGGCTGCCATTGCGGAAATCTTCACAGAAGAACAGATGGCAATAGTTTGCAGAGTGAGCTGCAATAACAAGGCCGTTCTCTTTGTAACGTGAGATTGAACCAAAACCTGTTTTTTGTTCGGCGGTTGGCAACGATGAAAAATCTTCAGCATGGCTCTCTGTGAACTCCCATTCTCCAACTGCTGGATCCCAAATGGCGAGACCGGTACCACGGTCTGTTGAATTTTGGTTTGTTGACTGTGTGTAGCACATTACTGCGAAACCGTCAGGCCATACGGCTGTGAAGTTTCTTGCACCCATGTTTGACTGCCAGTCGTAGTAGGTTTGGCTTAACTCGACTTCTTCAGCTGATGTCAGCATGCTTCTTGTTGGAGCAAAGTTCTGAATGTTGAGATACTCAAAGCCTTTGTAGCTCTGAGCCTGAGCTGGTTCAGCTTTCACTGATTTGCGTGAAATGCTCTTTACCTGAGCGAAACTAGTCATGGCAATTGCCATCACAAGCACTAATGTAAATACTTTTCTCATAGTTTGAATTTTAGTTATTAATAAATTTAGTTGTATTTTCGTGCATAATACGTCACAAAATTACACATTTTTTTTTAATATGCAACAAAAAAATCAAAAAAAAAGAAAAATTTTTTCTTAACACCTATTAATATAATGGCTTTTTTCTATCTTTGCAAAAAATTTCATACGATGATAACTTTAAGCAACTATCCGTTCCTGAAAAGTCTGAAACCTAACCGTTTCTTCCTCCTTGCAGGTCCTTGTGTGATTGAAGATGAGGAGTCGCCTTTCGCGATTGCCGAGCAGCTGGTGAAAATCACCCAAAGCCTTGATATTCCTTTCGTTTTCAAAGGTTCATATCGTAAGGCTAACCGCTCGCGTCTCGATTCGTTTCAGGGGATAGGCGATGAGCGTGCTCTCAATGTGCTTAAAAATATTTCAAAGAAATTCAATATTCCTGTCGTAACCGATATTCACTCTTGCGAAGAGGCGGCAATGGCAGCCGAATATGTCGACATCCTTCAGATTCCTGCTTTCCTCTGCCGTCAGACCGATTTACTTATCGCTGCCGCTAAAACTGGAAAGATAGTGAATATCAAGAAAGGTCAGTTCCTTTCGGGAGAATCGATGTGTTTTGCTGTCGAAAAAGTGCAACAGTCTGGTAATCAGCGTGTTATGCTTACCGATAGAGGCAATTTCTTCGGCTATCAGGATCTCGTTGTCGACTATCGCAACATCTACGAGATGCAGAAAAACAACGTTCCGGTAATCATGGATGTCACACATTCGCTACAACAGCCTAACCAGACGGGCGGCATCACCGGTGGCAAGCCCGAGCTCATCGAGCTCATCTCGAAGGCCGCCATCGCTGTGGGAGCCGACGGTCTCTTCATGGAAACGCATCCGAACCCGGCTCAGGCCAAATCCGACGGCGCCAACATGCTCCGCCTCGACCTTGTCGAACCGTTATTGCAAAAATTGGTTAAAATCAAAGAGTCATTGTAATGACAAAGTAGGGACGCGGCGCGCCACGTCCCTACAATATCCATCGTTTGTTTAATTATCAATTGTCAATTATCAATTATCAATTGTCAATTATCAATTATCAATTGTCAACTGCATTAATTCAGCGCTCCCGTCGCCCCAGTTGCCGACGAGGCTCTGCTGTTTCACCAGCCCTTTCAGCAGTTTCATGAATTCTTTCCTCGGAATAGGAGTGGCACCCATACGCTTCATGTGACCCGTTTCCTGCTGAGAGTCAATGAGTTCAAAGCCGTTCCTAATCAAAAACTGGCATAAATTATACAACGCCACCTTCGAGGCGTCGGTCTTGGTGTGGAACATCGACTCGGCGCAGAACACCTTGCCGATGGCGACGCCGTAAAGTCCGCCAACGAGCTCGTTATCCTGATAAACCTCAACAGAATGGGCAAATCCCATGTTGTGCAGCTCGCAGTAAGCCACTATCATGTCCTCGCTGATCCACGGACTAGGCTCGTCGGTGTCGTCCTCCTCTTCGGTTATGTCGTCGATGCGCGGCACAGTGGCACAGGCACGTATAACTCCCTCAAAATCAGTGTCAAACGAGCACGAATACTTATGCGACTCAATGGTCTTCCACAACGATTTCGTGACTTTCAGCTCCGATGGCTTCATCACCATTCTGGGGTCAAGCGACCACCATAAAATAGGCTCTCCTTCAGAATACCATGGAAAAATCCCCGATGAATAGGCGACGAGCAACCTCTCGGGCGACAAATCTCCGCCAATCGCAAGTAATCCGTCCTTTGTCGACTGACTGACAGGCGGAAAATCATACACCTCGTCTTTTAGCATGTATATTGGCATAGCTTTACGATTTTGAGGTTAAAATGCACCACAAAGGTAAAAATAATTTTTAACTTATGCAAGTTTTTTGTTCATTTTTTTTTAATTTTGCAGTGCAAAAATTCTGTATGAATAGGTATTTCTTACATCTGGCGTATAACGGGAAAGCTTACCACGGCTGGCAAATCCAACCTGGCGATGTCACCGTACAGGAAACCCTTGAGAAATGTATCAGTTTGAAGCTGAAACAGGACATCTCCGTCACCGGATGCGGACGTACCGACACGGGCGTCAACGCGCGCAACTTCTATGCTCATTTCGAGAGCGAGCCTATCGAGGATCTGCAAGGCTTTGTAAATCAATTGAATATGTTTCTGCCCGACGATATAGTAGTGTTCCGCTGCTGGCAGGTCGACCCGTATTTCCACGCCCGCTTCGATGCCAAGTCGCGCACATATCATTACTACGTCACCCGCACCAAGAATCCTTTCCACACCGACGACTCCTTATATATATACGGTCCGCTCGATGTCGAGAAAATGAATGAGGCGGCTAAGATTCTTTTTGAATATCAGGACTTTACGAGTTTTTCGAAGCTTCACACTCAGGTTAAGACCAACAACTGCCGCATTATGGAAGCCCGCTGGTTTGAACAGAACGACCTGCTCGTTTTTCGTATCAAAGCCGATAGATTTCTGAGAAATATGGTACGCGCCATCGTCGGAACCTTGCTTGAAGTAGGGAAGGGGAAGATGACTCTCGATGATTTCCGTGCGGTCATCGAACAGAAAAACCGCTGCTCCGCCGGCACCTCAATGCCAGCGCACGCTCTATTTTTAGAAGAAGTTTCATACTGAGGAGTTCAAAGGGTTCAAAGATCTTGAACCTCTTAAACTTCTTGAACCTCTTAAACCAATTGTCAATTATCAATTGTCAATTCTCAATTATTATTACAGCGCCTCCGCCGCTTGCCAACTCTAGCTTTATCGTCTCACCAATCTTATCAATCCTGCTGATTTTATAGTCTTTTGCGTTTCTATTCGCATTTACCCCGTCGGAATATATAATAGCACCGCTGTCACTCCGAGCGGCGCGAGGAACCTCAATCTCAAGAGTCCTCTTCTCCCAATTCGTTATCGCTCCAATATACCATGTATCGCCCTTTCTTCTAGCAATTACTGCATATTCGCCGAGTTTTCCGTCGAGTGCCACTGTCTCGTCCCACACTGTCGGCACGCTGGCGATGAAGTCGACGCATTCCTGGTTTTGCATGTACTTGGTCGGACTGTCGCAAAGCATGTTGAATGGCGACTCAAATATAACATACTCAGCGAGTTGGCGGCATCGTGTGCCTTGGCTCATCGGGTTTGTGTAGATGGCTCTGAAGTGGTATTTTGTGGCGTTATCCATGGCGCCCTGGGTGTAATCAAGGTTGCCTGCCACCTGTCGGATGTAAGGAATCATGCACTCGTAGTTCACCTGGTTGAGGTCGTCGTCCCATTTCGACTGCTCCAGACCGTAAACTCCCTCGAAATTCAGCACGTTAGGGTAGGTGCGGCTCAGTCCCGTTGGCTTGTAAGCACCATGAAAATCGACGAATAAGTGATATTTTGCCGCCATCGCCGCCATGCGGTAGTAGAAGTCGACCACCTTCTGGTCGTCGCGGTCCATAAAGTCGACCTTAAAGCCTTTGATTCCCATCTCGCTATAGTGCTTGCACACGTGCTCCATATCTCTGTCGATGGCAACATATCCTGCCCAAAGCACCAATCCAACGTTGCGCTCGTTGGCGTAAGCTACGAGTTCCTCCAAATCGATTTCAGGCACCACCTGGAACAAATCGGTCTTCTTGTTCACCGCCCAGCCTTCGTCCAAAATAACATATTCTATGCCGTTTTTCGACGCAAAATCGATGTAATATTTATAAGTGTCGTTGTTGATGCCTGCCTTGAAGTCGACACCCCAGATGTTCCAGTTGTTCCACCAGTCCCAAGCCACCTTTCCGGGCTTGATCCAGCTCACATCCTGCACCCTCGAAGGCGATGCGAGCTTGTAGACCATGTCGCTGTTCATGAGCTCGGCGTCGTTGCTCGAAATCACCATGGCGCGCCACGGGAAATCCCTTGTACCATTGACCTTGGCGACGAATTCCTCTCTTTCTTTCACTACCATCTGCAGCATGTTGTGACCGCCTTGTTCCTCCACTTTCGGGTATGTCGACTGCACCGCTTCGAGGCTGTTTCCTTCGCCTTTGCGGAAGAAAGTGCCAGGGAAATCTTCCAGATCCGACTCCACGATGACCGCTTTTTTGCCGTCTTTGAGGCATATTAATAAAGGTGTGAAGGCAATGCGCTCTACGTCCATCTTCGAGATGGAATCGATGTCGTATTGGCTCTCGAATGAAGTGAAAAACTGCTGCGTCAGGAAGTCGCCTTCGCCTTTGCGGGCGTTCACATACGGGATATAAGCCGTGTAATCGTCGTCGAAGCGATAATTAACATTTTCTTTCTTAACAATAATAGGCTTTTTGAAGCTCGTCGAGAAACGATATGCCACTCCGTCGTCGAAGGCTCTGAAAGTCAGTTTATAATTTCCTTTAAAGTTGATAATCAATTCGTTATATTTATTCTTGACTTCTTTTTTCTTATAAAAATCGGCCTTCAAAACCTCATCAACCGAATTTGTCTTCACATTTTTTATTTGTCCTGCTTTTCCCAAAATCATTCCGTTGCACAGCTCCATCGAAATCTCCGAATCCTCAATAACCACAGTGCTTTCGTGCATCACCGAATATTTCACATCGTCGCCCACGCTCACCTTCACCGCAATCTTCCCATCCGGCGACTTCAGCTCGTAATTATCATTTTTCGCATAAATACTGCTAATCCCAAATAATACTGCCAATAACAAAACAATCTTTTTCATATTTAAAACTTTTAATCTTCTAAGCTAAATTCACACAAAAATAATCCAAATTTCATTTCATATCAAAAAATTCTTTAATTTTGTAGGAAATTTAAATCAAACGAAAATGAGAAATTTACTTTTAATCAGCAATTCAACCAATTTTGGTGAGACATACTTGGCTTGGGCGATGACCCAGCTCGAACAGTTTTTCGATAAAAACAAGCTCGGTGCCGACAGCAAGGTGGCCTTTGTGCCATTCGCAGGCGTGTTTATCGGCGGCAACCCTTATCCGAAGAGCTATGACGCTTATACTGAGAAGGTTAAGAAAGTTTTTAATGAGAAACTAGGCGTGAAAAAGTTCGTCTCGGTGCACGAAGTCGAAGATAAAGTGGGCTTAGTGAAGACTGCCGACTGCATTGTTGTAGGTGGTGGCAACACCTTCCATCTTGTGGCTGAGTTGCATAAGTTCGGCCTGATGCAAGTCATCGCTGAATGCGCCAACAACGGCACGCCTTACATCGGATGGAGCGCCGGCTCGAACATCGCTTGCCCTACACTCTGCACCACCAACGACATGCCGATAGTGCAGCCTGCAAGCTTTAATACATTGAATCTCATACCTTTCCAAATCAATCCTCACTATCTCGACCCGCATCCTGAGATCGACAAGATGATCAAACACGGCGGTGAGACCCGTCAGGATCGTATCAACGAATATCTCGCTGTGCGTCAGGAGATGAAGGTCGTGGGATTAAGAGAAGCTACAGCAATTTGGGTTGTCGGCGACAAATATTATCTCAAGGGAGGTAAGAAAATGATGATTTTCCAATACGGAAAAGAACCTGTCGAACTCGAGCCGAACCAGGAGATAACGAAGTTTGTGCTTTAGAAAAAATCGATTTTTCTTGTTTTGTATTTTAAAAATATTTATATTTGCAAATTTAAACGTATTGCGAAATTCGAATATAAATCTAATAAACCATTGAATATGAAGAAGTTACTCTATTTTTTAATCGCTATTATGTTTATCTCGGCGATACCCGAAATCGCCAATGCACAGTCGAACGACCCGTTTGAGCAAAAGACGCTCAAGGCTAGCGGTAGAAACGGCCGTCATGAAAAAAAAGTCAACCGTCGTAAGATTGAGGCGACTACAACCGAAGAGGCTCCGGCCCCGGCACCAGTGGCTACAGATGACAAGCCGGTCGTCAGGGCTTCGAATATGACGCTCTCAAACCCTTGCGAGGACTGGCTCGACGTGGAATTTATCTCGTTGGTCGGCAGCAGAGCAAACCAGACGATAAAGCTCACGCTGAAGGTCACCAACCACAGCACCAACAAGGATATGTACATCGGAGGTAACTTCGTGGGATACGACTGCGAGGGTGAAGAGCACTCGAGAGGCTACTCACCGGAGCGTTACAGCTCGCTTACCGACGTGCCGTTCAAGACCTCGTTCGATGTACCGGGCAAGATCAACCCTAACAAGACAACCGTCATGCCGGCCATGATATTCAGCGTCGGCGACTGCCGCATCGAGATGCGTAACGTACCTATTGATTGGAAATAATACTATTCGTTATGAAAAAATTGATAAAATTCGGATTTATTCCGACATTATTGTTGCTTTTAACGGCAAATAGCGTTTTCGCTCAGAAAAACAACGAGAAACGCTCTGTCCTCGACCAGCAGTACGAGGTTCAGTATATCGGTGTCGGTCAGGACGGCACCAAGGTTTTTACAGTGACCACAACGGCTAAAGACGCCACTGAAGGCATAGAGATGGCTAAGCGCGACGCTGTCGCAGCATGTCTCTTCCGCGGCATCACAGCATCGGAGCAGACCAAAGCCACTCCGGCTATCGTGTCGTACGCCGTGGCAGAGGAAAACATCGGTTTCTTTGAGAATTTTCTGGCACTCCCGACGAGAAAGGCACCTGGCGGACAGTATCACCGCTTCATCAACAAGACAGGTCAGCCTAAGACCGTGAAAAACGGCAAGGTATATAGCATCTCCGTCGACGTGCAGGTGCTCTACGACGAGCTTCTGCAGTATATGCAGGACAAAGGCTTCGCTCAGGATGTGAAGACCACCGGAGCAGGCAAATATGCCAAGCCAATCCTGATGGTGGTGCCATCCGACGTCTACTGCAGCGAGATGGGCTACGTCCAGAAATGGAGAGACGAGAACGGCGTGATGCGCACAGTGCCTAACTACGACGTGTTTAACCGCGAAGACGCCCGCGACCTTCGTCTTGTGATATCTTCACTCAACGAGATCTTCAACAAGAAAGGATTTGAGGTGCAGAGCCTTGAATTCCTGATGAAGAGCATTAAACAGGAAGAGAGCGAGAATCAGTTTATCGGACAGGACTACGGTCTCGACGGCGAGATCATTGAGTCGCCTATCGACCGCATCAAACGTACAGCAAATGTTGACTTTATCGTCGACCTTGACTTCGAAATCATGGAGGTGGGATCACAGCGTTATGTGACATTCAACATGAAAGCCGTCGACGTCAGCTCCAACGCACGCGAGATTGCACATGCCCATGGCGATGGAAAACCGTCAAACTCAGCATCAATCAACACTTTACTTGAAGAGGCAGTGCTCAACCACATGGATTCATTCTGCAAGAAACTGCAAAACGAATATGTGAATATGTCGAAAAACGGACGTCAGATTACTGTTAAGGTCAAACGTACCGACAACTCCGATTACGACCTGCTGAGAACCACCTTCGCCTTCGAAGGACAGCAGACCACACTCGGCGACATCATCTACTACTGGCTGCAGGACAACACCGTCGACAACAACCCTACACGTAACATCAGTCCAAACGTCATCACTTTCAACCAGGTGATGATCCCGCTGACAAAAGTAGGCCGTCGCGGCGCCGTGCAACGTGTTGATACTCAAGAATATCTCCAAGGATTGCAGACCTATCTGCGCAACACATACAACGTGGAAGGAACCATCTATATGCGTGGTCCTAGCGAGGTCTGGTTAGTGTTATAATAAAATTGTAAAGACATGAAAAACATCAGATTTTTACTTCTGGCATTGCTCTTGAGCGTCACAAGCATGCTGCTCAAAGCTCAGGATGAGATGACATTCGAACAGATGATTCCTGTGAGAGTGATGATGCCAACCAACAATGAAATCAAAGGCGACGCCCTCACGGTGCTTTACAACCGCTTGAATCAGGCTGTGACACTCAACGGTCTGGGCGCCACGACCAACGACAGCCGTTTTCTCCTCGTCACCTCAGTGACAGTATTGTCGAAGACCGTCACCACATCGATTCCGCCTCAACATGTGGCCGAAGTCGAAGTGGCAGTGTATTTCGTCGATAACGTCAATAAAGTGATACTTTCGCAAGAGATTATCAACAAAAACGGCATGGCCGACAACGACGCGGCAGCTCTGGCAAAGGCTATCAAGTCGATTCAAGCCCGCGACCATAAGCTGAAAAAGCTCATCACAGTGGGTAAGAAGAGAGCCATGGAGTATTACAAGGCCATCGATCAGAACGAGTCGACCGAAAACGGCGGCGATCCTGACATTTCGTGGATTTTTGATTAAAATTTGAAGTTATGAGAAAAATATTGATAATAGCTCTCGCGATGATGCTTCCTCTCTGCACTTTTGCGCAGCAGAAAGGTTTTAAGCTCATCGAGAAAAGCGGTCCAAAGCCTGAATGGGTAGGCCAAGGCAGCGTCAAGAACTTCATCATCGTGCAGTCGGATAAGCCGACGCTGGAGGCCGTGAAAGCCGACGCTATGGATAAGGTGCGCGCGGAGATAGCCTCTTCGGTGGCGACAAATGTTCAGCGTTTCGTCGACTCATATTCTTTGAAGGAAGTCGATGGCGACGACGTGAAGATCAACAAGACGATGTCGATTGAGACGACCTCAAAAATCGCGAAGATGCCAGCAATTCAAGGTGTTAGCATCACTAAGGCCGATACCTATCAGGAACTTTATCGTAACAAGAAGACAGGCGAGGAGTACTACGTTTTATATGTAAAATATCCTTTCTCAAGCTTCGACCTTGTTGAACTCGTCACCGCTTATGAAGAGCACGAGAAACAGATCGACAACAAGATCAAGTCATACGAAGAAGGTCTTGGTAACATCGAGTCGGTGGAGCAGATCGGCGATGCCATCACGGCACTCGGCGCCCTGGCAAAAGAAGTGGGCAACGAGGATAACCGTTACTACACCATCGAAGGCATAACCAACAGATACATAGCTGTTTACGACAATATCAGAATCGATATCGTCGACAATTCACCGGGAAGGGTGACGCTGCGCCTTATCTACAACGGCAACACCATCACCACCACACAGAACCCGAAGGTGACATCGAATTGCGCTGAGCAGTTCAACGTCAAGAACCAAGGCGATGTCGTCATTGTAAACTACAATAAAGACTACTGCTATGCGCAAGACGACAACTACGTTGAGATACGCTACCGCTTCGGTTCGAAATTCGTGAAAGAACAAGTGTTTTTTAAATTGAAATAAACTTAATTATTAACTAAATTTCAACATTATGAAAAAAGTAAATTTATTCTTAGGAATCGCTTTCTTGGCATTCGTCGCAATGTCATGCGGATCAAGCAAAGAAACAGCACAACCACAACCGGCCAGACAGCCAATGAATCTGCCATGTCCTGACTGCGTAGCAACAGCCGGCAGCACATTCAAATACCTCGGCCAGACAGTGGCAGAAAGCGAATACGACGTGCAGGAAGCAAGAATCTTCGCAGCACAGTCGGCTCGCGACGAGCTCCAGGCAATGATCGAGACATGCGTCGAGAGAGCTGTCAAGTCATTCACACAGCAGCACCGCGAAAATGCTGACGTTAATACCATTTCAAAGAGAACCATCCAGGCTTTGGATATCATCAAAGCTAAAGTGAAAGGTACACCTGTGACATGCTGGGACGCTTCACCAAGCACCTTGACACCTGGTAAGATTTCGGTGTATGTCTGCGTAGAGATGGATGCTAACATGGTTTACCAAGAGGTTGTGAAGACCTTCACACAGGACGATGAGCTCAAGATCGACTTCAGAGAGCATCAGTTCAAGGAGGAGTTCGACAAAGCTATGGAAGACTATAGCAGCATTAAGTAATGAAATATCAAGGACTTACTAGCGAACAAGTAGAAAAAAGCCGTGCTCTGCACGGCTTTAATATTCTCACCCCTCCAAAAAAGGAGTCGGTGTTTCATCAGTTTCTGGGCAAGTTTAAGGATCCGATAATCCAGATACTTCTCATTGCCCTCGCTCTCTCGGTCGGAGTCGCTGTGTATCAGTATGTTACCACCGATGAGGGAGCTCATGTTTTGTTTGAGCCGCTTGGAATTTTTGTGGCTATAATGTTGGCTACCTGCGTCGGATTCATCTTCGAGCTCAGCGCCAACAAAAAATTCGATATCCTCAATCAAGTCAATGATGAGGAGATGGTGAAGGTGGTGCGCGACGGCAACGTCACGCTGGTCCAACGCCAGGAGATAGTGGTGGGCGACGTCGTCATAATAGAGACCGGCGATGAGGTGCCTGCCGACGGCGTGCTGCTCGACGCCTTCTCGTTGCAAGTCAACGAGTCGGACCTCACAGGCGAGCCGATGGCACGCAAGACTATAGAAGAAAAAGACTTCAATCCCGATGCCACCTATCCATCGAACTGGGTGATGCGTGGCAGTAAAATCATTGACGGTCATGGAGTTATGCAAGTCGAGAGAGTGGGCGACGCCACCGAATGGGGCAAAGTCTACAAAGGCTCGCAGATCGACAGCAACGTCAAGACACCTCTTAACATACAGCTCGACAAGCTGGGCAGGCTGATATGCATCGCCAGCTACGTCATCGCGGGCATCATCCTCGTGACACGTTTCGTGATGTATTTCATCTACGACGACCGTATCGGCGACGGCATCGACTGGATGCGATTCCTGCAATATGCGCTCAACTCGGCCATGATAGCCGTCACCATCATAGTGGTGGCAGTGCCCGAAGGCCTCCCGATGAGCGTCACGCTGAGCCTCGCGCTGAGCATGCGTAGAATGCTGAGTACCAATAACTTAGTAAGAAAACTGCATGCCTGCGAGACCATGGGCGCAGCTACTGTGATATGCACCGACAAGACAGGCACGCTGACGCAGAACCAGATGAGCGTCAGCGAGATGCTAACTTATTGTAAATCAAAAGATATTTTAAAAGAAAGCATTGCTGTCAACACCACGGCATATCTCGATTTCACTAATAAGGAAAAGATTAAGGCGATAGGCAACCCTACCGAGGGTGCGCTTCTATTATGGCTTTATAATCAAGGAGTTAACTACTACGATTATAGAGGCGACATGAAGCTCCTCCAGCGGGTGCCGTTCTCCACAAAATATAAGTTCATGGCTACCGTCGTCGACTCGAAGACGTTCGGAAAGCCTATGTTTTACGTGAAAGGCGCTCCAGAGATCATCCTGGCGCATTGCAACAAGATTCTCACCGATGAAGGAATAGTCGATATCGAGCCTTACCGCGGCGCTATCGAGAATCAGCTGTTTGAGTATGGCGGACGTGCCATGCGTACGCTGGCTTTGGCATATAAGGAAGCCGACGTCAACGAGCAGTCGTTCGATAAGCGGACTGATAATCTTGTGGCCGAAAACCTCATTTTTGTGGCTGCTGTGGCCATTGCCGACCCGATACGCCCCGATGTGGCCGAGGCTGTTGCAAAGTGCTTAAAAGCCGGCATTGACGTGAAAATCGTCACTGGTGACACTCCTGGCACTGCCATTGAGATTGGCCGACAGCTCGGACTGTGGAAAGACACCGACCAGAAGGACTTCAACCATATCTCGGGCAAAGATTTCGAGGCGCTTTCCGACGAGGAGGCACGTCGTCGCATCCCGATGATCAAGATCATGTCGCGCGCGCGTCCTATGGACAAGGAACGCCTGGTGCGACTGCAGCAGACGTACGGCGAGGTGGTGGCTGTCACAGGCGACGGCACCAACGACGCTCCGGCGCTCAAGGTGGCTCAGGTGGGCCTCTCGATGGGCGACGGCACGACGGTGGCAAAGGAAGCCTCGGATATCACTATCCTCGACAACTCGTTCCGTTCGATCTGCCGAGCCGTGATGTGGGGCCGCTCACTCTACCTCAACATCCAGCGTTTCATACTGTTCCAGACGACCATCAACGTGGCGGCATGCCTTGTGGTGATGTTCGGGGCTCTGCTGGGCACCGACGCCGTCCTCACCGTGACCCAGATGTTGTGGGTAAACCTCATCATGGACACGTTCGCGGCCCTCGCGCTGGCCTCTTTGCCACCGTCGGAAGCGGTGATGAACGAGAAGCCTCGATCGAAAGACGCCCATATCCTCACCAAGCCGATGATACAGTCACTGCTCACCGTGGGACTGCTTTTCTTCGTGATAATGCTGGGCTTTGTGCAGTATTTCAAACACGAGCCAATCGAAACCATGCTCGACTTCTCGTTGATGGATTACCTGAAAAACTACTTCAACATGCACATCGCCGACGCGCACAGCTACACTCCTTACGAACATTCGCTGACGTTTACGATATTCGTGTTCCTGCAGTTCTGGAACCTCTTCAACGCCAAGGCATATCACACTGGCGAGTCGGCATTCCGTAACGCCGGCAGGGCTTTCGGAGGCTTTGAGCTTACCCTCACGATAATTCTCGTCGGACAGCTTCTCATCGTGACCTTCGGCGGCGAGATGTTCAACGTCGAACCTCTGAAATGGCAAGACTGGCTTATCTGTTTCATCGGCACAAGTCCCGTGGTGCTCATCGGTGAACTCGTTCGTTTGATTAAAAAAGAAAAAGTATGAAGATATTGATTTTAAACGGCCCAAACCTCAACCTCATCGGCAAACGTGAGCCCGAAATCTATGGTAATCAATCACTTGATGAATTTTTTAAGGTGATGAAGCAACGTTTTCCCGACTGCACAATCGATGCTTTTCAGTCGAATCACGAAGGTGTTTTAATAGATAAGCTGCAGGAGGCAATGGGTAAATACGACGGCGTGGTGATGAATCCAGGAGGTTACGCCCACACCTCGATAGCGCTGGCCGATACCGTCAGGGCGATAAAGATCCCTGTTGTCGAGGTTCATATCTCAAATATCTACGAAAGGGAGGCCTACCGGCATCATTCCTACACCGCTGAAGCCGCAGTGCATTCTATCGTTGGCCACGGTTTAGAGGGTTATGCAGAGGCAATTAAATATTTGATTGCCAGTTTTTAGTCATCATTTCTCGGCTGGCCACCTTTCTTCGAAAGCTGAAGGCCTTCGAAATTGATGACTAATAACTATTTTACGAGAAATCTTTTTCGTTGAGTTCAGTGTAAAGTTTCTTTTTCTCCAGGAAATGCTTGAAAACGATGTTTTTCTGGTAAACCATCGACACCTTCTTGTGAGGTAGCTCTCTTCTCTTTTTCCTCAGTATCGGCAGGTGCCTGTAGAAGCTCAGATGAGCTCTTGTCACGGCCCAAACGTCGGCGAAACAGCCGTCGAACAGGAATTTTATCCCTGCCACCCAGTCGAGTAGAATTCTATAAGCTATTGTGAAGAAAACCGCGCCTTTCGGGAGATTTTTCATCAGCAGCGACAGGTTATTACGAAAGTTGAGGTATGTCTTGCGCGCCGAGCTCTTCGGCAGTGTGCCGCCGCCAATGTGGTATACCTTCGACTGTGGGCAGTACATCACCTTGTAGTCGTGATTCTTCACGCGCCAGCAGAAGTCGATCTCCTCCATGTGGGCGAAGAAACTGTCGTCTAAGCCGCCGAACCTGTGATAGAGCTCGGCGCGCACAAACATACAGGCTCCGGTGGCCCAAAACACCTCTTTTTTGTCGTCGTACTGTCCTTCGTCGTGCTCCAGATGCTGAAACACCCTGCCGCGACAGAACGGATAGCCATATTTGTCGATGAAACCGCCACCTGCGCCGGCATATTCAAATTTCGTCTTATCCTGATAGGAGAGGATCTTCGGCTGACATGCCGCTATCGTCTCGTCGCTGTCCATGAGCTCAATCACAGGCTCAATCCAGTGCGGAGTGACCTCGATGTCGGAGTTCAGGAGGCAGTAGTATTTGGCTTCCACCTGACGCAAGGCGAGGTTGTAGCCGGTCGAGAAGCCGCCGTTGCTCTCGTTGAGTATCAAACGGATATCGGGGAAAGTGGCGCGCATAAAGTCGACGGAGCCATCGGTCGAGGCGTTGTCGGCGACGATGATGTCGGCCACCTCAGCGCCGTGCTCGATGACAGTAGGAAGGAACTTCTCGAGGAACTTCTTTCCGTTATAGTTCAATATTACTACCGCGACTTTTTTCATTGCTGCAAAAATACAAAAAATAATGACATGATGTAAAAAAATGATAAGGGACCTGGAAAATCCCAAGCCCCGTTATCGAAACAAAGTATGTGTGGTATGTTTTTAAATTACTATCGTGGGTTATCGTAGTAGTCTTTGGCTTTGTCGCCGTATGAATGAGGATTTGCTGCTTCATCGACGCCGTAGTCGTCATAGGTGCCGTAGGTCCTCTGGTAGATCTCGGTGGTCCAGCGGAAGTTGCTGAGCTCGCCGATGGCATCGGAGTGGATGAGCTTGAAGTCGTTGGTCACGATGTCGCGTGTCATGAATACAAACTTCTTGTTACGCTGGTTGCCGAGGGTGTAGTAGTGCCAGATTTCGTAAGGATAGGCGCCAGGCTCGCTGTAGCTCTGCACAATCCTGTCAGGGGAACCGTATTTCAGGAACACTATGCCTCTGTCAGTGGCGTAGCCCTTGCTGTTGATGCTCTTAAACGAGGCATTGACGCGCAGCACCTGCTGGTAGTAATCGAGCCATGCCTGGTTAGGGTCGGCGCTGTTGCGGCTCGACCAGAAGGTGTAGAAATACTGCTGCATGGTCTTGATATCGTCCGACTTGATCAGCTCATCGGCATAGTCTTTCTCAACCATGGTCGAGATAGGCGAGAGGGTTCTGATATATTCGCGGATTGTATCGATATTGTTGATCTTTCCGCTGAACACGTCCTCGGTGTTGATGGTGGCGAGCATCGACTGGTCGATCTGGTAGTTAGGATTGCTTCTCTGGAAGAAATAACGGTTCAAGCCGATTATTTTGTTGTTTCTGTCGCGCGCCTCTAGCACGAGATAATAGTTGCCTGAAGGAAGGTTTGTGATGTCCATGCTGTTGATAATCGCGTCGATATCCTTGGCTGTCATTCGTTTGGTGAAATAATAATTTGTCAACGCAGTGTTGTTCTCAAAGGCGCAGATATACGTGTTGAGAAGGTATTTCTCTCCGTCGCCGAGATGTTTCTTGGCATTGTAGATCTCAGCGTAGAATGAGAGTTTGTTGACGTTTTCAGGGTAATAAGGCATGATCATCGGGACGAGGTTGTAGCCGTTTTTGATGTTGTTGCCTTCACCCTCGGCTTTTGAGAAACTTTCCAGACCTATAATGCTTGAGAAACAGAATTTCTCTGGAAAATCCATAAGCACAATATCCTCAACCTTAAATGGTTTCTCGCTTTTGTTGTTTTCGTCCTCCAGCATCACCTCTATAGAATATGTGCCGTTGGGTAGGGAATAGCGTTGCATGTCCATGAAGAAACCGCTGATGTTGGCTGTATCAGCAACTGCAGGACTTGACAATGAATATTTCCCGAAATTCTTTACCGACTCACCTTGTTTAAACATAACAGTGACGTCGACGGTGGCGCCGTATTGACCGTTGGCGTTTTTCACGTAAACGAGACTGCTTTTATCAAAGGTGATATATGTCTCAACGTATGGTGTCGATTCTTCGCCAGGCACGTTGAATGTGGCGTAAGAGATATATGAATTTAATGATTTTTTCTGTTGGGCACTTGCCGTGACTCCCAGCATGACCATTAAACAGATGATGACGATCTTTTTCATGACGCGAATAATTTTGTTTCTGAAGCAAAATTACTGTCGTGAAATTGTTTTGTCAAGTTGTATTTTATGGAAAAATATGGAAGAAATCCTTGTAACCGATTGGGCAGCAGCGAATTACGACGTCTCGATTTTAGTATTTAAAGCTGCTTAAAAAGCCCGGAATGAAGTGATTCAGCTCCAAATCGGTGCCCAAAATGGTCTCGATACGGTTGCCTCGTTTGTTTGTCGAGCTGTAAGTCTGCTTCAAAAGCACTGCAATCTCGATATCCGAGAATCCCATGAAACTCAGAATTATAAACCTGAAGTCGGCTTGGGTTAAGTCGGGATAAGTTGTTGATAATGAGTGTATTAAATTGGGGAATGCCTCGTTAAACGTGGTCGTGAGGGTGATGATTTTGTTGCGGGTTAGTGCCAGACGAGGGAAGTCGCCGACTGTCTTGGTGAGAATCTCCTTGCCCTCGAGCGATGTTTTGATCTCCTTGTAAATCTTGGAGTTTACAAAGATTTCGCAGTCTTCTTCGAAGGAGCGTTTCGGCGTTTCGGGGTCGGCCGGAGCGGTTGCTATCGTATCAAGTTTATGTTTTTGAATGACTTGATGAAGCACGATAATACCGATTATTAATATGATGATAATGATTACGAGAATCAGAATCAAACCTCTGTTATTGCCTGATTTTTCTGAGCTTTTCGAAGTGTTGCCTTCTACGAAATTTTCATAAATGGAATCTAATTCCACCTTTACAGGGGTGAGTCGGGCCTCTGCCGATTGGGCTTTAGCCTGGTATTGTGCGTAGTAGAGTTCTTTGTCGTGGTCATTGAGCGAAAAGTAAACGCTGGCAAGCATTTCCGCGGCTTCAACCTTCATTTTTGCGTTGCCTTCGTTGAAACATTTCAGCAAATAGGGCAGAGCGGCGTAGAAATTATTGTCGTTGTAAAAATGACATGCTGTAAAATACTGGTACTCAATGGTTTGCGGCGATTTTGTTGATATTCTTCCATATAGCGAATCGGCCGCATTTTTATCAAAAACGTCGTATAGGGCTATGCCTTTTTTTATCTGGATGATGTTGAACTGATCTTCGGTGAGGTTTTTCTTTTCTTCGGCAATCTCGTAGTTCAGTAGTGCAATATTCGAGATATGGTTTTGCTGGTAGAGGTCGCCTATCTTGAGGAGAATGTCGATCACCTCGTGTTGGCGGCTGGCGTTCTCGAATTGCGACAATGCTTCGTCGTAGAAATACGAGGCTGGCTTGAGGCTGTTGATGTCGGAGTACACGTCACCGATGTTCTCGAGAATCTGTCCGAGGTAGTGGTAATCGTCGTTATCGGCTACTTTTTTCAGCGACATCAGGTTTTTCTGGGCTTTATATGCTTCGACGAACGATTTGGTGGCGCCCAAGTAGTCGGCGTTTTTATGTTCGTTGCGACCTTTTTGGAAGAATATTTGCGACTTTTTTTCAAAAAAATCAGGGTTCTTGGCGTAATTTTTGGTGCAGCTGTCGGCTATGTGAGCCAGTTGGCTGAGGTAATCGTCGGAGTTTTCGTAATTGTTTTTAAACTCCATCATTTCGGTGGGGATTGATTTGTTGCTGCAGCTGTTAAATCCTAACGCTGTGATTAACAAGGAGATAAAAACAATATGTCGATAAAACTTCTTCATTTTCGCATACAAAGATAGTGAATTTTTGCTGAAATTTTAAAAAATTTTCCAAAAAAATGTTGTCGCATTGAAAACTTTTGTATTTTTGCAGCGGAGATATGGCAGAGCGGTCGATCGCGGCGGTCTTGAAAACCGTTATACAGAAATGTATCGGGGGTTCGAATCCCTCTGTCTCCGCTGAGAGCAACTCACAAGGGTTGCTTTTTATTTGTAAAACGGTCGGGGAGAGATGCCAGAGTGGTCGAATGGGGCGGTCTCGAAAACCGTTGAACGCTTTTGCGTTCCAAGGGTTCGAATCCCTTTCTCTCCGCAATAAAAGTCGATTCTGTACGGTCGACTTTTTTTATAATTTAAAAACCATGCTTGAACATTTGTATAGCATTCTGCAACAAACACTTACGATAACCGCTTTCGTCATCGGAATGATGATGATCATTGAATTTATCAACGTGAAAACCGATGGACTGTGGTCGAAGAAGCTACAGGCCTCACCGTGGGTGCAGATTATTATCGGCGCGCTGATGGGAATAATCCCGGGCTGTCTGGGCACCTACACCATAGTTTCGCTCTACATCCACCGCGTGGTGAACTTCCCGGCGTTGATGGCTGCATTGATAGCAACAGCAGGCGATGAGGCGTTTTTCATGTTTTCGATGTTCCCGGGCGATGCTCTGAAACTCACTCTGATATTGTTTGTCGCAGCTCTCGTCATCGGAGCTATCCTCCAACTGACGATGAAAGACAAATACATCGGACTGTCGGAGAAGTCATTCCCGCTTCACGATGAGCCCGAATGCCATCATCACCATCATGAGCATACTGTGCGGAACAACTTTAAAAACATAACCTTCGTGAGGGCTCTGCTCATCGCGATGTGTGTGTTGGTGCTGGGACTGATCCTTGGCGGCGTCATCGACGAAGGCCACGAACACGGCCACGAGCACGGCGGCGACGAGGAATGGATACGCTACTCGCTGATAGCCATGTTTTCGGTGATTCTCATCATCGTGGCAGTGGCAAAAGAGCACTTCCTACAGGAACACCTCTGGGAACATGTCATCAAGGTACATCTGCCGAAGATATTCCTGTGGAGTTTCGCAGTTATTCTTGCGATAACAATCCTTGAACATTATGTCGACATCCACGAATTTGTCGATGCCAACCCGTATATTGTGCTACTTATCGCAATCCTGATCGGCATTATACCCCAGTCGGGACCGCATCTGGTGTTTGTGCTGCTGTTTGCCGGCGGGACAATACCGTTCAGCATACTGCTCGCAAACTCGATAGTACAAGACGGTCACGGCGCACTGCCGCTCCTGGCCGAGTCGCGTAAGGCATTCCTGCTTTCGAAAGGAATAAAGATAATAATGGGAGCTGCCGTGGGAGTGGCCGGATTATTGATAGGATTTTAGAAAACAAATAAGATTATGAATAAAAACGACTGCTTTTTTTTCGGAAAAGTAACTAAAACGCACGGTCTGAAAGGCGAGATAACCATCAAACTCGACGTGGCGAATCCTGCCGAGTTTAAAGATCTGCGCTATCTTCTCATCGAAGAAAAAGGAAATCTTATTCCGTATTTTATTGAAAATCAAAAGATTACGGGCGATAAGATGTTTGTGCAGCTGCAGGACGTGAAGAAGATGGAGCAGGCGGTGGTGTTCCTCGGGAAGGCGGTATTCCTGCCAAACGAGCTGATGCCGCAGCTGGCTGACGATGAGTTTTATTATAAGGAGATAATAGGATTCAAGCTTGTCGATGAGGCAAAAGGCGAGATAGGGGAGATTTCCGACGTTTTGGAATACCCGACGCAGGCCGTCATCCAGGTGATGAAAGACGGAAAAGAGATTCTGATTCCTATTCACGACGATATTATCAAAAAAGTCGATAAAAAAGCTAAAGTGCTGACTGTCAAGGCTCCAGAAGGGCTTATCGACATGTATCTCAATATGTAAGACATGGATCAGCGTCCGTTTTTTTTCAAGCGTTTCGCGTTGTTTCACCATCGCTCGACCATGAAGATCGGAACCGATGCCATCATGCTCGGCCGCTGGGTGGAGGTGAACGATGACGACGAGGTGCTCGACATTGGGACGGGCTGCGGACTGCTGCCTTTGATGCTGGCGCAGAAAGGCATAAAAAGTGCCGACGCGGTGGAGATCGACAAGGATTCTTGTGACGAGGCAGCGCAAAATTTCAGCAATTCGGCGTGGAAATCGCGACTTTTTGCGATAAATGACGACGTAAAACACTATGTTGAGCATTGTACGAAAAAATACGATCTGATAGTGTCGAACCCGCCGTTTTTCTTCGGCGATAATATCCCTGAAAAGGAGAAAAAAGGTCTGGCAAGGCATACTAACACGCTGAGTTACAACGATTTGCTCGTTTCTGTCAAGAAACTGCTGAAGCCCGACGGACGTTTCGCTTTGGTGCTTCCGGCGCATGAGTCGCTCACTTTTTTGAAAGATGCTGAAAATCAAGGATTTTTTCTTGAAAAAGAGATGAAAATAGTGCCAATCGAAGGTAAAGAACCCAATAGAATCAATATGCAACTCGTTGTAAATCAAGTGGATAAGGTTGTGAGTGAGACATTTGTCATGCGGCATCCCGACCATTCGTTTACAAAAGAATATAAAGAGTTTTTAAAAGATTATTATTTGGATTAAAAAAAAGCGTACCTTTGCAAAAAATTTAATATGTTTAAACTGATAGTCACAGCGATAATACAGTCGGCATTTCTGGCCTTCGCCCAATTTTTCATGAAGATTGGCATGGATCGCGTCATTGATTTCGATTGGACCGCGGCGTTTTTCAAGAGCCTCATGAACTGGCAGTTCGGACTCTCGCTGCTCCTGTATATCATCGCGATGATTATTTATATGTTTATGTTGAAGAGTTTCTCGCTTTCGCTGGTATATCCTTTGACAAGCATCAGTTACATCTTCACCATATTGCTGGCGATGTTCTTCCTTGGGGAGACGGTTCCGGTCGTCAGATGGTTGGGCGTCCTCTTCGTGATGCTCGGCGTTGGTTTAATAGCAAGATAGTTTAATGAATATGAAAAAAGTATTGTTATTCAGTGCTTTAGCACTTTCATTTTTGATGATTTCATGCACTAACCCGCTAGTCGGAACATGGGTGCAGCCAAGTACGACATACACTCAGGAACAGGGCTTCATTCTTGAAAAAGATGGCACTGCAAGCGATGTGAACATGGATTTTGTAGCATTCAAATCATGGGAGAAAAAAGGCGATTTCCTGATTTTGAAAGGTGAGAATGTGGGAACGGTAAAGGGTGAGTTTTCGGATACTCTGATCATCGAAAGCGTCACCGACGATGAGCTCGTGCTCTCACAATCGGGTTATTCAATTACTTACAAGAAGAAAACAAAAAAATAATAAACTGAAATGGGTAAATTAGTTGTTGTTGCTCTCGGCGGAAACGCTTTGTTGAGAAGCAATCAAAAAGGTACTTACAAAGAGCAGATTGAGAATGTCACCGACACTTGCGAGGCTTTGATGAGCTTCATCAAGAACGGCGACAATCTGATTATAGGTCACGGCAACGGTCCGCAGGTCGGCAATGTGATGCTTCAGCACGAGGCAGGCGCCAAGATGTTCGAAGTGCAGCCGATGCCATTGGATTTCTGCGTTTCGGAGACTCAGGGATCGATCGGTTATATGATTGAGACAGGTTTCCGTAAGGTGTTGTCGCAGCACGGCTACAAGCATAACATCGTCACTTTGGTGACCCGCGTGCTTGTCGACGGCAACGACCCGATGTTTAAGAATCCTACCAAGCCTGTCGGTCCTTATTACGAAAAGGAAGAGGCTGAGGATTACGCCGCCGCCACCGGCTCGGTCTTTAAGGAAGACCCGAAGGGCAGGGGTTGGCGTAAGGTCGTGGCATCGCCTAAGCCGTTGGAAATCAACAATATTGAGCTCGTTGAACTGCTCGCAAGAGAAGGCAATATCGTAGTCACCGCCGGTGGCGGCGGCATCCCGGTGGTCGAAAAAGACGGCTACTATGTGGGTGTCGAGGCTGTCATCGACAAAGACCTCGCATCGTCGCTGGTGGCAGTGCAGACTAAGGCTGACGAGTTTTATATCCTCACCGATGTGCCGCAAGCTTACATCAACTTCCGCAAGGAAAACGAGAAGGCTCTCGGCAAGATCACCGTCGCCGAAGCCAAGAAATACCTCGAAGACGGACAGTTTACCGAAGGCTCGATGGCACCGAAGATGCGCGCAGCCATCAAGTTCGTCGAGGAGACAGGCCATGAGGCCGTGATCACCGACGCTTCAAGTCTCGGAAATCCTAACGCGGGAACACGTATTGTGATATAGTTTACAGTTTACGGTTTACAAAAAAAAATAGACAAGAAATTGTCTATTTTTTTTATGTTTAATCCAATTTTTAAACGGTAAACGGTAAACAGTAAACTAAAACGGATCTTCTGTATTCATCCTTGATCCTACACGTCGTTCGCCTGGGGCATTGAAATTAGCGTTTGGCGCGAACTGTGCTGACTGGTCGCCAGCGGCGTTGTCGCCACCGCCGAAACTCTTGGTGTAATCCTGTTCGAGGTCTTCGAAACGTGCATATTTTCCTACGAAACGCAGCTCCACGTCGCCCAGCTTGCCGTTACGGTGCTTGGCGATGCTCACGATGGCCTTGCCTTTGGTCGAGCTGTTGTCTTCATCTTCGGTAAGTCCGTAATACTCAGGACGATAGATGAACAACACCATGTCGGCGTCCTGCTCGATGGCACCCGACTCACGAAGGTCGGAGAGGATAGGCTTCTTCGAGCCAGGACGTGTCTCGACGCTACGCGAGAGCTGTGACAGAGCCAGAACCGGGATGTTCAGCTCCTTGGCCAGACTCTTCAACGAACGTGAGATATTACTGATCTCCTGCTCACGGTTGCCGTTTTTCTCAGTCTTTGCCGTCATCAGCTGCAGATAGTCGATAAACACCATCTGTATGTCGTGCTGCTGCTTGAGTCGGCGGCATTTTGCGCGGAGGTCGAACACCGACAGCTGAGGTGTGTCGTCGATAAACAGCTTGGCGTTGATGAGAGGTGTGACCTTGGTGCTGAGTTGCTGCCACTCGTATTCGGCGAGCTGTCCCGAACGCAGCTTGTCGGCAGTGAGTGATGTCTCCGAAGATATCAGACGTGTGACGAGCTGCACCGACGACATCTCGAGTGAGAAGAAAGCGATAGGTTTGTTGAAGTCGACGGCTGCGTTGCGCGCCATGTTGAGTGCGAACGCCGTTTTACCCATACTTGGACGTGCTGCCAGGATGATGAGGTCCGATTTCTGCCAGCCTTGTGTGATGCGGTCGAGCTCGGTGTAGCCCGATGGCACGCCACGAAGGGCAGAGCCCGCGTTTTTAGCCTTCTCGATATCGTCGATGGCCAGTTTCACGAGGTCGGGCATCTGGTCGTAGTTACGGCGCAGGTTGTTTTCGCTGATCTGGAACAGCTTGTTCTCGGCCGTGTCGAGCAGGTCGAACACGTCGGCAGAGTCCTCGTAGGCGTCTTTTATCGTCTCCGAAGAGATCTGAATCAGACGGCGCTGGATGTATTTCTGCAGGATGATGCGCGAGTGATACTCAATGTTTGCTGACGAAACCACGCGGTTGGTGAGCTGTGAGATGTAGTACGGACCGCCCACTGCCTCGAGGTCGCCCGTCGACTTCAGATGGTTGGTAACCGTAAGAATATCAATGGCTTCCGACCTGGTGAACAGGTCTTTGATAGCCGCAAATATTATCTGATGAGCCTCCTTGTAAAACACCTCCGGCGACAGAATGTCGATCACAGCGTTGACGGCTTCCTTTTCGAGCATGAGAGCTCCCAGCACGACCTCCTCGAGGTCGACAGCCTGAGGCGGTATACGCCCTTGATTATTAAGCACATCCACGCTCGGAGCAGCGGCTTGTGACCTAACAAAACCCGATTTTTTTATGCTTTCATTATTCATACCACAAAATTATGAATAATGATTGTTTGTTTATAAGATGTTGATAACTTTTTTATTTTTAATGAATAAAATGCTGATAGACTTCTCTCAAAGCCTTGTTTTCTTGTTCTAAGTCGTTGGAAATCAGCGATTTTTCCAGTGGGTTGTCGCTGAAGGCGTTGAGGATGATGCGGCTGTGCTCGAAGAGAGTCTTGTCGGGGAAGATGCTCTCGTAGACGTTTTTCAATGAGAAGTCGGATTTTACCTTTTCGTGATGGAAATCGGCTTGTTGCAGCACCTCGCGGAAGTTTAATATTTTATAGTTTAACTCTTTGGAATTCAATAAGTTGAACTTCTGAAGCGATGCCGTGACGTTTTGCGATGCGAAACATATTACGTGTTCGAAGCCGGCCAGCCGTTCAGTCAGGAGGGGCAGGCTCTCTTTCCATTTTGAGAGGTCATCGAGACAATGCCAGTTGTAGATGCTGTCGTAGCGGCCGTTGTTTGAGAGTATCGAGAATCCGATGACAAACTCGGTGTAGGGCTTGTCGCCGTCGAAGAGCGGAACGGCTGGCCGGTAAAACAGCAGGTTGAGGAATGCCGTCGACTGGTTTTTATCGCCTGCGAGTTCGTAAAGTGTCTTATAATCAATGGTATACGGCTTGTCGGCTTCGTTGGGGACGTCTTTCCAGCAGTGGCCGTGAAACTCGCAGCGGTAAGGGCTGTCGCACTGGTCGCCGACGGGAATCTTAGGCGAATGAGGCTGTTTTATTATATCTTTGAAATGAGCGATATTTTGGGCAATCACCTCCTGATATTGCTCGGCATATTCCTTAATCGATTGAAATAAAAAGAGTTGCTTCAGGTCGAGCTCGCCGTTTCTGACGTAGTCGGCGTTGATATACATCAGCTGGATGTCGGATAGCGGCACCTCGCAGCCTTTCAACACGTAGTATTGCAGCGCAGCGTCTTTCATGTAGGTCGGACTGATGCTCAGCGAGCTTTTCACTTCAATGGCGCGCCATTTGTCGCCGTCGCGCACAATGATGTCGAGCATGATTAGGGTGTCGTCGTATTGAAACACTGCTTCGTACATCACGTTGACGGCTGGATTCGTCAGGTTTTTCAGGGTCTCGACGACTTTCTTGCTGAACTGCGAAGGAGAGCTCGGCGTCATGTTGATGCCACCCGGGAAGTACTGTTGTGCCAGCAGTCCCACGTCGACGCCGCGTTTGAACTTGGCACGCTGCTCCATGCTCAGCTTATCGCGCAAAAACGGTCGGTTTTTGATGAGAAACAGAGCCTTCTCGCATTGCTCGCCTTTGATGTATGTGGATTTCGACAGGATATGCATCTTATTTATTATTAGGCAGTTGAAGAATATTTTTCTTCGCGAAGAAGGTCATCGAGATGCCTCTTGCGAGCATGAATCCGAGGAAGGCGATCCAGAGTCCGTGGTTGCCCCAACTTGGCATCAGGAAGTACCACATCGGGAGGAAGACGAGGATCGATGAGATTATTATAGTGTTGCGGATGGCCCGTGAGGCCGTCGCGCCGATGTAGATGCCGTCCCAGAGGAAAGCGGCGAAGGTGATGATTGGAATCAACACCATATATATATAATAAGGTCGTATCTGTTCGATGATAATCGGCTGATCGGATATCATCTTTACGAAAGGAGTGGGGAAGAGAGCGTAAAGAATGGCGAAAGGTACGCATATGTAGCAACCCCATTTAAACAAGTGAATAACAACGCTCCTGAGGTTCTTCTCGTCGCGGGCACCGATGAACTTCCCTACAAGCGCTTCTCCCGCATAAGCGAAGCCGTCGGTGAAATACGAGAAAATATAGAAGAACTGCAGTAGTATCATGTTGATACTCAGCACGTTATCGCCAAGTTTAGCCGACTGGTTGGTAAAGAAAGCGATGGTCATAACCAGAAGAATGCTTCTTATCATCAAGTCGGTGTTGACAACGAAAAACTTCTTTAACTTATTGATATCCAATAAGATATGAGTATTTATCTTGATAATGAATTTCTTATATTTTACAAAAATGAAGATAAAAGCCGTGGCGAGTCCGCAATATTGGGCTATGACGGTGCCGAGCGCCACTCCGACCACATCTTTTTGCATCACAACGACGAAGAATATACTGAAAATTATATTTAACACGTTGATAATGATGGCAATAGCCATTGGAATCTTGGTGTTTTGCATCCCGATGAACCATCCGTTGAGACAGTAAAGCAGCATGTTGGCCGGTGCCGCCCATATCCTGACGAAGAAATATGTGATGGCGAGGCTTAGCACCTCATCGCTGCCCTCGAGAAGGATCAGGCTGAGCTTCGCGATGGGTTTTTGGATACATAATATTAATAGGAATGCGAAAATCGCGATTATCGTCGAGCGATAGAGTGAATAGCTCACTTCGGAGTAGTCTTTCGCACCGTAGGCTTGTGCTGTGAAGCCTGTCGTTCCGGCGCGCAGGAAGCTGAAGAAGGAGTAGAGCACGCTGAAAATCGTTCCGCCGAGGGCGATGGCGCCTATGTAGACCGGCGAGCTGAGGTGTCCCATCAGTATCATATCGACCAATCCCAGCAATGGAATTGTTATGTTGCTGATAATGTTTGGGATGGCTAATTTCAGTATTGAACGATTCACGAAAAAAATTTTATGCAAAAATAAAAAATATTGTACAATGTATTAAATAATTTTATATATTTGCGCTGTAAATCAATAAGATGTGGATTTTTGTGGAACCGATTCCACACTTTTCCACAGTTGTTGGTTGTTGAAGCGAGAAAAAAGAGAAATCATAATATATTGATTATCAAGTAATTAACAAAAATTATTAACAAAAAAGTAAGTTTGGCACGATTTTGGCACAAACTACAATTCGTTAGCATAGACTAATTTTAAATCATAACAACAATGAAAAAAGTATTAACAATTTTGTCAGTCGCATTAGTAGCTTTAGTATTGAGCTCATGCGTCGAAAGTTCAAAGAAGTATCAGACATTATTAGCAGAGAAGGAAGCTCTTGCAGTTGAGAATCAGAATTTGGAAAACGAATTCAATGCTACAATCGGCATCATCAACGAGGTTGAGAACAACCTTCAGGCTATCCGCGATGCAGAGGGTATGTTAACAGTTCAGCAAGAAGGTAGCGAAAGAGACCAGATTGTTTCAGAACTCCTCCAGATCAAGGAAAGAATGGCTGAAAACCGCGCTCGCTTGGATTCATTGAACCAGGTCATCGAGAAGAATGGCAAGAACAATGCTAACCTCCGCGCTCAGATTAAGAAACTCCAGGCTCAGATCGCTGAGAAGGAAGAGATGATCGCAGGTTTGCAGGCTCAGATCGAAGAGAAAGACGGTCAGATTGCCAACCTCAACACTCAGGTTGATAACCTCAGCAACGACTTAAACAATGCTAACACACAGATTGAGAACCTCAACAATCAGAACTTAGCTCAGACCGATGAGATGAACACAGTTTATTACATTGGCGCAACAACTAAGGAGTTGAAAGAAAAAGGTATCATCCTCAGCGCAAAGAAGATCTTCAAGGGCGACGTCCCAACAGAAGAATTCACAAAGGCTGACATGCGTGAACTCAACACAATCGTGTTCCCAGTGAAGAAGGCTGTTGTCCTCACAACTCACCCAACAGAGTCATACACACTCACAAAGGGCAAAGATGCAGAAGGCAACAAGATCGTCACACTTGAAATTACAAATCCAGAACAGTTCTGGAAAGTAACAAGATATTTGGTTGTTCTAACCAAGTAATTTTTCTGCTCGTTTTCAATATTTACGGAAATCCGACGCCGCCTGGCGCCGGATTTCTATTTTTTTGACATTTTTTAGCATACATAAAAATAAAATGTTTAATTTTGCAGGACGAGCAGAATGTTTATTATGTCAAAAAAGATTTTGATAGTTGACGATGATGTCGCTTTCGGCGTGATGCTGAAGACATGGTTCCAGAAAAACGGCTGGGAGGTTGACCTTGTGGCATCGCTCGACAAAGCGCTGCATGCTGCCAACGCATCACAGTATGAACTGATTCTCAGCGATTTACGTCTGCCTGACGGCGACGGAATCATGTTCCTTACATATCTCCGCGAAAAGAAGATCACGACGCCTTTCATCATCATGACAGGCTATGCCGACGTGCAGACTACCGTCAACGCCATGAAGCTCGGCGCTTTCGACTATCTTGAGAAGCCTATCATCCCCGAGATGCTGGAGCAGAAGATCGAATTAGCACTGAAACAGGAGGCTAAGAAGGGTAAAGAGGTTAAGAAAGATAAGATGGAGAAGGGCGTGGCGGCTATGGTGAAGGGCAAGAGTTCGGTGATACAGCGCGTGTACAACCACGTGGCACTTGTGGCCCCTACCAAGATGTCGGTGCTCGTGCTCGGCGAGAGCGGCACAGGCAAGGAATACATCGCCCGCATGATACATGAGCAGAGCGGCCGTAATGATCATCCGTTTATCGCTGTCGACTGCGGCAGTCTGTCGATGGAGCTGGCGCCTTCGGAGCTTTTTGGACATAAGAAAGGCTCGTTTACCTCAGCAATTGCTGATAAGAGAGGCGTGTTCGAAGAGGCGAAAGGCGGCACCGTGTTCCTTGATGAGGTGGGCAACCTGCCTTACGAGGTGCAGAAACAACTGCTGCGATCGCTGCAGGAGCAGAGGGTGCGTCCAGTGGGCTCAGCCCAAGATATCGACGTCGACGTGCGTATCATCGCCGCTACCAATGTCGACTTGGAGAAAGCCATCGAGGAAGGTAGCTTCCGCCAGGATTTATACCATAGAATCAACGAGTTCTCGATAGAGGTGCCGCCGTTGCGCGAGCGCATCGAGGACCTGGAAGAGTTTGCATATTATTTCCTCGCTCAAGCCAACGAAGAACTGGGCAAAGACGTGAAACATATCTCGGTCGAAGCTTTGGAGAAGCTGAAGCAGCACCGCTGGGACGGTAACCTCCGCGAGCTGCGAAACGTGATTCGTCGCTCGGTGTTATTCGCTGAGAATCAAGAGATTACGTTAGACTATCTGCCGGTTCTGTCGAGCCATTTCCATAAGTCTCAGGAGAGCGACGACATGGCGCTGCAGCCTGGCGACGAGAAAGAACAGATTCTGGCTGCCTTAAAGAAGGCGAGGGGTAATAAGACTGTCGCGGCGAAGCTTTTGCAGATCGACCGCAAGACCTTATACAACAAGATGCATCTCTACGGGATGGATCTTACTTAAACTCAGGATATAATTCGTAAAACTTGTTCTCGAAGGCGCGGACGCGGTTTATCGAACGCCGTGTCCAGTCGAGACGTAGCTGCTGTTTTTCCTCTTCGGAAAGATGCCAGTCGATGTCGCTTTTATGCAGCCGCTGGGTGAGGGTATACATCAGCAAAGCCGCGGAAACACTGATGTTGAAGCTCTCGGTGAAGCCATGCATCGGGATCTGTACGTACATGTCGGAATGCTCCAGGGCGTAGTCGGTGAGACCGGTCTTCTCGGTGCCGAACACCACCGCTATCGGCTGGTCGAGCGGTAGGGTGTCGGGCGTGAAGTCGTTCTGGTGAGGGCAGGTGGCGACAATCTTATAGCCTTTGCTGTGCAGCAGGTCGAAAGCCTCTGGGGTGTTGAACTCGTTGACGTTGTATTTATGCAGGTCGAGCCATTTCGTCGAGCCCACCACGATATCCGGGTTGATGTCGTAAACCCATTTGTTTTCAATGATATGGATATCCTGAACGCCTGTCAGGTCGCAGCTTCGGAGCACTGCGCTGGCGTTGTGCGACTGATAGATGTCTTCGAGCACAATGGTGAGGTGACGCGTGCGGTATTGCAGCACCTGCTCGAAGCGCTGTTTTCTCTCATCGGTGATGTAATTCGAGAGAAACTCGTATAGTTTTTGATCTTTTGCGTTCAAAATGAATGAGTTACGATTTTAAAACCTCTTTGTTAAAATTTTTACAAATATATTAAAAAATTTATTCAAACATATAGAAAAAATGCGTATTTTTGCAGTTCGAAAAATTGTTTTTAAGATATGGCAAAAGAAAACGTAAAGAAAGACGAACAACGTCTCGAACAGATTGAGTCGACATTAGGTAAGTCAGAAATGTTTATTGAAGAGCACAGAAAGCCGATAATCATAGCTGTTGCTGCTATTATCGTGGTTATTCTCGCCATCTTCGGTATCAAGAAATTCGTCATGGAGCCGCGTGAAGAAGCTGCTGCAAAGGCCATGTTCCATGCTGAACAGCTTTTTAGAGCTGATGATTATGCTACAGCTCTCAACGGTGACGGTAATTTCTATGGCTTCATTGAAGTCATCAACGAATATGGTGGAACAAAATCGGGTAATTTGGCAAAATGCTATGCCGGTTTGTGCTATCTCAATATGGGTGAATTCGAGAATGCTATCAAATATCTCAACGATTTCAACGGCAAGGATCAGTTCATGAAGCCATTGGCAATGGGCGCCAAGGGCGATGCCTATATGGAGCTCGGCAATGTGGCTGAAGCAGCATCATGCTACGAGAAGGCAGCTAAGGAAACCAAGAACATCACCACATCACCGATGTTCCTGATGAAGGCCGGCTACGCTTATGAGATGATTGAGAACTACAAGAAAGCTCTTGAGATGTACAACATCATCAACGACGAATATCCTACCAGCACTGAGGGTTTCCACGTGTTGAAGAATATCGCCTACGTTGAGGCAAAGCTTGCTGAATAAAAACAGCATTTGAGAAACACAAAGTGCCTGATTCTTAAGGGAGTCAGGCATTTTTAATAATAGGAGCAAGGTTATGAGAATCGTTTATTTCGGAACGCCTGAGTTTGCAGCATCGCAACTTGAAGCCATTTTGGCGGCAGGTTACGAGGTGCCGGCTGTGGTGACCACTCCCGACAAGCCTGCAGGCCGCGGCAAGCAGATGCACTCGTCGGAGGTGAAGGAATGTGCCTTAAAGCACAATCTGCCTGTCTTACAGCCTGAGAAGCTCAAAGACGAGGCATTCATCGAGCAGTTGCGCTCGTTTAAAGCCGATTTATTCGTTGTGGTGGCCTTCAGGATGCTTCCTGAGGTGATATGGAGCATGCCTCCGAAAGGCACCATAAACCTTCATGCTTCGCTTCTACCGCAATACAGAGGCGCAGCGCCTATCAACCATGCCATAATCAACGGTGAGACGGTTACCGGTCTCACGACCTTTATTCTCGATAAGGAGATCGACACCGGCGCCATGATCATGCAGGAAAAGCTGGCGATAGGCGAGAAGATGAACGCCGGTGAGCTGCACGACGCGCTGATGAACCTAGGCAACGACGTCATAGTGAAGACCATCAAGCTGATTGAAGAAGGCAAGGTGACGGCAAAGAGTCAGGAGAAGGTGATAAAGGACGAAAATCTTGTTTTGAAGCCCGCTCCAAAGATTTTTAAGGACGATTGCTATATCGACTGGAGCAAATCAGGAAAAGAGATTTACGACTTTGTGAGAGGCCTCTCACCGTATCCTGCGGCGCATGCCAAGATACAGAATCTGGAGGGCGAGGTTCTTGATTTAAAGATATTTGCAACTGAATTGGCGTTAAAAACCGATGAAAACTCAACGCTTTACAGCATAAAAACTGACCAAAAGACCTATCTGGAAGTGGTTTTGAAGGATTTTTACATTAAAATTCTTGAGATTCAACAGGCAGGTAAAAAAGCCATGCAAATTGCGGAATTCCTAAGAGGGACGCGCATTTCCGAAGATTGGAAGATAGTTTTTTAGTTTGTTATTGAAATTTTTTTTGAAAAAAATTAAAAATTTTTGAAAAAAACTTGCAAAGTTATTGTTTTTATGTTAAATTTGCATGTCAAAAGATTACAAACTTATTAAAACTATTAAAATGAACAAGGCAGAATTAGTAAATGTGATGGCTGAAAAAGCTGGCCTCACAAAGGTAGACGCCAAGAAAGCATTGGACGCATTTCTTTGCGCAGCAACAGGTGCAATCCGTAAGGGTGATCGTATCTCATTAGTTGGCTTCGGCACATTCTCAACAGTAAAACGCCCGGCCCGCAAAGGTCGTAACCCACAGACTGGTAAAGAAATCACGATCGCTGCAAAGAAAGTCGTGAAGTTCAAAGCTAGCGCAGACTTAGTAAAATAATAGGTTTTACTATTGACGAAAGGCCGCTGTGAAGCGGCCTTTTTTCGTTTTAATAGGTTCCTTTTTTTAAAATAGCGACCACTGACGGCCTTTCTCTTTGAGGTTGCCGTTCTCGTCCTGCTCGATGGTGCCGCTGTCGAGCATCCACCGCACAGTCTCAAGGACTTTCTCCTCAAGATAATTCTTCGCCAACGACGGCGTCTCGTAGAGCGGCACGACGCGTTTCTTTAGCTCTTCGAGTATCAGCTCGCTAATGTTTTTAAACTCTTCATCGTTGATACTCATCTGGTTACGTATGTTGCACACGTCGCAACGGCCGCATCTGGTCTTGATTTTCTCGCCGAAATATCGCAAAAGCTGCACGCTACGGCACTCGGCGTCGTTGTTCACGAAGTCGATGACAGCCTGCACGCGCATGGTGGCGTCGTCCTTACGGTCTTTATACACCTCGTCAGACAGCGCGAAATGCCGTGTGTCCTGACGCTCGGTGAGATATTGTATCTGCGGTTTGTCGCTGCGTTGGATATATGTGAGGAAGTTGAATTTCTCGAGTTTTTTAAGCGTCTGCTCGACGGTCTCGACATCGATGCCGAGCTTATGGCTGATCTGTTCCTCCTTGATCTTCACGAAGTCGGAGAGGATTCCCGGATAGTTGCGGAGCAGATATTTTATCATGACGTCGAAGTCGGGATATTCCACCTGGAAGCGATAGAGGTCTTCGCGACTTGCTTTGATGAACAGCTGCGATGGCGTGTCCATGGCCTCGGAGAGGGCGAAGAAGCCTTCTCTCTCCATGAGTTTCAATGAGTTAAACACCTCGAGCAGCTGGAAGTTGTAGGTCTGGGCGAAGTCGTTCATGTCGAACGGATAGCTTTGTCCCTTGCCGGCCGCGACCGGTATCTGCAGGTAGTTTCCCAGTGCGTCGTAGATGGCTTTTATGCGGTCCAGCTCAGGATACGACTGCTGCAGGTTCTCCTTGAGCTGTTTGATGTCGGCATCGGCCACAAGCAGGAACGCCTCCGACGGCTTGAGGTCGCGGCCGGCACGTCCCGCCTCCTGGAAGTAAGCCTCCAGACTGTCGGGGAGATCCATGTGCACCACCACGCGCACGTCGGGCTTGTCGATGCCCATGCCGAAGGCGTTGGTGGCCACGATGACCTTGATCTTACCGTCCATCCACAGCTTCTGTCGCTCGTCGCGTGTCTTGGCGTCGATGCCCGCATGGTAGAACGTCGCGCTGATGCCTACCGACTGCAGCCAATCGGCGATGACCTTGGTGCGTTTCCGGCTGCGGACATATACTATGCCACTGCCAGCCTCCATCTTCATGAAGAGACGGTACATGAGACCGTATTTGTCGGCGACTTTTATGACGTTGTAGGTTACATTCTTTCGTTCGTAGCTCGTCTGAAAGACGTTTTGTTCCTTGAATCCCAGCCGATACTGGATATCTTCGACGACCTTCGGCGTGGCAGTGGCAGTGAGCGCCAGAACTGGAGTGGTAGGGATGTAAGGACGAATCTCGGCGATCTTGAGGTAAGGCGGTCGGAAGTCGTAGCCCCACTGCGAGATGCAGTGCGACTCGTCGATGGCCAGCAGACAAACCTTCATCTTCTTTATCGCCTCGATGAAAGTGTCGGTCATCAGGCGCTCAGGCGAGACGTAGAGGAACTTCAGGGTGCCAAAGACCGCCTTGTTGTAGGCTATCTCCACCTCGCTGGGATGCAAGCCTGAGTATATGGCCGCAGCCGGGATGTTGATGTTGCGCAGGTGCTCGACCTGGTCTTTCATGAGCGAGATGAGTGGTGTGACGACGATGCAGACACCATCCATGGCCATCGCAGGCACCTGGAAACACACCGACTTACCACCGCCGGTAGGCAGCAGCGCGAGGGTGTCGTGGCCGTCGATGACAGAGTCGACGATGTCTTCCTGCATCGGACGAAACGATGGGTAACCCCAGTATTTCACCAAAACCGATCGCGTCAGCTCACTCATACAACTATTTTTTTGCAAAGATAACGAATATTTGCAAAATTTTCGTATTTTTGCGCCCGATTTTTTGAAAAATTAAGGAAAAATGACAAGTATTCGTAATGTTGCGATCATCGCTCACGTTGACCACGGGAAGACCACATTGGTGGACCGCATCCTGTATCAATCAAAGCTTTTTAGGGAAGATAAGGATAATGGAGATTTGATTCTGGATAACAACGACCTTGAGCGTGAACGAGGTATCACCATCTTGTCGAAAAACGTCTCGGTGCGTTATAAAGATGTGAAAATCAACATTATAGATACTCCCGGTCACAGCGATTTCGGTGGTGAGGTGGAACGCGTGCTTAACATGGCCGATGGCGTGCTGCTTCTCGTCGACGCCTTTGAGGGCCCGATGCCGCAGACACGTTTCGTGCTCGAGAAAGCCATACAACTCGGACTGAAGCCTATCGTGGTGGTCAACAAAGTCGACAAGCCGAACTGCACTCCGGAAGAGACTCAGGAAGCTGTGTTCGACCTGATGTATAACCTTGGCGCTACCGACGATCAGCTTGATTTTCCTACTGTTTTCGGTTCATCGAAGCAAGGCTGGATGTCGGATCACTGGACACACGTCACCAACGACGTCTCATATCTCTTGGACGTCATCATCAACACCATTCCTGAAGCGAAATACGAGGAAGGAACACCTCAGATGCTCATCACCTCGTTGGATTACAGCTCCTATGTGGGCCGTATCGCCGTGGGTCGTCTGAAACGCGGTATCCTCCAGGCCGGAATGAACGTCTCGCTGGTGAAACGCGATGGCTCGATTGAAAAGAATCAGATCAAAGAGTTATATACCTTCGAAGGTCTTGGTAAGGAAAGAACGAAAAAGCCTATCTACGCTGGCGATATCGTGGCTATCATGGGTCTTGAGAACTTCGAAATCGGCGATACCGTTGCCGACTTCGAGAATCCGGAAGCACTGCCTCCGATTCATGTCGACGAGCCTACTATGAGCATGCTGTTTACCATCAACAACTCGCCATTCTTCGGCAGAGAAGGTAAGTTCGTCACCTCACGTCATCTGCGTGAGCGTCTTTACCGTGAGACCGAGAAAAACCTCGCATTGAAGGTTGAAGACACCGACTCGCCAGACTCGTTGATGGTTTACGGTCGTGGTATCCTTCACCTCAGCATTTTGGTTGAAACCATGCGCCGTGAGGGTTATGAGTTCCAGATCGGTCAGCCGAAGGTTCTGTTGAAGGAAATCGACGGTAAGAAATGCGAGCCTATCGAGGTGATGAACGTGCAAGTGCCTGAAAACTTTGCAGGTCGCGTCATCGAGCTGGCATCGCAACATAAGGGCGAGATGACCAATATGTCACCTAAGGGCGACCGTATGAACCTCGACTTCGACATCCCGGCACGAGGCTTGATCGGTTTGCGTTCAGCTATGCTTACTGCCACAGAAGGTGAGGCGGTGATGTCGCATCGTTTCAAGGATTACGAGCCTTGGAAGGGGGAGATGGACACTCACGAGGTGGGTGCTCTCATCGCGATGGAGACAGGTACAGCAGTGCCGTATGCCTTGTGGAAGCTCCAGGATCGTGGTAAGTTCTTCGTTCAGCCTAACGAAGACGTCTACATGGGTGAGGTCATAGGCGAGAACACACGTGCTAACGATATCGTGCTGAACATCAATAAAACCAAGCACTTGACCAACGTCCGTGCTTCGGGTTCCGACGATAAGATTGTGCTCACGCCGCCGGTCAGGATGTCGCTCGAAGAGTACATGGAATATATCCGCGACGACGAATATCTCGAGGTGACTCCGAAGAGCCTGCGTTTAAGGAAGATTATTCTTGATGAGATCGAACGCAAACGTAGCGGTCGTCACAGCGAGGAAGTCAGCGACTAATCAGAAATATCATATTTCTCGGCTAGCATAGCCAAGAGGGCATCGGCTTGATTCATGAAGTCGATGCCTTTTTCTTCCCATTCAGGGAGTGGAGCGGCATCCTGACCGCGGCGGCTGTCGACGTCGATGAGGTATTCTGCCGATTTCTGCTCCAGCTGGATGAACATCGGGCGCATCTTATGGCATACGGCCTGCGCCTTGGCGAAGTCGTGCTCGGTGATGGCGTCGTTGAGGACCACGAGGTTGTCGGACGTCGACTTCACAAACGTCAGCAGGATCTCGTAGATGGCGTTGCTGTCGTTGTCGAACATCTCGCAAAGCTGTGGGAAGTCGGCCGAATACTCGCATTGCTGACGTTGCTCTTCGTCGAAACGAACATTGAGCAATGTAGCTAAGTCTTTGATACTAAATGGTTTTTTGAGATATCCGTCGAAGCCTTCGTTGGCGGCGAAACGTTCGGTATACTCGTCGCTGGCGGTCATGAGGACGACCTTCTTGTCTTTGTCGACCGATTTTATCGTCTTCATGATGTCGTTGCCCGAGAAGGTGCCCATCTCACGGTCGGTGATAACCAAGTCGTATCGGTCGAGTTCGTTGATGTACTTGTTAAACTCGATGTACGAACGGCAGATGTCGGAGTCGTGTCCGAGCTTGTCGAGCATCGATCTGATAACTGCGAGCAGACTGTTGTCGTCGTCGACGAGCAGGATGTGGAGTTTCTTGTTTAAGATAACTGCCTGACTGTCAGTCTGTTGTGTCTTGTCTTCTTCTTTTATCTCTACCATTTTCACTGGGATTGTAATTTCGAAATGACTACCTTTTTCAAGTTCCGACATCACCTTGATATTGCCGCCGAGGAGCTCGAGCAGACCTTTCACGACGAAGAGTCCGAAGCCGTTGCCTTCGGCCAGTCCAGGGTTGTTTTCGGCCTTGCTGAACGGCTTGAACATCTCTTCAATCTTCTCCGGAGGGATGCCGATGCCTTGATCTATCACATTGAATATCAATTTGTTTTTGACGATATAAACGCCAAAATGCACTTCGCCTTCGATGGTATATTTCAGGGCATTGGAGATGATGTTGCTCACCACCTGCTTGATTTTCAGCGCATCGGAGTTGATGTAAACGTTGTTGGGTATATTTTTGTGATAGAAGAACTTGAGTTGCTTGTTTTCGGCTATCGGACGGAACATCGTTGCTAGCTGGTCGCAGAGTTGCGACACGTTGAAGTCGGCGCGGCGCACAAACTGCTTGCCTTGCTCGAGGCTCGAGAACTCCAGCAGATTCGATAGGAGAGAGAGGATGTGTTGCGACGAGTACTTCATCGAGTCGAGTCGTTGACGGTCGTCCTCGTTATGCTGTTCCATCTGCATCAGTTCGATGTAGCCGATTATTGACGCCAGCGGCGCCTTGATGTCGTGCGACACCGAGAGCAGCAGTTTGTGACGGCTCTCCATGATCTCCTCGGTCCGGCGCTGGGCTTCCTCCATAGCGCGTCGAGCTCGCGAGACGCGCTTAATATCGCGCGAAATCAATAGGATAAACAACAGAATGCTGAAGAGAGCCACCGTGCCACCGTAGATCGAATAATCCAAACCCTGCTGAATCAGCGACTCGCTCTTCTGGATGGCAATCATCACCGAAGTCAGCGTCTGCTTGTGCAGCACGATGAGCAGCCTCGAGATCTCTTCTGAAATCTCCTGATCCGATTTTATGAAGCTTTGATATTGATTTTCAATGGTTTGCAGTCTGCTGAGATACTCCTGCTTACCTTTGTCGGTATAAATCTTTATACCTTCCATGAGGTCGACCTTGTTTTCGGGCGTCTCCTCGGTTATGGTGTCGTAAGTGGTAGTGGTGACGACGATGATGCTGTCGCGAGGCATCTCCGAGGAGAACACACGATGGAAGAATCCTACGCGTTCGCCTTTAATCACTAATGTATCCTGATGCGTGACAGCTACGATGCGAGTCGTTTTTTCGCGAGGTTTATAATTCGAAAGAAGCTTATAAATCTCGTCATAAGGGTTGAAGATGTCGTATTGGTGAGTTATCTCCTTGATAATGTTTTCTTTACGGTTCAACAGTTCCAAAAGATCGTTGAGAAGACGTTTGTTGTTGATGTTGTCTTCCGAATAGTTAACGATGGAATCCCTAAGTGCTGCTGTGACTTTCAGGTTTTCGCCAAACTGAATGAGATGCTCCGGGCTGCCTGAGATGGTGTATAGCTGGGCGTGCGACTGCGCCTCGTTAACGTTTTGGATGAGCTGGTTGGTGAAATTAAGGACTTTTTCGTTTCTATCAATCGCAACTCGTTGATTCTGAATGGTTTTTTTGAGATTTGATATGTAATAAATCATGAAAGCCAAGATGATAATCGACAGGATATAAATCACCACGGCTTCCCAGCGGATGCGGCCTTCGTAATGCTTCCTTATGAATTTCACTTCTCTCATCGTGACAAAATTACTAAAAAATCTGAACATATCAGAAATATTTTATAATTTTGCATTATTAATTTAAAAAATATGAGAAAAATTTTGGTTTTAGCGCTTTGCGCGATGGTTTTAATCGGTTGTACAAAGAAAAAAGAGGTTAATCTTATGAATGCCAATGATTTTAATACTGAAGTGAACGGCAAGAAAGTATCGCTTTACACTTTGAAAAATGGTGATCTGACCATGCAGGTTACAAACTACGGCGGACGTGTTGTGTCGCTGTGGACACCAGATGTTAAAGGCAATTACGATAATATCGTTCTCGGTTACGATAATATCGACAGCTATATTAATAACAAAGGAGAGAGATACCTCGGCGCTCCTGTCGGACGTTATGCCAACCGCATCGGACATGGCGAGTTTACGCTCGACGGCAAGAAATATGAGCTTTATAAAAACGATAACGGCAACACTCTTCATGGCGGTGAATTCGGTGTCGACCGTGTGATTTGGGATGTTAAATCATTGACTGACAGCACTTTAGTGCTTAATGTCGTCCTTCCTGACGGCATGGATGGCTTCCCTGGCAATCTCGACATCACCATGACTTATTCATTAACCAAAGATAATGAATTCCGCGTTGATTATCAGGCTGTTACAGATGCTCCGACAGTATGTAACCTTTCACATCACTCATTCTTTAACATGAAAGGTGCTGGTAACGGCAACGTTCTTGACCACGAGATGATGATTAACGGAAAACTCATCACTGTGATCGACGAACATCTCATCCCGACAGGTAATTTCATTGTTGTGAAAGACACACCTATGGATTTCACAAGTATAAAACCTATTGGTCGCGACATCAACAACTATCATCCTCAGATGGAAAATGGCGGCGGCTACGATTTCAACTGGGTGTTGAACAAGCCGATAGGCGAGATGGGCTTGGCAGCGCGCGTTTTCGAACCTACGTCGGGAAGAACTATGGAGGTGCTCACCGACCAACCGGGAATGCAGTTCTACAGCGGCAATTTCTTTGAAGAGAAATATAAGGCTTTTGCCATGGAAACACAGCAGTTTCCTGATGCTCCAAACCAGCCTAACTTCCCGAGCACGGTGCTGCGCCCGGGTGAGGAGTATCACCACACTTGTATCTACAAATTTGGTGTGAGAAAGTCTAAAAAGAAATAATCTTTAGATAGCTTTATCGATTTTCCAGGCGAACGCCCTCAGACCCAGTTCTGGTGTCTGCAGGTCGTGTTCGTGCAGCATGTTCATGATGCTGTCGACCTTGTCGTCGTCGACGAAGGTGAGGATGGCATCGTTGAATGTCGGCCAGGTGTGTGTGCCGTAGTGCGCCTCACCGGTCTCTGAGCCACGTCCTGTTATCTCGTTCCAACGGGTGAATCCGCGAACTCCTTGTTTTTCAAGGAGTTCGGAGATCTCTTCGTAATAAGCTTGATTATATGCTATGAAAATTGCTGTCATTATTATTCGATATTAGTTAGCCATTGCAAGTCTTGCTGTTTTTCTTTCCTGACGTTTAATTCTTCTCGAGATGAAGATTGCGTACAATGTCGGGATGAGTACGAGGGTGATGAGTGTCGACACCGACAATCCCCATGCCACCACGACGCCTAGGCCGTTCCACATCTCAGCGCCTTCGCCTGTTCCCACTGCCATCGGGATCATACCGAGCACTGTGGTGAGAGTGGTCATGAGGATAGGACGCAGACGTTGACGTGATGCGGTGACCACCGACTCGTTGACGCTCATGCCGCGTTCGAGACACAAACGGGTGTAGTCGATGAGTACGATACCGTTTTTCACCACGATACCCATAAGAATCATGACGCCGATGAGAGCCATCACACCCAATGCCAGTCCGTGCACCCTGATGCCGATGAGCACGCCGGTGACGGCAAACGGGACCGAGAACATGATGACGAACGGGTCGAGAAGCGATTCAAATTGCGAGGCCATCACGACGTATACAAGGATGATAATCAATAAGATAAGCGTGAACATGTCTTTGAACGCATCTTGTTGATCTTCATAGTCACCGGCGATCTTTGCCATGAATTCAGCCGGGATCTCAGCGTGGTCGATGCATCTCTCCGACACAGCGACAGCGTCACTCAAGGCATAGCCTTTAGCCACGATGCCTGTGATGGTGATGATACGCTCACGGTCTTTACGCTCGATGGTAGGCGGGGTGCGGCCTTCGACGATTCTTGCGACCTCGCTCAGGCGCACAGCCTGTCCCGATGAGCCGTAAAGCACGATGTTTTCGATGTCTTCGTAGCTTTGACGGAACTCAGGGGCGTAACGGACGCGGATGTTATACTCGTCGCCGTCTTCGCGGAAATAGCTCATAATAGAGCCGTTGATGCGGTTTCTCACATATTGCGAAGCCGTCGTGATGTTGATGCCGTTGAGCATCAGCTTCTCGCGGTCGAAGTCGACGTGGATCTCAGGAGTATATTCGTCGCGGCTGATGAGAACCTGCGAAATCTCTGGGGTTTCGCGCATCTCAGCTGCTATTTCCTGAGCAATGCGGTCGGAGGTGTTGAAATCGTAACCGTAGATCTCGACCTTCACACTCGAGGTCGAACCCATGCCCATACCTTCAGAAACGTTGTATTTCTTGATGATGGCGTTGTTTTTAAGGTCTTTACGTATGTATTCTGCAATCTCCTGAGTGCTTCTCTTACGAGTCTCCTTACTGCCTAAGTTAAGGTTCATCGCCAGGATATGCGTGCCGTTGCTCTGCATCGAGGCGAAGGCGTTGTCTTCGTCAGCCACGCCGTAACGGTAGTTCATCACGCGGATCTCAGGAATCGCCTTCACATATTTCTCTGCGAGCTCAGCACCCAGCTGACCGGTGATATCTTCTTGAGTACCAACAGGTAACTCGATGTTGATTGTCAGACGGCCCTGGTCCATGCTCGGCAGGTATTCGGTCTTCAAGCCTGGTAAGGTTGTCAAGAGTGTCACCACAAATACCACGATTGCGATGGTTAGCGTAATGGCGCGGTGTGTCACAGCCCAGTTGATGAGCCTTCCGTAGCCGCGGCTAAGCGCGTCGAGACCTTTATTAATAGGTGTGAATACTATCCTATGCCAAGCGTGCGTCCTCGGGTTTTTCTTGAGGAGTCGTGAGCACATCATCGGGACCAGCGTCAAGGCGGCCGATGTCGAGACTATCATAATGATACTCACGATCCAGCCAAGCTGATGGAAGAACACGCCGACGGCGCCGTTGACCATGGTAAGAGGGAGGAACACCGCCAACATGGTGAGGGTAGAGGCGATAACGGAGATTGACACCTCCTGTGTAGCGTGCACGGCAGCTTCTTTCGGCTTCGCGCCTCTGTCGATATGCGAAGTGATGTTCTCCAACACCACGATGGCGTCGTCGACGACCATGCCGATGGCGATGGTGAGAGCACTCATCGATATGATATTCAATGTGTTACCTGTCGCAAAGAGGTAAACGACAGATGCTACCAAAGAGATTGGAATCGACAGCACGATGATTATTGTCGCTCTCCATCGGCCGAGGAAGATAAACACCACCAGCATAACCACCATAAAGGTGATCAAGATGGTCTCTTTCAACGAGTCGATGGTGTTGACGATGCTGTCGCTGGTGTCGTTGATCATGTTGATGGTGATGTCGGAAGGCAGCGTCTTTTCTATCTTTGCGAGTTCTTTCTTAACACCTTTAGACACCTGTACCGAGTTAGCGTCGGTCTGCTTCTGTATGGTGATCATGGCACCCTGGATGCCGTTGGAAAACACCTTCTGCAGACGTTCCTGCTCGCCGTCGTTGACTCTTGCAACGTCTTTCAGATACACCGGGGTGCCTTGGAAGGTGCCGACAACCACGTCGAGCATCTCTTTGGCCGACTTAAACTCTTTCTCCACGCGCACAGCGTAGGTGTTTGAGCCGATGTCGATGTTTCCGGCAGGGGTGTTACGGTTTTCGTATGCCAAAGCCTGTGAAATCTGCTCCACCGTGAGGTTGTAAGCCTCGAGTTTGTTAGGGTCGACGAAGACCTGAATCTCACGTTTCGGGGCTCCTGACACAGATACCGTTCCCACGCCCGAGACACGTGCCAGAGGCGTTGCCACCTTGTCATCGAGGATCTTGTCGAGACCCGACAGACTCTCTTCAGCAGTGACTGAGAGGAACATAATCGGGATGTCCTCCATGCTGAACTTGAAGATGGTAGGGTTTCCGGCCCCGTCGGGGAGGTATTGCCGCACCATGTCGAGCTTGTCGCGCACGTTGTTGGTGGCGTCTTCGATATCTATTCCGTATTCAAACTGCAATGTGATGACCGAGACGTTCTCTTTCGATGACGACGAGAGGTGCTTGAGATCGCTCACGCCATTAAGAGTGTTTTCAAGGGTTTTCGTGATGTTCGTCTCAATATCCTCCGCGCTGGCTCCCGAATACGACGTCATCACCATGATGGCGTTGGTTCCCATGTCGGGGAAGAGGTTTGTCGACAGCTTTGTCAGCGCGAAGATACCCAGAATCGCTACCGTGATGAAGACCAACGATACCGTAACCGGGTGATTTACTGATGTTCTATATAAACTCATGATTATCAGTGTTTTACATGGTTATTTCACTACGTCGACGGTTATGCCGTTTTTTAATTTGGTCTGTCCTGTCAGCACGACGGTGGCGTTGTCGTCGATGCCGCTGATCACCTCGTATCTGTTGCCCATCCTACGTCCGAGCTCGACGATGGTGTATGTCACGGTGCCGTCAGCGTTGAGGATGTACACATACTGCTCGCCTGAGCCAACCTGCTTCAGGACGGCTCTGTCGGGCACCACCACGCGGAAGTTATCGCCGTAGTTGACGGTTACGCGTGCAAACATGCCCGGACGGAGTGTCAGGTCTTTGTTGGCGAACTTCACCTCGACAGGGAAGGTGTGCGTCATAGCATTGATGGTAGGGTAGATGAGGTCGACGGTGCCTTTGAACACCTGGTCGCCGTAAGCGTCGGTGGTGATGTCGACTTCCATGCCTTTCTTTATCTGCGAATACTTGCTTTCCGAGATGTTGATGAGCATCTTCACCGGGTTGATCTTCTGAATCACGAACAACGGCTGTGCCATGGCGTACATGTCGCCTTCGTCATAGTTACGGGCTGTCACGACGCCGCTGATAGGGCTTTTCAGCACTGTGTTTTCAAGAAGATTCTTGTAAGTCTTCTTCGAGACGTCGTATTTCAGCGTCATCGCCTCGTAGTCCGACTGCGAAGTGGCTCCGATCTCGTGCAGCTGTTCGATACGGCCGAACTCGATGGAGTCGTTGATGAGCTGCAGACGTGCTTTCTCGAGGTTTACCTCGTCCATGAGTGCTAATGTCTGTCCTGCATTGACTTTGTCACCGACTTCAACGTAAATCTTGCTGATACGTGCTGCCGACTGCGGCGCGATGTTGTTCACGATGTCGGCTTCGATGGTCGTAGGGTAGACCTGAAGTTGTGAGACATACTCGGCGTTTACTGTGGTTACCGTCACTTTCGGGTTTTCCTCCACGAACTGCTGATTGTTCTGGTTTTGCTCTCCGCACGACATCATCACGATGGCGAAAGCGGCGATTAATAATGTATTTAATGCTTTCATATTATGTGTTATTTATTCTTCTTTTCCTGCTAATTCATCCATTGCGGCTTTTGTCTTCATGAAGTTGTAGATGGCCTGACTCATGGTGAGTTGTGCCTGCACCAGCGCGAGCTGAGCGTCGTTGAGCTCGAGCAGCGTGGCTTTTCCGAGTTGATACATCCTCTCGGCTATGTCGTAGCTTCTCTGCGCCATCTCCAGCGTCGACTCGGCTGCCGAATAGTTCTTCATGTATGTCGCAATCTGGTTTTCGTAGTTTTTATAGGCGATTTGAAGGTTGCGCTCGGTATCTTCAAGGTTGAGCTGCATGATGTCCTGCGTAGCCTTGTACTGGCGGATGGTGTTATGTTTCGAGAATCCGCTGAAAAGCGGGATGTTGAGACTCAATCCGGCCACCGAATATGGGAACCATTTGAAGTCGAAATCATCGCCCATTGCCATGTAATTGTATGCAAATGAAGCAGATAGAGTAGGGATGTACTGATATTTCGTCATCTTGATGGTGCGCTCTATCTGTTGTTGTTGTAATTTGAACTGAACAATCGAGCTGTTATTCTCAAGGTCAGTGTTCTCATCCATCAGGTTATAAGCAAGAAGATCGTCTTTGTATTGGTCGAGGTCGCCTGCCACGCCGATTTTTGCGTCGAGGTCGACACCCATCACTGCCTTGAGCTGCCAGATGGCGAGGTCGATGGCCATCATCGAGCTGTAGAGGTTAGGCTCGGCATTTTTCACGTTGACTTGAGCTCTAAGATATTCATACTCAGAGGTTTTGCCAGCGTTGTAGAGTTGCTCGGTATGCTCGAGGTTCTCGGCTGCGTTGTCGTAAACATCTTGGTAGACATCGCACACCTGCTGAGCGAGCAAAACAGCGTAAAATGCCTGTTTTACTTGCGAAATCATTGATATCTTCGATGAGCGGGCCTGCTCCACGGCGAGTTCCACGTCCAAAGCCGACAGCTTCAGTGACTGCCACAGCTGTGCGTTGATGAGCGGCATGGTAGCGCTGATGCCTGCGTTGACGTTATTCCATTTACCTACTTCGATTTCCATCGCCTGACCGCCGAAATCCATGGCCATCCTTTGCTTTTTGATGGTGCGCTGGTAGCTTCCCGATGCCGTGATGTTAGGATATAAAGCGGCGTAGGTGCCTTTCTTTGAATATCCCGACTTCTCGATGGTGAGGTTGGCGATCTTCACGCTGTTACTCTCCTCAAGGGCGATTTCAATGGCCTGGTCGAGACTGATGATGAGCGAGTCCTGAGCCTGCTGGGCATTCGCGATGCTGCCCGACATCAGTAACAAGAGGCATGAAACCGTCGTAAAAACATTTTTAAATCTTGACATTTTATCTTATTTTTTTATTCTTTTTCTACCTAATTAATTATAGGTTGCAAAGATATGGATTTCTCCGACATGATTTTAAAAGAAAGCTGACTTTTCAACCGCTATTTTTGCCATTTCAGATATGGTAAAAGTCATTTCGAACTTGACGCCCAAAAACATTTTTTTGTTTGTATTTAAAAAATATATATTTTTGCAACCGAACAACGATTTAAAAATGAAAGCGAAGATCTACGGTGTCTTTATTCTCGTTGAGGCGTTCTTTATGGGAGTTGCCTCGATGGTGGCGCTTTACTACAACGTACACAGCGGTGAGAAAGACGTGGTGTCGTTGCTGGCAGCCACTATGATTACTGGTATCTTCGGATTCATCCTCCTCTCGGCAGGCCGCGAAAAAGCTAGAAAAAGCGGCGGTCGCGTGCAGAAGTTCGAGAGCCTCACGATGAAAGACTCTTTCGTGCTTGTCACTGTGGCATGGGTGCTCTTTGCGGTGTTCGGCATGCTGCCGTTTATCTTCACCGGCGCCATCGACAACGTCACCGACGCCTTCTTCGAGTCGATGTCGGGTTTCACCACCACGGGCGCCACAATCATGAATAACATTGATTCTCAGCCACATGGCATCTTATTCTGGCGTAGCGTGATACAATGGTTAGGCGGCTTGGGTATCATCGTTTTGTTCCTCGCCATCATCCCTGCGTTGAACAAAAATTCAAACAAAACCACGCTGTATGCGGCTGAGATGTCGGGCTTGAGCGTCAAGAAGTTACACCCAAAAATGGCTGTCACAGCACGTCATCTTTATTTGATTTACATGTTCTTGACGATAGTGTGCGCCTTGGTTTACTGGGCGGGTCCGATGAACTTCTACGACGCTGTGTGTCACGCACTTACGACAATGTCGAGCGGCGGTTTCAGTACGCACCAGTCGAGCATTGGATATTTCAACTCAAGTTATGTCGAGTATTTCTGCGTATTGTTTATGATAATGTCGGGCATCAATTTCTCGCTTTATTATTTCCTCGCGAGAGGCGATGTGAAATATTTCTTGAAAAACGAGGAATTACGCTGGTTTTTCGGTGTTATAGTGATAATGGTGGCGGTCATGATGGCATTGTTCTACTATGCTCCAACGGTTGAGACTATCGCTACCGATACCTCAGCATATCCTGAGCCTACGTTCGAGTCGAAGTTCCGCGCGGCTTTATTCCACGTAGTGACAATCGTCTCGTCTACGGGTTACCAGGGCTCGTATTACGATTACACGCTTTGGGGCGGATTATTCCTCTTCCCGACATTGCTGTTGATGCTCAGCGGTTCCTGCGCAGGATCAACATCGGGTGGTATTAAAGTCATCCGTTGGATGGTGTGCCTCAAGTCTATCCGCATCACTATCAAGCAGTTCCTGCATCCAAGCGCTGTCTTTTCGGTAAAAGTGTCGAAAGAGGTGGTGTCGAACGAAATTCTTCTAAGAACCTTGAATTTCCTGTTCTTCTACGTGATAATATGCATCATCAGCGTCGTCGTGCTGTCGATCAGCGGATGCGAGTTCGAAGAGAGCGTGTTTAACGTCGTCACAGCCTTAAGTAACATGGGACCTGGCTATAAGTCGACAGGTCCTGCCACGACATTCTCCGACCTCACCGTCACAGCAAAATGGGTGATGTCGTTCCTGATGCTCATCGGTCGTCTGGAAATCTACACAGTGCTGCTGATTTTCACTCCGACTTTCTGGAACAAAAAATAATCTAACTATTTGTCGTTCAGCATGTTAATCGAGTACGACGAAGGTCTTTGATAGATCTTCAGGTCGAACTGATTGATAACAGCGTAGATGTGATCGAAGATATCGTTCTGAATCGCCTCGTACGAGATCCAGTCGGTCTTCGCACTGAAGCAGTAAACCTGCAGCGGCACACCAAACTCTGTCGGGTCCTTCTGGCGGACAAGCATCGTCAGATTGTGATTCAGATTAGGATTTTGTTTGATATACTCCGTAAGATAAGCTCTGAAGATGCCGATATTGGTCTGACGACGTCCGTTGACGAGGTTGGAAGTGTCGATGCCATTCTTCTTGTTATACTCGGCAATCTCAGCTTCTTTTTTATCGATATATTTCGACACAAGCTGGAATTTCTTATATTTTTCAAGCATTTCAGGCGTGCAGAACTTGATGGTGTCGAGGTCGATGATGATCGAACGCGAGATTCGGCGGCCTCCCGACTCGGTCATTCCTCGCCAGTTGATGAAAGGATCGGAGATGAGGGTGTAGGTAGGGATGGTGGCGATAGTGTTGTCCCAGTTTTTGACTTTCACGGTTGTTAGGCCGACATCGATCACATTACCGTCGGCTTCGCCTTTCACAATCCAGTCGCCGATACGCACCATGTCGTTGGAAGTCAATTGGATACCACCCACAAAGCCCAGAATAGGATCTTTGAATACGAGCATCAGCACTGCCGAAAGAGTACCTAGTCCGATCAACAGGTCCTTCATGTCTTTGTTGATGATTACACCGATGACCAGCAAAATGCAAATCATGATGGCAATTATCTTGGCCACCTGCATAAAGCCTTTCATTGGCTTGTTTTTAGACACGTCAAATGAATTATAAATGTCTGATACTGAATCTGTTATCGAAATAATAATGCCAGTGAACGTGGTGATTTCTCCAATTCTTGCTAAAGCAAAAATAAACCCATCCAACATATCCAAATCAGGAGCGACCGCATAAATCAGGCCCTGAATCATATAGACCGGAATGAGGAATGCTATCCTTTTCTCCAATTTCTTGCCCAAGAAGAAATCATCATACTTGGTTTTAGTTTTTTTGAAAAATCCGCCGACAAATCTCTTGAGTATCCATTTGGCAAGGAAAAACAGGCCAAACGATACGGCCAAAAGCGTTATAATTCCGATTCCTTGTGAAAAGTTACTAGCCCATTCTTCACTCAGACGCATGCCTAAAAACAGCTTTTCTAAAATTTGTAAATATTTGGTAATCATAGTGTTATGGTTTATTTATTTTTATTTTCCGGTAATAAAATATTCAAACTTAATGGGTTTATTTCGACCGTGACGTCTTTTGTCATCATAATGGCTTCACCGTCGATGTTGGCGTAGTCTTCTCTCGGTCGTATCACATTGATTTTCTTTGCTTTATGAATGTCAACGTATTTTGTTCTGTCGATATGCTGTGTCATCAGGCGCTCGGCGACGTACGGGACGGCCACAAGTTTCGGCTTCTTAAAGATGCATACGTCGAGCAGACCGTCGTTAAGCGAGGCGTGAGGGGAGACCGCAGCGTTGAAGCCAAACTGGTTGCTGTTGGCAAAAGAGATGAACAGCGGCTCGCAGTCGAATTCCTCCTTATCGTCAAGTATGATACGGTATTTCTCAGGTTTAAACTTGAAATATTTCTCTGTGATGAGCTTAAAATAGGTCTTGAAACCTCTGTTGGGGTCTCTGGCGAAGTAATCGGCGATGATGGCGTCGAAGCCCACGCCCGCGATGCTCACGTAAGGCACGCCATTCACTGTGGCGGTGTCGATCTTAGCTTTAATACCTTTATTTATCACCTCAGTGATGACTTTCTTAGCTTTTAAAGGCAGATGCAGATGCCGCGCCAGGCCGTTTCCTGAGCCGTAAGGCACTATCGTGAAGGTCTGACGCGCTCCGATCATGTTGGTGGCCACCTCGTTGATGGTGCCGTCGCCGCCCACAGCCACGATGATGTCGTAATCGTCAGCGATGGCTTGCTTTGTGAGCTCGGCAGCGTGACCGCCATATTCGGTGAGCTTTATGGTGTAGTCGTATTTGTCCTTGTCAATCAGGTTGTCGACTATCGAAGGGAACTTCGACTTGTCGTGATGACCTGAGATAGGGTTGACAATAAACAAAATCTTCTCTTTCATTTTATGTATAACTTATTGTTAATCATTCGGTTAGTATATTGTTGCAGACGCATTCTGAACTTGCTGTTGAGCTCGTCCCAAGCGTCGTCGTCGCCTTCTTTGTAAAGGTTATCGGTCAGACATGGGTCTTCCTTGATGTCGAACACTGAGGTGATGTTCTGGCCGTCGGACTGAAGAATGTAGCGGCCGTCGGAATACTCGTAGATATTGTTGAGATAGCTAGCAAAACAAGGCTCTTGCAGACTGTCGAACACGTTGCGGCCGAAGCTGAACACGGTGTCGTTGTAGCCGAGAGCTGCCAGCAGACTTATTCCGATATCGATTTGTTGTGCTAAAATATTGGTATTCAACGGCTTAATGACGCTCGGCGCGTAAAATGCCGTCACAATCTGATATTGTCCGTAGCCGTTGAGGTAGTTGTCGAAGCGATGTTCCGGGTTGACGTGGTCGCCTACGATGACGAAGATTGTGCTGTCGAACCAGCTGTAATTGCTCATGGTTTCGAAGAAATGGCGCATGGCGTCGTCGGTGTAGCGCATGGTCTTCTCGAAGTCGGTTTTATAGTCGCCTTCAGGCAGATCGTAGCCCTTCGGGAGCTTGAACGGATGGTGTGACGAAAGCGTGAAAACGCCAGCAGCGAAAGGCTTTTTCATCTCGTTGACCTTCTGGGCAGTGAATTGCAGGAAAGGCATGTCGGAGATGCCCCAAACGCCGTCGTAATCGTCGTCGTTGCCATATTCGTTGCGACCGAAATAGTTGTCGAAGCCGGCAGAAGTGGCCGAAGCGTTGAAGTTCATGGTGCCGTTGTTTCCGCCGTGGAAGAAGGCGGTGGAGTAGCCGTGTTGCTTTAAAATACTGCCTATTCCGTCGAGTCGGTTTGCTGCGTAGCGCGACTCCACGTAGTCTTTCGACATCAGCGAAGGCAATCCCGAGAGAATGCTGGTCAAGGCCTCTATCGACTGGCGACCGTTAGCCATGCCGTCGAAGACGAGGCTCTGTTCAAGAAGCGAGTCGAGGAATGGCGTGATCGACGTGTCGCGGCGCTGGTTATAAAACTTCACCATCTCCTGTCCATGGCTCTCCAAAATGATGATAAAGATGTTGTATCCAGGGATGTTTTTATCGATGAAGCGATTGACTGTCAAGTTGTTATGGACAGGAGAGTATAGCTGCTCGAGTTCCTCGTCATTATAAAAATGAAGAGGCTTAAGCACCTCACCTGAAGCGCCGCGACCGATGGTGAACGGCGTGTTCAAAACCAGCGGGATGTTCTGTGTTTTCGTGTAGTTTGCCGCAGTGATGATGCTTATCGGCTTGTTCTGCAGTCCGCCGCGCAATCCGATAATCGATGCTGCCACGAGAGCGAGGAATATCAGTGTGCGCGTGAAGTACCAGCGACCACGGTTTTTGATCTCAATTGGCTCTACTTTCGTCTTTTTCGTCAATAAAATAATAAGGAATAAAAAGACCGCGAATATCACCACCATAAACCAAAAGTCGACCAGAAACTGTTTGATCAAACCGCCCTGATTATCGTCGGTATGTTGGGCAAAACCGAAGAGCTCGGAGGTCATTCTCTTGTCGATATAGCGATAATAAATGACGTCGATAAGATTTAAAGTAATACTTAAAGTATTCGTTATAACAAAAAGAATATCAACAACTTGCCGATACACTTTATTGTATTTAAATTCAAGCGGAATTCCGTAAAAAACGAGGAACGGGAGGTTGGCTATTATGAGTGCCCAGATGTCGAACCGCATCCCGATGAAGAACAGTCTGAACTGCTCTCCGACATCCACGTCAGGGAAGTTGCTAATGTTGAAAAGGAACAGCAGCCAGCGGCTGAGGGCCAGCAAAAGCAGCATCGCGCTGAGTCGCACGACGAACACTTTCCACAACGGCAGTTCCTTTTTCGTAAACATTAATTATTTTTTTGCAAATTTAAGAATAATTTTGTATCTTTGTACATTAAATTTATTGAAGATGAGATTTAAGTTTTTAATTTTTATCACATTGATTGCCAATGTGTTATGCGCGCAGAATAATCCGAAATACCCTGTTTATCCCAATCCTGTCACGTTCCCGATTTATCTTTCGGCTACTTTCGGCGAGCTTCGCAACAATTCGTTTCATGCCGGTGTGGATATCAAAACCGGCGGTGAGACAGGAAAGAAGGTGTATGCTGTGGCCGACGGCTATGTGAGTCGCATAGGAGTGTCGCCTTGGGGCTATGGCAATGTGGTGTATGTCACTCATAATGATGGATTTATGTCGGTTTATGCTCATCTTGAGAGTTTTAACAGTAAGATTGCAAAATATGTCAGAAATAAGCAGTTTGCAAATAAGTCGTTTAGGCAAAGTTTGTTTCTTGAAAAAGATGAAATACCTGTAAAAGCTGGCGATTTGCTTGGTTTGAGCGGTAACAGCGGCAGTTCGGGCGGTCCTCATCTGCATTATGAGCTTCGCGACGCCAACCAACATCCGTTGAATCCCTTCTTTTTTGGCCTTAAAATAAGCGATAAGGTGAAACCGGCCATAAATGGTATTGCGATATATCCGGGGGAGAAATCGTCGGTTAACGGCTCGGAAAACGCTGAATTTTTCGAACTTACGAATAATAATGGCAATTATAAGGTAAAAAATGGCGAGATTAAGGTCAATGGGACGGTTCATTTCGGAATTTCTGTTTTCGACCGTGCCGATGATTCGGATAATAAAAACGGCGTTTATTCGATTGCCCTTTATGCCGATAAACGATTGATTTTCAATATAGTTTTTGATGAATTTTCTTATGATGAGACGCGTTATGTCAACAGTCTGATCGATTATAAGAAGTTTGCCGACGATAAGGTTCGTTACGTCAGGACTGCAATAGATGAGTACAATATCCTTGATTTATACGAGGAAAAGACCGATGGAATTACTTTGGAAGAGGGCGAGAGGGCCAATATGCTGTATGTCGTGAAGGATTATTGGGGCAATAGTTCGATGGTGAATTTCACTCTTGTTGGCGATAAGCCGTTAGAGGAATTCGCTGATAATCAATATAGTAGGGCTTATTATCGCATCGATGGCAAGAGTGAGGTGGAGGTGAATCTCGATGGTTTTACGGCTCAGATTCCTGAAAAGGCCTTCTACCGTTTTGAATATGTCTTAGCCCGTCAGCTTGACACGATTCCGAATATCGCCTCGGATTATGCTTATATTCTTGGCGCTGACGACATTCCGGTGCAGAAAAACATCAAGATTATGATTCGTCCGGCCGAGCAATATGCCGATTCAAAGCAATTATATGTGGTTTCCATAGGCAAAAAGGGCAATTTCGTGGCTCAAGGCGGTAAGATGGAAGACGGGATGATGTGTGCGAACATCCGTACGCTGGGTACTTTCGCTTTGGCTGTCGATAATACCAAACCTATAGTTACGCCTCAGAATTTTGGCAACAATACCAAAATTATTAAATGTAAACGATTGAAAATCAAAATTATAGATAAGGATTCGGGTATAGACAAATATGATATTTACCTTAACGGGAAATGGGTTATTGGGGCCTATGACGCGAAGAATAACCTCTTGTATTACGATGTCGACGAGAACCTGAAAATGGGTAAAAATAAGATTGAAATCGTCGTCACCGATGCTGTCGGCAACGAGACCCGTCAAAGTTACACTTTAATTCGCGAAAAGCCTAAAAAGTAGGGACGTACTGATAAGCTCCGGCATCGGGGGTATGGCCTCTGTCGACACCGTCGAGGTCGTACTGCAAGTCGCCAATCACGTAGCACGGATTGCCAATGCCTATTGCAGGTGACAGCGTATCGAGGTGGAAGTCGAACTCTTCCGGATTCTTGAATTTCGGCGCTTTATTGAACTGGCATGACTCGTAAAGCAGCGACAGCTGCGGTCTTTGCGTGCAAATCAAGGAATTTTTGAACTTATACAGGGTGTCGGCGACAGGGTAGAAGTCGGTGGCAAACTCGTTGTTACGGTTTCCGTAGACTATGCTGTTGATGATGTCGCATTCAAACGGCACATGGTAGATCTGACCGTCGGTCGGGTTGGTGTATAAGTTATTGAAAAACAATGCCTCAGCCTTTCTTGTCGAGCTTGTCCAGTAGTTGGCGATGGTGCCGTGGGTGAATAAATAATCGCCACCGCCTGTCAGCGCTACGCAGTAGTTTCCGCAGTTGTTTATCACGAAATTCTTCATCAAAATGCTGTAACAGTTGGCATAGAGGCCCATCCCGGTATGGTTTTCGATGATGGTGTTGGAAATCTGAGCAACCTCCATATTATCCTTCAGCATTCGCTGTATTTGAAGGCCAATGAAGCCATTTCGTATGATCGCGTGGTCTATGATATGTCCGTGACCTGCACGAGATTCCATGAGCCAAATTCTGTCCCATTGTCCCGGCTGGTCGGCGTAGAACGACTCAAGCCTATCTCCTTGAAACACAACGGGATTCTCTGCTGTGCCGTTCACTATCAGCTGTCCCTCACTCCAAGCCCACAGGCCCGCGCCGCCATGGAAGTAGACATGCGTACCAGGCTCTATGGTCAGGGTGCCATCGGAGTCGATAAGTGCCACATTATAAATGACATACGGCCTCTCGGCAGTCCAGTGCACGTCCTTGTTGACCGAGTCGGTGAGAGGGTAGTAGTAGTTGGTGTAATGGCCGTTCTCGTCAGGAAATATGCCGATTCGGCCGATGATATAGTTGGCATTCTGACCGTAAGCCGTCAGATGCACCACGTTTTCATTGCCGTTGGTGCTGAAAATCAAGCGGTCCTCAACGAAAAACGGGTTGTTGTTGTCGTTAGGGTTGATTGTGACCTTTACAAACACGTAAAGACTGTCTTTAGCGTAGATTTCCTTGTCTTTGAACAGCGTTCCCGACTCTCCGTCGACGTTGATGCTGTAAGGCGAGTGGCTGCCTTGCTCGAGTCGGATGGAGTTGATTTTCAGGTTCTCGGCGTTATTGTTGTATATCATCAAGACCCTAGTCGAGGAGCCCACGCTGGTGAACACCGTGTCGAAAGCTATGGTGTCGGTCGACAGGCTGATGTCTTTCGACGGACTGTCGGAATATTTCAGCTCCTTACGACATGAAACAGCCAAAACGGCCAACGATAACAATATGATATACAAATATTTACGCATCTTTACTTAAAGTATTCCTTGAAGGTTTGATTTAGGTATGCATCGGTGCCAAAATACTTCAAAATCGGCAATAAATCCTTCGGTTCCATATAGCCAGGAGCCACGGTCAGGAGCTGATTATTTTCATTCATGAACACGTACGACGGATATGAGAGGCGTCCCTGGAGTAGTGCCGCGGCGAGCTGGTGAGTGCCTTTTCTGCCACCCATGCCACCTTCGTTGATGAAGGTGTAACCGGCAAAACTGATAGTGTCGTTCATCTCGGCGTCTAACTTCACGGCGTAAAAATTCTCGTTCATATATTCCACTACCGTGGGGTCAAGAAACGTGGTCTTATCCATTTTCTTGCACCATCCGCACCAATCGGTGTAAACGTCAATGAAAATCTTCTTAGGTGCCGTCTCGTTGAGCTTCACGGCTTCCTGAAACGTCATCCAATTGATTTTCTGGGCGTTACCAACCATCGGCAACGACATAAAAACCATCAAAACTATCAGTAATCTCTTCATACTTCAATAACCAATAACCATTAAAACTCCCTAATCTCCTTCTTCGAATCCTTTTCCTTCAAACTATCGCGTTTATCGTAGAAATGCTTACCCCTCGCCAACGCAATCTCCATCTTCGCCAGTCCTCTCTCGTTGACAAACACCTCGATAGGCACTATTGTAAAGCCTTTTTCGGCGCTTTTTGCCTTGAGTTTGCGCAGTTCTTTCATGGTCAACAGGAGTTTGCGGTCGCGTTTCGGCACGTGGTTGTTATACGTCCCGAAGGCGTATTCCGCTATGTGCATGCCCACGACGAACAGTTCGTCCTTGATGAAGGTGCAGTAAGAGTCGGCTAGGCTTGCTTTGCCTTCGCGAATGCTCTTGATCTCCGTGCCTGTCAGGACGATGCCGGCGGTGTATCTGTCGATGAGGAAATACTCGAAAGAAGCCCGCTTGTTCTTGATGCTTATATTTACCTGTTTGACCTTATTTGCCATTATTTAATATCTCCCAAAATCAACGGCATGCCGTCTTTGCTGTTGCCCACGATGACGATCTTCGAATTCGGTGACTCGGCGAGTTTCAGCGTTGCCTCAATGCCCTTCTCACGCAAAATCTTATCGTTGATACTAGCGCTCACGATGTTATTCGCTCTTGCCTTACCTTCAGCCTCAACACGTTGACGCTCAGCCTCTTGCGATGCCTTCTCAAGCTTAAACTCATACTCCAAAGCCTCTTGTTCCTGTTTCAACTTGCTCTCGATGGCCGATTTGATGGTAGGAGGCAGGGTGACTGAACGGATGAGCACTTGGTTGAGCTGTATATGCTTGCCTTCGAGAAGGTTTTTAGTCTCTTCAAAAATCTCTTCCTGGATAGCGTCACGCTTGGTCGAGTAAATCTGCTCTGGAGTGTAACGTCCGAGCACGCTTCTGGCCGCGGAACGCATAGCAGGATAAACCGTTCTCGTCAGATATTGCGTACCGATAGAGGCGTGGAGGAGTCCAAGCTCGTCCCACTTTGGCTGATACCATGTCGAGAACTCGATCTTGATTTCCAAACCGTTCGACGAAAGAGCGCTCATCTCCTCATCAGCCACCTGCTGACGCACTTCGTAGAGCTCCATGCTGTTCCAAGGGGCGATGAAATGGAAACCTTCCTCGTAGGTGCGCGATGTGTCGATACCGCCGCCAAACAGACGGTAAAGCACGCCGCCGTGACCTGCCGGAATCGTCACCGTGATGCGACTCCAGAAAATGATGAGCAGTAAAATGATGGTGCCAATCAATACTATCGGACCGTATTTCTTATTGTTTGATGGCTTATTCTGTTGATAATCATTGTGTTGTGTGTATTCCATATCTGAAAAATTTAATTTGTTAATTTCTGCAAAGATAATAAAAATTTCAATAATTTTGCACCATATTTAAAATATGTTTAAAAATAACGAATAATGAAGAGAATTATTATGTTTCTAGGTATTGCTGGTCTTCTAACTGCTTGTGCGCCAAGCGAAAAGAAGTCTCAAAACGAAGAATTCAAGTATCTCGTCGACGAGTTTGCCGACATCAAAGTGATGCGTTATCAGATTCCTGGATGGGACGAACTGACGCTTCAACAGAAAGAGTATGTCTATTATCTCGGTGAAGCTGCAAAATGCGGCCGCGACATCCTTGCCGACCAGAATTTCAAGTATAACCTCACCGTGCGTAAGACCCTCGAGGCTATCCTGAATTCATACGATGGTGATAAGGAATGCGCTGATTATCAGAACTTTGTGGTCTATGCAAAGCGCGTGTTCTTCAGCAATGGCATCCATCATCATTATGCCGAAGATAAGATGTTCCCTGAGATTTCAGAGGAATATTTCGCCAACCTGGTGAAGAATTCAGATGTTCAGTATCTTCCTTTGGCCGAAGGCGAAACCGTTGATGCTTTCATCAATTTCATCACTCCGGTCATCTTTGACAAGGACTTGTATAAGATGCGCCGCAGTGGGGAAGAGGATATCATCAAAAACTCATGCGTCAATTTCTATAAAGGCGATATTAATAAAGGTGAGGTCGAGGCATTTTACGATGCACAGCGCAAGCCTAACGACGCTCAGCCTATCTCTTACGGTCTGAATTCAAAGCTCGTCAAGGAAAACGGCAAGCTTCACGAGGATGTGTACAAAGTTGACGGCCTTTACGGAAAAGCTATCGATCAGATTATCTATTGGCTCAAGAAAGCCAACGAGGTGGCTGAAAACGACAGTCAGCGTAACTACACCAACTTGTTAATCGATTACTACACAACAGGTTGCCTCAAGACTTGGGACGAATACAACATCGCATGGGTGCAGGATTCGATTTCGAATATCGACTTCGTGAACGGCTTCATCGAGGACTACAACGACCCGATGGGCATGAAGGCCACTTGGGAAGCCATCGTCGACTACAAAGACATGGAAGCTACCAAACGTTCGGAGATCATCAGCGCGAACGCCCAGTGGTTTGAGGATAACTCGCCAGTTGACCCTCGCTTCAAGAAGAAAGAATGCAAGGGCGTGAGCGCGAAAGGCATCATCGTAACCACCTTGGCTGGCGACTGCTTCCCGGCACCTCCAATCGGAATCAACCTGCCGAATGCTGATTGGATTCGTAAGGATTATGGTTCTAAGTCGGTGACTATCACCAACTTAATGGATGCTTACGACAAGGCCGCCAACGAATCGCCGAAGAGTGTTTTGGCTGAGTTTGCTTATTCACAGGAAGAAATCGACCTCTGCAAACAATACAGCAGCATAGCCGATGTGTTGCACACCGACTTGCACGAATGCCTCGGCCACGGCTCGGGACAGCTGCTGCCTACAACACCTCAGAACGCTCTGAAGGAATACAGTTCGGCTCTCGAAGAAGCCCGTGCCGACCTCTTTGGCCTGTACTACTGCGCCGACCCCAAGATGGTGGAGCTCGGCATCCTTCCTAACATGGAATGCTACAAGGCTCAGTACTGCGACTTTATTCGCAACGGCTTGATGAGCCAGCTTGCTCGTATCGAGCTTGGTAAGACCATCACCGAGTCGCACATGCAGGACCGCGCTCTCATCAGCTGGTGGTGTTACGAGAAAGGCTTGAACGACAACGTCATCGAGAAGAAGGTACGCGACGGCAAGACATACTTCGTCATCAACGACTACGAGAAACTCCGTGGCTTGTTTGGAGAGCTTCTCGCTGAGATTCAGCGTGTTAAGTCGGAAGGCGACTACGAAGAAGGTAAGCGTCTTATCGAGACTTACGCTGTGAATATCGACCCTGAGCTTCACAAAGAGGTGAAGGATCGTTACAACGCCCTCGGACTGAAGCCTTACGGCGGATTCATCAATCCTGACATCGTTCCTGTTGTGAAGGGTGGCAAAGTTGTTGATTATCAAGTCAATTACCCATGCGACTTCTTACAGCAGCATCTCGATTACGGCAAGAAATACAACTTCGTTGAGGAAAACCACGATGCTCCTGAGCATCTCGTCGTCGACATGCTTTACGACTTCATCGATGGCACCTTGGCTTGCGGTAACGCCGAAAACGCTGTGCATGAGGTTGTGAAATACATCAACGCACATCCTGATCAGCGTGTGATCTACATCACCGACTATCATCCGGCAAACCACAGCTCATTCGCTGAATACGGCGGCATCTGGCCGGTTCACTGCGTGCAGGGCACACACGGCGGCGCCATCCACGAGGCGTTCTACACCGACGTCATCAACCCGGCTAACCGTCCTGACCCTGAGCGTAACATCTTCCGCAAGGGCGAACAGGTCGACACCGAGCAATATTCTGGCTTCGAGTCGGTCGGTCCTGATGGCAGACTGCTCTCACAGTGTGTCGGTAAAGACTTGGTTATCAGCGGTATAGCTACCGAATACTGTGTTAAGAACACCTTGATGGAGTTCCTCAACGCAGGACACAACATCGAACTTTTGGTTTCAGGTCTCGGCTACGTCGACAAGAAAGGTCACGACGAGACAATGAAGGAGCTTGAAAAGCTGGTGACAGTGGTGGAATAGACTTTGGCTGTTGGCTTTTGGCCATTGGCTATAAAAAAGGGACGTCGATGATGGCGTCCTTTTTTTTATTATCTGTTCTTCCTTCGCTCTTCGCGGGCACGTTGGCGCTCGAGTTTGCGGCGTTGGCGCTCAAGAGCTTTGTTGTGGAACTTCGGATTGTCGCCTTTGTAGTGATATTCCTCGCGTTGCAGGTCGTCGAGGTTCTCGTTGAACACGTATGTCAGCCTCAAAGTGAAGAGGTCGTTGCGCTGCTTGATCTTATCGTTGGCATAGATCTCACCAGAGTAGCTCGGGTTGTATTCGCTGTAAGGGATAGTCCTGATTGGCGTTAGCGAATAGGAATACCTGAATCCCAGCTTTAAACGCTTCCAAACCCTAATCTTGACATCGGCAAGGATATTGAACTCGTCTTTGTTAAACTCGTCTCTCTTTTCCTTTGTGATGTCGATGCCTTGCTCTTTCAACCTCACGTAAGTCAGACGTCCATACGACACGCCGATACCAACCGAAGCGAAGTGTTTGTCGGTGAAATAGACCATAAGCGGCACCTCGCCGTAGTTCAGACGAAGATCATATTCGCCGGTAACGATTGAATCGTTGAATTTCTTACCTTGATAGGAGCCTTTCTGATTGAATAAAACCTCGAGCGACATGTCTATGCTGAACTTGTCTTTTTTCCATACCGGATGAATCACACCGACGCCGACCTGGACACCCGAACGATGGTATTCCATGATGCCCCAGTGGTCGCCACTGACCTGACTAAGGTTGTAGCCGATGAACGCTTCACCCAAGAATGACTGGGCTTTCAAACCATTCGTCAAGGTGGCGAAAACGACAAATAATCCGATCAAAAAGTATTTTTTCATGCTTTTACAACGTAAAAAACATCAAATTATTGTTCCAAATCTTCCACGCAGCTTCGGCTTGTAACTGCAACATCTTCAACCCGTTGAACGTCTTAGCCCCATGTTTCTTCGCCTCTCTCATAAACATAGTCTCTTCCGGATTGTAAATCAAATCAATAAAGACATTTGTCTCATTCGCCGTGGCATAAGGCAAGTCGAGCAAGCCCTCGCTGTTAGGATACATCCCGACAGGAGTGGCGTTGATAATCAATTCGTTGGAATGAAATCCTTCGTTTTTCAGCCTTTGATATGAATCGTTTTTACGCGAAAGAACATCAAAATCTATGCCTTTGTTTTTCAAGACATACACCACAGCATCAGCAGCGCCGCCAGTACCGCAAACATGTGCCGATTTTATGCACATGTTATCGATGGACTCTTCCAAAAGTCCTTGAAAACCTATATAATCGGTGTTATAACCGGCAAGTTTCCTGTCGTTGTCGATTTTCACCACATTGACAGCCCCAATCTGCTTCGCATTTTCATCAATACTATCTAGATACTGAAAAATGGCTTTTTTATAAGGATGAGTAATCGTAAATCCTTGTAAATCAGGGTATTGGATGAGAATGTCTTTTATGCTTTCGAGCTTTTCTATATCGAAATTGACAAAAAAACAGTCTAAGTTCTCATTTTTAAACTTATTATTAAAATAAGCCATTGAAAATGAATGACTTAAAGGATGCCCGATGAGTCCGTAATATCGCATTGTGCTAATTTATTCCAAAAATTGCTCCAAATCCCAATGTGCATACCAAACCTACGATAATGCTAGCCAATGCTACGCCTCCGATGACGGCAAGAACGCTTTTCTTGAAGTCCATGTCGAGGAAGCTCGCTGCCAGGGTGCCTGTCCAAGCGCCTGTGCCTGGCAGAGGTATGCCGACAAACAGCACAAGTGCCAAGTAGAGACCGCGACCGGCCTTGGCTTGCAGTTTCTGACCGCCTTTTTCGCCTTTCTCGAGGCACCAGGTGAAGAAACCGCCGATATAGCGTTTGTTTTTGCCCCATTCGAGCACTTTTCGCGCAAAGAGATAGATAAACGGGACGGGCAGTATGTTGCCGATGGCGATGATTACGTAGCTCCATAGCAGGCTGAATTCAGGATCAGCGGTGTTGATAGCATAGGCCACCGGAATCGCGCCACGCAGCTCGATGAGCGGCACCATCGCTATGAGAAATATGTAGATATAGTTTTTCATGAGTTTTTACGTCGGTATTCTTCAATCAGATCCATGATGTTAGGGTTGCTCGTGAGGTTTTCGGCGTCGAAGTTCAGGAACTCAATATGTCCGTCGTAGTTCGACTGCAGCGCCATCTCCAGCGTGAGCAGTCCCGACTCGTTGCGTTCCATCACAAAGTAGATGAACGCCTTGCGATAGAGCAGGGCCGCGTTGTTCGGGAGGATGAGCAGTCCACGTTCGAGCGACTCCATTGCCTTCTCGGGGTCGTCTTTCAGCACGTAGCATTCCATCATCGAGATGTAGACGTTCTCGTCGTAAGGGTTGAGGTCGAGGATCTCGTTTACAAACTTCAGCGCGTTGTCGTATTGCTCGAGTTTGTTGTATTCCTCGACGATCACGTACATGTAGTCGGTGTTGTAAGGCGACAGCGTGTGCGCATGACGGAGGAATTTTATCGCCGACTCGGGGTTGCCTTCGTCGCTGAGCACGAAGCCGATGCCAGCGTAGGCTTCCGGGAGTTTGTCGTCGAGTTTCATGGCCTTCTGGTAGATCTCGAGAGCCGTCTTGTTGTCGCCGAGCTTGGCATGAGCCTCGCCGTAAAGGCAGAGCAGGAGGGCGGTCTCGGCACCATAACGTTTGGCTTCCTCAACAATCTCTATGGTTTCCTGAAACCTGTCGAGTTCGTTATAAGCTGTCGCGATGTCGATATATCCTTTTTTATAATGCGGGTCGATGGAGATGGCATATTCGAACTGCTCGACGGCGTTCTTGAGGTTTCCCATGCGCACATAGCAGTTGCCGAGCGCCATCCAGGCCGACACGCTGTAAGGGTTTTTATCGATTTCCTTACGGAAAAATGTCACTCCATCTTCGATTTTTCCAAGATGTGAATAACAGTTTCTTATCTCAAAATATTGATTATCAATATCTTCCGCCTTATCTAATCCTAAAACGAAAAACTTGAGCGCGTTTTCCATGTCGCCCATGCTTTCGTATTCAGCAGCGATGAAGTTGTAGATGTCTTCGCAATCCTTGAAATCGAATTCTTTAGCCGCTTTCATATAGGCTTTGATGGCTTTCTCGTGCTCGCCAAGGTCGGAATAGCAGGCACCCAAGGTAAGCTGATAGTCGGCATCGTTATGGTCGAAATCGGAATTCTTAAGCGTTGAGAGGGCCTCCTGAGCGTGCGAGTTTGCCAGCAATTGCTTGGCTTTTATGATGCTGATAAGAGGATTGTTGGGATGATATTTTACGGCGATATCTGCTGCCAGATTAGCTTTTTTGATGTTATTTTCCTGAAGATAATGCTCCAGAAGGACGTTCAGTTCGTCGGCGTCGAAATAGCACGACTGGTGCTGCTTGACCATCTTTTCGAAGCGGTCAACCAGGTCGTTGATGTCATACTCGTCGTCAAGGAAATTGTCGTCGTCGAACATTATCAAAAATTTTTGCAAAAATACAAAAAAAGTTCATAAAGTTTCAAAGTTTATAAAGTTTTTAAAGACATTTTGTTGTCATTTTAATGCCATTTTCGAATTACTCTCAGTACCCTGTGGTAGGTCACATTTCTAAAAAAACATCACTATTTCTTGCAAATTAAAAAATAATATCATAATTTTGCATAAAATTTTAGAATTATGCCATTGATTAAATCGATTTCCGGATTTCGCGGCACCATTGGTGGCAGACCGGACGACGGGTTGACCCCGATTGATATCGTGAAGCTGACGTCAGCTTTTATTTGTTTGATCAGACGCGGCGGCGTTAAGCGCCCTCGCATCGTGGTAGGCCGTGACGGCCGTCTTTCGGGAACCATGGTAAACCAGCTGGTCTGCGGTAACCTGCAGGCTATGGGAGCCGACGTCATCGATATCGGGCTGAGCACCACTCCGACGACAGAGATCGCTGTCACAGAGCTGAAGGCCGACGGCGGCGTCATCCTCACCGCGTCGCACAACCCGAAGGAATGGAATGCTCTGAAACTCCTCGATAACAAAGGCGAATTCATCGACGCCGCCGACGGAAAATGGCTGCTTGAGAAGGCCGCGAAAGAAGAATACGAGTTCTCGCCAATCGACGAGATCGGAACGTATACCTTGGCAGAAGGCTGGATTGAGCGTCATGCCGACATGGTGTGCAAGCTGCCGTTGGTGAAGAAAGAACTCATCGAGAAGGCCAACCTGAAGGTGGTGGTCGACGGAGTGAACTCCACGGGCGGAATGGCTATCCCTATGTTACTCAAGAAGTTAGGAGTAAAAGATATTATCGAACTCAACTGCGAGGTGACTGGCAAGTTTGCTCACAACCCTGAGCCGTTGGCAGTGAACCTCGTCGACACATGCGCCAAGGTGAAGGAATGCGGTGCCGACCTCGGCATCGTCGTCGACCCTGACGTCGACAGATTGGCGTTTATCAACGAGAAAGGCGAGATGTACGGCGAGGAATATACCCTCGTTACCGTCGCTTCGTACATCCTCGAGCATAAGAAAGGCAACACCGTCTCCAACCTGTCCTCAACAAGAGCTTTGCGAGACGTTACCTTCGCCGCCGGCGGAAAGTATTCGGCCGCAGCGGTAGGCGAGGTCAACGTGGTAGCTAAGATGAAAGAGGTGAATGCCGTCATCGGCGGCGAAGGTAACGGAGGCGTGATATATCCTGAGATTCACTACGGCCGCGACGCCCTCGTCGGTGTCGGACTGTTCCTGACATACCTCGTCGAGAACCATTGCACAGTGTCGGAACTCAAGAAGAAGTTCCCTCTGTATTACATGTCCAAAAACAAGATCCAGCTCACGCCTCAGACCGACGTCGACGGTCTCCTCGCAAAGCTCGCAGAGAAGTTTAAGAACGAGCAGGTGACCACCATCGATGGCGTGAAGATCGACTTCGCCGACGGCTGGGTGCATCTCCGCAAATCGAATACAGAGCCTATCATCCGCGTCTATTCCGAAGGGAAATCAGAGGCTGAAGCCGACAAACTGGCTCAGATGATGCTCGACGAAGCAAAGAAAATGATGTAATTATGAAGAAAAAATCACATCATAGGAACTACAAATTCCACGCGATAACATTCAAGTTGTCGCAAGGACAGTACAAGTCGCTCAAAAACTACTGCAAGGCGCGCCGAACCACGCCTATCAAGCTGATCAAAAAGAACATAGAGCGCTTCATCTCGCACTACGAATACGGAGTGCCAGAGGAACTCTATCTCTGTGAAAATCAATTGAATCTGTTTGAAGATGAGATTACCGGTTAAACGGTATCCTGTTTTTGATTGAACGACCTAACGTCACCTCGTCGGCAAACTCCAAAGCGTCGCCGACGGCGATGCCTTTCGCTATGGTGCTTACCTGACCTTCAAAATGCTTTAACATCTTGAAAATGTAGAAGTTAGTGGTGTCGCCCTCGATGGTGGCCGGCAACGCTAGTATTATCTCTTTGAAACTTTCGTTGATACTTCTATCAACTAACTCCTTGATTCTCAAATCGTTAGGGGAGATGCCGTTTATCGGGTCGATGACACCGCCCAAAACATGATAAACGCCGTTGAACGAGCCGGTTCGCTCTATCGCCATCACGTCGCGCATATCAGCCACGACGCAAAGTAACTCGTTGTCTCTCTTAGGGTTAGAACAGATAGAACAATGCTCGCTGTCGCTGATGTTATAGCAGCGTTTGCATAAAACGATGTTGCTACGCATGTTCAACAACGATTGCGAAAGCGACTCGGTGGTCGACTGTTCCTCGCTGAGGAAATGCAAAGCCAGCCTTAAGGCTGTTTTCCGACCAATTCCTGGCAACTTAGCCAGCTCCTCGACGGCTTTTTCCAACAATATCGAAGAATATTCCGCCATCCTATTCGTAATGTTCGCAATGTTTTACGTAGTCTTCCATGTTCTGACGGCCATATTTTTCAGCCAATTTGAAATAATAGCACGCCATGGCATAGTCGTTGCTTCTCCTGTAAATCAAGCCGATATTGAAATAGGGATCAGGATAGTCTTCCTTCAACTCGATGGCTTTGTTCCAATCCTTAAACGCCATATCGTTCTTGAAGTTATTGCTGTAGGCGCAGCCGCGGTAATAATAAGCCTCGAAGTTGCCTTCGTCGTATTTTATGGCCTTGTCGAAATACTCAATGGCCTCATCAAACTGCGAAGTGTAAAGATAATCAATGCCTTTGTCGAGATAAATCCTCGATTTCTCCGGATTTGGTCCGCAACTGACCATCATCAATGCCAATGCAAAACATGCAAAAATCAACCCTTTTCTCATATCATTTTAATTTTCAATTATCAATTCTCAATTATCAATTCTCAACTAAAAAAACATCCAATGCCACACCCATTCGTTTCCGGTGTTAAACTCGACAGCAGGGAAGGGTAACTTGAATATATTCAATATTTTAAACGTATATTGTAAAAATTTATTGTTTGTCGGGATCCTTGTAAAATCGACATCTAATGAAAGATAATACTGTTGTCTGCGCTCGAAAGGCGGAATAGGAATGCCATTGTACTCCAGCACATTGTCGAAACCTCCCGTCATGCCTGTGGCACCGAAACCGAATGCCACGTTAAGCCATGCTGGAAATCTGCTTTCCTTTTTGAGAAACAACGACTTGATATTGCACGAAGCCCAGATAGAGATACCGTTGTAGTCTTTGATGGTCTGCTGTAGGAGGTTCTCGCCCAGCAAATCGGGACGGTATTCGGGGAAGACGGTGGTGTGAAACGAGTATTTTATCACTATCTTCTGCTCATGCCATAGCAGCTGTTGCCCGATAAACACTCCGGAACCGAGGGCGTTGGCCGCCATGTCGCCCCACGAGAATCCCCAGCCTTCCGACAAACCGTCGAACACCTCAACAGTAGTCAGAAACGCCAGTCCCAGCGTGCCTCCGTACCAGATGGAACGGTTTTCGTCGAGACCCGCAATTCGGAGAGCATCATGGCCAAAATGTCCGAGGCGATAGGCCGTGGCAAAGTGACCGGCCTTATCCATCAGCATCCACTCGGCATTGTCGTTGTAGAAGTGGAAACTCGACTGCGGATAATCGGCATACCAGGCATAGTAAAGACCCGTCATCGAAGCGGCATACAACGCGGCTTCGGTACCGAGCACTATCTTCACGTTGCGCCTGACCTTCGCCTGATCAACGATAGTGTCTTGCGCTGAAGCACCTAATACGCTGAGTGTCAATAATATGGCGAATACCGCCCGCTTCATTATTGTTAACTGTTTGCTTTAACAATTTTAGTTACAGTTTCTATAATCTCTTTAAGCTTCTTCTCGTCTTTCGCTTCGCACAAGAACCTCAGATAAGGCTCGGTGTTAGAAGGACGGATGTTGAGCCACCAGTCGTGGTAGTCGAGACGATAGCCGTCGAAGTCGAGGAAACGCTCAGGTTTCTCGAGGTTCATGAAGTGGTCGCGCACAGCGTCCATGGCTTCTTTCTTCTTCTCGATGGTGAAGTTGATCTCGCCTGAGTTGTGATAGCCCGATATCTCTTTGATAATCATCGACATAGACTTACCCTGAGCCTTAAACTGTGACAACAGTCTCAGCACCAGCAATGCGGCCATGATTCCTGAGTCGGAATAGTAGAAGTCGCGGAAGTAATAGTGTCCGGCGAGTTCTCCACCGAAGCAGCCGTCGAGTTCACGAAGCTTCAATGCTGCATAGGCACGACCGACACGCCATGTCTCAACCTTTGCGTTGTACAGTTTTCCGAGGTATTCCTGGATGGCGCGTGACGACCTAATATCTTGAAGCACAATACCTTTCTGTTTCTTTTCGCCAAGGAAATAGTTGCCAAGGAAGGCGATGATCAAGTCGGGGGAGATGAACTGGCCTTTTTCGTCGATGAAGGTGATGCGGTCGGCGTCACCGTCGAAGAGCAGACCGATATCGCATTTGTTTTTCTTCACCAATTCCTTGATTTGTTCTTGGTTTTCAGCCTCCAGCGGGTTCGGCTCATGGCCTGGGAAACGTCCGTCGAGGGTGTCATTAATATAATAAGGTGTTTCGCCTAACAGCCTCTTGATGAAGATGTTCGACGCTCCGTTGCTGCAGTCGATGGCGACCTTCAGGTTGTCGAGATTGCCCATGAACTGCTGCTGAAACTCAACATATTCCGAGTAAAGATTGATCTCGCTGATGGTACCAGGTTTGTCGACTGGCACAGGCTTGATGTCCGACTCGACGAGTTTCTCAAGTTTGTTCAATCCAGTGTCATAACCGACAGGTTTTGCGTCTTTCGCGCTGATTTTCATGCCGTTATGATTCGACGGGTTGTGCGAGGCGGTAATCATCACTGAGGCCTCGTAACCGTATTTCGCTGTTGCCCAGTAAATCATCGGGGTGGTGGAGAGTCCAACGCTTTCCACGTTGACGCCGCGGTCTCTCAAACCGTTGGCGAGGTTAGCGAAAACGGTGTCCGACGATAGACGCATGTCGCGTCCCACGAGATATGTCTTGGCAGGCAGCACTTCGGGCAGGAAATACCCGATGCGGTAAGCTATTTCTTCGTTGAGGTCGGTGCCCCAAACGCCTCTGATGTCGTATGCTTTAAATGCTTTCATCTGTATATTTTTTGTTTGTTTAACGCTCTTCTGTATTTCTCCGCATTGCGGTTATGTTCGGTGATATTCTTAGCAAATACATGGTATCCCGAGAGGTCGTCCTTGGCGCAGAAATAGTAATAATTGTGTTTCTCCGCGTTCAAAACGGCATCAATGGCCGCTATCGAAGGGATGCAAATCGGTCCGGGTGGCAAACCTGCGTATTTGTAAGTGTTGTAAGGCGAATCGATATTTTTGTGAACGTCGAGGACACGCCTGATGTTATAATCGCCAATAGCGAAAATCAGCGTCGGGTCGGCCTGCAACGGCCAGCGTTTGTTGAGACGGTTCATGTAAACGCCGGCAATTCTTGGCATCTCCGATGTCTTCGAAGTCTCTTTATCGATAATCGAAGCCAAAATACTGACTTCTCTCTGCGTCAGCTTAATGTTTTTGGCCTTTTCAAGTCTAGTTTCATTCCAAAATCGATTATATTCGACAATCATTTTATTGACGAATTCTTCCGCCGAGGTGTTCCAATAAAACTCGTAAGTGTTTGGTATAAAAGTAGTTGCGTCGACATTATCTGTCGCGTAGATGGCATCGACGATAGAGGTGGAGTCGGCCTCAATCTGCTCGCTGATGCGACCTGCCAGCTGCTCGACGGTGCGCATATTGTTGAAAACGACCTTCACCGGCGTCTGATATCCCATGCGTAACATAGTGATTAGCTGCTGGTTAGTCATGCCGTCGACCAAAACATATCTTCCCGGGTGAACATTCTCGTCGTAGTTGGCCTTCTTCGCCAGCCAGTTGAACGCTTTCTCGCTTTTTAACACGTTCATTGCGACGATTTTGTTCTTAACATATTGATAATCAGCGCCTGTCGGAATGTATAATGAAACATTTTCGCCGTTTTCGGTCTGAATTATCGGTTTTGTGATATAAGAATAGTTGTGAAGGAAAACGAAAATAGCTACGCCTATGAAAACGAAAAACAAAGCAAGCAAAAATAGCATTCTGCGCTTGTTTCTCTGCCGTTTTCTGTTGAACGATGACCTGTAGCTGCTCATTTTCTAATGTATTGATATTCAATTTGGTCGACGAACCCGTCGGCTGTTTTGTACCATTGTTTCTTTACTCCGCATCTGACAAATCCCAACGACTCGAAAAGATTTATACTATTGACATTCGTTTCCAACACTAAAGCGTATATCTGATTGAGTAACAATGTGTTAAAACAATATTTCAATAGTAATGAAATTGCATTTTTAGCATAATCCTTGCCGCGATATTTCTCGTCGATAAGAATGCCAAAGCCGGCTCTACTGTTGAACTCGTCGTAGTCGTAGATGTCGATGCAGCCCACCTGCGCGCCGTTCTGTGTGTCTTCTATCATCAGGCGGAGCTGCTTCATGCTCATCAGGTCGTTGTTGTTCAGCAAAAACTCCTCGATCTGCATCCTCGAGAAGGGCACGCGTGTCTCACTGTCGCGCCACACATCCATGTCGTTTTCCCAGCGGTAGATCAGCTCGGCGTCGTGCGGCTCAGCGATGCGCAATGTCACTATGTCGTTTTTTATGAACATTATTTTTCAAAGATATAAAAGCCGTCGAAGACATGCGTCGCCGGACCTGATAAAACAATGTCTTTTATTGTATTTCCTGCCTTTTTGAACCTCACGTTGAGTGTCGCGAGTGTCGTTCTGATGTCGATATTGTTGCCTCCGTACCACAACGCTGCCGCAATAGCCGATGCCGTTACGCCAGTGCCACAAGCCAATGTCTCATCCTCGACGCCGCGTTCAAAAGTTCTTATATGATATTGATTATCAATTATTTCCATAAAATCGACATTGATGCCGTCTTTGGAGATGTTTTTATCGTTTCTAATCTCTGCACCATGTTTTCTTACGTCGAAATCCTTGAGATTCTCAACTCTGGTGACATAATGCGGCGATCCGGTGTTGATGATGAGCCTCTCGTCGTTCAAATCAAAGCCTTCGATGTCGCGCATCGTGATTGAAACCGTGTATTCATTATCGGAATTCTTGGTGAGAAGAGCCTTATGGACGCCATCAATCGCTTCATATTCAAGGTGTTGCGGTGCAAGTCCTTCTTCCACGGCAAATGCCGCTATGCATCGTCCGCCATTACCGCAGAATGTGCTTTCATGACCGTCGCAGTTGTAATATTTCATCCTAAAGGCATAGCGTTCCGACGGTAACACCATAATTAATCCGTCGGCCCCGACGCCCGTTCTGCGGTCACAAATAGCCTTCACTTCCTCATCGGTGAGGAATACTGACGATTTTATCGCATTAATCATGACAAAATCGTTACCGGCACCGTGATATTTACTGAATTTAATTCCTTGATAATCAGTGCTTTGCATAATTAATTAAAAATATTTTGCCAAAAATGACAGTTTGGCAAGAAATTTGATGTAAAAATAATAAAAAATCGAATATAAAATAAGATTTTATATTTTTTTGCGTTAAAACGTAAAAGAACTTAATCTAAAAAACAATAAGATGAGACAGTTAAAGATTTCTAAATCGATTACTAATCGTGAGCAGGGGGCACTCGACAAGTATCTTGCCGATATTGCGAAGGAGCCGATGATAACTCCTGATGAGGAGGTCGAACTTGCTCAGAGGATTAAGTTGGGCGACCAGATCGCGCTCGACCGTTTGGTGCGGGCTAACCTGAGATTTGTGGTGTCGGTCGCAAAACAGTATCAGAATCAAGGGCTTAGCCTTGCTGACCTGATCAACGAAGGTAATGTCGGACTTATAAAAGCCGCTCAGCGTTTTGATGAGACGAAAGGTTTTAAATTCATCTCCTACGCCGTGTGGTGGATACGTCAGGCCATACTTCAGGCGGTTGCCGAGCAGTCGCGTATGGTGCGTCTGCCGCTCAACCAGGTGGGCTTGCTGAGTCGCGTGAAGAAGACTGCTTCGTATCTTGAGCAGCTGTATCAGCGTAAGCCGACGGTCAAAGAGATCGCCGATGAGCTCGATATGCCCGAAGATAAAGTCGAGACTATATTGAAAATCAATGCGAAAGAGGTCTCGATGGACGCTCCGGTGAGCAGCGACGACGACCTCGCATTCATCGACACAGTGGTGCCGGAGGATAATAACGACGCCGATAAGGAAATCGTCTCGGAGACCGAGTCGGCAGCTATAAGACGTTCATTATCAGTGCTTAACGAAAAAGAGCGTCAGGTTATAATCCATTATTTCGGCTTGGACGACGACCATCATTCGTATACCCTCGAAGAGATAGGTTATATGATGGATATGACCCGCGAGCGAGTGCGTCAGGTGAAGGATAAGGCATTGAAGAAACTGCGGTTGCGTTCGAAAAAAAGTTTGCTGCATGTGTTGAACGATGACTAAAAATTCGTAATTTTGCACCTTCATTTTTAGGATACAGATTTATATGAATAAAAACTCAGTTATTGGCATCATCCTTATCATTGGAATATTAGTGGGATGGTCGATTTGGATGACACCTTCGAAAGAGGAAATCGCGAGACAGAGAGAGTATCAGGACTCGATTTACCGTGCAAACAGAGAACGTTACATTAAGGATTCGATCCGTTTTGTTGAAGCACAGCGTGCCGCTGAACAGCAGGAAGTGGCTCAGCTTGGCAACAACGAGATGTCGGATGCCGTGATGCGCGACAAATACGGCGTTTTCGCAACAACAGCGACAGGCAAGGAGCATATCTACACCATCGAAAACGATGTCATGAAGATGACTCTGACCTCGAAAGGCGCTTTTGTGAAGACAGTCGAGCTGAAGGATTACAAAACTTGGGATTCGTTGGCACTTATCAGCTTTGACGAGAATACTACCAAGTTCAATCTTTCGTTCTTCGCTTCGAACAGAAATATCAATACTATTGATTTATATTTCACTCCATATTTAAATAATTACCCATACGATGGAGATGAAAATATTGTTGTGAAAGATCAGCCAGTGTCGCTGACTTTCCGTGCTTTTGCTGATGATTTGACCGATCAGCTGAATCAGAATCAATATATTGAATTCACCTATACCGTTTCGAAGGACGAATATATGGTCGATTTCGACGTGAAGACTGTCAACATGAAGAATGTGATAGCCTCGAACACCAATTTCGTCACTCTCGACTGGTATGTCGACCTTCTGAAACAGGAAAAAGCCGTTGACCGTTACAACGGCTCGAACGTTTATTATAAGTTCATAAGCGATGACGTTGAGTCGATCAGCGGCAACCGTGGCGGTGAGAAAGACGGTGAGAAAGACCTCCGCGCCAACCTGAAATGGCTGTCGTTTAAGCAGCGTTTCTTCAGTTATGCGCTTATCGCGAAGGAGAATTTCAGCTCGGCTGTGATCGGCATGAAGACCGAAATGCGTCAGCAGAACCCTCGTTATCTCAAGACGATGTATGCCACCGTTGACGTGCCTTTCTACGCGTTCCAGGAGACTAATGACATGCCGATGCAGTTCTATTTCGGTCCAAACAGCTTGAAAATCATGGACAGATACGATCTGGACCTCGACAAGCAGATTCCGCTCGGAGGTAAGCTGGTCGGCTGGATCAACAGATATATCGTCGTCAACGTGTTCAACTGGCTCGGCAGCTACGGCTGGAACTACGGTATAGTGATTCTGGTGCTGACAGTCATCATCAAGCTCGCCTTGATGCCGTTTGCATACAAATCGTATCAATCGACGGCTAAGATGCGCGTTTTGAAGCCTGAAATCGACGAAATCAACGCGAAATACCCTGACGAGAGGGATAACATGAAGAAACAGCAGGCCATTATGGACCTCTACAAGAAAGCAGGAGCGAGCCCGACAGCCGGTTGCTTGCCGATGTTGCTGCAGCTGCCTATCTTGTGGGCTATCTTCCGTTTCTTCCCGTCGAGTATCGAGCTTCGTCAGCAGCCGTTCCTCTGGGCCGACGACCTCTCGACCTACGACAGCATCCTCGACCTTGGCTTCAACATCCCGTTCTACGGCGACCACGTCAGCTTGTTCACCCTGTTGATGACTGTAACGACAATTCTTTACACTTACATCAACAACAAGCAGATGGCTGCCACCAACCAGCAAGGTATGAAGGGAATGAAGGTCATGATGTACATAATGCCAATCATGTTCCTCGGCTTGTTTAACAGCTATTCGGCAGGTTTGAGCTATTACTACATGCTCGTCAACATCATCACATTCCTGCAGATGTATCTGTTCAGAGTGTTCCTTGATGACGAGAAGCTGCGCAAGAAAATCGAGATGGCAAAGCAGAAACCGGTGAAGAAGTCGGGATTCCAGAAACGCTTGGAAGAGCTGCAGAAGCAGCAACAGCAGATGCAAAGAAGGAAATAATGCTTCCTGACAGAATATACATCATCGGCTATATGTGTTCCGGGAAGTCGTCGATTTCGCGGAAACTGGCGGCCCGGTTGGGTTATAAGTCTTATGATACCGATGATTTGTTCGAGGAGAGGTATCATATCTGCGTTCAGGATTTCTTCGAGAAATACGGCGAGGATTATTTCCGGAAATTTGAATCGGAAATCTTAAAAAAGACAGGCGAGATGCACAAGGTGGTGGTTTCCACTGGCGGCGGAACACCTTGTTTTTTTGATAATATGCAGTGGATGAAGGAAAATGGAACCACCATTTTCGTGAGAGTCAGTCCTACCACGTCGTTTCACAGGATTATGAACGCCAAGCGTAAACGTCCGCTGGTGTATGGAAAAACCGAGGAAGAGCTGCGCCAATACGTTGAAAATCATTACAATTCGCGACTGTCGATTTATGAGCAGGCGAATTTTATCGTAAAAGGCGAGGATTTCGATATCGAAGAGGTGCTCGATTACCTATCGAAGCTCTAAAAGCACCACGTTCTCGACGTGCTGGGTGTGCGGGAACATATCCACCGGCTGCACTGCCTTTACAGCATACAAATCGTTAAGTAATTGTAAATCACGGGCTTGCGTGGCTGGGTTACAGCTTACGTAGACAATCTTTTTAGCCTGAATCTTCTTGAGTTGCTCGATGACTTTGTCGGCCATGCCTGCGCGTGGCGGGTCGGTGACGATGAAGTCGGGCTTGCCGTGCTCGGCGATGAACTCGTCGGTGAGCACCTTGGCCATATCGCCGGCGAAAAACTCAGCATTTGTGATGTTGTTGAACTGTTCGTTGATCTTAGCGTCGACGATGGCTTCCTCGACATATTCGATGCCGACTACGTGCTTCACGAAACGCGAGAAATACAAGGCGATGGTGCCTGTTCCGGTGTAGAGGTCGTACATCAGCTCGTCGCCCTGCACGTTGGCGAGGTCGAAAGCCGCTTTGTAGAGTCTTTCCGCTTGATACACATTGGTTTGAAAGAAGGAGACAGGTCCTACACGGAACTTAAGGTCGTCGAATCCCGGGCGTGGCGATTTCATCGTCTCCACCAGATATGGCTCGCCTTTCAGACATTCGAACGGCAGGTCGGAGATGGTGTCGTTGAACTTGCTGTTGATGACCAGCATCAGCGAGATTATCTGTGGGAACTGCGCCGAAAGGGCAGGGATGAGTTCGTTTCTCACAATGTCGTTCTCTTCGTTTATCACGATTATGACCATAAACTCGCCTTTGCCGTTGCAGCGGATGATGACGTTGCGCATGGTGCCTTGGTGCGCTCTCACGTTATGATACGAGAGATGGCGTTTCATCGTGAAGTCCTTGATAAACAAGCGGATATCGTTCGACGGATCGGCCTGGAGATAACATTTCTCGATGTCGATCACGCGGTCGAACAAGCCAGGCAGATGGTAGCCGAAACCTTTGCAGTCCTCTTCGCCGTAGGTGCCTGCCGGAGCGCCGTCGGTGAGCCATTTGCGATTCGAAAAACTGTATTCGAGCTTGTTACGATAGTAAAACTGTTTCTCGCAGCCCAGAATCGGCATCATCTCGGGGTATTCGATCTTCCCGATGCGGTCGAAATTGTCTTTTATCTGTTTTTGTTTGTAAAACAGTTGCCATTGATAATCAAGGTGTTGCCATTTGCAGCCGCCGCAGAGGCCAAAGTGCTGGCAGAGAGGCTTCACGCGCTTGTCCGACTCACGTTTTATGTTTATGATTTTGCCGTCGAAGCAATTCGATTTCTTCTTAAACACTTGAATATCAACGATATCGCCTGGTGCGCCGAAGGGGATAAACACGACTTTCTCTTCCGGCTTGGCGATGCTCATGCCTTCCGAACCAGCGTCGATGATCTCGACGTCCTCGATAAACTGTGGCTGCTTAATTTTTTTCATGCCGCAAAATTACAAAAAATAGTTTACATAGTTTACGTAGTTTAATAGTTTAAAAGTTTATAAAGTTTGTAAAGTTAGAAAGTTTTTCCTATTTTTGCAAAAATTAAAACAATGAATATTCAGAACATAGCTGTTGATGCGAATTATGTAAAGCCATTGCTTCACAAGCGTGAAAAGGATTCTCACAAAGGCACTTATGGTCATGCGTTGCTGATAGCCGGCTCGACTGGCAAGACTGGGGCTGCCTTGTTGGCATCAGAGGCCTGTTTGCGCTCGGGTGTTGGCCTTTTGACCACACATCTTCCGAAAGCAGCGATGCTGCCTTTGCAGGTTTATCTGCCGGAGGCGATGATAAGTGTCGATGAATCTGAGAATTGTTTCTCGCAAGTCCCTGATTTGCAGTCATATAACGCAATAGGAGTGGGGCCTGGATTGGGCAAAGCTGAAGAGACTGTAAACGCTTTAAAACATCTCATTCAAGAGGCTCGGGTGCCAATGGTTTTGGATGCAGATGCTTTGAATATCATATCCGAAAACAAGGATTTGCTTTCGGCTTTGCCTGAAAACACTATCATCACGCCACATGTCAAGGAGTTTGAACGACTGTTTGGAGAATGTAAAGACAAGCAGCAACGCCTTGAGCTTCAGCGTGTTATGGCGCAAAAATTCAAGATTATCATTGTTTTGAAAGGCGCTGGCACTACAACCATGCTTCCAGATGGACGTTGTTTTGTTAATTCGACTGGCAACCCTGGCATGGCAACAGCCGGCAGTGGCGATGTCTTGACAGGCATTATTTTGTCGCTATTGGCGCAGCGTTACACTCCCGAAGAGGCAGCAATCATTGGCGTTTTCATGCACGGCAGAGCAGGGGACAAAGCCGCCGAGAAGCTCGGCATGGAGCCGATGATAGCAGGCGATATCGTGAAGAGTTTAGATTTCAGGATGTAGATTTAGCCCCGCAATCGGACCGAGGCCACCGCACTTTTTTTAAAAAAAAGTCTTGACAATTCAGAAATTTGTTGTATCTTTGCAGCCGAAAAAGTCGATTCCGTACGTGACCTTTAATTAGAGTTGCTTGGTATGGTCGGCTTTTTTTCGTTTATTTCTATTTTGTTTACACAATATTGCACATGCTTATTGTTCGAACGAATTCCAATAGTTAGTTTGACTTTGAAATTCAAATAATGAACATCTGTATTAACAAAACCATAATACAATACAGCGATATTCTTGTATTTGTTGTTTGTTTGGGTTCCATTTTTGGGCGTGAAAAAGACAACCGTGTTATCTTCGCAGAATGCATTTTTAACCACATCATATAAGTGCTTTACTGCGTAAGTTGATTGCCAATTTCTTGATGCAGCGTTAATAGTCTTTTTATCACTTTCGTTTTGGATGATAAAAACATCAACACCAAGATAATCATTATATATCCTGTTATTGTGTCCTTCTCTTTGCAATCGTTTCCAAAGGTTTTCATAATACTTTGCAATGAGATTTCTTCTTTCTCTGCTTTGATTTTTTGCTGTTGGGATTCCTGATACGAATTCCGGTAAATTGTTATTTTCCATATTATTATAATTTTAAAAGATTTCAAAAATAATGTTGAATTCTCTGGTTGCAAAATTACATCATAAATCATTATGTGTCAAGGATTTAAATGTTAAATTTTGTTTACATTTCTTTCATAAAAATGCAAGTTTTGTTAAAAATTTTTTACATTGTAAAAATAATAATTAAAAGTTGTGTGATTTTTTGTTTAATTTTGTAGGGTAAAACAAAAGATGATTTAATGAGCAATTCTGGCGGCTATAGACACTTTTTGCATAATGATGGAGAAAACTCGTTAGCTAAAGTGATTTCACTTATTCTTCCAAGCAAGGCAAAAAGCATGGATTTCCTTGTAGGATATTTCTATTTTTCAGGTCTGCAAGAGATTTATAAGCACATCGAGGACAAACCAATGCGTATATTGGTAGGAATGGACATGGAGCATGATCTTTTGCAAAGGACAAAAGAATTCGATTTCTTCGCTCAAAACACTTCCTCATCAAGAGAACAGAAAAAGCAAGGTTTTTACGAGCAATTGGTTCATTTATTCAATGAATCAGATTATTTTGAAAACGACGATCAAGCTGAAGCTTTTAGAATTTATTACCAAAAAATTAAGGATGGTTCATTGGAAATTAGAAAAACCAAAGACCCATGCCATGCAAAGATGTATATCTTCACTTACAAAGATGAGTTGAGTGAGGATGGTGCAGATCCTGGAACAGTAATTACAGGCTCCAGCAATTTGACATATAGTGGATTGCGAAGCAACAATGAAATAAATGTTCGTTTTAAAGATAAAGCAGAATATGATGATGCAGAAGAAATCTTTAATAATTTATGGGATGATGCCATCATTGTAGCAGATAAAGATCATATTGAAGATTTCGAGAAAGGCGTAGTAAAGCATATTTGGTATGATAAAGTTCCAACGCCTTATTTGTTGTATTTGAGAGTGCTGTATGAGTATTTTCATATTGATAACAGCAAACAGATATCTATGCCGAGTGAAATAACTCATGGCGATTTTAAAGATTTGCGTTATCAGGAAGATGCTATACGATTAGCCATTGATACCATCAATCGACATAATGGAGTTATTGTTGCTGATGTGGTTGGTTTGGGCAAGAGTATTATCGGAGCTACAGTCGCTCGTAATTTGAATCTTCGTACAATTATTATCGCTCCACCGCACTTGACTCAACAATGGGATGATTATCGTATTGAGTTTGGCGTAAATGCAATGGTTTTCAGCCGTGGTAATTTGGATAAGGTTCGTGATTTTTATAACCAATCCAAACGAGCTGATGAAACATGGCTCATAATGATTGATGAGGCTCATGCTTACAGAAATGAGTTTACTCGGGATTATTCAATTTTGCATGAAATATGCAAGAATAATAAAGTGATGCTGCTGACGGCTACACCATTTAACAACCGTCCTGCTGATATTTATGCAATGATTAAGTTGTTCCAGAATCCGACAAAAACAACATTGCAAACAGTAGATAATCTTGGTGCTGAGTTTACATCGTTGATTTATACATACAAGCGACTTAATAAACAGCAGCGTGAAGGGACAATTTCTATTGAGGATTTAAAGAAAGCAATAGAGAATGTCGCAACACAAATACGTAGAATCATTTCCCCTCTTGTTATTCGTCGTTCACGTCTTGACTTGGAGAAAATTCCGCAGTATAAAAAAGATATGGAGAAGCAGCACATGGAATTTTCCAAACCACAACCACCTAGAATTGAAAGTTATGAATTAGGTGATTTGGAAGAATTATATTGTGCTACACTAAAAACAATATCGCCTAAAGATAGCGATATCCATGATTTAAATCAAGACGTAGATGAAATCAATGAGACAGAGGTTCTTGATGATAAGCAAGAAACAAATCCTATAAGTTTCCAAGCTGTCCGATATCAGCCAATATTGTACGCAAAACCTGATGCTGTTGATAAGATCAAAAAACTCATAGAAGATGCCGGTATGGAATACAACTTGTTCGTTGGTACACAACGAAACCTGGCAGCCTTCATGCGTACAATGCTTGTCCACCGCTTCGAAAGTTCTCAAGCAGCTTTCAGGGAGTCATTACAAAATATGCTTCACAACTGTCAAAACATTCAACGTTGGATGGAGAAGCGAGGCAAGATACCTGTGTTTAAAAAAGGGCAATTACCCGATGTACAAGAATTGTATCAGTCCAGCAGCGACCAAATTGAAGAGATTTGGAACGAAACAGTTGAGAACGAAATCGAGCAGCTGAAGTCTAGAGGCATGTTTGAGATTCCGATAGAGTATCTTAAAGATGAGTTCTTTACAATATTGAAATCAGATATTGCAATACTTGAAGATCTCAAAGAAAAATGGAATAATGTTCCGATTGAGAACGATCCTAAACTACATGCCTTTGTTGGTATTCTCAAAAAACAACTTGCATCTGATCCAAAACGAAAAATCATAGTCTTTTCACAGTTTGCCGATACAGTTGAATATTTGGGTAAGAAACTGAAAGATAATAATTTACCTGTATTTGCATATACCTCAAAAGAAGCTTCTACAAAAAATAAGAATATCATTAGAGCTAATTTTGATGCTGGACTTGATGAAAATATACAGACTGATACGTATAAGATTTTAGTCGCCACTGATGCCATCTCGGAAGGTTACAACCTGCATCGTGCCGGAACTATCTACAATTATGATATCCCATATAATCCAACACGTATTATTCAGCGTGTCGGTCGTATAAATCGTATCAATAAAAAAGTATTCGACGAATTATATATTTACAACTATTTCCCCACATCCATTGGTGAAATAGAGACTAGAACTAAAGAAATAACAACACTAAAGATGGCCATGATTCACGCCATCATGGGTGAAGACACCAGGTATCTTACTGAAGATGAGGAATTAAACAACTTCTTTGAAAAGCAGTATAAACAGTTGATGGCAGAACAAGAAAGTGAATCTTGGGATACTCCGTACCGTTCATTATTACATGAATTAGAAAATACTGATGCCATGCGTGAGGCTTTAACTGTTCCGCTGCGTAGTAAAATACGTCGTCTAACAACATCATCCGAAGGAGGCATCATAGCATTTGCCAAAAAAGGGAGCGATTATGTGTTTAAATTCGCACCTATGGAAGGTGACATTAAAGACATTTCTCCAGAAGAAGGTTTAAAGATATTGGCAGCTTCAGAATCGGAAGACGGTTATAAGCTTTCATCGGTATTCTCAAAACGTTTTACAGAACTCAAGAATGCACTCTTTACACATATTGCGGATAGCGAAAAAGACAAAGCTAAACGTGACGCTTTGGACAAAGTTCGCATTATTGTTCAAGCAAATGTTTGCGACAGAGATTATCTTGAAGATCTTAAAACAGCAATTATGCGAGATAGTTTGTCTGGTTATTCATTACGTGTTATTAATCGACTAAAACTTAGTGAATTTTCATCGCTACCAGATATAGTTAGCAAATCATATATCAGTGCTGCTCTTCGCGATTATGATAGTGTTTCTCTTGGTGCAGAAACGCTCATCATAGCTGAAGAGATGCAAAATGTAAATACAAATCCACAAACTGAGTTAGAATTATGATTTCACTTGATAAAGCATACAACAGAGAATCGTTTGTAAAATTTCTAGAAGATCATTTCCTTCCAGAAGATTTTCATCGGGATTATGAAAAAATATCTTTGAGTGGTTCTCAGAATTTTGCCTCTGAAGCATGTCGCTTAGGTAAATGTAAATCTCTTGAACTCGAAGTGTTTGAAGTTCATCACAACTCGCTCAACGACGCTAGAGTTGGTATCGCTAAAGATGCTTTTCGTATGCTTTTACATCATAGTGATTACAATCGAGCATTAATTGCATTTGTTCCTGGCGATTGCAAGCAATGGCGTTTCTCGCTTTTGCAGATGGATGTCGATTTATCTGAAAACAATCGAATTAAACGTTCATATAGTAATCCAAGACGTTATTCATTTCTGCTGGGAGAGAATTCGGCTATTAAAACTCCTACACAATTTTTAATTGAAAAAGGAAGAATTAGAGATCGACAAGAAGGTGCTAAAAAGCTGAACCCATGGGAGGACTTATTATACAGATTCTCAATCGAAGCACTCACCAAACAGTTTTATAACGATTTGTTTGAGTGGTACTTATGGGCTATTAGTGAAGATTCTAATATAACTTTCCCCAATAATCCAAATACAGAAGATGATGACCGTGACAATATTGAAACTAAAATCATACGTTTAATAACACGGTTGATGTTTGTGTGGTTTATCAAGCAAAAAACATTAGTGCCAGATAAACTTTTTGATGAGAATTATTTAAAAACTATTCTTATAGATTTCGATTCACAGAGTCAAACGGTTGGCAATTACTATAATGCTATATTGCAAAATTTGTTTTTTGCTACTCTGAATCGTGCCATTGAGGATGAAGATGGTCAAAAACGACGTTTTGCTGAATTAAAAGGCAAACGTGATATTAAATCTCTCTATCGTTATGCTGAAATGTTCAGTATCAGTAAAAATGAGGTTATAGACTTATTCTCTGACGTGCCATTTATGAACGGAGGGCTGTTTGAATGTTTGGATAAGACTAAATATAACGATGGAGTTGAACAATCATTTAATGACGATGGATTTAGCCGCAATGATAGTCGGTTTGCTGATGGACGTTATCGTCATCGTGCAGTAGTCCCAAACATCTTGTTTTTCAAACCTGAAAAAGGATTGCTTGAAATATTGAAACGCTACAATTTTACAATAGAAGAAAATACACCTGCTGAACAAACTGTGGCACTTGACCCAGAATTGCTTGGAAAGGTATTTGAAAATCTGCTAGGAGCATATAACCCAGAAACTAAGGAAACAGCACGCAATCAAAGCGGTTCGTTCTATACACCAAGAGAAATTGTGAGTTATATGGTTGATGAAAGCCTGATAGCTTATCTAGGCGATACTCCTCTTGTCCGTTCCATGTTTAAAGATGATTTCGAACCGGATGAACTTCATTGGTCAGATTACCAATTGATTGCAGGTAAACTAAAAAGTATTAAAATTTTAGATCCTGCTTGTGGTTCTGGAGCATTTCCGATGGGTCTATTGAATCGAATTGTTGATATACTCACAAAAATAGAGACAGACAAATCTACATACGATTTAAAACTCAATATCATTGAAAATTGTATCTACGGATGCGACATTCAGAGTATTGCTACCCAAATTACAAAACTGCGTTTCTTTATATCATTAATATGTGATTGTGACAAGGATGATAGCAAACCTAACTTTGGTATTCCAACATTACCCAATCTTGAGACAAAATTTGTGACAGCAAATACCCTAATTAGCATTAAAAACAAAGGGAAAGCCGTTCAAGGCAATATTTTTATTGACACTCAAATTTCCGAGCTTAAAGAACAATTAAAAAGTGTTCGTCACGAACATTTTCGTGCTGATACTGCTGGTGAAAAAGTTAGACTACGTAAACAAGATGAAAGTTTGAGAGCAGAATTAGTAGATTTGCTTTCACAAGGTTTTCAAAGTGGCTTTAATGTAGAACAATTAACTTCGTGGAATCCTTATGATCAGAATTCTGTTTCTCATTTTTTTGATGCTGAATGGATGTTTGACGTCTCTGATGGCTTTGATATTGTGATTGGCAATCCACCATATATACAACTCCAAAATAATAATGGTGCTTTGGCTGAGTTATATGAACCATGTGGCTTTGAAACATTTACTCGTACAGGTGACATATATTGTTTGTTCTATGAACGTGGTCATCAATTACTGAAGCAGAATGGCCATTTGTGTTACATAACTTCAAACAAATGGATGCGTGCTGGTTATGGAGAAAAAACCCGTCAGTTTTTCGCTACCAAGACTGACCCGCAATTGCTTATAGACTTTGCTGGTGTTAAAATATTTGAAAGCGCGACTGTTGATACAAATATACTGTTATTTCAAAAGACCACGAATAAAAAACATACCATTTGTGCTGTAACCAAAAGCAAAGATAAGGATAACATAAAAGAATTGAGCGATTTTGTTCGGCAGCAGCATTCTATTTGTGGTTTTTATGATTCAAATAGTTGGGTGATTTTATCGTCTATTGAGCAATCTATTAAAAGTAAAATTGAAGCTATTGGAATTCCATTAAAAGATTGGTCCATTCAAATCAACTATGGCATTAAAACTGGGCTTAATGATGCTTTTATCATAACTACAACAAAACGCAATGAAATTCTTTCAAATTGTCGAACAGAAGATGAGCGCATAAAAACAGCTGAACTTATTCGACCGATTTTAAGAGGCAGGGATATTAAACGATATGGTTATGTATGGGATAAAAATGACCCTAATGCTCTTTGGTTAATAAATACACATAATGGAGTCAAAGGCAAGTATCCACCAATTAATATTAAAGAATATCCCTCTATTAAGCGTCATCTCGATTGTTACTGGGAGAAAATTAGTGTTCGAGATGACCAGGGAATAACACCATATAACCTGCGAAACTGTGCTTATTTGGACGATTTTAATCAGCCAAAGATTATATATCCAAATATGACTAAATATTTGCCATTTGTTTTTGATACAAAAAGTTTCATCACAAATCAAAAATGCTTTATTGTTATAGGTAAGAATTTAGCTTTTCTGACAGCATTCCTTAATTCATCTTTGTTTAAGTATTGTTTCCGAGATTCTTTTCCAGAACTTCAAGGTGGTACTCGAGAATTAAGCAAAATCTTTTTTGATAAAATACCGGTATATCAGCCAGATGCAAAAACAGAATTATTATTTGTTGAATTAGTTGAGGATATTCAAAATCAATACTCAGATACAAAGGCAAAATTTATTGATAAAAAGATATTTGATCTATATGGATTAAATGATGAAGAAAGAAAACAAATAGGATTTGTTGAAATATTATAGCGGACGATTTCTTTAAGCCAAAAATATGTTGGAAAGCTGTTGGAAGAAATCTTACATTTGCTATTGTTGAGTCAGGAACATTTTTAACTGCTCCCGCAAGTTTTATTCAGGCAGGGAAATATAATGAATATATAATGGCATTTTTATGTAGTTCTGTTGGAAAATATTTTATTTACCAAAACAGCGACACCACTGGTGCTGGCGATATTATGCTTAATATTCAATCACTTATAAAGTTTCCAATACCTTTATATGATTCAACAAATGACTGTTTAATAGCATTAGTCAAAAAACAGTTGGTTGAATATACAGATAAAACTCAGCAAGAAATCAATCACTATATATATAAAATGTATCGCTTTAATTCAATTGAAATAAATGAAATAGAATCATGTTGATTATTGAATCTCTATATAACCAATCTGTTTGCGTTCTTCTGGTGTAAGATGATATAAATCAAAGATTAGTTGATCTATGTTTTTGGCTTTATCAACAGTAAAATCGTGCTGTATATCCTCTACGAGTTTTTTAAATTTTTCATCTGTTTCCTTATCAGGTTGAAGTACTGGTATCTTGTCAAAAAACACCTTACGCACTTCGCGCCCTTTATCTCCTAATTTAGGGAAGTTGTCTATAAAACAATATTTGAATAATGACGAATTGAGAAATGCAGTGAGATAAGCAATGTTTTCTCCTGTTATCATAAATGATTTATCATTTTGATAGAAACCTTTAGTATCATAATAAAAAGGTAAAAACATGGTCATGTTTGGATACATGATTTTCGGCTTAAAAAAATCGTCCCAATACTTTGCTCCCCATCGTTGCATGGCATACCATTCATATCTAATGCCGGTTTCTGCTGTATTACGTTTAGACAAAGGCTCTTTAAACTTTGTCATATGTTGGTATACTGAAGGATATTGTTCTTTAAAAGCTTGTTCTGCCTTTTCTGAAGCGCCTTGTATACTATCATCAAATTGGTATGGGAAATGCCAAGGAATATATATCAACCATAAATTAGCCCATTCGTATCCATAACGTTTTATATCTCTACCACGAAGAATCGGTCGAATAAGCTCAGCTGTACGTTTTTTTTCTTCCTCTGTAACACAATTCTGAAGTATTTCTTCTCTCTTTTCTCCAGATATGATGAAGGCTTCATTACAGCCAGTTAAAACACCTCTATAAATATTTATGTTCCAGTCTTTTAATGGTGTACCTACAGCTTCTATCTTGTTTTTTATGCTTTGTTCTATTGGTGATAATATTACCCAGCTATCACTAGTTGAAAAATTGCACGTTGAAGATATTTGCCGAACAAAATCGCTCTTTCAATTGCTTACTATTCATGTTCCAAAAACGTATGATAAAACCTTCTAACGGTATCTCTGTGTACGTGGAGTATTTTGCCAATTTTGTTGAACGAAACCCCTTCATCTCTTAGTTTTATTATTAGTTCTCCCTTTTTGCCAATCTTATACGATTCCTTGGCAGTCTTCGCCCCTTTGGGACGGCCAAGCACAACTCCTTCAGCTTTCTTTCTTGCCAATGCTTCCTTCGTTCGCTGGCTAATCAGGTTCCTTTCTATCTCAGCTGACAACCCGAAAGCAAAAGCTAATACCTTGCTTTGGATATCATCACCGAGTCGATAATTGTCTTTGATGGTCCAGACGCGACATTCTTTTTTCATACAAAGACTTAAAATTTCCATAATCATAAATAGGCTCCTGCCTAATCGGGAAAGTTCAGCACAGATTATCAAATCATTTTGTTGAACTTTTTTAAGTAAACGCCCCAGCTCTCGCTTATCGTAATTCTTTGTTCCGGAAATTGTTTCTTCAATCCAACCATCAATTTGAAGCTGCTCTCTTTGGCAGAAATTGTTAATTTCAAAGCGTTGGTTTTCTACCGTCTGCTTGTCGCTTGAAACGCGAATGTAACCGTAAATCATTTTTGTGACGAATTTCGGTAAAATTGTGACGAAATTGCCGTTTTTGTGACGAAAATCGTCTATTTGGGACGAAATCCGGAGATTTTGTGACGAAATTTCTTCATAAAGGTTATTGGTTATAGGTTATTGGTTATTGAAGTGAGGGCCCATAATGCTGTCGCTATTAAAGGCTTAGCTCCAACGTCGCTCTGCGGCGGGTGGGCCCGGCCTGAATCGCAAATGTTTGTCAATTTAATTTGCTTTTTTGGTTTTTCTTCATTATCTTTGCACCGAAATAAAACAACCGACTATGAAAAAAGCATTGGCAATATTTGTGTGTTTTGTAGCTTTTCAAGTCACTGCAAACGCTCAAAATCGTTTAATCGAAACGTTTTACTTGTCTGCATTGGATAGGGTTTACGGCATATATGCAGATATAGATTGCTCTGAGTCGACAAATCTGTGTCTGTATTATGATATGCAGGCGCCTAACGATGAGCAAAGTGTTCAATCAAAAGTCGTTTTCACCTATAAGGGCGCAAGAGCTGGCAGAAGCTTTGATTTTTTTAAAGAAGCAATAAAAAAAGCGTGGAATCAATATACTAAATGGAAAGCTGTAGCACAGGCTAACAATGTGAAATTGATTTCAAAGAGGATTCCTGTGCAGCTTAATCTCCAAAACTTATATTTTACAGAAAATGGCAAATGGTACTCTGACAAATATGTGAAAATGTGGTTTACATTTTATGTGGATGAAGATGGTAATAGCTATTTTATATTTGAATCAGATGCCATGACAAGCGAAGAAGTGGTTGCTCATTCAACGTCGTCTGGTGTTTCGTTAGTTGGCTTACTAAGTGGTAATCCTTTGGTTGGATTTGGCTCAAGCAAACATTCAACAATAATAAATAGAGCTTGTTCTGGTGCTTCATTGGTCTTTTCATCAGAAGAAGAGATTGATGATTTTATTCAGAAAGTAGAAAATGTAGCTGAATGGAAACGTGATAATGTAGCCAGCGGGAAACTGTTTAAGAAGAAATAATAAGAAAGTCTTTTATTTTATTCTTTTGTGACGAAATTTCTTCATAAAGGTTATTGGTTATAGGTTATTGGTTATTGAAGTGAGGGCTCATAATGCTGTCGCTATTAAAGGCTTCGCTCCAACGTCGCTCTGCGGCGGGTGGGCCCGGCCCGAATCGCGGGGCGGGTTTTACTCCAGCTTATCGATATTCGAGTCGTCTTCAACACGAAGGTTGTCGATGATGAACTTTTGACGTTGGTCGGTGTTCTTTCCCATGTAATACTTCAACAACTCCGGAATCGTCATGTCGTGGCGCAGGATGATAGGCTCGAGGCGCATGTTCGGACCGATGAAATAGCTGAACTCGTCGGGTGAGATCTCGCCAAGACCTTTAAATCGTGTGATTTCGGGATGTGCGCCGAGAGACTTGATGGCATCGACACGTTCCTCGTCGGTGTAGCAATAACGGGTCTCTTTCTTGTTTCTCACGCGGAACAACGGAGTCTGCAGTATATACAGGTGCCCGCCGCGAACCACGTCGGGGTAGAACTGTAGGAAGAAGGTGAGCATCAGCAGTCGGATGTGCATGCCGTCGACATCAGCATCGGTGGCGATGACGATGTTGTTATATCTAAGATTTTCAATCGATTCGTCGATATTCAAAGCTGCCTGCAAAAGGTTGAATTCCTCGTTTTCGTAAACGATTTTCTTCGTCAAACCGTAGCAGTTGAGCGGTTTTCCACGCAAGCTGAACACTGCCTGTGTCTGAGCGTCGCGGCTCTTGGTGATGCTGCCCGATGCACTGTCGCCCTCGGTGATGAACAACGTCGACTCGAGACGCTTCTCGTGGTTGGTGTTGTAATGGATGCGGCAGTCGCGGAGCTTGCGGTTATTCAGGCTGACTTTCTTGGCACTCTCGCGGGCGAGTTTCTTGATGTTGGCCATGCCTTTGCGTTCCTTCTCATTCTGGATGATCTTACGCATCAAGGCTTCGGCCACATCGCTGTTCATGTGCAAAAACTTGTCGAAATGCCTCTTGATGATGTCGGTGATGTAAGCCCTGATGGTCGTCTCGCTGTCTTTATCCATATAGTTCGACGAGAATTTGGTCTTGGTCTGACCTTCAAATTCAGGGTTGTCGACCTTTATCGAGATGGCAGCCACAAAAGCGCTGCGGATGTCGGATGTCTCGTATTCTTTGTTATAGAATTCTCTGATAGTCTTGGCGATAGCCTCGCGGAATACGTTGAGATGAGTGCCGCCGAGAGGGTTGTACTGGCCGTTGGCAAACGAGAAATACTCTTCGTTCGACGTGACGTTGGAATGGGTGAAAGCGCATTCAAAATCGCCTTCTTTGATGTGTATGATGGGGTAGGCGCAGGTCTCGAGCTTGCCGATCTTACGTGTCAGCAGGTCGAGGAGGCCGTTTTTAGCCTGATATTTCTGTCCGTTGAGAATCAAAGAAAGTCCGCTGTTGAGGAATGCGTAGTTCCAAATCATCTCGTCGACGTATTCCATAAGGAAATGGTAGTTTCCAAACAACTCGGCATCGGGCACGAAGGTGATGTCGGTGCCGTTTTTCTGGTCGGTAGAGATGATTTCCGACTCCGACAGAGGTTCGCCCTTCGAGAACTCTACAATCTTCGTCATGCCGTCGCGGAACGACTGTGCGCGGAAATACGACGATGCTGCGTTGGTGGCTTTAGCGCCGACGCCGTTCAAACCTACGGCTTTCTTAAACGCCCCGGTGTTGTACTTACCGCCGGTGTTCATCTGACCCATACAGTCTTTGAGAGATGCGAGAGGAATGCCACGGCCGTAGTCGCGCACGTGCACCTTGCCGTCGTTGATGTCGACTTCGATGACCTTTCCGGCGCCCATGTTGAACTCGTCGATACTGTTGTCGATGATTTCCTTCAAAAGGATATAGATGCCGTCGTCGTGAGCCGAGCCGTCGCCAGCCTTGCCGATGTACATGCCAAGACGTTTACGGATATGCTCATTCCACGACAGATGCTGAATAGCATCGTCATTATAATCAACCGGATTTACATTAGTGGTAAAATCTAACTCGTTGTCTTCCAATACGTTATCGTCAATAATTTCTTCCGCCATTTTCTCAAAAAATACTTTTTGCAAAATTACAAAAATAATATTGAAAACACAAAACTAAATTGAAAAAGTTTTTTACTAATTTAGAAGAGGTTTTTTATTTCAGAAATGAGGAGTCTCACATCTTCTTTTGTCACAAGCAATTTCTTGGCGGAGATTTTATTGATTTTTTTGAATACAATCCACTGATAAGTTATTGTGGCTAAATGAGTTAACGATGCTGAGATACCTGCGCCAATCATTCCTAAAGAAGGAATCAAGAGGTACATGGAAGGGATTGTGACTGCCAGTCCGACCAAGGCACCGTAAAGGTTGTGTTTCGGCAGGTTAACCCCTGAGAAATAATGGCAAAACACCATATTTGCCGCTATGAAGACGATGCCTGGAGCCAGGGCGATCATCGCCACGCGCATCTCGGCGAAATTGGTGGTGAAGAGCCAGGAATAGACGCTGGTTGGGATGATACAGACGATGGATATGCAGATGGCGGTCAGAATCATGGCGGCTTTCAGGAGCTGCATAGTGATTTTTGCCGCTAACTCATTGTCTGTCAGGTTACTGATCTTCGAAAACTGCACCATGGCGATACTCATTCCTATTACTTTCGGTGCTTCGGCAACCTGCGAAGCCGCGTTATACACTCCGACCTTCGCGTCGCCCCAGAAACCTCTGATAATCAAGAAGCTAAGACGTTTGTTGAGCATCGAGACAAGGGTTGAAAGCTGGATGATGGTACCGAATTTGAACATCTCGCGAATGGTCTCGCGCATCGAGTCGTTACCTTTCTCCTGAAGGTAAGGCCAGATTTGCGTCAAGCCGCAGAGATAGCCGACGGTGTAGCCGGTAAGTAATGAGTATACAAAGGCGTTTGCGTCGCGGATGTCGAGCACGAAGATGTAGAATAGCATCGAGCTCATCTGTGTTACAAACTGTATGATAAACAATATGTTATTCGTCCCTACGCGCTCTTTTCCGAGTAGGGTGGCCATGTTGAAGTTATGCAAGCTGTACATGAAAACAAGGAGCAGCACCAGCAGATGATAACCTTGAGGGATAAACTCGGCGTTTTCGCCAAAGAACTTTGTGAAATGCTGAGCAAAACCTGATGGAATGAACGAGCAGAGATAAAATAGAAACGCATAAAACGCTACGATGAGAAGGCTCCAGATGTAAGAAATCTTAAACAAAGTGCGATAAGATTTCCTTGGAGTGAAGTAGATGAGTCCGCTTCCTGCCAGAAACTCAACGCCGATAAGGAGAATCGACACATCGAGAAGCACTATGCCGCCTACGCCCCAGGCCTCCGCACCGAGATAATGCGTGCCAAACCACAACGTCACGAAGTTGCAAATGGCGTTGAGAGCGCGAGTGCCGAATGTACCGAAGATCTTCTTAATCATTGTAATGTTATTGGTTATAGGTTATTGGTTATTGAAACGCTGCCGCAGTTGCTGCTTAAATCCTTGCCAGGTGAACGTGAATTTCTTGGCGTCGAACACCGTTATCCCGCCATCGCTGTTGATGGTGTGGATGCCTTTGTTATACGGCGTGTTTTCGAATGGTTTTATCTCTTTGATTGTTTCTTCAACAAATTGATATTCAGATAATTGAACTATCTTATTTAAAGTAATACTTGAACCATAGTGAAGGGTGCTGTTTTGAGCCGGACGAACCAAATCTCCGTCGATATTTTGTATCTTTCCGGCCATGCGGGAGTTGCTGCAGTCGACCTTCACCGGGTTGTTGAAATGCGGACGATAAGGGCCGCGCAAATCATCGGCAACGAATATTAATAGGTGGGTGTGAGGATTCGCTTGAGGCGTGGTAAACAGGTAAAACTTGCCATCGTGAATGAACAATGTTGAGTCTACATATTTGCCTTGCAAAAGGTCGCGATCGAACGTCAAACGGTCGTTTTCAAAACGATATAACGATACCTTGCCGGTTTGATTTGCCTCCGGGATGCAGTATATTTGTCCTTGATAATCAAATACATAAGGGTAGGAGCGATGCTCGGGGAAATCGGTGATCTTGTGATAAATCTCGAAGTTTTCCGATTTTTTGGCCACTGCCAGATCAGCTTTGCCGTTTTTGTTGGAGAACCACTCGAAAAACAGATAAGTGTCGCTGTTGTCCGAAATGATGAACGGATCGGCGAAATAGTCCGATTTCGGCGGCTTAAGCCAATGGATGTCGGTCGGAGTGGTGTAGTAGCCGATGTTCCAATCTTCCTGTCGGAACAGGTAATTCCAGTGATATGCCACCTTACGCCAGAAGCACAGCCAGAAGTATTTCAGCATCTGGAAATTCTTCGGCGGATGCATTATCGGGGCTTTCGACTGCGACAGCTCAGGCTCGAGTTTGCCGTTGACCATCAAGTCTTTACATGCCTGCATGGGCAAACACTCCGATTCAGCCAAAAGCCTGTTCAGATGGGCTTTGTATGAATGTAATATTGTGTCGAATTGTAATCGTTTGATTATCAATCCTTTATCTAACTCGTCGGTAAGCTGCTGAAGTATGACGCCGTTGGCCGGAATCTTACGCATAAACTCCCAAAATCCTGGAGGACCGCCGCGCACAACGCGTTCATCGTCATGATGATACGACCATATTCCATAACGCGCCACCTTCAAAACATCCCCGCGGATGATGTCGAAACCGAAACGAAGGATGAAGTCGAGGTCAAACGACTTGATTTTTTCAATATCGGAATCGGGGAAATAGGTGGAATGGCCTTTAATTATTGGCTGTACCGTCATTTCGACCGCCCCATTCGACCAATCGACGCGTTTTTTCGCCTCGGGTTTAAACCAATAACGATGCCAGATGCGGAATAAAATCTGGCGGTAGGGGTAGCGACAAACTTTATCCCAGAACGACTTGTAGGGTTTCGACTGGTCGCCGTTTTTGATAACCAGTGCTAACTCTATACCGTTGTCTATCAACATTTTAACGGTGTCAAGTTGCCATTGCTCGACGGCGCAGCCGTCGAGCATAACTCCAAACCGTATCGTTCTGTTCAAGTCCATTCACCAAATAAAGCGCAAAGATAACGAAATTATTTTATAAAATAAAAAATCGTTGCAATAATATTTTGCGTATCTTTGCAGTTTGTACTAATATATGAAACTGTCGGTCGTCATAGTCAACTACAACGTAGAGCATTTCCTCGAACAATGCCTCTATTCGGTGCGTCGCGCCATGCAAGGCATTGAAGGTGAAGTGTTTGTGGTCGACAACAACTCGGTCGACGGCTCGCTGAAGATGCTCGCGGCGAAGTTCCCCGAGGTGAAAGTCATAGCAAATAAAGACAATGTCGGCTTCGCAAAGGCCAACAACCAGGCTATCAGAATCTCGACAGGGGAGTACGTCCTGCTGCTGAATCCCGACACCGTGGTCGAAGACGACACCTTTAGCAAATGCTTGGCATTCATGGATTCGCATCCCGATGCTGGCGGTCTGGGCGTGAAGATGGTCGACGGCAAAGGTCAGTTCCTGCCTGAATCGAAGCGCGGACTGCCGACCCCGATGACGGCTTTCTATAAGATTTTCGGGCTTTCCAAGCTGTTCCCGCATTCGAAACGTTTTTCGAAATATCATCTCGGATACCTGCCTGTGGATGAAGTCAACGCAGTCGATATCTTGGCTGGCGCTTACATGCTCATGCGTCGCGAAACCCTTGATAAATGTGGACTTCTCGACGAGACGTTCTTTATGTACGGCGAGGATATCGACCTCTCGTACCGCATCACCTTGGCGGGATATAAGAACTACTATTTCCCCGAGACGCGCATCATTCACTACAAGGGCGAAAGTACCAAGAAAACCAGCGTAAACTACGTGTTGGTGTTCTACAAGGCGATGGAGATTTTTGCAAAGAAACATTTTGCCAAGAATCGTGCGCGGCTGTTCTCGTTTTTTATCAACTTCGCCATATATTTCAGGGCTTTCCTTGCGCTGATGTCGCAATTCTTCCGCAAGGCCTACATGCCGTTTACCGATGTCGTGCTGGGCTACTCCGGACTCGCCGCAATCAGCTATTTCTGGGGACATTACATGATTTACGACGGGGTAGGATCGTATCCGATAACGCCGTTATTTACGATAATCTTGCCGGTTTACATCTTGATATGGCTGACAACAGCTTATTTCACCGGCGGTTACGACAAGCCATACCGAATAGCTCCTGCAACAGGCGGAATCATGGTTGGCAGCATCCTTATCCTTATGCTTTACGCTTTGCTGCCGACAAGTCTTCGTTTTTCGAGAGCTTTGATACTCTTCGGAACGATTTGGATGGCGCTTCAGATGACTTCAAGTAGAACTTTAGGTTATCTGCTTAAACTCGCTGATTTTCAATATGGTAGAAATGCAAAAAAACGCTTCTTAGTGATAGGTAATTCCGACGAAACGAAGCGTGTTGAGCAGCTTCTGAAGAGCACTTCCATCAAGCCTGACTTCATCGGTTTGGTGGCCCCGAATAATAATAACGAGATTCCTGAAAATTATCTTGGAAATATCGCGCAAGTGCCTGATATCATTGGCATCTACAAGATCACAGAGATAATTTTCTGCTCGAAAGACATCACCCATCAGGAAATCATCGATAAGATGGTCGAATGGCATGCCAGCAAACTCGATTACAAGATTGCGCCTGTCGATACCTTGTCGATCATCGGAAGTAATTCCATCAACACGCGCGGAGACCTCTATACCGTTGATATTCGTACGATTAACACTGTTCCGAACAGACGTAAGAAAGGCCTTTTAGACTTCTCGATGTCGTTCTTCGGAATCATTTTCTGGATATTCGTGGCATGGTTTATCCGTCGACCGGGAAAATTCTTCTGCGATTGCTTTAGAGTTCTCTTCGGAAGATATTCATGGGTGGGCTATTGTCCGACGCAAGTCACTGACGGTCAACGACTTCCGGAGATTAGAAAGGGGGTATACAACCCGGCGTCAGTCATCAACGATGAGCTTGACGACGAGGCGCGTAACCGTCTGAATGTGATGTACGCACGCGATTACACCGTCCTGAAAGATTTCAATATCTTATTCAGGATGTTGCTGAAACGATAATTTTTGTATCTTTGCAAACTCAAATTTTTATTTAAAATAAGATTTATGTTAAACAGAAGGTTTTTGAGAATCAAGGTGTTACAAGCGCTCTACGCGTATATCGAGTCGGGCGAGACCAACATCGGAAACGGAATTAAAAATCTGCTTGAGAGCGTCGACAAACTGTATGAGCTTTTCATCTGGCAGCTGTCGTTTCTCGTTGAAACTAAACGCTTTGCGGAGAATAAGATCACCGAAAACAAGCACAAATACATTCCGACATACGAGGATTTGCATCCGAATATGAAGTATGTCAACAACCGTCTGCTTAACCTCATCGAAGACAACGTCGATTTCAAGAAACACGAGGCTGCGCTGAAGATAAACTGGGCTGACGACCCGCAGGAAGTGGTGAAGAAATACTACACCATGATGCGCGAGACGCCGGAATACAAGAAATATATGGCCGATAAGACCGATACTTTCGCGGCCGACCGTAAGTTCATCGTCGAGATGATTACGAAATATTTCGCCGATTTGGACGTTTTGCAGGACTTCTACGAAGATAAAAGCATCTACTTTGTCGATGATTATCATTTAGTTAGCTCGATGCTCATCGAATTTATCAGCAAGATGAAGAACTTCGACGTGAATTCGCAGCTGCCTTCGATTTACAAGACCGACACCGCTGAGCCTAATGCCGACGAGAAGTTCATTCAGGATTTGTTCCGCGAGACCATCAACCACAACGAGGAGTTTGGCAAGCTTATCGCCGACAACACCAACAACTGGGAGAAGGAGCGTATCTGCTTGATGGACATGATAATCCTGAAGATGGCTCTCACCGAGTTTGTGTGCTTCCCATTCATCCCGGTGAAGGTCACTATGAACGAATATATCGAAATATCGAAGTATTTCAGCACTCCGAAGAGTAAGATATTCGTCAACGGAATTCTCGATAAGCTGGCGAAAAAGCTCAACGAGGCTGGAAGTATCAGTAAAAAAGGCCTTGGCTTGCTTGAAAAGTAAACTTTGGCTTTTGGCCATTGGCTGTTGGCAATTAAACATATGAAGAGACTACTGTGTATATCATTCCTATTGACGTTGTTTGTCGTTGATATTCAAGGACAAACGTCGAATGGTGCATACGGTTTTCTCGATATGACGAGTTCGGCGAGGGTGGCGGCTTTGGGCAACACCGACCTGTCGATTTACGACAACGACATGGAACTAGGAATCTACAATCCTGCCTTGATAAACAGCGAGATGCACAACGACCTTGTGCTTTCGTATGTCAACTATTACGCTGATATCAGTCACGCTATGGTACAATATGGCCGCACATTCGATAAAATCGGCACTTTTGCGGGCTCTGTGATGTATCACAGCTACGGTAATATGAAATATGCCGATGAGCAAGGAAATGTTGACGGTAGCACGTTTTCGCCCGCCGATTTCAACGTGATGATAGGCTGGGGCAGACAGCTCACTCCGAACTGGAGCATAGGTGCCAACGTGAAGTTCGCCGGAATCCAGTACGAACGCTATAAGACATTCGCTGTTGCGGTCGACGTGGCGGGCAGCTACAGGACTGAAGCCGGCTGGATGTTTTCGGCTACGGCACGAAATGTCGGCTATGAGCTGTATTCCAACTTTGAAGGCGACCGCAACAAGTTGCCATTCCGTTTGTCGGCTGGAGTTTCCAAGCGATTGGAGCATGTGCCGTTCCTGTTCAGCATCGTCTACGAAAACGTTCAGAAATGGGATTTAACGTACGAGGACCCGCTTGATTTGGAAGGCAATTACGATCCGATAACAGGCACAAAGAAGCAGAAGTCGGGCGCCGCCAAGTTCGCTGACAATCTGATGCGACATGTTGTGTTTGGCGGCGAGATTTACATCGGGAAGAACCTGGTGCTGCGCGTGGCATACAACTACGGGATGAGACAAAACCTCAAGACGCCCACAAGAAAGGGAATGTGCGGATTTTCGTACGGCGTGGGGGTGAACATCTGGAAGCTCAGCATCAACTATTCAAGATCGGAAATGCACATCTACGGTTCGCCGAATTATATTACCATTTCGACAAATCTGGACCGTTTTTGCAAAAATAGATAAGTAAATGTTTCTCAAAGAGTTAAAGTTGACGAATTTCAAGAACTGTGAGTCGGCCGACCTGCAGTTTTCTGAGAAAATCAACTGCTTCGTAGGTCTTAACGGAGCGGGCAAGACCAACATACTCGATGCCATTTACTATCTCGCATTCTGCAAAAGCTATTTTACGACCACCGACAAGCAAAACATTCGTCATGGCGAGGATTTCTTTGCCATCCACGGCGATTTTGTGACCGATAACGACGAAACGGAGACCATCTCATGTGTTCAGAAGGAAGCGACGAAAAAATCGTTTAAATGCAATAAAAAAGAGTATGAGCGCCTTGCCGACCATATCGGGAAGATTCCGATGGTGATGATTTCGCCTTATGACCGCGATTTGATTAACGATGGCAGCGATTTGCGCAGGAAATTCATCGATGGAGTCATATCGCAGTTCGATTCGGTGTATCTCGGCGATTTGCTGCAGTACAACAAGGTTTTGGCGCAGCGCAACACCCAACTGAAGCAATTCTGGGAGAATCGTTATTTCGATGCCAATCTGCTGGCGCTTTGGGATGAGCAGCTGATTCGTTATGCAACTCCGATTTACGAGAAAAGAAAGGCATTTCTGAAGGATTTCATGCCTATCTTCCAGAAATATTACGACATTGTTTCGGGTACGACTGAGAAGGTCGACATCGTTTATGAAAGTGCGCTTCACGACAAGCCGATGGAGCAGCTTCTGCAGGAGAGCCAGGAGAAGGACAGATATTCGTCGTATACTAACGTCGGAATTCATAAAGATGATTTGATATTTCTTATTGATAATCACCAAGTTAAGAAATTCGGTTCGCAGGGGCAGCAGAAGTCGTTTGTTGTGGCTGTGAAGCTGGCGCAATTCGATTTTAACTATCAGAAAATCGGTTTTAAGCCGATTTTGCTTTTGGACGACATCTTCGATAAGTTGGACGACAATCGTGTGGCACAGCTCGTGAAACTGGTCGGAAACGACTATTTTGGACAGGTGTTTATCACTGATACTCAACGACAAAGGATTCAATATCTTTTGGATAACATCGATGGAAATCATAAGATTTTTGAAGTTGAAAAAGGAAGGGTAAGTAGCGATGAGTGATCCGAATTTGACTACATTGGGCGATGCGATAAAGGCGTTTTATCATGATAATCATCGGGATAACGCATTGGACGAGCATACCATTTTGAATTCATGGAATGACGTCGTCGGTGATTTCATTGCGGCTCATACCTTGCATACCAGCATAAAAAACGGCATTTTTTACGTAAAAGTTGATGCCGATTCGCTGAAAAACGAGCTTCTTTACGCCAAGTCGATGTTGCTGAAGAAGTTGAATTCAAAGGTAGAGAAGGAAATTTTAAAAGATATTGTCATTAATTGAAAAATATTTTGTATATTTGCGCCGATTTTTGAATAATTTAAAATTTACGTAATATGATTAACTCACAAGACATTAAGATTGGAAGCTGCATCAGAATGGATGGTAAACTTTATTTTTGCGTCGATTTCCAGCATGTGAAGCCGGGCAAAGGTAACACTATCATGCGTATCAAGCTGAAGAGCGTAGTTGACGGCCGTACTTTGGAGCGCCGTTTCGATATCGGTGAAAAACTTGAAGACGTTCGCGTTGAACATCGTCAGTATCAGTATCTTTACAAGGAAGGTGAAGATTACATTTTCATGAATCAGGAAGACTACGAGCAGATCCCTCTTATGAAAGATCTTATTACGGGTGTTGATTTCCTCAAGGAAAGCGACGTTTGCGACGTTATCTTCGACACATCGACCGACACAGTCCTCTTTGCTGAACTTCCAGTGAAGACTGTCCTCGAGGTGACTTATACAGAGCCGGGCGAGAAGGGCAACACAGCTACAAACGCCATGAAAGAGGCTATCGTTGAGACAGGTGCTAAGGTCAGAGTTCCTCTGTTCATCAACACTGGCGACAAGATTAGAATTGACACACGTACCGGTGAGTACGCAGAAAGAGTAAGAGAATAATATGAGAATTGAACCAGCAACGACAGTAAAGTGTATCGCTGATTTTATTGGTGCTTCCAAGATTATCGGCGACCAGAATCAAGTCATCACGGGGCTCAACGAGCTTCATGAGGTTGAGGCTGGCGACATCACTTTCGTCGATCATCCTAAATATTACCAGAGAGTGCTGAACTCCGCAGCCACTGTCGTCATCATCAACACTGCTGACGTCGAGTGCCCGAATGGAAAGACTCTCATCGTCCACGACTGTCCGTTCGACGCGTTCAACAAGGTCATCTTGTCGTACCGTCGTTTCGAGCCGGCATCATGTATGGTGAGTCCTAAAGCCGAGATAGGCGAGGGCACCATCATCGAGCCGGGAGCGTTCGTGGCAGATCACGTGAAAATCGGCAAAAACTGCATCATCCATGCCAACGTGACCATCAACAATTGGACTGTCATCGGTGACAACGTCATCATCAACAGCGGTTCGGTACTTGCGGCTGATGCTTGTTATTTCCAGCATCGCGGCAAGGACCGTCAGGTGAAGTTCGAGTCATGCGGTCGTGTGGTTATTGAGGACGACGTCGAGATCGGAGCTCTGTGCGCCATCGACATCGGAGTCACCAGCGACACTGTCATAGGCAGAGGCACCAAGATGGACAACCACGTGCAGGTGGGACACGACGCTAAGGTCGGCAAGAACTGCTTCCTCGGAGCACACTGCGCTATCGGCGGAGTGTCGAGAGTGAAGGACAACGTCTCGATCTGGTCGATGTCGGCAGTCAACAAAGACCTTGTCATCGCTGAAGGTACCACAATCTTGGCTTACACAGCCGTCGACAAGGACACTGAGCCGGGCGTTACCTACTTTGGAATGCCTGCGATGGAGGCTAAGAAGAAGTGGAGAGAGATGGCGTGCGTGAGGATGCTGCCTGATTTGATCAACAAGATTAAATAAAAAAAAGCCGCTCGATTGAGCGGCTTTTTTGTTTTAGTACTTCATCATCTCGATGAGGTCGACCATGCGGTTTGAATAACCCCATTCGTTGTCGTACCACGACATGATTTTGACCATCTTACCCATCACCATGGTGCTTTCTGCATCGAATATCGATGAGTGCGGGTTATGGATGACATCGACGCTCACGATCGGGTCTTCGGTGTATTCGAGGACGCCTTTCATCGGGCCTTCAGCGGCTTCTTTCATCGCTGCGTTGATCTGTTCCTTAGTGGCTTCAGTCTTGAGTGTGCACACCAGGTCGACGAGAGAGCCCGTAGGGGTCGGGACGCGCACGGCGATGCCGTCGAGTTTGCCGTTGAGTTCAGGGATCACGATGCCTACAGCCTTGGCAGCGCCTGTCGTTGTCGGGATCTGTGACATGGCGGCAGAGCGTGCGCGGCGCAGGTCGCTATGCGGACCGTCGAGGATGACCTGGTCGTTGGTGTAGCTGTGGATTGTGGTGATATAACCCTGTTCGATGCCGAAGCGGTCGTTCAAGACCTTCGCGACAGGAGCGAGGCAGTTTGTGGTGCACGAGGCGTTGCTCACGCACTCGATGTCATCGGTGAGGTCGTTGTTGTTGACGCCCACCACGATGGTTGCATCGATGGTGTCTTTAGCAGGAGCTGAGAGGATGACCTTCTTGGCGCCGTTCTTGAGGTGGTCGCCATAGCCGCCCTTGCTGCTTTCCTTAGCGCGGAAGATACCTGTCGACTCGACGACGACGTCAGGAGTCTTGCTCCATTTGATGTTGATAGGAGCGCGCTCGGCTGTCACAGGGACGCGTACACCGTTGACTATCAATGCTGTCTCATCATATTCGACTGTGCCCGGGAACTTGCCCTGTGTTGAGTCGTATTTCAGAAGATGAGCCAAGACCTTGGTGCTTGTCAGGTCGTTGATGCCCACAACCTCGAGGTTAGGGCGCTCGCAGCAGATGCGGAAAACGTTACGGCCGATACGACCGAAACCGTTGATACCTACTTTAATCTTTTCCATAATATTTCTATTTAAAATTTAAAATTCAAAATTCAATATTGGTATAATCCAAAACGCAAAGATACTAAAAATATGTTGAATGTTATAATTTTTTATCAAACATTATCTTCTTTTTCCCAATAATCGGCGTTTTTGATGCCCAGATCTTTAGGGTTGAAACGTGGCTCGACGCCTTGTTTTTTCTGTCGTTCGTAGTCTTTCAAGGCACGCAGGGCTTTAGGCGAGAGCAGCAATATCGCCACTATGTTGATCCAAGCCATGGCGCCTACGCCGATGTCGCCCACCGTCCATGCCACGCCGCTGCCGGCCATTGAGCCGATAAACACTGCTGTTATGGTACAGGTGCGCAAGATCCAAATCACTATCTTCTCGCCACGGTCGTCGCCGAAATACATGTCGGCTCTCTCAAGTTCTTCGAGGCGTTCGGGATGTTTGCGATACTGCCGGCGTCGCCAGCGGTTGAACAGGTACACGAGGTTGGTCTCGGCATAGTAATAATATGCCATGATCGTCGTGAAGGCGAAGAAAAACAGGGCTATTGAGACGACCATGTCGCCTGCGCGACGTCCGAGCACCGTTCCCAATGCCGAAGATGTGTAAAACACCCCTGGCTCGCCGGCTTGGGCGTTGGGGTTCTGCTGCAGGTATGTCACCACGGCTTCACCGCCGACCACCGGCTTGACAGTGTCGATGATGTTGTATGTCTTACAAGCCAGTATTATCAAGGCTGTAGCTGTGCACACCAGCAAGGTGTCGATATACACCGAGAAAGCCTGCACCAGTCCTTGTTTTATTGGATGGCTCACCTTTGCTGCCGCCGCCACAATAGGCGCGGTGCCTTGTCCCGCCTCGTTGCTGTATATTCCGCGTTTCACGCCCCAGGCGATGGTAGTGCCGAGCAGGGCGCCACCGAACTCGTTGATGCCGACGGCACCGCGCAGCATCTGCATGAAGACGTCAGGCACCACACGGTAGTTGATGACAAGCACCACGATGGCCAGGATGATGTACAGCAACGCCATGAATGGAGCTACAATCTGCGCCACATTGGCGATACGTTTGACTCCGCCGATGATGACAAGGGCTATCAGCATAGCCACGACGAGGCCGACCATCCAGGGCTCGACGCCGAATGAGCGGGCACACGACAGCGCTATGCCGTTGCATTGCACAGGAGGTAGCAAGATGCCGCAGGCTACAGCCGCCAGCACTGCGAAGATACAGCCGAAGACGATGCTGTGCAGTCCGTTTTCGATATAATAGGCCGGACCGCCACGAAACTGTCCGTTATGATTCTCCTTATAAATCTGGGCAAGAGTGGCTTCAACCAAGGCGCTGCCGGCTCCGAAGAAGGCTATCACCCACATCCACACTATGGCACCCGGACCGCCAAAGCCGATGGCTGTGGCCACTCCGACGATGTTACCGGTGCCCACACGCCCCGAAAGAGCCATGGCGAAAGCCTGAAACGACGATATTCCTACCTTGTTTTTATTGCCGGTAGTACCGAAGAGAAGACGAAACATCTCGCCGAAACGGCGTACCTGCACAAAACGAGTGCGCAAAGAGAAATACAGTCCGGCAACGAGACACAATCCCACCAAGGCCGGGCTCCACACCAAATCATTGACGACGCCGACGGCTTCTGTCAGCCATTCGCCTATGCTATGAAGAGAATCGTTCATCAAAAAACAGTTTTGATAAAATTTTAGTCGCAAAAGTATGAAAATTTTTGAGGATTTACAACATTTTTATTTCAAAAATTCATAAATTTGCGGTGTTGAATACTCAAAATGATTGATAACATGAAAAGTTTAAAATTAATTCTAGCAGGTATGGCAGCAATGTTTTTAGCCGTTTCGTGCGGCGGTAAGAAGGCACAGAAAGTGCTGGTGCTTTATTATACACAGACTGGCAACACTAAGTTGGTGGCCGAGCAGATTGCCGGAAAGATGCAAGCCGACATAGAAGAGATTGTGGCTGTGAATCCTTACGACGGCGACTTTACTGAGACTATCGAGAGATGTCTGAAAGAACGCGAAGAGGGCGTTATTCCTGAGATTCAGCCTTTGAAAGCCGATTTGTCGAAGTATGACGTGATATTCATCGGTTATCCAGTGTGGTTTGGCACCTACGCGCCGCCCGTCATCAAATTTTTGCAGGATTATGACTTGAGCGGTAAGGAAGTGGTTCCATTCTGCACCTTTGGCAGCGGCGGCCTTGAGTCGAGCATGGCTGACATGAAGCTGGCGCAACCTAATGCCAAGATAGACTGCGGATTCGGCATACGGGCGGCGCGTTTGGATAAGGTTGGTGAAGAAGTTGGCGTCTTCCTGAAAGAAAACGACTTCATCGAAGGAAAATACATCAAGTTGGATGCTTTCTCAGAGCAACACGAGGTCACAGAAGAAGAGAATGCAATCTTTGAGGCTGCCACTGGCGATTATCCGATGATGCACGCCAAAGCCAAGACAGTGGCAACGCGCGCCATTCATAATGGTACGGAGTATTGTTTCATCGCTGTCGACATCCCACGCGTTGAAAGAGACGACATGCCTCCAGCGGGTGAGATACAAGTCTACGTAAACGTAGTCGGCGACGAAGCCCCGGTGTTTACAAGGGTTGTGAGATAATTTATTATATCTTGGTGAAGCGGAACGTCATGAGTTCGATCATGTCGCCGACTTCCTCGATTTCATGCCATGGTGAGACTTTCTCGCCAAGCACTTCGCCTTCTTCCTGGGTGTCGAAGTAGGCTTTGCCGTCTTCGGTCTTCCAGTCGTAGCACTCGGCATACATCATGCCGTCTTTGAGCTGTATCTCGCCTGATTTCACAGCCTCGTCGATCTCTTCTTGCGACACGCCTTCCGGAATTGGCACTAACATGAGAATCTTGTTGTCGGTGAACTCCATTATGGTTTTCGCCGCATGGACGTAATCAGGGTCAATATCTGGTTTTGCAAGGAAATCCTCAACTTTAAGCCATTCAAAATCTTCTTTTTTGTCGTTATACCACAACATTTCGGCGACACGCCATTTTCCGATAAAATCTCTCATTATGATGATTGTTTAGTTTATTAAAAATTATTCTAAAACGATTTTTTCTGTTAATCCGTTGGCTTTTACAAAATAAACACCGCTTTGGGTGCCTTTCAGGTCTATAAACACGACACAAGAATCCGTCTGCTGTTGTAATATTGTACGGCCTTGAATGTCAATAACTTCTACGGTAGTAGGGGAGCTTAATTCGATCTTTATCTGACCGTTGGTGGGATTGGGATACACCTTCAACTCACCTGTGGTCGGGTTGTTGACGTTGTTTACCGCGTTTTTACCCGTAAAGAAATCGTGAATATAATCGATATAGCTTATATCATATTGATTTGCATTGCGATACCAGCTGTGGGTGCCGCCGATGACCTTCAAAAAACGAAGCTCTTTGGTGCCGGGATAGACGTATTGCACAAACCTCAGGCCGTCGTTATGAGTGTCGGGCAATGAGTCGATAATCGGCTCGTTGGTGCAGCCGTTGGCGTTTCTCCAGTAGTTGAGGATTGCGTCGACACCCAGTCCGAGGTTGGAACCGAAATACTGCGAGTAGCCGTTGTCGCCTACGACATTATCACTGGTTCCGTGGATATGCAGCAACCTCACCGGTGCCACTGGAGTTTGGTTTGCCATGGCGTAGGTTATCAGTCCGCTGACAGGCGCGGCAGCATTGATGCGGTCGCCGTGTTCGATGGCCATTCGGTGCGACATGAAACCGCCCATCGAGAAGCCGGTGAAGAACACACTGTCTTGATTTATCGGATATTGTACGGCCAGACTGTCGAGGAGAGCCATCAGAAAGCCAGAATCGTCGATTGTGCTGTTCATGAGGGCGGCGTTCCACATGGTTCCGTTGCCTTCGTTGATGGCTTGTGGTATGACGACCATCCAGTTGAAACGGTTTGCAACCTGCTGGAAATTATGCTCGCTGTTGACATGGTTGATGTTGTCGCCTAAACCATGAAGGAAGAACAAAACCGGCAGCGATTCGTAGTTTTCAGGTGTTTTTACGAGATATTGCCTCTGCATGCCTTGCCATTCGATGGTTTGAATCTGCGCGAAGCATAGGTTACCGGTTAATAAGAAAAGGATGATTGGTAATAATTTGCAAATTTTCATGATCGATCAAGTTAATTTATTCTGCAAATATACAAATTTTTGGATGTTTTTCATAAATTTGCAGAAATTATCGTTGATATATGAGCAAAATGTTTGAATTTGATGCGATTATCATCCAAAATGAGGATATGGATGCCGCATACGTCGAGGTGCCATTTAACATCAAGGAAATATTTGATAAAGGCCGTTTGGCGGTTCATGCAACATTTGATGGCGAGCCTTATGACGGACAAATCGTGAAAATGGGAACACCTTGTTTTATTATAGGGATTCGGAAAGATATTCGAAAAAAGATAGGGAAGACGTTTGGCGATGTGGTTCATGTGACCTTTGAGGAACGATAAATGAAAAACAGGAATATTATAAATATCGTGCGCTATCTTTTTCCATGCGGGGAAATGATTTTGGGCTCGTTTGAAGGGAAACTGTGCCTCTGCGATTGGGCTGATGGTAAGCGGCGTGCTTCAGTTGACCAGCGTTTGCAAAGAATCTTGAATGCCAACTTTGTTGAGGGCTCTTCGGATGTTATAGAAAGGGCTAGCCAACAGCTAAACGAATATTTTTTGAATCAACGTCGTAATTTCGATATTCCTTTATTATTTGTCGGGACTGATTTTCAAAAGAAAGTTTGGAACGAATTATTGAAAATCCCGTACGGGAAGACCATTTCGTATGGTGAACTGGCTCAACGAATTGGCAAGCCGAATTCAGTCCGTGCTGTCGCTAACACCAACGCAGTCAATGCAATAAGCATCATAGCACCATGTCATCGCGTCATCGGCAGCGATGGCACTTTGACTGGCTACGGTGGAGGTTTGGAAAGGAAAAGATATTTATTGAATATGGAGAAAAAACATTATCTTTGCAAAAAATAAAATCATGAAATCAAGAATTTCGGAAGCAGTGGAGAAGAAAAACTGCGGCTATAACTGCGCGCAGGCTTTGCTTTGCACGTATTGCGACCTCGCTGGTCTTGACGAAGAGACGGCAAGAAACCTCGGTAGCGCGTTCGGCCTCGGAATGGGTAACATGGAAGGCACTTGCGG
>Ga0265298_10000022_pt1 | contig 223882 bp, 228 predicted proteins | sample AusTroGonzalo_MG_3_FD_193486 | JGI IMG/M metagenome (GOLD analysis project Ga0265298, IMG submission 193486) | Bovine rumen microbial communities from tropical cattle in Woodstock, Queensland, Australia - Gonzalo_01 | ecosystem: Host-associated > Mammals > Digestive system > Stomach > Rumen ...
TTTGTCATTTTATTTCTCCTTTCTTTCAGTAACGTTTCACCAACGTTTCCGTTTACAATACCAACATTACTATACCGTTACTAATCTGTCAATAGTAACGCAAGAGAAATTTTACAATTTTCGCAAATTTTTTTACAAATGATTATATTATAAAGATTTAGTGCTAAAATTATCTGCCGTTATCCAGCAGTTTCTCGCTTTTAGCCACAATCAATACCAACACGAGAACACCGAATACTGCAACAGGTGTCGCCATCATATCAACAATAGGATCGATACCCACTACCATGCCCAGTCCCTCAATCGGACAGCCTGACATGATAAGAAGCGATGACAGGATAATAAGGCTTACCCCTGGTATTCCTGGCATAGCTATCACAAGGATAACTGTTGACAGAATCACCGAAAGGCTTTTAGCAAACGGCATGTCTATGCCATATATATTTGTCAATGAAAAAACTACTGTAGCAATATATATACACAAAGTACTTTTGCATAAAGTCAGCCCTATAGGAATACCGAACTGATACAGGCCCGGAACAACACCCAGATTCTTTGCAGCCAGCATTGTATCCGGCATGGCTGCAATGCTTGATGATGTTGTAAAAGCAGTCAACAGCATCTGCATAGCTTTTTTAAGAACCAGGAATGGATTGAATCCATTTATAAAAAGAATAATGATGAAGAACAGAGCCATAAACAAGTCGGCAGAAACAGCAGCACAGAATATTCCCAGGACAGACAGCAGCACCTTAGAGCCTGTCATAATAAGCATGGATGAGATTGAGCAGAAAATAAAAACAGGAAGAAGCTGGATAAATAACCCGATTATCTTCATAAAAAGCCTGTTGAGCTCATCACATATAGAGGCAACAATTTTAATCCTGCATGCTCCGCATGCCACACCGACCAGAATCGCCAGAACTATCAGCTGAATCATATTACCTTCTGCAAAAGGCCTGATGATATTGTTAGGCACCACATCTGTAAGGACATTCTTTATCGACAGGACATTGCCCTGAGCCGCGGCATCTGGAGAAATAACAGCATTTAAATGCATCCCTGACCCGGACTTGAACAGCTGTACTGACGCATACCCCAAGAAAGCGGAAATAATCAATATGATAACAAAAACAGCAAACAGCTTCAGGCCAACCCTCTTTATTCCTGACATGCTGTCAGCATGAGTAAAACAAGTTACTATAGAAAAGAAGACAACTGGTACTGCACACATCTTGAGACCATTCATAAATATTGTGCTGAACGGCTGGAAAATATCCTCATTGATAAAACTGCAGAACTGTTCCGGCAGTAAATATTTCATGGCTGTTCCGGCAATAATCGCAAGAATCATTGCACCCAATATCAAATACAAGTTGAAATACTGGGAACGGAAAATATTCAATCTTACACTGTTGAAATGCCTTGAGTGTCTGTAACTTATCTTATCCCCAAGGGACCGGAGGATAATATTCTGTATGGCTTCGGATGAGCTTTCATCATTTATGCCACTTTCAAGATCAGGCCCCACCATAAACTCAAATTCATTTCCAGGCACCTGCAGATCTATGCTTATATTGCCTAAAAATTTACTAATATTGACAGATATAAAATTCCTTACCGAAAAATCACCATGCTCAATCAATCTGACAAGAACTTCTTCGCTCATAAGCTCGGCCCGCATAGTCTCTTTTGAGCTCAGCTTAAGCCCCATAAGATTAGTGTGAATATATTCCAGAACTTCCCTAAGGGTTTCCTGGCCTTTCATATCAAATCTTTTCTGCATTCCGTTGTCCCTTTCAACCCTTGATTATTGCTTTTTTCTTCTATAAAATCAATAGTATGAAAGATTTGACCAAAGACACATCAGGATTCGTTCTGCTGTCCGATTATGTGCCAGATATCATCCAGGAAATCCGCTATTACTCTACATATAACTTTATTGGAGACAGGATTGACGGCTATGAAGAGCCCTGTGCATTCCTCACTCTGGAAGCTGCCCGGGCCCTCAAGGCTGTCAGCAAGGAGATGATGGTGTCTGGTTACCGGCTCAAAGTGTTCGATGCTTACCGCCCTGCCACCGCAGTCAAGCACTTTATGCTGTGGGGTCTGGAGGACCAGGATATAAGGATGAAATATATTTTCTACCCAGATCTTCAGAAACAGGAGCTTTTTGAGAAAGGCTATATTGCCACCCAGTCCAGCCACAGCCGGGGAAGTGCCGTAGACCTCACACTGCTGGATATGAACACCGGAAAAGAGCTGGATATGGGCAGCCCTTTCGATTTCTTCGGTCCTATCTCCCATCCTGACTATACAGGGATAACCGACGAGCAGTTCGAGAACCGGATGTTCCTGCAGAAGTGCATGCTGAGGAACGGGTTCAAACCCCTGGACTGCGAGTGGTGGCATTTTATGCTGGCCGATGAGCCCTACCCAGACACCTACTTCACATTCCCGGTAGCGTATGATATACTGAAATAGTTAGCATTAGCTAACCTGATTGATATCATGAAAACAGAAAAAAATATACTTATAGCATTTATACTGAATCTGTCGTTCTCAATATTTGAGTTCTTCGGTGGGCTGTTTGTAAACTCTGTGGCTATACTCTCAGATTCCCTGCACGACCTGGGGGATGCCCTCTCCATCGGTATCTCCTACTTTCTTGAGAAGAAGAGCAAGAAGAAGGCTGATGATAAATATACATATGGATATATACGTTACTCTGTCCTGGGCGGTGTGATTACCACAACCATACTGCTGGTGGGCTCTGTGCTGGTGATCATAGGGGCGGTCAGAAGGCTTCTCCATCCAGTTGAGATCAACTACAGTGGCATGATCATCTTCGCCATTATCGGCGTGGTGCTCAACTTCATAGCTGCCTATGTAACCCGCGAGGGCGATTCCATCAACCAGAAGGCTGTGAACCTGCATATGCTGGAAGATGTACTTGGCTGGGTAATTGTCCTTGTAGGTGCCATCATCATGAACTTTACCGACATCCGTATGATTGACCCCCTCATGTGCATTGGTGTAGCTCTCTTCATTCTTATTAATGCGCTCAAGAACCTGAAGACTGTGCTGGACTTGTTCCTGGAGAAAGCCCCGGGAGACATCAATATCAGCGAGCTGAGAGAACATCTGTTGAAAATAGAGGGCGTTGAGGATATCCATCATATCCATGTATGGAGCATAGATGGCTACAGCAACTACGCAACCATGCATATCGTTACAAGAGCTGAAGATATCCAGGGAATAAAGCACATGATACGGGATGAACTGTGCGAGCATAACATATGTCATGCTGTTCTTGAGACCGAATCCGAGATATGCGACGACAGGGAATGTCATTTTGAAGCCTGTCCCCATTATCACCACCACCATCATTAAAAAACTATTTTATTATTGTTCATATTATGATATTCTAAAGTCATGAAGCGGTTTTCCCTTTTGTTACTTTTACCACTTCTCCTTTTCTGCGGCTGCAGGAAAAGAGAGGTGGAGATGCCCAACCCTATCGTTGAATCCTCCTTCGAGGAGATTCAGGAGAAGCTGGGGATAACCTTCGGCATCCCCAAGGATGCGGAGAATATCTATTATTCAATAATCGCAGGAAACCTGGCTCAGGCGGACTTCACCTGGCAGGAGGCCGAGTGCACTGCCCGGGTCAAGGCAAGCACATCCACTGAGCTTGAGGACATATCCGGCTTCTATTATAAATGGGAGAAGGAGGTGGAGCTGCCGGTGGGTTACAACACTGCAACAGCCCGCTGGTTTGAGTCTGATGGCGAGATTACAGGAATTGTCATCTGGCAGGACATAGTGCCGGGTCTCACCTACTCAGTGAGCATGAAGCAGAACGCCACATTGGAGAACCTCTTCATACTGGCCAACGCAGTATATATCCCTGTCCAGGGCGACAGCTGAAAAGTGGGAATTATACATGAATGAAACAGGATATATTAAGAATTTTAGGAGTTTTAGATTATGGAAGCAAAAGAAAAAGAAATATTAAATGAACTAATATCAGGTACTAAATGCCAATTTATTATTCCTGTTTTTCAAAGAAATTATGATTGGAGAGCAAAAGATTGTGAGAGACTATTTGATGATATTATAGATTTAGCAACTGACAAAGATCACCCTGATAGAAAACATTTTATGGGTGCTTTCGTCTGTAAATTTACAAGATTTGCAGAAACTACTTATAACCAATTCACATTAATAGACGGCCAGCAAAGACTAACTTCAATTACCCTTATGTTAAAAGCTTTATATGATTATTTAGGTCAGTTCGGTGATAAATATAAAGAAGTAAGAACTGAAATCACCGAAACTTATTTAATAAATAAATTCGCAAAAGATCAGACATTACGTTTAAAACTTAAACCTAATCAAGTAGATAATGAAAATTATATAAAACTAATGAATGATGAGCCAGTTAATCCAGATTCTACAATAGGTAGAAACTATAATGAATTTAAAAGAAGAATCGAAAAAATGAATGTTTCTTTTGAAGATTTTTATAATGCCATGCAAAGATTAGAAGGTGTCGTTGTATACCTTGAAGACAATGATAATCCTCAAGTCATCTTTGAAAGTTTGAATTCAACTGGACTCGAGTTAACTGATGTTGATTTGATTCGCAATTATCTTTTAATGAATTGTAAAGCAGAAGAACAAGAACAATTATATAAAAAATATTGGCTAAAAATCGAACAACTTTTAGACAAAGATTTTCTCCAATTTATTAGGGACTATTTATCTTTTAAAAATGGAATAGTTACTCCAAATACAAAAAATGTCCCATATAAAATGTTTCAAAAATTTTATCGAACATCCGGGTTCACTAAAAGTGATTTTATGGAACACTTCTATGAAATGGCCAAAATATATAATCGCCTATTAAACGTCCAAGAAGATTCTAAAATATTACTTGAAGCGTTGAGGGATTTTACATCTTTAGATATAGCAACAACATATCCATTTGTATTTGGTTTATTAATTGATAATACAGCAAATCTGGAAGGTAAAAAGAAAATTAGCGATGAATCATTAACAAAAATAATCAGATTGCTTGAATCATATTTAATAAGGAGAAATGTTTGCAATTTAGCAGGTGGTGGATTGTCGCAAGTAATGGCCTCACTTTATAAAGATATTCTTAAGAAACATGGTGATAATTTTTATAAGGATCCATATAGAAAAGTTGCAAGTGCATTAGCTGGTATATCAACAAAAGCATATTTTCCAAAAGATGATGAATTTGAAAGAGAATTTAAAACTCGAGATATGTACCATTCAAGAAATATTTTTTATATTTTACAAAAAATGGAGAGAAGTAAGCAAGGTAAAGAAGTAATTGATTTTAATAAGTTATCTATTGAACACATAATGCCACAACAATTATCAAAAGAATGGATTAAATACTTAAATCGTACGGATGTTGATAATTATCATCAATCATACTGCCATAGAATTGGGAACTTAACTTTAACAGCATATAATTCGGAAATGTCTAATAAACTATATAGCGAAAAGAAAAGCCATATGGACTTTAGCAGACTCACTTTAAATCATTATTTCAATGAAATAAGAGAATGGAATACTGAAGATGAAATAAATAACAGAGCTAATGATTTAGCCAAATTAGCTATACAATTATGGCCGTTTCCAAAGGTAGCAAATATAGAAGATATATCAACTGAATATCATTTTCTATTTGATAGTGAAGAATATGATTATTCCGGAACAAATCCGGCAGGAATTGAAATAAAAAATGAAAAAATATTTGAAGACTCATGGGCTACTTTATATACTTCGGTAATAAAATTTTTGTATAAAGAAGATAAGGAGTTATTAATTAGCTTATTAAAGAAAAAAGATTTTTTTAATTCCAAGAGATTATTGATATCTGAAAACAAAAATGACTTAAAAACACCTCAAATCATTTATGAAAATCTATATATTGAAACAAATTTCAATACAGATAGAATAATTAAAATACTAAGAGTGCTTCTGTCAAAAATGCAATATGAACCTGATGAAGTGTTTGTATATATCAAATGAAATATACTTCCACAGTATTTATTCCGCTTCAAGGCGACAGCTGAAAAGCATTCTATTACTAGTATTTGTAATCTTTATAGTAGAAGATATTTCCTACAAAGAACAGTTCTCCTCCGTCAACATGTGCACCATTATATGGGGTAGTTTCGGACGAAACCTTTTCAAGATCATCAAGTACTTCCGGAAGTGGAATTAATTCTTTCAGTGAATTAATAGCTTTAACAATAATAATTAGAAATGAAGGTTCCATCCAATCAATATATTGCGTATTACTGAGCGCAGAAGCCACATTCGTATAGTTTACATATGGAACAACCTCGTCGCATTTAAAATGCACGAATTTGGATTTATGCTTGTTTGTTCCACCGGCCCAATTTCTTGAATCCGCTAAATTGTTGGCGGCAAATGCTTTTTCAAGAGCCTTATATGCAGCTGAAGAGGGGTTCATGGCTTCGGCTTTAAACATATCTGACGGTTGTACTGGAATAGACACTCCCAGCGCATTTTTAATCGCATTGTCAATATCGGTGGTTGATTTTTCTTTTGAATCAATCATATACCATTCCTTGTCTGTGCCGTCTTTCAAGGCCGTTACAACTTCATCCTTCAAGAAGTCGCTGGCTGTAAAGCCCTTGAGGTAGGAATCCTTGTAGTAGTAAAGATAAGAGCGGAGAATCAGCGTTATTACACTTGGAAGGTACATCCCGTTTTCCGTGTAAAATTTATATGTGGCCATTGGATCATAAGGACCATCTCCGCATACAACGCCTCTGAAATGGGTACGGTCCTTGTCATCATATTTTTCTATATAGTTCTGAGTGGCGAGGGCCGCTGCACCACCCTGGGAATAGCCGATGGCCACAGTGTAATAATCATTTTCCAGACCTCTGAAAGAGTCGCCATTTGAATCACTTTTTGTATTCTTCCAATATATAGCGGCACAGGCTGCATCCCAGCACTGCTTGCCGGTATTCTCCTGAATGAGGTAAGGATGAATACTGTCCTTTGAAGTGCCATAGCCCAGATAGTCCGGAGAAATGACCATATAGTCATGGAAGCATGTCTCATACAGAAGACCACATTCAGAAGCATCAAATCCTGATTTCTTTGAAGGAACAGCGGTGTCTTTAAGCTGTGTGGCGTGGCAGTGAAGAACAGCAATATCTGAGCAGGCATAAAATCTATGCCAGCTCCAGTCCCACAGATCAAAATACTCCAGATAATTTACAAGAACTCTCATTGAAGCCGTAACTTCCTCACCAAATGGATCAGTTGTCGTATAGTCCACTTTAAACGCTGCAACCTCACAGCAGAGACTATCCTTGAATTGCTGATTATTTTCAAAAAGATCATCTATATCAGATGCTGAATTAACGCCTTTAAGCTTAAGTTTTCGCTTTTTAAAAGCTTTCTTCATTTCTGCCTTGTATTTTTCAATGCGCTCAGCTCTAAGGTTCTCCAGATCTGTTGTATTATTACCTCTATTTTTGCTCTCCTGGATAATGTCATCCAGAGAAATTGTGCCAATTTCTTCTGCCCTGACAAATCGTCCCCCTTTTGACGAGCTGGAACTGCCAGATGAACCAATGTCGCAGCCTATAACAATAAATATTGCAGCTACTATTGCAGCTAAAAAAATGCTTAAAAATAATTTTTTCATTATATTATGATTTCTATTCATATCAAAAGAATAAAATATTTATAGAGGTTTTTCTATTCTTTGTGCTAATAATATTTTGTTATATTTCAGAGTTTATTCTCGGACAGATACTGCTTCAAGGATTCAATCAGCTTCTCGCCATCAAGATCGTAGAAAAGTTTCTCAAAACATCCGCTTATCATAGGATTCAGATCCAGACCGAACTCAACCGACCTGGAATCTGTCTTGAAACCATAGCATCTTTTGCCATTGGCATAGCCGATTCCCAGCTCAACACAGGCCCCCTCATCAGGCGCTCGGCCATCCAGCATAATAAAGATAATATCTGCCTTCAGAACCTCTTCCAAATCCCTGTTGAAAATGGTCTTGATAACTTCTTCCTGGCTTGCGTTCATATCGGGGGCCAGATAGCCGTCCCGCTGAGGCAGGAAAACTTCATAGCCGTAGCTTTCCAGCAGGTTGGTGAGCATAAGATTGTATTCACGCTCGCCCTGGCTGAAGAGAGGGGCTGCAAAATAGACTTTATTGCCGATTTTTTCCTTTGCTGGTTCTGCTGTTTCCGCGGTTTTCTTCTCATCGACACCTTTCTTGCTGCATGCTGTAAGGCCTAAGACGATGAATAAACACATAACTGAAATAATGATTTTTGCTGCTCTCTTCATTTTTACCACCTGATATGATTATAGAATACCAATTCTACATTAAAACACTTAAGCACCTGTCCTGAGAACAATCTCCCCAACATTCTGATCCTGTACCGCCAGCCACTTTATCCAAGTCCTTGCGGTCAAGCTCTCTGTTTTCTATCTCGTCCAGGTATGCTTCAGCCTGTTCCTTTGTTATGTCATAACCCTCTGCTTTTGCCAGCGCCATGAGGTCTGCTGCTGTCTTACACTCAAGTGCCATTGCAAGCTGCTCTCTTGTAAACTCGCTTCTATTTATCTCAGCCATACCTCATCCTCCGCCGCCTTTCTATGTAAACAAATGACTCGGGCAATGATCCTTAGGGCAGTAATAAGTCCAGCACATATCCGCAAAACCACCGGCCACTTTATCCAGATCCTGACGGTTAAGCTCACAGTCGGCCATCTCTGCCAGATATGACTCGGCCTCTTCCTTTGTTATGTCATAGCCCTCTGCTTTTGCCAGCGCCACAAGTTCCTCAGCTGTCTTGCACTCAAGTGCCATTGCAAGCTGTTCTTTGGTTACTTTTGTCTTGTCGATTAACATAGGTATGATTTTACCCTTTCCAATTTTAAAATGTCAATAAAAATATATAACGGGACAAACGGCAAGCTGCATCATCAGAAAGTGCACACGAATAAAAAAGCCCCTCTTCAGGGGCTTTTATGAACTCAAAATATGATGCATGTGCGATTAGAGGTTAAAACTTAAACTGCTACAGAGGATAGTCTTCAAGGCAATTAGTCCAGCACAGCTGCGTCTTCGCAGTACCACCGGCCACTTTATCCAGCTCCAGACGGTCAAGTTCGAAGTCGTCCATCTCTGCAAGATATGCTTCGGCCTCAGCCTTGGTGATATCAAATCCTTCAGCTTTTGCCAGTGCCATAAGCTCTTCAGCTGTCTCACACTCTAAAGCTTTTTCAAGCTGTTCTTTGGTTATTTTGCTTCTATCAATCTCTGCCAAATCAATTCCTCCAATGTTTATTTAAATTAAATAACTTGGGCAATAATGATCAGGGCAATTATTCCAACAATCCGCTCCTGAACCACCTGCTACTTTATCCAAATCCTTGCGGTCAAGCTCTAAGTCGTCCATCTCTGCGAGATATGCTTCGGCTTCATCCTTGGTGATATCGAATCCTTCAGCCTTTGCCAGTGCTACAAGTTCTTCAGCTGTCTCACACCCCAACGCTTTCTCAAGCTGTTCTTTGGTTATTTTTGTCTTATCTATTTTCATAGATATAATTTTACTCCCCCCATTTCCAAGTTGTCAACAAAAATGATATATTATTCTTATGAAAAAACTTATTGCTTTCTGCGGTCTGGACTGCGAGAAATGCGACGCCAGAATCGCTACAATCAACAATGATGACAACCTGAGAAAAGAGACTGCACGGAAATGGTGCGAGATGAATCATACCGACCAGATCACCCCCGAGACAATAAACTGCATGGGATGCCGAACCGATGGAATCAAGTTCGCCTACTGCGCCTCTATGTGCCCTATCCGCAAATGTGCCATGGCAAAAGGCTTTGAGACCTGCGGTGACTGCAAAGAACTGGATAAATGTGACAAGGTTGCCCCGATTATAAGCACTTGTGAAGAGGCAAGGAAAAATCTGATAAGCAACTGCGGGAACAGTTGAGAGAGACCTACTTTTTCAACATCCGGCCGTCGCTGTCCAGATATGCATTGATGCTCCAGAAGTTGATGTCTTTGATAATCCTGGCCTTCTCTTCCGGATTTGCGAGGCGGGTAAAAACCTCATCCTGAACAGCAGGAATAATGTAATATTCCATATTGCCGTCAGCATCGAGCCGCACTTCGAATATTGCAGTATCAACGGTATCGGCGTTAAAAATAAAGTTTCCCAGGTTATAGATTATAGGTTTGTCCTTATAGAACTCTACCCCCTGAAGCACATGGGCATGGTGTCCCACCACCATATCGGCACCGCTGTCTATATAAAGCCGGGCACTGGCAATCTGCTCCTTCTCCAGGGCATGAGAAAGCTCTTTTCCAAAGTGGATCACTGCAATGACAAAATCGTTTTCTTCTTTTGCCTTTTTTATCGCATTGACCATGTTGGTTGTGTCGTAACACAGGAATATCCCCGGCTCTGCAGCGGTAGCTCCTGGCGTAAGCCTGTATTTCTCAGCCCGGGAGCCATTCAGTATAGCAAATTTATACCCGTTGATAACCACATTATAAGGCTTCATAGCCTCTTCCAGATTGTGTCCTGCCCCTATGTACGGAATTCCCACTGCATCGAAGGCATCGAACATATCCAGAAAAGCCTCTTTTCCATAGTCATAAACATGGTTGTTCGCCAGAAGGGCCAGATCCACCCCCATCTCGTGATAGATGTTAAGACGCTCGGGCTTGGCGCGGAAAGTGTACTTCTTGTTTTCTACAGGGTTACCCCTGTTGCTGACAGCAAACTCGGAATTCACCACCATAAAGTCGCTCTTGGTCATAATATCCACTATATCTTTGGAAAGAATGCCCAGAACTTTCTTTTTTCTTGCATCATACCGCCAGCCTACTGCCCAGTTGTCTGCCAAGGAGACATCGCCCACAAAATCAATAGCTGCATATTCCTTGGGATCAGCCGCAGCCGGCATTAAAGTAAGGACACATATAACAAGGAAAAAAAGTCTTTTAATCATATTTTATAAACAGCATCTTCCATAGACACTGTTTTTATCCTCTGTTTCTTGTTTTTAGAATATATTGATTAATAAGTAAAATCAACTGAAAAATTTGTTGACAAATCGAATAAATCCATAATAATTAAAATATATTTTTATTGGGGGATTTTATGAAAAGAATTTTAACTGTGGCTCTCATTCTGACCCTTGCCCTGCTCTGTCTTGCAGGCTGCAAGTCAAATGCAAAGAAGGATTACATCCTTGCTACCGGCGGTACTTCTGGTACCTACTATCCATTCGGTGGAGCTATTGCCAACATCTGGAACACAAAAGTTGCAAACATGAACGTGACTGCACAGGCAACCGGAGCATCTGCCGAGAACCTGCGGCTTATCAACAAGGGCGATGCCGAATTTGCAATTGTTCAGAACGACGTAATGGACTACGCTTATAACGGAACTGACCTGTTTGCAGGTGAAAAGCTTGCAAATATCCAGACTATCGGAACTCTTTATCCAGAAGTTGTGCAGATTGCTGTCTCCAAGACAAGCGGCATACAGTCTATAACAGGCATGGGTGGAAAGAGAATATCTGTAGGCGATGCAGGTTCCGGTGTAGAGTTCAATGCAAAACAGATTCTTGAAGGTTATGGAATCACATTTGCCGACATCAAGAAGAACAACCTTTCATTCAAAGAATCAGCTGACGGTATCCAGAATGGTACCCTGGACGGATGCTTCATCACCGCAGGCGTTCCAAACGCTGCCCTTCAGGAGCTTGCCTTCACCGCAGGACTTCAGCTTGTTCCTGTAGCAGGAGCAGAGGCTGAAAAAATCATGGCTAAATATAACTATTACACACTCACCACAATCCCAGGCGGAACCTACAAAGGAACAGACAAGGACACATCTGCACTGGCAATCAAGGCAACTCTGGCAGTAAATGCGAAGCTTGACACCGATACAGTTTACGAGATGACAAAAGCTCTGTTCTCAAACCTTCCTGAGCTGGCTACAGCACATGCAAAGGGCAAGGAAGTTTCTGCTGAAAAAGCAGTTACCGGTGTTTCTGTTCCTTTCCATCCAGGTGCAGTTAAGTACTTCAAAGAACTGGGACTGATGAAATAACAGCTGATGAAGAAGTCCCTTCTTCTTATTTCGTTTTTTATTCTGGCGGGTACCCTTCTGCTGGTTCCCGCCAAACCTGTTCTTGTAATATCAAGCAGAGAGGACAGCAATAAATGCTACTACTCGGCCGCTGGTTACAGGAACGGGTTCATCATCTCTTATACACACTCGGTCAACAAGGGCCGGGTGCATGACTATTACCGCAGCGCCAAAAAGGATGAACTTGAACTGTATAAGACTCAGTTCGTCTCTTATGGAGCCGGTATTCCAGAGCCCTACGAGACTGTCGGGGCAATTTTCACAGCAGCTGATGGCTGCTATACAATCAGCAACCTGCACAGAATTCTTCCCAAGCTGAACATGGCTGTGGGGCTTGTGGCAAACCATTCAATAAACATCGGAGATTCAGAGATTCCTCTTTCCGATTTTTTCCCGGCACAGACCGGCATAACCCTGCAGATAAAGAGGGTGAACTTGGCAGATTATATTCGGAGACATTACCATGGATGATATGGATAACAAAATTGACAACATTCTTCCAACAACAAACGAAGAAGAGATAAAGCAGCTTATGAAGGAGCTGGACCGGGAGCAGGCTTACCGCGAGCACACCTGCTGGCGTCAATATATTACTGTTGTAATTTCTGTTGCCTTTGTCCTGTTTCAGCTCTATGCAACCCTTACGGGCCATATAACTGCCCAGATTCTGCGGGCAACACACCTTGCCTTCATACAGCTTCTTGCATTCCTCCTTTTCCCTGCATCAAAGAAGATGCGGAAAGACACACTGCCCTGGTATGATGTAGTGCTGGCTCTTATAGGAGCATCATGCTGGATGTACATTGTCATCAACTTTGACACCCTGGTGCGCAGATCCGGAAACAATACTGTGCTGGATGTAATAATCGGTATTGTAGGTATCCTTATACTGTTCGAAAGCTGCCGCCGCATTGTAGGTCTTCCTATAATGATAATAGCCGGCTGTTTTGTATTTTATGCATTTGCAGGCAAATACCTGCCCGGCTTTATGCACCACCGCGGCTATTCGCTGCAGCGTGTAGTATGCCACCTTTTCTACAATACAGAGGGAATCATGGGCACCCCTATAGGGGCCTGCTCCACTTTTATATTCCTGTTCATACTGTTCGGAGCCCTGCTTGAGAAAACAGGCATAGGACAGTTCTTCATTGATGTGTGCAACTCCATCGCAGGCGGCGCCAGCGGCGGTCCGGCCAAGGTCGCTGTCCTCTCCTCTGCCCTGCTGGGCACAGTATCCGGCTCCTCTGTATCTAACACCGTAGGCTCTGGCTCCTTCACCATTCCCATGATGAAACGGCTGGGTTACAAAGGCGAGTTCGCCGGTGCGGTAGAAGCTTCCGCTTCCACCGGAGGCCAGCTTATGCCGCCTATCATGGGCGCCGCCGCCTTCCTTATGGCCGAAAGCCTCGGCATGCCTTACATCACTATTGTAAAGGCGGCCATAATTCCGGCAGTACTATACTTTACCGGCATATTCATCACAGTCCATCTTGAGGCCAAGAAGATGAATCTGAAAGGGCTTCCGAAAGACCAGCTGCCAAAGTTCCTGCCCCTTTTCTTAAGCAGAGGTTACATGCTTATTCCGCTTCTTGTCATCATCTACTTCCTGTGCACTGGAAAAACTGCTGTGTTTGCCGCACTCATGGGAATCTTGAGCTGCCTTATCATCGGCTTTGCAGTATCGCTGGTGGATCTGGCGAAGGGAAGACGCCCAACCTTCAATGTAAAAGACATGGTGGATGTAATGTGCGCAGCTTCCCGGAATATTATCTCGGTGGCAATCGCCTGTGGTATGGCAGGAATAATTATTGGTATCGTAACTCTCACAGGGCTTGGACTCAAGATGGGTGCCGGCCTTGTCACACTGGCTCATGGGCAGCTTTTCCTTACACTGATCTTTACTATGGTCGCATCTATAATCCTGGGAATGGGAGCTCCTACAACCGCAAACTATCTTATAACATCAACTATCACTGCAGGTGCAATTATACAGCTTAATGTTCTGCCGCTGGCTGCCCACATGTTCGCATTCTACTTTGGAATTATCGCCGATGTCACACCTCCGGTAGCTCTGGCTGCCCTGGCAGGTGCCGCAATTGCAAAAGCCAAGCCTATGAGGACAGCGGTGAATGCTACAAAGCTGGCCATAGGTGCCTTCATCATACCATATATGTTTGTGTTCAACTCACAGATGCTTATGATTGATGCAAACGCACTGCAGCTTATCTATATTCTGATCACTGCCCTGATAGGTATGTTCGGAATCAGCGTGGCTCTTGAGGGATATGGGTTCGGGTTCACCAGCAATATAATCGAGCGTATCCTGTTTGCTGCCGGTGGTCTTTTATGCGTAATCCCTGAAGGTACGACAGATATTGTCGGTCTGTGTGCACTTGCAGTGCTGTGTGCCTTCCAGATCATACGCCGAAAACTGAGAAAAAATCCAGCGAGATAACTATGAAAAAACTTATTGCTTACTGCGGTCTGGACTGCGGGAAATGCGATGCCAGAACCGCCACAATCAACAATGATGACAATCTGAGAAAAGAGACTGCACACAAATGGTGCGAAATGAACCATACCGACCAGATCACCCCCGAGACAATAAACTGCATGGGATGCCGCACAGATGGGATCAAGTTCGCCTACTGCGCCTCTATGTGCCCCATCCGTAAATGTGCCATGGCAAAAGGTTTTGAGACCTGCGGTGACTGCAGTGAACTTGATAAGTGCAGCAAAGTGGCCATGATCATCAGCAACAACGTAGAAGCCAGGAAGAATCTGAAAGTATGAATATAGTCCAGACCTTTTATGATGACATGGCATCACAGTATGACAAACTCTTCCTTGATTGGGAAAGCACAACCAAGGAACAGGCAGAAATATTAAACAAGCTTTTTAAAGAAAATGGATTTGGCCATACCGCCCATATCCTTGACTGTGCCTGTGGAATCGGAACCCAGTCAATAGGTCTGGCTGGTCTTGGATACATTGTTACCGCTTCAGACATCAGCGATGGTGAGCTGGCAGAGGCAAAGAAGAGAGCTGCTGATAATGGCGTGAGGATCCAGTTTGAGCATGCTGATTTCTGTGCATTATCAGACACCTTCAAGGAGCATTTTGACATCATAATTGCAATGGACAATGCCCTGCCCCACATGCTTACAGAAAATGCGCTGGGAAAAGCTGTCAAAAGCATAGCATGCCAGATTAAACCTGGCGGATTATTTGTGGCCAGCATCCGGGACTATGACGACCTGCTGGAGAAAAAACCACAATATTCAGCACCCTATATCCATAAGACAGCCAAAGGACAGCGGGTCTCTTTCCAGACCTGGAGATGGACTGGTGAGAATTATCATCTCACTCAATACATAATTGATGATGAGGATACCCTGCAGATACACAAGTTTGAATGTGAGTACAGGGCAACACGCAAAAAAGAACTGACAGACCTGCTCCTGGCCGGCGGCTGCACCAAGGTGATATGGAAGCTGCCTGAGGAAACAGGTTTCTATCAGCCTATAGTAATTGCAAGGAAGTAATCTTCTCTCAGAAGCACTTGTCCAGAATATCCTGATCCAGTCCCTTCTTGCCAGTGATCTGACCTACAATGAAGTAGAGCAGTCCACCTACCAGGAGACCCCAGGCAACAGCATTGATTCCCACAATCTTCACATTGTAATGGCAGAAGATGTAAGTGAACGCAGCACCCAGTGAGCTGGCAACAGCGGCCTGACGTGTACCCTTTTTCCAGAAGAGTCCACCCACCAGCGGCCAGAAGAATGTACACTCAAGACCACCGAAGGCAAACATATTCAGGAAGAAGATGATGTCAGGCGGGTTCAGAGTCAAGAAAGCCACCAGGATTCCGAAGAGCAGTGTAACCAGAGGGCTTATAAAAGCTACCCTCTTGTTGTACTTCTCAATCTTTACAGGATCATCCTTGACCACATAGGTCCGCCACAGATCCTTTACAATGGCAGCTGATGCCAGGATAAGCAGGGAGTCTACAGTGGACATTACTGCAGCCATAGGAGCAGCCAGGAAAAGGCCTGCCAGAGGAGTAGGCATGATCTGCTGTACAATATATGGGATGAAATAGTCTGATGTAGGAAGGTTGGCCTTGTCCACCAGAGCCCCTGCCCAGGCACCAGCCAGGTGCATACCGACTACCACGAAGGAACAGGTGATGGCACCGATCCACATAGCGCTGTGGAGGCTCTTGGTGTTCTTGAACCCCATGCCCCGTACTGCAGTCTGAGGCAGTCCCAGCACACCGAATCCCACCAGGATCCAGAAAGAGAGCAGCGTACCCGGCTTATACTTGGCAAACAGGTTGTCATAAACACCAGGCAGGTTGTGCTGAAGCCCTGCATCTATGCCGGAAAGACCTCCTCCAGCCTGCAGCACAAAGAAGAGGAACAGGAAAGTTCCTATGCACATTATGAAGCCCTGGATAGCATCTGTAATAGCTACAGCCGAGAACCCGCCGAAAGCGGTATAAATAATTACTACAGCAGCAAATATGAAAAGCGAATACTTATAATTAAGTCCAGTTATGGACTGGATAAGGGTGGCACCGCCGGTGAACTGGGAGATCATCTGGGCTATAAAGAATGCCACCATTAGCAATGAGGTGACAATCACCAGTGCATCGCTTTTATACCGGGCCTTCAAGTAGCCGGCCACAGTTACAGCACCTGTGCGGCGGGAAACAAGGGCCATCTTGTTACCCAGTACTCCCAGAATAAAGAAAGTGACAGGGACCTGAACAGCCGCAATCCAAACCTGTGCGTAGCCGAAGGTCATACCTGCCGCTCCGGGGCCAGAGACAAAGGAGCTTACCGATGTATAGGTAGCCATGGTGGTCATAGCCAGAAGCAGGCCATTCATAGAGCGGCTGCCGATATAGTATTTTTTCTCTACAGAAAGGGTGCTTTCCTGGCTTTTCTTCCGGTTGTACCAGATGCCGATGACAGCGTTCAGAGCCAGGTAGATAAGGAGAATAGCCAGAATCATTGCTTCTCCTCCTCGTCATCATACTCAAAGTCCACAAACACATGCTTCAGAAGATAGCGGACTCCAACCAGGGCAATAACTATGGTGCCGAAAACCGATACCGAGAACCAGGCCGGCATACCCAGGAAGTAGAGCCCTTTCCCGTTCAGAGCAAAGGCTGTGATTATATGCCATGAGCAGCACAGGATGGTCACCACCAGTGTTCCCTTTATTTCCCGCATGCACTGTGCATGTTTCTCTTGTTTTGTCATCTTCTTCATGATGATATAACTATATCATATTAATAATTAAGGATAAATTACTTTTTCTACTTATTTTTATTAACTTAATTACTTTTTGCCCCTATCTGTATTTACTGTTTAGGGGTTTCAATATAGAATAGAAAAAAACCACAACTGGGAGGAAATCATGGGATTTTTTGACGACCATTTGAAAGATACAGACCCGGAAGTCTGGGCTGCAATCGAGCAGGAGAAAGCCAGACAGAACCACAATATCGAGCTTATCGCTTCCGAGAACAATGTTTCCAACGCTGTCCTTGAGGCTGATGGCTGTGTAATGACCAATAAGTATGCCGAAGGTTACCCGACAAAGCGGTACTACGGCGGATGCCAGTGTGTAGATATTGCAGAGGAACTGGCACGGGAACGGGCTAAAAAGCTTTTCGGCTGCACTTATGTGAATGTCCAGCCCCACTCCGGCGCACAGGCCAATATGGCTGTCCAGTTTGCCCTTCTTAAGCCAGGCGACACAGTAATGGGCATGAACCTGGCTCATGGCGGACACCTTTCCCATGGCTCCCCGGTAAACTTCTCAGGTACATATTTCAACATCGTTCCTTACGGAGTAAAAGAGGACGGATTCATCGACTACGACGCACTGGCACAGATTGCAAAGGAGAGCAAGCCTAAGCTGATCATCGCAGGTGCCTCCGCATATCCACGGGTGATCGACTTCAAGAGATTCCGGGAAATTGCAGACTCTGTCGGTGCCCTTCTTATGGTAGATATGGCCCACATCGCAGGTCTGGTGGCAGCTGGTCTCCATCCAAGCCCAATCCCATATGCGCATGTGACCACAACCACAACCCATAAGACTCTCCGCGGACCACGGGGCGGTATGATCCTCTCAAGCCAGGAGTTTGCAGATGAATACAAGCTCAACAAGGCTATTTTCCCTGGAATCCAGGGCGGTCCTCTGATGCACATCATCGCCGGGAAGGCTGTAGCTCTTGGTGAATGTCTTAAGCCTGAGTTCAAAGCTTATGCCGCACAGATTGTGGCAAATGCACAGGCTCTGGCAAAAGAGCTTCTGGCACAGGGCTTTGCACTGGTATCCGGCGGCACCGACAACCACCTGATGCTGGTTGACGTATCTGTACTCGGTCTTACAGGAAAGGCCGTGGAACAGGCTCTGGATAAGGCTGGAATCAGCGTGAACAAGAACGCAATCCCATTTGACAAGCAGAAGCCTATGGTAACCAGCGGAATCCGTATCGGTACCCCATCTGTCACCACCCGTGGCATGAAAGAAGCTGAGATGGTTCAGATCGCACGGTTCATCAAGAAGGCCTGCGACAACATTGACAACGATGCAGCTCTGGCTGCTCTGCGGGATGAGGTTTACGCCTTCACCGCCAAGTTCCCGATGTATAAGTGAGTTTGACTGGCATTCATGCAGATTAAGCTGGAGAACCTGAAAAAGTATTATGACTCTATCCATGCTGTGGATGATATTTCCCTGGATATCCCGGAGAACACCATCTTCGGCATCATAGGGCGCAGCGGTGCGGGAAAATCCTCGTTGGTACGGCTTATGAGCCTGCTGGAGGCCCCCGATTCAGGTGCGGTCTGGTATGGTGAGCGCCGGGTGGACAACCTGCCCAAGGACGAGCTTATCGCCTGCCGCCGCAAGATAGGTATGATTTTCCAGAACTTCAATCTTTTCTCTTCCCGCAATGCCGGGAAAAACGTGGCATATCCCCTTGAGATATGCGGCATGCCCAAGGCCCAGATAAAGGAGCGGGTGACAGAGATGCTCAAGCTGGTAGGGCTTGAGGACAGGGAGAACGCCCCTATCAGCACCCTTTCCGGCGGGCAGAAACAGCGGGTGGCTATAGCACGGGCACTGGCAACACAGCCCGATATCCTTTACTGCGACGAGGCCACCAGCGCCCTGGACCCAAACACTACACAGTCCATCCTGGCCCTGATAAGGGAAATCCAGAAGAAGATGAACCTGACTGTGGTAATGATAACCCATCAGATGGAGGTTGTCCGGGACGCCTGCGAATATGTGGCAGTTGTAGAGGATGGAAAAGTAGTTGAGCAGGGACTGGTCAAAGAGATTTTTGCAAATCCGAAGACCAAGACAACCCGGGACTTTATAAAGAATGTGCTCAACGACAAGGAGATGGTGAAGTGGTCAGACCAGACCGGCAAGTTCCATCTTCACTTTACCGGAAAGACTCCGGAGAAACCGCTCCTCAGCACAATTGCAAAGAAGTTCAATGTGGAGTTCAACATCTTTGCCGCAGGTATTTCCCATCTGCCGGATGAGGATGTGGGCTATATGAATATAGATATCATGGGAAGCGATGAAGAGGTCTCCAAGGTCATTGAATGGCTCGAGACCAACAGCGTCCATGTGCGGAAGGAGCAGGAGTAGACTATGGAACAGATATTGATTCTTGTCGGCGTCTCCACACTCCAGACCCTTCTTATGGTATTCTTCTCCACCCTGTTTGCTATCTTGATAGGCTTCCCCTTGGGAATCCTTCTGAACACCACAAACCAGTATGGCATCACACCACGGCCGGTATTCAACTCGGTTTTAAGCCGTATCATCGACGTACTCAGGTCTTTCCCGTTCGTAATCCTGATGATCGTGCTCCTCCCCTTTACCCGCATGGTGCTGGGGACAGCAATCGGTACAACAGCTACTATCATACCGCTTTCCATTGCAGCGGCCCCATTTGTGGCACGTATCACCGAGACTGCGCTGAACGAGGTTGATCCTGGTATTGTCCAGGCCGCCCGGGCTATGGGAAGCACCAACTGGCAGATTATCCACAAGGTGCTGGTGCCGGAGGCAATGCCTTCTGTTGTATCAGGCATCACCTTGACTATAATCAACCTTATAAGCTATTCTGCTATGGCTGGAACACTGGGTGGCGGCGGTCTGGGAGACCTGGCTATCCGCTACGGCTACCAGCGGTTCCGCACAGGGGTCATGACTGCAGCAGTTATTGTCATCATCATTATGGTGGCAGCAATCCAGTTTGCAGGTACCCGGCTGACCAACAAGATGCTGAGTAAGCGGTAAAAAAATTACGATCTGTTGACACAGTTTTGTTTTAACAGTATAATATACCTACCAATCAAGTAGGTAATAGGAGGTTTATACATGAAAAAATTTTTAGCATTTGCTGCAATAGCACTGATTGCAACATCAGTATATGCACAGCAGACAATTAAAGTGGGAGCAACACCGGAGCCACATGCCGAGATCCTCAACCTTATCAAGGACGATCTGGCAGCAAAGGGTGTAAAGCTTGAGGTTGTGGAGTTCACAGATTACGTGACACCTAACGATGCAGTTGAGGCTGGAGACATCGATGCAAACTATTTCCAGCATATCCCATACCTTGATTCATTCAACAAGGAGAAGGGATATCATCTGGTGAACGCAGGCGGAATCCATGTAGAGCCATTCGCTCTCTATTCCAAGAAGGTCACAAAGCTGGATCAGATAAAGGATAAGGCTGTTATAGCAATTCCTAACGATCCTACCAATGAAGGAAGAGCACTTCTGCTTCTTGCAGATGCCGGACTTATCACCCTGAAGGCTGATGCCGGAATCACAGCAACTCCTCTGGACATTGCAAAGAACCCTAAGAAGATCAAGTTCCGCGAGATCGAAGCTGCTTCTCTGCCAAGAGTTCTTGGCGATGTTGACGGCGCAGTAATCAATGGTAACTATGCTATTCCTGCCGGTCTTTCCGCAAAGAAAGACGGACTGTTTGTAGAGGGTTCCTCTTCTCCATATGTAAACGTTATCGCAGTTAAGGCTGGCAACGAGAACAAGCCTGCAATCAAGGCTCTGGTTGAGGCTCTTAAGACACAGAAAGTCAAGGATTATATCGCAAAGAGATATCCTAACGGCGAAGTTGTGCCAGTTTTCTAAGATTTAAGGGAAAAAGTCTAAAAAGAGCATCCAGCAGGGGTGCTCTTTTTTTATGGCTATTAAAAATAATATTCAACCCGTTGCTTTATGAGCAATCATAAATTATACTTTAAAATTGAAATAATACATTTTATAATAAAAAAATAGAAAATGATTTACGAGTTATTATTCCATGAATTATAAAAACTCCGGAGGTTATTAATATGTCATCATATCAATATATCAGCCCAGCAGATCAACCCAAAGGTGTTTTTCGTCTAATAGATTGGATAGAATCAAATTTCTTATCAAATCATTATAATATTTTTAAATGCCTTGTAGCATTTGCTAAAATCAAACCTTTCTACAAGCTTCATACCAGTATCCAAAAATGGAGATCTCGAGGAAATCACTCTGAGGCTGTTATAGGTATTGATCATAAGGGAACAAGTTATCAAGCTCTTCAATATGTTTTTGCCAACTTTGATTCTGTTAATATTTTACATGCAGATTATTCGACATTCCATCCTAAACTGTATATCTTTCAGGGGCCTAAAAAGGCAACAGCATATTATGGTTCAAGTAATTTCACAACTGGAGGTCTTGAAACCAACTTTGAGGGTGGAGTAATAATTGATTATATATTTCCTGAAGATCAAGCAGAATTTAATGCTCTTCTAAAAAGTTATAATTCTGTTGCTTTAATGTCATCAATTACTTGTTTAACCCCATTAACATTAACAAAGCTTAATGACCTTAAATCAAGTGGTGTACTGCTTGACGAGTCCCAAAAACAAAAAGTCCCTAGAGACCCTGTTTCATTGACCTCACATCCTGTTTTTAGAGATTTTATTATTAAACCAGCACGTCCAATACCAAGAAGTGTTATGGCGGAAGCAGCCGCAAGTGCTGGTATAGATACAGGAACAAAAAAGACATCAAAAACTAAAAGTAGAAAAACGGAACCTATTCCATCACTCGCAACAACCAAGGATTCTTCACAAATTGTTATTCCTGTATTAACTGATGGTTTTGTTATTCAAGTTATTCCTCATCACAATGGAGAAATATTGTTAAGCAAAGCCGCAATTGAACAAAATAAACCTTTTTTCGGTTTCCCTTTTACTGGAAAAACTATTCCTAAAAAAGCCGGAAACCCCACTTATCCACAAAGAGAGCCCGACCCAATAGTCAATATTGGGGTGTTTAACAGTACTGGAATGCTGGTGAACACTGAGGAAAATTATCATCTAAATACTATTTATTATGAAAAAAAATCAGAAATAAGAATTACAATTACACCTTCAATTCTAAATGCTTTGGATGTTGCATCTATTACAACAAATTATCCTATTCTAGTAATGCGACTATCGACAGTGGAAGGATGTGACTATGATCTTGATTTTTATAAGGATGGTAGCCAAGCATATCGAGATTATCTATCAGTTTGTGACCAAACACTTCCTTCGGGAGGAAAGCAAGTCCCAAGGAAAATGGGATGGATTTAATATAGCAAGGAATTCTAACTGGAAAAACTTACGCTTATTTCTTGAAAATGAGAATGTTGTTTTCAGTAATTGAATTATTCATGTGAACATATTTTTCTTTTGTGACGCTGATTGGAATATCACTAACAAGTTTCCAACCTAATTCTTTCCCAGTTTCTCTTAAAACTTGTGTTGTTCTAATTATTACTTTTCCAGCACCAGTAGTAGTTTTAGTATCACCGATTATAATACACACATAGCCACCTATCTTAACTACCCTATCAAGTGTGTACATAACCTCTGACATGTCCTCGAAGTACATATAGATTAACGCAGCCATGTTTTTCTTTCTAAATCCAACATCAGCATTTTCATTTCCATAATAAATACTATTAATAACTTGTTTTGCAGTATCAGAAACAATGCCATCAAATTCCCTATTCCTTATATACTCTTCATATTTTTCTCTTGTAGATTTATTTATTTCACGAGTACCAGTCATTTCTGCTTCAATTGGAACTCGCTTACTGGCATTTATCCCCCCCATAACTAACATGTTCAGACGATTAGTATCAATATATGGAAGAGCTGTTGCATAAGGAGGACTGGTAATTACAATATCAACGCTTGAATCGGGAAGTTTGCTTGTAACAACAGAATAATCTTTTGAATTTCCACGCCAAATATAAGCATTTCCTATCGATTCCGGTGCATTATTACGAATAGAATAAAAATTCATTATATTGTTATACTGCCTTTTTAAATTATTTAGGTACATTTCAATAACTTGTGCATCAACAATCGGTTCTTTTCTACGGCGTATTCTTAAATCTCCAGGATCTTGTTGAGAGATTTCTCGGATAATTGAGCTAAGAATAACCTTAAGGAATCTACGTATTCGCTCATCAGGTACTTTTGCTATCTTAGAAATAACAAAACCCATTTTGGAAATAACCTTTTCTGGGAACCAACTCTTTATTTCTTCAATGGCCTCATTTTCAAACCACTCCGAGAAATCACCATACGAATAGTTCAATAGTTCTTGTTCAAATAAAAATATTTGTTTTTGGAATTCATAAGGTTCAACTTTAAATATAGTATTTTTAGCAATAGCTATATCAACAGCCGTTGGATTAATATCGCAACCATAGGCATTATATCCATTAAGAACTGACTCTAAAGCCACAGTTCCACTTCCACAAAACGGATCAAATACTATACCTCCCTTGGGTATCCCTAATATATTTAACAAAGGCCGAACAAGTTGTGGATAAAACTTACCCTTATAGGGATGAATACCATGTGTCAAATATTTAGGATCTTTTCGTGAATTGATATCATCTTCTCCATGTTCCAGGATACTTTGCCATGTTTTAAATTCTGTACCATTTACTTTAAAAGATTTATAAAAAGTTAAATTTTTGTATGGATTTGTATCAATTGGGCCAGAAACTTCAAAGTTATCATCATCATTATGACAAAGAATCTGCCTTTCCAGATCACTTATTGTCTTTTCATATGGCCAAAGCCGATAGTCCACAGGGATAAGTGATACAGTCGAAGGTTTTACTGGTTTTCTTAAAATAAGAATCTGCTCAGTTGTCGCTCTTCTTGCCCAACTTTTTACAGATCTCTTTGTATCTGGTAACGGACGATCAATAATCCCTACATATTCAAACCCAACCTTTTGTGCCAAACCGCCTATTCTTTTTGCTGTATTATACTCAATACCTTCGAAAACAGCATTGCCAAGAATAAATACTGCATATCTCCCATATTTCAAAGAAGCAAGGCAATTGACCAGTACAGGTTCCATTTCTTCTTCAAATTGTTCAAAGTTTTTTTTACTTCTTTGATATTTTAAATGTGATCCTATTTCAACCTTACCAACATCAACAGGATCACCATCTAACCAAAAGATTCTGAATCTATGATAAAGATGATAATCAAACGCATTGGGGTAAGGTGGTGAGGTTACAACAAGATCAACCTCCTCTTTTTCAATAAGTTTACCAACTCCAACAATAGGTTGCATAACGTCCACAGTAATAAAACGACAGCTTCGATAGCCGATCATATTACTTAATGCCTTTATTTTTGTAAAATTCGACCTCAAATCCTTCAAAAAAGCATCGATTACTTCTCCAATAGCCACATCATGTGTGATAGCTCTATAAGTTGTTTCGCTTTCTTGATTTGAGACACGTGTGATTATTTTAGATAAGGAAGCTCTGGCAACATTTATTGCATCAGATTGCTGAAGTTCGCTTTTAATTAAATGCTTAATAAATGCCAATTCACAAATAACTGAAGAATTAAACCACTTTTCTATATTTGGTATATTCGGTATTTCTTTTTCCAGTTCAAGCCGATGTTCCCCAAAATATTCTCCTAAAATAGATATGTTTTTCGAATAATATTCAAGTCTGTCAATAAGACGATTAAGTTCGATCTCATCTTGCGAGCATAGAGCGGTAGTTTTTGCTTCCCCGATAATACTTCCAATCGGGTTGATATCTGTACTAATACAATTTCTATCATTTAATAATGCCTCTAAAGCAGTGGTCCCGCAACCTCCAAAAGGATCCCAAATCATCTCCCCTTTTGATGAAAGCAATTTTATAACTTGAGCTGGTAATTGAGGTGGAAATTTCGCTGGATATGGGTGAATATCATGAGAAAGATATGTTGTATCTTCTTCTGAAAAAGCCCAATCAAGGTTAGAGAATGCTTTTAGAACTGTTTCTTTATTTTTATATTGTAAAGAAGCTGGAATTTTTTTCTCAGATGGTTTAGAAACGATATCTTTTAACCCGTCTAAATATTTCTCATATCTTTCAAATACAGACAGATTCAAAGTAGACTCTGTTTTCATATGATAGCTCCTAAATTCTGGGTTATTATATCATTTCCCAGAATTATTTACAAGCCCATCATTATTTATTATACTCAGGTTTTTTAAAATAGATTGTTCATAAAAAAAAGGACATCGCATTTGGATGCCCTTTTTATATTATTTTATACAAATTCAAGCCTTAATATTTTTTGTCCAGCTTGGATCCTTGAAGAAAGCTGATCCTGTAGCCAGCACATCGGCACCGGCATTAACCAGGGTCTGAGCATTGCTTCCACCTACTCCGCCATCCACCGAGATAAGGAAGTTGTATCCCTTCTCTTTCCTGATGGCAGCCAGCTGTGAAATTTTATCAATACAGCCTGGAATAAGCTTCTGTCCGCCGAAGCCTGGGTTCACTGTCATAACCAGCACCAAATCCACATCTCCCAGCACCTCAGTAATAGCGCTTACCGGAGTGGATGGCACTATGCTTATGCCAGCCTTCTTGCCCAGCTCCTTGATCCGGTAGATAAGCCGGTGGATATGATAGCAGGACTCAACATGGAAGGTGATATAATCAGCACCGGTCTTCCCGAACTCCTCCACAAAGAACTCCGGATTCTCCACCATCAGGTGTACATCGAAGACCAGGTCGGAATGGGGTCGCATATCCTGCACAAACTTGGTGCCGAATGTCATGTTGGGAACAAAGTGGCCATCCATTACGTCCAGATGCACCCACTGTGCTCCATTCTTCTTAACAAAGTCCAGGGACTCACGCACCTGGCTGAAATCTGACGCCAGCATTGATGGCGCAATGATAATATCCTTCATACTTCCCTACTTCTCAAGCACCGCCTTGATTCTCCGCACGCCGGATGACGAGCTCTCCTCCTTCAGAATGTGGAAATGGCCCATATCGCCAGTGTGCTTCACATGAGGACCAGCGCAGACCTCTTTGGAGAAATCGCCGATTGTATATACAGTTACCTGCTCTCCGTACTTGCTGGAGAAGAATGCAACTGCACCCTTGTCCACAGCTTCCTGCGGAGTCATGGTCTCTACGCTTACCTGCAGGTCACGCTTGATTGCGTCGTTCACCAGATCTTCTACCTGCTGGATCTGCTCCTTGGTCATCTTCTCGTTATGGCTGAAGTCGAAGCGGAGCCGTTCCGGAGTGATGTTGGAGCCTTTCTGTCCTACATGGTCGCCCAGTACCTTGCGGAGTGCTGCATGCAGAAGGTGGGTTGCTGTATGAAGTGCAGTAGTCTCCTCGCTGTGGTCGCCCAGACCAGACTTGAACTGTCCTGCCTCGGCTGTGCGGGAAAGCTCCTGATGCTTTGCAAATGCCTCATTGAAACCTTTTACATCCACTGTAAAGCCTTTCTCTGCGGCAAGCTCCTGGGTCAGCTCAATCGGGAAACCGAAAGTGTCGTACAGTTTGAATGCGCTGCCCCCTGCTATCTCCTTGATGCCCTGCTTCTCCATGAAGAAGGTCATCTTCTCAAACTGCTTCTCTCCCTTCTCCAGGGTCTCGCTGAACTTGATCTCCTCTTTGGTCAGTTCGTCGAACACTTTATCCTTGTTCTGAACCAGTTCTGGATATGGTGCACCGTACAGGTCGATTACAATCTCTGCCACCTTTGCCAGGAATGTGCCCTGGATACCCAGGTGCCGGCCGTTCCGCACTGCCCGCCGGATAAGGCGCCGCAGGATATAGCCCTGGCCTACGTTGGACGGGGTGCAGCCCCGCTGGTCGCCCAGGATAAAGGTACTGGTCCTGATATGGTCTGCGATTATACGCATAGAGATATCGGTCTTGTCGTCCTTGCCGTACTCAACTCCGGCCAGTTCGCCGATCCGCTTGAGGATAGGCTGCATAACCTCGGTCTCGTATACGCTCTTCTTGCCCTGGAGGATGGCGATAGTCCGCTCGATTCCCATTCCGGTGTCGATGCACTTTCTCTCCATCTCCACGAACTGGCCCTCTTTGTTCTTGTTGTAGCCCATGAGGACGTCGTTCCAGATCTCGAAGTATTTGCCACATCCGCAGCCAGGCTTGCAGTCCGGACCGCAGGCAGGACGGCCTGTATCTATGAACATTTCGGTATCAGGGCCGCAGGGACCGGTCTCCCCAGCTGGACCCCACCAGTTGTCTTCTCTTGGCATGAAATAGATTCTCTCGTAGGGGATACCCAGGCTGTGCCAGATCTCGGCGCTCTCGGTATCCCGTGGGATACCCTCTTCCCCTTCAAATACAGTTACAGAAAGCTTCTCAGGGTCAATGCCCAGCTCCTTTGTCAGGAACTCGTAACTCCATGGAATCATCTCTTTCTTGAAGTAATCGCCTAAGGACCAGTTTCCCAGCATCTCAAAGCAGGTCAGGTGATGGGGATCCCCTACACTGTCGATATCGCCGGTACGGATACATTTCTGATAGTCGGTGAGCCGGGTTCCTGCAGGATGCGGCTGGCCCAGAAGATATGGTACTAAGGGGTGCATTCCAGCTGTGGTAAAGAGTACTGTGGGGTCATTCTCCGGGATTACAGATGCACCGGAAATCTGGGTATGTCCCCTAGATACAAAAAAATCGATGAATTTTTTTCTAAGTTCGTCAGCTTTCAAAGGTTTCATAGCGTCTCCTGCAAAAATTATAATAAAAAAGAATTAAATATACAATAACAATGCTCCAGCAATAAGACACCCCTGCTTGCAGTGCCTATCCTCAGCAGAGTGCGCTCCCTTCGGGCCGCAATGCCTCGGATAGGCACTCCCGCATGGGCGCCTTTTGCTGGAGGCTCTTTGCCATCTTTTTTATTATAACTCTTGCTATCGAATTTTTCTTGACTTCTATTTATGGAGGGGAGTAGAATTTAATCAAATATTTCTTCTAAAAGAAGGAGATTCATAATGAAAAAATTATTGTTCTTGCTTTTGGCAATATGTTTAATTGGTTTTCTGGCTGGCTGCGACGATGGCGGCAGTGGATCAGATGATAATGGCGGCAATGGAAATGGTGGTGACAACGGAGACAATGGTGGCGGCGACATCGCCCCTAATATAAGTACTTATGTTCTTACCGATCATACTAATGCTGGTTATATAGGTGGCGTAACACAGATTGCCGGAGGAATAAATGGTACTCTTGCTATGGGTGGAGACGAAGTCAACCTGCTCGAGACTATAACTCTGAATTATGATGATAATACTTTTACATGGTATCGAAAAACAGAAAATATCACAAATTCTACAACAGACGAAAATAGTACATACTCTGGTCCAATGGTTTTGAACGGCAGTACATTGACTCTGACTGTAAATAAACAAAAAAATAACGAAACATCAGTTGAAACAGCATTCGGACCATTGGACAATGATTTCACAGTTACCGCTAACACGATTGAAAATGATATGGGAGGAATATATACAAAACAATAACAAGTTTATAATTTTTTTATTATATGGGGTGCAAAACAGCACCCCTTTTTTCTGTTGGTTGACTTTCGGTATGGGAGGGGGTAGAATTAAAATAGACTTTAAAAACATCAAGGAGTTAGTAAAATGAAAAATTTATTTTTAATCCTTCTGGCACTTTGTACTATATTCTTCCTGGCTGGCTGTGACGGCGGTGGCGGCGGTGGAAGCAGCAGTAATGATAACGGTGGTGGCGGAAACAATACTGTTATTTTCAAAGTAACAGGCTTGGTTCATCCTGAAACTGTAACAGGTTTTTCTTCTAATAACGGAACTATTCATTATGTGGATGACGGGAGCTTTACAAATGATGATACAGTTACTCTTACAGTAAATGATACAGAAAAGACATTCTCGCTGTATCAAAAAGAAGTTAGCAGTAACCCTGCTCGCAATTGCGATCTTACTTACTATGGAACTTATGAAGTTTCTGGAAACACAGTAAATGTTCATTGTAATAAGTCAAAGGATACAGGCACAGGAACAGAAACACCACAAAATTGGGATGATACTTTCACTTTTTCAACTGAAAACAACACTGTTAATATCTTTGATTATTGGGTATTGACACAGCAATAAGATAAAATGATTAATAACACGGGGTGCGGAAAGCACCCCGTTTTTTTTAGCACCGCACCAGTTCCGAGATGCCGGTGGAATACATAACCAGGAGGCAGCAGTCGAAGGTGCACCCCCGGTAGATGTCCTTAAGTCCATGGGCATAGAGGGCTACCTGGTTCCTGTACCGCTCCAGGGTATCCTCATCCAGGCTGTTGCCGGAGTGGGTCTTGTAGTCCAGCACTGTGATATGGTTTCCCTTCCGCACAATCAGGTCGATGACACCATTCAGCAGATTGTCATCTGCAGTTCTGAATATCATGGCTGCCTCGGTCATAAGCTTATCTGCACCGGCAATCAGCGCACGGTACTCCGGCACAGCAAGTCCTGCTTTGACAAAAGTGAGGAACCTGTTTTTCAAGGACTCGGAAACAGGGAATACTTCGGGTTTGGCAGCATCCAGGTCACGGATATTCTTCTCAAAGAAGCTGTGGACTGCTGTGCCCACCTGGCTGGCCTTGGCACCTGCAAGCGCAGCTGCCTGGTCATCGGCATCGGTGATCCTGTCGTCCGGGTCGCCCTTCTCCTCCAGCATATCCAGATACTTGGAAACTGAAACCGTGGCCAGCGCGGGGTCTGGAAGCTCCACCTTTTCCACCGCATATTCCTTGACCGGCTCATCCTTAAGGAGAACTGGTTCTATATTCTGGATCTCCATCTTCACATTCTGGCAGCTCATTGCCATACGGGGGCTGTTGCCCCTGATATTCTTAAGCCAGTTAGCATCGGCCTGCTGCACATTGTTCTTGAACTCTTCGCACTGCATAGTCACAACAAGATGCTTCTTGGCCCTGGTGAATGCCACATAGAGCAGATTGCCCTTCTCCTCATTCTCAAAAGCGGTATTCTTATCCTTCATCCATGCTGAATAGAACATAGCACGGTCATCCTTGACCAGCCTTTTAACCCCTGTAATATCAAAATCAATAAGCTGGTTTTTCTGGGCATCCACATAGTTGATGAACTCAAGCCCCGGTTTAGGCCCTCCAAGGCCGCCTTTTCCTGTAAAGTCTGTGATTTTTGAGACAAAAAGATAATCAAACTCGAGCCCCTTGGAGCTGTGGACTGTCATAATCTTGACCCCGTTCTCAAGAGCATTGATATTGATCTCCTTGCTGTTCTCTTCTGCAAAGCTGAGAAGCTGGCTGAGTATCTCCTCTGGCACCTCCCCGAACTGCCGGACAAAATCCTGACATTGGAGCAGAAGCTCGCTTAGCATCGGGCGCACCGGTGCATACTGAGGCAGCTCCATAATTGAGCTTACTGCATAGCAGAAGCCTTTTTCCTTCTTATCATAGGTGGTGACAAACTCAGAAATCTCAGGATCAGATGCAAGAGCCACCAAGGGCAGGAATCCATAAAGCACCTGAAGAATCTGAAGCACCTGCATAACCTCAGGCTGTGTGAAGAAATTTTTCTTGCTGCAGAAGGAATATGGAATATTCATACGGTTAAGAGCATCCAGAATATAGCTTATATTTGTGTATTCACGCACCAGTATACCCCATCTGCCATAATTCTCTTTCCCTGTGGCTGCAATGGTATGGGCTATGAAGAAGGCCTCCTGCTCCCTGAGCAGCGCTTTCTTCTCCTTCTGACCGAAGTTGGACAGAAGCCCCTGAGGATACCCCAGCTCCACACATGTCACCGCTGGTCCAGCTGCAGGCGGAAGCACAGAAATACCGTATTCAATGTGAGCAGGATTCTTGCTGGTGTTTGGAATAATCCGATACTCCGGCACCAGATTCTCGGAGAAATACCTGTTGTTGAAATCCACAATCTGCTTTACCGACCGGTAGTTCTCCTGGAAGGTGATATATTCAATGCCACTCTGGTCACGGTACTGCTTGAATATCTGGTTGTCGCACTGCTGGAACCGGTAGATGGACTGCTTCAGGTCTCCCACGAAGAACACATGGTTATGATTATCATGAATCAGATCGAGAATCTTTTTCTGCAGCCAGTTGGTATCCTGGAACTCATCCACCATGATAAATAAGAGCTCGCTCTTGATACGCTCACGAATCTTCTTGTTCTCCATAAGAGAGATTAGGTTCTGATGATAATCGGAAAGCTCTATTATGCTGTTCTCTATTTTGTACTGTTCAATCTGGCGGTCTGCCTCCAGCATAAGGTCAAAGAGGCTTCTCCTGAGCTCCTGCTCCATATCTTCCGGACACTCTTCCTCGCCGTAGATATTCGGAAGGCTGCAGAATTCTTTGCGCAGAGCCTTGAGATCCGGGTTCGTCTTGTATGGATATACCGAGTCCTTTCTGCATTCTCCTATCTTTACCTGGTCTATCTCTTCATCAAGCTTTTTCTGGTTAGAAGGTCTTTTCTCCCCGGTCCTGAACGCCTCAAGGGCATCCAGCAATGCATTCTTAGCCTTGTCATACTTTATCTTGAGTTCAGCTATAGCCCGTGCTTTACGTGCTTTGAACTGGCTGGCAAGATAATCTCTGCTCTTTTCAGACATAGGAATTCCGCTGAGTTTGAAGCTGTCCAGTATTTCCAAGATATCTATCACCACTCCAAACTCGTCAAACTCTGTCTCTACATGCTCAGGCTGATACTGAACCCACTCTTTGAAAACCGGATTTTTCGATGCATATTTTTTAATCAGTGAGGCTACAACTGCCAGCTTTTTATCCCGGATCATGTAATCCTCTGCCACAGTGCTGACCAGATCCCGCTGAGAATCGGGGTTCTCTTTCTCAAACCGGGTAAGCATATCAAGACAGAAGGAATGGAATGTGGAGATCCTGTTGTTTCTGAAGAAAGTCCTGCGGGCCTCCTGAAGCTTCTGAATCTGCTGTCCTGAGAGCTTATAGCTCTCTCCAGGGATGGAATAGAATGCTCCCAGGGAAAGGGTATCCTGCAGCTTGGCAAAGATACGCTTTTTCATCTCCCCCGCCGCCTTCTCGGTAAAGGTGATGCACAGGATATTCTCCAGCTTGGCATCTGTGTTAAGCAGAAGATTAAGATATCGGGTGGTGAGCACCTCTGTCTTTCCCGCTCCAGCCCCTGCAGAAATAATTATATCGTGCTCTGTGTCAGATACAGCTTTTCTCTTGTCCTTATCTGAGAACTGAATAATTTTGACCGGCTCATCAACACAGCTATCTGCCTCCGGCTCTGGGGAAGGCACTGGATAATCCTGGAAGAATGGTGACTTCCAGCCCAGACACTCATAGACAAGGTCCAGGCTCTGACTGCTTTCCCTGTCGGGGCAGAAAGAGAAGAGCGGACAATATTTGCAGTCTTTGTTATAGGTTGGATAGAACACATTTCCAGATGCATTTCTGAGAAGGTCTTTAAGCTTTTTCTGGAAACCGTCGAAAGGCTTATCATCATCGGAGATTCCGCTTACAGCTTTAAAACCATCCTGTCCTCCTTTATAGGAGAGATAGTACGCTTCAATTTCAGCATATGATGAAACTGAATCAAAATAGGTGTCTTCCAGGATTGAGGAGTCGTCCTTCCCTTTCTCTTTCATCTTACCGCGCTGTTCTTCGGTGGGCTGGAATATGGAGAAATCCCGTTTTCTAAGGGCTTCCTGAACTGTATGGGAATAGATGAGAAGCTGCACATTGGAGAAAATGTTCACATCATCCTTGTACTCGGAAATATTTGCAGATTTAAAATCCACCAGCACCACACCGCCTGATATGGTTCGGAACATCATGTCGATATACCCTTCTGCCATCTGCACCTGGGGACAGTCAAGGACAGAGGAGCCGCCGAAGAAGACTTCAATGCGGATAGAGGTGCTGTCGCAATCCTTCATGATTTCCTTCATGCACCGACATACAAAAGTAAGATAGGTCAGAAGATCGGTATCTTTAAGCTCAAGCTCGGGGTACTTTTTCTTCACCTTCTCGAATATGCCCCATACATCCATGCTGTCAAGATAATAGGACAATTCGGTGTCGCAGGGCTCTCCGCTGAGATATTTTGCAATCTCCTGAATCAGATCAGGATTGTTGAAGCCAAAAACTTTGATATTCCGCTTCGAGAAAAAATCCTCGCAGAACATATGGAAGGCATTGCCCTTTGTAAAGTGTGTCTCATCCTGCATCTGGGTATCAGGCCGCTGGCAGTCGTAGACAAAGCGGGCAGGACATTGCATAAAATCTTCCAGTCTGGTGGCAGTTCCTATATGACCGAGAATATATTCAAGAGGATCGGCCTCCTTGACAGCAGGCACAAAACGGCGGGCAGCAGATATCTTCTCCATCCTGGAAGCGACATTCTCGTACTTAACATCTCTGAAGGTCCGGTAGAATGAATGTCTGAAATCGGGCACATTACCCTTTACCACAGTGACAGTGCGCTCCCTGGCTGGGAACAGGCGCAGGGCATTTTCCACATATTCAGAGACCACAGTACCTTCATCATAGTATGGAATCACGAATATAATGCGTTCTGCAGAGGAGATGCCGGAAGCAAAGCATTCCTGAAGCTGTTTTTCCTTGGTGCGTCCGTAGACCTTGGTGTTGAACGCATCATGCTCATCAGCAGAAAGAAGGAGATTCGGCATCTTGTCCTTAAGAAAGGTGTTCTCCTCCAGATCGGCAAAATAGATGTAACGGCACTTTGGAATGTATTCTCCCATCCTCACCAGCACTATTCCATCATCCCATGTAGAGATCATGTTGCGCTTTCTTCCAGCCAGGATATTTCTCATGTACTCAACCAGGTCGGCAAGAAGAATGTCCTTTCCGCCGAAAATCTGTTCTGGAGAAGACTTATACTCATAGAGACTGCCGTCATCCAATCCCAGTTCTTTAAGTAGCTTCTGTATATGATTGAGATTCTTCTCCACAGAGCGGGGTGTCTTATCATTCTGAAGACCGTCCAGCTTCAGAACCCACTCTATGAACGGTCTGGGAATTTTACGCAGCTTGTCATACCTGCTGCCATCACTTTCTTTCAGCTTTTTGCAGAATTTCCAGAAGACCTCAAACTCATAAGATGGGTCATATATAACTTTCTCCTCATCATGATGACGGTTGTAGTAGAGAATCAGCTTTGTGATATCTCCTGCCAGAGCATAGGAGATCAGGTTGAGCCCCTCCATAAGCGGAGTCTCGGCCTGCACCATGGCAGAGGAGACCGGGTGGAAGCCTATGGCCTCATAGTAGGATGTGCAGAGGGATAATGAGTCGCCACCCCCCAGAACCAGGCAGAAATCATCCAACTTAAGAGATGGATTATTCCTCATAGTTTCCAGAATGTGGTTCTTGACTGCAATATACTGCTCCATTACAGATTCGGACTTAAGGAAACCCACCATTTTTTCCGGCTCAGGAATATGGAAATCGCCGGCAAGTTCATCGGAGAACATGGCGGTGATGAGCTTCTGGTTCTTATTCTTGGCATTGGGCTGCTTTGCTCCCAATTTATCAAGAAGTTCCTTCTCCAGATAAGTATAATATTCCCCGGGGATAAGGGTATATTCCTCATCATCAGGAATACCCGATTTCTCAATCTCTTCAAGCGCCTTGCGGTATACTTCGGCCCGGAACATGAAGCCCCGCTCCCGCACGGCCTGGTAGATTTTACGGCAATGTTCCCTGGTAAGTCCTGCAGCTTCCACTGTACCCTGGAATGGGTATGACCCCAGATCTTCGCTGTAAAAGGCCATCTCGTTCAGGAGGGCAAAGATAGCGCTCTTATAATTGCGGTTGTTGTTCTTGAATTTATCGGGCAGCGCTTTGATCTGGTCCAGAAGGCAGAAGAAGTCCTCCTTCATGATCACCTTACCCAGCCCTTTACCACGGCCTATGCCTGATTTCTCAAGAGCAACATCATAAAGGGTGCACAGCTCCGGGATAAGGACAGAATCCTCCCCTGCGGCTGCCATCTTTTTCTTTATTTCCAGCCGTATTTTGGCTGCATCATATTTTTTGGGGATAATATACATTTCTCTTGAATTATACATTGGGTAGGTATAGAATGCAAGGCAGAGGTACATAATGGAGAGCACAATTTTCGGACTGACACTGGTTCAGTTCGTCTGTCTTGGTCTGTATGGTTTTTTCATGGGCTTCGAGCGCTCCGGCGTCAGACTTATCAACATGCCCATCATCCCGATCCTCATGCTTTTCATCGACCCGAAGACAGCAATGGGCTACATGCTCCCTATGGTGCTTATATCCGATATCTTCTCCATCACCTACTATAAGCGCAGCGCCGACTGGGGCATTTTAAAGCGCTCTTTCCCGGGAGCTATCTTCGGAATCCTGCTGGGAGCCTTTATCGGGAAGTATCTTTCAAAGCCAGCCTTCATGTGCCTTGTGGGTACCATCGTCATCATAAGCCTGTGCTTTATTCTTTATAACGACCTGCAGAAAAAGCATGAACTGAACCCTAAGGCTACCCTGTTTCTGGGCCTTTTCTTCGCATTCTGCACCGGCCTTTCTTCCATGCTGGGAGCTTCCGGCGGACCTGTAATCCTCTCATTCCTGCTGCTCCTTAACCTGAGCAAGGAGAAACTGATAGGAACATCTGCCTACTTCTTCTTCATGGTGAACATCTGCAAACTGCCTACTTATTTCTTTGCATGGCACAATATCTCCTTCACCACAATACTGGCCGATATCACACTGATTCCTGTAATGGCACTGGGACTTATCCTGGGTCTTCTGGTTGTAAAGCACTTTACATCCAAGTCTTTCCGGATATTCATCATAACTATGTCATTCCTCTCTGCCGTATGGCTGATTATCTCCGGCATCCGGCTCTTCCTCTAAGCAAGGCTTATGTTTGAGTTGACTCTGACACAGCTGATTATTCTTGCTGTCTACAGTTTTTCCATGGGTGTGGAACGGGCTGGAATCCGCTCCATAAATATGGTTACCATTCCCACTGTATTCGCCTCGCTGGGTCCTATGGCCGCCCTTGGTTATACCCAGCCGGTGGTGGTCATCTCCAACTTTTTCTCGGTAGCCCGGTACTGGCGTGTGGTGGATTGGCATATCATAGCCCGCACATGGTGGGGAATACCGGCAGGAATTCTGGCGGGGTTTGCCATAGGAAGCAATATATCGACCCATACATTCAAGATTGCGGTGGGAATTATCCTTATTGTGAGCCTGTCCTTTGCATTTATAAACGATATACAGAAACGTAAACTGAACAACCATGCGCTGTCGGTGGTGCTGGGACTGCTGTTTGCCGCCCTTACGGGATTGTCCTCCACCCTGGGTGCAGCCGGAGGACCGGTAATCTTATCCTATATGCTACTTTTGAACCTGCCAAAGGAACAGCTTATAGGGACATCTGCCTTCTTCTGTTTTCTGGTGGATATAATGAAACTGCCACTCTACATTCTTATCTGGCACAACATCACAATGGTCACATTCATGACATCCCTGTTGATGACCCCTGCTATAATCCTAGGCTTTGTCATAGGACTCCGCTTTGTGAAGAAGTTCTCCAACCGGGGCTATCGCCTCTTTATCCTGGCTATCTCCTTTGTGTCAGCTATCAGGTTGTTCTTCTAAGATAATCAATCCAGGGTGTGGACAACGCGCACAATATAAGCATTTTTCTTGTCTCCAAAGCCACTTCCTGCACCGTTGTTTAAAGCAACACGGCTGATATTTCCAGCAGTTCCCTCGCTTTGAGAAGATGAACACAGATAACCGCTTGTAGGCAATTTAGTTGCATCACCACCGGCTGCAGTTATTGTATCTACCCCATCATTAACCCTATATCTTTCATCATAGATTCTTCTAATTTCGTTGAAGCTTGGAAGGAACCAACCTTCTGTATATCCAGATGTACTGTATGTCTTAGCATAGTTGAACGCAGGATAGTTAGTAGCTGCATCTGCTGTTCCTGGCCCATCAGCTGCCACAACAACTGCCCAGTTTCCCTCTCCTGCTGTCTTGCTGGTGGCAAACTCTGTAGTATAGCCAGCAGTAGCATCTGGTGCCCAAATCAAATCTGCACCCTGGTTGAGCCCTATCATATATACCTTGCCTGTAATTCCTACAGAATCGGTTTCTCCCTTGTAAATAACTATGCCCACAACGTCGCCATCTTCTGCATATGAAGCAGAATCAGCTTTGTAATTTGCCAAAGTGCAGGTTTTCTTGTCTGCAAACACTATATCACCTACTGACACCCCTGACCGGTCATCAGGAACGCTTGAGTATTTTGAGCCTACAATACCCATGGTATCATCAGATGAGGAGCTGCTGCCATCGCACCCTGACAAAATAAACAGAACGCACAGAACTAAGAATACAATAATAAAACTTTTGTTTTTCATGACGACAGTCTACCCCCCCCCACTCAGATTGTCAAGGTTAATAATATTTCTTGACGCCACCCCTTTCCTAACCTACAATATCTGTATGAAAACTATACGGATACCCATCGATATTAACGAAATCCCAAAGACAATAGATTTTATCAAGGATGAACTGGAGCGGCACAAGGTTCCCGAGAATGAAGCTCTGCGCACAATCATGATGACAGAGTATGTCCTTACCCAGCTGACAGTCGGCTCCGAAGGAAAGATAAAGCTTTCTGTAAGAGGGCTTTTCGGGAATGTTGAGATACGCATAGTTTCCAAGGGAAATCAGTTTGATGTCGCCTCTCTAGAGGACAGGATGCTGATCAAAGATGAATCGGACGAGGATGAAGAGACAAATTCAGCTATCCATCACATTTCCCATAAATGGTTCGGCGAAAAGTTCTCTGCACACTATGACCATGGAATCAACAAGATTGCAATCAAGGCAAAGATATCTCATTTCCATTCCCTTGTCCTTACCATGACTGCATTGGTGGGAGGAATTCTGGCAGGGCTTATCATGCATGAGCTGCTGCCTGAAGCAGTTGGCAAAATCGTCATAGACTATATCTTCTCACCTGTCTATATCATGTTCATGAATGCCTTAAAGATGATTGTCGCCCCGCTGGTATTCTGCTCTGTAGCCTCCAGCATAGCTGATTTCAACGACCTTAAGGCACTGGGGAAAATAGCAGGCAAAATCATTCTGTTCTATATGTGCACATCGGTGCTGGCTATCGGTGTGGGACTGGCCACCTATACAATGTTCCCTATCGGGGATCCTTCTCTTGCAGCTTCGGTGACAGATTCTGCCAAGGCTACTATAGATGCAGGGAAAAGCATGGACACCTCCATCAAAGATACAATCATAGATATTATCCCCAACAATATTGTGACCCCATTCCAGACCTCCAATATGCTGCAGCTGATTTTCCTGGCTGTTGTCCTGGGGCTGGCCGCCGCATCATTATCCAGGAAGCTTCCCCAGATCAAGAACGCAATCATGCTGTCTAACAGCCTCTGCAGCAGGGTGACTACTGCCCTGGTCAGCTTTATTCCTCTGGTAGTATTCTGCTCCATGGCAAGGATGATGATATCCATAGATCTTTCCAAGCTGCTGAATGTGGTTGTATGGGTTCCTGTCATCTATGCAGGTGATATTATTATGCTCTGTATTTACAGCATACTTCTGATTGCCTTGGGACGTATCAACCCGCTTAAGTTCCTTAAGAAATACTACCCTGTCATGGTCACAGCCTTCTCCTTCGCATCCAGCAATGCCACCCTGCCCACTTCCCTTAAGCAGGCCGAGGAGATGGGAATATCGAAGCGGGTTTATTCCTTCTCGCTACCGCTGGGGGCCACCATCAACATGGACGGCTCATGTGTAGCCCTTATGATATCCACCCTGTTCATGGCCAAGATATTCGGTGTTACTGTAACAGGAAGCATGCTTCTTTCTCTGTTCTTCTCTATCTTCATCCTTTCTGTGGGAGCTCCCGGAGTTCCCGGGGCCGCGCTTATCTGCCTGTCGCTTCTGGTGCAGACTATCGGTATACCGGCAGAATCCATAAGCCTGGTCATGGGATTATACCCGCTGGTAGGAATGATGACTGTCACTGTCAATGTAGGCGGTGATGCAGTGGGAACCATAATTGTGGCACGACGGACAAATCTCCTTGATTTAGAAAAGTTTAATAGTTAATATATAAATGCAGGAGAAATCAGATGGCTGAATTTAACCCTAATAATCTTACAAAAGAGCAGCTTGCTAAAGCATCAAAATGCAAGACAGCTGAAGAACTGATTGCCCTGGCTAAGGCAACTGCGGTCATCACGTCTGCGGATCTGTAGGCTGGGAAAATTTCAAAGGATGCTGATTAGGAATCAAAAATGAGAGTAAGCACATACGAAATATTTCTTCCCCTGGTGAACGGGAAAGAAGAGGAAATCAAAGATAGAATGCTTCTGATCAATGGCCTTTATGGTGCCATTGATATACTAAAAAAAGACGATGCAGACAAAGTGCAGGCAGGAGATTTTGAAGGGCTGTCCCTGGCGCTGAGAGAACGGCTTTTGCTCCGCGGGCATCTTACCTGCAAGGATAAAGTAGCAGAACTTGAAGACCTGAAGCTGCTGGGCCGCTTATATCGGACTATTATCTCCAGAAGCGGCATAGGACCAGTTATCCTGCCTACATATGACTGCAATTTCCGCTGTCCCTACTGTTTTGAGCAGCACCGCCTATGCAGAGGTCAGGAATGGCTTAACCTGAACATGACCCCGGAAACAATCGAGGCTGTCTTCAAAGGGCTTAAAGACTACAAGGACAGGGGCTACAAGATAAGCGGTTGCACCCTGTACGGCGGCGAACCACTTTTGACAAAGAATATAGAGACAGTCCGGTCAATCTGCCAGCACTGTAAAGAGCTTGATCTTGAACTCTCCGCCATCACCAACGGATATGAACTGGAAGCATTCCTGGATATGCTGGAAGAATTCAAATTCACGAGTCTGCAGATTACTGTAGATGGTGTGGGCCCTGTCAATGACAAACTGCGCATGCATAAAAGCGGATGTGGCACCTACGAGAAAATTCTGGAGAATATTAAGCTTGCAACGCAGCGGGGCATAAAAGTTCAAATGCGTGTCAATGTGAGCCGGGGAAATCTGCATGGCATCAAAGATTTGATTGATGACATCAAGGCCCGGGGCTTTATAGAAAATGAAAATTATTCATATTATTTCAAGGCTGTCACCGATGATAAAAGTTCCGAAAACACTGTCAAAGAGCATGATATCATCGACGAACTGATGCGCATAGGCTTCACAGCCCAGGAGGCCATTGAGCACCAGAGCCAGTACAGCTCTCCAGCCAAAGGAATGCAAGCACTCTTGAAGAAAGAGAACTATCCCGATTTCAATCCGTGCTATTGCGGTTCCGAAGGGGGCATGATGGTCATAGACCCCTTTGGGAAAGTATATCCCTGCTGGGACATTGTGGCAAAAGAAGAAACAGTTGTAGGATATGCGGATAAAAATACAGGGCGCTTTATATGGAGCTTTGAAAAAGCCAAGTGGCGCACCCGTACTACAGACATTATGGAGGCCTGCCAGGAGTGTCCTTATGCATTCATCTGCCGTGGAGGCTGCGCGTCACGGGCCAAGATCAATAATGGCAGTTTCTTCAGGGAATACTGCGGCGAAAGCAAAGAAATCATTAACTATGTAGCTTCTAGAATAGCAGGCAAAGCATGGGAAGAAAACCAATCAGAGGAGCTGTCATTGTCCCTGGCAGGACCTGTGTCCCGACTTTCAGAAGCAGACCGGAAAACTATTATGGAGACCCGGAGCCAGAAAGAGATGCTGAATATACTGGAATCTACAGGAATTTCATTTACAAATAAAAAGGAGAACTGATATGCCTATTGACAAATCAAAAATTACAAAAGAGATGCTGTTAAAGGCAGAACAGTGCAAGACCGCTGATGAACTGATTGCCCTGGCAAAAGAAGCAGGGATGGAGATTACCAAAGCAGAAGCCGAAGCATACCTGACAGAACTTGAGAATTCTGAGCTTGATGCAGAGGACCTGGATAAGGTGGCTGGCGGCATGAGTTATTGCGATTACTATGGCACAAAAAAATGTTGATTGTTGCAGTTGCCGGCGTAGAACAATATAAAATCGTATAACCTTTTTATAAATGCGAGTAAGCTTCCACACTGCTGAAGAATATTTATCTTATCGATATACAATCCCACCAAAGCCTGCCCTGCTTCCTTTGCCGGATGAACCATTTGTATCCTTGTGGAAAGAAGCAGCAGGCAAAGATGTTTTACATTTTCTCTCAAGTACGTTTGCTCTGCCCATAGAGCAATTTCCATTCCAGAAACCAGATGCCCTTCAAATCCGTATTGTCTCTACATACGGAGGCAGGCTGCCTGTGATTTATACTGGCTGCCATGATGATTTATGCAGTATGGAGGCGCTGGTCAATGGGCATTCTGATATCGAAGAACTGCCTCTTACCGTAAATGCCCTTACCATAGAAGCCCGGGCAGCCAGGCTGCAGCATCATAAACTTATATTGCTGGGGAACGCTCCTTACAGCAATGTTCCGGCCTCGGTATTAGGACTTGATGAAAATGAATGGCTTAACCGTTCTTATGCATTGCGCCTTGCACATGAATGTACCCACTACGAGACATTGCGCCTCTTCGGAGGTATGAAAAACCATGCCCTGGATGAGATTGCCGCCGATACTATGGGACAGCTTGCTGCATTCGGGAACTTCTCTGCACAGCGGCAGCGGCTGTTTTTCGGGCTGGAAGACGGTGGAAAGACCTGCACCGGCCGCCTTACTTTCTACTGTAAAAGAGTTATCCCCTGGGAAAGAACAGAAGTATACCAGGCTGTTGACAGAGCCCTGGACATTGTTGAAGCAAAAGTTGCTGCCCTTTGCCAAGAGAAGGCATCACATTACAGTATTTTGACAAATATATTATGTAATAATATAATATAATTATAAGGAGAATAATATGCCAATTGATAAATCAAAAATTACAAAAGAGATGATGATGAAAGCAGCACAGTGCGAGACAGCCGAGGAGCTGATTGCTCTGGCAAAAAAGGCTGGCTCTGAAATCACCAAAGCAGAAGCCGAGGCTTATCTGACAGAACTTGACAATATGGAGCTGGATGCAGCAGATCTTGAAAATGTTGCCGGCGGCAATGGCGGCGCTTCCTATGCTGATGGCTATGGTGAATAGCCGATTGAGAACAAGCACATACGAACTCTTTCTCCCTTTGATAAACATGGAAGAAGAGGAAGTTGCTGACAGAACACTGCTGATCAATGGCCTGTATGGTGCCACGGATATCCTCAAGAAAGAAGATGCCGACAAGGTAAAGGCAGGAGATTTTGAAGGGCTCCCTCTGGCATTGAGGGAAAGACTTCTGCTGCGGGGACACATAACCTGCAAGGACAAGGATGCAGAGCTGGCAGACCAGAAGCTCCTTGGCCGCATATACCGCACTGTCTTCTCCAGAAGCGCAATAGGGATAATCATCATGCCCACATACGACTGCAATTTCCGCTGCCCTTACTGTTTTGAGCAACACCGTCTGCATCACAGCCAGCAATGGCTTGACCTGAACATGAGCCCCGAGATGATTGAGGCTGTTTTCAAGGCACTCAAGGAATACAAAGACCGGGGCTCCCATTTCAATGGATGCACCCTTTACGGCGGAGAACCATTTCTTGCAAAGAATATTGAGACAGTCAGGGCCATCTGCCGGCACTGCAAGGAGATGGGACTTGAAATAAAGGCCGTGACCAACGGGTATGAACTGGATTCCTTCATAGAGCTTCTGGATGAGTTTAAAATCAAATCCCTCCATATTACTGTAGATGGCGTGGGTTCTGTGAACGACCGGATGAGGCTCCACAAGAGCGGATGCGGCACCTACGAGAAAATCCTTAAGAATATTGAGCTGGCCCTGCGGCATGATATCAAGATAAAAATGCGTGTCAATGTGAACCGTGACAACCTGCATAGAATCAAAGAGCTGATTGACGACATCACTGCCCGGGGTCTTATTAAATACAAAAATTATTCATACTACTTCAAGGCTATCAGTGACTATGACCATCCTGAGAATCCTATACAGAATCATGAGATCATTGAGGAACTGCTGAGCATAGGTTTTACAGCGCAGGAAGCAATTGAGCACCAGAACCAGTACAGCGGACTTTCAGAGGTAATCTGGAAACTGATGAAAAAAGAGAACTACCCTGATTTCAATCCATGCTATTGTGGCTCTGAGGCAGGGTTGATGGTCATTGACCCTTTCGGACATGTGTATCCATGCACGGAAATTGTAGCCAAGGAAGAAACAGCCACAGGCTATGTGGACCAGGAGACAGGATGCATAATATGGAACTTTGACAAAGCTAAATGGCGTACCCGTACCTCAGACCTTATGGAGTCCTGCCTGGGATGTCCATATACATTCATCTGCCGGGGAGGTTGCGCGTCACAGGCTATGGCTGCTCACGGCAGTTATTTCAGGGAAAGCTGCGGTGAATTTAAGGAAATTACTCAGTTTGTCGCTGCCCGGGCAGCAGGCAGAGCCTGGGAGGAAAACCACCAGGAAGAGCTGACACTGTCCCTGGCAGGACCTGTGTCACGTTTGACAGAGAAGGACCGGAAAACCATTATGGAGACCCGGAGCCAGAAAGAGATGATGAATATTCTGGAAAAGACAGGATTTACATTTAAAAAGGAGAAATAAAATGCCGATTGACAAGACAAAAATCACCAAAGAGATGCTTGAGAAAGCATCTCAGTGCGAGACTGCTGAAGAGCTTATAACTCTGGCCAAAACTGAAGGATTTGAAATTACCAAGGCTGAGGCAGAGGCTTACCTGGATGAGCTTGAAAATGTGGAGCTGGATACGAACGAGCTGGATAAAATCGCCGGTGGTGGATGCTATATGGTTAAACACTGTCCTCAGAATCTGATCTGATTAATATATGCCATTGGCTGCCATGATGATTTCTGCTATATGGAGGCACTGTTGGATGGCCGTTCTGAAAGCAGGGAACTGCCGCTTACCATCAATGCTTTTACCATGGAGGCAAAGGCTCCCCAGCTGCATAATTCCAGATTGATACTGCTGGGGAATGCTCCCTACAGCAATGTTCCAGGTTCGGCATTAGGGCTTGATGAGGCTGACTGGCTCTGCCGCTCCACTGCCCTGCGACTGGCACACGAATGCACCCACTACGAGACATTGCGCCTTTGGGGAAGCATGCAGAACCATGCCCTGGATGAGATTGCAGCTGATGTCATGGGACAGCTTGCGGCATTCGGCAGCTTTTCTGCACAGCGGCAGCGGCTCTTTTTCGGACTGGAGAATGAAGGAAAAAGCTGCACCGGCCGCCTGACCTTTTACTGCCGGAAAGTGCTGCCCTGGGAAAGGACAGAAGTATACCAGGCTGTAGACAGAGCTCTGGACATTGCAGAAGCCAAAGTTGCAGAACTCTGCAAAGAAAAGGTATCTAAATATATTATTTTGGCAAATTTAATATGCAATAATATAATTAAAAAATAAGGGGAAAAATATGCCGATTGACAAATCAAAAATCACCAAAGAGATGATGGAAAAAGTATTGAAGTGCGAAACTGTCGACGAGCTAATGGCACTGGCAAAGTCTGAAGGCTTTGAAATCACAAAAGCAGAAGCTGAGGCTTACCTGACCGAGCTTGATAACATTGAACTGGACGAGAAAGCACTTGATAAAGTGGCAGGAGGAGGAACCTGTTATACAGCTTACTAATGGAGTGCTCAAAGTGTTTTGCAGGCGATTCCCAGGTTGCTGTTCCGGGCGGTGTAAAGTACATTAAAGATCTTAAGGTTGGCGACAAGGAGGAAAATATGCCGATTGACAAGACAAAAATTACAAAGGAAATGCTTGATAAAGCATCGAAGTGCGAGACAGCCGATGAACTGGTTGCCCTTGCAAAGGCCGAAGGTTTCACCCTGACAAAGGAAGAAGCTGAGGCATATCTTGCAGAGCTTGAGGACATGGAACTGGACGATGCAGCACTTGATAATGTGGCTGGCGGAAGAAATCAGCTCGGAGCTTTTACGTACTGACAGGAAAAGTATTTACTAAAATCATATATTAAAATAAGGGGAAAAATATGCCGATTGACAAATCAAAAATCACCAAAGAGATGATGGAGAAAGCAGAACAGTGCAAGACAGCTGATGACCTTGTTGCGCTTGCAAAGGCCAACGGTATCACACTGACAAAGGAAGAGGCTGATGCCTACTTGGCAGAGATGGACAACATGGAACTTGACGAGGAAGCACTGGACAAAGTGGCAGGTGGTTATAACGGAAGAGGCTCGTGTAGTGAAGTTGTTATCACTAGTTGTACAGTTTATCCCTAATTATGCCTTTCATCACTGCAGAAGCCAACGGTATTACATTGACAAAAGAAGAGGCCGAGGCCTACCTGGCAGAGATGGACAACATGGAACTTGACGAGGAAGCACTGGACAAAGTGGCAGGAGGAGGAACCTGTTATACAGCTTACTAATGGAGTGCTCAAAGTGTTTTGCAGGCGATTCCCAGGTTGCTGTTCCGGGCGGTGTAAAACTTATCAAAGATCTCAAGGTTGGCGACAAGGTGATTACCCTGGATGCTTCTGGAAAGGAAATTGTAGGAGTGGTGACCAAAGTTATGAAACCTTCGGAAGAGGAAATTGTGGAGGTCACTTTCTCAGATGGCACATTGTGGCGCACAACCGAAAGCCAGACCTTGTATCTGGCTCATGGGCAGCATTGTCTGGTAAAGTTTGCTAAAGGAAAGAAAGCACTCCTCCGGAATGGCGGAACTGTCACTGTGCTTGATGTTAAATATACAGGAAAGCGGGAGACAGTATATGACGTCCTTGTTGGCGAGGATGGGGATGAGAATGTATTTTTCGTCTCTGGAATTGCTGCCGAAGGGTATTTGACAGAGAAAGAGCGCAAACTGCTTAAAAAAGCAATGGAGTGCAAGACAGCCGATGAGGTGATGTCCCTTGCAAATGCCAACGGAATTTCAATCACCAAAGAAGAGGCTGAACTGTACATTGCTTAGCTGATAGACAAGGAGGAAAATATGCCAATTGACAAGACAAAAATTTCAAAGGAAATGCTTGAAAAAGCATTGGAGTGCGAGACAGCCGATGAACTGGTTGCCCTGGCTAAGGCCGAAGGTTTCACACTGACAAAAGAAGAGGCCGAGGCTTATATGGCCGAGATGGACAACATGGAACTGGACGAGGATGCACTGGATAATGTGGCTGGCGGTATGTGCTACAGTGCAGGATTAGGAGCAAATGAACGCTGCAATAGAGGCGGTGGCATAGCAGGTGCATAATTGCGTGTAAGCACATACGAGCTCTTTCTTCCTCTGGTAGGTGAGAAGGAAAACTATTATGGAGTCCCGGAACCTGAAAGAGATGATGGAAATCATGAAAAACGCAGGATTTGCATCAAAAAAGGAGAAATAGTAGGCCTTGAGTCAACAGACCGCAGGGCATGGTAGGCAGCGCCGTTTATAAGGGCATGAATCGCATTTTTCGCTGTGCATGATCCGCTGCCTGAGTTTCTTAAGGGTCTGAGATTCTTCCCAATAATGGACAACAGTATCGTGCTCCCCTGCCCCATCCAACTCCAGACATGGGACAAAGCTGCCATCAGAACGTACAGCAAAGAATGAGCGTCCTGCCTCACAGCCCCGCTCAATACCCCGGTTGGGATTTTTCTTTGGGTCTTCCCCTCCAAGATATGCCAGAAGCCTGGAAAAACAGCTTTCTATTTCAAATTTTGTCTTTCCTTTCCAGTTTTTAAGTATTTCCCCTGCCTCTTTTATATGTTCTAAATCGGGTGCATCCTTCCGTGACTCTGCAAGGATAAGTTTCTCTATTCCATTCTTATCAGCTTCTTCCAGCACATTCTGAAGCTCTGCATAGTTCTTGTTGTCCATGACCCACCGGTTCTTATCGGCATAAGGCTCCACCACACTTTCAAGGCCAAGGGTGCGGCACGATTCAAGTACCTGCTCAAGGTCATCGTAACCAGCTGTGCCGAACAGGCGCACTATCTTTCCCCTGCTTTCAGCAAACTCAGCAAGGAGAGCCTTAACTTTCTTTAACGGGAAAACGATCTTTCCATTGGTCAGCTCTATATCAAGACGCTCGGGCCGGTCATAATAATCGAAGTAGGTATGATACCTGTAAGGACTCTGTTCAATATAAGCTTTTGCCTCTGTTATTTTTCCATCTTTATAATTCAGCTTGTAATAGTTGATACGGCTCTGGATAAAAGGATTTCCATCGGGAAGAATCCGTATCCATCTTCTTAGTGCCTCGCCTTTCTCCTTAAGACACAGGCCAAGATCCTCCAGCCTGATAAGGAAAAGATCTACCAGAACCGGGTTATTGTAAGGAGAGAATACCTCAAACCCTATCTTTGGCAGCACCCCTTTTTCACCCAGATCGATATTCACAGCAATATTGCCTGTACCCATCCATTGGGAAAGGGATGACTTGACTGCAGCAACATCCCCCTGCCAGCCTATAGCTGCAAGGCCGGTGGTAACAGAATCCCAGTCTTTAAACATAATGACCAACCGCATTATATCCAGCTCATTGCGGCTTGTCATAGTGCCCACCTGCTTGACTGTAGCCCCGGCTGGAAGCTGGCCTAAAAGCCGATCTAATGCGGGACGCAGCTTTTTTGCCCGTTCTTCTCCCAGAAACGGCGGCAGCATCTTGTCAAACAGTTCTTTATAATCATCAGATTCTTTTTTTGTATTGGCAAACAGACAGGGGCATATTCTGCTGCCTGTCTCATAAGCTTTCTTGAACTCCTGATAATCTATCTCGTACCATAGAGATTCTACACCTGGGATCTTGTCCTCGTTTATATTCATGATGTAGTCCACATAGCGTTCCGGGTTTCCCAGGCGCACCTCAAGCCCTGTTCCGTGGCTTATGACATCTCCATACTGCTTCTGTACCGACTCCAGAGCTGCCATGCATTCGTCTGATATAAGCTCGGGCACAGGGTGGCGCTTCAGGTGGGCAAGGAAACTGTTTACTGTCTGTTCCTGATATTTCAACTTATTCGCCTATATATTCCACCATGGTTCCGGTACAGTATTTATATTCCATCACACACTGCAGATAGTCGGTCATAATTTTATAATATTGAGTCTGAGCCGAAAGATATTTGCTGTCCTGGTTGAACATGTCATCCACAGTTATAAGGCCTGCGGCAAAACGCCGTTTCTCATTTTCATACAGCTGTTTCTGCATCTTAAGGGATTCGTTTGCACTTATAACCTGGTCGTAATATTCGTTTAAGCGATACACTGTCTCCTTAAGCTGGGAAGACAGCTGCTGCCTGGCCTGATTAACCATTATCTGGGCCTGCTTGTAGTTTGCCTCGGCCTGTTCCGCTGCACCGGCGCGGCCATTGTTCGGAAGGGACATAGAGAAAATCAGAGCTCCGGTGTAATTTGCCCCAGGAACATTCTTTATATATGACGAAAGATAATCCTTTGTACTATCACCGTAAACAGCTCCAGTAGTTCCAGCAGAAAGGGCTACTGTTGCATCAGGACGACGCTCCGCCTTGGCGGCCCGCATGTTTGCCTGGGCGGCTGCCAACTGGCTCTGAAGGGCAAGTATATCAGAACGGGTACTTGCCACCTGCTCCAGGAAAGCAAAATCTATTGAATCTTCCGAAGGAAGTTTTTCATCCTCGGCTGAGCCAAGTTCCCGGAATGCGTGCTCCGGAACTCCCAGCTCTGTCTCTACACCCATAGCCAGCTGCAGATTATATCGGGCACGGTTCATATCTATACGGTAAGAAACTACATAACGCTCATTCTCGATAAGATTGACCTGCATACCTAAAAGGTCGTTACGGGACCTTACACCAGCCGCTATAAGCCGTGGCATACGGTCTATACGTTCATGGAGCGTCTGTATCATGATTTCCATCTGTTTCACAGCCTGATATGTATTGAAGTAGGCCCAGTAAGCCGCCGACACCTGCTCCACAGTCCTGCAGATTGTATCAGTCAGCTCATATTCCAGCTGGCGGTAATAATCCTTGGCCGCCTGTATGTTGTTTGCCAGAATTGCAGAATTGAAAGATTTGAACAGAGGCAGCGACAGCTCAAGATTCAGAGTACCCCGGCTTGTATGCTTGTCACCATACTGATCCTGAGCCATATCGGCAGCAGCAGAACCCTCGTAGGTATCCAGAACCCGTACAGCCCCAACAGAGAGCTTGGACTGGAGTCCAAAGGAAAAATCTTTCTGCAGCCAGACCGATGTGGAAAGAGTATCCCGTTTTACATTATCAATACCGTTGCCCCCATAATAAGGGTCGTTGCCATATGGGTTATTCTGCACGCTGTAGCTGGCATCGGCTCCGACTCTAACATCGGCACCACCCTTGACCATCCGCAGCTTTCCATGGGCTTCCTGCACCGCCGCCTGCTTAAGCTGTATGACATAGCTTGATTCAATTGCAGTCTTAATTGCATCATCAAGGGTCAAAGGGGGCAGCTCACTCTGCACCCGAGAAAAAAGTGCAGCTGGAACAGCGATAATCAATACCAGAATCAGTACTGCTGTCTTTTTCATTCCAATCCCCTATTCTATCACCTTGAAGACCCCATTAGCAGCCTTCTTCACATACAGCATACAGTTGGTGATATCACCCTTCTCATCAAAGCGGTATGGACCTGCTCCTTCATCCCATTCCTCTACAGAGCGCAGTGTCTTTGCAACATCCTTAGGGTGGATTGATTTTGCAGTCTCCATAGCTTTTGTAAGAACCTTGAGCGCATCATATCCATGGAGAGCTCCTATATCAGGCTCTACCCCATACTTAGCTTTGAATGCTTTTCTGAATGCAACATATTTCGGATTATTTGATTCAGCATTATATTGGGAAACAGTATACACATTGTCTTCATCCTCGTTTCCAGGCTGCTGGAAAAACACTGGGGAATCAAACTCTCCAAAGTCAATGATAGGCTGTGTAATTCCCATACTTCTGAAAGCAGGAACTATCTCATGGATATCTGGATGGACACCTGCGACAAACACAGCATCAAACTCGTAATCATCCAACCATTTTTTTGCAACCTGAGTATGGTCATTTGTGGTATTCACAATTTCGTAGCTGACCCGGTCCTGGACAACACATTCCTGGGATATTTTCCCAAAATTAAGCTCAAATGCGTTGGCAGCACCTTCTCCAAATTCGCTGTTAAGATAATAAATAAGAATACGGTTCCACCCTTTCTTGGCACAGAAATCAGCTGCTCTTATTGCAGCGGCGTTGTCGTCAAAAATATTTCTGAACACATAGGGCAGTCCCTGCTGTGTCAGGCTGGGCTTGGTAGCATATGGACTGAACATCAGAAGCCCATAGAAATGATAGATGATAGAATTGGGAATGGATATTGAGGAGTATGTATGCCCTAAAACCGCACATATCTGCTGATCGGAAGCAATCTGATATGCCGCAAGGTTTCCGGTGAAGAGCATATTCTCATCATCAAAGAAGAGAACCTCGACATTTGAACCCAGTACACCACCTGCTTCATTTACCTCATCCAGAGCCAGCTGGATTCCTTCCATAAGATAATTAACATGCTTATCCCAGGCTCCTGATGCTGCAATCTTTATACGGTGTTCTTTCTTTAAAAGACGTTCTGAGGCAACAACCCGCCTATATGCATAATTATCACTTTTAGCGCAGGATGCCAGCACAGCCAGAACAAGAACCAGTGCAAGCAGCAATCTTTTCTTCATGGTCAAACTCCCCTTTCTCCTATGCCTGCTGGCGCTTTGCCAGCTCTGCGAAGAATCCACCTTTCTTCATAAGCTCATCGTATGTTCCGCTCTCCTCTATATGCCCGTGGTTAAGCACATAGATACGGTCTGCATTTATAATTGTGCTCAGGCGGTGAGCAACCACAATACGGGTTACATTAAGAGCCTCAAGGCTCTCTTTGACCTGTGCCTGAGTCAGGTTGTCCAGGGCGCTGGTGGCTTCGTCCAGAATAAGAATACTTGGGTTGTGGACTATGGCCCGGGCTATGACAAGGCGCTGCCGCTGTCCGCCCGAGAAGGTGCCGCCACCTGCGGTAACCATGGTGCGCATTCCCATAGGCAGATCCCTGATAACAGGTGCAAGGCCTACTGCCTCAGCAGCTTTCCAAGCAGCCTCCATCGGCAGCGGAGAACCACCTACAATATTGGAATAAATAGACCCCTGCATAACACCGCTGTTCTGCAGAACTACTCCCATCTTACGCCGTATACTTCCTGCATCAAAGGAGGAGAGATCCTGGTTGTCATAGAAGACAGAACCGGATTCAGGCTTCTCAAACCCAAGCAGAATACGCATAAGAGTAGATTTTCCACAGCCCGATTCTCCAACTATAGCCACAAATTCTCCCGGCGTGATCTTCATGGACACATCATTAAGCAGGAGTGGCATATTAGGGTCATAACGGAAGCTGATATGGCTAAGTTCTATGGCACCGGAACACTTAGTTATTGCCGGCTTTGCCTCCTGAACCTCGGGTACGGTGTCCAGAATAACTTTTATCTCCTGATACATAGGAATAATTGTAATGGATTGCATCAATGTAGTCGTAGTTGCTGAAAGAGATGCCTGGAAAGCTGTGAATGCAGCCATGAAAGCCAGGAAACTACCGGTGGAAATCATGTCCATCTTCCCTGTCTTAAGGGCATTCATGAAAAGTCCATACATGCACATTGTCACAAGAAGTGGATAAAGTGCGTTCATGGTGGAGAAAACAATATCTGAATTGCTGGCTTTGCTCACATAGGACTGCTGTTTCGAGTAAAGCCGGGCCCAAAGTGAGAATGCCCGTTTTTCGGATGCGGTGAGCATAAGCTTGTTCACGCCGGAGATAATCTGGAACAGTGTACCTGATATTTTACTTGTAAGAGGAATAATCTGTTTATTCCACTTGAGTTTGAAGAATGCAAGAATAAATGTCATAGCTATAGGAATAGCGGCAAACAGTATAGCCCATTTGACCAGATAGCTGCTGTAGTGGAAAAGCTGAATTAGATATACTAACCCAAATATAAATGTCATGATACTCAATAAAAGGGAACCGAACACCAGTGCACTTATCATAGTGACAGTAAGAACTTTCTGTGCCAGAGATCCGGCGGCACGATGCTTGAAGAAGTTTACCGGCAGTTTAAGAAGCCGGTCCATGATAGAGGACTGGAGAAGGAAATCTTCCCTGGTGCCGACCCGAGTAAGAGCAAGCACTTTTATAATGTCAAATATACCTGCAGATATGATACATAGGAGTACAAGGAATGTCAGATGAATAACCAGATTTGATGCAGACTGTGGAATAGCTGAATCAACAAACATACGGGTCAGGGCAGGAATAAGCAGTCCTACTATAGAACTCAGGATACCAAGTATGACAAATAGAATTATATCCCGGGACATCTTGCGGACCGAGAAAGCAAACTTGATCAAATCTCTGAGGGACAGTTTATCTGTTCCCATAGCCCTGTAGAACATGATTGCAGTACGCAGGATAAGATTTTCATTCTTTTCTGTTACCCGGAACCGCTTATCAAGCTGCGGCACCACGCACAGATATCCGCCGTTTTTCTCAGGCAGCAGGGCGGCAGGTTCCAACTTCTTATCTTTATAGTACCCAAAAATGGCACCGCTGTCGGTTTTCCACCAGCCATCCTTAAGATCAAGAGTCCTCATCCTGATATTGTTGTCTTTTATCAGTTCAGAAAGAGCATCCCTATCTGTATAGCTTTTCCCAAGAAGAGGCTGAAGCACGATATCATCATACTGTGCCACCAGCTGTGCCACCTGCACTACTGCTGTGGTATCTTCTGACAGGGTGTCTAAAGTCTTATCCTCGTCCAGTACCGACTCAATCTCTCTGAGAGAAAAGTCATATGCATTATCTGCATCAATCTGCCGCTGTTTAAAGAAAATTTCCTCATCATAGGTGTCGGCGGCACGGAGTGCATATAAATCGGCAGCAAGATACTCGGCAAATTGCTTTATTGCAGCTTCTCTGTCTTCTGCTTCAATAACCTCGGGGAAAGAGGCTTTCTGGCTCAAACCGCGCCGGAGCAGTACCGATACAGCTGTAAGAGTCCTGGTAAGAAGCTCATCTCCATCCGGCCCATCGAATATTTCCATTCCCACCGGTTCAATCTGAGAATTATGAGTTCCCGAAAGGACAAACCGGACAGCTCTGAATGCAGGGAGCGAAAGAATTATATCCCCCGCCTTATAGGTAGCTATCTCGGTGCGGGCGCTGTCCATGCCCGATTTAAGGTGTTCTACTGCAAAAAGATATACTTTTCCCTTAATAACACGGTAGAACCGGCTGCCATCGGAAAGCTCAAACAGAGTGCTGTTATGTAATGTAATTATATTCTCCATATCCACCCTGCCTACATTGTCTTGATCAGATCTCTATAGAGACCTTCCACCGCTACCAGCTGCTCATGTGTACCACGCTGGGCAACCTTTCCATTGTCCAGCACCAGAATCTCATCGCTGTCCCGTATGGTGCTGAGCCTGTGTGCAATAATAATACAGGTGCAGCCCCGGCGGCGTATATTCTCATCCACAATCTGCTCTGTAACCGGGTCAAGAGCACTTGTAGCCTCGTCCAATACCAGGATACGGGGGTTGCCTACCAATGCCCGGGCTATCTCAAGCCGCTGCCGCTGTCCACCGGAGTAGTTCTTTCCACCCTCCTCCACCAGACTGAAGTAACCACCCTGCCGGGTAACAATCTCATCATGGATACAGGCATCCTTGGCTGCCTGGATATATGCAAATTCGTCGGTATTAGAGCCTCCCCACATGGTCAGATTGTCCCTGACTGTCCCCTCGAACAGGAAAACATCCTGATCCACCACCGCAACCGAGCTTACAAACTGGGCCCGTGGTATCTGAGAAAGAGGCTTGCCATCAAAAAGGACTTCGCCGCTCCATGGAGAGAACAGAGAGCTTACCAACTTACCAACTGTAGATTTTCCTGAGCCGGAACCTCCTACCAAAGCAACGCGGGCACCCGGCTTCAATTCCAGGTTCAGACCTTCTATAAAAGGAGGAGAAAGGCGGTCGTAGCCATATGTAACATTCCGGAGAGATACATATCCTTCCAGTTTCCGTGAACTTTTTGTAGTCTCTTCCTTATAGCGATGTATTGCAGGATATTCCATGACATCATCAAGCCGCTGCATATCGGCCTGTCCTGTCTGTACTTCCTTGACCATTTCCATCAGTTCATTCACAGGTGTGATAAAGTTCGCCTCCAATGCCTGGAAAGCAACCAGCATACCGATAGTCAGGTCTTCCTCGATTACACGGAGAGCACCTACAGCAAGTATAAGAAGGGACAGGATGCTGGTCAGGGTCTTGGGAACCTGGGATACAATGAAAGAAATCTTGGCCATATTCTGGTTCTGCAGTACAACCTTTGCCTGCTGTCCTGCCCAGCTCTGGAAGAAATCATTCTCCAGACCCGATGCCTTCAGTGTCTCGATAAGGCTTATACCGTTCATGGTATAACCATATAGCTTTCCCATCTCCATCTGAGCTTTGAAAGTACCATTTTTAAGAGTCTCTTTTGTATAATGAAGAATCAGGAAGTTAAGAGCCAGCACAGATATACATATCAGGGTCAGCTGAACATCGTAGCACAGCATTATGACTATATAGAAAAAAACGCAGATGAGATTTACCACAACTCCAGTAAGCTTGGTGGAAATAAGGGTGGCAACTGTATCATTGGCCAGAATTCTGTTACAGATCTCTCCAGGCATCCGCTGTACAAAGAATTCAACCGGCACCCTGAAAAGATGGTCCAGGAATTTTGCAGAAGAAGAGAGGGCCAGCTTAAGATGGAACCGCTTAAGGTAGTACTGCTGCAGGACCACAAGAATTCCCTGGATGACCAAGGTCAGCCCCATAGATATGAGAAGCGGCTTCAACAGACCTGTTGTCTGGTTGACCAGAATCTCATCCACAAAGAACCGGCTGAAACCAGGGATAATAAAGCCTGGAATTATAAGAAACAGCCCCACCAGCAGCACATACATAAGAACAGACTTCATGCCTGTCAGCCGCTTGCTGAGCAAAGGGATTATAGTCTTTTTCTTACCCTGGGGAACAAAAGATTTATTCTTGGAGAACTCAAGCACTACCCCTGAATAGGAATTCTTGAAATCTGCAAGGGGAATGATACGCCTTCCCATACCGGGATCATTTATATATGCCTTTTTGTCATCAATTCCTTCCAGCACTACAAAGTGGCTCATTTCCCAGAATATTATGGCCGGTAATTTAGTTTCTGAAAGAGTGTTGAAACGGCGTCTGTACCCTTTACCATCAAGGCCGAATTTCTTGGCGGCCATAAGTATCTTGGAAGCTTTTGAGCCGTCCCGGGATACACCGCATTCAGAGCGGAGCCGCTCCAGAGGAATATAGCAGCCATAATAAGCAAGGATCATTGCCAGAGATGCGGCACCGCATTCCAGCTCTTCCATCTGCAGTACAGTGGAAGTATGGACCCTTTTCTTTGCGCACATATCCTATTCCCCTATTCCCCTATTCCCCTATTCCAAGTATTTTTTTCTTTATAAGAGGAACTATCATCTCAATAGGCCGCTGGGCACGGACAATGACAAATCCTGTGGTGGTAATACCGGGAGTAAGAATATCATTAGGCCCCCGGGAAGATGACCAGTGGAATCCAGTCTCGGTAGTAGGATCAGTAACCATGCTTATCTTCACCTCTATCGGAGACGAATCGGCTAAGAAGCTCTGAGCCAGAACCGGGTTCTGCATAACAGCCTGCAGGTACTGTGGACTCACAGGGAAATCCGATACACCGGTGACAATGCCCTGGATAAAACCATATTCCTCCTGTTTTACAGTTGAAGGAATAACCGCTATATTCATACCCCGCTTAATACGTTTTCCATCCTTGACGGGGAAATACATAACAGCCCGCAGTGTATCACCGTCGCTTGAGAACGGTTCAACAATTGCTACGGTTGAGCCCGGAGCTACATAGGAACCACGGACAACAGAAATCTCATATATTTTTCCAGACACCGGCGATACAATTTTAGTGGCGATCTGGTAATTTTTCCTCGCTATCTCCAGCTGTTTCTTGGCCTCGGCAATCTGATGCTGAAGGTTCATCTTCTCCTGCTTTGATTCTGTCGAGGTTCTGACACGGTTGACCCCTGCGTTCAAAAGCTGCTGTTCAACTTCCTGCTTCTGAATCTCAAGAGAAAGAACCAATCTATGGGACTCCAGATACTCCACCTCGGTTATAAGGCCATCCTCAAAAAGCGCCTTCATACTCTTCTCTTTGCTTTTTGCAGTCTCTATCTGATTGGAAAAAACTTCTATCTGGGAACGGAAATCGCTCTCGCTTTTTGCCAGCATATCGTCGGTCATATTTGCCTGGCGGTTAATCAGAGGGGTTGTTGTATCATAGGTCTGCTGCAGGTTGTTAAGCCTCTGGGTGGCGATCTGAATGCTTTCCAGAAGATCTTCCCGCTCAATCCGGGCAATAACCTGTCCCTTATGCACTTCCTGGCCGTTGCTTAGGAATACATTACGTATGGTTCCCCCATAGTTATAGGTTACACTCATGAGCTCGGAAGAATTAATAAGAAGACCGGCTCCACTAACTTTCTCGGGAATACGGCCGAAGATGCCCCAGATGATGGCTGCAACCAGCAGCACTCCTAATGCCAACAGGCTGATCCAGCCATGATGGTTGATTACTGTGATTGCCTGATCAAGCTGTTCAGGAGATGAGACATGTTCGGGTCCGTTATCTTTTGTATTCTCAGAATCTGCCATAATATATATATTATAATTCTTTATTATAGGAAATTGTCAAGGTCCTTAATGGTCAGTCAGGCTTCCTCTTCCATCTTACGGAGAGCCCTTAGCTCAACCGACATGACGATTGCGGCTATGATAAAAGAAAGAATATCTGACAGAGGCAGAGCTGAATATACTCCAAGCACACCCCAGAATGGCGGCAATATATAGAGGAGCGGAATAAGGATAAGGAACTGCCGGGAAAGGCTTAAGCATGTGCTCTGGAGTGGTTTTCCCACAGCCTGGAAATAGTTGGATGTGATGACCTGGAATCCGATTATAGGCATCATGGCCGAGCATATCCGCAGGGCCCTGGACCCCAGAAGTATAAGTTCCTGGTTCTCACTGTTGAACAACCGGACAAACACACCTGGGGCAAGTTCTATCAGCAGCCAACCTGCTGTAACGAATATGGTGGCAAACTTAACTGCAAGCCAGTAGGCGGTGCGGACCCGATCTATTTTTCTGGCCCCGTAGTTGAAGCCGATAATAGGCTGTGCCCCCTGGTTTATTCCCTGGAGCGGCATCATTATCATGATGATAACACTGTAGACTATGCCCATCACAGCCACCGCCATGTCGCCGCCGTAGTGGAGAAGCTGCCGGTTCAGAATCAGGTTCATAACATTCATAGCCATATTCATGGAGAATGGAGCAAAACCGATAGCCAGAATCTTAAGCACCAGATTCCATTCCAGCCTCATAGCCCGCACCTTGAAACGGAGGGGTGTAAGGCTTGAGTTGAAGTAGCTCATTACCCAGATGAAGGATACGAACTGGGAGATGACTGTGGCCCAGGCGGCCCCTTCTATACCCCAGTGGAACACGAAGATAAAGATCGGATCCAGGATAGTATTCAGCAGAGCGCCTAAAAGCTGGGTGAACATAGAGGTCCGGGGATGTCCGTCGGACCGGATGAAGTGGTTGATGCCAGGACTCATGGCCGCAAATACGCCGCCGTACATAAGAATGCGGAGATACCTTGAAGAATAAGGAAGAAGGTCGGGGGTAGTTCCTACAGCTGTCAGAATCTGACGCGGAAAAAGCAGGCAAGGAAGGATAACCATAAGAGGCACCAGGAAAAGAAGAAGGAAAGCGTTGCCCATGATCTTCTCCACCAGATCCCGTCTCCCCTCTCCCAGTTTGATGGAGAAAAGAGCATTGGAACCAACTCCTATGATGACAGAGAATGCCATGTTGGTCATAAGGATAGGCATGGTCACAGCAATGGCCGCAAGGCCGATATGCCCTACTCCCTGCCCTACATAGATACGGTCCACAATATTGTAGAGGGCCTGTACTACCATTCCGATGATAGCCGGTATAGAGAAGGAGAAGAGCAGATGCTTTATGTTGTCTGTCCCTATTCTGTCTGTAGAATGATGCACATTCTGTGTCATGATTTTACAATGATAAAGTAATCAATTTTTATTTGCAAGGGAAAACTGGTTTAATATTGACGAATCATTATTCAATATTTAGAATAGATAATATAAGGGGAACAAATATGAAAAAGTTAGAAATCGACCTCAACATGGAGAAAATCCCAGAAACAATTGAATATATTCGGACAGCGCTTATCAAGCGCAAAGTCCATAAAAAGACAATAGCAAAGGCCCTTCTGACAGTCGAGGATGTGCTGGCCAGAATGATGGCAAACGCTCCGGAAGGGACAAAGGTGTGGGTCTCAATAGGCGGCATTTTCGGTAATGTGGATATCCGTTTGTCAGCCTGGGGCGAACCTTTTGACAGCAGTGACATAGAAGAGAATCTTCTGCTGGGCAAAGGTGTGGAGGATGAAGAGGCAAACGATGTCATCCGCCGGATGATCAACAAACTCTATTCCGACAACCTCAAGGTCACAAACGAGCACGGCTATAACAGGGCTGTAATCAGGGTCAAGACATCCCAGTTCCATTCCCTTATCCTTACCCTTCTGGCTCTTTTAGGTGGTGTTGCAGTAGGTATCCTTATGCACAATCTCCTTCCAGGCAATGTCTCCAAAGGATTCTCAAAGAACCTTTTCACTCCTGTCTATACCATGTTCATGAATGCCCTGAAGATGATCGTAGCTCCTCTGGTATTCTGTTCGGTGGCATCAAGTATAGCTGACTTCGGCGACTTGAAGACTTTAGGAAAAATCGCTGGAAAGATTGTTATCTTCTATCTTTTCACCTCTGTCATAGCAATCTGGGTCGGCCTTGGCACTTATCAGATATTCCCTATCGGAAACCCAAGCCTGTCCAGCGCAGTCACCGATGCTGCGGCGGCTACTATTGCAAAAGGAGCCAATGCAAATATTTCTATAAAAGATACTATTGTCGGAATAATTCCAAGCAATATTATTACACCTTTCCAGAAATCCGACATGCTGCAGCTTATTTTCATGGCTGTAGTTCTGGGTCTTGCCGCCGCTGCACTTGCAAAGAAGGTGCCTCAGTTACGGTCTGCCCTGTCTGTGCTTAACAGCGCCTGCTCCAAGATAACTACAGTTCTTGTAAGCTTTATCCCGCTGGTCGTATTCTGTTCTATGGCAAAGATGATGATTGCCCTGGATTTCAGCAAACTGCTTCATGTCATCACATGGGTGCCTGTAATCTATATCGGCGATGTGTTTATGATCTGTGTATACCTCATTCTGCTTACAGTCATCGGCCGGCTTAATCCTGTCAAGTTCCTTGTAAAATACTACCCAGCCATGATATCTGCATTCTCCTTCGCATCCAGCAATGCAGCCCTGCCATCATCCATAAAGCAGGCCGATACAATGGGAATATCCAAAAATGTATATTCATTCTCCCTGCCTCTTGGTGCAACAATCAACATGGATGGTTCCTGTATCACACTGATAATCTCTGCCCTCTTCATGTGTAAGATTTTCGGCGTTCCTGTTACAGGAAGCGTTCTGCTCTCTCTGTTCATAGCAATCATTGTCCTTTCTGTAGGTGCCCCTGGAGTACCTGGCGGTGCATTGGTATGTATCTCTCTCCTGGTACCACAGATCGGTATTCCGGCAGAATCCATCAGTCTTATCATGGGTCTTTATCCGCTGGTAGGAATGATGCAGACTTGTGCCAATGTCACCGGCGATGCTGTAGTAACTACTATCGTAGCCAGGAATGAGAAATTGCTGGATATGGAGAAATACAACAGCTGATTATTTCAGGTTGATTATAGCCAGTCCCGCAAGACACACGATAATGCCGATTATATGACGCAGTGTGATGTTCTCTTTGAACAGGAAAAGTCCTATAAAGATAAGGGCTATGGCAAGAATTGAAGATGCCACCAGCTGTGCGATGCTGACTTTCCAGCCTGCACGGTATGCGAAGAGGAATCCGGCCTCAAGACCTACGATAGCTATTCCCAGCACAAAGGAAGACCAGTTGAGGTTCATAAGCTCCTGCCTGAGAGTGCTTCCTTTGCCCACTGTCATAAAATAGGCCAGGAAAGATAAGACTCCGCCCACCAGATAGGTCACAGTAAGGGAGAGGAACGCATTTGCCTCATGGGGTGTGGTTTTTGTGGTTATGTGATAGAAAATGTTGGACAGTACAATCAGCCCGATAGGCCATACATAGTTCCACATATTATTTATTGAATACCTCGAATTCCCGCTCAAAGTTCTTAGTGAAGAAGCCTGTTCCCAGCTTTTCCTTGATCTCGGACACAGAGAAGAAGCGGCCATCCACCACCTCGTCGTGGTCTATATTGAACTCTCCGTCATACACCAGGGTATAGAGGAAGCTTACCTCGGTCTCCTTAGGCATGCGGTGGAGAAACTTGGTGAAATACTTGGCTTTGGAGGCATCGATGCCTATCTCTTCCCTAGCCTCCCGGACCAGGGCCTCGAAAGGGTCTTCGCCAGGGCGCACATGACCACCTACTGCTGTATCCCATTTGTCGGGATACATATCCTTTGTCGGAGACCGTCGCTGAAGAAAAATCTCGCCCTTGGAGTTGAAAACCTCCAGGTGCACCACCAGCTGTATAAGGCTTGTATCGGAGTGGCATTTCCACCGGGGAGCCTGTCCTACAGGATTTCCCTCCTCGTCCACAAGCAGAAGCATCTCATCACTCATACTTAAATCATAAAGACAAATAAATTTAATATCAAGACTTTGCATACAAGCCATTTTTACCATATAATAAAAGCATGATAGACCATCCAAAGATGATTCAGTTCGACAACCAGATGAAGGCTATGCTGGATGCGGTGGACAACTATATAGAGGACAAATATGGGGACCTCTATCCCCTCCACCCGGTACGGCCTAAACGGAACGAGACCTCCAACCCACAGGCCGACGGCCTTTTCAGCGTCAGGGCAGACTTTACCCCAGGCTATGGTTCAGAGCTGGGCCGGGGATACATACTCAAGGTGGAGATGAAGACCCTTGCTGAAATCCCAGATGATGTCCGCCAGACCATTTTTTCAGATGCAGTAGAAAAATTTAGGGAACTGCTGCCTGTCCACTTCCCGGAGCGGAAGCTGGAGATCAAGCAGGATAAAGAATTTTTCAAGATCGTAGGCGATTTCAGTCTGGGAATTGCATAAATTTTTGTTGCAAATCAAGCTGATTTATGGGAAAATAAATAAGATTTTTTAAAAGGAGATACACCTTGAGCACACTTAAAGAAGCAGGCGTTGGAATTCCTGAGATATATGTTCCAGATGAGTCAAAGACCACATTCGAGAAATGGGCAGTAATTGCCGGAGACCAGTTCACCTCCAACCATGCATACTGGAAGGAGACAGAGGACTTTGTAGGTGGAAGCCCTTCTACCCTTAACCTGTTCCTCCCAGAGGTATACCTTAAGGAAGTGGACCTGGACAAGAAAATTCCACAGATAAACAAGACTATGGACGAATACCTGGCAGCAGGAGTGCTCAAGAAGCTGCCTGCAGGATTCATGCTGGTGGAGAGGGAGACCGACTATAGCCCTGCACGTATAGGCCTTCTGGTAAACCTGGATCTGGACCAGTATGACTACAGCGAAGGAACCACCAGCCTTATCCAGCCTACCGAGAAGACTGTAGTAGAGCGGCTTCCGGTGCGGGTAAAGATAAGAGAGAATGCAGCCCTTGATATGCCGCACATCCTTGTATTCATCGACGACCAGGACCAGCATCTTATCGAAGACCTGTACGAGAACAGAGACAGCTTCAAGAAAATATATGACTTCACCCTTATGCAGAAGGGCGGCCACCTGCGGGGCTGGTTCATTCCTGCCACCGACCCGGCCATGAAGACTATAACTGACAAATTCCTTGCCCTCAAAGCTAAGAACAACCCTCTCTTTGCAATGGGAGATGGAAACCACTCACTGGCAGCAGCAAAGAACACCTGGGAAGCTATCAAGGCCAAGGGCGTTAAAGATGCACCTACACGATGGGCAATGGCTGAGATTGTGAACATCAACAGCCCTGGAATCATCTTCCACCCTATCCACAAGGTAATGTTCAATGTGGATCCTGCACAGCTGTTTGAAGAGCTTAAGAAAGAGCTGAAGTGCTCTGTGAAGAAGTCCTGTTCCTGCTGCATCAAGGCATCGGAGAACCCGATGGAAGTCGGTGTGGTAATCAAAGGCGAAGCCTGCATCATCACTCTGGAAGGAGAGAATATCCTGGCTGCTGAGGAACTGCAGAATTTCCTGGACAAGTACCTGAAGGCTCACCCGGAAGCTTCCATAGACTACATCCATGGCGACGAGGATCTTAAAGAACTGGCCAACAAAGATAAAGCTATGGGATTCCTGCTGCCGGAGATAAGCAAGAAGACATTCTTCAAGCGGCTTTCCACCAAGGGGGTATACCCACGGAAGACCTTCTCCATAGGAGAGGCTCCGGAAAAACGGTATTACTTAGAGTCTCAGAAAATTAAGTGAGGGAAATATTTTTCACCCGGGCTGCAATCTCAGCCCTTCTTGCCGAGGTTGCAGCAGACTATGACGAACGGGGCGGTCTTCCTTTGACTGTGCTGATTTACGGCGGCGCAGCAATTACCCTTCGGCACGATTTCCGTGCCGGGGCACACGACATCGATTACGCAATCTTGGAGGAATCGCCCCTCTTTGCGGAGTGCGTGGATGCTGTTGGACAGAGGCACGGATTCTTTCCCCGATGGATGCACACGCAGGATTTTTTCAAGGCATTGCCTCACTTTCTCGAAAATTTCCACCGCCATGCCGATAAACTCCCCTGCAAGTCCTCCGCTGTTACATTCCTAGTGCAGGACGATGACTGGCAGATTGCGAACCGGCTCTGCTGGTTTCGCCGCTATCGGCAGACCGATGGTAAGGATCTTTTAGAGCTGTTGCGGGTTCGGAAAGAGAGCATATCGCAGTGTGTTCCCGAAATTGTACAAGATATTTTTGGTGGGGAAAGCGGCTGTTCCCCCGATGGAATGATGATTCTCTCCGCTATAGAAAATGGTGCGGACTTCTCAGAACTTGCCGAAAGGCTTGCTGAGAGGGCATCTTATTATGAAAAGATTTACCAGGTTCTGATTCCGCTTTTGAAAAGGAAAGACACTGCAGCTGCCGATGATATATTTTTCTGGGAAAGCCGGAACTGGCAAAGTGAGGAGGATTTCCGAACCTCACTCTGCCGGCATAAATTTGACCTTCCGCCGATCATAGCAAATCATATCGCCCGGGTGATGTTCCAGCCGGAATATTGGAGTTTCTAACTACGGCTCAAATCAGTATTTTCTGGGCAATAACAGTCCTTATAACCACCACCAGCCACATTATCCAGCTGGTCCTTACTTAATTCATAATCATCCAGCTCCTCCAGATATGCTTCGGCTTCTTCTTTTGTTATGTCAATACCGATACCCTTTGACAGTGCAACCAATTCATCAGCGTTCTGGCACCCCATGGCTTTTTGTATCATTTCGTTAGTCAATTTATTTTTGTCGATAGGCATAAAGTTTTCCTCTTATTTTTAATTATAACTGAATTTTTACAGGGTTTCAATTATCTTATCAGCAGTCTGCAGGCAGACAAGAGCAGCGCTCTGTAGTTCCTTCCAGAATTCTTTTCCGCCTCCGGCAAGGCTGTCGGCCACCGCTTTGAGCATCAGGCATGGAACATCATTAGCCTCGCAGGTCAGCACTATTCCGGCAGCCTCCATATCGCAGATATCAGCGGCAAAATCGGTATGGATTTGCCTTTTATCCTCAGCGCTGTCCACAAACCAGTCGCCCGAGGCACAGGTGGCCGGACAGAGCTCGGAGTTAAGTATCAGAGCCTGGTTGACCAAGTTTTTATCGGTATAGATATAGACATCCTCATGGGGTGGCACCTGCCCCACTGCCACAGGGAGATATTTTGTTGCATCAAACCGGTAATGCACCACACGCTGCACCACGCAGAGCCGCTGCTTCTCCATAGCCTGGGTCAGACCTCCCACAACTCCGAAGTTGACCACCATCTCCACCTTGCATTCCGAAATCAGATACTGGGTTCCGGCAGCGGCGGCCACCTCCCCCACCCCTGTGTGGAGAACATAAAGAGCGCAGTTGGGCTTATGAAGGATATAAAGGTTGAACCCGCTTGGACATGGCAGTTTCTCCAGCTTCCCATAGTGGGCAAATATAGAATCTGTTTCAATTGCTACAATCAAACCGATTTTTTTCATTTCAATTCCTCAAGATATTTCTTTGCATATTTATTATCAGGATCAAATTCCAAGGCTGTATTAAAGAAGCCCTTGGCCTGATCTTTATCCCCTTTCTTAAGGCAGAGAAGCCCGAAGTTTATCAGTATTTTGCTGTTCTCGCTGTCTTTGAAAAGGGCATCCTTAAGGCATTTTTCAGCCATCTTAAGATCTCCTGTCTCCATGCAGCAGACAGCCAGCTCATTCAACAGATCTACTGTGTCGCAGCCATATTTCTGAGCCTTAAGGAAAGCCTCCTTAGCCTCTGCATAATGTCCTGCTTTGCGATATCCCCAGCCCAGCACAAACCAGCCGTTCCAGATATCCTCATGATCCTTGATGAACTCTTTTATCTTCTCAATTCCCTTGTCCAGCATATCCATATGGACATAGTCATAGGCTTCTTTAAAAAGGTTGTCGGCCAGGTCGTGGCTCTCCAGCTTATCAATGATCTCCTGGGCCGCCGCCTTGCGTTCCTTGTTGTTCCCAAGGGAGATATAGTCAGACAAGTGCTCTTTTGCCTTCACATAGTTGCTCTGATTAAGAAAGAAAGCACCTGCATAGAAATGGGTGTCCGCATTCAGCGGATCTTTCTCCAAAGCCCGTTTATAGGTTTCGTAAGCTTTGTCATAATACTCTTCCTCGCAGCACTCGTCCCCCGATTCCTTAAGGCTTTTAGCGTGCTCCTCATACACACGGGCCAGGTTCAGCATATTAGGGATGTCGTCGGGCTCAAGCCCCTCAAGGGCCAGAAAAATCTCCTCGGCAATGGCAAAATCCTTGTTGCCTGCTTTGAAGATTCCCACCTGGGTCATCTCCTTGAACAGGTCTGGTTTGACTGCCTTTATGAACTGCCTGTAATAATCGTTGTGCTTAAAATCACGCTGGTAGGCCAGGATCTTGAGCATGGCGGCAATTATCATCTCCCACGAAAGGTCGTTGGGGTCGTAATCAGATTTTCCCGGAAGCTTCTCCACCGGAAGGGGGACAGCGGGATCCACAGTAAAACCGTTGATATCCCTTTTCATATCCTCTGTCAGTTTGATAAAAACAATACTATCGTCCATACATTTATTGTACTACGACTTGACTATTTTGGCAAATGCTTTAAACTTTCAAAAACAGGAGCATATGGTGATATTCCATACTTTTACAGCTGACGAAACAGAAGCACTCGGCAGGAAACTGGCCGTAAACCTCAAGCCCAATTCCATCATTGCCCTGGACGGCGTGCTGGGAGCGGGAAAAACTGTCCTTACCCGAGGTATTGCCCGTGGACTTGGAATAGAGGGAATAATCAAGAGCCCAACCTTCACCATCATCTGTGAATACGAGGGAAAGCTGCCCCTGTACCATATGGATATGTACCGCATCTCGTCGGATGATGAGTTCGAGATGACCGGGGGAAAGGAGCTTCTTACCTCCGGCGGTGTATGCGTAATCGAGTGGAGTGAGAATATCAGAGAGAGCCTGCCCAAAGATATCATCAACATTACAATTAAAGTGATAACCCCGGAAGAGCGGGAGATAGAAATAGAGGGAATCGAGCTATGACCACACTGGCATTTGACACAAGCACCGATATATTGGGAATCTGCCTGGAGCAGGATGATAAATATTACAGCTATACAGCCAAAGCGGGGCTTAAGCATTCCGAGAACCTTCTGAAAGAGATTGACCACCTGTACTCCAGTTCCGGAATTGATAAAAAAAGTACAGAGCTTATTGTATGCGCCAAGGGGCCAGGATCCTTCACAGGACTGCGCATAGGAATGTCTATTGCTAAAGGGCTTGCTGACGGCTTCGGATGTCCCGTGATTTCGGTGCCTACCCTGGATATCCTGGCCTATGGACACAGCTATTTAAAGGGTGCAGTGATGCCTATTCTGGATGCCAAGAGCGGCAAAGTGTTCACCGCCGTGTATGAATTCGGCAGGCGTGTAACCGATTTCCTGGATATAAAGAAAGAGGAACTTGGAGATTTCTTTGCAAAATATGACAGAGTGTTCCTCACCGGCTCCTTTGCTCCGGCAGTTATGGAACTCTACCCTTCCGAAAAGAAACTGACACTGGATCCCGACTGGAACAGCTGTAAGATCCAGAGCTGCCTGGCACTGGGCAAAGCCCTCTTTGCAGAGGGGAAGCAGGACCCGGAGAACGCAGGCCCCATCTATATCCGGCCCAGCGAAGCCGAACTAACTAAGATGTCACACTGAAACAAGTTCAGTGTGACGGTTTCCTGAAGTTACAGGCTTTTGTGCAGCCGCTGCAGCCACAGCCGCAGCCTCCCCCAGCCTTCTTCTTTTTGATTATGCTGACTATGGCTGCGGCAACTATTGCCACAACCACAGCCAGAACTATTAAAGTACCCATATCAGATCCTATACTTGTCCTTACGGAATAACATATACACTACAAAGGCCAGCGCTGCAACTCCGAATACAGTGCCCACCCCAAAGTTTCCTGTGAATGCCATTCCCAGCTGGTATACAATCAGACCTACAATGTAGGCCGCAACACACTGGTAAGTGATGGCAAAGGCAGTCCACTTTCCGTTGTTCATCTCCCGTTTTATAGCTCCCATTGCTGCAAAGCATGGAGCGCACAGCAGGTTGAATATAAGGAAGGACATACCAGAAAGGTGGTTGAAGACATTGGCCATATTTGCCCAGGTCTCCTCGCTGCCATACAGGATTCCCATGGTTCCTACAATGTTTTCCTTTGCAACCAGACCTGTGATGGAGGCAACAGTAGCCTGCCAGTTGCCCCAGCCCAGAGGTGCGAAGATCCATGCGATGGCACTGCCCAGTTTGGCCAGGATACTTGAGTCAAGCTGATCCTCCTCAAGCATTCCGAAGCCGCTCTCGGTCCATCCGAAGAAGGAGAAGAACCAGACAAAGATAGTTGAAAGGAGAATTATTGTTCCAGCCTTCTTGATGAAGGACCATCCACGCTCCCACATTGAGCGGAGCACGTTGCCTACTGTCGGCCAGTGATATGCAGGAAGCTCCATTACAAACGGAGCAGGATCGCCGGAGAATATTTTGGTCTTCTTAAGAATAATTCCGGAACAGATGATTGCGCCGATTCCGATGAAGTATGCTGATGTGGCAACCCAGGCAGAGCCTCCGAAGATAGCGCCCGATACCAGAGCTATGAAAGGCACCTTTGCACCACATGGGATAAAGGTGGTGGTCATGATTGTCATTCTTCTGTCCCGCTCGCTCTCGATGGTACGGCAGGCCATGATTCCCGGAACACCGCATCCTACACCTACCAGCATAGGGATGAAGGATTTGCCGGAAAGACCGAACCGGCGGAAGATACGGTCAAGGATGAATGCGATTCTTGCCATGTATCCGCAGGATTCAAGGAATGCCAGGAACAGGAAGAGTACAAGCATCTGAGGCACAAAGCCCAGGACTGCACCAACACCGGCTACAATACCGTCAAGAACAAGTCCCTTGAGCCAGTCTGCACATTCTATTGCATCAAGGCCGCTCTCAATAAGGGCAGGAATACCAGGAACCCATACGCCGTAGTCAGCAGGATCCGGCCCTTCCTCGCCATACTTTTCTTCCATGGCCTTTGCCTCGGCAACCATATCATCGGTAATCTCTATAGGCTCGGAGACCTCCATGGTCTCATCATCTATGGTCACATAAGTCTTTTCTCCGGCTTCAACAGCCCCAAGAATCTCGGCGGTATCGCCATATTCCTCAGCCGCAGCTTCATAAGCGCTGCCTCCTATTCCGAACAGATGATAGCCGTCGCCGAACAGACAGTCGTTAGCCCAGTCGGTTGCAGATGCACCTATTGTCACCATAGCCACGTAGTAGACAAGCCACATCACAACGGCAAAAATCGGCAGGGCCAGCCAGCGGTTGGTCACAACCCGGTCAATCTTGTCTGTTGTGCTCAGTTTACCCAGATTCTTTTTCTTATAACATCCGCCTATGATGGAGGCGATATATGTATAACGCTCGTTGGTGATGATAGACTCGGCATCGTCATCCAGTTCTTTCTCGCAGGCCTTGATATCTGCTTCAATATGGTCAAGGACACCCTTGTCAATCTTGAGTGTCTCCTGCACTTTCTTGTCCCGCTCGAAGAGTTTGACTGCATACCACCGCTGCTTCTCGTCCGGCATATCATGGAGGACAGCCTCCTCAATATGGGCAATGGCATGCTCAACACAGCCACTGAAGGAGTGAGGTGAGACCATCTTGACTTTTTTCTTCACTGCCTGGACAACCTCGGCAACAGCCTTGTCTATTCCAGTCCCCTTGAGGGCAGATATCTCAACCACAGGGCAACCCAGCTCGGCGGCCAGCTTCTTTGTATCAATTTTATCCCCCTGCTTGGCCACAACATCCATCATGTTCACAGCCACAACCATAGGAAGCCCCAGCTCTGCCAGCTGAGTGGTCAGGTACAGGTTACGCTCCAGGTTGGTACCGTCAACTATGTTGAGGACTGCATCAGGATTCTCGTTAATCAGGTAGTTACGTGCAACCACCTCTTCCAGTGTATATGGAGAAAGGGAATAGATACCAGGCAGGTCTGTGATTCCCACATTCTTATCAGCCTTATAGGTTCCCTCTTTCTTCTCTACAGTTACTCCAGGCCAGTTTCCAACAAACTGATTGGAACCGGTAAGGGCATTGAACAATGTGGTCTTTCCGCTGTTGGGGTTTCCGGCAAGTGCAATCCTTATCATTTTTCCACCTCCACCATCTCGGCATCAAACTTTCGGATGGAAAGCTCATAGCCCCGCACTGTGATTTCCACAGGGTCTCCCAGAGGAGCAACCTTCCGCACCGAGAAACTGGTTCCTTTGGTAAGTCCCATGTCCATTATGCGCCGCTTTATGGCTCCTTCCCCATTGATTCTTACAACCTTGGCAGCATCGCCAGGCCTCAAATCCCTTAAAGTCATATCTACCTCCCTACTACAATCCTTGTTGCCATCTCCCGGTCTATTGCCACCCGGGAATCTTTGACAGCAATGATGAGGTTGCCGGCGAGCTCATTGATGACAGATATCTCTTCTCCCTCAATGAAACCCAGGTTGTTCAGATGCCGGCGCGCCTCGTCCTTGCCTTGTATTCTCTTTATAAAATATGGAGTTCCTTTTTCAGCAAATGTAAGTGGAATCATCTTCAACCCTCTGCTTAGTCAGCTTACACTAATTAGCATAGGCTAACTGTTAGCATACGCTAACTTTTTAATCCGAAAAATAAAAAGTGTCAAGTGGTTAGCATAAACTAACTAAAAAAGATTTGAAGCCAGGTATTTGCCACAGGGCCTTTAATATATTATAATTAAAAATATGATCAGAACATTGCGGGATCTTGCCATAGGAGAAAGCGGAGTTGTCACAGCGGTAAAGGGTTCCGGAGTATTGCGCCAGCACCTTCTGGATATGGGTCTTATTCCAGGGACATCGGTAACTGTGGTCAAGTTCGCCCCTATGGGTGACCCTATTGAGATACAGATATATGGTTATGAGCTGACCCTGCGCCTTGCAGAGGCCGAGCACATCTTGGTAGCCCCTGACGATGAGGCAAAGCCAAAGGCCGAGGAGAAACCGGCTGATAAGCCTGACTATATCAAATCCCACACAGGAACACCCCACCCAGGTCTTGGCGAGGAAGGCCGGTTCCATCCCAAGGGAACAGGCAATCCGCTGCCGGAAGGAACACTGCTTACATTTGCTCTGGTGGGCAACCAGAACTGCGGCAAGACTACCCTCTTCAACCAGCTTACAGGATTGAACCAGCGGGTAGGCAACTTCCCCGGTGTCACAGTTGACCGGAAGGATGGCGTGATCAAAGGGCACCCGGACACACTGGTCACCGACCTCCCGGGCATCTACTCCATGTCCCCTTACAGCAGCGAGGAACTGGTGTCCAGGAACTTTGTTCTGGATGAAAAACCAAAGGCTATCATAAACATTGTGGATGCCACAAATATAGAGAGGAACCTGTTCCTTACCCTGCAGCTTCTTGAGCTCAATGTCCCCATGGTTGTAGCCCTTAATATGATGGACGAGCTGAGCGCCAACGGAGGCTCTGTGGATGTGAATGCCATGGAGAATCTCCTGGGCGTTCCTGTTGTACCTATCTCGGCAGCCAAGAACCTGGGTATTGAGGAGCTCATTGACCATGCGGTGCATATTGCGAAGTATCAGGAGGCACCGAGGAAACAGGACTTCTGTGACGAAGAAAGCCACGGCGGAGCTGTCCACCGGTGCATCCACTCGATCTCATTCTTTATAATGGATCACGCGGCACGGTGTGGTATTCCTCTGCTCTTTGCCGTGAACAAGATAATCGAGGGAGATGATGACCTGGCAAAACGGCTGGAGCTGGATCAGAATGAGCAGGAGACCATTCTCCACATCGTGTCCCAGATGGAGACAGAGAGGGGGCTGGACCGGAATGCATCCATAGCCGAGATGCGGTTCCAGTTTATCCGCAAGGTGTGCGCCGCATCGGTGCATAAGCCCAAGGAGAGCAAGGAGCGTAACCGGAGCCTTAAGATAGATAAGATCCTCACCGGCAAATTCACCGGTATTCCTGCATTCATCGGAGTTATGGCCCTTATCTTCTACCTCACCTTCAACGTCATAGGACTGAGGCTGCAGGGACTGATTGAGACCGGCATTGATAAAGTGACTGCAATAGTGGACAATCTGCTTGCAGTTATGAATGTGAATCCATTCCTCCACGGCCTTGTAATAGAAGGAATATTCGGAGGCGTGGGCAGTGTGCTCAGCTTTATACCTATCATCATTACGCTGTTCTTCTTCCTCTCTATTCTGGAAGATTCAGGGTATGCCACCCGTATTGCCTTTGTGATGGACAGGCTGCTCAGGAAGATAGGGCTTTCAGGGCGGAGCATTGTTCCTATGCTTATAGGATTCGGCTGTACCGTACCTGCGGTGATGGCCACAAGGACCCTCCCCAGCGAGCGGGACCGTCGTATGACTATCCTGCTGGCACCTTTCATGAGCTGCAGCGCCAAGCTTCCTATATATGCATTCTTTGTAAGCGCTTTCTTCCCCAAGAACGGGGCATATATAATGATTATGCTGTATCTGGTGGGAATCATATTCGGTATTCTGATTGCCCTACTCTACAAGAAAATTCTGTTCAAGGGAGAGGCAGTGCCTTTTGTTATGGAGCTGCCTAATTATCGGTTCCCGAGGGTTGGAAACATTGCAAGACTGCTGTGGGCTAAGGCCAAAGACTTCCTGGAGCGGGCCTTCACCGTGATTCTGGTGGCAACTTTGATCATCTGGATACTGCAGAGCATTGATTTCAACTTCCATATGGTAGTTGATTCCGAGGACAGCATGCTGGCTGTGATTGCCGGTGCATTCGCTGTGATAATGAAGCCGGTGGGACTGGGAAGCTGGCAGATATGTACTTCGCTGATATCAGGATTCATGGCTAAAGAGAGCGTGGTCTCCACCCTGGCTGTGCTGTTTGACGGAGATGTGACCGGGGTGCTCACAGGACTTCAGGCTATGTCTATGCTGATTTTCTCCCTCCTCTATACTCCATGCGTTGCTGCTATTGCAGCGATCAAAAGGGAGCTGGGAACCAGGTGGGCAGCAGGTGTTGTATTCTGGCAGTGCATGGTGGCTTGGCTTGCATCGCTGGCAGTTTATCAGATAGGAGCGCTGTTCATAAGGTGAGTTATAAGGAAATCTTTGAAGGGTGTGTCACCAACTGGAACACCGTGGCAAAACCGCTCCACAGTCTGGGGTTGCTTGAAGGGATGATTGCCAAGATTGCCGCAGCCCAGGAGAATGCCCGCCCATATATTGCAGGACGGACCGTGCTGGTGTTCTGTGCTGACAACGGTGTGGTGGAAGAAGGGATCAGCCAGTCTAACCATACTGTGACCACTGCAGTTGCCACATCTTTGGCGGCTGGTCTTTCCAATGCGAATATAATGGCCAGAGAAGCAAATGCCCATGTAGAGGTCTATGATGTGGGTATGATTGATGATATTCCCGGTGTGCATCAATGCAAGGTATGCCATGGCACCCGGAATTTCACCAAAGGACCGGCTATGACCAGAGAAGAGGCAGAAGCAGCTGTTGAGGCTGGCCGGAAAGCAGCAGAGAAAGCCAAGCTGGATGGAAACGGAATAGTAGTGATCGGCGAGATGGGGATTGGCAACACCACCACCGCAGCCGCAGTGCTTTCTGTGCTCACCAGGACAGAGGCAGAGACAGTATGCGGCCGTGGAAGCGGCCTTTCAGATGCCGGTTTAAAACGTAAGATAGAGGCAGTAAGAAAAGGTATCAACTTAAACCAGCCGGACCCGACCGACCCTGTGGATGTGCTTTCCAAGGTAGGAGGTGCCGATATAGCAGCTATGTGTGGTTTGCTTCTGGCCGCTCCCAAGCTGCATCTGCCGGTGGTGCTGGATGGCCTTATCTCCTGCGTGGCTGCTTTGGCCGCCGCCAGAATAGACTGCAGCACTGTAGATTACATGATACCTTCACACATGGGCCGGGAACCAGGCTGCCGCCTTGCCCTTGAGGCCCTGGGCCTCAAAGCTCCGATACAGGCAGAGCTGGCGCTGGGAGAAGGCACAGGCGGCATTCTCCTGCTCCCGATGCTGGACATGGCCCTGGCAGTATACAACAGCACCCACAGCTTTGACTCAATCGGCATAGAACCCTATCGGGAGCAGGAGGGGCTATGAGGGTGTTCATCTGCGGCGGCGCGGGAGCCGGTAAATCGGCATTTGCCGAGTCGGTGGCCCAGAAGCTGGGTGGCAGCCTTGTGTATGTGGCTACCATGCCTGTGGTAAGCGACGAGGACAAGGCAAAAGTGGAACGGCACCACCGGCTCCGGGCTGGTAAGGGCTTTACCACGCTGGAGCGGCCAGGCAGGCTCGGAGAGCTGCCAGATGGCGGCGAGACTATGCTTATAGAATGCCTCTCCACCCATGTGGCCAACCTCATGTTCAACCCTGAAAACGCCGCAGCTACAGATGTTGCCACCTGGACCGAGACTATTAAAGAAGAGCTCGCCCCCCTACTCCATAGAAAAGGAAACACAATCTTTGTCTCCGCAGAAATCGCATCGGACGGAACTACCTACAGTCCAGAGACAGAAACCTATAAATCAGTCCTGACCGCCACAAACCGCTACCTGGTTCAGAATTCAGACGCTGCCTTCGAGGTGGTATGCGGCATCCCAGTCAGGATAAAAGGAGAACTGCCATGCTGAAAAGTATAGCCATCGCATTCCAGATGTACTCCCACATTCCTATCCCATCCTTTGAGGGGGACGAGAAATCAAGGAAATACGCTCTCTGCTTCTTCCCTCTGGTGGGGGCAGTTATAGGGAGTGTAGAATACCTCTGGTTCTTTCTTGCAGCCCTCCTTGAAGCACCTGTTTTAATCGGAACTGCAGTTGCCACAGCTATCCCTTTCCTCATCACAGGGGGGATACACATGGACGGTTTCTGCGATACTGTAGATGCCCTCTCCTCTCAGGCCAGCATGGAAAGAAAGCTGGAGATACTAAAGGATCCGCATGCAGGAGCTTTTGCCATCATCTTTGCTGTCCTCTATATACTGATATATTTCGCAGGTTGGAGCGCTGTCTCAAGCATAAAAGCCCTGGAAGCAATCTGTATCGGATTTGTCCTTTCCCGGGCCTTGAGCGGTCTTGCGGCAGTCACCTTCAAAGGCGCGCGGAAAGAGGGAATGCTCCAGAACCTTACATATGCAACTGCAAAAAGGACAACCATAATACTCATGCTCTTCTATATCGCCCTGTGTGCGGCAGCCCTGGTGTTCCTGTGCGGATGGCTGGGACTTCTTATACTGTGCGTGAACGAGCTGGTGTTCCTCTACTACCGGCTTACTGCATATAAAAAATTCGGTGGAATAACCGGAGATCTGGCAGGCTGGTTCCTGCAGCTGGCTGAACTGGCAACAATACTCTGTGCAGGACTCTGCGGATAAGGAGGGGCTATGATAAGACTCTATATCGGCGGAGCAGGACATGGACAAGCAGAGCTGGCAGAGAAAGAGACAGGACTTAAACCAGCTTCATGCAATCCAGATGAGGCACTGAAAAGCCCTGCAATAGACAACTTTCACCTGATCACAAAGCAGATACTGGCAGATGGCGGCTCACCTCAGGAATACGCAAGAAAACTGATTGCAGAAAACCCGGACGCCGTCATCTGCGCTGACGAAATAGGCTGCGGCATCCACCCCCTCGCCCAGGAAGAACGCATCTGGAGAGAAGAGACTGGCAGAGCACTCTGCATCCTGGCCGAGGGGGCCGGCACCGTCACCCGGGTCTACTACGGCATAGGCCAGAGGATCAAGGGATGAAAATCTACTTCATCCGCCACGGCAAGACCCCGGGGAACCTGCTCAAGCGGTATATCGGCGGCAGGACCGACCAGAGCCTGTGCGAGGCAGGAAAGGCAGAGCTCACCGACTTAAAGGATGCCAAACTCTACCCTGCCGCTGCAAAGCGCGTTTACGTAAGCCCCATGCGCCGGTGCCGGGAGACAGCTGCAATCCTGTTCCCCCTTGCCCAGCATATTGTGGTAGATAAAATGAGGGAGATGGACTTCGGCCGGTTTGAGAACAAATCCCACGAGGATATGAAGCAGGATAACGAATACAACACCTGGATCAGCACCATGTGCGAGGGCCCTATCCCCCAGGGAGAGAATAAAGAAAGCTTCACCGACCGGTGTGCAAATGCTTTTCTGGAAATTACAAAAACTTGGGAACCGGAAGTCGAGACAGAACCTGCTGTATTCGTAGTCCACGGCGGCACTATCATGGCCATCCTCTCAACCCTTATCAAATCTGACCGGGCCTACTACAACTGGTACACAACGAACGGCCATGGCTACCTGTGCGACTGGGATGGTCAGGAGCTCAAGCTGGAAAAAGAACTCTGAAAAGCACCCGACAAAGAATTCCCTTCCCTTCTATACAGAAAAACATTAATAATATATAATGATTGGAAAGGAACGGAGGTATTACATAATGAATTATCCTTTACTTATAGAAGAACGTGTTTCAAATAAAGTTTTCCAGAACGCAGAGATTGCAGAAAAAGACATCGCTGCCATCAAGGAATACTATGGCACAAAAGCTGCACGCCTGATTCCAGAGATCAAGACAGACCTCATCATCACTGGCGCCGATGCCAAGGATGCACTGGAAAAAGCTGCCGGATACAACGAATTCCTGGTAGGTGCTCCACACTATCTGGTGCTGACCAGCGAAGATAAAGAGGGCGCAATCCTGAACGCCGGATACATTATGGAAGACCTGCTCCTTAAACTGCGGGACTTAGGCTATGGCTCATGCTGGCTCACCTTTGCAGACAGTGACAAGATCAAGGCAGCACTCAAGCTGACAACCGACAAGAAAGTTGCTGCAGTAGCTGCATTCGGCCTTGCAGAGCGTGCCCGCAAGAAGATCCACCTGAACATCTTCACAATGTCAAATATCGAGATCTCAGACAAGCATCATTACTTTGCTCCTAAGAAGAGCATCGACGAGCTCCTGAGCATCGACACATACGGAAACAAGGAAGGCCTGGACGAGCGCATCGGATTCTACGAGGATATCCTTTGGGAGTCCTTCTCCGCAGCAGCAAAGGCTCCAAGCTACCTGAACCTCCAGCCTTATTCCTTCCTGCTCAAGGGACACACACTCTATCTCCTGGCTGAGAAAGAGAAGCTGACCCCAGCTATCGACAGCGACCTGAACCTGGGTATTGTAATGCTCCACTTCGCAGCAGTTGCTCAGGGCTACATGGGCAGCCTCAAGTGGTCACTCACCAAGGATGCTCTGGCACTGCCTGCCGGCGTTACAGCAGTAGCTTCCTGCCAGATCTGATCTGTAGTTAAATGCAATTTCAATCTCCGGTCTTTCCGCCGGAGATTTTTTTAAGCAATCTGACTGAGGAGGTATATATGCCAGTTGATAAGTCAAAAATCACAAAAGAGATGCTTGCGAAAGCAGCACAGTGCGAGACAGCTGAACAGCTGATTGCTCTGGCCAAGGCCGAGGGATTTGAGATTACGAAGGACGAAGCGGAAGCCTATTTTGCGGAACTTGCCGATGTTGAACTGGACGAAAAAGCGCTGAGAAATATAGCGGGTGGTACTTGCATAACGGAAGGTACCAGTTGCTGGACGTTGAGCACTTAAATGAAATAAATTTATAGAGGGAAATTATTATGCCATTTGACAAGACAAAGATTACAAAAGATATGCTGGCAAAAGTCAGCAAAAGAAGCCCCCGCTGTGGGGCTTTTTTATTGCAAAATATATAATACTTTTGTATTGTTTTATATTGCTTTTTCATTGATATTACAGTATATTTACAATACGAGGTAACCAATGAAAACAATAACAATACAAACCAGAATAGATACAAACTTGAAGAAGAACGCAGAGAATATCCTCTCATCCATCGGGCTGGACATCACATCAGCAATCAGGCTGTTCCTTACCCAGTGCGTAGTCCAGAGACGCCTCCCCTTCCAGGCTGTTGCCCCGGAGGAACCCAATGAAGAAACTTTGGCAGCAATGCAGGAAGCTGAAAATATTGCCAGCGGAAAAGTAAAATCAAAAGGCTATGATGATGTTGATGAAATGATAGAGGATATTTTATATGCAGCTGATGAGGAACCAGATTATAATAAATGAAATATGAACTCCATTATACTAAATCATTTAAGCAAGATTTGAGACTCATTGCAAAAAATCATTTTGATGTCAGTAAATTGATCAAAGTCCTCAAGATTCTGAAATCTGGCATTCCAATCCCCACTTTTTATAAAGATCATCCCCTTAAAGGTAATTGGAAAGGATTCAGAGAACTTCATATCCAGCCAGATTGGGTTTTAATCTATAAAAAACATGAAAAAGAGCTGATTCTCGTCTTAACTCGTACTGGCTCTCATGCCAATTTATTCAAGAAATAATTGAGGTATTATGCAATACATGGAAACAGCTGATACTGACTTTTTAATCCAATTTGAAGATAATTACAATGATGAAACTCTCGCCGCCTTTCAGGAAACTGAAAACATTGCCAGTGGAAAGATTAAACCAAAGACTTATGATAATCTGTCTGTCGCAATAAAAGATCTAGATTCTGATGAAAAATTTTTCCCTGTAGCATTATTTGACACACCCCCTGTGCTAGAGTGAGGGCATGGAAGAGGAAAAATTGCAGGCTGCCAAAGCCATTCTTTTGGATAATGATGGTAACAAGTTTGCGGCTATAAAAGCATTTATGGCCCAGTATGGGACGGACATAGACACTGCTGCTTCGTATATAAACCAGGCTTATATCATGCTTGATGTGCCAAACGCTACTGTCGCCTACTGCGAGCCTAATCCCCAGCCCATGCTCCCTGCCCCACCAATTCAGGAAGATACTGAAGTAAAAGAGTATGTTGTAGAGACCAAGCCAACTCCAACCTCTGGCCAAATAGCAGCAAAAATAATAGATGGTATCGTGTTCCTTTTATTCAGCTGTGCAGTTAATTTTCTTAGGCTCTGCATAAAAGTATTCACATTCATGTTCCTTTTTTTCGTCCATTGTTTCCTCGCAATAGTACTGATCTTCTTTACAGATAAATACACTAAAAAGAAACGAAGTTACTGGGACAGGTGGTGAAGTAAACCTAATTTAGCTAAAATCAAATTTTTTTAAACTTTTTTCTCAAAAATCAAATCAAAATGAACTTTTTTGTTGTGTATATAGGTAAAACATTCAGGAGGTCAATATGAATGATTTACTTAATATTGAGAACAAGATATTGGTTATAAGGGGCCAGCAGGTAATGCTGGACAGGGATCTGGCAGAATTATATGGGGTGGAGACAAAAGTGCTTAATCAGGCAGTCAAAAGGAACATTGAAAGGTTCCCCGAACAGTTTATGTTTCAGTTGACAAAACCGGAACAAACTGAACTGGTCACAAATTGTGACCGGTTCAGGACATTAAAGCATTCAGTATCAAATTCTTATGTATTTACAGAGCAAGGAGTTGCCATGCTTGCCTCTGTGCTAAAAAGCCCTACTGCTGTACAAATAAGCATCAAAATAATGGAAGCATTTGTTGCCATGCGTAGATTCCTGCTGAATAATGCAAAGATATTCACAGAAATTGATTCCATAAAAGAACATCTGCTTGTATCAGATCTTCATCAGAAAAAAAGTGATGAGAGGATAGATACCCTTTTCACACTCATGGATAAGTACAAAATCAAGGATAAGCAAGACATTTTCTTTAAAGGTCAGATTTACGATGCATACTCAACCTTCCAACGCCTGATTCAAAAGGCAAAGAAGGAAATCATTTTGATTGACAACTACATTGATTTAACTGTATTGGACAGGCTGACTCAAAAGAACATTGGAGTAGATGCGACTATCTATACCAGACCAGGTACCCCAATAAAGCAACTTGATATTGCAAAATTCAATGCCCAGTACCCCAATCTGACCATAAAATACACATCAACCATGCACGACCGGTTTCTGATACTAGATAATACCGAGATTTATCACATTGGTGCGTCAGTTAAGGATTTGGGCAAAAAGTGCTTCGGATTCACACAGCTGGAAGATGCAGCGATAATAATAAATGCAATAATGCAGAATTTATAATTAGTTATAATCTGGCTCGGAGTTTGCAGCCATCTGCGGCAGTTCGTTGTCAAGTTTCTCGTAGATGGACTCATCCATCAGCCGGTCGTAATTGACCCCAAAAACATAAGCTAATCCCTTGAGCTCTATATCGGTTATAAAACGCTTGCCTGCTTCCATCTCTTGAATTGCATTTTTACCGACATCATGGCCAAGTTTCTGAAGCTCACATGCCAATCCATTCTGAGACCACCCCTTCTGCTTTCGCAAAACAATAACATTCTGCCCTGCAATATTGTGATAAGTCTTCTTTGCCCCATCCGGAGTGAACTTGTTCTTATACATGAATCCCTAAACCAACAGAATAAATGACATCTTCTGCTTGTCGTCTAGTTCATCTTATGCTATTATGAAATTAGTTTTGACATTTACTAAATGTCAAAACATATCCAGCAGGGTTTAGGAGATGTCGGTCAATATCTCGAAACAGAAAAGAGATGTTCTCATCAGCAAGATAAAGGAACTGAAGGACTTTATCAACGCATCCCCACAGGACAAGAACACACAGAACCTCCTTGGTTACATAGGCGATATCTTAAAAGAAATTGACCGAAAGAAATATGGACTGGTATTTGAGGAGCACCAAGAAAAAATTGATATCATCCTCAGTAAAAGTCTTCCTATTCTCACTGAAGAAAAAGATCTCGAAATCAACAATGACGGCGAACTGAATTTCTTAATTGAGGGAGACAATCTGGCAGCTCTCCAATTGCTAGAGAAAACTCATAAAGGCAAGATTGATGTTATTTATATGGATCCACCATATAACACGAAGAAAAAGGACTTTAAATATGATGACAGTTATGTGGACCCAACAGATGAATTTAAACATTCCAAATGGCTTTCTTTCATGGATAAAAGACTCAAAATAGCACAAAAACTGCTAAGTGAGAAAGGTGTACTTTTTATTTCTATTGATGATCATGAACAAGCTGATTTGAAAATACTTTGCGATGAGATCTTTGATGAAAAAAACTTTGCTGGTCAACTTATATTAAAAACTGCAACTGATAACAATCCTTCACAAATTAACACAGAACATGAATATATGATTTGTTACTGTAAAATGCGAAATAAACAAACCAATTGGAAACGACAAAACACAGCAGCAAAATTATTGATTGAAAAATATGAAGAATTAAAATCATTAAATCTTGAAATTGACAAGATGCAAAAAGAACTACGAAAATGGATAAAAGAAAATAAAAAACAGTTACCTCAACTTGCACATTACAATAACATTGATGAAAGAGGTATTTATAGCAGTTCAAGCAATTCTTCAAACCCACATCCTGGGGGATATACTTATGATATCATTCATCCAATAACAAAGAAACCCTGTCCAAAACCTAAAAATGGCTGGAGGTGGCCACTTAGCACCTTTGAAGAGTATGACAAACAAGGTGAAATTGAATGGGGAAAAGATGATACGACTCAACCGCATGTAAAAAAACGCCTTGAAACATCTACTGAGTATTTACGTAGTCTTATTTATGAAGATAATAGGGCCACGACAATGGAGTTGGAAAAAATCTTTGGAGAAAAAGACGTATTCAAAAACCCCAAACCCCATAATGTATTAGCAAAACTTTTTGATTATGTAACAACCAAATCTTCCACAATTCTTGACATTTTTGCAGGTTCTGGTAGTACTGGACATGCAGTTCTATTACTCAACAAAGAAGACGATGGACATAGGAAATTTATCCTTTGCAACAATAACGAGAACAACATCTGCAAGGATATTACTTATCAGCGGCTTAAAACTGTCATTACGGGCAAAAGAAAAGATGGTTCCATATACTCTGAAGGGCTTCCTGGTTCTCTAAAATATTTCAAAGTAGATTATCTTTCTGTCGATGAACAGATGTACTATGAATTTTCAGATGAACTTCTAAATTATATCCGCGAATTGATAGAGTTAGAAAATGGAATTGATATGAACACATCTGAATCAACCTATATCCTTATGGATGATGAGGAACTTGAGGAATTTATCAATTCTATAAGAACTCATAAAAAATGCAAGGCTCTCTATGTAAGCCATGATGTATTAGCCAGCACTCAGCAGGAACAACTGTTACATAAGAATGGAATCGAAATAAAGACAATACCTGAATATTACTATCCTGATACAGAAACCAGAGGTAGCGATGATCATTGAACTTCTTCCTTTCCAGCGCAAGGCAATTCGTGAGCTTCAGCAAGTGGTAGAAAACAGACAGCCAGGTATAACCGCAGATATAACGCTGGAAAGCTGTACCGGCAGTGGAAAGACAATAATCCTCACCCACTTTATGGATGAATATCTTCACTGTCATGAAAAGACTGTATTCGTATGGTTCACTCCCGGTAAGGGAAATCTTGAGGAACAGAGCAAAAAGAAGATGGATGCTTATATTCATGGGCGGACCACCAAACTGCTTTCTGATGTGATGGCCTCTGGCTTTACCGAAAATGATTGCTGTTTCATCAACTGGGAACTCTTAAATAAAAAAGATAATAATGCCATGAAAGAAAGTGAGCACACCAACTTCAAGGAATATGTTACAAAAGCCCACGATGTTGGACTTGGCTTTATTCTTATAATTGATGAAAGTCATACTAACGACACAGTAAAAACCAAAGAAATAGTGGAACTCTTTTCACCAGATGCCATCATAAAAGCCAGTGCAACACCCAAAGGAAACAGTGCAAATAGAATTATCGTTCCAGAAGAGGATGTTATTGCTCAGGGTTTGATAAAAAAACTCCTTGTCATAAATGAGGATTTCAACAAATACGAGGACAGCATAATTGATGAGAATCAAGTCGATTTTCTTCTTTCAAAAGCACTTGAAAAGCAGCAACTCCTACGGTCAAGATTTCTGCAGAAAGGAATCAATATTAATCCGCTCATACTGGTACAAATGCCTAACACTTCAGACCTACTTCTGGATAATGTAATCACTTGGTTTGAACAGCATAGAATCTCTTTCGAGAACAACCAGTTGGCAATTTGGCTGAATGAAAAAGGCAAGAATGTAAAATGGACTACACATGAAAACCTAGAAGATATTGAGAATAATGATGCGGAACCCGTTGCAATGATCTTTAAACTGGCAGTAGCTACTGGCTGGGACTGTCCACGCGCTCATATACTCGTAAAACTTAGAGACAAAATGGGAGAAACATTTGAAATCCAGACCTTTGGAAGAATCCGCCGTATGCCAGAAGCCAAGCATTATGGTGATGATGAACTGGATAACTGTTATCTATATACACTAGATGAGAAGTTTATAGAGGGGGCAAAGGAGAAGCTAGGCAAGGATGCTCTTGATGCATCATTACTGCACTTGAAAGATGAATACAAGGAAATAGAACTTCCTTCCGAAAAACACCCAGATGTTAACGATGAGAATGATCCTAAAGAAGCATTGACTGCCCTTTTAAAACATTTTAAGAACAAGTACAACCTGGATGGAAATGACAATAAAAGTAAATTTGAAGCCCATAACTTCATTTTCTCTTCATATATAGAAAACGCCACTGTAACAGGTACAATACACACTACCAAAGATATAAATCAATTGACAGAAGTAGGTTTTAAAGTTCCTCTTAACACCCATACCCATGGAAGAGAATACCATCATTTTGTCGGTCAGATAAGTTCTGATATAGGACTCAGCTATGAAAAAGTGAATACCATTATTCGGAGACTTTTCTGCAAGCTTGTAAAAACACCGGGGCAGATGAAACTTCTTCGGCTTGATAATCGTGCTTTATATTCCTTTGTCATAAACAATATTGGCAAGCTTCGTGAGGATTTTAAGGAGTCTATGACCGAACAGATGAAAGGAGGATCTTTGGGTATCTCAACTCATAACAAAGTTGAATCGCTTTTCAAAATCCCCCAGACCTGCCTGTTTACCTATAATGCCAGCGCTATGTCACAAAAAGTCTATTCAAAGAATGTCTATGACAAGTATCTGGCATCGGCAGAAATACGTTCATCAGCTGAGCGGGAATTTGAGAAATTCTGCCAAGGATGCGATTCTGTGGTTTGGTTCTACAAGAATGGTGATAAAGGTTCTGACTACTACTCCATAGTTTATGAGGATAATAATGGAAAGCAGAGAAACTTCTTCCCTGATTATGTAGTTGGCACAACCAATGGAATCTGGATAATTGAAACAAAAGGCGGACAAAATAAAGCAGGACAATCAATGAATATCGATCCATTCTCTGCCAAAAAATTTGAGGCTTTAAAAGCATATATCAAGATGCAGCAAAGCGATGGGAGAGATATCTTTTGTGGCTTTGTACGGCAGGATGAAAACCGTGATCTGTGTATTTGCATTGACAAATACTCAGAAACAATCAGCGCCCCCAACTGGCAGCTCCTTGAAGATGTGCTGAAGTGAAAATTATGCCAATTTATCAATTTTAACAGTAAGTGCAGCAGCACTTACATTAAAGTGTCCAGCCAAACGTCGTATGTCTTCATCATCATAAATATCGTATTTTCCACCTGACAGAATAGCTCTCAGTTCATCAGCTGGGATAAGAAGTTCAGAAGCAAATTTATTTGCCTCAATCTCCTTGTCGTCTGTTCCAAGGGAAGATTTACCATTACGATAATATCTGATTTTATCTATATGAATCTGCTTCTTTGAAGCATCAGATGAATGCAAGAAATAATGACCAAGTTCATGGGCAATGGAAAAGCGTTGGCGAACCTGTGATTGGTTACTGTTTACCAAGATAATATATTGACCAGTTGAATTATCCAAAACTCCAGAGATCTCATCCGGGAGGTTTACCGGTTTAACAATAATATTATGTTCTTGAGCAATCTGTTCCACGTTTACAGGGAAATGTCCACCGGCTTGTTTATATTTACGGTAGATTTCAAGTGCTTTTGATATTTCGTTATTTCTTTGATACCTCATCATGGACCTCCTTTAAAGCATTCAGAACAGTCTCTTTATCAAGTGCAGAAACTGGAACCTCGCTTTCTACAGGGGGTGTATCCAAATCCTCATAATTACTTGGCAATAAATCATATACCTTGCATTCAAAAACATTTGCCAATTGATACAGAACATATACTGGGACTTCAACCCTATTTTTTTCAATATTCACAATATAGGAACGAGTTTTACCAATCATCATCCCCACTTGCGCTTGGGTTAACCCCATCCCTCTCCTGCGGAAAAGGATATTTTGGGCTATAGCTCTGTATAATGCCTTGTCACGATCCCCCTTGTGCTCCATAATTAATATGTAATCTATTTTACACATTTTGTCAATAGTTTTTAAAAGAATTTAAACTATTTTTAATAAGAAAGCCGCTTTTGAATTAATTTTCAACCTTTAATAATTAAAAATCATTGTTATATGTGTATTTTAGAAAACTTTTCACTTGAAACAAAAATAAAAATGTGCTATTGTAATATAAAAGAAAAAGCCCTGTCAGATATTCGCAGTATCAAACAGGGCCAGGCGATACGCCTATAGACAAAACTTAGGCAAGTCATGTCTATAGGTATTATCGCCCAAAAAAGTTATTTACACAAGTAAAAATTTTATTTTGGAGGTGATACCTTGAAAAAAAGAAATGATTTACAAAAAAGGTTAAATTTAAATTATCTAAGTTTAACCAACAAGACACAAAAAACAGGAAAATATGATTTTCCTATCCTTCTTTGCAATCCAACAATCCTACCTAATTATATTGCATTATACACACAAGTTTGCGAATATCACAAAACAGATTTAACCTGTCTCGCCTTTTATAATTATGATGATACTTTTGACGGGATGGACGGATTATATAACGCTATTTATTACAACGATAAAAAGCGACTTGATTATTATAGAAAAAGATTCGAAGGAATAAAATTCTTCATCTCTCCAGATTACTCTGTTTGCGGAGATATCGACAAGGCAGAAAATATATATCGTATTGTCAAATCAAGGCGTATTGCCTTATGAGATAAGATATGTCAAGGGTATTTTTTGCTAAAAAGCAATAAATCTCAATGAACTTTCTATTTGATTAGAATGAAATAGAATTATTGGTATAGAAGTGCAATTTATATATTGACCGAATCGGTTATTTGTGTTATATTATACACAATAACCGATTCGGTTTTTGGAGGTAGACCATGGAAAAATTTTTTGCACTTGATGAAAAGAAACAAAATTCTATCGTCAATGCGGCGCTTCAATGCTTCGGAAAGCACGGTTACGATAAAGCGTCTATTAGCGATATTGCCACATCAGCCGGAATATCTAAAGCGTCTGTATTTCAATATTTCGGGAATAAGCTGAAATTATATGAGTATCTGCTGCTATATTGCGAAAAGCTTCTCAAAGAATCTTTTCAGGATAAAAGCGAACAATCGGATCTCTTTGACCGCATTTTGGCATCCAGTTTTATGGAGATGGATTTGTTGAAACGCAATCCGTATATTTCTCAGTTCATAGCAGGGGCGTGGACAGAAAACGCAAGAGATGTACAGGATATTTTAACGGAGTTTCGTGCAGAAACAAACCAGTTTCGTGACAGTTTTATTCTAAAGGACGAAGATGTAATAAAATTTAAGAATTCAGATGATGCAAAAACTGTTGCGGGAATTTTAAATCTGATGGCAGAAGGTTATGCCATTCGTTTTCAAAGAGAAATAGCCCATTCGGAATGTGAACTTGTCTTGAGTGAATTTCAAGAAATGATGGAAGCCATACGTCGTAATTTTTATAAGGAGGAATATCTACTATGAGTGAACAAATTATCGAATTGAATGGATTGACAAAGTGTTATGGAAAGCATCGGGGCATTCAAGAGCTGAGTTTTTCCGTAAGCGAGGGGGAAATTTTCGGATTTATTGGCCCAAACGGTGCAGGAAAATCCACCACAATCCGCACTCTGATGGGGCTAATCCGCCCAACTGCTGGAACGGCAAGTATCTTTGGAATGGATTGCCAGACTCAGGCAAGTAAAATTGCCCGTAATCTTGGTTATTTGCCCAGCGAGGACAGTTATTATGAAAATATGAAAGTCCATGAGTTATTACAATACACAGCCGACTTATATGCCATGGACTGCAAAAACAAAATGTGTGAGTTGACTGAACGATTACATTTGGATATGAGCCGCAAAATCGCAGATTTATCTTTGGGCAATCGAAAGAAAGTGGGAATTGTTTCGGCTCTCATGACTTCACCTAAGTTAGTGATTATGGATGAACCCACCAGCGGTTTAGATCCTCTGATCCAACAGGTGTTTTATGAAATTCTTCTGGAGGAAAACCGTAAAGGAACTACCATTTTTCTATCTTCCCATGTTTTGAGCGAGGTTCAAAAACTTTGCAACCGAGTTGCGATTCTCAAAGAGGGAAAATTGGTTGGAATCCAATCCATGAAAGAGCTTAGGGAACGTGGTTATAAGAAAATATCTGTAACAACCAAACAGCCAATTCCAAAGGAATATTGGGGAAACGAAGGGATTGCAGATTATAAAATGTCTTATGATAACACCAATGTTACCTTTATGTACAACGGGAATATCACTGTAATTATGGAGAAGCTTCATGAGCTTGATCTGGTAGATATTTTTTTGGAAGAACCCTCTCTGGAAGAAATCTTTCTTCATTATTACGAATAGGAGGATTTGCAGATGATAATTTTCAAATATGAAATGAAGCAATTTAGAAAGTATATATTGGGATGGTCTCTCGCTTTAGCAATCTGTATCTTCGTGATGACACCCGTTTATTATGGCTTATTTAATAGTGCTGGAGAGACCTCAAATACTCTTTATGAAACTTTGGGTAACAGTTCTTTTTTCCAAAGTATCGGTATTTCCAGGGGGTACATGACAGAGCCTTTGGGTGTCTATGGCTTTTTGACAAGCTTTTTTATGATAGCTGCAGGGATTTTTGCTTTGCACTTTGGAATTTCAATTCACACGAAAGAGTTTGCTGGAAAGACCTCTGAATATTTATTTACAAAGCCACATACCCGGAAAGAAATATTCTTAGCAAAGGCTTTGGTGGTTTTGTTTGGTTCGCTGATTGTCAGTATATGCTTTGCACTGGCCTCTCTTTTGACACTGGTACTTTTTCGTCCCACTTTTTCACTTGGCGAGTTTTTTTTAATTGCCAATTCACTGACACTTTTGACGATTATTTTTTCAGCATTGGGGTTGCTGATCGGAGCTGTTTTTTCAAATAATCGTAACCCTTTGCTAACTGCAGGACTAATCATTTTTGCAGAATATTGCATAACCAGCTTTTCCCGTATTGCCGGAACAAAAGGAATTGGATTTCTGTCACCCTATTCCTTCTTTGGTGCGGCAGATATTGCATCCTCCGGATTCTATGATGTGACCTATATGATTTGGTATATGCTCCTGCTGGTTGTGTGCATAGCAGCCGCTTATTTTCTTTTCCTAAAAAAAGATGTTCAATTCCGTTCATAAAGGAGGGACTCAGTTTGAAAACACTAATTAAAAAAGAATTGAAACAAAGTAGGAAGATGTTAGTAATCTGGCTGGCATTGGTTTTTATGCTGATTGGATTCTGTTTTTTTGAGTATCTTTCCTTGAAAGAAAATATGGGCGAGTTAGAAAAAATGATGGGAACATTTCCTCCAATTATGTTGCTGATGTTTGGAGTGAAAGCTGACTTGAGTACCGCTTTGGGATGGTATACCTGTCTTTATTTCTGGACAGCCATTCTTGCTTTTGCTTATGCGATTTATTTAGGACTGTCCTGTATCACAAAAGAAACGGAACTTCATACTGCGGAATATCTGTTTACAAAACCAGCTTCCAGGGAGAAAATCATAATTGCAAAGGTAATTGCGTCTGTCTGTAACTTCATTGTTTTTTCTGTATTTTATGGCATCTTTGCCTATATGATGATTATTCTTCCGGTAGGAGGACTGGAACAGAAAGGTGCCGAAGTGGTGACTGTGATTGGTTTATTTTTGACGCAGCTTGTACTTTTTTCCATTGCTCTTGCAATTTCCAGTTTGTCCAGAAAGTATAAAAGTGCGGTAAAGGCCGGAACAGCTTTTCTCTTACTTTCCTATGGAATTTCAGTAGTGATTGATTATAGTGATATACATGCCCTCGACTTTCTGTCTCCGCTGCGGTATTTTGATGCCTATGACTTAATTGTAGAAGGTTTTCGCCTTGCCTATTTGCTCTTGGCAATAGCCATCACTGCCTTTTGTGTATGGATTTCTGTAATTCGATGGAAAAAGAGAGAATTATGATTTGATACATTCAAACGCTTGAAGGAGATAAAGAAAAAATGGAGAGTGGAGTCATATTTACACAAGAGGAATTATCGGAAGCGAAACGGCAGAATGATTCAACATTACACAAATTGCGGGAAACAATTAAAACTTTTGAAGAGAAAGAGAATGTACATAGATACAAGTCACAGATCACGCTGGCAAAAAGAAGAATGAGGGCTCTTGAAATATCCAACCTATTGATTGAACAACAGCTTGGGAATTTTGTTTCACCCCAAAAGGATATTCAGCGATGAATATGAATTGAGGATAAAAGCTGCTTATTTTTATCATAATCACGGAGAGATCTGCTGTTTACTAAACACATAAGTGTTAGTACATCTCTCATTACTACAGAATTTTACGATGTAAGCAAAAGGGGCTGTAAAGCAACAGCCCCATTTTAATGCTCATGTTCGTGGCGTTTCGGCTTTCTCTGTGCTTGTTGCTGTTTTTGCTCTTTCTGCTTTGCCCGTAGTTTTTCACGGATAGAGTGTTCCTCAACACCCTCATTCAGCAGATTTGCCACACTCCTCTTGCTGTCATACATACGGAGCATATCATATTTATCGCCATAGGCATCCTGCACTCGCTGTGTGGCTTGGCGTTCCTGTTCGGAGCGAATCGTCAGCCGTGCATCGTGAAGCTCTATTGGGTCAAACTCTGCCGCCTGCTCCTGCAGCTCGGCATACTGCTTTAAGGCACTGTCAAGCTCGGTAGCGTACTTGGCTTCACTGGCTTCCAGCTTTCTCAGACTGTCCTCCAGAGTGCGGATTTCCTTTCGGAGCATATCGGCAGTAGCGTTCTCCGGGTATTGAAACCGACGGAGCAGCATTGCCTTTTCTGTCCGCAGTTCTTCCAAATCTTCTGTCAGCTCTGCGATACGGCTGGAAAGTTCTCGGTGCTTCAAAACATGGATGACAGGCGTAGCTTTCTTCTCAGCCAACAGCGTCTTGCGCTCTTTGGATTTCTCCTTGATTTTATCCGCAAGGGCGGTGTATTCCGCCATATCCTCACGATACATTTTTAAGGATTTACTGATTGCCTGCTTGCCCCCTCCGATGTGCAATAGCTGATATTTGAAAATAATCATATTCCCACGCAGCTTTTCCATGGCTTCTGCAATGGCGGGTACTGTGCTTTTGGCTGCCAGCATCAGCTTCTTAACTGCTGCTTTCAGTTCACGGAGCAGAGCATTATCCGCTTTAATCTGTCGGTTGATTTCACAGCGGTCAGAGATAATGCCTTTCTTTTCCAAAGCACGGGCAACCACACCCTCGTGAATCGTTGGCTGTTCATCCAAACCTCGCTCAGCGTGGCTTCGGTGGTCAATACGTGCATCGTGAACGTACTGCTCCAAATAGCGATTGGTCACGTCAGCCCATGCTTTGCGCCACTCCACAAGCTGCTCCTCACTGTTCCAGCGCTCGGAGATGGGATTTTGTCTGCCGAATTTGGTGCTTTGGGGATATTTGCTGGCTCGCTCATATCCATGCTTCTCAGCTTCGGAGGGCGTCATATACACTTTCTTCCTGCCGACCTTGTACTGATATTGTTTCTCCCATCCGTTAGTCTGTGCCGCTTTGAATTCGGCGGCAGTAAAACCCCGTTCCTCGCCGTCCTTGATACAGAGATATTCTTTCTCAGTCTTGTATTGCCATTTGCCGTTTTCGTCCAGCGGGCGAACTGTCAGCATAATGTGAGCGTGGGGATTGTGACCGGGCGGATATGGGTCATGAATTGCCACATCCGCACACATTCCATCTGCCACAAAACTCTCTTGTATAAAATCGCTCAACAACTCTTGCCATTGTGTTTTTGTAAGCTCAACAGGCAGAGCCGGAACAAACTCACGGGCAAGTCGGCTGTCTTTGGTTTTCTCATTTTCTTCAACAGCGTTCCACAACACAGCCCTGTCCTGCCATTCCTGCGGGGCATATTCCGGCAGAAAAACCTCTCGCCATACAAGTCCTTTCTTTCGGGTATAGTCGTGTCGTACTCCGTCATAATCATTCAGAATGTTGGTGCAGCTCAGATAGGCGGAAGCCGCAACTGCGGAGCGCCCGTTTCCCCGGCTCACAATCTTTGCTTCCAAATGATAGATCGCCATTTGTTCTCATTGTCCTTTCGTTCTTGGTTTTTGTTTCTTTTTCGCAAAAAGAAAATGGGCGGTGCAAGCCGTCCATAACTGCGATAAAGCTGCCGGTGGCAGGTTTTCGCAGGCAGGAGGCGGGCAGAGCATCTGCCGGATTGGTGCGGTAAGCACCAATCTCTGCATAAGCAGAAGTGCCGACTGCACAGGGAATGCCAGCCTGCGGCATTTCCTGCCCCCTCTGGAGAACTGGCTGAAAGACAGTTCGTGAAGAGCGCACGAGCCTGACCAGCGGGAGGGATACCACCGCCTGCTTCGCAGGTGGTGAGTAAGTGCGCCCTTCGGGATAAAAGAAACGGGACGCTCGGTTGTCCGAACGCCCCTCGTCGTAAGTTTATCGTCTGAGTCTGCATAGAAAGTCCTCCAATTCTTCAAGATTTAAGGAAACAATGCTCGGAAAGACCTTTTCCAAAATCGCTCCCTCCTGGATCAGCCGTCGTGTCCTCGCTTTTCGCTCCTTGTTGCGGTCACGCATCTCGGCTTCCTCCAATCTGTGCTTGGCTTGCAGTAATTTTTTCTCGTCTGTGGTCATAGAAAATCCTCCTGTGGTAGTAAAAAGTGGTTTGTTTGATAGCAACGTAATACCAAATATCCATCCGTTTGGTATCACGCTTTTTCCGAAATCCGTTGTAGTAGCAAAAATGCCCCCGTTTGGTATCGCAGTAATACCAAACGAGGGCAATAGTAGTATCAGAAGCTGTCAGCAAAGTCCAATGCAGCCGAAATATTCTCGTCATCCTCTACAGATGGAGCTTCAACGGCGGTAGGCGGTGTGAACATCGGCATACCGACGGGTGCAAACCGCAATCCCTGTTCGATGGCTTCCGTTATCCGTCTGAGAAAAGCATTCTCTTTTTCACGGGTTTCCAGATAGGGGTCAGAAGCAAGCCGTGCCTGCCGTTCAAAGTAGTCGTTGATAGCGGTAACAATCGCCTTGCTGTAGGAGCGATACTGCTTTTTGTCCATCCCCTGCAAATGCTCATAGGCTCGGCGGTCATCCTCATCCGCAAGGTTTAAGCGCAAAGTAGTCGTGTAGATCTGCTTCATACGATGCCGCCTTTTCTGTTCTGCTTCTGCTCGGCAAGCAACTCATAGCCCTTTGCGGTAGCGCAAATATCGTCGTTGATAATAACACGGTCTTTATCGTAGCTGCCGAAGTTTTTGAGAATACAGCTCCCGCCGCCTACCACATACAGGCGCATCAGTTCGGGATCGTATTCATGCTCACGCAGTCTGCGGAAGATTCCCTCGGCATACTCGGTTGCTGTATCACGGATAGCGGTCAGATAACGCTGGCTGATGTCTGCCGTGCCGTGACGGATCACACGCTCAAGGACGGTTTCATCCACCGACACGCCAAACTGCTTCATCAGATTTTCACGCACGGCAAGCATACATTGATTGGTGCCGTACTTTTCGGTAAAACACTTTTTTGCAAGAGGGCGGCACTCATTGATATACATGACGTTCATCGTGCCGTTACCAATGTCGCAGAGCATATTGATACCCTTGAACTCACGGAGCTTGTCAGCAACCGCAGAAAAGCCCTGCGGGAAAATATCTGCGCTGACAAAATCAACGTGATAGTCAACGCCCTTGAAAATAAAGTTGGCGCTGTCGTTCTGCAGGAGATATGCCTTGAAGCTGTCCTTCTGTTCGCTCACCCAAGTCAGAGGAAGTCCCGCTGCAAGGTGAACACGGGCAGAGGTCAGCTTGCGGATATTCAGCTCACGGGCAACGGCGGCAAGGGTGAGAATATAGTAGTCGCTGTCTGTCATTTTGTCGGAGATAAACTCTTTGTGTTCCTCACCGATGAGATAATATCTGCCCTCATAGACAAGCAGATTGCTCTTGAAGGTCGGTTCTTTGTCATAGGCGGCAACGCCCGTCTTGAAACAGCAGTGGGCGGTCTTGATGTTGCCGTAGCCGTGGTCGATGCCGATGATGATGGGATTGGTGTTGTTCATAAAATTCATAGAGTTTCCTTTCTGCCGCATAGCGGCGATACAAAAATAATGATGATTTTGAGTGAAAAGTCCAATTTTGAGACTTTTCACGTTTTGGTGATTGTATTGGTGAGTGGACAAAACGTCCACTCACCGCAAGCTACATATCTTCTCAGCCACAAGTGGACAAAGTGTCCACTTGCGGTAAAAAGGGTATAAAAAATCAAGTGGACAAAATGTCCACTTGAAAATAGAAGAAGCGGATCGACATACATCAATCCGCTTCAAATATCGTTATGCTGTTTTTTGTTCGTTTTCCGTCGGTGTCCGTTCGTGCTTGGCTTCCCGCAGAGCTTTCTTCCGTTCGCCCTGCCGCTTGATCTGCGCTGCATACCGGCAATCATCACAACAGAACTTGGTATCCGATCTCGTTGTGGTAAAGGTCTTGCCGCAGTGTTCGCAGGTAAGCTCACGGCTTCGTTCCTTTGCCGCTTCCTGCCGATAATACCTCGCTCTGCAATTCGCATCGCAGAACAGCTTTGCCGTTGACCTTGCTTCAAAGGTTTTGCCGCAGCATTTACAGGTCTGCGTGATGGGAACGCCTACGGCTCGTTCGCCGGATTTCAGCTTTTGGTAGCGTTCACGGCTGCGGGCACGTTCTTTCTTCAAATACTCCTGCCGCTTGATTTCTTCCTCGGTCAGCTCCGGTGCGGGAAGCTCAAAATGCCCGATAAATTTCAGATAAATCTCAATCTCCTGCACTCTGTCGCCGTCTACCTTTTCGGGAGCGTGGACGATGATCTTGTCGATGAACTCGTTAATCATCATCGTGGTCAACTCGGAAAAGTCGGTGTACTTTCTCGCAAGCTCCATAAACTGCTCCACACGGACGGTATCTTCCTCAAAAGAGGATACCCGCTGTTCGGCTTCTTCCACGGATGCCTGCAAGGTTTTCTGCTCGGCTTCATATTCGGCAAGCAGGGTATCAAAGCGTTCATCGGTAATGCGTCCGATGGCAAAGGACTCGTAGAGCTTTTTGATGATGTTGTCAAGCTCGGCAATTCGCTTCTTGTCCTTGTTCAGCTTGCGCTTGGCTTCCTTTGCCGCTTCCTTTTGCTTGATCTGAGAAGCAGAGCGTACCTTTTCGGCAAATTCCTCTTGGTTGGAAATAGCAAAGGTGCTGACGGTGCGGATAGTGTTTAGAACAAGCTCCCGAACCGCTTTCGTTCGGATATAGTGACCGCAGCAGGCGTGGGTGCGCTTTTGGTGTGCCAGCGTATAGGTGGAACAATCATAGAAGTCAGAGGGATAGGGGCTGCTCTCTGTGCCGCCCTTGGAACGGTGATTGGTCATCTTCGCTCCGCAGTCTGCGCAGAACAGAAGTCCCGTCAAGGGATTTGCTTCACCCAGCGTATCGTGGCGTCTCGGTGTCTTGCGGAGCTTCTGTGCAAGCTCCCACGTTTCCTTATCTACGATAGCTTCGTGGGTGTTCTCAAAGATCAGCCAATCCTCTTTGGGGTTCATCACGGGATTTTTGTCCTTGTAGGACTGTTTGTGAGAACGGAAGTTGACCGTATGCCCCATATATTCGGGTTTGGAAAGGATGCTCCCGACGATATAACCACTCCAGTTATACGGGTTGGGAAATTCCTCTTTGCTTTTCCAAACGCCTTTCTTCTGCTTGCCGAGGTAAACGGCGGGTGTTTCCACCTTATCGTCATAGAGGATACGGGCAATGTCATACGGGCCTTTGCCCTCGATGGTCAGACGGAATATTCTGCGGACAACCTCTGCCGCTTCCTCGTCGATATACCAACTGTACTTGTCACCCGGCATCTTCTTGTAGCCGTAGATAGCGCAGTTGGTGGTAGGCTTGCCCGATTCGCCTTTTACACGGATAGCGGTGCGCTGTTTGCGGCTCAAATCCCGTAAATACCATTCGTTCATAATATTGAGGAACGGCGCAAACTCGTTGCTGTTCTGGTCATCGCTGTCCACGCTGTTGGCAATCGCAACAAAGTGAACGCCGTGCTGACGGAAGAACACCTCCGTGTAAAAGCCCGTTTGCAGATAGTCACGACCCGCCCTGCTCATATCCTTGACTATGACATGGGCGACCTTGCCCGCTTCAATATCAGCAATCAGCCGCTTCCACGCAGGACGTTCAAAATTGCCGCCACTCCAACCGTCATCCGTATAGTGTTGGATATTGGTGTATCCTCTCTGCTCGGCATAGCTTTCGAGGTATTTTTTCTGATTGACAATGCTGTTGCTATCGCCAACCTGGTCATCGTCACGGGAAAGTCTCTCGTACAATGCCGTAATTTTATTGGGATCCTGTCCCACAGTCTGTTTCACGCTCATCATGATGCGCTCCTTTCAGACTGTCGGCTCATTTGTGGTGCTTCTATTATATCATACTTTTCGCAATTTGTGTGGACTTCATTGCGAATAATTCGTAAAATTTTATCTTCCATTGTTTCTGTGCCGCTATCATTGAACACGACCTTGACCTTGTAGGTGGTGCCGCCGATGCGGTGTGTGGTATAAGCAAAGTTCTTGTTTTCGTTTTTTACCATAGGCAAATTTCCTCCATAGATTGAAAAAATCACAATTTTCGTGTATAATGATAATGGTTCCGATGATGTGTAACCATTTTTCCGACAAAAACGGCATAGACAATACAAACACATTACCGACACGAAAATAGCCCCCGAAACGCCTTGCAGATCAAGGCATTTCAGAGGCTAATTCGTTACAGCGTCGGTGCAAGCTGCATATCCTTCGTCCCGTTGCAAGCAACAGGACTCATCCATTCCGCTGCACCTCCTTTTCCCACAAAATCTTCGATTTTGCGGGAGCCCTGTAATTATTTCCGCTTTTGTTCTCTGTACTTACGCACTCTTGCCGCCGTTTGCTTGCGTCTTGCATCTGCGGCACACTTGTCGGAACAGTAGGCTCGTTTACCGTTCTTCTGAAAATGCTTGCCGCATTCCTTGCATACGGCAAGAGGCATCGGCTCGAATACGGCTTGCAGTTCTTTATCTTCCGGCAGTACAGCCTTGCGAAAATAACTGCACAGCCCACTGCATGAGTAGCATACCCCGAACATATAGCACTCACAGTCCAGCGGCAGGCAGCCATATTCCTTGTCGTAGTTGGCGCACTTGGAGACAACCAACTTTTTGATCTGTCTTTTCTCCTTTCCCGTCAGCTCACGATAGGTTTTGGTCATAGGCAGTTTCCTCCTTTCTTTTAGTGTCGGTTGTAATATAAATGCAGACAAATTATATTACCCCCTCACCAATAGGAGAAATACGGGGTGTTTAGCGGAACTGTTTTTTCGGAAAATCAAAGAAAATTTGAAAAATATTTTTGAAGGGAGGTTTTCGGCAGTGTACGACGATCCCAAACGATATGAAAATGACGATCTTTATGAAGATGTAGATACCGAATACGAAGATGAATATGAAACGGACGATTCCGATTACATAGTCGATAACGAGGGCGAAGAAGATGAAAACGCCCTTTGGGATGATGCGGAAGATATAGACGATACCGATGAACCTCTCGAAAAGAAGCGAAGGAAGCGAAAAAGGAAATCCGTCTTTGTTGACACCGATACCGATGCAGATGAAACAGAAGCCGAGGAATACGAAAAGACACGGCGCAGGATCGCAAAAGAACAGCGGTTAATTGACGAGATAGAAGCCGATGCCGCAGAAAATCCCATAGAGGATGATAGCGACGATACCGGGGATGAGCAGCCCGAACGAAAGCTCCTAAAGCGTGAGCTTCGGGCGCAGGCTCTCAAACGCTTGGAGGATTCTGCCCGGACTCTTAAAGATTACGAAAACCTTGTTGCGTGGTATGACCGGCTCGATGCCAACCGTCAGCGTAAGGAACGCTATCACGAGCTGTACCGAAGCGGAGATGATGTTCCTCTTGATTACGGCGCATCCGAGGATGCCTTGTGTTTTCCCGATACGCTGAACGATGTACTGATACGGCAGGAGCGCAAGGGCAATTTCATAGATTCAATTTTCTATTGTCCTTACGATATACACGAGCTTGTGACGGATGCGGATATGTCTATGATCCTGCGGGAGCTGAACGAGGATCACAAGTTCCTGTTGTTCCTGTCAGCTCTGCGGCAGTACAGCTCTACCAAGATCGCCGCTATCCGTGGGCAGTCAGACCGCAACATCCGCAAGGTGCGGAATACGATGCTCAAAAAGATAAGAAAAAAGTTGCTTGCCGCACTTACCGAAAAAGTGCAGGCACAGCAGCCCTTGACCTTGCTTGAAAAAGAATTTCTGAGTGAAAATGGCGTGGATATTGAAAAAAACACGAAAAAGTAGTATAATAGTAATATAATTGTGAATTATACGGGTTACAATATATAGTGGAGGGTTTTGACGATGAAAAACCTGTTTGAACGTACCAGTTCCAACTGGGTGCGATATAGTGAATATGAATGGAAAGAAGCGGAGGACGGTACTCTGTTTCTCACGCCGACCGCAACGGCACAGCCGAGCATTTATGATCCGCTGAGTGAGTATCAGCGCATTGTCCTGGATGCCATCAATATCGGGCGCATGGAATCGCAGAAGAAAACGCCGCAGGAGATACAAAAGGCAATTCAGCAGTTTGCGGTGAAATACGGTCTGCTTGGTCTTATGACAGCCCTGCCCACCACACCAAGTTTTATGGATTATGAAGCGGTGTATCTGCCGAAAAACCATTTTATCCGTGAGGAATCCATGTCCACGATGGACTATCTGAATCTGTTCTTTCCTTTTGACAAGCCGGATGTGGTCAAGCGTGGCGTGGAATCCATGTGGAATATCAGCAATGACCGAGTGATGATGGCGCTTTCCATGACGATGACAGACAAGCCGATGGCGGTCAATATGAGCTTTCAGCGTGAATATGCCGAACGCTATGAGTGGATGAAGCAGCAGTTCATTGATATTGCCTTTACCTATCTGACTTCCGTGCTGTTCTATGAGGACTATGATACCATGACTCCCGAGCAGCGTCTTTTGATGCAGCAGGGCATGGAAGCCTTTGGCGGCATTGCACCGACCTACCGTATCGCTCTGCTTGACAAACCGACAATTGTATGGGATTTCCACTCCCTTATGCTTGGGGTTCAGATGATGTTCAGCTTCACGCTGACCGACACAGAAAAGCCTATCCGTATCTGCAAGCACTGTTTGCAGACCTTTGTGGCAAGCAGACCGAGTGCGATCTTCTGCAGCCCGCAGTGTAAAAATAAGTATAATGTGTATAAGAGCAGAACGAAGGAAAAGAAGGAATGATGGGAAAGGAAACGATTTTATGATAGACAGATGGATTGCAGAAGCAACGGAATGTGATTTCAAGGTTGCTTTGGAAGTAAAGAAGCCGAAAAGCTGGCTCAAAAGTGTCAGTGCCTTTGCCAACGGTATCGGCGGCACACTCTTTTTCGGCATTGATAACGACAGACATGTAATCGGCTTGGCTGACGCACAGACCGATGCGGAGACGATCAGCCGCTTGATTAAGGAGCGTATCACGCCATACCCGAACTTTATCCTCGCTCCCGAACGGGAGAACGGCAAGGACATTCTCGTGCTGTCCGTTTCCGCAGGACGCTCCACACCGTATTACTACAAGGCAGATGGCATTACGGAAGCATATATCCGTATCGGCAACGAAAGCGTGATTGCTCCGTCGTATGTATTGAATCAGCTTTTGCTCAAAGGTATGAACCGCACCTATGATGCACTGCTCTCCGAGTATGATTTCAAGGACTACGCCTTTTCCAAGCTGCGTGAACGTTACAAGGTTTGGACGGGCAACAGCATGGAGGAAAAGCTGTTTGATTCCTTTGAAATGCGGGATGACCACGGCAAGCTGACTAATGCAGGCGCATTGCTTGCAGATGATGCTCCCATCAAGCACTCCCGGCTGTTCTGTACCCGTTGGAACGGTCTTGATAAAAGCGGCGGTATGGTGGATGCTCTCGACAGCGCAGAGTATTCCGGCAGTTTGATTATCCTGCTCAACGAGGGTGTAGGCTTTGTAAAGCGGAATATGAAAACCCGTTGGAAGAAAACTGCCAACTCCCGTATTGAAATGCCCGATTACTGTGAGCGAAGCATTTTTGAAGCTCTTGTCAATGCGCTGATCCACCGTGACTATCTGATTTTGGGCAGCGAAGTCCATATCGACATTTACGATGACCACCTTACCATTACTTCTCCCGGCGGCATGGCAGACGGCACACGGATACAGGAAAGAGATATATCCAACATTTCCTCCACCCGCCGCAATCCCGTCCTTGCCGATATTTTCGGCAGATTAGGCTATATGGAGCGTCAAGGCAGCGGATTTAAGAAGATCACGGAATCTTACCGTGCAGCCCATAACTACCATGACGAATTGGAGCCGAAATTCTACTCCGATGCAAGCTCGTTCCAAGTTACACTGTATAACTTGAATTATGGAACAGCGGTAAACGCAACTAAGGCTGCGATTGAGGACGAAAATATTGCGATTGCTCCCGATCATCTTGCGATTGAGGTTGCGATTGATAAACTGAACGCAAGCCAAGCTACGATTGCAAAGGCAAAAGCAGTATTTGCCAATATGGGTATGGATGGCGTCTTTGGTCGTTCCGACATAGCTGCTATTACAAACGATTCTGTTACTGCCGCCGGTAATCTCATTACCAAGCTGAAAAATGCAGATTTGATTGAAGCCGTCAGCGGTTTCGGAAAAGGCAAGTATAAGTTCGTATCACCTAAAGCATAAAGATAATGCCCGTTATCAGTCATACAGCCGATAACGGGCTCGATTAAGCATATACAAGTTCGGTCAAGATGATTTCCTCCGCACGGTTGCGGATGCTGTTCATACGGCGTACCTATTCCATTTGGTCTGCCGCTTTGAGTGTTTCGGTCACACCTTCCTGTTTCGCCATAGCGGGAACGATGATCTCCATACGCTCGTTGCAGGCTTGGTCGATCTCGGACAGATGCTTGAATAGTGTACCTTCCACCACATAGTTGTTGTAGAGGATTTTTCGGTGTTCTTTCAGATAGCTGCGGCGCATATGTCCGTATTTGCCGATCTGATATTCGCCGTCAGTCGGCAAGACAAGGTTAGGGATGAAATAATCGCCCACTTGACGATATGTACCTCCCATTTCCTCAAATAGAGATTTCATAGAAATTCAGCTCCTTTTGTGTTGATTTTCAGCGGTTATAAGGCTTTTTCTGCTCCTTTCTTACAACTGCTTTTCAATTCACCACAAATGAGCCGCAGTCATATGTATTAGGGTGGAGAAACCACCCTTTACATATTACCACTTGGCTTACGCTTGAATGCGGCGCAATAGTATTTCCTAACATCAGTTACTCTTGCAGAGATGATTTTTCTTTCATTCTAGATGGATTAAGCAATGTATGCTATATCGCCTTTAGTACAAAAGGAGCTGTTAACTCAAAGCCAGATTCTGAACTTCTTATTGAAGCAGTAAAATTAGTCACAGACAAATTACCCATGTTAAAAGGAATTATAGTTTATGATGTTTGTAGTAATAATAATTTTGTTGAAAATGCTTTTTCTTATGCAAGAGAGCATAATATCCAAGTTATAACCCTTCCTAATTCTCTGAAACTTCGGAATATGAGCCGAAAAGAAGGTGCTGCATGAAAGAATACAATTCTGGACTTGGAGATATAGGAAAAGACCCAACATTAGAAAGTACAATTTATGAGAATACATTAAATGAAATCAATAATAATCTTATTAGCAAGGGATATGTAAATACATTTTATGATGACAAATCTAAGACCGCACATATCTTTGCCAAAAGAAAAGGTCATTTAGTTGATACTCCTCAAAACAGAGCCACTTTATTAAGAATAGCAAATGACGAAACATTATACCGAGGCACAGACATTTGGGGAAATAAATGGTATATTGAAAGCTGTGGAAATGGCGGACAGCATTGGGTTAGAGTCCGTAATGGGAAAATAAATGAAGGCGGCTATAATAGAACTCCAATTAAATGGAACTCACAAACAGGCTTGTATAAGTCTGTTCAAATCAAAAACCCCCTGGAGGGATAATAATGAATAACTTTGAATTATTTACAATGATGTTTTTCACTTTAGATCTTCAATTTAAGAATAACAAATCAGACGAAAATCTTGCAAATTATTTGAGCAGTTTGAACCCTTTCCTTTGGGAAGAATGTACTTCTGCAGATCCAGCATATTATACTGAATTTCAAGAATTTATGTCAGACAAAAAAATTGGTGACGATTACGGTTATTCTCTTGTCCTAAGTTTTTTACATTCAAATAAATACTCAAAAGGAATGGAAAAATATTTCTTAATGACACCAAAAGAAAAATATATTGAAGGCACAATTAGGTACCTTTCCCAACCACATAAAGGAGAAACTTAAATATTTTTCACTTCTTCCAGCGGTATGCAGGTGATGCCCATGTTCTTCATATCTAGGATATTGGCCTCGGCTATCGCTTTAGTCTGGGCAGAGCAGGCATCGGTACAGACTATGGTGTTATAATCGTAGCTTAATGCATCTACTGCAGTCCCACGCACACAGTTGGGATACTGGGTTCCAGCGATTATTACTGTTTTTATTCCCAGATTGCGCAATGTTGCATCTAAATTGGTTTTGAAGAATCCGCTATTTCTTTTCTTTTTTATGATGATATCGTTCTTCTGCGGTTTAAGACCATCGACTATCTCAATCCCCTTAGTTCCAGGCACGCAGTACCCTGGTTTCCCATCTTTAAATAGATGGCGACGTGGAGGATCAGCATCACAGCCTGAAGCATCGTGTTCCCGAATTACATGGATTATATGCCAGCCTCTTGAACGGCCGAACTGTATCAATTCTTGTATCACAGGAATAGTGGCCTGAGCACCAGCCACATTAAGAATAGCTCCCGGTAGAACAAAATCGTTCTGCATATCGATCACTAGAATTGCAACTTCATTCTGCATAGGAAATGACAATTTGTTAAATACGAAAGCATGCCCTGCAAAAGGCATGCCCGTCGATATTACGGACTGCCGGTATAAGCATGTCACCTACACCCAAAAGAAACGAGTGTAGGTGACGTTGCTTGTCGGCAGGATCGTACCCTATCGAGCGGGTATGCCTATTTGTGGGGCTTCTGTTTACTGCTTACTGAATTGGTCTTTTCCGGCGCCGCATACTGGGCACACAAAATCAGCAGGCAGAGCCTCGAACTTTGTTCCTGGTTTGATGTTGTTCTCGGGGCTTCCCTGAGCCTCTTCGTAAACCCATCCGCATACATTGCAAACGTATTTCATAATTTTCTCCTTTATTGTATTTTCTCGAAATCAGCTGCACCATGCTTGCACAGTGGGCAGATAAAGTCTTCCGGCAGAACCTCGCCTTCGTAGATGTATCCACAGATCTTGCAGACCCAGCCCTTCTTCCCTTCGGTCTGTGGCTTTGGCTTTACATTCTCCTGGTAGTAGGTGTAGGTCATGGTAGCCCGGTCTGATGTGACACGTGCTTCTGTTACAGAACAGATGAACATGATATGGGAATCAAGGTCCACCTGGTTCTCCACCTTGAGGGAGAGCACTGCGTTTATGTACTGGGTAAGGAACGGCAGGCCGTTGTCTGACTTTGCTGTCTCCATGCCCTGGAACTTGTCCACTGTCCGTCCGCTCTGGAAGCCGAACCGCTTGAAGATGTCGAACGGAGCGTCCACAGAGAGGCAGTTCACGTTGAGCTCCTTGCTCTGCTCGATTACATGGCAGGAGTAGTTCCGCTTGTTGATGCAGACTGCGATCTTGTTATCACTTACCTGGGATACTGTGTTTACGATAAGTCCGTTGTCCTTCTTGCCGTCGTTGCAGGTGACCACATAGAGGCCGTAGCCCAGGCGGAAGAGAGCTGTCATATCATTCTTCTTCGCTGTCTGAGGTGAGCGGGCCAGATAGTCCTGGCAAAGATCGTCTGCCAAAGCCTCAAGCTGCTCCTTGTTGGCATCGTTCATTGCTGACTTGATGGTCACAACAGGCTCTGCGAACACCAGGTTCTTGCAGCCTTCCAGCATTCCCTTCATCACCTTGTGGGCCATAGGTGCCCAGGTGCCGTTCTCTATGAATGCCACCTTCTTGTTGGAGAAGTTCCGCTCTGTCAGGTGGTCGATGAACTCCCTCATCCATGGGAAGATGCCTGCATTGTATGTGGTTGTGGCCAGCACTATCTTGCCGTAGCGGAATGCATCCTCCACAGCCTCGGCCATATCGCACCGAGCCAGGTCGTTCACTACAACCTTGGGACAGCCCTTTGCCTTAAGCTTGTCAGCCAGCATCTCCACAGCCTTCTTTGTGTTGCCGTAGACAGAGGTATATGCGATAACGATTCCATCGGTCTCGATGCCGTAGGATGACCATGTGTTGTAGAGATCCAGATAGTAGCCCAGGTTCTCGGTCAGAATAGGGCCGTGGAGCGGGCAGATCTTCTGGATGTCCAAAGTGGCTGCCACCTGGAGCAGCTTCTGGACCTGGGCACCGTACTTGCCTACAATGCCGAAGTAGTAGCGCCGTGCCTCGCAGGCCCACTCCTCATCCACATCCAGGGCTCCGAACTTGCCGAAGCCGTCGGCAGAGAAGAGCACCTTGTCGGTTGCATCATAGGTCACCATAACCTCAGGCCAGTGGACCATAGGTGCGAACACAAAGGTAAGCTGGTGCTTGCCGAGGCTGAGTGTGCCTCCATTCTCAACCACTACCTGCTTATCCTCAAAGTTGGTGCCGAAGAACTGCGCCATCATGGCAAATGTCTTGGCATTGCCCACCACCTTTGCATTTGGGTAGGTGTTTACGAAGTTCTGGATGTTGGCAGAGTGGTCCGGCTCCATGTGCTGCACAATCAGGTAGTCGGGGCTCTTTCCGTTCAGGGCCTCGGCCAGGTTGTCCAGCCAGTCGTGGGTAAAGTTGATATCCACGGTGTCCATTACCGCAATTTTATCATCAAGGATGACATAGGAATTATATGCCATTCCGTTAGGCACATCATACTGACCTTCGAAAAGGTCAATCTTATGGTCATTGACGCCCACATAAATGATGCTGTCTGTGACCTTTTTTATTGAGCTCATAGTCCCTCCTTTTTATAACATTACTATTGTATCATAGAGTTTTAAAAAAGCAACCAATAAAAAAAGCGGTCATTGCTGACCGCTTTTGTACTAAGTTCTTAAGAACTCAGCCTACGATACCCATAACGAATACCATTACGAACAGGGCTACAGACTCGATAAGACCAAGAACGATCAGGTAGTTACTGAAACCTTTTCCTGTGCTTACCTGTGCGTCTGCTGCTGCTGCAGCTGCTGCACCCTGGAACCATGCTGACATACCGATACCGATACCGCCGAAGAGTCCTGCGCCAAGAATAAGGCCAGGATCTGCATTTGCAGCTCCCTTAAGAGCGTTCATAAGAATCATTCCGTAAATTGTCTGTGTAAAAGGTGCACCTACGAATGTGAGCAGAAGGAATGGTGCTGGCTTATTCTGAGCATAGCACTTCTTCCATGCGCCGATAGCAGACATACCTGCCTTTCCAATTCCAATAGCTGATCCTGCTGCTGCAAGAGCGAATGCTGCTGCAATTCCCATTAATCCCATATTTATCTCCTTTATTTTTATCTATCTATTTTTTGCTCCTAAGAGCAATAATATTAATTTTTAAATGGGGCGTATCTATAGCCGCTCCATTCCAATCCAACTCTTCCACCGAACTCCAGGGTATTCAGACGGACACCGTGTACGATGATGGAGAGCAGTGCCAGAACCATGTTGAATGCATGTGCAACAAACAGGATGACAGCACCGATTATAATACCTGCAACTCCCATTGATTCAGCCATACCAGCTGCCATTGCGTTGAAGCTTGTTGCAACTGCTACTGTTGCAAGTCCAACTGCGAACAATCTGATATAGGATACCAGGTTTGCGAACATACTTACTGTATCCAGGACTTTCATCGGAGACCATGCAAGGCCCATGAGAACGCCCTTTACTACATTGCCGTTCTGCTCGGAGCACAGGCAGACGATTACAAATCCTGCAGCTGCCAACGGCCATGTCACAGGATTGAATGCTGCTGCACCAAGAACGAACTTCTGGGCAACAAAGTAAGATGCCACAACTACGAACATCCAGCCCACATCGGTCCAAGCTGCCAGCGAAGGAAGCTTGCGGATGAAGCTGATGATCAGACCAAGCATAAGCTGTGTGATACCGATGAAGAAGCAGAAATTCTGGATGTAGTAGTTGGTATCAACGCCTTCCTCTGCAAAGCTTGCAAACTGAGGTATAACAAGCTTACCAAGGAATGTATGCTTTACAATGGTCTCTGATCCGAACCAAGTACCTGTCAGGGCACCCCAGACCACCGTACCTATACTTAAGGTCATAAGGAGTGTGACAACAGGCTTTGGAGCCTTCTTGCAAATCAGGAGGGTCAGGATAAAGAAGATTGCTCCGTATCCGGCATCACCTACAATCATTGCAACATAGAGTGTGAAGAATATAAGGAACCACATGCTGATATCAGCTTCCCTATATCCAGGAGTAATATCCAGGAATTTGAAAAGAGGCTGGATCCGCTCTACCCACTTAGGTGTCCGGATCAAGCTTGGAGGTGCATCTTCCTCATCAGGATCTCTGACAAGGAGTGCCCAATGCTCTTTTGCAGCTGCGGCCTTAAGCTCATCAGCCTTATCCACTGGTACATATCCATCTATATATGCAAGGCTGTCCTCAACCTGCATATCTGCGCTTACAGACTCAAACTCAATCTCTTTCTCAAGAATCTTGAGTCCGTCTGCCAGAACATTCTTATCCTCGGCCAGCTTAGCCAGCTCAGCCTGTACTCCTGCAATCTCTTTATCAAGCTCTGCAATCTTTTTATTGCAGCCGTCGATTCCAAGTGCAGGCAGGTGGAACTCCTCAGCCTCCGGCATCTTAGCACCGGTAGCCACGATGAATGTCCTGTTCTTTATTGTGTTCACGACAAAATAGTCTACGTCAGACAATTCTGCCAGCTTATCCTTTGAAAGCTCGTAAAACTTTAAATCAATCCCTTTGCCGGCAAGGAAATCCACATCGGCAGGATTGAAATTACCCCACGGTTCAAGGCTCTTAAGGTCTTTGGAAACTTTCTCTTTCTCGTCGCCGAGAGCTTTGAGCTTGTCTCCCAGGGCTACAATCTTGCCTGCCAGCTTCTCAGCTGCAGCCAGGTCGCCCTTCTTATTCTTGTCTCCAGGTACATTAGGAGGCAGAATAAAGGAGCAGCGCTCAAGGAGTGCCTTCTTCTCGTTCAACTCTGAGAGCTTGTCGCTTCCGGCAAAGATTCTCTCAATGTGGACAAGTCCAAGGTCCCTCAGCTTCTCCAGAGCTTCTTCCCTTTCACGGTCGAGAACCACGAGGGAAACTTTTTTCATTTTTACTATTGCCATATTATGCTTCCCTTACCAGTTTCTTCTTTGATATCTTTCCTCTTACAACGGCTGCTGTCTGCTGGTCGCCAAGGTAAACACCGATCTTTTTGATGATGGTCTTGGTCTCTGGAATCTTTACCTTCTCAAAGAGGTTTACTCTCTGGGAGGTGACCCGGAGCTCAGCATCCAGAAGCTCAAGCTGCTTTGCTATGATCTTAAGCTCCTCGTCGCAGGCCAGCAGCTTGGAAACTTTCTCCACTGCCGCATCAACCCACAGAGGCTGCCTGAACAGGTCATATTCAATCTGCTCGAACTCTATGCCCTTGAATACAGGAATATCAACTCCCGCAATATTACCTTCTTCCGTTTCGAGATATTTAATTCTTACAAGCTTATCAAACTCAACTTCTTCGCCGAAGACATCCACCCATGACTGGATCTCACCCTCAAGCACCTTGCGCTCATCCTGCTTAGCCTTAACATCGGCCTCAAGGCCTCTGATAACCAGCTGAAGCTGCTGCTTCTTGAGCATAAGAGTAGGAAGGTATCTGGTGAATCTTTTAAGAGCGTCCTTCTGCTTCTTCTGTTCGTTTTTAGTCAGTTTGATATTTGCCATAAGTCTCAGTCCTTCTTTGGCCAGAACTCGTTCAAAAGCTCAGTTCTAAGACCGGTCTCCTCCTTGGAGAAGCATTCAGCCAGGATTTCCCAACCCAGGTCAAGAGCTTTCTCAAGAGGAATGTTTACAGACAGTGACATCAGCTGCTCTTCGAACATTGCACCGTATTTCAGAAGCTTGTTGTCCCATTCTGACATTCTGAATCCCATGGACTTCTTCTCCACGGACTCCTTGTAAGCGGAATACAGCTTGATCATACCGTCCATAAGAGCTCTGTGGTCCTTTCTGGTATCCTTGTTAACCTGCTGCTTAAGTCTGGAGAGTGAACCGAATGGCTCGATTCTTCCGTTCTTAAGGTAGAACTGACCCTCGGTGATGTATCCTGTGTTGTCTGGTACTGGGTGTGTAACGTCGTCACCAGGCATTGTGGTTACAGCAAGGATTGTGATGGATCCGGATCCCTCGAAGTCTACTGCCTTCTCGTATCTGGAAGCCAGCTGGCTGTAAAGGTCTCCTGGGTAACCTCTGTTGGAAGGTACCTGCTCCATTGTAATAGCGTTCTCTTTCATTGCATCGGCGAAGTTGGTCATATCTGTAAGAAGAACCAGGACCTTCTTGCCCTGAAGAGCGAACTGCTCTGCTACTGCCAGTGAGATATCTGGTACCAGGAGGCACTCAACGATAGGGTCGGATGCTGTGTGAACGAAGAAGATTGTTCTGGAGAGTGCTCCACCTTCCTCAAGTGCATCCTTGAAGCCCAGGTAGTCGTCGTACTTAAGTCCCATACCGCCCAGGATGATCATATCAACCTCGGCCTGCATTGCGATTCTGGCAAGCAGCTCGTTGTATGGCTCTCCGGATGAGGAGAAGATAGGAAGCTTCTGGGATTCTACCAGTGAGTTGAACACGTCGATCATAGGAATACCAGTTCTTACCATGTTCTTAGGAATAATTCTCTTGGATGGGTTGACTGATGGTCCACCGATCTCGATAAGGTTCTCTTCCAGGCGTGGTCCGTTATCCCGTGGCTCACCGCTTCCGTTGAAGATTCTTCCAAGAAGATTCTCTGAGCAGGAGATTTTCATCGGGTAACCGAGGAACCGGACCTCGTCACCTGTGGAAACACCTTTTGCTCCGGCGAATACCTGCAGGGATACTACATCATGATCCAATTTGATTACACGGGCAAGTGACTTTCCGTGTGCTGAAGAAACTTCAGCAAGATCATCATTCTTAACATTATCAGCTTTTACTGTGATTACGTTTCCAGTAATTGATTCAATTTTACTATAAACCTTGCGCATTCTGACCTTCCTTATTTAATATTTGCCAGCAGTGCGGCACCCTTTTCATCAACACCTGTCTGCTTGGAAGCAAGGGCATCAAGAAGCTCTTTCTCTTTTGTCTTGAATGCATCTGTTCCCCACAGAGATCCGTTGTAGTCAAGGAAGATCTGGCGGAGCTGGTTGAAGTAGCTTCTGGCCTCGTCCTTAACTGTGAAGTTGAACTTAGCTGCCAGGATCTTGAGCAGGATGTAGAATACGTGCTGCTGTCTCTCTACTGGAACTGCGGCGTCAACTTCATCGAAGGAGTTCTGCTGGATGTATACAGCGTCAAGAAGCTCTTCCTTAAGGTAGGTGATGTAGTCGTCGATACTTGTACCTTCCTCACCTACTACCTTCATCATCTGACCGACATCGTTTCCTCTGATAAGGATGTCGCTTGCGTATTCAACATACTCAGGACCAACGATACCGCTCTTATATTTACTCCAGCTCTCCAGCGGGTGGATAGCCGGATACTTTCTTGCATCGGAACGCTCTCTGGAAAGTCCGTGGAATGCACCTACTACCTTAAGGGTTGCCTGGGTTACAGGCTCCTCGAAGTTACCGCCGGCAGGAGATACTGTACCGCCGATTGTTACAGAACCAGTCTTGCCGTTCTTGAGCTTTACGATACCAGCTCTTTCGTAGAATGCTGCGATAGAAGACTCCAGATATGCCGGGAATGCTTCCTCGCCTGGGATCTCCTCAAGTCTTCCGGACATCTCTCTCATGGCCTGTGCCCATCTGGATGTGGAGTCTGCAAGCAAGAGGACGTTGAGTCCCATCTGTCTGTAGTACTCACCCAGGGTCACTGCTGTGTATACAGATGCTTCACGGGCAGCTACCGGCATGGAGGATGTGTTACAGATGATCATTGTTCTTTCCATAAGGGAACGGCCTGTTCTTGGGTCGGTAAGCTCTGGGAACTCCTTAAGTTCCTCTACTACCTCACCTGCACGCTCTCCACATGCTGCAACGATTACAATATCAACCTCTGCGTTCTTGGATGTAATCTGCTGGAGTACTGTCTTTCCTGCTCCGAATGGGCCAGGGATACAATATGTACCGCCCTTTGCAACAGGGAAGAATGTATCGATCAGTCTTACCTTTGTGATCATTGGCTCAACTGGTTTCAGTCTCTCTGCATATGCATCGATTGCTCTCTTGACTGGCCATGTGAAGCACATGGTGAGAGGGGTTACATTTCCCTTGGAGTCTGCAATCTCTGCAATCTTGTCATTAACAGTATAGTCGCCTTCGGAAGCGATGGACTTAACTGTATATGTGTCGTACATTCCGAATGGAACCATGATCTGGTGCTGGAAGATTCCTTCTGGAACAGATCCCAGGGAATCGGCACGCTGTACTGTGTCGCCAGCCTTTACACATGGTGTGAAATGCCATTTCTTGTCCCCTGGAAGTGCATCCAGGTAAACACCGCGCTCCAGGAAGAATCCGCTGTGCTCTGCCAGCTTTGGAAGCGGGTTCTGCAGACCGTCGAACACCTGTCCCAGAAGTCCAGGACCCAGTGTTACAGCCAGCATCTCGCCGGTAAGCTCCACCTTGTCGCCTACTCCGATTCCTCTGGTCATCTCATAAACCTGCATATCGGCATTTTTACCTTTGATTCTGATTACCTCAGCCTTCAGCTTCTTGACGCCTTCGGCTGTGTTGACTACAACGTATCCTACCTCGTTCATCAGGACGTTGCCTTCAACCTCGATGGTAACCATGTTGCCGTTTACTCCGACAACTTTGCCGATGGTCTTATTTTCCACTATATCACTCATATAATACCTCTAGTTTTTTCTTGCGGCTGCAAGAATATCTGCATAAATTTTCTCGTATTCCTGTTGGCCCTTGTCCTTGTTAAGCACAGCTCTTCTGTTGAGAAGCTGGAGCTTAAGATAGTAAATAATCAGTTTGCCGATGTCGAACATATGTCCTGCCTCAAGCATGTCCAGGTAATCCCATCTTGCCTGATCCAGGATCTTCTCGCCATCCAGCGGGGAAGCCTGATTAAATGCCTCTCTTGCAATCTCAACCACTCCGGCCTCGCCAGGATTATCGCTGATGTATTTCTCAGCATCTGTTCCCTTCTTTGCAGCTCTGAGCTTGACCAGTTCGCTCCGGAGGGTGTTTTCCCAGTCGTACCAGCTTTTAAGCACAGGGTTGGTCACTGCAGCTCCCTGAACAGGAATGAGCAGTGAGGCTTTGAGTGTCTCAAAGTCTTTCTCAGCCACTGTGGATTCGCAGGCATACAGGAATTCGCTCTCTGTCATGAACTTGTCAGAATCCCACATGAGCATGGGTAACGAAGAAACAGTATAGTAGTATTGATTTGCCAAGGCTTATGCCTCCGCTTTTTTGATTCCCTCAGACAACAGCTTAGCAAGTCTTGGGTTGAGGTAATCGGAGAATACTTCTGCTATGCCTTCTGCTGAGAAATTGTGATAAGCAGAACCATCTTTTGCTTCTACATGGAAGCCGGCATCGATTGTCTTTGATGCTTTTACATCCAGGCCCTTCTTAACCTTATCAGCAAGCTTGTTCATGAGAACCTGCTCTACAGCTTTTGCATCCTTCTCGGAAACAAGCACTGTGAGATCAGCGCTGTCCTCGCCCTTCCAAGATGAGATCAGCTTAACGATCACATCGCCGATCAGCTTCTCATCCATTGCACCTTTGACCTCATTCTGAAGAATGACATTGTAAAGTGCAGTAATCTTCTCGCGGATGTTGAGAACCAGGTCTCTTCCAGCCTGCTTGATTGCCTCTTCTCCAGAAATCTTGCTCTTTGCAGCTTTGTCCTCTGCATCTGCAACGATAGCTGAAGCTTCTTTCTTGGCATTTGCAAGAATGGTTTCCGCCTTAGCCTGCGCTTCTTTTATAATCTGCGCAGCTTTGTCTTCGGCACTTTTGATACCGTCTGTCTTGATCTTATCAATCAATTCCTTTACTTGAACTTCCATAAATAGAACCTCTCGCAGCGTAATTATTTGGGTAAAATTCTATAATATTAAGGGGAAAAAGGCAATAGTTATAATAAAATACTTATAATTACAATATTTTAGAGTTCATTCATATAGTCGGCCGCCCAGCTTGTGGCCATGGCCACAAAATCGGCCAGGGTCTTGGTGAAGTATTTCTCGTTGTAATAGTTGATGTAATACCGGCGGTGGAATTGCTCGCCAGCCACGGTCACTTCGGCCAGGGTGCCGTTCTTAAGTTCTTCCCGCACTACATTCTTGGAGATCAGGGAGATACCCAGGTTCAGCTTGACCAGGTTGATGATGGCAGCGTTGTTGGTGAACTCGCCTACATCCTTGGTGCGCAGGTGGTGGCGCTGTACGAACTCCTTGAAGATTTTCCAGGTACCGCAGCCCGGTTCGTGGAGGATTACAGGAATATGATTGAGTTCCCAGATGTCCACTGTCCCCTTCTTTGCCAGAGGGTTGTCGGGGCTTGCTATGAATATGAGCTCCTCGGTCAAAAACTCCTTGGTTGTCAGCTTTGGATGGGGAATCTGGCGGGATGTGAATCCTATGTCGCTGTCCAGGTTTGCGGTGCTCTCTATCACCTTGCCATCCAGCTTGGTCATTACCGACAGGAAGATGTCGGGGAACTTCTTGTAGAACAGCTCAAGGAGCGATGGCAGGTAGTAAGCGGCAAAGGTCTCGCAGGATACTATGTCGATGCGCCCCTTGTTCTGGGACTGGAAGTCCCGGATGCTCTCCTCCACCTGAGTCTCAAGATCAAATATTTTCTCTGCCAGGGCATAGAGGGCCTCGCCTGCGTCGGTAAGGACAATCTTCTTGCCTATCTTGTTGAAGAGCACCAGATTGTGGGTGTTCTCCAGTTCCTGAATCTGTCGGGTCACCGCAGGCTGGGTGACGCACAGTTCCTGTGCAGCCCTGGTATAGCTTTTATATTTAGCTATATAGTAGAAAGTCTTGAGATGATAAAGATTCATAATAAGAATTATAAGGTATGGTTATAGAAAAAGCAAGGGAAATTTTTCAGCCCATGTATTTAAGAAGCTCGGGGATACCTTCGCCGGTATATGAACTGATGTTGAAAATGGGGTCGGCCCCTGTGATCTCCAGCATTTCCCGGGCATCGGCTATCTGCTTGGGAGTGGCTATGTCTATCTTGGTGACTACTCCTATGACAGGAACCGGGAAGGAGGCGGAGTGACCCGGAGAGTACATAAAACGCTCCTGGGTGGGATCCATGAGGAAGAGGACATAGTCCACGTCGGCGGAGAGTACCATGAGATTACGCATATAGGCCCGGTGCTCCAGATATTCGCCGGGGGTGTCGATGGCTGTCCCTATCACATCCAGGGCCTGGGTCTTCTTGTAGACCAGTTCCATGCCGCTCAAGTATTGGCTCAGAGTGGTCTTGCCGCAGGAGACAGTGCCTATCAAGAGAAGTTTTTTCATGTCTTGGTGATGTTTACTCCGGCAAAGTGCATACTGTCGCAGAGGACAGCCATGACAGCCCGGATGGCAGACTCCACATCGGCCACATCCCCGTTTATGATGAGGGAGCCGTTGAACCGGTCTACGAACACAACTTCGATGCTGCCGTGCTTGGATGCTACATCGGCGCCTATGATGGCTCCCTCGCTGGGGGTGATGGTCATGATGCCCAGGGCACCGCTCCGCTCTCCCAGCACACCCAGCTTTTTAAAGAGGGCCGGGTCGGGATTGGCTATGATATGGGCCAGAGTTATCTGTTTTCCAGGGACAAATTCCTGGATTATGCGCTGTTTGTCCTGAAATTCTATGTTCTTTTCCATATTAATATAGACTCTGTATCAGCTCCGGGTGCGGATGTGGAATAACTACATGGGAAATAAGCATACCTTCGGCATTTGGGGTGTGGATACCTGCGTCCACTGCAGAGCGGACTGCTGCCACATCTCCGGTAAGAACCACAAAGGACTTGCCGCCTATTCCTGTTCCAAGCCGAACATCCACCAGCTCCACATCGGCAGCCTTGACTGCGGCATCGGCGCTGTAGACCGATGCGGTCACGGAATAGAACTCCATAACACCTACTGCTTCCATAACCTCGGGGTATGCAGTCATGTTGACTGCTTTAACCACCTGGGGGTGTATGTTAGGAATGACGCAGGTATCCACCACGTTCTCGCCGCCTTTTGCAACGCCGGCCTCCATGGAGGATCGCACTGCGGCCACCTCGCCGGTGAAGAGGATATAGTATTTTCCGGGGCAGCTGGCCTTTGCAAAAATAAGGCGCACATCTGCAGTCTTAAGGAGGATATCGGTAGCCTCCACCCCTCTGGCTATACTGTTAAGCTCAAGAAAACCAACTGCATCGTTCATATCGTCATTCCTTTACAATAGTAATTTTATCATCAACTGAGGCCACCCTGCCCTCTATGCTGGCATGGATCTGGGCACCCAGTGCATTCTCCGGAACCTTTGCAATAACGTCACCGGCCTTGACTTTATCTCCTTTCTTCACACAGGGGACGCAGGGTGCTCCCACTGCCATCTTGAGCGGTATGGAAACCTGGTCGGCCTGGTATTCGACAAAAGTCTTGATATCGGTATCGTAACAGGAGGCAAGGCCCATGCGGCCTGCCAGCTTCTTGGAAGGAGCTTTGCGGTTCTCCCGCTCGGCGTCTGCAGCCAGGGCTATGTCCCCGGCATTGTATTTAAGCTTCCGCGCAGCCATTTCCCGCTTGATCAGGCCGTTGATCCGCCGGGGCTGGAGCCCCATGGGGCAGGCGTAGATCTCGCAGACGCCGCACTCGCAGCACAGCTGTGCCGCCTGAATTTCTGGGTCATCCAGAACTGAAGGTATATCTGCGGACACCGCCAGGCGGCGCATGATCTTATGAGGATGGAGGGGATGACCCAGAAGCGCCCGGGGGCACAGCTGGGTACAGAAGGAGCACTGGATGCAGGCCGACCTTGCCCTGCTCAGCATATGCAGGGGGTTCATGTCCTGGTATCCGGCGTGATAGCCGTCGGCCGGCAGCACCAGAATACCGGATGTGGTCTTGGTCACAAACTCCTTGTCCAGATTCTCCTGTTTTATAATACGTCCCATGGCAGGGCCGCCGGATACCAGCACGAACCTGTCGTTCAGTGTGCCGCCGGCCAGCTCAAGGCACTTGGCAAAGCTGGTTCCCACAGGTACCTTAAGGACAGTCGGCTTTGCCACATCACCGTTCACTGTCAGGTACTTCTGGGTGAATGGAATATCCTCAAGGGCATCCTGGATTGCCAGCATGGTTCCCACATTGTCTACAACAGCCCCTACTTTGCCCGGGATGCCGCCCGGCGGCACAATACGGCCGGTGACTTCGTAGACCAGGGTCTGCTCGTCCCCTGCTGGATAAAAGCTTTCAAGCTCATGGATAGTGATAGGTGCACCCGCTGCCTTAATGGCTTTCTTAAGACTTTCAATCTCCTCGGTATAGTTGTGCTTAAGAGCAATGACTGCATTGGGAATAGCCAGCTCCTTCTGCACAGCACTCACTGCAGAGACTACACGGTCTGCAAAGGTACGCATGATATAGCGGTCGGTGCGGAGAAGAGGCTCACATTCAACACCGTTCACTATGAGATATTCATAGGTACCGCCCAGTTTTACCGCAGTCGGGAATCCAGCGCCGCCACAGCCGGCGACACCTGCATCTCTCACTTTATCCTTAAGACTCATTTAGCTTCCTGTCCAATCTCAAGATTATCAATAATTGCGACAATAGCCTCATCAACAGGCATATCGTCCCTTCCAAACACCTTGCGGGCTGTAGAGCCGGAGACTACAATAATCTGGTCGCCGATTCCGGCACATACTGTATCTGCAGCCACGAAAACCTCTTTATTGCTCTTTCCCGGTTCGTCCTCCTGGACTACCATGAGCTTGAGGCCCTCAAGGCGCTCCTCTTTCTTTGTGGCCCACACATGGCCGATCACTCTGCAGATCTTCATTCCAGAACCACCTTGAGCTTAGCCCGGGTAAACACATCCTTGGCCAATGGGGTAAGGATGGAACCTGCCGGGAGTGTCACCTGATCCTTTGCACCGGCTGCCAGCTTAAGGGCGTCAGACTCGGTTATAAGCCTGCTGTCCTGAGCCGGGAATACCGGCATATGGGCTGCTGCTGGCTTTGAAGGATACTTGGGCGGAACGGCCTGCTGCACCTTGAGCTGCAGGTTGCTGTCCAGAAGCTTCACACCGTAGATCTGGAGCTTCTTTGCAAACTGCTCATACATGTTGTAGAAGGCGCTGCTTCCCTTTCCTGCAAACTTGCGGTAGCACAGGGCACAACCTGTCATAAGCACATCCACTCCCTCAAGGAGGGCATAGATTATGGCATTTGCAACCGGGTCGCCTGTCTTGCCGTTTGCTGCGTCGGAAAGCTGGGCAAGGGAAAGCTTGGTTATGATCACCTGATCATACTTGAGCACATTCCGCTCTGCCTTGAAATCCTCTATGTCGTATATTGCGGCACCGGTAAGAATCCCCTCTGGGAGCGGATCCTTAGGGCCTACAAGCAGCACTTTCTTACGCACTGATTCAACCGGACAGTCTGCCGGACATGCTGCCTGCTTTTTCTGGGCAATAGTGTCCATCACCTGCTTGGTGATCAATGTAACAATATCGTCAATACTCATTTCTGACATATTCACCACCGTTTTACTATGAACGCTTTTGTGCCGTCTTTGACACAGGCTGCGTTGGCCTCGTCGAAATCGATGTGCATGGCCAGGAAAGCCTTGGATTTATCCTTGACCCGGGCTATTACATTCTCAAGCACCACAGGACGGTCCGATGCCAGCTGGACACTCATCCGCTGACCATCTTTCACCTGATAGACCTGTGCATCCTCTGTAGTCATGTGGATATGGGCCTGGGCAATGATGGCGCACTCCTTTGCTTTGATGCACCCCTCTTTGCCTATGATCAGCATATCACCGCTGCCATCCAGATCTCCGGAAAGGCGCACTGGAACATTTACTCCCAATGCCTTGGCATCGGTGGCTGAAAGCTCTACCTGAGTGCGCTTGCGCTCCGGTCCCAGCACCGCCACATTCTGCATAAAGCCTTTGTCGGTGACCAGCTTTACCCGCTCGTTGGAAAGGAATTCCCCGGGCTGGCTCAGCATCTTCTTGGGAGTAAGCCGGTAGCCTTTCCCAAACAGCGCCTCCACATCCTCAACAGTAAGGTGCACATGCCGGGCTGAAACCTCAACCAGGATTCCCTCCTTGCTGTCGGCAACTTTAGGTCTGCTCTCGGCAGCATGGGCTTCTCCCAGAGAAGAGTTCACCACCTTGGCTACAATGTCCCTTATATCCTGCTCGCTGTAGTAGTTCATTTGTCCACCTGATAAATCTTTCCGATAACCTTGCAGTACATGATATAGATGCAGCTTGAGAGCCGGTTCATAGTCTCAACTATGTCCACCCTGGTGCACTTCTTACCCTCGTAGAAGGCCCTTGCAGCAGCTAATTCTGCCGCCCGCACACAGGTTCTCAGCCGGTTCAGAGCCGTACACATCTTTCCAAATTTATAGCTTGGCACAGGATGATCCATCTTAAGCTCATCCCTCATATGATGGGTTATCTGGCGCATCCTTGCGCTGTCCATACCCAAAAGGACAAGCTTCTCCAACGGTACATCCCTCACCTCGGCTGACATAACCTTACGGAGCAGCATAAGCACCTCTTCCAGGTCTGCACAGACAGCGGAATAGTGTTCCTCCACAGCTATGGTCTGGGTCCACATCACCTCTGCCATAAGGGAATCCAATGCTCCCCTGAAGGCAATGCGCGGATGGGTCTTAGAAACAAGTTTGTTGCCCCAGAGATGTGTCATCTCCTCGGGCTTATGATCAAGCTCCTCACCTGTCTCGTAGTCCACATAGGTGGCTTTTCCCTCTTTGACAGGAATCTTGGAGACAGTCATAGTCTCCTGTTTCTTTTTCTCCCCAGTCTCAAGCTCTATCCCATGCTGACGTATATAATCCATGGCGGCAGGAGTTATTACAATATCCTTGTCCACCTTGATCACTTCGTCTTCCGCATGGCGGGAGCGCAGTTCCACATCTGAAAGCACTTTGCGTCTCAAAGGTCACCGCCTTCTGTTACATCTCAAGCTTAGGAAGAATGTATTCTACTTCTTCGTGTGGTCTTGGGATTACATGTACGCTCACCAGCTCTCCTACTCTGGATGCTGCTGCTGCACCTGCGTCTGTTGCTGACTTAACAGCACCTACATCTCCCCGTACCATTACAGTTACAAGTCCGCCGCCTACATGTACCTTGCCGATAAGCCGTACATTCGCAGCCTTTACCATTGCATCTGCTGCCTCGATTGAGCCTACAAGTCCTTTTGTCTCAACCATTCCCAATGCCTGTAAATTTGCCATAGTAATCTCCTTTGTTTCTTTTGTTTTCTTTGTTGTTGTACTCATAGCTTTTTCACATCTCAAGTTTTGGAAGAATATACTCAACTTCCTCGTGTGGTCTTGGGATTACATGCACGCTCACCAGCTCTCCTACTCTGGATGCTGCTGCTGCACCTGCGTCTGTTGCTGACTTAACAGCACCTACGTCTCCCCGTACCATTACAGTTACAAGTCCGCCGCCTACATGTACCTTGCCGATAAGCCGTACATTCGCAGCCTTTACCATTGCATCTGCTGCCTCGATTGAGCCTACAAGTCCTTTTGTCTCAACCATTCCCAATGCCTGTAAATTTGCCATCTTCTCCTCCTGTATTTACATTCATTTTTTTATTGCAATTTTGCTAAGATCGACCGGGTAATCCGCTCGATATCTTCCTTTGTCAGCATGCTTGCTCCCTTTGCCTCTGCCGCTGCCGGTATCTCGGCTGCTGCCGGCTTCTGTACCGGTGCAGGTGCAGGCTTATCGCCCCGCAGGTCTGCAAGCTCTTTTATTCCATAGGCCACCCGCTTGATGTTGATCAAGTTGAGAGGTCCTACGTTGTCCGATGTGGCACTGCCACCCATTGCTCCGCAGCCCAGTGTGAGGGCTGGAGCCAGACCTGTGGTGGCACCTACGCCGCCCAGAGATCCGTTTGTATTCACCAGAAGCCTTGATACCGGCTTCTTAAGTGCAAATTCTCTGATCACACTTTCGTCCTGGCTGTGGATAGTCATGGTGTGGCCTACTCCCTCGTTATGGAGAATTGCCATACAGCGCTCGCATGCGCTTTCCCAGTCTTTCTCCACATAGAAGGCCAGGATAGGACACAGCTTTTCCCGTGAATATGGGTTGTCCTTGCCCACTGTGGTCTGTGGTGAGATGAGGATCCGTGTGCCCTCTGGAATAGAGAGGCCAACCTTCTCGGCGATAACCTTGGCGCTCCGGCCTACGATTGCAGGGTTCATGGTGCCGTTGGCCCGCATGATGAAACGGCCCAGCTTGTCAGATTCCTCAGGACTCAGGAAGTAGCCGCCCTGTCTCTTGACCTCGGCAATAACCTGGTCCTTTATGCATTCTTCGGTCACAATGCTCTGCTCCGATGCGCAGATTGTGCCGTTGTCAAAGGTCTTGCTCTCGAATATGCGGCGCACTGCCTCTTTGATGTCGGCCGATTTCTCGATGTAAGATGGGCCGTTTCCGGGGCCTACACCCAGAGCGGGGTGGCCGGAGCTGTATGCAGCCCGCACCATAGCTTCGCCGCCGGTGGCCAGGATTATGCCTACATCCTTGTGCTTAAGGAGTGCTGATGTTCCTTCTGGTGACGGGATTGTGACACACTGCACTATGCCGTCCGGGGCACCGGCGCTCTTTGCTGCCTGGGCCACGATTTTGTATGTCTCAAGGATACAGTTTTTTGCATTGGGGTGCGGGCTGATGACTATTGAGTTCCCCGCCTTGATGGAGATCATGCTCTTGTACATGACTGTGGAGGTCGGGTTTGTGGAAGGAATCAGGGCTGCTACGACTCCCATGGGGACTGCAACTTCCATAAGGTGTTTTGCCTTGTCATCTTTGATGATTCCCACAGTCTTGATATCTTTGATAGCTTCCCAGGTAAGGGTGCTTCCAAGGATGTTCTTGAGAATCTTGTCCTGCCATACGCCAAAGCCTGTCTCCTCGCTGGCCATCTTGGCAAGGCGCTCTGCATTCTTGGCACCCTCTATGGCTATAGCCTCGCAGATCCTGTCTATCTTCTCCTGGCTGAATTCGGCCAGCTCTGCCTGGGCTGCCTTAGCCTTTGCAACCAGATCTCTGACCTCTTGTATCGACTGTAAATCTCTGTCCATCTGCATCCCCCTGCTCAATAGCGTATCGGTTTTTCGGCAACTGCACATACTGCATCTGCAAATGCCTGACAGGCTGCCTTGCAGGCTGCCTGGTCACCGGTCAAAAGTCCTCCGGCAAAGTTGGTCTCTGTCGGTGGTCCATAAAAAGCATTCATTGTCACTTCTGCCACCTTGATAGCCGCATCCAGTCCCATGATAGCCTCCATAGGAGGGGCAATCAGATATGCCATGGCTGTCCCCTCCGGCACTCCTGCTCCCTTGGAAAGGTAGCTTCCGGTGCGGGATATGCACTGGGCAAAGTAGACGATGGAACCATCATCGTTGGCTGTGTAGAAGTGAGCCTCGTTCTTTATAAAGTTCACGGCAGCCTCCAGTCCACTCCGGACTTCGGAAGGGCTGTCCCCTGATATGATGCCAAGGAATTCTCCTGCCAGCTTGGTACTTGCATTGGAGGAACCGGCGTAAAGACTTCTTGCGTATACCACCTCAACACGTGCCTTCTTGGTTGCTTCATCAAGGGCAACATAGGAGACATCATCGCAGTCGGTGGAGATAAGCCCCAAGCTGATATGTCCCTCGGGAAGCTTAAGCTCCTTTGCCAGATATGGGTTCACATTCGGGATGATGTTTACACTCAATATGTTGGTCTGAATCGGTTCTCCCTTCATTCTCTCCTCACTTGACCAGATCTACACCGCTGGCCTTGGCAGCCAGTATCTTCTCTATGACTTCCACAATGTAGGCTCCTGCCTCTACAGCAGAAAGGCCGTCCTTGTGGATATTGGACACAACTGTGCGCTTGGACTCGGGTATTCCCACATGGGCATTGTACACAATGTATGCACTCATGCTCTCCGATGTGGCAAGTCCAGGCCGCTCACCTATAAGAACACACACCACCTTGGCACCTACAATCTCAGCCACCTGATCCTCCGCAGCCACACGTCCGTACTTCATAAAGAATGGAGTGCCTACTGTAAGTCCCTTGCTCTCAAGGCCTTTCATAAGAACCGGCATAATCTTGTCCAGGTTGGCATTGATGGCTGTGGAGCTGAGACCGTCGGCAGCATAGATCTGCACATCCGGGTTCTTGGCGCACTGTTCCTTGAGGGTGGCAACACCTTCCTCCGACAGCTTCCGGCCCAGATCAGGACGGGTGATGAATATATCCTTGGTGTCGCACTGGGTCTTCACACTGAACAGGTTCATACTCTTAAGAAGGTTCTCATCAACATCCTTCATAACAGCATCCCTTGCTTTCGCATGATCGGCCCTGAGGGTCAGCATGGTCTGGGTGTTGAGACGGGCGCCGCACTTGCCTACGCCGATACGGGCGGTGGTCCGCTTTTTCATGTGGGACAGTTCGGTCGGATCTATAGGATTCTCCAGAAGTGGAATCTTTTTCACCTCTTCGGAGGCAATATCGAAATCTGGAGGAAGCTCTTTCTTCTCCGGCTTCTCCTGTGGTGTAAACGGTGGAGGCACCGGCTTGTCAGGCGCTTTCCAGCCTGCCTTCTTAAGCTGTGCTATAACTTCTGCTGTAATCAGGGCTACAAGTTCTTCTCTATCCATCTCTAGCTCCTTGCGTTGGAGAAAATTGTAGGATCTCCAGCCCTGTCAGTAAGTTTTCCATTTTCCATTATGCCCATCTTCTCAAGCCACTGCTCGAATTCCTTTATTGGCCGCAGGCCCAGGATTTCCCGGACCGCCTGGGAATCGTGATATGCGTTGGTCTGATAGTTCAGCATTACGTCGTCACTGGTGGGAACGCCCAGGATGTAGTTCACCCCAGCCCCTGCCAAGAGGATTGCCAGGTTCTCTATATCGTTCTGGTCTGCCATCATGTGGTTGGTGTAGCAGCAGTCACAGCCCATGGGGATGCCTGAGAGCTTGCCCATGAAGTGGTCCTCAAGGCCTGCCCTGATGACCTGGCGGCTGTCGTACAGGTATTCCGGTCCGATGAAGCCTACTACTGTGTTTACCATGAAAGGTTTGAATTCCCTTGCAAAGGCGTAGCACCGGGATTCCATTGTCACCTGGTCGGCGCCGTAGTGGGCATCGGAGGAGAGCTCACTTCCCTGTCCTGTCTCGAAGTACATTACGTTTGGACCTTTGGCTGTTCCCTTGTCCTTAAGGAGAGCCTGTGCCTCCCGTACTGTGTCGGCGTTGAAGCCGAAAGCATTGTTTCCTTTCTGGCTGCCGGCTATGGACTGGAATATCATGTCGCAGGGGGCGCCCCGCTTAACTGCCTCTATCTGGGTGGTAATATGGCCCAGTACGCAGATCTGGGTAGGAATCTCGAACCTGTTCTTTATCTCGTCGAACCGCTTTAAGATGGCGGCCAGGCTGGATACTGTGTCGTTCACAGGGTTAAGGCCAAGGAGGGCATCGCCGCAGCCATAGGAAAGGCCTTCAAAGAGGGAGGCGGTTATGCCGTCCACGTCGTCGGTGGAGTGGTTGGGCTGGAGGCGGGTGGAGAGGCAGCCCCGTCTGCCTATGGTGGTGTTGCAGGTGGCGGTAACCCGCACCTTGTTGGCACCGTAGACCAGATCCAGGTTGCTCATGAGCTTGCACACACCTGCCACCACCTCTGCGGTAAGGCCGTTTGAAAGCCGCCTTATGTCATCCTCGGTGGTCTTGTAGTCCAGTATATATTCCCGGAGCTCTGCAATGCTCCAGTTCTTGATGCCGTCGTAAACCTCCGGCACTATGGAATCCTGATTTATCCGGGTTACCTCGTCATCCTCGTAGGAGACCACCGGGTTCTCCCGCAGGTCCCGCACTAAAAGGCGGCTTAACACGGCCTTAGCAGCCACCCGCTCCAGATCCGAGGTTGCGGCGATGCCTGCCAGCTGATCCCCCGACTTGGCCTCGTTGGCCTTTGCCAGCACTTCCTTGATAGATTTGAACTCGAAGCTCTTTCCAGCTAAAACAGTACTCAGTCTCACATCTATCCCCTTATCCGAAAAGCAGTGTCTTCACGATGACTGGAACCACAAGCCCGTCCATAAGAGGGCTCCCGATATCTAAGTAATCTCCATCTTCCACGCTTACGCTGTCGATGGAGGCGATTTTCCGTTTTTTATCCGAGGCATTGCTCATGGCTATACCAAGGGCCTTGGCAATATCCTCTTCCGAAATGACAATGAGGGGGGCATCAGCTGGCAGTACAGCCTCTGCACACTTTATAAGGCAGCCGGCAGCCAGTTCCAGGGTCTGGAATGTGGGGTTGTGAGGCCCCTTCACAGCCAGAATGATCTGGCTTGAACTGGACTGGGACATGAACCACTTGAGTCCTTCCATAAGAGGCTCGCCCTCACCTTTGAATATAGCTTCTTCCACATCAGCCGGCAGCTTGTACACCGGTGTATTCTTGAGGGGGAAGATGCCTCTGGAATAGTAGATGGTGCTGCCAGACAGATTCATGGTGTAGGTGCCGGCACCCACAACTGTGGCTCTTATAGTCTGGCTTGCCTCTATCTGGCGGGCTTTTGCGAAGTAAGGGTTGCTGCGTATGGAGCGGCCCAGGAGAATACCGATATCGCCAAAGGCAAATAAATCATCCGAGGTGCTCTTCACACAGTCTGCCACGCCGCCCGAGAAGCATATCCGTTCTATAGGCTGCCTAAGCATGTCTTTGCTGCTGGTCCTGGTCCGCACACCCTCGGCCAGGGTCGTAAACTCCTTAAGCCCTACCGACTGGGCCAGGATATCGGCCATAGCATCGGTAATCCGGGACAGGGTGCTTACATCGGTTCTGCTTCCAACTGCAATCCTGGCCCCGATCTGGTCTGCTATAAGCTGGGCCGAGGGGGCTATGTACTGGATTGTGCCATCCTTGTCCAGCCTGATCAGGCGGCCGCCGATGTCGTAGCAGGTCTTGGCTGTGACTTTACCGCTGTCGAACAGGGCTATGTTGGTGGTTCCACCGCCGATGTCCAGGTTCACCACGGTGCACAGGTTGTCTATGCTGTACTGATATGCTCCGCTTCCCTTGCCGGAAATTACAGACTCAAGGTCTGGTCCTGCGGTGGAGACTACAAAGTCGCCGGCAAAGTCGCTGAGCGTTTCCAGCACTGTCTTGGAGTTCTCCTTCCGGGCCGCCTCGCCTGTTATTATTACTGCGCCGGTATCCACCTGGGAAGGCTGGAAGCCCGCCTTCTGGAACTCGGCTGCAACTATGTCCCTGACCTTGTCGCCGTCTATGAACACCTGCTGTTTCAGGGGAGTGAAGAAAACAGGGCTCTGATAGATGATTTCCTTATCAAGGACAGATATGCGGGGAACTGTGAAATAGGAGGCTGTGTTGTCTATTGTGATACGGCTGAAAATAACCTGAGTTGTAGTAGTGCCGATATCGATACCGACACTCAGAATCTTAGACATCGTTCCTCCCCTTTTAGTATAATAACATTATTTATATATTTTTTGCAAATACTTTCTTTAGAAAAAAAGGCGGATATGAAGTTATCATACCCGCCCTATATTTTTAGAGAGAAAAAGTTAATAGTTATAATCTGGAATTTCCCGTTCGGTATGGTGTACCTTTATTCCGGTTTCTTCACAGATCCTGAATACATCCTCACAGTCAAATGCCTCTTCTGGAACTACACAGCCTGTTCCATGGCTCTTGCCCTGTGCAATGAGGATTGCGCCTGCACCCATCGGTGTACCTACGTTCCTGATGTATGCATTGAGTCCTTCCCATCCTGGTACGCTTCCGTCAGAAGTTGGGTGTGTATGGTAGTATACTTCCTCATACTTCTTTCCGTCCCGCTCGCCCAGCATCTGGATATAGAGGCAGTAGCCGTAGAAATCGGTTACATGTCCTACTTCCTTCTGATACAGGTACTGGCCCAGTACATCCATGATCTTCATCTCTTTGCCGTCGCAGATGAAGGTGTCATTCTGCATGATGCCCCATTCATAGAGAGCCTTGATGAGCCGCATGTTCTTCTGTGGCCATGTTCCTCTTACCTCGATGAGTCTTGGTTCCTTGCCGATCTTGCAGAGCCACTGCTTTGCAGTTCTGGTCTCAGCATGTGGGATGATATACTGTGGAGTTACTCCATAGGGGGCAGGAGATGGGATAAGTCTTTCCCGTGCAAATGGAGGAACATGCTTATATTCTCCGTTCTCATATACCATTCTTCCTGGATCCTCAGGATCGTATTCCATGGATGTTGTCTCGAAGATGGAAGGAGAATAAGCGATTGGTCTGTATGCACAGTGGCTGATTCTTACTGTATCGATCTTGTCGAGCAGCTTTGATCCGGCCTGTACCATTGCATCTGTCATACCTGGGGTCATTCCGAAGCCAGGAACCATAATCTTTCCGATTTCCTTGAAACCATCGCTGTACTGATACTCTGCGCCGATTCCGTTCAGGTTGATTCCATCGCAGCCAGCCTTGAGGATAACTCTTGTGGAGATTCCGTTCAGACTGATCTTGGTTCCGTCCATAACCAGGTCATAGCCTTTGATTTTCTCAATAGCACCAGCCTCGTCATTGACAATATCAACTTTCACTACATCAATTCTTGGGTCCTTGAGCTCATCCTTCAGCTTGTTGGCGCCCTCTACATTGATGTCACCGATTGTGATTTTCTCGAAAAGACTCTTATCTGTAAGCTTTGAAACAGTTCTGAGAGACCAGCCGCAAATATTACCTGCTCCCAGTACAAATAATTTCTTTCCCATTCTTTTTTGCCTCCTAAATAAACTTCCGTTATAGTTTTTATTAAATCGCCTTATGGTCGCCCATAAGGCAACTTATCACTTAATCATGCCCATCTCTTTATAGAATTTGGTAGCACCTGGGTGGAATGGAAGGATCTTTCCATCCTTGTTTCCGCCAAGAGCAGTCTCCAGGCTTACAGCCTTAGTTCCTGCAGATACGCCCTGGATCTGAGCAAGTCCTTCTTTACTGTACATAGCCTTGAGAATCTTGTAAACGAATTCCTCTGGAACATCCTTGTTTACGATTACATAGCCACCGATACTGATGGTCTCAACAGGCTCGTCAACGCCGTTGTACATTCCTGCTTTGATTGTGTACGGATCATACCATGGGTAGTCTTTCAGAATCTTTTCCCGGTCTTTGCCGCCGATAGCCAGCAGACGGATAGGTGTCTGAGCAGAAGCCTCCATGATTGAACCTGATGGCTGTGCGGTTGCATAGCCCAAGCACTCAAGCTGGCGGTCCTTGAAAGCTGTTACACGCTCTGAGTGGGAGAGTGGTCTCCAGTCCAGCATGTCTTTGGTGATTCCAAATCCAGAAAGAGCCTCGATCCATACCAGCTCGTCCCCAGAGCCTGGTGAACCGAAGCAGAATCCTTTCTTCTTTCCGCCTGCAGGTGTCTTAAGGTCTTCAAAAGTCTTGATGTCTCCGGACTTCATTACCATAGCGCAAAGTGCGTTTGGATACAAGTCTGTGATGAAGCGGATGTCCTTGTGCGGATCTCCCTGGAAAATGCTTGTTGCATTGTATGCATATGATGCGATACTTGGCTCTGCCAGTCCAAGCTGAGCCTCGTCCTGTGCCATAAGGCGGATGTTCTCTGCTCCGCCGCCGGTTGCCTGTACTGTGATGTTCAAACCTTCATACTGTTCTGCAACTGCACCAATTTTACATGCACAAGAATACCATGTTCCACCTAAGCTGGAACTTCCCATAACTGCCTTGAAATTCTCTTCTGATTTTCCTTTTGCAAAAGCTGTCTCAGAAACTAGTAAGATACAAAGGATCAGGAAAAGAACAACTAAACTCTTTTTCATAGTTTCCTCCTAAAGATTTGTTATAATTAATTTCAACCCAAGTATTGCTTTTGTCAAGGAAACATTATAGTTTGCATAATAAAATCTTATAATAAAACCAGAAAAAGTGATAACAAAACATTATCGAAAAGTTGGAGATTTTGCACATTTAAGATGAAAATGAGATGAAATGTGGGAAAAGTTATAAGAAAAAATTATAGATGATTATTCCTGAAGCAGCAGGTTGCTCTTCTTTTCTGCGCTCAGTGTTGATGGCGAGCCATGTCCCGGCAGCAGGAGGTACTCCCCATCCAGACCGAATATCTTCTGCCGGATCAGGGCAGTCATGGCCTTCTGTTCTGAAAGACCGGCGGTCTGGCCCGTGTAACCTGCCATAAGGGTGTCGCCCGTGAACAGCATGTTCTCTATTATATAGATGACAGAATCTTCGGAATGGCCAGGCACAGGTATTGCCCTCACCTCCATGCCGGGCAGGCTGAAGGTGGTCTCCTTAGCAATAAGGTTGGTCTTGAAACCGAAAACTGAACTTTTCATGCTGTATATCTGTGCATCATAGATCTTCATGATGGTCGGAATGCCATGGGTATGATTAATATGGGAATGGGTCAGGAGCACATGGGAAATATAAAGATCATGCTCTTCCACCAGGTTCAGCAGGTTCAGGTCGAAACGCCCCGGGTCCACAATCACCGCATTCTTCTCCCCATCCTGATGGAGCAGATAAGTGTTGGTCACCTCATAGGGCTGGAATATGGTGTAGAGCTTCATCTGTCCTCTCCGCCGGCAAGCTGGTCCAGCACCTGTTTAAAACGCTCTGGCATAGGAGCGCAGAACATCATCTTAGTCTCAACACCGGGGATAAATATCTCAAGGCTTGCGGCATGAAGCATCAGGGTGGCCTCGGGGAACCGGCTGTCGGCCCGGGAATAGATGGGATCGCCCAATATGGGTGCGTTCAGGTGCTGCATGTGGACCCGGAGCTGATGGGTGCGGCCTGTGTGGGGGAAAAGGCTTAAGAATGTATAATTGCCGAACTCCTTCTCCACCTGGTATTCAGTTATTGCCTGCTTTCCTTTAGGCCCCGATGGAACCGTGAACTTCTTCCGGTTCTGCCGGTCCCTGGCCAGGTAAGTGTCTATTATATCGTGCTTCTTGGGCAGCCGTCCCCGGACTATTGCAATATAGGTTTTGCGTGTCACCTTATCCCGGAACTGTTTTGATAGGAATTCGTGGGTCTGGGGATTCTTGGCTATGATTATGACTCCCGAAGTATCCTTGTCCAGCCGGTGGACAATGCCGGGACGCACTGTATCATCATCAAACTCTTCCTCTATGCCGGATACATAATCAAGAAGGCCGTTCACCAGAGTCCCCTGGAAGTTGCCTGCGGCTGGATGGACCACCATCCCCTGCTCCTTGTTGAGCACTATAACATTATCATCCTCGTATATTATATCCAGATCCATCTTCTGAGGCTCGATATCCTCAGGACCTTTGACCTCGGCAATCTCAAGGCTAATGACGTCCCCTTCCGACACGTTCTTGGAAAGTTTGGCTTCTTTCCCGTTTATTCTCAGGGTGCAATCCCCTTTCAGACGGCTGCGGCTTATATCGGAATGCTCTGCTATATAGCGGTCAGCCCGGACCGGGGCTTCCAGAGCCTCAACTGTCAGTTCGATTTTTTCCATTTCTTTTCCGCAGCCTTGGCCGCTTTGGCCTTCTTGTTCTCCTTTATCTCCTGGATGACAAAGTCAGCCAATGTGACAACCCCAGATACAGCCAGCGCCCCCAGGGTTACCCGCTTGATTTCATTGGTGGTCATCTTGCGGCTCTTGTCGCCGCCGCCACCCAGAATGGCAGGAGAATATTCGGAATTGAAATCGTGATATCCCCAGGTGTATAAATCCATTCCCAGCTTGGTGAAGAATACCGAGAGAGGATAGCTTCCTACAAAGACTACTGTGGCACGGCGGAGCTTCTTGGTCCATGCCGGATACTCATCAGGATCATAGGGTTCCGGCAGAAGGTCTGGATAGACATTATCAAGCTCATTATTCTTGTCATTGGATGATTTGCTGTCGGCTCCGAAGAGACCTGCAGGCAGAGACAACAGAAGAATAAGCAGAAGTGCCAGAGTCCTTCTCATACGTTGTATTGGCGCGCTCCAAACAGTTTGGTTCCGATACGGATTATAGTGGATCCCTCTTCGATGGCAATGTCGAAGTCGGAGGACATGCCCATGGAAAGCTCCTTGATCTTAAGATCAGGATGACGTACATCCACTGCGTTGAAAAGCTTGACCAGATGGCGGAAAGCACCACGGACAGTGTCCCGGCCTTCCTGTGTGTTCAGGTCTGCATAGAGTGGTCCTACAGTCATAAGCCCCCTGATGTTGATATTGGGGAGTTCCCTGATTTTATCGATAGTGGCAAAGAAGTCATCCTCGGAGGTGAAACCGCTTTTGGAAGCCTCCTCTGCTGTGTTGTACTCAAGGAGAATATCAATCTTCTTGTTGAATTCCTGGCAGTATTTGTTCACTGCAACTGCTGTCTCCAGCTTGTCTATGGAATCGATGGAAGAAGCATATTTAACTGCATCCTTGGCCTTATTCCGTTGCAGGTGGCCTATAAGATGCACTTCGCCGTCGGGATAGAAGTCCGCAAATTTCTCGGAAAGCTCGTTCACCCTGTTCTCGCCGAAAAGACGCTGCCCTGTCTTATACGCAGCCTCCACATATTCATAAGGCTTGGTCTTGGTCACGCACATAAGGCGCACATCGCTCTCCTTCCGGCCAGCCCGGGCTGCAGAAGCAGCAAGCTGTTCCAGAACCTGATCTATATTTCCTTTGATCTGCTGATAAAGCTGTTCATCCATAGCAGTAACCTCTTTATTGAATTGTAAGTCCTAACAGAAAGATTTTCAAGCCTCTGCCAGGAGCCGCATAAACTCATCCTCGTCCACAATGACAGTGACTCCATTGGTCCGTGCCTTATCCAGCTTGCTCCCCGGATCTATTCCTGCCAGGAGATGGGTTGTCTTGCCTGTGACCTGGGATACCACCTTGCCTCCCCGCTTCTCTATCTCCTCTGCCGCCAGAGTACGGGGCTTGAAGTTTATGAAGCTGCCGGTGATGCACCAGGACTGCCCCTGGAACTTGCCGTTTATAAGTTCTTTCTGGAGCGGCTCATCCTGCTGGAACTTAAGACCTGCCTGACGCAGTGCCTCTATCTGCTCACGGAGTGCCGGAGATGAGAATTCTTTCATAAGGATCTGGGCAGTCTTCCCGCCTATTCCATCGAAAGATGTGAGCCGTTCTATATCGCCCGAGTCCACCACTTCGTAAAGCTTGTCTATGGAATCGATGCCGTTCTTGATAAGAGTCTCGCTTACCTTGTTGCCGATTTCGGGGATTCCCAGGGATGAGAGAACTTTGAGATATCCGGTACCTTTGCTCTTCTCCAGCCCTTTGATGATAAGATCCACTTTCTTGTCGCCGAAGCCCGGATAATCCTTGAGCTTGTGGAAATCAAAGGTGTAGAGTTCCTGGATACTGTGTATAAAGCCGTTGTCCACCAGGAATTCGATAGTCTCGCTTCCCAGGGTCTCAATATCCATCTGGGCCACTGATGCAAAGAAGATGATCTGCCCCTTTACCCGGGCGCTGCACTGCAGGTTTTTACAGAAATGGTGGGCACCATCCAGTACAAGGGTACTGCCGCAGACCGGACAGGTCGAAGGCATCTTCCACACCGGGTTCCCAACCTCGTTCTTCTCCACCACAGCCTCCACCGCAGGAATCACATCACCCCGCTTGGAAACCGTGACCTTGTCCCCCACCGCCAGCTCCAGCATGTCGATGTAATCCTGGTTGTGGAGTGTAACGTTAGAGACTGTGGAACCGCTCACCACCACAGGTTCTATCCTGGCAACCGGGGTGATGCGGCCGGTACGTCCCACCTGCACATCGATGCCTTTTACCACAGATATGCCTTCTGGGGCCTGGAACTTATAAGCTATGGCCCATCGGGGATGATGGCCGGTGTAGCCCAGCTCCTCCCTCATCTTTATATCGTTCAGCTTGATTACAAGACCGTCTATCTCGTATGGGAGGCTCTTCCGCTCCTCCCGTTCTTTCTCTATGTAGTCTGCAATGGCTTGTGAATCTCCAGCAGAAAACAGTGTGGTCCTGCTGTTCACCTTGAAACCAAGTTCCTTCAGGCGTGCCAGCACCTGGGCGTGTGTAGCCAGGGTATCCTTCTCAGGGAAGAAACCCTCGTAGATAAAGCTGTCCAACGGTATCTCCCCCGCCTCTGAGCTCTTCTGCCGCCGCAATGTACCAGAGGCAAGGTTACGTGGATTGGCATATGGAACCGCAAGGCGGTCGTTCACCATAGAGAAGGCTTCCAGCGGCAGATAAATCTCCCCCCTTGCTGTCAGGTCCACAGGCCGGGTAAGCTTAAGGGGTATGCTCTTCACTGTCTTCACATTGGCTGTGACATCGTTGCCCACAAAGCCGTTGCCCCGGGTTGCGGCCTGCACCAAAAGACCATCCTTATAAGTCAGAACTATGGAGACGCCGTCTATTTTCTCTTCTGCGATGAACTCTGCCCTGCCGCAGTTTTTCTCTGTCTTGGTGACCCAGCTCATAAGCTCATCCTTGGAATGGGTCTTGTCCAGGCTCAGGACAGGAATAGCGTGAACCACCTCGGCAAAGTCAGCCTCCAGGTCAGATCCTACCCGGAGAGTGGGAGAATCGGGCTTCTTAAACTCTGGATACTGATCCTCCAGTGCCTGAAGCTCGTCAAAGAGGCGGTCATACTCTGCATCGGAGACAGATGGCCGGGACTGGACATAATATTCATTCTGATACCTACGGAGCAGGTCTGAAAGCTCGGCAATACGGGCTTCCGGCCCTTCCTTTACAGGTTTCTGAGGTACTTCGTTATCAAAATCAAAAAGCAGCTCGCTCATTTAAAAGCTGGCAAAGGCATCGGGGAAGCCTGCGTCCCGGAAATCACCCAGGACATCCTCTTTGTCTGCAAGAGGAGCCGGCCCTGCCAATACCCGGTAGCCCACATAGGTGGTCATTTCCTTGCTTACAATAAGTACCGGATAGCTGGTCTGCACTGTATATGCGATCTGCTCTGCATTATCCAGGCTGGAGAAGAAACCAAGCTGCACATAGAAGGTGCCGGCCGGCTTAGGCAAACTCTTTCCAACGGTGTCGGCAGATACATACTTGGCCGCATTCGGATCCACATCATCGGCTGCTATGAAAGCCACAACCTTATCCTTGATGTTCTCGAACACAGCTCCCTCTTCCTCCTGAGGAACTGCGGCACCAGGAACAGAAGCAGGTCTCACTGCAGGAGCAGGAGTGCTTTTCTTTGCCGGAGCCTGTTCTTTAGCCACCTCTACGCCGTCAGGAAGAAGCTGATAGTTCTTCTTTGCCACAGGCACAATCTTGTCCTGATGCTTCTCAGGCTTAGCCGCAGATGCGGCCCGGATTACAGAAACCTGCACCACTGCGCTGTTCTTGCGCTTTATTCCTATCTTCAACGCAGCATCATAGGAGAGCACCATGAAGGAATCGGATTTGTCCACAATGTAGACATCAACTGATTTGCTGTTGGACTTGTTTGTAACCTTTACAATGCTCCCTACAGCAATAGTGTCAGAAGCACCATAGTAGCCCCGGTCTGGGAAAAGGCCGGCCGGACACATCACTGCATCACCCTCCTGCACAGCTTCGTCAGCATACAGGAAACCACAACATAATACTAGTAGAATACATATAATAAAAGCAGTTGATTTTTTCATATAACTCTCCGATAATAGTATAAAGCAAAAACCGCTTTTTAACAAGCGAGGATATTATGGAAAGAATAAGGATTTTTGACACCACCCTCAGGGACGGCGAACAGGCCCCCGGCGCAGCTATGAGCCCAGAGCAGAAACTGGACATAGCAGAACAGCTGGCAAAGCTGGGTGTGGACAACATCGAGGCAGGATTCCCTATCTCGTCACCGGTGCAGATGAAGGCAGTCAAGCTGATTGCCGAGAATGTACGCACCACAGGTGTATCAGCCCTTGCCCGGGCGCTCACTGCCGATATCGACGCAGCCTCAGAAGCTCTCAAGGGAGCGGCAAATCCTCTTATCCATACCTTTATCGCAACCTCCCCTATCCACATGATGTACAAACTCAAGAAACGGGAGGATGAGGTTCTCTCCATGGCAGCAAAGGCTGTCCGCTATGCCCGCAGGTTCACAGACCAGGTGGAGTTCTCCCCGGAGGATGCAACCCGGAGCAATCCTGAGTTCCTCTTCAGAGTGCTTGAGAAAGTCATCAATGCAGGAGCCCGGATCATCAATATCCCGGACACAGTGGGCTACACCACCCCTTCTGAGTTCTACGCCCTTATCCAGGCCATCAAGGAGAATGTGCCAAATATCGACAAAGTGATTCTCTCTGTCCACTGCCACAACGACATGGGCTTGGCAATCGCCAACACAATATCAGGTATCCAGGCAGGAGCACGGCAGGCCGAGGTGACAGTGAACGGAATCGGAGAGAGAGCAGGCAACGCCTCCCTTGAAGAGCTGGCCATGGTATTCAACGTGCGCAAGGACATGCTCCACTTCACAACCGGAATCAACACAAAGCAGATTTATAAGACATCACGGCTGGTGGCAAACACCATCAACTACCCTGTGCCGAAGAACAAGCCGGTGGTGGGAGAGAACATCTTTGCCCACGAGGCAGGCATCCATCAGGACGGTGTCCTCAAGAACCGGGAGACCTACGAGATCATGTCCCCCGAATCCATCGGAAAGGATCACAACGATATAGTACTGGGCCGCCATTCCGGCTTCAACGGCTTCAAGAAAAGGGTACGTCAGCTGGGCTTCAAGCTCACCTCCGATGAGTTCAAGAAGATCTACCCTGTGTTCCTCAAGATCGCAGACAGCAAGACCGAGGTCTTTGACGAAGATATAGTAGCAATTGTAAACGACGAGCTTGGTAAAAAGACCGACACCATGCGGATGAAATATTTCAGCATCCTTTCTGGCAACTCAGGAATATCCACCGCAACTGTGGAGATAGAGGATGCCAACGGCTCAAAGCAGGAGGCAGCTATAGGCGACGGCCCTATTTCGGCTGTGTTCAACGCTATAGATCGGGTAACCGGACTCCATGCGGTTCTGGAAGAATTCCTTATCCAGGCTGTAAGCCCCAGCCGTCTGGCTGTAGGAGAGGCTTCGGTAGTCATCAATGTGGATGGAAGGAAATTCTCGGGTAAAGGTGCTTCCACCAACATCCTTGAGGCAAGTGCCAAGGCATATCTCAACGCGCTGAACAAATCCAAGATAAGCAGCGAGAGCGAGGCAGAATGAAAAAAATAGAACTCTTCGACACCACACTCCGGGACGGAATCCAGGGAATAGACATCAACTTCAGCCTGGCAGACAAGATCCTGGCCACCCGTAAGCTGGATGACCTGATGATAGATTTCATCGAAGGGGGCTTTCCCTCCTCCAACAAGAAGGATGCCCTTTATTTCGAGCGGATGAAGAAGATCAAGCTGAACCACGCCAAGGTGGTTGCCTTCGGCTTTACAAAGAACCCTAAGGACAAGACAGAAAAAGATCCTCACCTGCAGTCGCTCCTGAAGGCAGAGACCGAATATGTGACCCTGGTGGGGAAAGCATCCAGGGCCCATGCCGAGAAAGTCCTAGGAGTAGACCCGGAGAAAAACCTTGAGATGATCTATGAATCTGTGAAGTTCCTGACTGACCATGGATGCAAAGTCATCTTCGATCTGGAGCACTTCTTCGACGGTCTCCTGGTGGACCGGGAGTATACCCTCAAGACCATGGATATAGCAAAAGAGGCCGGTGCTGTACGGCTTGTCATGTGCGACACCAACGGCGGAATCCTGCCCATGCAGCTGCACAAGACACTCTCCAATATCAAACTGAAAAAGTATCCCCCTATCGGAGTACATTTCCACAACGACTGCGGCACTGCTGTAGCCAACTCCCTCACTGCAATAGAGTTTGACAACATTGACCATGTGCAGGGAACCATAAACGGCTGGGGCGAGCGGTGCGGAAACACCAACCTGTGTGTCCTGGCACCAGATATCTGCCTCAAGACCATGAATACCGTGAATGTGGCAGACCGTCTCCATCTTATGACACATACATCCCGCTATTTCTTCGAGCTGGCCAACATACTGCCGGACAAGCGGCAGCCCTATGTGGGCGAGGCAGCCTTCAGCCACAAGGCGGGGCTCCATACCGATGTTGTACTTAAATCGGGCAACCTTATAGAGCATGTTTCATCCTCTGCCGTTGGAAACTACCGCCAGATACTCCTCTCTGAGCTTTCCGGCAAATCAACAGTGCTGGCCAAGATGAAGAAGTTCGGCGACTTCAACAAGAACAGTCCCGAGGTGCAGAAAGTGCTCAGGCTGCTGAAGAACAAAGAGGCGGCAGGCTACGAATACGAGGCTGCCGAGGCTTCCTTCATGCTTCTCATCGCCAAGTGCCTTAAGAAGTACAAGCCTTTCATGGAGCTCAACAACTATCACCTGGAATCCTTCAAGACAGGGGAAGCTCCTGCCAAGACTGTAGCCCGGGTGTTCATGACTACAGCCACCAAGAATGTCATGGGAGCAGGAATCAGCGTAGGTCCTGTGGATGCCCTGAATGTGGCGCTCCAGGGAGCATTGCAGCCCCTCTATCCGTTCCTCAAGAGCATTTCCCTTATCGACTATAAGGTAAGAATCTACGACCCGCAGTCTGCAACAGCAGCCAAGGTAAGAGTACTTATCCGCTCCTCTGACAAGAAGCAGGAATGGGATACCATAGGTGTTTCGGAGAACATAATCGAGGCTTCCTGGGAAGCAATGGTGGACAGCTTGGATTATTATTATAATTTTTTAAAAGATAAAAACAGTTGACAATTATCTGTCAATTATGTAATGTTAATTGTCTTTGCCCGGTGGTGTAATTGGCAACACACGAGATTCTGGCTCTTGCATTTGGGGTTCAAGTCCCTACCGGGCAGTAGAAATTGATGGTCCCCTCGTCTATTGGTTAGGACATGAGATTCTCATTCTTAAAAGAGGGGTTCGACTCCCCTGGGGACTATCTTTTTTTTTATTTCTCATTAAGGAGAACAAAATGAAAAAATTAATCGGTCTTATTACTGTAATCTTTACACTTTCTATTCTTGCACCAACATTCGCATTCTCTGAGGAGAGCAAGGCAAAACAGTTCTGGCTCCAGACAAAACAGAGCGTGAAGGAAGCTGGTCAGGACATCAAAGAAGGTACCAAGAAGGCTGGTAAAGAGATTAAAGAAGGCGGCAAGGACGCTGGCAAGCAGATCGGCGACAAAGCTAAATCAGAAGAGAAGAAAGGCGAAGCTAAAGCTAAGAAAGACGTAAACGACGCCAAGAAAGAATTCAGCAACTGATTTGAACTTCTACAATTCACTTTTAAATTCACTGCCAGATGAGCCTTTTCTCTTAGGGAAAAGGCTCAAAAATCATTTTGCGGTATTAGTACCTTTCATCGGCAGTAAAAAAGATGCCATCCTATTCGAACTGAGGGCCAGAGGGATACGGCAATCCGGGGAGATATGCTTTCCCGGCGGCATGGTGGAGCAAGGGGAATCTCCCACAGAATGTGCAATCAGGGAATGCACTGAAGAACTGGGCATTGACCAGTCCCAGGTAGAGATTACTGCAAAAGCTGGATGCATTGTCTCCCATAGAGATGCAATAATCCATGTCTTTATAGGAGTTCTGAATATAGAAAGCCCAGCAGATGCAGAACCCAATAAAAAAGAGGTGGCAGAGCTCTTCGCAGTGCCATCATCCTTCTTCACAGAGACTAAGCCAGAGATTTATCAGGTGGATTCCTTTACCGAAACAGGCAACTTCCCTGTCAAAGAGCTTAAGCTGCCAAAGCGGTACTATGGCACCTGGGCCAACGGAAAGCGGAATATCTATGTCTACAAGTACGGCGATAAAATCATCTGGGGTCTTACCGCCGCCATTCTTTATGAGTTAATCAGTCTCTTGTGAGGCTGTGGTACTTGATCCGGTGAGGCTGGTCCGCATCAATTCCAAGACGCTTCTTCTTGTTCTCCTCGTACTCTGAGTAGTTGCCCTCGAACCAGAACACTTTGCTGTCTCCCTCGAATGCCAGAATATGGGTGGCAATCCTGTCCAGGAACCACCGGTCGTGGCTGATTACGATCACACAGCCGGCGAAGTTGAGGATACCCTCCTCCAGTGCCCGCATAGTGTTTACATCCAGGTCATTGGTAGGCTCGTCCAGAAGCAGCACATTGGCTCCCTCTTTAAGCATCATGGCCAGCTGGACACGGTTCCGCTCGCCGCCGGAAAGGACACCGGTCAGCTTCTGCTGGTCAGCACCGGAGAAGTTGAAGCGGGCCACATAAGCCCGGGCATTGATCTCCCTGTTTCCCAGCTTGATAATCTCGTTGCCGCCGGATATTACGTCGTAGATTGATTTATTCGGATCTACCTTCTCCCGGGTCTGCTCCACATAGGCCAGCTTAACTGTCTCACCTATGGTGATAGTTCCGGAATCGGGCTTCTCCTGCCCTGTTATCATCTTAAAGAGTGTAGTCTTACCTGCTCCGTTAGGGCCGATTACACCGATGATTCCACCGGCCGGCAGGTTGAAGCTCATATTTTCAACAAGAATACGGTCACCATAACTCTTGGTCACATTGTCTGCCACAATGACCTTATCGCCCAGACGCGGTCCTGCAGGAATGTAGATCTGAAGGTCCTTGTCCCTCTTCTCAGTCTCTTCCTTAAGAAGGTTCTCGTATGCGTTGATTCTTGCCTTGGATTTGTCATGCCGTCCCTTGGGGCTCATGTGAATCCACTCAAGCTCACGTTTCAGTGTTTTCTGCCGCTCGGTCTCCTGCTTCTCTTCCAGAGCTAAGCGCTTCTCTTTCTGCTCAAGCCAAGAGGAATAGTTGCCTTTCCATGGAATGCCCTTGCCCCGGTCCAGCTCAAGGATCCAGCCGGCAACGTTATCCAGGAAGTAACGGTCGTGGGTAACTGCGATTACAGTTCCTTCGTACTGCTGCAGATGGTGCTCAAGCCATGCGATGGTCTCGGCATCCAGATGGTTGGTAGGCTCGTCCAGAAGCAGGATATCAGGCTTCTGAAGAAGAAGGCGGCACAGTGCCACACGACGCTTCTCGCCACCGGAGAGAACTGCAATCTTGGTATCCTCGGGAGGACACCGGAGCGCATCCATAGCCAGCTCAAGCTTGGAATCCAGATCCCAGGCTCCCATATTGTCCAGCTTCTCCTGGACCTCTCCCTGCCTTGCCAGGAGCTTGTCCATCTCGTCGTCTGTCATCTCCTTGCCGAAGGATTCATTTATCTCGTCATATTCCTTAAGGAGGGCAACTGTCTCGGCAACCCCTTCCTGAACCACTTCCTTCACTGTCTTCTCGGGGTCCAGCTTAGGCTCCTGCTCCAGGTATCCGATGGTGTAGCCGGGAGCAACCACAGTCTCGCCGTTGAACTCCTTGTCCACCCCTGCCAGGATTTTGAGGAGTGATGATTTACCGGCGCCGTTGAGGCCCAGGACACCGATCTTTGCCCCGTAGAAGTAGGAAAGATAGATATCTTCAAGAATCTTCTTCTGATTGTATGACTTGCTAACCCGGATCATCGAATAGATGATTTTGTTCTCTTCTGTTGCCATTGCTTCTCCTTTTGGTCAGATTGAAATATCAGTTATCCTGAAGCCTTTCTGCTTAAGGAATGATTTCTCTTTTATCATGGCCTGATGCCCGGCTATTGAGACCAGGACAGAGCCATCACATACAGCTTTCAGCGATTCTGCTGTCTTGATTATATCATGGTCTGTCAGTTTTAAAAGTATCTTGCGCCTTTTTTTCTTCAGCTCAGCAGTAAGTCCCTTGATGTCACGGATACATTCTTCCAGCGCCTTGGCACCTGGTGTCTTAGGTCTTAAATCACGCCCCACCAGGGTTATGACAGCCTGCTCCAGAATTGACTCGGGAATACCATGCTCGGCTGTGTATTCAAGGGATTTTATGAAGTTTCTGAATGTCTTTTCCAAAGCTGGATCTCTGTAAGAGGTGAAGATGAAAAGACGGTCAATGAAATCTGACATGGCAGATACACCATAGGCACCACCCTCCATCCGCACAGTCTCCCAGAGGCGTCCTGTGGTAAGGATGTGGGAAAGGACAGCCTCGGCCACCATATCCAGATTCTCTGATTTCTTCTCCACATTTAAGGCCATGGCATTGTAGTTCACCAGAGCGCTGGTGGCATAGCAGTCCAGACCAGGCTGTAGAACAAATGGCTTTGCCGACGGAACAATGTCAGAAGGAACTGATGTGAGCAGTGTATCAAGGTATGACACATATCTGTCCATATCCCATCCTTCAGAGGCTGCTATGCTTATTATGCGGCTCTGGCTGAAGATATATTTCTGAAGCTGCAGGAGCATTTCTGCCACCTGCTTCATCTGGGTTTCGTTGTCAGTATCAAGGCTTTCAAGGAACTTAAGCTGAGGCAGACCGCTCCACAGATCAGTCAGGTGGGAGGACTCGGAGAGCTTTCCGGAGGCAGACATCATAGCTATGTTGTTGCCGTTGTCAAAGAACTCCTCCTTAAAGTCATTCCGCATGCTTATGATTACATTCTTAAGACGCTCAAGGTCGGTCACCTGACCCTGCTGGGCCACCTGCATGATGAACTTCGCCGCCTCATAAGTCTTCTCCTCCAGGGAGGCGAAGTGGATCATAAGGCGCTTCAGCACAGGAGCATCCAGGCAAGGTTCGCAGAAGGTGGTTATAAACCAGCTGCCAGCCAGAGTATCCATACGGGATGTCACATCATAGTAGGGCATTCCCGGGAGGCCAACCTCTTCCAGAAGACCGTTGAGAAGCGGTATGTAGATAAGCTGCTCATCCCCCAGGGCAGAGGCATCAAAGAAAAGATCTGTATAGACAATGCCGCCAGTGAAGAGATGATTTTTATAGATAGTGTCGCTGCCCTGCTTTGTTTTCACAAAGGTGGGATTTTCTATATCGTAAGGGATATCGGCCTTGTGCAGAACCGGAATTTTCTTTATATCTTCGATGCTGTCGTTGCTTTTCTTGTAGTCCTCAAACAAGGCGATATCCTTATCCAGGCCCACTTCACCGCCCGGCTCCTTCCCTGGCGCGGAAGCGCCAGGGAACACAGAGACAAGGCTTTGGTGGCGGTTGGCTATAAGCTCGGTCTCTATGAACTTATTGAAGAGCCAGCTGTCGGCCTGGTACGCAGCCTTCAGCCGCCCGAAAGCCGCCTCTGTGCACAGCGTCGCTGTGGGGGAGCCGGAGTAGAGCCAGCCCGGCATTATGCGGCCCAGCAACACCATGCCGAAGCGCACCTTCAGCTCTTTACGCCGGAAGTCGGCCTTGCTCAGGGCTGCCTCTACCAGAGCGCTGTCTATGGGCTTTGAGGCAATATCCTTAAGCTGTTCCTCAATAAAGGTCTGAAACTCCCCTACCCTCTCCTTCTCTATTCCACGCACTCCGACAGAGAACACAGCCTGCCGGATGCCGCAGTAGACACCGGTGACAGAAGAGACATCATCAGCTATGTCAGACTCCACAATGCGCCGGTACAGCAGGGATGATGGATTATCCAAGAGTATATCGGAAAGAATCCGTGCCTTGATTGCATAGTCCACATCAGTTGTCTCCCTGCAGAGCCAGCTTAAGGATGCGCTGCCATCCTCGGCCTCCTCAGAGGCGGGACAGGTGGTGTCAAACCGGAAAGGCTTGTCATATTTCTTCTGCAGCGGCACGCAGTCAGCTGCCCCTGTGTCCGCATCAAAGCGGTAAAGGAACTCTTTCTCCAGAAACTCCAGCTGCTTATCGGTATCTATGTTTCCATAAAGAAAAATGCGGCAGTTGGATGGGCTGTAATACTTTTTATGGAAAGCAAGGAACTGCTCGTATGTCAGATCTGTGATTGCATCCGGCACACCGCCCGAATCGTATTTATAGGCTGTGTCAGGGAACAGGGTACGGCGGGAATACTCATCCAGTATGGCAGCCGGGTCGCTGTAGCTTCCCTTCATCTCGTTGTAGACAATACCCTGCCACTCAAGCTTGCCCTCCGGATTCTTCTCAAGCCGTATTCCCTCCTGCATGAAAGTCTCCTTCCGGAGCAGCGGGAAGAATACAGAATCGCCGTACACCTTCAGCAGGTTGAAGTAATCTTTCTCCACCACGGTGGAGGCTGGATATACAGTGCGGTCAGGATATGTCATTGCATTCAAGAATGTGTAGACACTACCTTTCAGAAGCTGGAGGAACGGATCTTTCACAGGGAAGTGCTCGGAACCGGCCAGCACCGAATGCTCCATGATGTGGGCAGTACCGCAGTTGTTCTCCGACGGAGTCTGGAATATAAAGGCAAACAGGTTCTCCGGGTCTGAGTTCTTCACGTGGAAGACCTGGCATCCTGTCCTCTTATGTCTATAGAAATAGCCGGTGGAGTTGTACTCCGGCAGGTCAGTTGTCGAAATCAGTTCAAAGGTGCCTGAAATGTTCATAATGGAAGTATATCAGAAAAGCCAAGAAAAAACTACAACCGTGCGGCTACTTCACATCTTTCTGAAAGTGCTGATAATCCTTGTAAAGCTTATACCCGGTTCTCGCCCAGTCGCCGCCCCAGTCAAACCCATGGGCTTTAAACAGTTTTACACACAGGTCATTGGGCTCTATCTTGTAGTTGTAACTTTTGGTGCGGTCCAAGTAGGCGGCTCCACCGGCCGGCTCAATATGGACATTGCCATTGTCCTTCACCAGATGATAAGGATTGTACAGCGGATTGATATCCACGGCCAGCCCCCGGCCGTGCATGGACACCTTGTTTGTTCCAGATATGGTGCGGTAGTTGAAGCAGGATGAGTTGTTGTCGCTCATGGAAGTCTCGTCATCTGCATTGTATTCATCAACCAGCCGCACCTTCTCTATAGGGTAATTGGCCTCGTACAAAGCCTGGAATATCTCCAGAAGGTCGTCAGCTATTGCAGCGTTGCAGATCATCTCTCCCTCGTGGACACGCCCTTCCACGTCGATATGCAGAATATGTATAAAACTAAGGTCACCGAGGGGTATCGTACAATAGTCTTTGTATGATTTTCCCTTAATTCTGTCAAAAAGCGCAGGATTTATATCATTTTTATAAAAATTTTCGTCAGAAAATGAAAAAAATGCTATATTTATAAATATACAGAAAATGCATAAAAATCGTTTCATATATCCTACTTTGTATTTGCAAGATAAACACCGGACAGAATCAGCACTGTCCCGGCAGTCTGCATGGCAGTAAAGTTTTCGTGGAGCACCAGTACCCCAGCCACAATAGAAACTATAGTAGAAATACCGACAAAGGTGTTGGTCCTGTTGGCCCCGATACTCCCGATGGCAGCATTATACAGGATAAACCCTAACACAGAACAGCCTGCCGCCAGAAAAATTACAGCAGCCAGAAAACCAGAGTTTACAAAAGGGAGCACAAACAGGCGTGAAAGAGTACCCCTGGAAAGCCCCTCTCCTATAGCACATAGGGAGAACACCACAAAGCCGGCAATCACCATCCCGTAAGTCTTCTCCACCGCAGTCAGGCAGGCGGCTTTCTCTGAATAAGCCGAATAAAGGCCGCACCCCACCACTGTCAGAGTAAGCATGAAGTAACCATATGGAGAAAATGATGCCTCCAGTCCCTTTGTCCATACACACACCAGCACACCGGCTATTGTAATAAGCACTCCGATCACCTGCACTTTGAACGGTTTCTTCTTGAGCACCAGGCTGGAGGCCACCAGGGCAGCCACCGGTATACAGGCCAGGAATGCACCGCTCTCCGATGCTGTTGTAGCCTTGATTCCCATCCCTTCGCAGTAGAAATAGATCAACGGCGAAAAGAGTACAAATGGGAAAAATGCTTTTATTTTTTCTTTATTGATATGAACAGGGAATATCCTAAGCAGGACAAGGAGGGAAAAAATTACCGTGCCAGAGAAGAAGCGCCAGCTCAACAGCTCCAGCACGGTAACATCAGAAGTAATATGTTTGGTGAAAAGATAGCTTATGCCAAACAGGACCTCACATCCCAGGGCGCACAGGCACCCGAAAAGCTTTCTTCTATCCATTCTCCTGTCTTATTTCTCGGCAATCAGCAGAGTCTTTGCATCAAGCATCAGCTTGACATCATCCTTCACATCGCCACCCTCGTCCTTGACTACCTTCATCTGGATGAAGTCGTTCTTGAACCGGAGGGAGATGATGATATCAACATCATCCTTGAACTTGGTCAGTTCTACAGGGAAGTCGTTGGCATCGAAGATAACGTCATCTGCCTTGAGTGATGCGCTGATCCAGATCTCCACATTCATCTTCTTGGCGAAGTCCTTGAGAAGATCCAGGTCTGCCTTGGTAGCCTTCTGGAAGTTATAACCGTCTACAATGATAGTGTCAGCTTTGAAGTTGCCGGGCCCGATCATTGCCTCGAGGCTTGCCAGGATCTGCTTGTCTACAATACCGTCCTGAACAAAGCTCATGATGACACGGTTCTTCATGGTCTCTTCCTTGAGCTCTGCCACGTTCTCAACCTTCTTGGCTGCTGCCAGCTCGTTGAAAAGATCCTCGTACCAGCTGATGATATAGTCGGTGCGCTTGGAGAATGAGACATGGAGCACCTGCTTTCCCTCAAGCAGCTTCTCGATAGCGATATGAACAAGACATGCTGTCTTTCCGACACCCTTCTTGGATGCGATTACAGTAACCTTGCCTTTATCCAGTCCGCCTTTTACGCTCTCTTCAAGAACACGCAGCGGGCTTTTGCTTGTAAGTTTTGATTTATCCATAGCTCTTCTCCTTATTTTTTATTCTGTTCCTGATATTTCTTGATAAGCTCGTCAGAAACAGACTTTGGAACTTTTCCATACTTCTGGAATTCCATGGTGAACTCAGCCTTTCCCTGAGTAAGGGAACGGAGAACTGTTGAATATCCGAACATCTCGGAGAGTGGAACCTCTGCATCTACATGACAGATGGCGCCGTCCTCGACTGAGGATACAATCATACCGCGCCGCTGGTTGATGCTGGCGAAGATATTGCCCTGGAACTCGGTAGGACCTTCTACAGAAACCTTCATGATTGGCTCCATGATCTCAGGAGAAGCCTTCATATAAGCTTCCTTGAATGCGCCCATAGCTGCCAGCTGGAATGCCATATCGGAAGAGTCTACAGGGTGGGACTGACCGTCGTTTACTGTAACTTTTACACCCACAACAGGGAACTTGATCAGCTGACCTTTTGCAAGGGAAGCCTGGAAACCTTTGTCGACAGCAGGAATGTACTCGGTAGGAATCTTACCACCTTTGACCTCGTTGACGAATTCGTAGTTCTTGCCTTCTTCAGTGAGAGGCTCAATGAATCCGCAGACCTTACCGTACTGACCGGAACCACCGGACTGTTTCTTGTGAGTGTACTCGAAGTCGGCCCGCTTGGTGATAGTCTCGCGGTATGCAACCTGTGGTGCACCTGTGGTGACCTCGGCCTTGTACTCTCTCTTCATTCTCTCTACATATACATCCAGGTGGAGCTCGCCCATACCGGAGATGATAGTCTCGTTGGATTCCTCATCCACATAGCAGCGGAATGTAGGGTCCTCTTTGGTAAAGCGGTTGATAGCCTTTGCCATGTTGTCGGCAGCCTTCTTGTCCACCGGCTTGATGGAAAGGGAGATAACTGCATCTGGAACATACATGGATGTCATGGAGTAGTTAAGGGATGGATTACAGAATGTGTCACCGGAAGCACAGTCAACACCGAACAGTGCCACGATGTCTCCGCAGCCGCCTTCGCTGATATCCTCCATTGTGGAAGCATGCATCCTGATAAGACGTCCGACCTTGAATTTTTTCTTGGATCTTGTGTTATAAAGCTCGTCGCCTTTCTTGATCACACCCTGATAAATTCTGATGTAGGTAAGCTGGCCATACTGTCCGTCCTCAAGCTTGAATGCAAGAGCTACAGTAGGCATCCTTGGATCTGACTTAAGGATAATCTCTTTCTCGTTGTCATCCAGGTCAAGGGCTGTGTTCTCAACATCCTCTGGTGCAGGCAGATAGCGTACTACTGCATCCAGGAGAGGCTGGATACCTTTGTTCTTATATGCGGAACCCATGAATACTGGAACCAGTTCACGGGCCAGAACACCTTTGCGCACTGCCTCGTGGATCATATCCTGTGGAATCTCGTCGCCGTTCAGGTAAGCTTCTGCCAGCTCATCAGAGAACATGGAAGCTGCATCAAGCATAAGCTCTCTCTTCTCCTCGGCCTCGTCCTTAAGGTTAGCAGGAATATCTTCCTCAACTACATCAAGACCGTTATCACCACGGAAGTAGATAGCCTTCATCTTGACCAGGTCAACAACACCCTCAAGCTTGTCCTCAAGTCCGATTGGAATCTGCATGAGCACAGAGTTCAGACCCAGCTTGTCGTGGAGCTGCTCCTTAACCTTGTATGGGTTTGCACCGGTACGGTCGCACTTGTTCACAAATGCCAGGCGTGGAACCTTATACCGCTTAAGCTGCCGGTCTACTGTGATGGACTGGGACTGAACACCACCTACAGAACAGAGCACCAGGATAGCTCCATCCAGTACTCTGAGAGAACGCTCAACCTCTACAGTGAAGTCTACGTGGCCCGGGGTGTCAATTACGTTGATAGGAGTCCCTTTCCAGACAACATTAGTTGCAGCAGATGCAATGGTGATTCCTCTCTCCCGCTCCAGCTCCATGGAGTCCATGGTGGCACCGACGCCATCCTTTCCATGAACCTCGTGGATTGCATGTATCTTATTGCAGTAGAAAAGGATACGCTCAGAAAGAGTAGTCTTACCGGAATCGATATGCGCACTGATACCGATGTTTCTTAATTTTTTCTCAAGATCCATAATTTTTTCCTTTATCGCAAAATAATACAAATTCTACAAGGTTTTTGCAATATATATATTGATATTTTTAAATACAAAAAATATAGTGACTATACACTTTTAGAACGGAGAGTGAAAATGTTTGTTGTTTGCCTTGACCTTGAGGGTGTTTTAGTACCTGAAATCTGGATTAATGTAGCAGAGAAAACTGGAATTGAGAAGCTCAGGCTCACCACCCGGGATATCCCAGACTATGATGTTCTTATGAAAGGACGGATCGAGATTCTCAAGGAGCATGGCCTGACACTTAAGGATATACAGGACGTGATTGCCACCATGAAACCGCTGGAGGGCGCCAAGGCCTTTATGGACGAGCTCCGTTCCTTTACCCAGGCAGTCATCCTCTCCGACACCTTTGACCAGTTTGCACAGCCCCTGATGAAGCAGCTGGCATGGCCTACCATCTTCTGCAACACTCTGATTGTTGACGGCAAGAATATGATCACCGGCTATAAGCTGCGGCAGAAGGATGGGAAAAAGCATGCGGTGGAAGGTTTCCACTCCATGAACCTTAAGGTGTTTGCCTCCGGCGATTCCTATAACGACCTTTCTATGATCAAAGAGGCTGACGGGGGAATGCTCTTCTGCCCTCCCCAGCGGATTGTGGACGAGAACCCCACCATCGGTGTAGCCCACAATTATGACGAACTTTTAGCAGGAATTAAAAAGACTATTGCTCAGTGCCGGTGAAAGGCTCTGGGCAAAAAAAAAAGCGAACCTTTCGGTTCGTTCTCCCAATTTTTTAGAAACCCAAGCAGTGAGCTGCTGTTGCAACCGCGAGCACTGCTGCCATCACTAATACTGCGCGACCTGTAATCTTCATCATTTCAGGTGCTGGTACAAGGAATGCATTCATCATTCGCTTTACCTCCTTTTGTCTAAGGATATGTTTTCAAAAAACTCTTTATACACTATTAATATACGGCATAAACCATAAAAAAGTCAATACTTATTTTTTCTGATTAAAAATTACAGGAATCTTCAGCAGGAACAAACCGAGGGCAAGGGAGACACCTCTTGCTGTAAGGACATGATAAGCAGGCCTCGGTGTGCTGTTCCCGCTGCCGCAATGCTTTAAGGGCAGGAGAATGCTCCCAATACTGTACAATAGTCCCCTTTTCGCCGGGCCCTTCCAATTCCAGGCATGGGACAAAACTTCCGTCGGCACGCACTGCAAAGAATGTGCGCCCAGCCTCGCAGCCCTGCCATATTCCCCGATTGGGATTCTTCTTCGGATCAGATCCGCCCATATATGTTCTGAGCCGCGAGAAACAGCCCTCTACAAACACTTTCATTGTCCCTTTCCAGGCATTGATTATTTCGGCTGCTTCCTTAATCTGGGCAGCTCCGGGAGTATCGGACCTTGATTCTGTTATATACATCTCCTTTGCCCCAGCTTTCTCGGCCTCCTGAAGAGTAGAAAGGAGCTGGGACACATTATGCCGGCTCATGGTCCACCGGCGTCTTTCTCCTTCCGGCAGAAGAGAGTCGGCCTCCAGGGAACAGTCTCTGCATACAGCCAGAAGCTTCTCCATATCTGCATAATCGCTGCTTCCAAAGAAACGCACTTCTTTTCCCCTTTCCTTTGCAAAAGAAGCAATCAGCTCCTCAGCCTTCTCCAGGGGCAGCATGTGTTTTCCATCGCTCAGCTCCATATCCATCCTGATCGGCCTGTCGTAGGTGTTAAAAAAGGTGTGCTGAAGGTGGAAAGACTGTTCCAGATATGCTTTTGCCTCTACGATTTTTCCATCTTTATAATTCAGTTTGAAATAGTGGATAAGGGGCTGGATGAACGGATCTCCATCAGGACGTATCCGGATCCATCGGCTTAAGGCTTTTTTCTTTTCAGGAAGGCACAGCCCTGCACCCTCAAGTCTTCCAAGAAACTGATCCACCAGAACCGGATGTTTTAAAAGACCGAAGACTTCGAATCCAATCTTCGGAAGCACCCCATTCACTCCCAGATCTATATTAACTGCAACTTCCTTTGAGGTATGCCACGGGGCCAATGCTTTTGACAATGCTACGGCATCACCCTGCCAGCCTATAGCCTTCAGAGTCTGGGGAACTATATCCCACTCGGGAAACCTTATGACCAGCCGCATGACATCCAGCTCTCCCCTGCTGGACATGGTACCTATCTGTTTTATGACCACCTCCTCAGGGAGTTTTTGGGTAAGCTGATCCAAGGCTGGACGGAGGTTTTTAGCCCGTTTTTCGCCTAGAAAAGGGATAAGGGCCTGGTCGCAGAAAGAATCAAACTCTTCTGCCTTTTTCGTAGTGTTGGCAAATAGACAGGGACAGATCTTGTCGCCAGCTGCGGCGGCTCTTTTGAATTCTTCGTAGTCTATTTCGTACCATAGGGAAGTTACACCTGGGATTTTATCCTCATCAAGGCACATGATATAATCCACATACCGCTGTGGATTTCCCAGGCGCACCTCAAGACCGGCACCATAGGTTTTGACATTGCCATACTGGCGCTGGATTGATGAGAAAGCGGCCATGCACTCATCCGAAATAAGCTCGGGCATGGGATGGCGTCGCAGGTGCTCTAAAAATGTGTTTACTGTCAGGTCCCGTTCTTCTTTCTGCATCAGAAGATTTACAGTTTAGAACTTATATCCGAACAGGCGGAGCATATCTTTCCGGTCTTTCTTGTCGGCATCGCCCTCTACACCTTTCGGTGAGAAACCGTCAATTACGCCCAGGATACCATTGCCCTGCTCCGATTCTGCAAGAATAATCTGCAGCGGGTTGGCAGTGGCGGCATAGATGTTGACCACCTCGCCGCAAGCCTGGATCTGTTTCAGGATATTGATTGGGAATGCCTTCCTGATAACAAGGTAGAAGGTATGGCCTGCTCCTGTTGCCAGGGCATTCTCCTTGGCAGCTTCCACCAGAGAAGGCTCGTTTCCGCCTGTGCGGACCAGACATGGGCCGGAAGCCTCGTTAAAGGCCAGACCATACTGGATGCCAGGCACTGCGGAAACAATGATTTCCTCCAGGTCCTCAACTGTCTTGATAAAGTGGGACTGTCCCACGATGATATTCGAATCTTCAGGAATCACTGCCTGAACAGCTTTGATCTTGATATCCATACAGAACCTCACTTCTTAGTATCTGCCAGGATAATGTCCAGGTTCAGCTCGCATGCGGCACAAGGTACCTGGATACCCCAGTTCTCCAGAACCACAGGGTTGATCTCGCCCATGATTCCCACTTCCTTTCCACCAGAGATGACCTTGGCGCAGCGGCCTGTGATGAACCGTGGATCCTCGGCCTCCTTGAGTGTGTACTCTGCTCCGATGTAGTAGAACAGCGCTGTGATCTGGGAGTTCAGTGTGTTGAATGTTGTATCTTTGTCGGCAGAGAGGAAGCCCAGCGCATTGATTGTGCTTACGCCGTAGTTTTCCTCCGGGTTGATCAGTGCGATCTTTCCGATCTCAAAGATGTTATGTGGATATACTGCGTTGCTGGAGATTGATTCAGAGTTGAGAAGACATGGCAGGACAGATGGGCGTACAAACTCGAAGTTCTCGCTCATAGGATTGGAAATCTGCACAACCTTCTCAGGGGTGATGTTCATCTTCTGGATAAAGTCCTTTGCAGAGCCCAGATAGCAGTATGTCATCTCCTGATACCCCAGACCTACCATGATGTTCTTAACATGGCGTCCGAACTGAGATTCGTCGGAGATCTTTCCTTTTGTGAAGTCAGAAGGCATCTCAGGCACAAAGTTCTTCAGGTTCCGGCCGATCATGATATCTTCGATAGCATCCACAGAATGGAGGAAGTCATTTCTGTATTCAGGTGGATAAACAGTGATGATGTCGCCATCCACCTTGGTCTTGCTTCCCATCTTCTGGCAGTATTCTGCAGCTTCATCGGCAGTGAACTTCTCGCCAAGGAGCTTGTTCACATAGGCTACATCAACTGTCACAGGCTCCTGGAAGTAATATGGGATTGTCACTTCTCTTCCCAGCGGTGTGTCATATGGATATACAACCTTTACAGGGAGAATCTCGAAGCCGGAATCATACAGATCACATGCTACGATTGATGCAGAAAGAACCAGGGATGGCATATCAGTTCCGGTGATCTCAACCACCAGATTCTTATCGCCCACTTCAACTGCGCCGCTTTCGTTGGAGTTGATTACAGGAGGCATACTCAGAGTGTTGCCTTCGCAGTCAGTGATGTACGGATAGCCCGGGAAATCCTTGATGATATGACCGAACTCGATTCCCTTCGGATGCTTCTCCAGAATCTCCCGGAGTGTCATCTTCTCGGTGAATCCCAATGGTGCGAACTTAGTCTTGTCAGGATCTGCGGCATAGTACTTGAGAGGGAACTTCAACATATCGCTGCGGAATACACCCATGGCAATGGACTTGCGCTTCCGGCCATAGTTCCAGCACAGCTTCTCCTGGGTCTGGATAATGTCCTTGAGCCCCTCGTCGGAAATTCCTTCCTTTCCTTTGGCCATGAAGCAGACCTCGTATGGACGGTAATCTTTGATTGATGGGTCAACATGCACTTCCCGGCCGCCGTTGTCCTTGACATCTCCCTTTCTGGAGAAGAATGGATACTCAGGAATCTTGCCCCCCAGGTACAGCTTCAAGAGCCGGCCGAATCCTGCGGTGGACCACAGGTCAGGGCGGTTTGTATCGTTAAGCTCAATCTTGAGGGTGTCCCCATCCTCTTCGTCAAGCTCAGCCTTGGCACACTGGATCAGGTCTATGAACTCCTGTCCTGTCACCTTTTTTCCCATATATTTGTAAAGAGCGTTTGCAGAAACTTCAATCTTTGGCATCTTATTTACTCCTTCTTAAGCGGACATTCTCAATATCAGGTGAGAAAAGCTCACGCAGGTCGTTGAGTCCCAGTGACATCAGGGCCATTCTGTCGATTCCGATACCCCATGCCAGAACAGGCACATCCACATCCATAGGTTTGGTGACCTCCGGTCTGAAGATTCCGGCGCCGCCCAGTTCAATCCAGCCCAGTACAGGGTGCTTTACGTGGATCTCTACCGATGGCTCGGTGAACGGGAAGTAGCCAGGCACATACATAACCTCGGTGGCTCCAGCAAACTCAACTGCAAACATCTTGAGAAGTCCCAGCAGGGTCTTCATGTTAACATCCTTGCCCAGCACAATTCCCTCGGTCTGGTAGAAGTCGGAAAGGTGGGTTGCATCTACTTTATCGTAGCGGAAGCACCGTGCAATTCCGAAATATTTGCCCGGGATATTTGCCTTGTGGAGCTGCTTTGCAGAGAGTACAGTTCCCTGGCTCCGCAGGATAAGGCGTTTTGTGAAATTCCGGTCGAACTCATAGCCCCAGCCCCGGCTTCCTGTGGCCCATCCGTTCTTGTGGACTTCTGCCACCCGGTCCAGGTATGGCTGCTCTATTTCTTTAGCCATGGTAGGTGTCTTGATATGATATACATCGTGGATATCCCGGGCTGCATGGAACTGTGGCATAAAGAGGGCATCGCAGTTCCAGAACTCTGCCTCAACCAGCGGTCCGTCATATTCTTCGAATCCCAGAGAAACAAGCTTGTCCTTGATGCTGTCAAGGAATACGGTGTATGGGTTGTGGCGGCCGATAATAAGCCGTGCAGGAGGTGTGTTGACATTGTAGCTGCGGAATGCCTTGCCTTTCCACTCGCCCTTCTTAAGCATATCTGGAGTAAGGACGCCGATCTCGTCACCTGTCACGCCCTTCTCCTGGAGCATCTTCTTTGCCTCGAGGCCGGCCGGGGTGAACTCGTAAACCAGGTCCTCCCGCTCAATCACCTTGAAAGGAGCAGCTGCCGCACCGCGCTTCTTGCTGACTGTGGCCATCGCCTTCTTCTCTTCTTCGGAAAGGTCTGAATCCAAGATCTGGTTTCCTTTCTCAAGCAATGCCCGTACAGCTTTCATGGCAGCAGATGGCTCTCCGTTCTTCACAGAAGCCTTTTTCTCGGCATCCATAGCCAGGATTCCCTCTTTGGAGAGCTGACCGAATGCAGTACCTACATCCTTGTTCTCAAGGCCCAGGGCAGAAGCAATCTCTGGAAGGCTCATAGCCCCCTTCTCCTTTACCAGGGCCAGGATGCGCTCGGCAGGGGTTCCCTTTGCCTTGTACTCTGCACCAAGCTCGGTAAGCTCGTAGATTGTCCGAAGTGTCCTGCTTTTCTCTTTGATAAGCTCTTTGCCCGACAGCCAGCTGAAAATCTGGTTGCTCTGGCTCTCGAATCCAAGCTGGGATCCTATCTGTTCAGCAGTGATATCATCGCCCTTATAGTTGAGAAGAACCTTGATCTCCAATGGATGAAGATTCTTTATATCGATGTCCATATTTTTTCTCCTGTCTCTCTATTATAGAAAAAAACAGGGTTTTATAGAAGAGATTTGATAACAAAATAATTGTTTTATATCGGCGGTTATGATACTATTCTTCCTGGGGGTTATATCACCATGAAAGTATACGATTTTGACGAGACTATGTTCACCGGCGACTCCGAGGACCGGTTCTTCGACTATATATTTCATCAGAAGGGATTCTTCTGGTATCACATAAACTGGTGGTTTTGGGAGATTCTCCTCAGGCTTAAGCTGATCAGCAAGACAACTGCACGCCAGGGGCACTACAAGTTCCTGCGCAAGATCAAGAATCTGGATCAGGTTCTGGATGATTACTGGAATTCTGTGATGAAGTATATGAAGCCTTGGTACATGGCTGTGAAGGATCCCGAGGATATCGTGGCCAGCGGCACACCTGCCTTCCTTATGGAGCCTGCCATGAAGAAACTGGGGCTCAAGCACCTGGTTGCCACCGACATGGACAAGCACACCGGCAAGATAGTAAGCGGAATGTTTGCCATAGGACCTTACAAGCTGGACAACTTCAAGAAGCAGTTCAGCACCGATGTTATTGACGAGTTCTACAGCGACGCATGGTCCGACCGTTTCCTGGCAGATGTGGCCAAGAAGGCTTATGTCATTCACGATGACGACCAGTGCACCGAGTGGAACGAATATTTCAACGCCCACCCGGAAAAGAAGAAATAAAGGATTGTCACCCTGAATTTTATTCAGGGTGACACAACACTATATTTTAGTCCTTTTTGCCCATACCGACTCCGGCAAGGATACCGCCGACAAATCCAAGAACGGCTGGAATTCCGAGCACAATTGCCCCCTGCCACCATTTCAGCGGCTCGTCAAAAAGTTCAATTGTTTCATCATCCGGTTCTTCAGCAACATTTTCCTCTGCCTGGGTTTCTGCCTCAGCGGCTTCGATTTTCTCATCTGCTGCAGAATCGGAACCATGCTGTCCCAGCTCTTCTTTAAGCTTGTTAAGCTCTGCAATCTTTGCATCAAGTTCTTTCATCATTTCTTCCTGATTCTTTTCTGTTTCCATTTCTTACTCCTTTAGTTTTGATAATCCTAATGTAAGTCGCCTGCTCCGCCACCTGATGTCAGAGCAAAAAAATTTCAACTTTTTTTATTTTTTTTCTTCCTCTTTTTCCTTTCCGACTTTTTCCTTGATCTTCTCTATACCAGCAGGAACAAAGACAGGAATCTCACCAAAGCCAGGACCGTGCTTATCCAGCTGACGCTGAGTCTTTGTCTTTTCATGGTTAAAATTATTCTTCATACCACTGCCTATATCTATCCACATCAAACTTCACACATCTAAGGCAGAACCCTACCATTGCTGCATCATCTATAAAACCAATTAATGGGATGAAGTCGGGGATAAGATCCAATGGGTTGATTATATACAGTAATGTCCCCACAATCGCCGCTATTGTTCCGAAGGGAACTTCGGTATAAAAGCCGGAGAAATAGTCATCCACCATGTCAATGAATGTTTCGATGTAATCAAAAAACTTCTCAAACGGAGGTGTGTGGATAATCTGATCCAAAAGGCCCCTGTTTTCCTTAATTTTCGCAGCATCGGCAGATGAACAGGTTTTGAATTTGTCAAACTTTGCCTGTATTTCGTTTTGCTCAACTTCTGTACTCATAGGTTACTCCTTTAGTTTTGATACCCCCAATTTACCTCACCTGCTCCGCCACTTGATGTCAGAGCTAAAAATTTTTCAACTTTTTTTCTCAAAAGTCCAATCAAAATTGCATTTTTTGTTGTCTATACAGGTAAATGACTCAAGGAGGATGTGTATGAATGAATTAAGCTTTGAAAACAACAGAACAGAATACAAGCGCTGTCTTACTGATAAATTTGAGTTATCAATTATCGCATTCTTAAACAGTAAAGATGGAGGAACTATTTATCTTGGTATTGATGATGACTTAACGGTTTATGGCATTGATAATCCCGACATAGTCCAGAGACAGATTGCAGATAGAATAAAAAGCAACATCCGCGGGGAATGTCTGGGACTTTATGATATCAGTACAGAAAAGAGAAATAACAAAAATATTATCAGGATAACTATTTCAAGTGGAACTGAAAAGCCCTATTACCTTAAAGACAGAGGGATGACTCCTGATGGCTGTTTCATACGTAATGGAAGCAGAATTGAACCTATGACTTCAGCCATGATTGAAAAAGCCTATTCAAGACGGACAAGAAATTCTTTAAGCCTTCTAATATCCCCAAACCAGGATTTGACATTCGAACAACTAAGAATTTTTTATGAGGAGCGGGGAAAGCATCTAAATGAACAGTTTGCAAAGACGCTCAGTTTTTTAACCCCAGAGGGGAAATATAATCTGAATGCCTTTTTGTTTGCAGATGAGAACACAACTACAATCAAAGTTGCTAAATTTGACGGCAACAATAAGACTAAACTTATTGAAAATGAAGAATACGGTTACTGTTCGCTCATAAAATCATGCAAAAAAGTTCTTGATAAACTGGAAATCGAGAACAGGACTTTCGCTTCTATTGGATATCCATTCAGGCAAGAAAGAAAGATGATTGATACCGATTCTATGAGAGAAGCTGCAATCAATGCTTTTGTCCATAATGATTATACCGATTTGATGTGTCCTGCTTTCTATATATTTTCAGACCACATCGAAATAGTATCTTATGGAGGACTTATAGATGGAATGTCCAAAGAAGAGCTTATCTCTGGATGTTCACGCCCTAGAAACCGCGAGATAATGCGCATTTTTCATGATATTGGCTTGGTTGAACAGCTTGGTACGGGGATGGAAAAGATGATGAAAGCATACAACCCGGATATTTTTAACCTTACTCCAAACTTTTTCCATGTGGAACTAAATACTACGGAAAAGGCCCATTTTACTACGGAAAACACTACGGAAAAGGCCCATTTTACTACGGAAAACACTACGGAAAAGATATTCAGGATGATACAGCAAAACCCATATATTACGACAAAAGAACTTGCAAAAGAATTTGATATGACTGACGATGGAATCTTTTATCATATTAAAATGCTGCGACTGGCAGGAAAGATACAGAGGGCCGGTGGAAGAAAGAAAGGATATTGGAAAACCTTCTGATTATACTTTTTCGCAAAAGTCCAAAAACTCTAAAAAGCCTATATCAGAACGATACAGGCTTTTTTATTTATCTTCTTTCCGTTCTTTCTCCCTGCTCTTCTCTATATCGGCAGGGACAAAGACAGGAATCTGGCTAAAGCCAGGACCGTGCTTATCCAGCTGGTGCTGGGTTAGGGTTTTATTGCTGTTGCACAGTGGCATAGAATCATACCTTTGCAGCATCATTTTCTATTTTTTTCCCTTTTTCATCATACCAGTTCTCATCACCAAATGTAATATCATGTATTTTATTTCCTCCCTTATCCCACCATGTTTCACTATAAGAATTCTTTTCATAAAGCATATTTCCTGAAGCATCAAACTGGCGTATCATACCATTGTTATCCTTTAAAGTAACCGAACCATCAGTTCCAAACTTAAGCCAAGACTCTTCATCTGGATTTTTTTCATGGATCAGGAATCCATTTTCATCATATTCGTACCAAGAATCATCATTGTCATTTCTATGCTCATGGATTAAATTGCCATCTTTATCATACTCATACCAGATTTCAGCCTTTCCAATTTTAACGTAGGTCTTATTCCCTCTATCATCATACTCGGCCCAATGCTCATCGCCTTCAGAAGTCTTTAAATGAATTGTATTCCCATTTTTATCGTATTCAAGCCATCGTTCAAACCCATCAGAATGTTTGCGATGTACTTCTCGACCATTCTTATCATACTCAATCCACTTTTCAAAGCCATCAGATTTTCTACCGTGTATTTCATTACCCTTTTCGTCATAATCATACCACCACTCTTCACCTGTTGAGTATTTTAAATATATGCAGTTACCCCTATTGTCATAGGTACACCAACGTTCGCCAAGGCAATCCTTAATATAAATTTTATTTCCATGGTCATCGTATTCATACTTGGAAACAATATCATAATCATATGGCGGAAAATCGGATTTTGTTTTTTCAAGGATTTTGTTCCCTTTTTCATCATAATCATACCTGGTCTCTTTACCCAAAAAATCTTTTTCACAAATTATATTCCCTTTTCCATCATACTCTCTCCAAACAAAGTCCAGAATATCACAACTATCTCTCTCAAATCGGATGGCATTTGCCCCACAATGAGGACAGGGAACTGGCTTTTCCGGAACTGGCTTTCCACAGTTATAACATTTAATTTTCATAGGTTACTCCTTTAGTTATTCTATTTAACAAACTGTAAAGCAATGCTTATTGCTCCACAAATCAATGCAAAAGCAGACAAAATAATTGTGAAAATACACAACTTTCTGTTAGACGCTTTCTTTATTTTTTCAATTTCTTCAGACTGTTCTTTATCCAAAATATCTTTCTGCTTCGTATATTCAAAAAGAACCTTTATTGCCTCTGCATTTTTAACAATAGCTTCCTCCTGTTTTTGGTCAACAACATCTTTCTGGGTGAGCAATGACTCAAGCTTTTCAAGCCGCTGTGTCTGTTCTTCGTCAATCTCATCTTTTTCATCAAGCCTTTTTTTATTATTTGCAATAGCTGCTGATTGGGCAGAATCAAGAGTGTCTTTTTCATTCAGGCGATTTTCGTTCTCAGCAACTTTGTTAGCAAGATTATTAATTTTAGAATCTTGTTTAGCCTGCTTCATTTCGACCTTTAATTGATTTTTGGCAAAAGCATCAGCCTGTTCCACAATATATAGAGCTTGCTCTTCGGAATCAGAACTTAATTTTATAAATTCACCATCACGATTTTCAAATCCTTTTACAATTAATGCCGAAATATGTTTCGACATTGCCTGTGCAAAATCTAATGATAAACAAGTAAACCGAATACTTTCTTGTAACAATTCATTCATTTCAGCAACGGCTTCATTCGTTGCAATAACAGCATCAGCAGTTGCATCTGCTTTTTTTCTAGTTTTGCCAAACCATCCACTACGCATATTAGCTGCATTTTTTGCGGCATCTTTTGCATCCGTTATTTTTTGTGTAGAAAGTTCAATTTTTTCCAATATGAACTTCGATTTTTCTTCTGCAAAAATTTCTAACTGAGATTGAGACATAGTTTTAAGCTTTGATGAACTTATTTGTAACTCTTTTGATATTTTTGCATCTGCCATTTGCATACTCCCCTAATTATTAAATATTGCTCTAAGCCTTGACATTGCATTTTCTCTTGAATTCGTAGCCTGCTTTACGGTTTCAAAAGATCTATCTAGTTCCTCTTCTGTGTTTTTAAATATTTGAGAAATATCAAACACTTTCATTTTGAAGAATTTATATGCATCATCCATTGTGCACCAAGTTTTTGCTACTTCACACTGAACAACTACTCCACTTTGTGTAATTAATTGAATCTGTAATTTATCATGCTTTGCTGAAGCACGGCATTTATCCATAAAGTACAAGACTATTGCTGTTAATAGGCCACCAGCAAGTGCTGAAAGAGTTACTGCAATTACATCACTTACAGTACGCTGCTCTTTGCCAAATGAGGGAATTGGAAACATCATTAGTGGCTGTAACCCCGGAATAGCTTGTAACCCCTTCTCTATTACTGCACTTAATCCTAATGAAGCTGCTCCAATTATACCTGCTGTAAGAATTTTTAATGCCTGATAATGAACTTCCTCTTTTGGCATATCTGAAGGGGGATTAGCCAAAAGTTTAACAGCTTGGCACAATGAAACAAATCCAGCCCTTATCATACTTACAATTTTTTTCAAAGTTGTAAAAAACAAGTTGATAACAAATACAACAATATTTGAAAGAAAAGCAGTAATAGCGGCTTCTAATGAACCCTTAAAAATATCTTTCCATTTGGTTTTTAAGTCTGCAAGTATTTCTTGAAGTCTATTTTTGAATCTTATAAATATTTCCTTAAAAGATTCTGTGCCTTTTTGTTCAAATGTCAAGCGGACTTCTATCATGATACCTTGTGCTAAATCTCTTAAAACAACACCTAAAGCGGAATATGCGGCCATCATTGCTGCATCTTTACCACCTGTTGAAAGCAGCTCTTTTGTATACTTTTTAGCGGCAGCTGTATTTATGGTTTTATTAACGAATTTACGGGCTTTTTTATCTTTTTCCATAGCCATTTCTTCATCAATACCATACTTTTCTGCCTTTGTTTGATCTGTTTTTTTATCTGTTTCACGCAACCAAGCTTCCATTTTTTTATTACTTTTTGATTGGTTTGCGCTTCCTTCCGTCCAAGCAAGATTTTTATCATTTGTTGCCATCTTAGCTCTTTCTTCTGGTGTCATAAACAAATTTGCAGAAGCTTTGTTTTCAATTTCGCTTGCTGAAACAATATGATCTAATTGAGCTCTTCCATCTTTTGGTAATGGACGACCTGTATATTCATCAATAATTACATCTTGAGTTTTAAATGCTTGCTTCCGTTTTCCGGGAAGTGGTTTATCATAACCGGTTCCTTTTCTGACTTCTTGCCAATTCTTTTGTTTCATTTCTTGCCAAGAATTGTATTTCTGCTCATCGGAAGTTGTAGCTGTTATACCTTGTTCAAAATTATGAGTTGTAGTTACATTTCCACCATCTTGAGAATTTATAAATAAACTTGCTAAACCAAATTGAGATGTAATAGTATCAATTACATTATTTTTACAGAGTTCCAGTAAAGTAGCAGAATCTTTTTGTGTATATTGTTTTTTTAGATTATTGAGTTCTATAACAGCTTCTTCTAAATCCTTATTTATCTCTATTTTTTTTAGTTCTTTTAAAGTTATAGATTCTAACTCTTTTCCCATTTGTGCATAGTCTGTGCTCAACAGCTTTTCCATTTTCATCTCCTTTTATTCAGTTCTTTACACGCCTTCATGTTAAGTGCATAGTATTCTTCCCTTCTCATGAATGAAGAAAAAAACTTGTCATACATATAATCCACCCGGCAGATTTCCGGGCGGGAAGCATATATACTGCACAGATTATCTTTTAAATAACGACAGACACCATTACCGATATCAAATGCGGTTAGCTGAGGAATATTATGTATATGACGGCAACACTCGCCGCATTGAGTACAAGAAAAAGGCATACTATGCGGAAATAAAGCCCCTGATATCCGTTGCGACTTTTTCAGATTCAGCAGTAAGATTTCCTTCTTCAGAAAGAATAGGAGTATCAAGAACTCGTTTAATAGCCCCAGCAATGCTTCTTGAAGCAGCTACGGCCTTCTGCTGGTCTGGACTGAAGTAACGATAATCTCCATCATTTTCTTCAATGGCTTGTTTCATATTTAAAATCAAGGGTATAAACATAGCATCCAAACGAATAAGAAGCCGATAGAACATATCACTCCTTCTTTTTATTGCATAACAAGCTTCACTTGCCACTTCCATTTCTTTTTCAAATCTTCTTGCTTCTGCATAATTTGCATAAGCTCTATCTCTTTCAGCACTGGCTTTTGCCCCTACAACAAATCCCATTATTGCCAATGCAGGGCCAGCTACAAGGCCGCCTAATACAGCTGTTCCTCCTGCTATTCCTAATCCACCAGCTGCTAATGATCCACCCCCAAAGAAAGCCAAAGTTGCATTGGTTGCAGCAGCCCCGCTAAGGGCAGAAATTGCTGTTCCCGTAGATGCTGCAGCAAATGCTCCAGCTGCACTATACGCTCCGAATGCTGTTAATGCACCTCCAACGGCCCCACCAGCTATTCCACCTGCAACAGAAGAAGCATATTCACCAGCCTCCTTAAGTTCTTTAAAACTTTGTTTATCTAACTTAAATTTATCAAGTTCATTTAACCCTGTTGAATCTGAAAGCTGAATATTTTTTATTTTGTCATATTCTGATATAAACAGGTTTATACTTTTATCAAGAACAAATACTTTTTTAGAGCCAAGCTGTTCCAATGCTTTTCCACTAGCTTTCCTTGCATCTTCAACCATTATTTTTGCTCTTTGTATTTTATTATTAGCAGCTTCATTTGTATCCTTTGCATCTTTAGCATCAATACCAGCTTTAACAGTTTTTCCAATTCCAACAGCTCCAGCAAGTCCACCAAGTCCTAAAAGAATAAAAGGTAACGGCATTTTAATCCTCCATGTTTTCTTCAAATGTTTCCATTAAAAAATGAAAATTTGCTTGTTCTTCGTTAAGATATGCATCTTGAAAAGGAATATCTTTTCCTTCAGTTTCTAACCACTCTCTTAGATTTACAAGAACAAATAAAGTTTGTAATAAATCTTCTTTTTCTATTACTATATTCATATTTATGTCAGACCTTATGGCAACTTTATGAACAAATCGCTGTTTTGGCTGTGTATAACTGGAGCCTCCTGTAATAAGGGTCAACATCAATAACAGATTTATTATTTCTTTTGTATATTTATTTGATTCAAGTAACTTATCTAGTTTAGTGTTAATGACAAGATTTCTATCATCTTCAATAATAATCTGTTGGAGTGACTTATCAACCTCCGTCTCGGCTTCTTCTATAATATCGGGAAATGATTTAAAAAGCCCAAAACCATTTACCTCATTATCCATTAATTCATTGAATTGCTTTTTTATATCAGGATTAATTGAATGTTCAATATTCAAATAAAGATAAAGCAATTCAATATCTTGTTTGCTAAAATGCATTTACTCCTCCTTATAAAATATCTATTTCATCGCTCTCCATAAAAGCGTTGAATTCTTTAAAATTGTTATATCTTACTTTGCCACCTAATTTTTTTGTGATTAAGTTTGCCCCAGAAATGAAGCCGTCAATATCATTCAGTCCGATAGCCTCTTCCATTTTGCTGAATGCATTATTGAATACTGCAATATGTTCCGTCATATATCTATTGACTACTTCATTCATCTCCCTGCGGTATTCCTCAAGCATTTTTATTACTTCAGAACATTCTTTCTCTATGCGCAGACGTTCTTCATGTGCAAGCCGTGCTTCTTTCAGAGCATCAACAAGCACTTTATAACAAGCAGAACTTAGGGCATACCCCATCATAGCCCCCACTACGCCTCCCACAACTGGAATCGGAATTAGTATCTGTCCTGCTGTAGCAAACATTGCGGAACTGACCATATTAGTTCCTTTTTCACCAAGTTCTTCAAGGCACTCCAGTCCATCAATTTCGCCAGAAATATATTTTTTTAAAGTTTTACCTGCCTCGACTGCTGTTGTAACTAATGCTGCTGGGAGATTCGTCTTTGAAATAGAACGAACTACCGCTGATTCTGAATTCTGCATCAATCCTTTTACTGTAGAACCTGTTGCACTTATAACATAACTTGCAGCAGCAGCCTTTGCAGTATCCTTGACTACAGCTATTCCAGCTTCATTTATTTCAATATCTCCTTTGCAAAGAGCTATTGTGTTTTGAATAATAGATACAGTTCCCCCAATAGTAGCCCCATATTTTGCCTGCTCCAGTCCAGCTCTGTGAGATATTTTTGCTATATCCATTGCTGTTGACAATTTAGGATGTTGTCGAGCGAACAAAGCTTCTTTTGTTGAAACATTGCTATTTTTTATACTCTGTTTGAGTTTCTTATATTTATCAAGCTTTTCTTGAATTTTATTAAGTTGATCAGTATTATTCTTTTTTGCATATTCAAATTTTTTTTCCAGTTCCGCAATTTGTCGATCAGCTTCTTTTATTACACCATCATAATAATCGCTAGGAACAGTAATTTTTGCATTTGCATCAAGATATTTCTGGAAATCTTTTTTAGTAGCAAGGAGCCTAAAACATTCCTCAGGCGAACTTCCGATAAATTTCATCTGTTCACCAGCGATTATGTTTCCATTTTTATCAATAATATAGTGATCAAAAAGCTGGTTATAGCTTCCACTGCCCTTTGTATCAGTATTTACTACCCTTGTTTTGTCTTTATTTATAATTCGTTCAGCGTTTTCTCTAGCAGTATATTTGTTTTCCGCAGCAAATCCTGCCTGTTGTTTCAAATTTGCATATTCATTTTCCGGGTTGATTTTACTTTCAGCTATATCTTTAAGACCCTTTTTTAGCTGCATTCCTGTTTCATTATCAACACCAGAATAAGCAACAAGATGTTCCTTCGCCGCAGAGCCGCATCTTTGGACAACTTCGGCGGAAGTACCAGTTAAGGCTGCATTTTCAAGGGTTTTTCGTCTGTCTTCTTTTTCAATATCATCACTTTTATCTTCTGACATAATACCCTTATCCTATCCCAATCGCTCTGCCACCTGGTGTCAGAGCAGAAAATTACTTTTTCTTCTTATAAATCTGCTTCATAGCAGAAAGCTCTTTCTTGACCGCCTCAATCAACTCTGGCGGCTCCAGCACTTCCACGGTATGCCCCTGCCCCAGCACCCATCGCTGCACTTCTGGCAACTGGGTAGTAGTAAAGCTGACATCCACAGTGCCATCTTTGTTCTGCACCACCTTCTGGGAGCTGCTCCACACATGCTCGCTGGCAAATGTGGCTATCTCGGCTGCAAACCGCAGCTTTATAGCATGAAGTGTCTTAGAACTTGCCCAGACACCCATGTCCTCGTCCACATAATCATGCCAGTCGAAATCATTTGGCACAACAAAGTTCTGTCTGGTTACTTTGGTATCCTTCATGCGGGAAAAGGCAAAAAGTCGGGGGCTTCCCTTATAACTATCCTGGGCAATAACATACCAGCTTCCCCTGTGACAAACCACATGATACGGGCACACCGTCCTCTTAAGATATGTTGACTTTTGTAAAGGCCTGTATGACATGACCAGGGCCCTGTTGCTTCTGAGAGCCGTGAATACATCGTTAAACACCTGGGCATCAATATGGACCAGGGATTCCGGAATATAGGTCACATCATCTCTTATATAAATGGAGTCAATGGTTGTACGGTCTCCAAGACAAGCAACTATTTTGCGGAATACCGAGCGGAGCTGTCCCTCCAAAGGGGTGTTTTTATAACCGGTGAGCATACGTTCAAAAAGGGCAATGCTGAACAGTTCCCCTTCGGAAAGGCTTATGTCTTTGATATAGAAGGATTCTTCGGTGTAATAGTAACCGTTGTGGTTATGGTCATACTCGATAGGGGCATTGTAGAAGTTACGCATCTCGTCAATGTCCCGGCTTATGGTACGCTCACCTACCTCCAGCATCTCGGCCAAGTCGCGGGTATTGGGATATGTTCCTTTTCTAATTTCTTGATCTATGGCATGTATGCGGCGAATTACTACCCGCTCCTGCTGCCGTTCTGTCTGATGAACTTTTTTCACGTACCCCCCCCCCACGCCTTTTTCTATGGAGTTTTCTTCTATATTTACTCCATTATACGGAGTATAACACAAAATCACTCCGTATAGCAATAAAAAATATGTCAATCCTCCGTTAAAATAGAGGTATGAATACGATTTTTGATGAATTCAGGTTTAATTTGAAACACTATCGGGAACTGAAGGGGTGGACTCAATCCCAGCTGGCAATACAGGCAAACAGCTCCAATGGCATGATCGGCAACATTGAATCTGGAAAATCAAAACCATCATTGGACAACATAATCCGGCTGGCAGCAGCCCTGGATGTACATCCTGCCGACCTGTTTCTGCGGGATGCATCGAAAAACACCGATCGAGAAGTTCTGTCCAAGTATTCCCAGCTTTTATCCTGCCTTAAGACCATCCCCACAGAAATAAGCACTTCTATAGAGTTGATGATTTCTGATTTAAGCAAAAAATATCAGAACTAAGACTAGTCATCCAATCCTAGCTCTTTTTGAAAGTATTGAAGAGTGCAGTATTTAAACCGCGGGTTTTCTGGAATATCGGGATTATTCTTGTGGCGGATAAAATCTTTTTTATAATCCTTGACAAACTTGGTGAATGCTATTTTAATCTCTTTTTCTTTGAACTTAATATAGTTATATTCTTTATGTTCAATTTCGGGATATCTATCTTTATCAAGGTATTCATCTTTTGTAATTACAACTGCCTTTGTATAATCAATTCCAGAATTAGTCTGCGGATTGCTTTCGTAACAATCCTTTGTCTTATGCAGATGGGTTCGAAATGGAATAGCAAATTTGTTACTTTCTGTTTCTACAAGAATAATGATATAAGGTCTGGTCTCCCCTTTATTCATTATTTCTGAGCATTCTTTATAATGTGTGTAAAAAGAAGCAGATAAATATCGTAATTCCATATTATCCTTATAAAAAAGCTCTGCAGTTGCCTGCAGAGCTTCGTCAATCGAGCTTTTTTTTGTTAGCCGGGTCAGGCTCTCCGACCCCAATCATCTATCGGGTCTTTTTTATTTAGCCAGGACAAGCCCTATGTCCTCAATCTATCTTTAATATACAATTAGACAGTTTATAAGTCAATCCTTCTCCTTACCCAGCAGGCAGAGCATGACAGATTTGATGGTCCACTTGCGGTTCTCGGCTTCGTCCCACACTACAGACTGCGGGCCATCGATGACTTCTGGAGTAACCTCGTTGTTGCGGACAGCAGGGAGACAGTGCATGAATACACTCTTCTTCCCTGTCTTTGCCATAAGGTCGGCATTCACCTGGTATGGCTTGAGCAGCTTGATCCGCTCGGCCAGCTTGGCCTCTTCGCCCATGGAAGCCCATACATCGGTGTAGATTACATCGGAGCCTTTGATTCCAGCATCAACGTCAGAGGTGATAAGCACGGTAGAACCTGCCTCCTTGGCAAAGCCCTCGGTCAGTTTTACCAGGTCTGGTTCCGGGTGGAGCTGATCCGGTGCAACTATAGCCACATCAACGCCCATCTTGGCACAGCCTATCATCAGGGAGTTGGCCATGTTGTTCCGGCCGTCGCCTACAAATGCAAGCTTCTTGCCCTTAAGAGTGCCGAAATGCTCTTCCAATGTCATTAAGTCGGCCAGCACCTGGGTAGGGTGGAAGTCGTCGGAAAGCCCATTGATAACTGGGATTCCAGAAACCTCGGCCAATATCTCCACATGGCGGGTTTTAAAGCCCCGGAACTCGATGCAGTCGAACATGCGGCCAAGAACATGAGCGGTATCTTCTACAGTCTCCTTTACTCCCAGCTGGATATCGGCGCTGGAAAGAAATACGGGGTGGCCGCCCTCCTCGCCGAATGCAGTCTCGAAGGAGCAGCGGGTACGAGTGGAGCGCTTTTCAAACAGCAGGGCAATAGTCATTCCTAAAAAGCGCTGCTTGCGGATTCCTTTATGGTGTTCTTCCTTGGCCTTTTTGGCTACATCAAGGAAATAGCGTATCTCCTGTGGTGCAAAATCCTTGAGAGAAATAAGGGATTTACCGCGCAAATTCATACTGTACCTCGCTTCAAGCAGACTTCTGCTCTGTGATTATTTCCGGCTCTTTGGTTCCGGTGACAACTTCTTCGGAAATGATAACTTTCTTGTGTCCCTTAAGGGATGGGAGCTTGTACATGACATCGGTCATGAAGCCCTCTACAATAGCACGGATTCCACGGGCACCAGTCTTGTGCCTTATAGCCTGGTCGGCAATTGCATCCAGGGCGCTGTCGGTGAACTCAAGCTCTGCATCGTCCAGCTTAAGCATAGCCATATACTGCCTGATGATAGCGTTCCTTGGCTCTGTGATTATCCGCTTTATGTCTTCTTTTGTAAGGTTGTTCAAAGTGACTGTGATTGGTAAACGACCGATAAGCTCGGGAATAAGGCCAAACTTAACCAGGTCGTCCGGCTGGATCTGCCTGTACAGATCCTCCAGGTTCTTCTCCTCGATGTGGCGCACATCGGCACCGAAGCCCATAGGATGCTGTGCCACCCGGGACTCTATAATCTTGTCCAGACCAACAAATGCACCGCCGCATATAAACAGGATATTCTCGGTGTTGATCTTGATAAGCTCCTGGTTAGGATGCTTACGGCCACCCTGCGGCGGAACTGATGCCTGGGTTCCCTCTATGATTTTAAGGAGAGCCTGCTGCACTCCCTCGCCCGATACATCCCGGGTAATGGAGACGTTCTCCCCTTTCTTTGAAATCTTGTCTATCTCGTCGATGTAGATGATTCCTTTCTCGGCAGCAGCCACATCGTCGCCGGCAGCCTGGATAAGCTTAAGCAGGATATTCTCCACATCCTCGCCTACATAGCCTGCCTCGGTAAGGGTGGTGGCATCGGCAATAGCAAAAGGAACGTTAAGCTTCTTGGCAAGGCTTTTGGCCAGAAGGGTCTTTCCTGTTCCGGTGGGGCCTATCATGAGGACATTGGACTTGTCCAGCTCCACACCTTCTTCCACCTTGTCTTTCTCGAAAATGCGCTTATAGTGGTTGTATACTGCAACAGAAAGCACTTTCTTGGCCTGGTCCTGACCTATGACATAGTCGTCCAGGAAGGCCTTGAGCTCCTCTGGGGTAGCATCCAGCTGAGGGTTGAAGGTGCTTTCCTTCTTGCCATTCTTGTTATTGTGAGCATTCTCGAAGATGCCGGCACAGATGTCTACACAGTTCTCACAGATATAGCCTGCCACACCGGGAATCAGGTTTCCCACCAGTTCCTCTGACATGCCGCAGAAACTGCAGTAGTTATGCTTATCCTTTGCCATATCAAGCCCTGTTCATCACCTTGTCGACAATACCATAATCCCGGGCTTCGGCTGCAGACATAAAGTTGTCCCGTTCAAGGTCTGCTGCCACAGTTTCAAAGCTCTTGCCTGTATCTTTGGCAATATACTCTGTAAGCATTTTCTTAAGCCGCAGAATCTCCTTTGCCTGGATGTTGATATCCTTGGCCTGCCCCTCGGCGCCGCCCCAGGGCTGATGCATCATCACACGTCCCGACGGCAGGGCAAAACGCTTGCCCTTGGCTCCCCCTGCAAGGATTACAGCAGCCATGGAGGCAGCCTGTCCTATGCAGATAGTCTGCACATCCGGCTTGATGTACTTTATGGTGTCATAGATAGCAAGCCCGGCAGTTACAATGCCGCCAGGTGAGTTGATATAAAGGCTTATGTCCCGCTCCGGGTCCTGGGATTCCAGAAAGAGGAGCTGAGCCACCACCAGGTCGGCGGTAAGATCGTTTATCTCCCCATCCAGGAACACAATGCGGTCCTTTAAAAGCCGTGAGTAAATATCATATGAACGTTCGCCGTTCCCTGTCTTTTCAATAACGATAGGAACCAGTGTGTTGTCTTTTTCTGTCATACTCTGTCAATCATGCCTTATGAAGGAAATCCAGATACTTGATATCTGCACCCTTCTTGATCTTTGCATTTTCAATCAGGAAGTCATAGGTCTTTCTGTCAATGATACCGATCTTGAAATATTCGTTCATATTGTTCTCTTTGACATACTGCTTGAATTCCTCAACCTTCATGCCGCTTCTGCCAGCTTCGGTCTTGATCTCTTCCTCGATATCCTCATCGGTGGCATCAATCTTCTCTGCCTTGCTGATCTGAGCAATGATGATCTGGCTCTTGACTGCACGGAGTGCTTCCCCTTCCCAGTCCTTTGCCAGGTCGTCTCTGGTCTTGCCCTCCATTGCCAGCATCTTCTCAACCTGCTTCTCGTCGCCGCCGAACCGGTAGATGAAGTTGGTCCACATTGTGTTGATCTGGTTGTCGATCATTGCCTGTGGCGGATCAACTTTGGTGGTTGCGATGATCTTCTCCATGATAGCCCGTTTCTTGTCATCGTTAAGCTTCATGTCGGTAACGCCGTTAAGACGCTTCTTAACATCCTCGATAAGGTCTTCCTTGGTCTTGAACTTCTCGTTGATGTCCTGAGCCAGCTCGTCGGTGATTTCCGGCAGTTCTTTCTTCTTGATGCTGGTCACCTTGACCTTGATCCGCACCTTGCGGCCTGCAAGATCCTTGTATTCAAAATCAGGAGCATACTCTTTCTCGATGATCTTCTCTTCTTCTTTCTTCATGCCGATGACATCATCATCCAGCTTGTAATAGTTATAGCCAGTACCTACGGTGAAAGTGAAATCATCGCGCTTGGTTCCGGTCACTTCCTTATCCTCTGCATCCACTTCTGCATAGTTGATGGTGATGACGTTGTCCTTGGCAACCTTGCCACCCCGCTTCTCGGTTACAACTGCATTCTGTTCCCGGTACTTATCCAGCTCGCGGTCTATGTCGGAATCCTTGATAACTACATTAGGAACCTCAATCTCAATTCCCTTGTACCCGCCAAGCTCCACATCTGGGAATGTGTCGTACTCAACGGTGAATTCGATGTCCTTGTCCAGGGCCAGCTTCAGGTTATCCTCGTCCTTAAGGGCTGGAGTAACATATGGAAGAGGTTTCTTCTCCACGTCCAGCAGGGCCTCCTGAAGGCTCTTCTCTATTACATTGAAACCAGCTTCCTGAACCAGTGAATCTCCAAACTTACGCTCTAAGACAGATGCAGGAACTTTGCCTGGTCTGAAGCCCTTGATATGTGCTGTCTTGGAATACTTAGCCAGAAGCTCGTCGTACTCCTTCTTTACAAATTCTTTGTCAACCTTTACAGAAAGCTCAACTCTTGACTTCTCAAGACATTTAATCTCTTTACTTGCTACCACTTTTGTCCTCTTTTTGTTTGAAATTAATTAGGTGATATATAAATATATAAAAAAACCCAAGTTTTGTATAGTGCAAAAAAAAAGCAGCTTTTTCAAGCTGCTTCAAGAGCGGGAGACGGGAGTTGGACCCGCGACATCCACCTTGGCAAGGTGGCGCTCTACCACTGAGCTACTCCCGCATACGGCATCCTTCCCTTTGCGAGAGAAGGGACTCGAACCCTTATGCCTGAGGCACCAGATCCTAAGTCTGGCGTGTCTGCCAGTTTCACCACTCTCGCTTTATAACTTTTTCTAAAGAAATAGTCAATATGGAATACTAAAAAAATTGAAGTTGAGTGTCAACCCATGAGGGATGTACGTACCTTGCGCATATAGTGCACTTTACGCAGCGGAACCTGCACCGGGGCCCCATCTGGAATCCCGTCTCCAATCACCAGCATGTCGTTTCCAGACTTCTTAAGCTGAACAGGTTTTATAAGCAGAGTCTTCTCTGCTCCCAGCGTGATTTCAAGGAATGCGCCGCCCACCTCCATCACATGCTGGCACAGCCGGACCTTCCTGTTATAATCAATCCCCCGGGCCTCCATAAGCTCATACCTGACACCACTGCCTTCAAGCTGCTGCTCCGACAGGATCAGCTTACGGTGCACCCTGTCGGAAAGTATATCCTTCTGTTCCTGTGTTATATCCATGCTTTCTATCCGATTCAGAAGCTTGGACGAAATATCATGTTTTTTCGTCTTTGCGGCAGGCTTCTCGTAATTCTGAAAACGTTTGAAACCGCTGTTGTTCCCAGCCGAAGTCAGTACATCAGAGCCCTTTTTCTCCGGTGGCAAATCAAGACTCTGCCCCGACACACTCTCCACCACCTTCATAGCCTCTGGGAAATCCTCCTCAGAAATAAGATAAAGGCCATCTGAAAGTTTTTCCTTTATGTATTTTTTAAAGCTGCTGTTGCTGTCAAGAAGCTTGGAGAACCGCCCGTCAACCTTGATCACACATCCCCTGTAGACAGAGATTCCTTGGCATTCCTCCTCCCAGCTTTTAAAGGAGAACAGGATATTCTGGGGCAGCGGTGCCCCGGACTTCTCTTCAAGGAGTTTGATAAAGCTGCCGGCACCGATCCCAGAGCGGATACCCCTCATAAAGCTCTCACGGGTCACCTCCCATCGGCTTATCACATCCAGCTCCCGGATTTCGGAATAAAATGCAAGGGTCATATTCTCTTCAAAGCTCAGGGCACCCTGGGAATAGAGGGAGAAGTCGGGCTGAATCACAATCTTCCCTTCATCTGCCGCTTGAACCGAAGTCAGTTTTCTCAGCCCTGTACTGTCTTCTACCGCAAGTGTTGCCTTTATCAGGTTTTCTTTATGTTCCTGAATCTCGCCTGCTTCCAGACCTGCCAGATATGCGGTGCATTTTGCCAGGCGGGCAAATGCCTTCTCAGGGTATGAACGGTCGGCACGCATGTTAGCATAGATAAGAGCCACCAGTGGATTGGCCGACAGATATGCCTGAATAAAAAACCGGCTGACCTGCTGGTTTTCAAGGGCAAAAAGCTCGTCGAAAGCCCCTCTTGCCAGAACCAGATGGCGGCCTGCCTGATGCAGCATTGAATACCGTAACAGAATACTTTTTATTATTTCTCCATAATCAGAAACCACAGCCTTTCCCTTTTTTGTCATAAGGCTGGATACATATGCAGAGACGACCGGAGCATCGTACCAGGAGTATTGGGATTTCTTCTTTATTGAAGCTTTTTTACAGCCAAGGAACAGGTCGATGTCTATCACCCGTTTTTCAAGTTCATCACGGAAGAGCGGGGAAATCACAACAGTCTGATCATTACCTTTTCCACCTGCCGGGCAGATAAGCATCCGCTCCTCCAGGTTCATAAGATGGGTATAGAAACTGTAGTAAGGCTCTTCATCACTGAAAAGTGCATACAGCTGCTCTATGCTGGCTGTCCCGAGAAAATCTATGGCAGTGAGCAGTGCCGCATCGGAACTGTCAATCATGGATATAATCTGATCCAGGTTCGATTTATTCAGGAGAAATGTTTCAAGCTGGTCCAATAAATTATGCTTGTTAAAAGGAGTACGGATATCCCCCAGGTAGTTGCGGACCAGGTCAAAGAAAGCCTGATCGCTTAAGTCAAAGACAAGCTTACGCCATTCCTCGGTAGGTTTCATCTATAAATTCCAGAAGCTGCCGCTGTTCTTTCTTGCCTGCTCCGTCTATGGTGATGGCTGGACCGAATGCCATGTGAATAGTGCGGTCCGGATAGATGTCGCCGATAGTGCTTAAGATCTTTCCATTCTCCCAGAAGTCGGTTTTGACAGCACAGGGAATTACGGGAACGCCAGCCCTTTTTGCCAGCTTGACAGCCAGAGAGTTGAAGGTAGCCGGATCAAAGCCTTTGCACCTGGTTCCCTGGGGGAAGAGCACCACCGATTTCCCTTCCTGCAGGGCGGCAGTTCCATCCTTCATAACCTTGTCCAGATCAACCTTGGGTTCCTTCCTGTCCAGAGCTATGGGGTTGAAGAGCCTCATTATGGGACCGAAAGCCCAGCCTGTAACCAGACTTTTCTTGACCACAAAGGTGACCGGCTTAAGACCATCCATGATAGTCGGGAAAAGCAGGGTCTCCAGAGTGCTCTGATGGTTTGCGGCAATAACTACACCGCCTTGGACAGATCGGATGTTGTCAAGGCCTGTTATTTCAATACGGCCTCCTACTGTTTCACACAGTTTGATTACCTCGCCACTCCCCCGGAGTATAGGCTCCATCCCATGTCCCTGGATTACTGCTTTGCGGGTTCGGAACAGCTTCTTTATGAACTCCTTATAGAAAAAGAATTTCTTTAAAAATGGCAGCTTGCCACCCTTATATACCGGTTTTACGGCTGTAATATAGCTGTTTCCTTCTATCACTACCAACTCCTTACGAAATAGTGATTATACCATGTTTTTTTCATAATTTCCAGTCTTTTATTACAAAGGGTTGTTGACAAAAAGTCTTTTTTTTTGTCATATTATCTTTTGCATGGTGGGCATGGTGGGTATAGTTCAGCGGTAGAGCACCGGATTGTGGATCCGGTTGTCGTGGGTTCGAACCCCACTACCCACCCAACAAGGAGCACCCGTAGCTCAATTGGATAGAGCGTCGGACTTCGAATCCGCAGGTTGCAGGTTCGATCCCTGTCGGGTGTAAAAAAAATATGGGCCGCTAGCTCAGCTGGTAGAGCAGCAGACTCTTAATCTGCGGGTCAAAGGTTCGATCCCTTTGCGGCTCAAACAAAAAGGCAATCCGTTCTGGATTGCCTTTTTTATTTTTCCAATATAACGATTATATCATTTCATGTTCTCAATAATGTATTTCCCGAAGGTGCTGGTGGAAACCTTTTCGGCTCCTTCCATAAGGCGGGCAAAGTCATAGGTCACCTTCTTGGACTTGATAGTTTTTGCAATACCGGTCTCAAGCAGCTTGCCAGCCTCCTTCCAGCCCATGAACTCAAGCATCATTCCGGCCGAGAGGATCATGGAGCATGGGTTCACCATATCCAGGTTGGCATACTTGGGCGCAGTCCCGTGGGTGGCCTCGAACACACCTACCATCTCCTTGTAGTTTATATTGGCTCCCGGCGCAATACCGATGCCACCCACCTGGGCTGCCAGGGCATCTGACATATAGTCGCCGTTCAGGTTGAGGGTGGCTATGACATCGTGGTCGGCTGGGCGGGTCAGAATCTGCTGCAGGAAGGCATCGGCGATGCAGTCCTTGATTATGATTATCCCGGCTGGTGGGTTTGCACCTGCCTCCTCTGCTGTCATAACCTTGCCAGAGTATTCCCGCTTTGCCAGCTCATAGCCCCAGTTGCGGAATGCCCCTTCGGTGTATTTCATTATGTTGCCCTTGTGCACAAGAGTAATATACTTGCGGTTGTTTGCGATTGCATATTCAATGGCAGCCCTCACCAGCCGCTCGGTCCGCTCCCTGCTTACCGGCTTGATGCCGATACCTGACTCCGGGTGGATGTCCCAGCCGAACTCAGCCTTTAGGAAGGCGGCCAGCTTCTCGGTCTTGGCATCTCCGGCAGGGGTTTCGTAACCTGCATATACATCCTCAGTGTTCTCCCTGAATACAACCATATCCACCAGCTGCGGGTTCTTGACCGGGGAAGGAACTCCCTCGAAGTATTTTACAGGTCGCAGGCACACATAGAGGTCAAGCTTCTGCCGGAGTGCCACATTCAGGCTCCGGCGGCCGCCCCCTACCGGGGTGGTGAGAGGCCCTTTAAGCCCCACCCTGAACTCCTGGAACGCAGCCAATGTCTCGGCTGGCAGCCAGTCGCCAACCTTGTTGAAGGCCTTCTCTCCTGCAAGCACCTCTTTCCATTCAATCTTGCGCTTGCCACCGTAGGCAAGGCGCACCGCCTCGTCTATGACAGGGAGGGCTGTCCGTGTTATATCCGGTCCAGTGCCGTCCCCCTCAATATATGGAATAATGGGATTATCCGGAACAATGAACTGTCCGTTCTGCATTGAAATCTTTGTGCCCATAAGAACTCCTTTTTAATGTGAATATAATAACATATTGCTCTTTTCTTGCCAACTCAAAAATGGTATGATATATTTCACTGAATATGAAAAAGTACGCCCATATCAAAATGCTTTTCCTCCCCCTCCTCCTGCTGCTGTTCACAGCATGCAGCAAGGATATGTACACAGCTGGTATGGACAAGGTCCAGAAGGGTGAGTTTGAAGCTCTCTCATCCTCCCTGGTGACAAGCACCGATTATGAGAAAAACTATATCCGCATGATGCAGATTTACAACTTCCTTGATAAAAAGGAAGATCCTGAGCTTCTTTCTGTTTTCCTCACCGACTATGTGGACAATCATCCCGAAGATCCCTTCAACGCATACTATCTTTTTACTGTTGCAGGGCGGTATAAACAGCAGGATGCAGCCCCCTTCGCCCATTACTATTTCAGCCGTATTCTCCACAGCTACACCGATGTCACCTACCAGGGACAGTCCATCCACTTCCTCTGTCTGAAAGAGATTCTTAAAAACAGCCAGAACCTGGAAGAAAAAATAGAGTGCTACAAGGAGCTGATAAACCGGTTCTCGGACAAAATCAACCAAGGTGAGATTTACTTCTATCTCGGGGACTGCTATGGACAGGCGGGACAGTGGGATCTGGCAGCCCAATCCTACAAGAAGTTCTTAAGCTACCCTGAGGCTACTGTACCAGGAAACTCCTCTGCACGGGAATATGCCACCGACTTTGAGGCCTACTACAATACACGGGTCACCTGGAGTTATGCCAGCCTGGATGAGCTTATAAAGAAAATCTCGGCTGCCCTGAAGACCGGGCGGTCATCGGAGATAAACAAGTACACTTCCAAGGTAAAATTCTTCATGTCTTCCTGGGAGGAACAGGAGGCAAGCCAGGAATCCCTGGCGATGAACAACATCGGGAGTCTCATCAACAGCAGCATCCGTATAAATAAGGAACTGGACAAGATTTCCAATGCCCAGGAGGCATACCTTAAGACGTCGGGCTGGGACTTCAGAATGAACACATGGTATTTTTATTTCAGAAAAATAAACTTCCCTGCAAATCCCGAAATCCATGGGAACTGGGAGTGGGCAGGAATCTATCTGGGAGACAGAGTTTTCAGCAGATCCAATGAATAGCAGAGCACTTATTCTTCTCATAGCTTTTACATTGTGTGCTCCCCTTGTCTCTTATTCCCAGGAGAAAGAGACAAAGTCTGCGCTGCTTCCAAGCGGTGGAAACCAGCTGTACGACAACTATTTCAAAAAGTATTCGTCAAAGCAGGAGCAGAAACATCTTGCAGTGATCTGGGAACAGGCTGAATACTTTGTTCCTTTCATTGAGGCAAAGGTAGAGGAACATGGGCTGCCCAAGGAGGTTATCTATCTGCCTTTCGTGGAATCCAACTTTAAACCAGATGCAGTCTCCAAGTCAGGGGCCACCGGGCTGTGGCAGTTCATGACCAACAGCATTGATGGTTACAATATGAAGATAAACGAATGGGTGGACGAACGCAGGGACTTCTGGAAAGCCACCGACGCTGCAATGAAAAAGATTAAGTACAATTACTCTGTGCTGAAGGACTGGAATCTGGCTATCGCCGCCTACAACTGCGGTCTGGGCAGGATGAAACGGGCTGTCAAGGAAGGAGGTACCTCCGACTACTGGAAGCTCTGCCAGAAAGGGCTTTTGAGCAAGGAGACCACACACTATATCCCTAAACTTCTGGCAATCTCTGACCTGCTTAAGAACCGGGGCAAATGCGGTATAAAGGATAAGCAGCCAAAACCTTTCCAGTGGACCAGGATAGAACTGCCGCAGCCGGTGGATATACGGCTTCTGGCAAAGGAGACCGGCATACCGCGGAACATTCTGGACATGGGAAATTCCGAACTTAAGTTCTATGTCACCCCACCGGCCAAGACCGGCTACCTGCTTAAAGTCCCTGCCGACAAAGCAGAAAAAATCAAAAGCGTGACAGCCAATAAGAAAACCAAGCTCACCGACTTCCATCTGTATACTGTAAAAGCGGGAGACACTCTCTCCCACTTGAGCCAGCACTACGGAATATCGGTGGCCATGATACAGAGTTTCAACAATGTCAATCCTAACAACCTTAAGATCGGGTCAAAGCTGGTTATCCCTGTAAGTGATCCTGATATAAAACCATATGAAGGAACCCTTGATCTGGCCGCTTGGGAACCAGATATTTCCGAAGAAGGCTTTGCAGGAGAATACAAGGTGCAGGAAGGGGACACAATGTGGTCTATCGCCAAGCTGTTCCACACCGATATCAAGCATATAGCCTATTTCAACCACCTTGAGCTGGACTCTATTCTGTCTATAGGAAAAGTCCTTAAAGTACCTACCCCGCCTGAGGAAATGGATTTCTTTTAACACCCCTATTGACATAAGGGCTGCCTTGGTATTACAAAGTATTACCGAGGAATAAACATGACTGAAAAGACAGAAGTTATATCTTTCAAGGCTGATGAGGAACTGGCTGCCCTTCTAAAGCACATCCCCAACAAATCAGATTTCATAAGGAATGCAGTACTGGAGCACATGCAGAACACCTGTCCGCTCTGCCAGGGAACCGGCCTTATCTCCGTAGCCCAGCGGGCTCATTGGGACAAGTTTATAAAGACCCACTCCGTGGAGGAGTGCAAAGACTGCCACGAACTCTACATCAGGTGCAACAGAGGAGCCCACGGAAAATGCGGAAAGCACTGATTGTCCTGCTCGCTGTTTTCTGCATTCATTCTGTATATGCGGATAAAAATGGGAAGACAGAGGTATTTGTAAGCATCATGCCCCAGAAGTATTTTGCAGAGAAAATAGGGGGTGACCTGGTGAATGTATCGGTACTGGTGCCTTCTGGAACAAGTCCGGAGAACTTCGACCCCTCCCCTAAGCAGATAGTGCAGCTGGGCAGTTCCGATATCTACTTTACTATCGGTGTTCCCTTTGAGAACATATTTCTGGACAAGCTGAAAACTGGGAAAAAGAAACTTGTTGTAGCACCATGCGACAAGGGTGTGCCCAAGCTGCGGAATGCTGATCACGATGAGCATGAGCACGGAGATGAGCAGGGTCATCACCACCATGGAGAGTTCGACCCTCATATCTGGACCGACCCGGAGCTTATAAAAATCATAGCTAAGAACATGGCCGATACTCTCTCCCGTCTGAACCCAGATAATGCGGCAGTCTATGCCTCAAACCTTGAGATTTTCAGGCAAGAGCTGGATACCCTGCAGACTGGATTGAACCAGCAGCTGGCCCCATACAAAGGGCGGATCTTCTATGTGTATCACTCAGCCTACACCTACTTTGCCCAGCGGTTCGGCCTGGTGCAGAAGTCTATCGAGACTGGGGAGAAGGAGCCTACTCCTGCCAAGCTGAGGGATCTGGTGAACCAGGCAAGCCAGGATAAAGTCAAGACTGTTTTTATCCAGCCAGAGTTCCCGGCATCGGGAGCCAAACGTGTGGCAGAGGCAATCGGAGGCAGGACTGTCTGCATATCGGTGCTTGAGTATGATGTCCCGGCCAACATGAGAAAGACAGCTGCACTGCTGGCTGAATCCTTTGAGGAATAAAATATGAAAGATGTAAAAATCCAGGTGAAAGACCTTTCCTTCCGTTACGACTCCCGGGACGTTCTTAAGAATGTCTCATTCGAGATTTATGACAAGGATATTGTGACTATCATAGGACCTAACGGCGGGGGAAAATCCACTCTTCTCAAGCTGCTTTTAGGCATTCTCAAACCCGACTCAGGCACAATCCTGATTGACGGCGTGCCCCCGAAAAAACTTAAGAAGCCTGTATTGGGCTATGTGCCTCAATACTCCCTTTTCGACCCCAGATTCCCGATCTCAGTTTTCGAGACTGTCCTTTCCGGGCGGATGAAGAATGGCCTTTTCCGCTACACAGCAGAGGACCGGCAGATTGCAGACCAGATCTTAAGCGACATAGGTCTTGCAGAGGTCAGGAACAATACATTTGCAGCTCTCTCCGGCGGCCAGCGTCAGCGTGTGCTTATAGCAAGAGCCTTGGCCAGCGAGCCAGAGATACTGCTCCTGGACGAGCCCACCACCAACATAGATGTGACCACCGAGGATTATCTTTCTGCCCTTATGAAGAAACTGAACAAGGAGCTGACCATCCTTCTGGTGACCCACGACACAGCATTCACCACTGCATTCCAGACCCGGGTGCTGTGCGTAAACACTTTTGTCCACGAGCATCCGACAGAGCTTGTCACTCTGGGAGACGACACCTTCAATATGATCCGCCACGACATAGACCTGTACAACCACCGGGGCCACCGGAAGGAGGACCATCATGCTGAGTGAATTCTTCGCCGCCATCACCGACCCGGCTGTGCCGTTCATAAGATATGCGCTTCTGGCAGGGCTTCTTTCCAGCATATCCTTCGGCATGATCGGCTCCTATGTGGTAATCAAGCGTATGTCCTATATAGTTGGTGCTGTAAGCCATGTGGCGCTGGGTGGAATAGGAGCTGTGATACTGCTCAACGAGAAGCTGGGGCTTGCCATATCCCCCATCATAGGAGCCCTGGTGGCGTCGGTGCTGGCAGCTGTGATTATCTCGCTGGTAGAACTGTACAGTGAGGAGCGCAGCGACAGCGTAATCGGTGCTGTATGGGCTGTGGGAATGGCCTGCGGTATTGTGTGCATAGCCCTCTCTGCCGGATATGCCGACCCTATGAGTTATCTGTTCGGCAACATACTTCTCATATCACACAACGACTTGATAACCATAACCCTGCTGGACCTGGTTGTCATCTTCATAGTCATACGGTTCTACCATGTGCTCAAGGCCACTTCTTTTGACGAAACTTTTGCAATAGTGCGGGGAATAAACACTGTATTCCTAAATGTGCTGCTGAATATACTTATCGCCATAACTGTAGTGCTTATGGTCTCCCTGGTGGGTGTGGTCATGTCCATCGCTTTCCTCACCATACCGGCCGCCGCAGCATCGCTGGTTGTTAGAAGACTGTCCCATATCATGGCACTGGGTGCTGTACTCTGCGCATTCTTCTCCACCTCGGGTCTTTTCTTGAGCTATACTTTTGACCTCCCTACCGGAGCTGTGACCATCATACTGTCAGGAATTGTCTACCTGGTGCTGGCACTGTGCTCAAAAGCTATAATCAGACACAGGCAATGATGAACATAGAGACATAAAGAAAAGTAAAAGACATCAGGATGAAAAAAATCTGGGCAAAAAGCTTTTTTATTGCATAAGCCCGTCGACTGCCGATAAAGGTGAGAAGCATTATGATGACAACAACCGAGAAACCGATGAGAGCCAGCGAGGACCAGATTATGCATCTCAGAAGAAGAATCATAGTTTCCGGCAGAAATGCCTGATACGAGCCAAGGACATAGTAGAAGAACACAAATGCTGTGGATACTGCCATGAATATGGAGCATCTGTTTAGTAATTTGAATACCGTTGTCCTGGAGAGATCCTTTACCTGCATATCTTCTTATATCATAATATTAATAGACTTGACTGTAAACCGTTCATAAAATATTCTTTATATAATGAAAAAACTATTGGTTCTGCTCCTGTTTTTTTTCTGTCTCACATCTATTTCTGCCCAGGAAGATTTTGAGCAGGCCATCGGGAAGCTGAGTCCTTTCTACCCTGCCCAGGAGCATTCCGAACAGGCTGAATGGATACATAAATATATAAAGAGCAGGCTGGACAATGCTGATATTCCATACACAGAAGTACCTCTGGACACACTTAAAGACAGCCATTCTTTTGCCCAGAACATATCTGTGGTGCTGCCTGGAACCGGCGAGCAGAACCTGGTTATCGCCGTGCCCATGGCAGAGCATGGCAGCGCTGCAAATACTGCATTGGCACTGGAACTGGCAGAACGGTTTTCAAAGCAGGAGCATATCAGCCAGATCCAGATTCTTTTTCTGGGGGCAGATTTCATAGGAGCCAAGGTTTCATCCGAAGAGCTTTCGGCTGGGAAATACTCCATGTTCTATCTGAACTTCAAAGAGATCCCAGATGAGATAATACTGCAGACAGGAAACCGGGAACATATTACTCCATACTGGATGGTCAACTACTGTAACAACACCCTGCGGAAAGCGGGACTCAAATTCAACCTTAAACCTGAGCAGAATATTCTTTACAGCATAGGAATGATTCCGGAGCCTTCACCGCTGGATATATATCTGGATGCAGGTATAACAGCACTTATGATGTACGGAGAAAAAAGAGAAAAGCCCCAGTATTCATCTATATGGGCAGACTCTTTCTGCCGCTTCGTGGAGTACTTTGATAAGCAGGAACTGACCCATCATGAAAATGAGGATCAGAATTACTTTATTATGGATTTGGGTGGCAATTATTTTATCTTCACCGAGCTCTATATCATGATTTTCTTCCTTGCAGTCACCGGCTTCATACTGTTCTATATCATTCTTCATACACGACAGGCAAAGAACTATGTCCACCTGTTCCTGAAAAATTTCTTCATCGTATTCTGGACTATCATGATGCTTTTTATTTTCTTCCAGATATCGACTTGGATCTCGGAGCTCTTCCTTTCTGTAACAAAGCTGGATACCCAGTGGCAGACCATAATCCCGGAACTTATAAGCCTCAAGGTGCTTATATGCCTGGTATTTCTTGTTCTGTTGCTCCCCACCTATGCCCAGTTCAAGCAGCATAACCTGGGAAACTTCTACTCTGGAAGCGCAGTGATCACAGCTCTGCTGGATATGGTTATCTTCATGGCCATCGATTTTTCCTTTGCAGCACATTTTACATGGAGCCTTCTGTGTATCTTCGTTTTTGCTGTTGTAAAAAGGCGGCATATAAAGTTTCTGTGCATGCTGCTTTCCGGACTTTTCTTTATAAGAACTATCCATGGAATACTGTTCTACCCCGCCCTGAACCTATGTCACGGTCTGATATTCGCTTCCATGTGGACAAATTTATATCTGGCTCTCTTTGTCCTTCCTTTCATCTTTATGGGAATCCGTATTTTCTATGTCATCCCGCTGAAAGTAGAACTCAAGCATAAGTTTTCCAAGATGATGGGATATGCTGTAATGATAATCCTGACTGTGCTGGCCTTCCGGGTCATCTATCTGTATAAGCCTTTCGACGATAATAACAGGCAGCTTGTGAATGCTGTTGAGTTCTATGATCTGGATGAGAAAAGGGGCACCCTGACTCTGGAAAGCGACTACAAGCTTGGAACCCTGCTGGTCAAGAATGGAACCGAGGAGATCTCTGTTTCTTCAAAGGATAAAAGGGTTATCTACGATATCCAGAAGCCTCAGGAGGAAATCTCTGTCTGGGCTGCCACCAGCCGGTTCCTCGACCGGAAGACTATCGAATTCCATGTCGCCACCAAGGGTAAGCCTGACCAGCTGTATATAACTCTCAAAGCCCCTGTTAAAGATGAAAAGATTCTTATCTTGGATTCCACCTACCCTTACCAGATTCAGGATGATACAGTCTCGTTCTTCATAGGCAAGAACCAGCCTATGCCCTTTGAGATTAAGGTGACCACTCATAAAGACAGTGCCTTTGATGCCCAGATAGAGATATGCTATTCCACCATGCCTTTTGACTTCATATTCTCGGGCGATAATAAATATTGCAAGCCTTCTCTGATTCTTTCCAAGAAACTCTCCTTCCATGAGGAGAAATGATGGAGAGCGTTTTCTTCTGCGCCGATATGGATGCTTTCTTTGCATCTGTAGAGCAGCATGACAACCCGGATTACGCCGGTAAGCCTGTTATAGTAGGAGGTATAGAGGGACACCGTGGTGTTGTGTCGGCCTGTTCCTACGAGGCAAGGAAGTATGGTGTCCATTCCGCTATGCCAGCATCTACTGCCCATAAGCTGTGCCCAAACGGAATTTTTGTCCCGGTACGGATGAACCGTTATAAAGAGGTTTCCGACCATATAATGGAGATATTCTCCCGGTTCGCCCCAGAGGTGATTCAGAATTCTATCGATGAGGCTTTCCTTGATATGACCGGGACAGACCGCCTTATGGGATCTCCTGCAGAGGTAGCGGCAAAGATAAAGGCCTGCGTCAAGGAAGAGACTGGTTTGACAGTATCAATAGGAATAGGTGAAAACCGATATCTGGCAAAGCTGGCATCTGACTACCGGAAACCAGACGGGCTGTACCAGGTGGAGAAAGGGAAAGAGATAGAGTTCATAGATTCCATCCCCCTAAAGAAGCTGTGGGGAATCGGGAAGAGCTCTTGGACACACCTTGAGAAAGCAGGCATAACATCGGCAGCCCAGATACGAGATCTTTCTGATACTATTCTTGAAGGGATTTTCGGCAAGGGAGCTGCTGAATTCTTAAAAGCCATTGCCAGGGGACAGGATCCAGGGATCTGTACTACAGAGCCCAAGAGCAGATCGGTCAGCAACGAGACAACCTTTGACCAGGATGTAGGCGATTACGATGTGCTTAAGGATACCCTGCTTTGGCTTTCGCACCAGATTCTTTTCAGACTCCTGGAGAAAGGCTGGTCCTCAAAGACACTGGCCCTGAAGCTCAGACTGGACAATTTCTCCACATCCACCATTCAGGTGACACAGGAAAACCCTTTCACATCAGCAGAGGAAGTGTTCCAAACATCCCTTGTTCTGCTTCAGAAGAAGTGGGACAGAAAGCATAGTGTCAGACTTATCGGACTGGGATTCCAGAATGCCGATATCACCGGTTGTGCACAACCATCTCTGTTCGAAGATATCCATGAGAAGCAGAACAAGGTGGAGAAGGCCGTGCTTAAGCTGAACAGCCGGTTCAAGGGTAATCAGGTGATCAAGGCTGCCCTTTTGAAGAAGCCTTGAAGTTTGAAGGCACCATATAGTATTTGTTGGAGGAGTTCCAGAGGGTGAAACCGCTGGCCTTCTCCCTGGTAAGGCCAGCAATCTGGCGCCTATAGTACTCATGGTACTCTGCCTCGCTGAAAGCTTTTTCATCTCCTACCAGGAAGGCCTGGACGAAGGGTCTTACCAGACAGTTGTTATAGCCGCCGATAAGCTTGGAATGAAGTGTTCCTGCCTCGTAAATGTATTCTGCCCATTCCATGTAGTTCCGCCCTTTCTTGTGGAAGTCTGTTGAAAAATGGGAAGGATAATACATAGGAGATACCACATCCACGTACTTGCTGGCCATGACTAAATTCTGTCCGTTCCACTTCTCCATCTTGTTCCAGCCGTTGAAGCCATAGAAATCCACGCTTATTGGGATAGAAATGGCTTCCCTTGCCTTCTTGAGGAAGGATTCAAGAGCATCGGAATTGGTCATGCTGTCGTGCCGCCAGGTGTACTCAATGTTCTGTATCTTGCCGTCGGTAGGGAACCGGATATAATCGAACTGGATCTCATCAACCCCGGCAGTTTGGAACTCCAAGGCAAGAGCGATGTTGTAATCCCATATGTCGGAACAGAATGGGTCAACCCAGTATTCCCTGCCGTTCTCCCAAGGCTTTCCATCAGTCTTTTTCTTGACTGCATATTTGTAGCCATCATAGCGGTACATCCGCTCATCCTTGAACACCACTATGCGGCCGATCACATACATACCTGCACTGTGGGCTGTCTCAAGAAGCCGGGACAAATCAAAGTATTCCTTGTTGGCACCGTTGGCAGCTGCAACCGGGTTGGAGGTCGTGCATGTGACATTGCCGAAGTCATCCTTTAAGTCAATTACAAAGGAATCCATATTATGAGCTTTGAGGAATCTTATATGGTTTTCTATCCGGCCCGGTTTTCCATTTATATAATTCAGGTAGATACCAGCCCTGTCGGCTGCCGCCTTTTTCCTTGTAGCCTCTGAGAATGTCATAGTTGTCTTTTTAACCGGCAGTTCAAGACCATCGTATTTATACCACTCGCTGCCATCGTAGGAAGCTTCATACACTTCGGTGCCGGTGAACACTTTGAGAGCAGTACCTGTATCTGTAATAGCATGAATAGGATTTGCAGCTACTGTCTCTGGGGTAGGAAGCGGCTTCCAGCGCTGGATAAAAGGATCATATCCATAAAGCTGATTATCCGGAAGGCTTGATGCATACCAGGTATAAGGCTCCTTGTTCGCCACAGGGCAGATTGCAGTTATCTCCTCATAAAAACCACCGCCGATATAGAACCTGTTGCTGGGGAATATTTCCCAGGTTGCACCCATGTCATAGGTGACAAACAGACCGTCACAGCTGGTACCTATCATAACAGTATAGCCTTCCTCAGTCCCTTTCATTGCAACTGCTGTGTAGTATGACCGGACCTTCACCGGCTCACCCACCGGAATATTCTTCCAGGTGGAGGTATCTATATCATAGAGGGAGACGAAATTGGAACCGCAGGCCACCATATAGCCGCTTGCCTCGTGGCAGAAAATGCTGGAAACATCCCTGTATTCTTTATTCTTAAAAGGATATACATGTTTTTCAGGAAGCCCATTGGCAAAAGGACTCCAGGTGTTTCCGCCATCAAAGGAACGCTGGACAAGAGAATCCCGGCAGGTGGAAATATATGTGCCATCCTCCAGAATCACTATCCGCTCGCTTTCCCCAAAAAGAGGAAAAATTAAAAGGCAGAACAAGATAAGTGTAACTATTCTTTTTTCCATAGGTTCTCTTAATAAATCGGCAGATTGTAAAAAATATTTATATGGTATAAAATTAGATAATGGCAATTGATTTTGAGCTTGGCAAAAAGATTTTAGCAGCAGTCAATGCATCCCGGAATCTTGATGTTAAAACCCTGGATGCCGACATACTTCCCCACCCGGACGGCAAGGATATATTTGTCCTCCGCTCCAATATGAAATTCCCCATCAGCAAGGCTCAAACAGAGAAAATGCTGGAGAAATTCGGCATCCCGAAGTCTGTCATAGAGGATGTCAAGTGCAGCGAAGAGACCTTCCACTTCACTTTTGATACCCTGCACAGACTGGGACTGTACCTGATACCATACCTTTCCTATGGCATACTCAACGGCGGAATGGCCACCAGCTACTGCGATGTGAAGAACAATTCGAAGTTCAATCCCGAGCTTTTTGCCCAAGCCGAAGCAGATTTCGGCAAACTGGCCCAGCTGTGCAAAGGTCAGCCCAAGGGAATAACCCCGGCATATATAAACCCGGACGGCTCCCCGGGGTACGACTTCATCGAACTTAAGATGCGCTCTGTGCTCCGTCATATCAAGCAGTCCCAGGCTTTGACAGGAAAGCCGGCATCAGAATATCAGCACGCCATTTTCCAGATGACCAGCCACAATACCGATGACAAGCTGGCTGCCAGATATAAGGAATATAAGAATTCACCTATCCTCAAGAATCTGATAGCCCAGACCGGTGTGGATGTCACAGAGCCTGAGAGTGCAATCCAGCCTCTGATCCCGGCCTTCACACCCACCACAGCAGGCTATCCCCTCTCCTTCTTCAAGGATAAGGAGGGCAGCTACTATGCCCTTCCCGGCGGACATGGCCAGAACTTCATAGTGCTGCATGACATTTATAATAAGCTTCTGGCAGCCGGAAAGAAGTTTGTCTACCTGGGTAACGTGGACAACATAGGGTTCACCATAACACCGGTGGAACTGGCAGCCCTGGCACTGACCGGCAGGCAGGCCACCTTCGACTTCTCTTTCAAGACTCCTGTTGATATTAAAGGCGGAATCCTTATCCGTGAGAGGAACGGTCACCTCACCTGCGGAGATATCGGCAGGGCTGTATCCGATGAGTTCGTGAAGAAAAACGAGGATGCAGGAATACCGATCCTATTCAACTGTGCCACAGGCCTCTTCAACCTGGAGTATCTGGTGGAAAACCTGGACCGTATCATAGAGAACCTTCCCATCCGGCTGAGCAACCAGAACAAGGATATCGGTCAGTACTCCCAGGCGGAGCAGATAACCTGGGAAGTCATAGGGCTTCTGGACAGCATGATCATATTCGCAGTGGAGAAATATGAGCGGTTCATTGCCTCCAAGCTTTTAATGGACAATATGCTGGCTTCCGACATGGAATGCTGCAGAGCCTATCTGGCAGAGCACGAGGACACCGACTTTGTCAGGGCTGTCCGCTCTGTGCAGAAAGGACTGGTGTGGAACCTGAAAGCTCAGTATGGCCTTGAACTGAAAGATGGCCGGTGGATCGCGTCAAATTAAACTGACCGTTTCTTTTTCTTAAAAGACTTGTGATACCACTTGCGTACAGTTTCTGCTATACGGAACATCCGGTACAGAATCGGATGGCATGGGTAATCCCAGCAGCCCGGGCGGTGGATTATTGTGCCGCCCCACCCTGTCTTGAACTGATATAAGCCATGCATAGGATGCTTCGGGTCATCAGCCGGGGAGATACCGTAGAAATCATACTCCAGACAGCCTGCTTCTTTGGCATCCTGGATAGCTCTCCACTGGAGAGCATAGGTCGGCATTGTATCCCGCTTTCTGTTTGCAGAAGCGCCGTACAGATAGGTGGCCTCCACCCCGTCAAACAGGGTTATGTTTCCAGCTATCTCATCTCCATCCACCGATGCCATATAAAGACGCACATCAAGCCTCTTCTGGTTTTTGGCCAGTTCAAACAGCTTTTGATAATAAGCCTCGGGATGTATAGAAATCCTGTCCCTTCCAGAAGTCTCTTTATAAAGCTTATACCAGACAGGAATTTTCTCAGCACCATGGCATTTGATAATAACCCCTTTCTTCTCTGCAATCTTTATGTTCCGGCGGGCCCTATCCTTGAACCCTTTGCGGATATCTTCCAAGGGCCGTGAAATATTCAGTATAACCGAAGAAGGAGGTTGGGTATCCATGGTAGCCCTGTGGAAGGATTTAGGTGCATCTGGCCATTCACCCTCTTCCTTTACATACCAAGGCAGATCCCATCGGATAAAGAGACAACTCTTGGGAAGCATGGGCTTAAGGTAGGCAGATACCTCTTCAAGTTTTTCCTGCTCTATGGGTGCATAAGGAACGTATAAAAGAGAAAAAACCTTAAAAAATCGTCGAAGGTACGCATTTATAAGCTTTCCCTCGAAGTGGAAAGAATAAGGCTCTAATGCAAAAGAACCTTTAAAGAGCGTCCACAGGTTGCTCTGAAGAAATGCTCCGGACAAATCAGTGAACTCCTCCGTTTACAGTAAACTCGGTAGTAATAATCTTTCCATCGGCAGTAAGCTTCTTGCCGCCGATTTCTACATTTTTATCCACAACATTTATCTCAATGCTGAAGAACATATCTGCATCGATGTTGTCAGGTTTGACAGCATTCACATCGTCGCCCTCAAGAACTACATTTGTGCCGGGTGCTGCCCAAGGTGCGGTAAGCACCTCTACGCATTCTTTGCCATCAGCATCCTTGTAATCGGCAGCCAGCAGCATACCGCGGCTTTCAATACCACGCATCTTACGTGGCTTAAGATTGTCAGCCAGGATAATGTGCTTGCCCATAAGCTGATCTGGAGTCAGGTATGGAACAAGACCGCTCTGGATAACCCGGTCTTCGCCGCTTCCGTCATCCAGGTGCTCGATATAGAGCTTATCACTCTCCGGGTTCCGCTCTACGCTGACAATCTTAGCCACCTTAAGCCGGATGTTCTTGGCAAAGAATGCGGGCTGCTCTGCAGCGGGCAGCACTTCAGGCTCTGGAGCTTTCTGCTTCTTAGGCTGCTGTTTCTGCGGCTGGGCCGGTGCTGCAGCCTCTTTCCGCTCCTTCTGGTTGCCGGAGAACTGGTCCCGGAACGATTCCATAGTCTTCTTGTCCATAGGCTTAAAGAATACTTCTGTCGGCCCTACAGCAGTAAGCCCTTCGGTCTTGCCCACCTCGGCCCAGCCCATTCCAGGCTTCGAGCCAAGATCGACCCGGCTCTCGAAGATGGATGCACCGAAGTAGCTCATCACCTTCTGGGTGTACTGTGGCATATATGGATGCATCATTATCATAAGGTCCTTGATTACATAGCACAGATTGTGGATAAGCTTGGCAGCCAGCTCCGGGTCGGTGTTCCGTGTCTTCCATGGCTCGGCAGCCTGGAATGCTTTGTTGGCGATATCGGAGATGGCAAACATCTCGTGGAATGCCTCCTTAAGCTCTGCCCACTCAAGAAGCTCTCTGATCTTATCTTCCCTCTGATGGATATCGGCCCACAGAGCCTCGTCCACAGGAGCTTCTGGAATCTTGCCGTCATAGTATTTGTTCACAAACAGAAGAGTACGGTTCACCAGGTTGCCCAGGTTTCCGATAAGTTCGCTGTTCATCTTTTCCTGGAAGTCTTTCCAGGTGAACTGGAAGTCTGATTTCTCAGGCCTGTTATAGAAAATGTAGAACCGCCATGCATCGGCAGGAATACCAGTGGCAATAGCATCGGAACCGAAAACGCCTACGCCACGGGACTTGCTGAACTTGCCGTCCTCGTAGTTCAGATATTCAGATGAACTCATGTGGAACAGCTTAGTCCAGTTGTGACCTGAACCCAATAGTGTACATGGGAAGATTACTGTATGGAACGGGATGTTGTCCTTGCCGATGAACTGGAAAAGCTCAACATCTTCCTTGCCTTTGGCCTCCTCACTCTCCTCCGGGAGCCACCAGCTCTTCCAGTCGAAGCTTGTCTTGCCGGCTTTATTAAGCTCGTTTGCAAGCTGAGCAGTGATGGAGATATATCCGATTGGGGCATTGAACCATACATAGAATACTTTGTTCTCATAGCCTGCTTTTGGAACAGGGATTCCCCACTTAAGGTCCCGGGTGATGGCCCTCTCGTTGAGTCCTGCCTTGAGCCATGACTTGGTGGTGTTGATTGCATTGTCAGACCACTTGCCATCTTTGCTTACCTTGTCCATCCACTCTTCCAGTTTGCCGCTGATTGCAGGGAGGTTGATATAAAGATGCTTTGTCTCCCTTACTTCTGGGGTAGATCCGCAGGTTACGCACTTAGGCTCCTTAAGGTCAATAGGATCAAGAAGAGAGCCACAGCCGTCACACTGGTCGCCCCGGGCATCATCAGCACCGCACTTAGGGCAGATTCCCCGTACATACCGGTCAGAGAGGAACATGTTGCAATGAGGACAGAAAAGCTGCTTGTTGGTGTGCTCAGTTATGAGTCCAGCTTTGTCCAAGTCGTTGAAAAGTCCCTGGGTGATTTCGGTGCACTCATCGTTGGAGGTGCGGCCAAATTTATCAAAATCGATATGGAACCAGTCATAAATCTTTGTGTGCTCTGCAAAATAGTAATCGCAGAGTTCCCGTGGAGTCTTCTTCTCCTCCAGGGCTCTTGTCTCGGTGGCAGTACCATACTCGTCAGTACCGCAGATATAAAGGGTGTCATAACCCCTGAGCCGGCAGAACCGGGCAAAAACATCACCGGAAAGCATCTGGATAAGGTTTCCCAGGTGCGGAATATTGTTTACATAAGGCAGTGCAGATGTTATCAATCTTCTTTTCATCAAATAATACCTCTTTTATTCATCTTGTTCTAAAATATACTAAAAAGAGAGCTTATACAAGTAAAATATAACTATAATAGGGATCATTGGCCCACTTCCACGTGGCAGCTACCTGTGAAAGGGAAATCTGAGACTATTTTGCGAAGCTTTGACCTGCTGATCCCGGTCACGGAGAAGCTCATGACCCGCATCCTGTTCTTATGGTAAATACGCCCCTGGGCTGATTCCCTGTGGACATTGATATAATCGCCAGCCTCCCCAGCCATGCCAAAGGGGAAAAGGACAGGAACAGAAAGGAGCCCGGCAAGGGTTTCCCGATATCTGGCATCACCTCTGATTTTCACATCAGTTTCCACATCATCGGCAAAATATTTATCCACCACCGGCTCAGATGCAGTGTAATAAAGAGTTTTATAAATATCATGAGGATAAAGCCCTGCCGAGACACACTTCATCGGAATCTCAAGAACAATTTTTGTCACATCAGATTTAAAATTATAGATAATATTCACATTATTTGCACACTTGTTCACATATTTAGCCAGCTGCAATATATTATTTTCAATTTCGGGTATATCATTGCCATAGACAGTCACATCAACGGCATGGTGTGTATGTTTTTCTGGGATATAGAAGAATATTTCTGGATATAGCGATGCCAATTCACTGATCTTAGCCATTATTTCTCTTTTCTTGCCTCCCAGGATAGTGAAAGCAGCTCTCCCCTGATCAATATGAAGCGTGAGACGGTCAAAAGCATTCCATTTCAATAGAGCAGATTCAACCTCGAGGGCACTCTGCTGGACAAAAGAGAAAGAAGTTCCGCTCTCATATTCAAGAGAGAAAGAAACATCGGTAGCGAATGGCGAAAAAGTCGAATATGGGATGAAAAACAAGGTAAACAGAAGTATTGGAGAAAAACTCCATAGTGGGATACGAAATCGAGGCAGAATAATTCTCTTTGTGACGTACAAAAAGAGAACAGATGCACAACTACCTGCTGTCAGAGCAGTACAGAATGGAAGCACCAGATTCCTAATGTGAGCTGAAGTATAGAGCACAACAATCAGGGTAAAAAGAATAAGCATTAAGTTGACATTTCTGACATACCGTGTTATATTTGAATTGTGCCAGGCTTCTGCGAAAGCAGTACCTGGTGCCTTTTTATTTAGAATACTTATTTGCTTGTAATTTCGAATAATAAAAATCTTTTCAACTTTTCTTTTAATATGGGTATCTCTATTCAATCTTTCAAAAATTTCTTTATTAGTTAACTCCACAGCATTATCAATAAAGAAGATGATAGGAAAATCAACACCTTGTTTATTTATTGCCATTCTTATTCTTTTTACAGCTGTATTAACATTTCCAGATATCTGTCTTGTTTCAACAATCAAAGAGCTATTTAATAAGAAATCAGGATGTTTTCCTTCACCTTCTGTCGATGGTTCATCCAAAAATTCAACTTTATATCCTTTGCTATATAGATAATATGCTTCATTAATTTCATGTTGTTTAGGCTTTCGTTTTATTGGTGTATTTATGTTAAATTTTTTTCCACCGGATGTTATAAATTCTCGGATTGCATATTTATATTTTATATCGTCATAATACTTTTTCTTATAGGCTACAGACTCCATTGATGGTTTCATACTATTAATGTTTACTTTTAATTCATCATCACTCATATTCTCCTGGATATAACAATCATGATCGACTTGCCTGTTCTGGAAACTGCTACCCATGAACGAGAAAATTACAACTAAAAAAAGTGCAACCATCACTGTCATGTCGACCTGAAGGCCCGCCACTGAAACTGCAGCGACAGCGGCAAGGAGAGCTACTGTGCAACGGCAGGTGACCTGTACTGCAAGCTGAACACTTCTTGTCCTAAACCACAGACCAAACAATAAAAAAATAAACAGGAGAAGGAGCATAGAAGAGGAACCCATGAATGACTTTTCTATTTTATTCCCGAGACTATAAAGCTGGCTGCCACTAAATTGTGATGTCACTTTCTCCAGATCTCGGCAAAGCCTGACTGTATTTCCTTCTCCTGATTTCATTATAAAAAAGAGCAGCATAGATTGCCCATCGATATGGCCCAGACTTTGGGACTCTGCTTCTTGATATTTAATATCTGCCACATCAGAAAGCTTTAAGCCTGGAGTTATCTGCACCTGACCAAAATCTGCTGTCGAAGAGAGGCAGGAAGAAAGCACCAGCGTCTGCCCATCAGGCATGGCAACCTTGCGTACAAGGTTGCTGCTCCGCAGCCTGCTGCCCAGTGCTTCGCCGGGCAGCGCCATGCCGACAGGCCGGCCGGACTTCAATTCCACCATCAGCTCTTTCTTCTTACGGCCGCCCAGTTCCACATTCCCCACCCCCGGCACCGCCTCATATGCTTTCTTGGCAAGATCAGCAATCCCTTCCTTTTCCAATGGAAAATAAGAAATATAGACAGGATATGTATCCTTGGAACTCCGGGTTATGGAAGGGCGGTTCACTCCCCTAGGAAAATCTGCCCAGACATTGGATGTTATATCAGATATCTGCACATAGGCTTCATCAAGTCTGGTCTTGTCAGAGAACATACACAGAATATATCCTTTTCCTGGTTCAGATACTGAATGGATATTCTTTATTCCATTCAATTCCATATAGGCCTCTTCAAGCCGGGAAACAAGAACTTCCACCTCTTTCTCAAACGCCCCATAATAGTCGAAGGCCACTGCAATACTTTTTTTCTCCAGCCCAGGAGCATATCCCAATTTGATATGCCCTTTTATAGCAAGGAGAATAAGGATACAGAGGGCAAGAAAAATAAGCTTAAGCCGGAAATTCATAAAATTGTTATCCATTGGAATCCTCCTTGACAAGAGCAGGAACAAGGGCAAACAGGGCTGTTGTTCCAAAAAGAAGTCCTCCAAGCAGGGAAATAGAGGCACAATTCTGAATCGGATTTGAATCAAAGAGAGCAACAGGCAACAAAGCCACAATTGTTGACAAGAGAGTCTGACACACCGTCCTAATCCGTGATAAAGCAGCTTGGGCAATTGGCACACCATGGGCTGTATCAGATAAAATAAGTATTCCAGAGTTCACACCAGTCCCAGAAAGTATCATAAGCCCCAGTATTGAACTGATATTCAGACTCTTTCCCGCCACAAACAGAGCAAGCAGGCTTCCTGAAATACCCATCGGAACTGTACAGAGAATGAGGAATGGTTTACGGCAGGACTCAAACTGTATTGCAAGGATAAACCAGATAAATACCAACGCCCCCGAGAAAATAATAAAAATTTCCTGTCTGTGCACCTTAGTCAGAGCATCTGAAATTTTTCTGGAACCATAACCATTTCCACTGTCGGGAGAGAAAGTCAAAAGCATAGCACTCTGCCGATTCAGCCGGTCGAGAGCAAAATAATCATACTTTTTCTTGAGCTGGATAAAAGGCTGGGTAAACAATATTTTTCCATCAGCTTTGAACTGCAGAGAAGCTATCTTCTCAGGGGTATCCACAAACTCTTTCCCATATCTGAGTCTGATATCCACAGGCTCTCCATCCAGTTCCATCCGGGACACCACGCAGCCTTCGACAGCCAATGAAACAGCATTGAAAATATCATATGGGGCAAGGGCTGCAGAAATAATATTATCAGAGACCGAAATTCTGTATTCAGGGCAGTTCTTCATCCCATGGACTACTGTAACCGAAACACCATCTTTCCGTGCCCGCTCTTCAACTGATGCAACCTCTTTTTCAAGGACAGACCGATCAGAGGATGTGATAGAATAAAGACTGTCATCCCCTACTAGAACAGAAAGAAAGTTCTTGGATTCCAGCACCTGAAAATCCCACCTTGAATCATCAAAAAGCTGTTCAACCATCTCTCTATCTGCATTCCTTATATTGAATATGAATGTGTTTAAATCCTGCTGTTCATCTTTGTCATAACCACCATAAATTGTGACATCTGAACATAGCTGGCTTTTATAAATCTGTTCTTCCAGTTCGCCAGCCCAAGTCATATAGGCTGAAAATTGATATCCATAAGGAAATGCAACCTTTATCTCGACATTATTTGACTTCATCTCCGGAACTGTTTTAAACGGTATGAAAAACAATAAACAGAATGGGAACAGGACAGAAGCGGCAATAAAAGAAAGGGTAAACTTTTTTGTTTTCATTCTGTGCAGATATTTTTCATACCACTTCTCAAAAGCAAAGGCTTTCGGACTATATCTGATGCGACCTTTCAGCATGACAAATAATGCTGGAGTCAAAGTTAGGGATACAATACAGGAGATAGCAAGATACATTATGACAGTAGCTGCCAGACTTGAAAAAACCTTGCCCATAAGCCCTGGGAGAATAATGACAGGAATAAAGATGATGATTGTAGTGAGGGTGGAGCCTATAACTGCAGGTGCACAGCTATAATAAGGTTTATTATCCAGCAGATATCCTGTGACCACCACAGCATTGTCAAAAACCATTCCAGAACCTACAGCAAGCGCAGACAGTGTGATTATGTTCAATGACATACCGGCGCAATGCATAAAAACAAATAAGGGAAACAGTGAGAACGGAAGAGACAGTATGACAATGAACGCAATATGAAGGTTCTGCATCAGAATCATTATGACAATGCAGGCGCAGATTATACCTGCTCCGATAGTAGCTGACAAATTCCATATCTCCCGTTCAAGGGGCATTGATTTGTCTTCTATAATTTCGATATCAAAAAGATTCCCATAGACGGAGGAAAGTTGTTCCACCATACTCCGCAGCTCTCTACAGGTTTTAAGAAGACTGCTTCCCCCTGTCTTTATAATCCTGAGACCTATTCCATTTTGCCCATTATGACAGAAAAAAGAATCCCTCTCCTTTTCTCCAAGAACAACAGAGGCCACATCACCTACTGTCATAGCACCTTCCATATCCAATGGGATTTGACAGATATCATCAGGCTTCTGTATATCTGTCTCGGCTTTCACCGAATAACAGTGCTCCCCTTCATCTACATTCCCGACAGGATAACGGAAAAAACATTTCCGGACAGCATCCGCCACTTTCTGAATATCGAGGGAAGGAGCAGCCATGAGGAGAGGATAATTCACGTCAATCTGAACCTCAGGCTCAATGCATCCGGTAAGATGCACCTGGGCAATTCCATCCAGTGCCAATATACGGCTCTTCATTTCTTTCTCCACCAATGATGAAGCCCGGGAGAGCAGAAATCCAGGTTTAGGAAACAAGGCCAGAGTCATGATGTGAGAATCAGCAATTGTCTTGAATGAAAGTATAGGTCTGGAAACTGATTCAGGTAGAAAAGGATATACTGCATCAATTCTGTTTCTGATATCACTTCCTGTGACTGCCATATCTGCACCCCAGCCCAGCTCAAGCCTGATAATGCTCTCACCTCTTTTTGATGTGGAGGAGATCTGTCTGATATTCTTTACTGCAGAAATGCTGTTTTCCAGAGGTATGGTAACCAGTTTCTCCACCTCATCGGCCGGCATGCCAGAAAATTCTGAAGTTATAGTTGCATACGGAACAGGAACCTCAGGATAAAATCCTATGTCCAGTTTGAAAAGGCTGCATATTCCCAAAAGTGCCATACCGAGCCAGCAGATCAGCACAGAGAAAGGATGCTGTATGCAATAATCCCATTTCCTCACAGTGCATTTACCCTCAACACATATTCTTTTTCTAATGTGTTGCCATTGGAATCTTTCAGTATTCCATTGACAGAGATGACCACTGGAGTTTGAATTGTTCCTGCTGTAATTGAACAGAACACTCTGATGAATAAAACCCCGGGTTCTTTTTGACCAGTCTCAAGATGTTCCAGATCTATAGTCAGGTTTCCCCGGGACACAGCCACATCCACTGCACCATATGCATCTGCAGTCAAGATTTCGGCGTTATTCCCTGCCGAAAAAACAAATTCAAAGCAAGCCTGAGAACCAGTCTCAAATACAATTCCGCTACCCTGTTCCATCACTTCACAGATACCCGTTGTATAATCTTGATAGAACTTGATTTCCTGCACTTCAAGGGGTTTGGACCTTTCTCCGTCCACATAAAGGAGATACCTCTTGTCATTCCCTACTGAGAGTTCAAGAAGAGTCTTATATGGAAGAGACTTTTTAAAGGTTATGGTGCATTGGGTATGTCCAGCATTCCAATCTGCCACATAGTCCTGGGCCGGAGAGATAGTGACAGGATTTCTTACAGCTTTTGAATCTGCTGTACCCGAATATGTCAGTTCCAGCACTGCATCCTTTTCTATACCACTGTTTACAACACCTCCGGATACAACTTCTACCCCATTTTTTATGCATACTTTTTCAAGAGAGCAGTCCGGCTCCTGGGTAGTGGAAAATGTGACAACATAATCGGACTGAAGTGTGTTTCCATATTGGTCTGCTATACTCTTCTTTAAGGTGACAGTATATGTAGAATTCCAGTCCAGCTTTTCAAGAGGCAAAAAGACAACAGTCTGACTATTGTCTTTAAAGGAGGGAGCACATGAAACCATGGGGGATATACCAAACCCTTGGTAAAGTGTTGCCTTGTCCACTGGACTGGAAAATGTTATCTCTATAGGCTGCATGAGATCTGTAACCACATCGCCATCAGATATGTTCATTTTTTGAACAAAGAAATTCTCTTCTTTCTTCAATGTGGAGAAAATATAACTGAAGGCCTCCCTAAGAGAATTTCCATATCTGTCCTCGGCTCTGGTTCCAATCTCCACCTCATATCTGCTTTTATCCTTGATTCCTTCGTCCGGATAGAAACACATTTTTTTCTCATACCACACAAACATACCAGACGTCACATCATCATTGCACAGACAAGAGAAAGCCTGCTCGGTGATACCCCTTTCCATTTCAGAAGAAAATGTTATCTGTATACATCCTTCACCATAGGAATAATCGGAAATCTCTGGGGCTTTCATATGTGTATATTCTTCTGCAAAGCTGCAGGAGACAAACATAATTACAATCAAAAAAATCTTTTTCATCAGCGTGTCCTCAATGTTATTTTCTCAAGACTGTTCACATCCAATGAATAAATGCGCCCCTCGGGTTCAAAGCCTGTATAAGTGATCTGAATCTTGCTGTCCCCGGACCAGAAAAGAGACATGACCTTGGGAGAAGTAAGCGATGGTGGGAAGAGTCCTTTCAGCCTTATGCCGGAATAAATCTGTTCCTTCTCATCTGCTGTCGTAAATGCTCTGTTGAATACAAAGCCGAAAGTATAAGTATTTTCTGGCAAGAGAGTATCCCCCACATCTATATCAACTTCTTGATGAGGATTAAAAATTGAAAACGGGAATCCATCGGAATCCTTGCCTTCAATACAAAGAAGCTTAAGTGGGACAACATCCGGGGCAAAGCTGATCCCAAACTTATCTGGAAGCGATAGACCTTTTTTGCTCTTGGCAGATACATCTATTGATACTGAATATAAAGTCTCGCCCTTCCACTCATCTTCGGGGATAAATACTAAGGTGCTGTCATCTGTCCAACAGGTATGGCCTACGATATCAGGGCTGATGGAAAAGGCATCTTCTGTGGCATCAGCATCCATAGGAACAGAGAAGGTTATTCTGAGGGCATCTTTACCTTTTACCCCGTCCAGACCGGTCAGAAGCAGAGGATAAGAAAGGCCGTCATTCAATGCTGTATCTATTGAAACTACAGATGGCAGGACTGCATCAGAACTGGAATACAGACAGAAGATCTTTGGTTCAGCAATAGGAATTCCATTGGCTGATGTTATTGGATTTGCAAAAGAAAATCTGTATACCTGATGTTCCTTCCACCCAACTTTTGGCGTCAGAGTCAGCTGTGTATGATCCCCGTTCCATTCATCTGAATATTCAATATCTGGAGAAATAGTAAAGCCATTGAGAAAGGATGGAAGAGACATTGGCTCTGAGAAAGAGAAAACCACTTTGTCAAATGCCTGAATGGTACTGCCATCAGCAGGATTCATTCTTGTGATATTGGGTTTAGCAGCCTGCTTTGTCATGTAGAAAAAAGGAGTATAAATATTGTATTTATGCACCTTTCCGGACATATCAGAAACCTCGCCTGCATATTTGAGCAAATATCTCTGGGCTGGTTCAAGTTGCTCAAGCGAAGTAAAAATCATAGTATTGTCTTTCCACTTGAAAGAACCGCTCACCCTACCGTCAGCATCTTGAACTTCGAAAGCCGCCTGGGCAGAGACATGGTCGGGCGAGAAACCATATCTGACATAGATGTCTTCATTTTCTCCTACAATCTGATTGTATTTTGAAGGGTTAATCTTTAAGGATTCAGAAGGGGAAAAATCGATAATCCCACAAGAGAGACATATCAAACTTATAAAAATGCAAATAATATTTCTCATCTTACCTCCACTGCACATCCGTCTGAAAGATGTCCCAGACGGGATATTGCAACCACATCCCCATCCATGAGCCCTTCCTTGAGAAAGGCTTTTGAATCAGTGATAAAATCCACTGTCACGTTCTGCAGGAAAGCATGGCCATCCCGTATCAGAAAAAGGGAAGCATCGCTGTAATCATCCTGCTTGTGCAGCACTGCCTCCTTGGGAACAGAAAGGCGAAGCTGTTTTTCTCCTACTGTGATTGAAACCTCTGCAAAAAGGCCAGGAATAAGGGACTTGTCCTTGTTATCCACAGAAATCTTCAATGTCCTTCCACCAGTTTTTGCATCTGCATAAGGGGCAACCTGTTCTACAACACCATTGTGGACTTCAGATCCCAAGCGAACTGTTGCGGCACATCCCTCAGAAATCTCATTGCAGCGCTGGGCATTCACAGTCACAGATACATAGACCGATTCCGTTGAAAATAAAGTAAAAAGCCTGGTCTCTGTATCTGCCTTCTCGCCTATGTCCACATACCGCTCTGCTACAATACCGTCGATCGGGGACTTTATTCTTGTCTCTTCCAGATACAGTTTGATATTCTCCATCTGTGACAGGGCCGCATCCAGTTCTGCCCGGGCCGCTTCAAGCTGAGCTTTCAAGGTGGCAGTATTGATTTGAATCAGAAGATCTTCGTACTCTTTTTTATCTGAAGGAACAGTATATCCAGCACCATTGATATCCTTGTCAGAAAAGCCTACCCGGGCAGTCCTGAGTTCCAGAAGAGCCTGTTCTAAGGCACTGCCGGCCGAGTCCATGTTCATCTTAATTGACTGGAGTTCTTCATCAGAAAGGCCCCCAATTACATGAAGCTTGAGTTTGTTGTTATAGATTCGCTTAAGATTATCATACTCCTTCTGCTTCTGATCCACTGCACATTGAATACGGTCTATGGAAAGGATAGTTTTACGCGCATTCTGACATCCCTCGTCAAACTGTGCTTTTGCCAGAGCAACCAAGGCTTTCTTGGACTGCACATCAGACTCAGACTGTTTCAGCTGAACCTGAAGTTTCACATCATCCAGCAAAGCAAGGATGTCTCCTCTGCATACATTCATACCCTTGTCGGCAAATAAAGCCTTCACGTTGGAAATAGAGGTAGGATAGACATCTGCCTTAGCTTTGTAGACAATAGAGCCAAATGCCGATATCACAGGAGCAACCATCTCTCTGCCGGCAACTGCAGTATTAATTTCAACAGCCTTCTCCACCTTCTTCTCTGGCTTACTACAGGAAAATAAAAGTAAAGAGAAAAGAACTGCAAGCAGAAGAAAATAGAATATTTTTTTCATAAGCCGCTCCCTTCGATGAGATATCTGCCTGAGAAAGCAGGCTCTCCGATGCCACAAAGATTCATAAACGAGATCTCCATGGAATAAAGCTGGGAGATTGCCTGAAAAACTTTTATCCTGTTCTGAGCCAGAGCAATCTGGCTTTCTACATAATCAATCCGTTTCTCCTCACCAAGCTGAACCTTGAGTTCTTCTATCTCCACCTTCTTCTGCTCAAGCTCAATCCGACGCCTCGCTGTATCCAGATTCTCCTTGAGCACAAGAATCGCCTTATGCTGCCCCTCGATCTCCTCCCGGCATTCCCTTTTGTACTTTTCCAGATTCCAATTAGTCCGTTCCATTGCCACCTTTCCATTCTGGCTTGAGTAGAGTGATTCTGAGTTTCCCATCACATCAGCATCTGCTGTTACTTTCCTGTATCGCTGCTCATCAGAATTTTTGCCTATTCCTGCACTTATAGAAGAAGGAAGCATAGGAGTATCAAAATTCAGGTTGAGAAATATAGAAAAGCTTTTTTCTGTAAGGGGATAAGATTCCCCCGAAACCGATGCTGTAAATGAAAGAGAGATGTCGGGGACATACTTTTTCTTAAGAAGGGAATAATCGGCCTGCGCTTTATGCTCCGCGAACTCAATCTCCTGCAGGACCAGGCTGTTTTTCATAGCCTGGGAAACATAATAATCACTGCTTTCATTCACAAAACCACTATAGAGATAGTTCAACTCCCCAACCAGTACAGGAACATCTCGGGAATGCATGTTCATCACCGAAGCAAAAGCTGATCTTGCCTCATCTAACTTCTGAGAAATCTGTGTTATCTGTATATCCATATCTGCCAATGCCAGCTCAAGCTCCAGAAAATCAAACTGGGTTATTTCTCCAATGTTCATTTCAAGATGCCCTATCTCCACCTGCTTAGACACCACATTTCTTGCCTGTTTTGATATCTCCAGTTCCTTTGCAAGCTCAAGAACATTCTTATAACCATCTATCACCGAGAAGATAAAGAATGTTCGGTTAAGGTCAATCTGATGTGCCTCCAGAGCAAGCCGCTCCTTTTCAAGCTGTATGGAAGAATGAAGTACTCCTCTGTCATAAACAAGCTGGGTCAAGGTTGCACTCAGCTGCTTGGAATGACTGTCGTCCGCATAGTAAGTGACTGTATCAGTGGCGGAGTAGCCTAGATTCAAAGTAGGAAAATATTTTCTATACTTCATCCGCATATTCTTTAGTCCTATACGGTTCTCCTGCTTTGCGAAATCGAGGCTGAGATTGTTATTAAGTCCCTTTTCAATCGCCTGGCCGAGGGTAAAAGGTTCAAACGCCGGAACAGGAAGAGAGAGTGAAATAAAAAGATATAAGAATATAATCCATCTATTCATGAATCCTCCTTTTAGACAGGGTCGAAGCACGTTCTAACTGCTCTTTGTATTCCTTTTCCAAACCAAATTGGGAATAAAGCTGTGCCATCTCATAATGGGCATAGGCAAGTTCAACCTCAAATAAATATGCCCTGTGATATGTAACCACAGCCTCCTTAACCTTTCCCTGCGCTTTATAACTGGCGGCAAGAAGCAGCTGAAGACGAGGCTCCTCAGGGTAATTCTCAAGGGCTATGGAGACCAGTTTCTCCGCCTCCTCATACCGCTCTGTAAGAAGATAGAGATTAGCCATCCAGCGCAGAGCGTCAAATTCCAAAGGATTGCACTTCAGTACATGGTTAAGCTTCTCTTCTGCCCTTTCATACTGGCCGGTGAACAGACTTATTCTGCCGTCCAAGTTAAAAGGAAGGAGATACGATGGGTTCTGCTTTTCAAGGGTTTCCAGTTTTTCCAAAGCCCCCTGGGAATCCCCCTGGAGATAAAGATCCTTGGCAACACTGAAGGCCTGATAATTACGGCCATTCTGAGCATTGCCACAAGAGATCAGCAGAACTGTAAGCAAAAAGATTTTTATGAACTTCATGCCTAAGTAACTGCAAAAAAGTTATTTTTGATTTGACTTTTTGAAAAAATTTTAAAAAAAATTTGAATTTGTTTCTGTTGTAAGGTTTTATGAAAAGAACAAAAAAAATCCCCTGCCGGATGACAGGGGACTGAATCAACAAGTAATAAAACTTATGCGAGTGCAGCAAGCATCTGTGCCAGAACTTCTGGTACGCTCTTGCTTCCGTCCAGGGTCACATACTTGAAGCCGTCTTTTGCAGCAATGTTCTTGAAGTAGTATGCAGAAGCCAGTGTGCCGTTGTCTGTGTTGTAGTAAATGTCATGGCGCTTTGTGATGGCTGCTTCGTCCTGGTCATCGTTTCTTGCAGAGAGAGCTCCGCCGCAAACACGGCACTTGTCTCCGTTCGGTTTGATTGCATCGATGTAGATGTTGTTAGGATGGTTGTTGTCGTTAGCGCAGAGTCTTCTTCCCATGATTCTGTTCTTTGCTGTCTGGCGGTCAAGAAGAATCTCAACTACGTAGTCCAGCTTGATGCCTTTTGCCTTGAGAGCCTCGTCCAGTTTCTCGGCCTGAACTTTATTCCGTGGGAAACCGTCCAGAAGCCAGCCGCCCTTGCAGTCATCCTTCTGAAGTCTGTCCAGGATCATAGGGATTGTGATCTCGTCTGGAACCAGGTCGCCTCTGTCAATGTAAGCCTTTGCAGCTTTTCCCAGCTCTGTGCCGCCCTTGATGTTCTCTCTGAAGATAGCACCGGACTCGATGTGTGCAACTGGGTATTTCTCCTTTATCTTTGCGCCAAGTGTTCCCTTGCCGCTTCCGTTAGGTCCGAAAATAAGAATATTCATCTTAGACTCCTTAATTATTTTTCTCCGATTATATCGGATTTTTTCTCAAGATTAAAGTACCTTTGACGGGCAAATTCGCACTTTTCCTTCTCTCCCAGCACTTCATATGTGTCGGCCAGGTTGTACCAGGCATCAAGGCTGCCTGAATCCGCCACCACGGCCCGCTCAAAATATTCCCTCGCCTGCTCGTACTCCCCGTTGGTGAAGTTGAGCACTCCTATGTTGTTCAGGAGAGCCCCCGAGAGCTGGCCGGTCCGCTCTGCCATGCTGTAGTAGAAGCCAGCCTCGCAGAAGCACTGGTTGTTGTAGCAGAGGAGACCGCAGTCAGTAAGGAAATGGGCATCGTCAGGCACAAGGTCCGAGGCTGTCTTGAGCACCTCTGTTCCCCGGTCCACATCCCCTTTCTTGATCAGCACCATAGCCTTGTTATAGAGCACCCGCGCCCGGGTAGATGCCGGTACTTCCGGATCGGCACACAGGGAGAGGGCCTTGTTGCAGCACTCCAGCGCCCGTCCCCAGTTCTCGTTTTCCGAACACTCGAAGGCCTGGTTGTTCAGAATTGCTATCTGTTTTTTCACATCATCAGTCATCAGCTTTTTTCTCCTTATAGCACCAGTAGCATATAAACGAAAGGATAAAACAGATTCCAGAGGCAAATGCACTCCGATATATGCCCACTGCCTCTGGCTGCTTCGGGACACTCACCATCATCTGGAGGAATGGCACTGAGCCGTCCCACACCAGGATAGCGGGGAGAATTGCGATGGATACAAGGAACGCCAGCTTGAGGAAGAAGCCCTGGATTCCGAAGAAGATGCCTCCTATTTTCTCCTTTGATCTGGATGACACATAGGCACTGATCTCACTCAGCATAGCCTGAGGGAAGATGAAGGCTGCCCCTGCCACTGGGATTCCGCACAGGGTGAAGATAGCGTAGCCTGCATTCACAGGAAGAGTTTTTCCCAGCATACCCAGAGCCTGGCTGAGGACAAACAGCATAAGAAGAGAGATAAGCATAGGGAGCCGATAGCCGAATTTGTAAGAGAACTTCTTCACCGGATAGAAGAATAGAGCTGATGTTCCGAAAAAGAGAGCTGACACTGGAGTGATCATTGCAGGACTCTTGCTCATGATGTCCACCACAAAGTAGTTCATGGTTGCCCGGAGGATGTTGAAGCCGATAAAGAAGAAAGTAAGTCCACCCAGATACCAGATGAAAGGCTTTTCTCCGAAGATAATCTTTAGAGAACCCTTGAGGCTTTGGGCTGACTGCTGCCCCCCTGAATATTTTTTCTCATCCACTCCGAAGGAGAGAGCGAACAATCCAATCAGAGCAAATGCTGACAGAATGATGACCATGAGCCGGAGCCCTTTCTCGTCATCCCCCTTTCCAAGAGTCGCGATGAGGATACCGGGGAGAATCATGGCTACTGCCGAATAGACCAGACGGAACACAGCCTGCCATGTGGAAAGGTTCAGCCGGTCCTCCCTGCTGGAGGAAAGCTCTGGTATAAGAGCGTTGTACGGTGCGCCCACAATTGTATAGAAGATGAAGAAAAGGCTTCCTATAAGTGCAAGATAAGCAAAGGATCCAAGACCTCCCGACTTAGGGGGGAAGAAGAATCCGATAGTGCTCAGTGCCAGAGGAACTGAACCCCATGCGACAAAAGGAATGCGCCGCCCCCACTTGGTATTAGTTCTGTCCGACCACCACCCTACCAGAGGGTCTGACACCATGTCCACGAAACGTGAAATGATGAGGGCCAGAGCAATGAACAGCGGAGACATAAAAGCCTGGAAGCTGAACTTCTGAGGGGGCAGATAGTAGGTAAGCACCCACTGGGCAAAAATCTGGTCAAAGATTGCGTAGCTGACTCCGAGACCATATATTACTTGAACTGAAAGTGGAATCTTTTTCACGAAGATAGTGTATCATATTAAGGGCCTTGACACAACAAACAATTTGGTTAACTATATTTTTTATATGGTTAACGAAAAAGAATCTCTAAAGCATAAAGTTCTCACAATCCTGCGGGAAAGCCCGGACGGTGTATCTGGGGTGGAACTTTCTGAAGAGAGCGGCAGGAGCCGGGTGGCAGCCTGGAAGGCTGTCCAGGGGCTGCAGGAGGCAGGCTACGGCATCGAAGTGAGCCGGAAAGGATACCGGCTGGTAAATGACCTGGCTGACAGCATCTATCCCTGGGAGTTCGGCTCTGACGAGGCCATGTTCACCCACTTTACCTCTACGGTCAGCACTATGGCCGAGGCCCGCCGCATGGCGGAATCCGGCAAGACCCAGCCGGGAGAGACTCATATTATAACTGCCGACATGCAGACCCATGGAGTGGGACAGCTGGGACGGAGCTGGACCACCACCCGGGGCAGTCTGGCCTTCACAATCATCACTAAAAACAACCTGCCGCTGGCATGCCACAGCAGGATGACTATGGCAGCCCAGGTGGCACTGACCAAGGTGCTCCGCCGCATCACAGGCCGCCCCTTCTACATCCGTTGGCCTAACGACATCTGGTCCGAGGACGGGAAGGTTGTAGGAATATTAGAGGAGCTTTCTGCCAGCGGCAATATCTGCAGCTGGATCAATCTGGGAATCGGAATCAACATAACACACAGACCCCATCTCAAAGGAACTGATTCCATCTTCCACAGGGAGACTCCCATAACCAGGAAGGAGATACTCACCCAGTTCTGGGAGGAGTTCAAGGTGCAGGAAAAGCTGGCCTGCGAGGAGTCGCCATGGCTGGCGAATGAATGGAACAGGCTGTGCTTAGACACCGGCCACCGGATGCGCCTGTCAGGAAGCGGTAAAACCGTTATTTTCAGAGGGATAGACAACTTCGGCTCTGCCCTTCTTCATACACCGGGAACAAAGGGAGAGAAGCTTCTTCTCCCCGGCACCGGCAGTTTCATAAAATCGTACATCTAGGAGTTACAGAATGAAAAAGAAGAAATCGGCACCCCTGGTGCTCACAGCCCTTTTTGCTGCCTTGATATCAGCAGGATGCTTTATCCAGATACCGCTGCCGGGCGGTGTGCCAGTGGCTATACAAGATATGCTGGCCATGCTTTCAGGCATGATACTTGGCCCGTTGTACGGTGCCGGTGCCGTGGCCATCTTCCTGGTGCTGGGCTGCATCGGCCTGCCGGTATTCACCGGCAAGGCAGGAGTCCAGGTGATCCTGGGAGGCCCCACAGGCGGCTTCCTAGTCGGCTACCTTCTGGGGGCCCTGGCAGCCGGCCTTGTCCTGGCTGCCCTCCTGCCTGCAGGTAGAAAGCCCAGCACTTCCGCCTCCTATGCTGTCATAACCATAGCCGCTCTGGTTGCCACCTTCGTCCTCTTCGCCTGCGGTATAGTCCGCTTCATGCAGCTTACCGGCTATGAATTCGGCAAGACCATGGCAGCGGTGCTGATTCCATTCATACCAGGCAATATCATCAAGCTGATACTCATGGTCATGCTGACCAGGAAGTTCCGGCCCATTGTGAACAGCTACTTAAGGCAGGATTGAGATATGGAAAATAACAAGACAATAGCACCATATGCTGCTCTGGAAGTTTCTGATGTGGGCCGTACCTTCTCCGACGGCACCGTGGCTTTGCAGAATATAACATTCTCCATACGGCAAGGCGAGTTCGCTGTCATAGCCGGTTCCAACGGGAGCGGTAAGAGCGTGCTCATGTCCCTGATTGCCGGCCTGGATGAGCCCTCATCCGGCAGCATCACGCTTCATGACTGCCAGGCGGGGCTGGTGTTCCAGGAGGCAGACTCCCAGATACTGGGAGAGACCCCGGAGGAGGACATAGCATTCGGCGCCAAGAACTGCGGCCTTTCCAAGCAGCAGGTGGCAGAGCGGGTGGAGTTCGCCCTCTCTAAAACCGGCCTTACCCACAAGCGGGACTCCTACGCCCGCACCCTCTCCGGGGGCGAGAAGCGCCGCCTGGCAGTGGCCGGCATTCTGGCTATGAGCCGCTCCCTCATTATATTCGACGAGCCCTTTGCCAATTTAGACTGGCCAGGGGTGCAGCAGGTGTGTGCCATCATGAAGCAGCTTAAAGAAGAAGGGAAAACAGTACTGGTTCTGACTCATGAGCTTGAGAAAGTGCTGGCCTTGGCAGACCGCTTTATGGTGCTGGACAAAGGGCATCTGGTCTTTGACGGCACACCGGCAGACGGACTCAAGGAAGATCTGGCAAGCTGGGGTATCCGCAATCCTCTCCTGGCCTGCCGTTCCATAGAGGAGATGGTTTGGCTATGACCCTGTTCGCCTACCGCAAGGGGAACTCTCCCCTGCACCGCATGAATGCCGGGCTAAAAATATTATTCCTCATTGCCCTGTGTATAGTCACCTTTGCCGGGGGGATGTATGACACCTTGGATTCGGTGTCGAAGCCTTATCTGCTTATCCGGACTGCCATCTGCCTTTCAGTGACAATCGGTCTGTTCTTAGCATCGGGGCGCAGTAGGACATCCTTCAAACCAGTCAAGTTCGTCCTCATCATCGGAGCAATTATGATACTGTTCCGTGTCTTCAATCAGCCGTTAAAAGATGCATTTGCGGCAGGACTTCTCTACACAGTACGGTTCCTCATCACCGCTATTGCGGCACAGATTGTGTTCGAAACCACATCATCACTGGAGATAAAAGAATCATTTGAAGCAGGTCAGGAGCGTGTCGCGAAGCTGCTCCCTTTCATGAAAAAGCTGAACCTCGCGCTGGCATTGTCTCTATCCATCAACTTTATACCACAGGTATTCGCCACATGGAACCTGGTCCACACCGCCGCCCAAGCCCGTACACCAAATAAAAAAGGCCTGCTCCGCACCATACCCATCGTATACTGCGAAATACAGGCCTTCTTCTCCTGCCTGCTCTACCAGGCCGAGATAAAGCGCAAAGCCCTCCTCAACCGGAGCAGCTCAGATTAGAAATCTAACAGTTCAACCTCGAACACCAGATAAGCGTATGGAGGGATAACTCCACCTGCTCCAGATGCACCGTAGCCCAGCTCTGGCGGAATAATCAGAGTCCGCTTCTCATTCTTCTTCATGCTCATGAGAGCCTCATTCCATCCCTCGATAACCTGTCCAACCTGGAATACCAGCGGCTGGCCGCGCATATATGAGCTGTCGAACATCTTGCCGTTAAGAAGCATTCCCTGATAATGGGTGGTAACCTTCTGGCCATATTTTGGAGACTCTGTTCCGGTTCCTGCTCTCCGTACAATATAGCGGAGACCAGACTCGGCCTTGATTGCATCGGGCCATTTCTTGGCGATAATCTTCTCATCAGCTTCCCGTTTTGCGGCAAACTTGGCAGCCTCTTTATCAGCCATTGCCTTGATCTCTGCCTTGAATGTAGCCTCGTCGTTCTTGAACTCCTCTGCTTTCTTGCCGACACGGATAATCTCGATCTTCTTGATTATATCGCCTTGTCTGATGGTGTTTACAACCTTCTGTCCCTCGATCACATGTCCGAACACCGCATGCTTCCCGTCAAGCCATGGTGTAGGCACATGGGTGATGAAGAACTGGCTTCCATTGGTGTTAGGACCGCTGTTTGCCATGGAGATGACACCCGGTTTGTTATGCTTAAGGCTGATGTCAAACTCGTCGGGGAATGAGTAGCCTGGTCCACCAGTTCCGTTGCCCCGGGGGTCGCCGCCCTGGATCATGAAATCCTGCGGGTCGCCGTTTGCCTGGCTTATTACTCTGTGGAACTTAAGACCATCATAGAATGGCTTTCCGATTCCCTGTCCGCCGTTGATCTTTCCCTCTGCCAGACCTGTGAAGTTCATGACTGTAACGGGAACCTTCTCATATTCCAGAGAAAGGAGGATATCTCCCCTGTCTGTTATAATCTTCGCATAAATACCGTCTTTCAACTTAGCCTCCTGGGAGATGCATGGAATGCACATCAAGAGGAACAAACACATGCCAAGAATCCCTTTTAATATTTTTCTCATACTATAATAGTACCATTATTTTTAAAAATATGCCATACTTACACCATGGATATACCTTTTGAGATTCCATATACCCGCATCTTAAGCCGCCTGGGCTACAAGAAGTCCACCAGTACCATGCTGAACTGTCAGCTTGATGCAGTGAAAGCTGTCATCGAGGAAGCGGCCGGATACATCACCCTCAGAGGGACATATATCATCCAGAAATTCAAGAGAGCGGAACACGGAATAGAGCTGGAATCGGGGGATATCATCACCGGCACACTCCCTGAAAAACTTAATGAGAACGCCACATCAGCCCTGATCATGGCTGCCACATCAGGCAAAGCTATAATGGATAAGATTGAGGAGCTGAAGGCTTCAAATCTGGAGCGGGCTGTCATATTCGACGCCACTGCCAGCGAGATAACAGACTGGGGTCTTGAGTGGATAGTGAAGTATGCTTCCACCATGCTCAAGCACGAGAGCCGGGTGGTGAGCAAGAAGCGTTTTTCCCCCGGGTATGGAGATTTCGACCTGTCAAACCAGAGAATATTCTATTCCCTTTTACACCTTGAGCAGTTTGAAATACGCCTTACCGAAAGCTGTATGCTGGTGCCTGAGAAATCAGTCATTGCAATGACAGGAGTCAGATGATGAAAAGTGTCAGAGAGATAAATGAACTTCTTTCAAAAAAGATTCTCATACTGGACGGAGCCACAGGAACCCAGCTGCAGATGCGGGGAATGCCTGCCGGCGTGTGTCCGGAGCTGTGGACAATAGAGCATCCTGATGTACAGGAGGCAATCCATAATGCTTATATCTCATCTGGTTCTGATATCATCTACACCCCTACCTTCGGCGGCAATTATTACAAGCTTCAGGAATATGGCTGTGATGCTGTGGAAGAGGTGAACAGGAAGCTGGCCTCTGTATCCCGCAAATGCGCTGACAACGCTGGAAAGACAGTGCTGGTAGCCGGAAATATCGGCCCCTGCGGCAAGTTCATAAAGCCTTTCGGCGAGCTGGATTTCGACGAAGCTGTAGAGATGTTCAAGCGGCAGATCCGTGGTCTCCTTGACGGCGGCGTGGACATGTTCGCCGTAGAGACCCAGATCGATATCCAGGAGACACGGGCACAGGTTATTGCAATAAAAGAGATGTGCCCCAACTTTATTCTTACAACTATGACATTCGAGCCCACAGTGCGCACACTGAACGGCACCACCCCGGAGGCAGCCCTTATTACGCTGCAGAGCCTGGGAGCACATGCCTTCGGCTGCAATTGCTCATCGGGACCTGCTGAGATGCTGCCTATCATACAGAGGCTTAAACCATTGGCCCATATCCCGCTGGTGGCCAAACCCAATGCCGGCCTCCCCTATATCGAGGATGGCAAGACCAAGTTCCCTATGGGAAGCGCCGAGTTCGGCACCTATGCATCCAAGTTCGCAGAAGCAGGAGTCAATTTCATGGGGGGCTGCTGCGGCACTTCCCCAGACCATATCAAAGAGCTGGCAGCCAATATGATCCCTTGCAGCCCACGGCCGGCATACGCCCCGGACTACGCTGCATTATCCAGCGCCCGGGAGGCAGTGATAACCCAGGCCGGCAGCCCGGTGCGCATCATAGGTGAACGCATCAACCCTACCGGAAAGAAGAAACTGCAGGCCGAGCTGAAAGAAGGGGTCTTCACCACAGTGCAGACCATGGCGCGGGAGCAGAAAAGCACCGGGGCGGCCATACTGGATGTGAATGCCGGTATGCCTGGCATCAACGAAGAGGAGACTCTGCTTAAGATCATCTCCCTCCTTTCGCCCCAGACCAGCCTGCCCCTCTCCATCGACACAACCAACCCGGAGGCTGCCGAAAAAGCCATGCGGTTCTATCCGGGGCGGCCGCTCCTCAACTCCATATCAGGCGAGAGCCCACGGCTCGAGAAACTGCTGCCGGCCGCCGCCAAGTACGGAGCTATGTTCATACTGCTTCCTATCCTGGGAAATCAGATTCCAGAGACTGCAGAGAAGCGGATAGAAGTGATCAACGACATTTACGCAAAGGCTGAAAAATTCGGCTTTAAAAAGTGCGACATACTCATAGACGGTCTGGCCATGACCGTCTCTGCCAACCAGAAGGCTCCGGCCGAAACACTCAAGACCATAAAGTGGGCCGCCCAGGAAGGATTCGGCTCTGTCATAGGCCTTTCCAACATCTCCTTCGGACTGCCGGAGCGTAAGTGGGCCAACGCCGCCTTCCTGGCCATGGCCACCCAGGCCGGCCTTACCCACGTTATCGCAAACCCTATGGAGGAGGTGCTCACCAACATCAAGCTGGCATCTGATCTTCTTTCCGGCACCGACCCGGACGGCACCAACTATATAACCTCCTTCTCGGCCAAAACCGCCGCTCCGGCAGCACCTGCGAAGAAAGCAGAAAGCCCGGATGAGGCAGTGAAGAACGGCATTGTGAACGGTATCCGGGAGGATATAAAACTGGCAGTGAAGGCAGCCCTGGACAGCGGCTTCAAGCCTGCCGACATTCTGGAGAACATGATGATTCCAGCCATAGTACATGTGGGCGACCTATATGAGAAGAAAGAGTACTTCCTCCCCCAGCTCATCGCCAGCGCCGAGACCATGAAGATGGGATTCACTGTTCTGGAGCCTCTCCTCAACTCTGCAAACCGGGAAAAGAAAGGAAAGATTCTCTTTGCCACTGTAGAGGGAGATATCCACGACATCGGCAAGAACATTGTCATACTTATGCTCCGTAATTACGGCTTTGAGGTGATAGACCTGGGCAAGGATGTGAAAGCCTCTAAAATTATAGAAACAGCTGAAAAAGAAAAGCCGGACATCATTGCCCTCTCGGCACTTATGACCACCACCATGATAAGGATGCCAGAGGTCATAGAGCAGGCCAAGCTGTCTGCTGTCAAGGCAGCATTTATGGTGGGAGGCGCTGTTGTCACCGAAGACTGGGCCCAGTCCATAGGAGCCCACTACTCTGCCAACGGCGTGGAAGCGGTGAAGAAAGCACAGGAGCTTATTGACAGCCGGAGTACTGAACTTTAGAATTTCATAGAAAGGCAAAAAATGAGTGGAAAGAATTTTTCATTTGCGGCAAAGGTAAAAGAGAGCAGCGATATCCGCAGGATCATCTCGGTCATCAACGAGCACAACGGCATTGTCAAAAAAGTGCTCTACAACAGCCGCATCGACTCAAGCATCGCATTCTTTGAGATTGCAAATTTCTCAAACGAGCTTATGACTGGGCTGATGCAGGCCGACTACATTCTCTCCACTGTACAGGAGCCCCTCTTCATCAAGATAAAGATTCATCTGCCACGGAAGGCACGGGCAATCTCTGAAATCCTTACCCATGCAGATGATGCCGGCGTCATCATCACCCTGATGGAGTTCGACACCCAGGAAACCAAGAAGGAAGACACACTGGTGCTTATGCTGAACGTGGTAGAGAGCCAGAGTGTAAAGGCTTTCCTGGATTACCTTAAGACCAGCTATGCCATCGACATTGTGGAGTACACCCCCAACAATGAGGACCTGGACAATACAATCTTCTATATATCTTATGCCAACCGGATCAGGAAGTTCACCCACGACCAAGGGGATCACTTTGTACTCAGTTTCCTGGCAGACATCAACAGCATCGCCTTTGAGCTCAAGAAGCTGGGTTATGACCCGGAAGATATCTTCATGAAGATTTACGAGAACGGCGAGACCCTGAACAACACCACCGGAAATAACTTCTATGCTGACTACCAGGTGCTTCAGCTTAACCACGACACAACACTCCACTGCTTCCAGCTTCCATGCGGAGGCAATGTCTATATCCTTGAGAACGCAGAAGAATCCCTGATGATAGACACCGGCTATGGAATCTATCACGATGACATCATGCGGATGTGCCATCATTTCGGTCTATGGCAGGATAATAAAAAGAAGACACTGTTCATTTCCCATGGTGATGCAGACCACTGTGGCGGTGCTGGCTACATCGGAATGACACCATATTCACACCCAGGTACCATCGATCTTATACGGAACGGCAACCGAGCCTACAAGTCTGTTACAGAGAGCTCAAAGCTAGAACAGATCTACACCACCATGATAGGCACCTTCTCCAAATGGCTGCCACCCGATTCCTACAAAAAATTCCAGAACTCAGACCTGGACAAGGTGGGGGCATTCCCAGTATTCGGCTCCCTTACAGCCTGCGGCTACACCTTCACAGTGCTGGAGAGCCACGGCGGACATCAGTATGGCCAGCTCTTCCTGCTCAATGAGGAGGCAGGACTCTTCTTCACAGTGGACAGCTGCCTGAACCTGAAGAGCATTTCCCCGGAGAGGACAAAGTACAACCAGCTGGCAGACCTCTTCATGACATCGGTGAACGTGGACAGCGACCTGGCACGGCAGGAGAGGAAAGACCTTATGGCAATAGCTTCTGACCTGACAGCCAAGAGCGGCAGACCTTTCTACATCTGCTGCGGACACGGTGCCATCTCTATCATCGAGAACGGCAAACTGGCAGCTTTCGGACAGACGACCCGCTATACTCACAGCTGACAGCTGTATCTGTATCATTTTGACTCATCAATCAAGGCAAAACTGCTGCTGTGTCATTTTTACTCAATATTTCCTACTGCCACATTGTCATAACGATACATAACTTATAAAAAGATTTCTTTATAACACAACGAATTAAAAACTTTTTTAAAAATATTTTTGCCTTGGCACGAAATATGCAGTATATTTAGTGAAAACAAAATTTGAAATACCATTTGGAGGGTACCAATATGACAAACACAATGACACTTAGACCAATGCACAAAACAGCAGTTCCATTCTGGGACACATTCTTCGACGACTTCTTCGCACCAGTTGAACACGCAGGAAGCTCAAGAACTCCATTGACCGACATCAAGGAGACACCTACCGAATATGTATTCGAGACAGAATTCCCTGGCTTCAAGGAAGATGAGCTTGAGGTCAAGATCGATAAGAACCACCTGACTCTGAAAGCTGAGAAAAAGGCACAGGAAGAGCAGAAGGATTCCAAGACCCACTACATCATGAGCGAGCGTTACGAGAAATTCTCAAGATCCTTCACACTGCCGGACAATGTTGATGCCGAGAACATCAAGGCTACATTCGAGAACGGCCTTCTTAAGCTGGAAGTTCCAAAGATGGAAAAAGCTATGCCTAAGACAATCAAGATCAACTGAAAACGTTGACTTGTCCCCCTATAAAGGCTGCCCGCGAGGGCGGCCTTTTTTTATCCTTGCATTTTTTCCCAATACAAACTATTCTGTGAATGATGAAATCTGCATTTATAACAGTGGCAGGACGCCCCTCCGCAGGGAAATCCACACTGGTCAACACCATCTGCGGTCACAAGGTGGCCATAGTATCCAGGACACCCCAGACCACCAAGAACAAGATCCGGGGTATCTACACCGTCCCCGGAGGACAGTTCGTGTTTCTGGACACCCCCGGCTATTACGACAGCGACAAGAAATCAAACCTTGAGCTCCAGGAGATAACCCTGTCGGCTCTGGACGATTCTGACCTCATCCTCTATGTGACAGATATGACCCGGACACCCGGAAAGGAAGAGGAAATACTGGCCAGCATAGTGACCAAGACAGAACGCCCTCTTTTCGCAGCCCTGAACAAATGCGACATGTTGGCCGAAGAACAGGGTGATGACGCGGCCAAGGCAATTGCAGAACGGAAAGCCTTTTTCACACAGGCACTCAATATACCGGAATCACACATTTTCCCTATCTCGACCCGGACCGGTGATGGCATACAGGAACTGCTCAAGGCCCTTATGGAGGCAGCCCCTGAAGGCCCTATGATGTACCCCGAGGAGTACTACACCGACCAGGAGGTGGACTTCCGCATAAGCGAGATAATCCGGGAAAAAGTGATAAACCGGACCCAGGACGAGATTCCCCACTGCATCCGGGTACATATCCAGGATATGGAGATGAAGGAGGAGAACGGGCTGGAGCGCCTCTGGGTACGGGCTTTCCTGACAGTGGACACCGAGAGCCAGAAGCGGATTCTCATAGGCCACAACGGCGAGATGATAGGAAAGATCCGCAAGGCAGCCATGCGGGAGATCAAGGACACCTTCCCCTACTCTGTCAAGCTGGACATGATGGTGAAAGTGGGCAAAAAGCGACACTGACATTGCAATAATCAACATTGGAGGATATAGTTTAATTATGGTTAAAATATTATCACTTGGCGGATCAATCGTCGCTCCCGACGGAGTAGACACCGCGTTCTTAAGAAAGTTTAAAGCATTGGTTGAATCATATCTGGCAGCTGACCCAAAGCGGAAGCTGATTCTGGTCATAGGCGGAGGCGCACCTGCCCGGGTTTATCAGAAGGCGTTCCGCGAGATAGAGCCAAATGCACCTGCAGATGTGCAGGACTGGATTGGAATCACCGCAACACGGCTCAACGCGCAGCTGGTTAAGTCTATATTCGGAGACCTGTGCAAAGACCCGGTTGTCACAGACCCGTCTGCCGACATCTCTTTCACCGGCCGTATCCTTGTAGGGGCAGGCTGGAAGCCAGGCTTCTCCACCGATTTCGACGCTGTCTACCTGGCAGAACGGTTCGGAGGCAAGACTGTGGTGAACCTGTCAAATATCGTAAAAGTATATTCCGATGATCCAAAGAAGAACCCAGATGCCAAACCATTGGACAAGATATCCTGGATTGATTTCCAGAAGATTGTAGGAACCGAATGGGTACCGGGAAAGAATGTCCCCTTCGACCCTATCGCTGCACAGAAGGCCAAGGAGTTGGCTCTAGATGTCATAGTTGCTGGTGGCAAGGATATTGATAACATCGGCAATATTCTCGAGGACAGGCCTTATATCGGCACCCTCATCTGCCCGTAACAGCATATGAAAAAGCTTTTAGTTTTACTTCTGTTAGTTACTGCAACAGCATTATATGCCGACGTCGATGTCGATTTTGAATATAAAGCAATGAGCGGCTTTGCCTCCAACCAGTTTGCGCTGTGGGTGGAAAACGATAATGGCGATGTGGTCAAGACACTGTTTGTCACCGATTTCACAGGCGTTAAGCGTGGGTACAAGAAGCGCGACCAGTCCCTGAACCATTGGGTATTCTCCGCCAAGCCAGCATATCTGTCAGATGACGAGCTGGATGCAATCAGTGGCGCAACACCGCAGACAGGATCGCAGCACTTTACCTGGAATCTGACCGATGACGACGGAAACAAAGTGCCATCAGGAAAATACTACATCATACTTGAGGGAACCCTTTACCAGGGCAGCAATGTACTCTATATCGGCACAGTCGACTTAGACAAGCCCGACCAAGGCGAGCTGGAAGTAAAGATGGAGCGCAGCGAGCCTGCCAACAACAAGAACGCCACCATGCTCCAGAATGTGAAGATGAGCGTAAAATAATTCTTCAAAATTGTATATTATATTTTACATTTTTAGTTAAATAAAATTGACATATGAAAAATGTAATGGTATAATATACATATGAATGAAACAATAAGAATTCTACGAGAAAAACACGGTTATTCCCAATCATACTTAGCTTCCTGTCTTGGAATTTCCAGGCAAATGTATATCAAATACGAGAACGGCGAGGTCGCCCCATCGGTTCAAGCGGTCAAAGCTATGTGTGAGCTATATTCTGTTCCATACAGCACAATAATTGACAACAAGCTTAAGTCAGATGCTTCTATGACTGTCGCAGAACCGGCACCTGCCTATGGAGTTACAGCCCAGGATTCTCTTATCGACAAAATACACCTGCTGTCAGCCGAAAAATATAACACAGCTATATCATTTATTAATTATCTTATCCATGAAGAAATCAAAAAACCCAAGAAAAAAACTAAGGAAGCATTCTTTGCCCTTGAAGGTAAAATCAAGCTTGATCCCGCAGAAATAGAAGCATTCCGGGAGGCAAGCATTATATGATTCTTGTTGATACCTGCGTAATAATAAATTACCTTAGAGCCCCAACTCCAGAAATTAAAAAAATATTTCAAAAGAATGAAATTGCGATATGTGGCGTAGTCATGGCAGAGCTTTTAAGGGGAGCCGTTTCCGAAAAACAATTCAATCAGCTCAAGAGTTCCTTGGAATGCTTTGAATATATCCCCTTTGAGCAAGGAGATTGGGACAGTCTGGCCAGACTCCTGTATACCCTTAAGACAAATGGAATCGCAGTTCCTTTCCAAGATGCAATGATAGCCCTCCTTGCTATAAAGACTGACTGCCAACTATGGACTACAGACCATCATTTTTCAATACTGCAATCTGTGCTTCCCGAACTTAAATTATTTACACCAGTGAAATAAAAACAGCCCCGTTTCCGGGGCTGAATTATCAGAATTAATATTTCATCGCTTCCAGAACAATTCTCCATTTTCATCAGTGAAACAATTGGCAATACAGTCCGCTATCCCTTGGTTCTTTTCTTCTATTGAATGATTATATGCTGCTTTAATCTGTTGCCCAAGAGCTCTATCGGTAGTCCCTGGCTTAAGCCTCATTGATAATAATGTTTTTCTTAATGCTGAAAAAGTTACAGTTATACCCTTATTCCATTTGTCATATGCAATTTTTGAAATCTCTCTTTGTATTTCACTCATATTATTCTCCTTTAAATTTTTATCATAAGCTAATAAATTTACAATACAAAATATAAATATTATCTAATATTTTTCATATTATTTTTTTCGAGCAATACGAAAACCATGTCCTACCCAACTACCCAAATCACCATAACTATCTGCTCTCCAAGACTCCCGATATGTCACCCGACATCCTTCTTCGAGATGAGCAACTGACCCGCCTCGTAGATAACGTCTATTTGAATCCAAAGGGTCAACATCCCAACACCACTCAAGTTCATTACCGCTCATATCATACAGTCCATAGCCATTAGCTTTTTTTTCAGCAACTGGATGAAAACCCATAAGCACTGTTACATTGTTCAAATACCAAGCTACTTCATCTATATTATCGCTTCCCGCATAAATGTAAGCTTCTCCTCCTCTGGCTGCATATTCCCACTCGTCTTCTGTTGGGAGACGGAATCCATCTGCTAATAAATTCTGTGTTACAATATTTCCACTGATAGTATATACAGGGGTTAACCCCACCTTTTCACTCAAATCATTACAAAAACTAATGGCTTCATACCAATCAACACTCCTCGGGCACCTTTCAAGATCATCAGTATCAACAACAGGATCCCAAAAACTAATAGATCTTTCATCTCCTGTAACTGCTCTATACAATTCCCAAGTAACTTCAGTATTTGATAACATATAACTTTGTGCTGGTATTGAAACCATTGTTGGCAGAGACACCCATTTAGCATAAAGAGTTCTATTGTCACTGCCTATAAAGATTTCTTCTCCTTCTGGGATACGCCCACCTGATGTATACCAGCCATCAAACAAGTAACCATCTTTTTTAAGATTACCTGTATTTGCTCTTACTTTTATTCTATCCCCAGCTAACACTTTTTGACTTGCAGGAACTGAACCACTTGTAGCACCATTGGCATCATATGTTATGGTATAATAGTTTTCATCTCCTTCCCCGCCGCCACCGCCGCCGCCCCCACAGGAGAATATAAGTGTGGCAAGAATCATTGAAATAGCAATAATATTGGCAGTCTTTTTCATGGCAACTCCAGGTCATATCTACAAGTTATAACATATCTATTAGTTATATTTTTATATTTATATATCTTTAAGGTCTTTGTCAACCTATAACCAGAATGGATAAACTATATTAAATTATATCCAGAGGTTATATGACAGAGCTGCAAGAATACCTTTCTATTAATATGAAAACCCACCGGAAAAAGCTGAACTTTTCCCAGGAAAAACTGGCAGAAAAGGCGGGAACCGCTCCCAATTATATCTCTTTGATTGAACAGGGCAGAAAATTTCCTTCGCCGCAGATGCTGGAAAGGATTGCAAAAGCTCTAAACATCCATTCTATCGAACTGTTTTCCCAGAAATATGTTCCAAATGCCCATATTGATCAGGTTCAGCAAGAAATCCTTGACGGAGTAAAAAACACCATAATCGCCGCTTTCAACCGTGCAAAACAGTAAAAACCTCATATATCTTGACTATTAAATATATATATCGTATACTTATTATGGTGGTAATATGAGTAAAATTTGTACAAATATCAGTTTAGATAGCGAATTAAAAACCCAGGCACAGGAACTTATGTCTGATTTGGGATTAGATCTTTCTTCTGCAATTACTTTGTTTCTTAAGCAGGCAGTACGCGAGCAGCGTATTCCATTTGAGATCCGACGGGATATCCCCAACAGGGAAACCATAGAAGCTTTAAATGAATTCAATCGAATGAAATCTGACAAGTCCGCTTACAAGCGCTACAATTCTTTCAACGATATCATAAAAGAGGCTTGCGAAGAAAATGTTGAGTATCGTCCGGTCAAATAGATTCATAAAAGACTTAAGGCCGGCTATCAAGCGGGGATTTAAAATAGAACTGCTTGAAGAAGTAGTAAACAAACTTGCCAATCAAGAAGAACTCCCAGAAAAATTTCATGACCATCCTCTTTTCGGAGAGTTTAAAGATTTTCGTGAATGCCATATTCAACCTGACTGGCTTCTAATTTATTCTGTAGATGATGAAGAATTAGAGCTATATCTTTTCCGCACAGGAACTCACAGCGACCTCTTCTAGATTCAAATCCTCTTGGGCCACTGGTTTCCGAGCCCGTTCAGTTTGGAGCAAGCCCCACCCTGCAGTATAAAGCACAATAACACAGCAAAAGGCATATCCCGAGATATCTGGCTCCTCGTCTACAAACACGTCATCCTGAACCTAAAAGAAAACAGATTCAGGATGACATTGTGTTTGTACGAGGGGTACCAGCTAATCGAGGGATGTGTCTTATTGCTGTGTTGGTTTTCGTTAATACAGGGTGGGGTTTGAGGAAAAATTATGCCCAAGAGGATTTGAACCTCCGACCCTCAGATCCGCAATCTGATACTCTATCCAGCTGAGCTATGGGCACACTAAAAAATAACGGAGAGAGGCGGATTCGAACCGCCGATACCGTTACCAGTATACTTCCTTAGCAGGGAAGCGCCTTCGGCCTCTCGGCCATCTCTCCAAAGAAAAAACGGAGAAGGTGGGATTCGAACCCACGGATGCTCGCACATCAACGGTTTTCAAGACCGCCGCCTTAAACCGCTCGGCCACCTCTCCTATTCCCTTCAAGTGATTTTATAGACAGCAAAACGATTTGTCAATATAAAACCCTTATAATAAAATATTACTTCACTTATCTTAGATTTCATAGTATATTATACTGTGGACCTTAAGGAGGGTAACAGTATGCTTAAATATGTAAACAATAAAGATTTTAAGGAAATCGTAGAAAGCTCAAAACCTCTGATGATGATTGATTTCTTCGCTACCTGGTGCGGACCATGCACAAAGCTTCATCCTGTTCTGGAGAAACTGGCTGCCGCCTCAGATGCTTATGATATTGTAAAAGTGGATGTTGATGAGAATCCTGCCTTGGCCGAAATGTTCGGCGTTTCCGCTGTTCCTACCATGATTATCTTCAAGAATGGAAAATCTGTCGCCAGAGCCGAAGGCTACTATGAATTTGATACCCTGAAAGCTAAACTGGACGAGCTTATCTGATTATTTTTCTTTCTGCCCGATGCCTACCATGATATCACCTATCTTGGTGAATCGGGCACGCTGTTTCCTCAAAGCCACAACAAATCCTACAACAAACACCACCAAAAGAGCAGCCAGAACCAGAGCATTGATAGGCAGTTCCTGTTTGAACAGCCACACGATATAGGCAGTGACAGAAATCATCAGAGCAGGGACAAAAAGCAGCGCGAAATAATCGAATATTCCAGCCACAGTAAGCTTGCCGTCATGGTATAACAGCACACCATGGAGAACGGAAAGATAGGATCTCTTCTTGACGCCGAACCCACCCTTCCCTGGTCTGTCGAAAAAGCCTATGGCGTTTTTTGCCAGTGGTGCGAACTCTATATCGGACTTGTACTTCTTATCAGCATTCTCCCGCTTGGTCAGCAGGTCCACCCGCTTTACATTGAACTGATATGGATAATCAAAATCCTTGGAGAAGAATGTGATTCCTCTTGTGTAGTAGAATCTCTTCCAGGTGGTGCGGCAGAATGTATCGGCAAGACCGCTCAGCACAAGAACAAGTATAACAATAATTCCAAGACCGAATCCCATATCTCAATCCTTAAAACGAGTTTTTATTCAGCGGTTCCTTGGTCCTGATGCCTTCGGATATATAATCAACCTTCTTGCCGTCGATCAGGAACTGCACGGCCTTGACAGTAGGGAACTCAGAAGCTGTATAGATAACCTGCTTAAGCTGGTTCTTCATTCCCTCGGGGCCAAATGTATTAAACATGAATTCCTCAGAAAAGTCCATAGTGGCAATTCCATCGCTCACCCGGATGCTCTTGAGCCTTGTGCCCGGTGGAATAAGTGACAGATAACCCTGGTTCAGCTCGTCGGGGGTAGCTCCCTCCAGCAGGACATCCATCACAGCCTGGAGCGGCGAACCTGCCACCTGCACCTTGCGGTTTATCTTGTTGAGTTTTATATCTCCACTGGGAGAGAAGAACACAAAGTACAGGGCAGAATCCCTGAATGTGCTCTGTATCTGCTTAGGCGGCTCCTGCTTTTTCTGAACCTGCTTGTCTTTGTCATCAGAAACAACCTGATTGCCCATCTTGATGACAGTTTTCTTGCCGTCATCCTTGGGTACTTCTTTCTTGGCTGTATTCTTGTCAGGAGATGGACTCTTCTTGCTGCCTGGCGATTCGATATCCTCCACCACCAGCGGCTTGTCCTCCTGCTTGAGCTTGCTGAAGTATTTATTTTTAGAGATCATCTTCTCAATATCAGTATGGAACAAATAGAATATAATGCCCAGAAGCACCAGCAGGAGAACCCAGAAGGATGCACCCAGATGGAACTTTGATTTCTTTTTGCGTCTTTTTTTACCGGTTGAACGTGTTTTTCTAGCTGGTTGTTTTCCCATATAGATAATATCGGCAGAAATTGAGTATTTTTTTATTGTTTATTTAGGGAAAATCCCCGGACTGTCGTTACAGTCCGGGTGTGATTATGCGAAGTGCAGGAAGTTCTTAAGTACGAAGTAAATAACGTAGGAAAGAACAAATCCCATGATTGGGGTGAAAATCCATCCAAGGATGGTTCTTCTGAGAGCTCTGAGGCTTGTCTTGTTGATCTGTCTTCTATAGATACCGATTGCAAGGGTACCACCTACCAGAGCCATTGCAGAGGAAACAGGAATGCCGACTACAGCATAGATCTGCATTACGATAGCCATAGAGATAACTGCCAGGAAGGAACCGAACTTTGTAAGCTCGACCAGCTCCTTTCCTACTGTCTTCATGACCTTGTCTGTAATCTGCTTACCATAGGTGAGAACTCCAAGACAGATACTGAGTGCACCAAGCCAGATAGCTCCGTTTGCATTCAGAAGTGTTCCGTAGTAAACACCGGTTACGTTTGCCAGGTTGTTGGCACCAAGAGCGTAAGCTCCGTAACATCCAGCCAGGATTACACCTGCATTCAGGATAGTATTATATTTTTTCTGATGTGCTGCATCTGCTGTGGTATCCATCTCTCCGTCAGCAGTAGCAATACCCATTTTCTGGAATATCTTTGCAAAAAGAGGATAAAGGATAAATGTGAGGATAATACATCCACCTGGAGTAAGAATCCAAGAAAGCATCATACTCCAAACTTTTGGTGGCATTGAGAAACTTGAGCCATCATTCACCACTGCAATACCGATGATTGCGCCAAGCATAGCCTGTGATGTGGAAGCTGGAAGGCTGAATTTGCCAGCCATGATAAGAACTGTTGTTGCAGCCACAAATGCAGAAATGAAAGCAGAAAGGTTGGTCTGTTTTGCCAGACTTCCCAGGTTCTCAAGTCCTGCTTTTCCCTGAAGAAGTGCACCGATGATGATGAACACACAGAGGAGGGTTGCAATTGTTTTCCATTTCAGCATATTTGTGATATATGCTGTACCAAAGATATGGGATGGGTCGTTCACGCCGAGGGACCACCCCATGTATAGTCCGCTCAGAAGCCAAAAATACTGCATAGTTTTCTCCTTACTTATAAAATGGGATTATATCATTTTTAATAAATAAGTGTCCATATGATTCTGTTCTAAAATATCGATCAAAGTGTTTACTTCACAAAAAAGTTATATTAGAATATATGCATGGCTAGTAATACAACAATCAGAAGAGCTGAAGCGACCGATGCCGAGACCATCTACAGGTTCATCTGCAGACTTGAGGGAGAAGATCCCACCAGAGAGGAATTTGATTCAATCTTTCTTAAGAACCTTGAGGATCCTGATTGTTATTATCTAATAGCCGAGAAGAACGGCCAGAGCGTGGCATTCGTGGGTATGCAGATCCAGAGCGTGCTGCATCACACAGCCAAGATTGCAGAGATAATCGAGATGTTTGTCCTGCCTGAGCACAGGGATGATGGAATCGGTGAGCTGCTTTACTGGCAGACTAAGGATATTGCCCAGGAGAGGGGCTGCAAGTTCTTTGAGGTTGCCTGCAACAATGTGAGAGAAAGAGCCCTGGACTTTTTCTCCAAGATGGGGTTCGAGAAGACTCACTGTAAATTCACAGAAAGACTTTGACGAGGAATATATGACTATCTCAGATTTTACAAAAGCTGCCGCAGAAGGGAACCTGGAAGCGCTCCAGGAGGGGATAAATACTTTTAAGAACATCGACACACCGGATCAGGACAACCAGACAGCACTGGGCAAGGCTGTTCTGGCAGGGCAGCTGGATGCGGCTCAGATGCTTTTAAATGCAAAGGCATCGGCAAAGGTGAACCTCACCGAAAACAAGACTATAATCCAGTGGGCACGGGAGCAGCAGGATAACGAAATCGCCTTCCTTATCCTGCTCTATAACTACATGGACCGGATTGCATACACTACCAACATCTGGGAAAAAACACGGAAGACTTTCAAGCGTCCTGATGACTGCAGATACTGTGACATCTGCTCCGGGAAAATAGAGGAAGATGACAGCCTGGCCCTGGATCTGGATGAGGTGTTCGAGAGCATTCCTTATACTGACAGGCTTTATCAGCAGTGCCTTGCATTGCAGGCTCCTCAGTTCAAGAACAAAGAGCGGAAAGAGATTCTGGATTACGTCAAGGAACAGATAAAGAACAACAACAAGAGCGACTGCTACATGGTGTGCAACCATTGTACTGCCCGGTTCTTCCAGAACATTGTCTATGGAAACTGTCAGAACGATCTTGTGGAAGCAGTGAACGAGATCATGGATCAGGCAGAAGCTGAGCAGTGATGGAAGAGACTCTTCTTATCCCGGCAGGAGAAAGCTTAAGCGAGCTGGTGGAGAAGCATTCCCGGTTCATAGCCCAGTGTTTCTCTGTCTCTGATGAGAAAGAGGCTAAGGAGATTGTGAAGAAGCTGTGGGAGGAGCACCCTGGGGCTCGCCACATTGTATGGGCTTTTGTTACAGGTGATAAGAACAGCCAGAACATGGGTATGAGCGATGACGGCGAGCCCAAGGGAACCGCCGGCCGCCCAGTGCTGAACGTGCTTTCTGGGTCTGGGATAACCAATGTGCTTTGCACTGTGGTGCGGTACTTCGGCGGCACACTGCTGGGCACCGGCGGGCTGGTCAAGGCCTACTCACAGAGCGCAAAGGATGCCATAGAAAAACTGCCTACCAAACCACTGGTGAAAGAGACTTCCTTCTCTTTCCAAATCGGTTACGATATTTACGATTCAATCAAATATCTGCTTAAAAAATATGATGTCCGCATCACAGACGAGAACTTTGCAGAGGCCATAAAAATAAAAGCTGTTGTAAAAGAATCACAGTATGCAGATGTGGAAAATGAGATCATGCAGCTGACAGCTGGAAAAGTAAAATTAGAGAAGTAGAAAAAAATAAAAAAGCCTGGCAACGACCTACTCTCCCGATTGAACAGTACCATCGGCGCGGGAGGGCTTAACTTCCGTGTTCGGGATGGGAACGGGTGGGACACCTCCGCCATAGTCACCAGGCTGACTTTTGCTCTGCATTTCATTCCGTCTCCGGAACGAAGTGC